>Ga0074198_1000048_pt1 | contig 207967 bp, 195 predicted proteins | sample EPASupsiteSAE323_FD_64527 | JGI IMG/M metagenome (GOLD analysis project Ga0074198, IMG submission 64527) | Bioremediated contaminated groundwater from EPA Superfund site, New Mexico - Sample SAE3-23 | ecosystem: Environmental > Aquatic > Deep subsurface > Groundwater > Contaminated ...
TGCCGCTTTTTTGTATCCATATTGGCAATTTAACAGGTTAAATTGCCATATTTTACCTTACTTTAAACAAAAAAACGCCTTTTCAAGCGCCCAAAAGTGAACGGTATCAGCGTGGCCGGCGGGTGCCGTTCGCCAGCGGCTCCTCGCCCAGGTTCACAACGAGGGAGGCACAGGTTTTGGCCTTGCTCGACTGCGTCCAGCCGTCGGGCGGTGTGCTCGACCGGCAGTGCGGCCCGCATCCGATCATCGACCATATCGAGGCGATCAGCCTCAGGGAGATCCAGGGCCGCCACCCCTAGGGGTGGCAAGGACAACAAGTCCCCGTTCCGGGGTTCGCGTAGCGCAAAGGCGCGGCGAACCTCCGGAACGGGGGCGTCACATCACTAAAGGTGATGTTTTTTTAATCCGCATAGGTTTGAAGAGTTTTTTCTGCTAAAATTTTCCAAGAGTAGGCAGGATACAATTTTTGTCCATTGGCGACTAGTTCGCTTCGCAGTGTCTGGTCAGTGAGTCCACGCTGTATTGCCTCGGCCATTTCTGTTATGTTTTCTGGATTAAAATATATGGCGGCATTTTTTAAAATTTCGGGTAGGCAGGTGCGATCTGATGAAATTACCGGTATATTGTATTGCATAGCCTCTAAAGGTGGCAGGCCGAAACCTTCATATAAACTAGGGAAAACATAGAGTGCGGCATTTATGTAAAGAGTTTGCAATTCATTGTCATTTATAAAACCAGCAAAAATGACATTATTTTCATTTGCGAAGTTGTTTTTAAGTTTGTTATAAAAAAAATCTTCTTTGCCAGCCAATACTAGTTGGTAGTTTACGTTGTATTTCTCTTGAAAAATTTTCCAAGCTTCCAACAGGCGATTTAAATTTTTGTGTGGGTAAGCGACCCCGACGTACAGTACGAAAGGTTTGGTTATTCCAAATTTTGTGAATATTTCTTCTTTTTTTTCTTTTAAATTTTCATTATAACTTTTTGGCAGGGGAGCGGGGTAGGTGACGGAAATTTTATTTGCAGGTATGTTTAGGGTTTTTACAATATCATTTTTACTGAATTCGCTCACCGTGATTATTTTTTTCGCCTGACGTGCGGCGTGGTTCAAAACTATTTTAAAAATTAATTGTTTGAAAAAATATCCAATTGGTCCCAGGGTGCTCGCTTCGCGAGTAGGGTAGTGTAGAAGTAAGAGATCGTGGATGGTGACGACAAATGGTTTGCTGTAGAAAAGAGGAACATTCCAATGTGGAAAGTGCATTAAATCAATTTTTTCTTTATTTAATATCTGTGGTAGTAAGATTTGTTCACGCCAGCCATACCATGGGATATTCGCTAAGACTTTTTTAAAATGGGGGTTCTTTGGTTCGTATTCGTCCCAATTTTCCTGACGCAAAAAAATGACGAATTCATCGTTCGTGTTCAATTTCTCCAAGTGTAAAACTAGTTGTTGCACATATCGTCCCAGACCGCCCTGTCTTGGGCCGAACATGCGTGCATCGATACCTATACGCATAGTAGGCCTATTATATCAATATTGTTCCAAAAAACAAATAAAGTCGGCCAGTTCCTTGACTTTTTGGCTAGAAAATGGTAAAAAGTAGTTGAATTAGACTTAATAAAATATTTATAAATCTTATGTATTTTAAATCAAAGGTAATGTTTTTTATAGCCATCTTCATGCTTTTAGCCGGAGGTTTTTTATTTACACACGAAGCTTTAGCTGGTTCATTCATTTATCCGAGTTTGTATTTGTTTACTGATCATACTCAGAATTATCCCAATCAGATCACTTCCTCGCAGACCATTACTATTACAGCTGTGGCTGTGGCCACAGGATCGGGGGAGCCCGTGGATAGTATAGAGATATTAGTTGACGGTCAGCCCTCATTTTCTTGCGACAAGGCTTATGTCTGCAGAAAGACCTATGGGCCATTTAGCATCTCAGAATCTTCTAAGGCGTTCAAATATACCGTAAAAGCGAACGATAAGGGTCATATCACCACGAAAAATGAAAAATTTATCGTGGTTAGAAACGATATCGCACCAAAAGTTTCATGGAAATTTAAGTCATACGACTTAGCTCCTTCTGGCTATCCTACCAATTACAAGGGGATTTCTTCAGACAAACCAGAAATTACAGTTGGCAAGGGATTGGCCATAGATGTGTTTATCACCGGAGAAACCGAAGTTGTTAAATTGACTGTTTCTATAGACGGCAAAGAAAGTAAGATCTGCAATAATTATCCGTGGATATGCACCGTTTCAGTCGGGCTATTAAAAGACACTGACGTTGGTGAGCATAATTTTCAGGTAGTAGCCTTGGGTACAAATAATTTATCCACCACTTCTACCGGTAAATTTTTGGTAGTTAATCCAAATGCTAATAAATTAATCGTCAAAATTAAAACTGATAAAGCACATTATGATGTTGATGAGGTAATTCATGTTACGTCTAACGCCACAAATAATTCTGCCATCAAAAAAATAAATATTTATTACGATAGTATTTTAAAAGCTACCTGTACTGATAAAAGTGAATGTACTTTAGATTTAGGACCTTTCCCTAATCAGAAGGTTCTAGGTATATTTGATTTTTATGCAGAAGCTTTTGATAGTATAGGGAATAAAGCATTTTCGGATGAGATAACAGTGGATATGTGGGTGCAACATCCTAAAACACCAAATAGCCCGTCACTTAACGTGGTCACAGATAAAAATTCTTATAACAAAGATGAAAAAATTACCTTTACCGCCAAATCTCCAGCTAAAGTAAAGAAAATGAATATTTTAGTTAACGCGAGAATTGTGAAAGAATGTGCTGATACTGACACCTGCGAATATGTTGGCGGGCCATATCCAAAATATGTGGGGACTTCAGTTTCCTTCGGTTCTAACACTTATGACAGTGTGGGCAAGCGTACCTGGACCGGTTACAAAGCGGTGTCAATAAAAAAATAATTAAAAATCACCTCGCAATAGCGGGGTGTTTTAATTTATCCACTTTTTTAATCTTGACCGACTATTGTTTTGTCTTTTAAAAAAATGTAGAATATAGTCGAACAAATTTTTATGCTGTATCTAAGTCAAATATTGGACAGCAAAATTTCCGATAGTTCGGATAAGGCCATCGGTCGGCTTCGAGATATTTTAATTAAATCCAAAGCGGGTATATATTCCTCTTTGGATTTTTTGTTAGTGGAAGGAAAAAAGGGAAAAGAATTTTGTATCCCTTTCGAATATGTGGCAAATTTGAGCAAGGACGAAATTAGTTTAAAAAATACCTTCGCCAATGTAAAGACGGTCATCGAGCCAAAAGAAAACTATATTAAATTGAAGAGAGATGTACTTGATCAGCAGATTGTGGATGTCGGCGGAGCGAGGGTGGTGCGGGTGAATGATTTGAAAATTGGATTATTTGAAAACAAGATGTCGGTTTTAGGAATCGATGTAAGTTTTAAGGGATTGCTTCGCCGAGTCGGCCTCGCCTGGGTGGATTTCTTTGATGCTTTAGCAATACACCTGATAGATTGGCGTAAAGCCCAGCCAGTAAAGAGGGGTGCCTTGAAATTAGATACCATTTCCCAAGATTTAACTCGCTTGCATCCGGCCGATCTGGCCAACATCGTGGAGGATTTGAGTTTGCGCCAGGGTAGTAAATTGATGAGCAGTTTAGATGAGGATACAGCGGCGCAGGTGGTGGAAGAAATGGATCCGGAAGTTAAGAAAATGTTGGTTAATCATTTGGGTACTGAAAAGGCTTCGAAAATTATCGATAGAATGTCTGCCGACGAGATCGCCGACCTTTTACAAATTTTATCTAAGGAAGAGGCCAAGGATCTATTATCATATTTGCAAAATGGCAAATTGAAAAAAGTGCAAAAACTTATTAAATATGGAAAAGATACCGCGGGCGGTATTATGACCGCTGATTTTGTGACTGGTCAGCCCGATTGGACGGTGAAGCATGCCACCATGGAGATTAAAAAAGCTTCGCCAGCCATGCGTTCCATGCTGTATATTTACATCACTGACAAAGAGGGATTTTTTAAAGGATCGGTTTCTTTACGCCGACTTTTGACAGCCGGCAAAGACCAGACGATGATGGACATGATAAAACGCTTGCCAAGTTCTTCCACCTTGCGGACCGGGCAGAAGATAAAAGAGATAGTGAGTGTGATGACGAAATATAATCTGTATACCGCGGCGGTTTTGGATGATAATAAAAAATTGGTTGGTATGGTGACCATTGACGATGTTATGCGTCAGGTTTTCCCAAAGGCGTAAATATGCGAGAGAGGTTTAAAAAAATTTGGATAAAGATTGCTTTTATTTTTGCCGTGGTCGGCCCGGGTATTATTGCCGCGAACGCGGATAATGACGCCGGCGGTATCACCACATACTCCATCGCCGGAGCTCATTTTGGTACCAAAATGCTCTGGATTTTGTTGTTGATTACCGTATCTTTGGCTGTGACACAGGAGATGGGAGTGCGCATTGGCATAGTGACGCGACAGGGTTTGGGTGGGGTGATCCGCGAGCATTTTGGCGTGCGCTGGACGGCCTTTGCTATGCTTGCCATGCTCGTGGCAAATATCGGTACTGTGACCGCGGAGTTCGCTGGTGTAGCGGCGTCGTTTTCAATTTTTGATATTAGTAAATATATCACCGTGCCACTGGCGGCCCTAGCGGTCTGGTTTATCCTATACAAAGGATCGTTCAAAACTACTCAAAAAATATTTTTGGTTTTCTCCGCTTTCTATATCGTCTACATTATCAACGGCTTTATCATTCGCCCCGATTTCGGTGAAGCCGCCGTAAGCTTATTTACGCCGACAATAGAGTGGACGGCGCCTTTTTTACTTACCGCCATCGCTTTAATCGGTACGACTATTACCCCCTGGGGCCAATTTTTTATTCAGTCGTATGTGGTAGATAAGGGATTGGGAATTAAACATTACAAAGTAGAAAAAGCTGAGGTATTTTTCGGCGCCTTTTTAACAGATATCGTCAGTTTTTTTATCATTATCAGTACCGCCGCTACATTGTATAAACATGGGATTAGAATTACTGACGCGCGTGATGCCGCCATCGCGCTCAAACCTTTGGCCGGACAATTTGCACAGTTATTATTCGCTTTCGGCCTATTTAGTGCCTCGATGCTCGGGGCTTTCATCTTACCCACGGCCACTTCTTATGCGATCTGCGAAGCCTTCGGCTGGGAATCCGGTTTTAATACCACTTGGAAAACAGGCAAGGTTTTTTATAGTATAATTCTGCTTACCATTGTTGTACCGGCGGCGATCGTGCTTCTGCCGAATGTGAACATGATTAAAATAATGATCCTGTCGCAGGATGTAAACGGCATGCTTCTGCCTTTCATCTTAATTTTTGTGATGAAGATAATAAACAACAAGGAAATAATGGGGGAGCATGTTAATAAGCCGATCGGAAATATAATCTCCTGGTTGACGATAATCGGAATATTAGCGGCTACCGTCGCGTTGTTGGTAACGTCGTTTTTGGGATATAATTAAGAAGAAATAATTTTCTGAAAATTTTCAGCGGCATTTTGCCAAGAGAAGTGTTCGGCCTCGATAAGGCCGTTTTTTATTTGTTCCTTTTGAAGTTCCGGAGAATTTAAAATTTTTACCATTGCCTCGGCAATCTGGTCTGGATTGTTGGGATTGATGAGATATTCGGAAGAGCCGGTGATTTCAGTAAGGGAGGTGCGGTTGGAGGTGATGATGGGTATGCCAGAAGCCATGGCCTCGAGTATTGGGAAGCCAAAACCCTCGTAGAAACTGGGATAGATGAATAGTCTAGCTGACGCGTAAAGAGAAGGTTTGTCAGCAGCATCTATGTAGTCGATAAATTTAATTTTTTCTTTATAAGAAGATTTTTGTGCGTATTCGTAGATTTCTTCATAACCAAATCCCGGCGCTCCAGCAATAATCAGATAAAAATCAGCTGGCAAACGAGGGTGCGCCTTTTCGAATGCTTTGATTAGTCCGATTACATTTTTACGCGCTTCGACCGTACCGAGGAAAAGGATATATTTATCCGGTAAATTATATTTTTTCTTTATCATCCCGAGCGAAGCGGGATCCTTTATCGGCGGCGTAGAAAATATCGGCGCTAGGCCCGGGTATAGCACCTGTATTTTATCCGGATTGATTTTGTAGCACTCCACAACATCCCGCTTGGTATTTTCCGATGGTGTTAAAATGATATTTGCGCGTTCGCATTGTTTTTTCGGATTAACCGCCCTGTGCCACAAGCGTTGTTTGAGAGAAAAAAATTCTGGAAAAAATTCAAAAGATAGGTCGTGAATAGTAAGGATAAATTTTGTATTCAGGCTTACAGAGGTGAAGTTTAGGTTGGGGGAGAAGAACACATCCAAATTTCTAGTCTCTAATTTAAAATTTTTAATTATAGTTTTATCCAATTTTGGCCAGCCAAAAATTTTAAGATTAACACTCAGAAGTTTGTTGGGATAATGCGTGGCGACCAAATGGACATTGTTTTGATCCCATTTTGGCATGTTAGTCGAGACATCTTGATAGGAGTTATAGAACAAGAAATATTGATTCGCTTTATCAATTTTAAAAACAGCGTTGAGGAGTTCATAAGTATACTCGCCAACGCCGGTGCGATTTTTTGACATTAATGGGCGGATGTCAATTCCGATGTTCATATCTTTCTTCAATTTTTTCTTTTAGTTTTTGTTTGAAATTTATAGTATCAAATTTCAGCGCGTGTCCACGAATTTTTTTACCGTCCCAATTACCGGCGTTAAAATTTAATACCGTATCCAAAAGATTTTCCCAATTTTGGGTGTGTAAAAATATGCCGGTTTGTCCCGATATTATGGTTTCGGAAGCACCACCTTGACCGTAGGCAATCACCGGTCGTCCCGAGGCCATAGCCTCAATGGGAGTAAGGCCGAAATCCTCTACCTGAGGGTGGATAAAGGCCTTGGCCTGGCTTAAAAGTTCCGCTTTTTTTTCTTCGCTGATTTTACCTAAAAATTCAATATTTGGTTTAGCCATTTTTTGTAATCTTTTCATCTCCGGGCCGATACCGAATATTTTCAAAGGTATTTTTAAACGGTTGAATACTTTAACAACTAGATCCAGCCGTTTGTAGGGCACTAGGCGTCCACCAGCTACAAAGTAATCGCCAATTTTTTCACTGATAAAAAATTTATTAGTGTCCACCGGCGGATAAATCACTTCGCTTTCACGGCGATAATATTTTGTAATACGGCGTTTAACAGTTTCGGAATTGGCAATAAAATGATCCACTCGGTCCGCACTCATTTTATCCCACATTCTTAATTTATGAATTATACCAGGAAGAAATTTTTTAATTATCGGTCCGCAATTTAGATCCGCCACATATTCGTGCGTATCCGCCCAAAGATAGCGCGGGGGAGTATGACAATAGGAAATATGTATTGTGTCGGGCTGAACAATGACGCCTTTAGCAAAGGCGCTGGTCGAAGAAATTACTACATCAAAATCTTTGAGATAATATTTTTCCGTAGCGAGAGGCATTAGCGGCAAATACCACTGATAATATTTTTTAGCAAAAGGAAGTTTGGCGATAAACGACTGGCGGATGTTTTCTGCTGGTATATAGTCAATTTTTTCCTTATCGTGGAATAAAACAAAAATCGGCGCCTCCGGCCAAATTTCGTGCATTGCTTTTAAGACTCTCTCCGCCCCTCCATCTTGCGACAGGTAATCATGAACCAAAGCTACTTTCATATTAGTATGCTCCTTTTCTGCGGACCACCACAAAGGGCGTTTTTATTAAGATAATAATATCTAGGAATAGATTCCAGTGTTCGATGTAAAAAGTATCCAAGCGTACCTCGTCATCAAAACTAAGATTGCTACGACCGGAAATCTGTGCCATGCCGGTGATGCCCGGTTTTATGGTCAGTACGGTTTTGTGCCATTTTTGATATTTTTCCACCTCTCTCGGCTGATGCGGTCTGGGGCCAACTAGGCTCATGTTGCCAATCAAAACATTCCATAGTTGAGGTAATTCATCAATGCTCCACTTGCGCATAAACTGGCCAAATGGCGTAGTACGAGGATCATCCTTAATCTTGTACACCGGCCCTTCTTTAATATTTTGTCTTTTAATTAGTTCGGCCTCGGCGGCTAGGGCCTTAGCCCCTTCCTCGCCAAATTGAGGGCCGGTGCAATATATTTGGCAAAGAGAACGGAATTTGTAGGCAAAAAACTTTTTGCCCTGCTTACCGACACGCTCATTTTTATAGAATATCGGTCGACCGGATTCAAAAAGAATAATTAGAGAGATGATTAAGAAAACAGGGAGCAAGATAACTAGGAAAATTAAGGAAAAGACAATATCCATGGAGCGCTTGATAATTTTACCCCAACCGGTTAGGCGGGTACGGCCGAGCTCCACAATGGGGATACCGGCGATGGTGGAAACGGTCATGCTGGTAGAGATGGTCGCAAAAAGATCAGCCGAATATTTAAAGATTATATTATTCTCACCGGCGAAATCAATAGCGTGCAAGGATTCTTCTACGTGCGCTTTTGGATCGGCAAAGATTATCTCATCCGGTTTTTTCTTTAAAATATTTTCGGCGGTTTGTTGGTTAAAATGTTCATACATGCCGAGAATGGAGTAGCCCAGTCCGGGGTGATTTACAAAATATTCCTGTATTTGGTTAGCGATTGTTTCGTTGCCGATAATTACCGTACGGCGAAGACCTAGACCCATACGATAACAGAACATTTTAAAAAGGCGGAGGAAAATTCGACCGGCGCAGACATATATAATGGCTAAAATCCAACTAGCCAAGACCAAAAAGCGGGAATCAAATTTTTGGAGAGTAAAAAATACGTAAATAGTGATGGCGGCGAAACCGGTGGAACAAGAAAATACCACGCGGCTCAAATCTTTAGCCAGTTTGCGGTTTGGATTGGTGCTGTATAGGCCGGAGAAGGCAAAAATGACAATCCAGCCGGCGGAGGCCATCAGCACGATTGGCCAATATTTATCCCAAGGGAGATTGAATAGTATTGGGCGGATAGAGGTAGCAAATTCGGTAAAACGCAAAGAATAGGCGGTGAAGCCGGCGGCGACGAGGAGGATATAGTCGAGGGGTAATTTTAAAAATGCCAGAACTAATTCAAATTTTTTCATAGGTAAAGCAAGTATTAGTACCAGTATTTTACGATAATTATCGGTTTTGGTCAATTAAAACGCAGACGCGCCCTCGATTACAGCTGGAAGATTCTATCAAAGGGGACCGTAGCTGGGGTGATAGTTCTGGCCATTCGGCGACATGCCGCGAAGATGGCGATGTGATAAAATTTGGCACAGACAGGGTGGTGCGAAAAAAAATGGCAGGGAATCAGTTTATTTGGTAAAATTATTATAAATCTCGGAGTTAAAATTTGGCTGTATGTAGCCATATTTGACGTAAAGTATCAAATATTGTATGATATATATATAATTTGATACTTATAAAGGATCTATGAATAAAATTTTATATAATAGAGCGCTTACAGATAAAATTAAAGAATGGCTTGAAAGGCCGGAAATTATCGTAATAACCGGCGCGCGACAAACGGGAAAGACCTTTTTCACGCGACATATTTTACCGACTCTTACATCTCGTTCGGTACAATATTTTAATTTCGAGGATTTTACGCTGCGGGAGCAATTTAAAAACGACCCTAAGGGTTTTATGGCCGCTATCACCGACCGAAATAAAATTTATGTTTTTGACGAGTTTCAGCGCCTGCCGGAGTTTACCAGTTTGTTGAAAGTGCGTTATGACGCGGAAAAAGAATCAATGCCAAAAATTATTTTAACCGGCTCGTCGTCTCTATTGATTCAAGAAAAAATCGCGCAGAGTTTGGTTGGTCAGGCCATGAACTTTAATTTATATTCACTCTCTTTCGCGGAAAAATATACATTGCCGGCGATGGATTTTTTCTCTCGCCTGCCCGATTGGGATATAGAGGAATTCAAACGGGAGATATTTTTTCGGGAAACGGAATTAAAAAGTTTTTTTGATAATTATCTTATTGAAGGTGGTTATCCTGAATTAGGCGAATTGGAATCGCCGCGGCACAAGCAGGAAAAAATCATTTCTATTATAGATCGGATTTTAGACAAGGACTTGCAGAGTTTGGTTAAGTCAGAATATGTTTTTTCTGCTAAGAAAATTTTGGAAATAGCGGCCCATCGCGCGGGGCAGCGTTTTTCATTTGAGCAGGTCTCATCGGACATCCAATTAAATAATAAGGCGGTTCGGCATATACTTGCTTTGTTGGAGGGGTTGTATTTTTTAACTTTTATTTTTCCGCAATCCAACCATGGTAATGAGTACAAGAAAGCGCCTAAGCCGTATTTTTATGATTTAGGCGTACGAAATGGTTTACTGCAAAATTGGAATATCCCGGCGGATACCTCGTCTCTTGGTCCGACAGTGGAAAATTTTGTTTTCAATCAGTTGATTAGATATAGTGCTTATAATTCCCCGCTTTCCCTTCGTTATTGGCAGGATTATAATGAGAATGAAGTTGATTTTGTGGTAAAAAAAGGCGGACAGCTATATTCTATAGAGGTGAAATATAATCGCAGTCAGCGTGATCGTTTGGGTAGAGGGATCATAAATTTTATTAAGAGATATCGCCCGCAGTGTCATATCACGGTTACTTATGATTATTTTGGCAGTGCCAAGCAGGGAGATTGCCGAGTATATTTCGTGCCAGCGTATGCGTTTGGTTTGTTAGTTTAGGAGTTTAATTATCAAATATTTTATGAAAATAGCCATCCTTTCCGATAGCCACGATAATGTGGCGAATTTAGATAAAATAATCGCTTGGCTGAATAAAGAGGGTATAAAGATAATGATTCACGCCGGTGATGTGGCAGCGCCAGGGGTATTAAAAAAAGTAATTGCTCCACAATTTTTAGGTCAAATTCACCTCATTTTTGGTAATGTGGGTGATCGCGAACTTTTGGAAAAAGTGGCCGGAGAGTTTTCCAATGTTAAATATTATGGCGATCAAGGCGAGATTGAAGTAGGCGGGCAGAAAATTGCCTTTGTGCATTTTCCGGATGTTGTCGAAGATTTGGCTCACGAGGGTAGATTTGATGTGGTGATATCCGGACACAACCACCAGGCCGAGATTAAAAAATTTTTAAATACTTTGATGATCAACCCCGGTACGAGCGGTGGGTTGTTCGCGCCAGCGACTTTTGCGGTGTATGATACGGAGACGAGGGAGGGGGAGATAAAAAATATAGATAGTATTTAGAGTATAAAATGGTGCATAAGTTTTTTAGAGAGAGATGGTTAAGATTATAAAAACACAATATGTGGTCAAAGTATATAACTAGAAGATTAGCAGTTCAGGTAGCACAGTCGTGGAATTATGGTTGGGGAGAGGAAATGGAAAAGATCTATGGATTATCTGTAAAAAATATCATGGTTTTTCGTGATAATAATAAAACTGAATATTATGTTGATGACGTTCAACACCTTCAATATATTTCTGGACTTTATAAATTATTAGAAAATAAGCAATTTATTGAGACTTTTCATAAAGATGCTAAGAAAAAAATTGAGGGTATTCTGCGAGAAGTAAAAATAAAATTATCCCTTGACCTAGCTGAATTGAGTGATAAAAAATTATTGGAAATTTATAAAGATTTTATTTTACCAAATGTAGCACAATTTTATGTACGAATGTGGACGGTCTTTAATATTGGGGAGCCATTGGCCAATGTTATAACTGAACGTCTAGAAGAGAATATAACAGATAAAGAAAAAAGCACTGAGTACTTACTAAATTTCTCCTCACCGCTTGTGCCAAATGATGTAATGAATGAGAGGATTGATTTATTGAAATTAGCTATTACACGAGGGCGGATGGCAAAGAAAGAATTTTTGTTTGCAATAAAGAAACATTCGCTAAAATATCGTCATATTCCCATGTTTGATTTTGATCACGAACCATATTCTGAAGATTTCTTTACTAAGGAGATCAAAATGATAGAAAATCCCCGAAAAGAGTTGGGAGAGATTAAAAATTTATTTAAAAATCGTGCCACAGAATTTAGGCGCGTTTTGAAAAATACCCAACCTGATAGTAAATTTAGAAAATTACTATATTTTTTGAAAGAAAATATTTTTTTGCGGGATTACCGTGACATGATTAGACAAAAATTAAATTTAGAATTAAGGAGATTTTATCAGGAGATTGGTAAGAGAGTGGGTCTAAATATATCCCAAGTTGCGACTCTGACAGATGAGGAAATCATCAGTTGTCTAAGCCGTAAAAAGGGTTTCCCTTTGCAGGAAGTCAAGAGGAGAGAAAAAGCGTATCTTTTAATACAGAAAGGCAGTCAAGCGCATATCTGGTCTGGCGGAAGGGCACTAATTAGATTCAAATCAGAATCGAATAGACAAAAAATATTAAAGGTTAAAGAGCTAAGGGGTATTATTGGTGCAACTGGGAAGGCAGCGGGAAGGGTTCGAATCATATTTACAAATAGAGATCTCCACAAAGTAAAGAAAGGTGATGTTTTGGTTGCTCCAATGACCAGACAAGATTTTATTACAGCCATCAGACGCGCGTCGGCGTTAGTTACCGACGAGGGAAGCGTGACCTGTCATGCGGCGATTATTGCCCGAGAATTGAAGAAGCCCTGCATTGTGGCGGTAAAAATTGCCACCCAGGTTTTAAGAGACGGTGATATTGTGGAGGTAGACGCAAACAAAGGGGTAGTAACAGTTGTTAATAAAAAATAAATAATTATTTAAAATATATATGGAGGAAGAAAAAATCGCCCTATTCAAAGGTAAAAAAATTCGTCGGACTCTTCATAATAAAGAGTGGTGGTTTGTGGTGGAAGACGTGGTTTTAGCCTTGATAGAGTCAAATGATTCAAAGCAATACGTACAAAGAATGAAATTGCGCGATCCAGAATTGGATAAAGGGTGGGTACAAATTGTACATACCCTTGGCGTACCTACGGCTGGAGGAGCACAACATATGAACTGCGCCAATACCGAGGGTATTTTCCGTATAATTCAATCAATTCCCAGTCCAAAAGCCGAGCCGTTCAAGCGCTGGCTGGCGAAAGTCGGTTACGAGCGAATACAAGAAATTGAGAATCCCGAATTGGCCACAAAGAGGACACGAATGTATTTTAAGTTGAAGGGTTATCCGGATAGTTGGATTGAAATGCGGATGCGGGGAATCGTTATTCGCGAGGAATTGACGGATGAGTGGCAAAAACGCGGCGCACAGAATAATCGTGATTATGAGATTTTAACGGCTGAAATTTCCAAAGCGACTTTTGGGATGACGCCGGGTGAATATAAAAAATTTAAAGGGTTGAAACGAGAGAATTTACGCGATCATATGGGTGATTTTGAATTGATTTTTTCCATGTTGGGAGAGCGTGCTACCACTGAAATTCATCGTAATGAGAATTCGCACGGCTTACCGAAATTGCGCTCCGATGCAAAAGCGGGAGGCGATATCGCAGCCGGCGCGCGAAAGCAGTTGGAAAAACGCCTTGGCCGGCCAGTGGTCTCGCGGGATAATTTTTTACCATTGAAGAAAAAGAGGAGATTGATAAAGTAAAAATTATACTATTATGCATATTCTACCATTTGGTAAAATCTCCAAAAAAAGCGTCGCGGAGGCGGGTGGCAAAGGCGCGTCTTTGGGTGAGATGACCAGTGCTAAAATTCCCGTACCACCGGGATTTGTAGTGACGGCGAGCGCGTTTGACAGATTTTTGGAAGAAACGGATTTGAATGCGGAAATTGCGGCACGGCTAAAGGAGGTAAAGATGGATGACACAAACTCCGTGGACAAGGCCAGTACAATTATTCGTGATTCTATTCATGATCGAGCCATGCCCGTGGATTTAACAAAAGAAATTTTAAAATCATTTGACGAATTAGGGACAGAATTCGTCGCCGTGCGTTCCAGCGCAACCGCCGAAGATTCGGACATTGCCAGTTGGGCCGGAGAATTGGAAACATATTTGAATACCACTCGCGAAAATGTAGTAGAACGCGTTAAACATTGCTGGTCTTCACTCTTTACACCGCGCGCGATTTTTTATCGCCATGAGAAAAATTTGATTGACCATTATGTATCGGTGGCGGTGGTAGTGCAGAAAATGGTACAGTCGGAGATCTCCGGTATCGCTTTTACCGTGCACCCGGTGACCGAGGATCCGGACCAAATGATTATTGAAGCTGGTTTTGGTTTGGGTGAGGCGATTGTCTCGGGCCAAATTACGCCGGATAGTTATATCATTTCTAAAAGTGAGATGAGCATAATGGATATAAATATTGGGCAACAGATGAAAAAGTTGATGAGAAAAATGAATACAAAATCGAAGAAATCAAAATTGAAAAATACTGAAGATGATTACGCTAACGAATGGCATGATCTAGGTGCCGAGGGAGAAAAACAAAAATTAACCGGCAAACAAATAATTGAGGTGGCCAAGATGTGCAAAAAAATTGAGGATCACTACGGATTCCCGTGTGATATTGAATGGGCGATGGAGGGTGGCAAATTATTTATTACTCAAAGTCGGCCGATTACGACCTTGAAAAAATAGGTTTTTTCTCTTAAAATAGCCAAAAAATGGCTATTTTATCTTGACAAAAGTGCCAGTTTGTGCTATAGTATTGAGGTTCTTTGCTGATGATCGCCTGGGCTTCGGCCCGGGAGGAAAGTCCGAACATCAAGCGGAATATAGGTTCAAACGGCCGCAAGGCCGCCCGAATATGTATTACGCAATGGCAGTGGGTAACGCCCACCAGTTCAATAGTGATATTGAATTAGGGAAAGTGGCACAGAGACAATACTAACTCGCAAGAGTAAAAGGTGAAAAGTGTATGGGGGTTTTGACGCTTAAGATCAAAGCTACTATACTCGAGCCAATGGCAACATTGGTTTGTGCTAAACCCTGCCTGGTGCAAGAGCAGCCCTTGGATAATTTCCAACGGGAAAAGTTCGCTCGCTAGATCCGTACAGCAATGTGCGGGCCAGATAAATGATCATCTCCGTCGGCCCATCGGTCGGCGCAGACAAAATTCGGCTTATAGCAAAAGAACAAAAAACACCTCCGTAATTCGGGGGTGTTTTCTTTTTGCTATTTTTATTATTTCTCAATCATTTTTATTATCTTCTCCATCTCCACCAATTCCGCCTTTTCTTCGCTTCTCTTTTTCAATTCCACCGAATTTTGGGCTAGAGTTTTTTTAGAGACGATAATACGATAGGGGAGGCCAATCAAATCAGCGTCACCCAATTTTTGTCCGGCGGAAGCTTCGCGATCATCATACAGAACCTCAACGCCGTTATCTAATAATTTTTTGTATAATTTTTCTGCCTCTATTTTTGTTTCCTCTTCCTTGCCGAGGGATACCAGATGCACCTTGTGCGGCGCCACTGATTCCGGCCAGATGATACCTTTATCATCGTGAAACACTTCTACCAGAGTACCCATGATGCGGGACGGCCCCATGCCATAACAGCCCATTTCTACAGGATATTCTTTACCGTCATCCGCTCGGTAATTAAACTTGAAAGCACTAGAGAATTTAGCACGCAGTTTGAAAATGTTGCCAACCTCAATAGCTTTTTTCTCTATCAAATCTTGATTGCCACAAACCGGGCACTGATTTTGTTCATCAATAATTTCTTTGTTTACAGCGATATGGCATTTTTCGCATACATAAATTGTATCTTCGCCAACTTCGGATAATGTCTGAAATTCATGTGAGTACCGGCTAAATACTCCGCCCGAGGCGTAGGTTAAAAGTGTGATGTCGCCAATTCCCAAACGCTCGTAGACTTTATGGTAGGCTTTTGTCGCCTTTTCATAATATTTTTCTACATCTTCCTCGCTAGTATGAAAAGAGTACATATCCTTCATATTGAATTCGCGCCCACGCAGAATTCCGGATTTAGCGCGTGCTTCATTGCGATATTTGTTTTGTATTTGGTAAACCGCTACTGGCAAATCGCGATAGGAAAAGGTATATTTTTGCACCAATGGAGTGACAATTTCTTCATGGGTTGGATTTAATACCAATTTTGAGCCACCTTCGCCTTCGGTGCGAAACAAGATATCCATACCATCACGGCCAGTAGTGACGTAACTTTCTTCTTGGGTAAGCGTAGGCATTAAAATTTCGTTCCCGCCCACGGCGTTCATCTCTTCGCGGATGATATTTTGAATTTTATTCAAAACGCGCAAACCAAGCGGTAGATAGTTATATACCCCGGCCATTTGTTTAGAGATATACCCGGCTTGGGTGAGCAAACGTGCGTTCACACTGTCATCTGATGGTTGGGTTTTGCTAGTTTTGCCGAAAAGTTGAGAATAGAGCATAAAATAGATAGTTATTACCGTCTTATATTAACAATTTATTGAATAATTATCAAGTTTTTTAAAGTAAAACCCGTCTTTGAGACGGGTTTTACACATATGTCATTCCTGCTAAATTTTTAGTAGATTCGCCACGTAATCAATATCTTTATCACCCCTGCCAGAAAGGTTCACGATCATAATTCGATCTTTGGGAAGGGTAGGGGCGATTTTAATAGCATGGGCTATAGCATGAGAACTCTCCAAGGCGGGGATAATGCCTTCGATTTTAGATAATTCTTGGAAAGCCTGCAGAGCCTCTTCATCATTAGCCGTTACATATTCCACACGGCCGGCATCTTTGAAATGGGAGTGGGTTGGTCCGACCCCCGGATAGTCTAAGCCAGAGGCAATGGAGTGTACCGGTAGTGGCTCCCCCTTGTCATCTTGAAGTAGATAGGTAAACATACCGTGGAGGGTACCTGGTTTTCCTAGGGTCAGGGTAGCGGCATGGTCGCCTGGCTTAAAACTTCGTCCACTTGGTTCCACACCGATCATTTTAACCTTATCATCTAAAAATTCATGGAATAGCCCGATGGCGTTGGAGCCACCACCCACACAGGCAATTAAATAGTCTGGTAGGCGATTTTCTTGCTCCAGAATTTGTTGTCTGGCCTCCTTGCCGACAATTGATTGAAAATCGCGTACCATCATGGGGTAGGGGTGGGGGCCAACGACTGAGCCAATGCCAAAAAATACGTCCTGGTAGTTTTGCATATAGGCGCCAAAAGCACTATCGACCGCATCTTTCAGACAGCGGCCACCAGTTTCTACCGGTATTACCTTGGCTCCGAGCATGCGCATGCGGATGACATTAGGGTGCTGTTTGGCCACGTCGATTGCCCCCATATGTATTTCGCACTCCAGACCAACGATGGCCGCCGCCGTGGCTAGAGCTACTCCGTGTTGACCGGCTCCTGTCTCGGCCAATAATTTTTTCTTTCCCATACGTTTAGCAAGTAGTGCCTCTCCTAATGTATGGTTAATTTTATGCGCCCCCGTATGGTTTAGATCCTCGCGTTTTAAATATATTTTAGCACCACCCAGCTTAGTCGTCAGATTCTTAGCCAGATAGAGGGGAGATGGCCGGCCGACATAATTTTTTAAGAGATCGGTATATTCTTTTAGGAAGGCCGGATCATTCCTAGCTTCCTCGTAGGCTCGCGCCACCTCATCAAGGGCCGGTTTTAATTGCGGTGGCACAAATTGTCCGCCGTATTGTCCAAAAAAACCTTCTTGATTGGGTAAATTTTTTAGTGAATTTTTATCTTGGATAATATTTGTATTCATATGATTATATTATTTTTTTGCAACAATAACCTAGCGTCAAGCGGCGCCAATATTCGGTACATCGATTGTAAAATATATAATGTGGCATAAATAAAAAACTGCCCAATGCGGGCAGTTAGTTTTTGATTACAGAAAAACAAACTTACTGCCCGACTAGAGGGCAGTCCACCAAGAGGTTAATTGTAAGTTTGTCTGGGTCATAGTTATATACTAACAAGATGGTATAATTAGGTCAAGTAAATATTTCTTATTCAATTTTTTCCGGCTGTTCCGGGATTATTATCGCCGCGATAATATAGGCGAGAAGAAATGGTGCGATACCGGTTAAAAATGTCAAAAATACCCAACCTAAGCGAATTAAGGTCGGATCAACATCAAAATATTCACCTAATCCGCCGCAGACACCGACGATCTTACGATTTGTTTTGGAGCGATAAAGTTGTTTCATAATATTAAAATGTTAAAAATATTATACCTCAATCACCACCGGCAACACCATCGGTCGTTTTTCGGTTTTGGTGAATAGAAATTGTCCTACATAATCCCGAATCTTATTACGTATATAGTTAGTATCGGCCCAGGACATTGGGTCGGAATCCACTACCAATTTTTTTACGCGATGGCGCAGGTCCTCAATCAATTCTTTGTTTTCTTTCAAAAATACGAAACCGCGAGAGATAATATCAGGGTTTTGGATTAATTGGCCGGTCTTGCTGTCCACGGTGGCGATAATTACTATCATGCCATCCTCAGCCAAAACCTGGCGATCGCGAAGTACGATATTTGTTTCATCAGACACGCCAAGACCGTCCACAAACACATAGTCTGCCGGTATTTTGTTTTTTGTGAGTTCGCCCTGGCCCTTTTGGAATTCCATTACTTGGCCATTATCGGCGATAAAAATATTTTCTTTAGGGAAATTCATGGATTGGGCCACCTTGGCATTGTAGTGCAAAAGGAAATGGTTACCTTCAATCGGGATAAAATATTTAGGATTTAGCAGGCGAATCATTAATTTTACATCATCGGCCTTGGCATGTCCGCCGGCGTGTACATCCATCATTTGATAATGGACAACTTCTGCGCCTTTACGGAATAGGGTGTCTTTGAGGCGCTGTACGGTGCGTTCATTACCAGGAATTACCGAGGAAGAAAATACCACAGTATCGCCCTGTACTAAACGGATAAATTTGTGTTCACCGTTGGCAATACGCATTAATGAAGCATTTTTTTCTCCCTGCGCGCCGGTACAGACAATCACCACCTTGTTATCTGGATAGTCGCGGGTATTCTTTAAGTCAATGAGTGTTTTGGGGCTAAATTTCATATAGCCCAACTCTTTGGCGATCTCTACGTTGCTTTTCATGCTGTAGCCGTCTAGGGCCACAATTTTCCCTAATTTTTCAGAGATTTCAATAATTTGTTTAATACGGGAGAGTAAGGAAGAAAAGGTGCCGAGTATAATTCTGCCCGGAGCTTTTTCGATAAGGTCCACTAGGTTGGTGCTGATTTCGGATTCAGATAATTGGTGTCCTGGGGAGGAGGCATTGGTGGAATCGGACATCAAGGCCAATACGCCCTGGCTGCCAATATGAGCGATACGTTGGAGATCGGCTGGCTGTTCGCCAACGGGCTGGTAATCGAATTTCCAGTCGCCGGTGTGCACTATGGCACCTTCCGGTGTGCGGATCACAATACCCATGGTGTCCGGGATGTTATGGTTCAAATGGAAAAATTCCAGTTCAAAATTTCCTAACTGTAGTTTGTCATCTAGTTTAATGTTATGGATATTGAGCGGGCGGAGTTCTTTATAATCCTCCTGGCGTTTTTTAATAATGGCATTGGTGAGGGGTAGGCCATAAATTGGCGGATAACCCAAGGCAGGTATCAAATGGGGGATGGCACCAATATGATCAAGGTGGGCGTGTGAGATAATCACACCACGGATATTTTTTTCTTTGCCTTTGAGGTAGGAAATATTAGGGATGATATAGTCGATACCGGGCATGTCTTCTTCGGGGAATTGCAGGCCCATATCTACAATGATAATATCATCATTGTATTCGAATAGGGTGCAGTTGCGCCCTACCTCTTCTAATCCGCCCAGCACCGCCACTCGAAATTTTCCGTTTTCCGTACGAAAGCGGGAGAATGATGGACGCAAGGGAGTAGCAAATTTTTGAGTTGGCTGTGCTGACGGGACATAGTTTGTCGTTGGTACGCCTTTGTTGTGCGTATGATAAACACGTCGACGTCGATTGGTGCCGCGATTAATAAAGCGTCCGCGTGAGGCGGATGGCGTGGCTGTTGTTGGGGTGACCATAGAAAATTAAATGAGTTAAAAATTTAAAAGAAGATTATCTTGCAAATATATGAGAATATGTGCAAGACATTTTAAGTTGAAGAATTAGTGGGCGAGGAGGGACTCGAACCCTCAAGGATTGCTCCATACGCTTCTGAGACGTACGCGTATACCAGTTCCGCCACTCGCCCTGTTGTTTAGCCTATTTCCAGCTCCACTTGGTTTTTGTGTACCAATCGCTTAAATAATTAAAGCGGTCAGAAGGGCTGAAGATTTGTTTGGTGTTGATACCCTTAATATTCTTATCAACGGCAAAAGTATAATTCGGCGTGTACAGAAATATCGCCGGTAATTCTTTTACCAAAGTATCTTGGAATTTTTTATACATTTCACTCCGCTTGTTATCATCAGTAGCCACCCTGGCATCTTCTAATAGTTTGTCCGTAGTCCTGCCACCGAACATTGCTAGATTTAGGCCAGGATATTCTGTTTGCGAAGAATGCCAGAAAGGAAACGGATCAGGATCACTGCCTAAAATTTCTCCATAAAGCAATACTTGGTAATCCCTAGGTTTAAGGACCTCTCTGGACAATTGGCGGCTGGGAATAGCGCGTACACCGACTTGTATGCCTAATGCGCGCCACATTTTGGCTATGGATTCGGCCGCTTGATTGTATTCGGTGGTATCAGCTGTGGTAATAGCAATAGATAATATTTTGTCATTTTTATCTTTGCGATAAAAGAGTTGGTCAGCGTTCATCTCCCCGCGTACCACGTCAGTAATTTCCTGTTGTATTTTATCCGCCGTGCTAGATGCCATCTCCGGCGTGGAACTGGGGTTTTTAGCTACCGCATCAATTTCTGTCTGGCGTGTTTTTAATATCTCATCAAATCTTAATTTAAAATATTCTTCCGGAGTGGCACGCTTCCATTTTTTATCTAAAATAGCATTGGCGTTGTCTAGATTATATGATATTTTTTTTATCTCTGGGTAGTAACCGATATTCCCGGGTAAGATAGGGGAATCAATGGCGATGCCGTCGCCTTTTAGGGCGTCTAACAGTATCTTGTTTTTATCCAAAGATTCAGCCAGAGCGAAGCGTAGGTCGTAATCTTTTAATTCGGTGTCTTGATTCTGATTAAAAAACAAAGAGGTATATTGAGGCAACTCTAAAGAATAGATATTTAAGCTACTCCTAGAAAGTTTATCTTTCAATTGTCTGGGCACAAAACTAACCGCCGAGACATTTTGTCCTCTTAGGGCATCTATTGCTTCCGGATATTCGTTGAAAAATCGGAAAACTAATGTTTTCAAATATGGTATCTGTCCGTAATATTTATCATTACGCGTGAAAGTATATGATTGGATAGTGCCGGTATCATCCTTAAGCATTTTTTCAAATTTCCAGGGCCCGGTGCCAATCGGTTGAAGGTTGTTTTTGGTCGGTAATTTAATGCTGTCCGGAGTAATATCCGTCCAGACATGCTCTGGCAGGATCCCCACGGTTAAACTATGTAAAAATGGAGCGAATGGCTCTTTGAGAATAAAACGAATCTTATTTGTATCAATTTTTTCCACAGTCACGCCTTGGAAGGTGGGGTACAAGGAGCTGTCTACATCCGGATTTTGGATGTTTTCGAAAGTAAATAACACATCATTAGCGGAAAATGGTTCGCCATCGGACCATTTTACGTTATCACGCAAGGTAATGGTAAATATTTTTTTATCGTCGCTCACTGAATATCCTGTTGCTAGGTCAGGGGTCAATTTTAGATTTTTATCGTAGCGGAACAAGCCAGAATAGATAAGAGAGACCAAATCAGCATCGATATCGTTGGTGCTGGCAAAGAGCGGGTTCAAAAGTTTTGGTTGTCCGATCATGGCTTCACTATACTCACCGCCGACTTTCGGCGTAAAGGTGCTATGGCGGGCAATAAACACCCCGCTCCAAAGTACCGCTACTACTGCGATGATGATTGCAGAAGTTTTGACTACCTTCTTTTCCAAATGGCCAAGAAAGCGATAAAAATATTTTAATTGCGTCATGGACGGCAAAAACCTCTGGTTTATTTTTTTAACCAGTTTAGAATCAAAATTATTGACGAGCGGTTTTGGTTTTTTATCCAGAAAACGCTCAAAGAAGTCACGCAAATTCATGCGAATAATGTTAAGTCGCCTTGTCGCGGGAGCAGATGCGACTGGCTTTAATAGACCAGGCGCAGGATAGAGACAGCGAAGAAAACCACGGCCAAGACGATGGTCGCGTAGAAAAGTATTTTATCTAAACCCCTTTTAGTGCTATAGATGTTGCTGGAACCGCCGAATACACCGCCCAAACCAGCTCCTTTTTGCTGAAGCAGGATAACGATAATCAAGAGGGTGGCCAATACTAATTGTACTATATTGTAGATGTTTTCCTTCATAATTTGGGTAATTCAAGTGGATTTAGTATATCATTTGATGTTTTTTTTGTCAATGGCGGGTGCGGGTGGTGGTTATTTATGATATAATGTAAATACCTTTATTTTGCTAATAAATATGGATAACAATATACCGGGTCGACAATTCAAATGGTACCAAACAGGGTGGGGAATTACACTCATAGCTCTGTCCGTTGTGGTAGTTTTAGCCGTAATTGGATTTTGTATTTTGGTTGGAGTTTATTGGTGGAAGATCAAGAGTGGTGGAGGGGATGCCCTTCTAAGCCAGATTAATAGTTCTCAAATTAAAAAAGATGATCCAATTATGGCGGCGAGGCGCAAAGAGCTGGAGACCTCTGACGATCCGTATCTGGGTAATCCTAGCGCCACCAAAGTGATCGTAGAATTTGTTGATTTTAAATGCTCCAACAGCCAAGTGGCAGCTCCGATAATGAGAAAAATAGCGGATAAGTATGGTTACAAGGTAAAAATTATTGTCCGCGATTTTCCGATGGAGTCATTGTACAAGGGTTCCAGCCAGCTGGCTGAATTAGCGTCCTGTGCCAATGAACAGGGTAGGTTTTGGTTGGCGAGTGATTTGTTTTTTCAAAATCAGGATCAGTTTGGGGAAAGTCTGGAAAAAGAACGGATTGATAGTCTGGCTGATATCGTTGGGATGGATAAGGGAAAACTATGGGAGTGTTTAGATTCCGGCCGGGCCAGGATAGAGGTAAACAAGGACTATGCCACCGGATTTAAATACAAGATAACGGGTACGCCAACCTTTTTTATAGACGGACAAAAAGTGGAGGGTGTAGTAAGCTGGGAGGAATGGGAAAAATATTTAAAAAATCTATAATCCAACTATATTTTTTAAAATATGTTTTTAAACAAAAAATTATTTTTACCTTTTTTTCTTTTAACCCTCCTTTTTCCTATTGGTGCCGTCCACGCCATCGGGACACCGGCACCAACCCCGGTAGAAAAAAATGTTCTTTGCTGGCAAAAAGCTGATTGTGATAAGGCTAGAAAAGATTTTGGCGCACCAGCTGACGTGAATGGTTGGCTAGAGAAAGAAGGGGAATGCGATAAGGTAGGCTGGGGTAAATGTTTGCCCGCTGGTCAGTCGGATCTGACTATTTCATTTGGCGGTATCAAACAATTTAAAAACGTAGGGGAATATATTAAAACCGTATATAATTATCTACTAACAGTTGGTTCGATTCTGGCCGTTATTATGATAATACTGGCGGGTGTACAGTGGGTGACCTCTGGCGGAAGTAGTGAAGCTATTACTGCCGCCAAAAAAAGAATAGTGGGCGCTGTTATTGGTTTGGTGATTGCTTACTTATCTTTTGTTATCTTGAATACTATCAATCCCACTCTCACCAATTTGCGTTTGCCACAAATTTATCTGGTTCGTCCTATCTTGGCGCCAATGGAGTTTTGTCGCGAAATCCCTTTAGCCACCACCACGCCGATATTTGCCTATGTTGCTGGGCTTGATACTCAGACAACAGATTTGAAGGATAAATACGCGGCCTCAACACCCCAGAGCTACAGTATGACTTATCCCGCCAATCGCGAAGATGTTTCAGGTGATAAAAGGACTTTTTGGTGTGGTCAGAGATTTTTTGCCAAGGATTCTCTACAACCATGCTTTGGTGATCGTTGCGACCCGGGGCAGATGTGTGTAAATTACAAGCCCACAGAACCGAATGCCCAATGGGATCCCAAGAATCCATATCGATGTAAAAAAGGGACCATAGCTGGTACAATAGCAGTTGGAAATTCTTTTAGAGTAGATCCCGGGTGCCTTTCTCTTTGGGATGGTTGGGAATTTCCAAATTTTACAGACGAAGGCGAACAAGAGTTGCATATTTTATGTAAAGACGGAAGACACGCCGAAATTGATAGTTCGGCCTATACCTACACAGGCTCCAAAAATCAGAACTATTTTATCGATGCTAATTATGATGATTTGAATAAGAAAATTAATAATTGTGGAGGTGATACGCAGGTTAAAGGATTTTATATGAAGTTTGAAATGGACGAGGCCTGCGATCCAAAAGATGAGAATCATTGGATAGGTATTGAAAATGGCAAGGGCAAAGATTTAGGAGATGATGAATTTTTCCTTGATAATATAAAAAATATTAATTCTAAATATCTTATACCGCTGGCAAATATTAGAGCAAGCGATCTATCTTCTTTTGATATAATGGAAGTGGTGGATATAGATGATGATATAGGTTCAGATAGCGAAAGAGATATATATAAACCCCTATTAACAAGGTAGATTTTTACCGTAGACAGGTTGCCCTTGATTCTTCTTTAATTTTGTGGTACGATGTCTGGCGACTTATTAAACAATAATTATGCCAGATAAAAAAACTTCTATAGCCAAAAACGACTCCATATTTATCCGTGGCGCTCGAGTACATAATCTCAAGAACATCACCGTTAAAGTTCCTAAAAACAAGCTTGTGGTAGTCACAGGTTTGTCTGGTTCAGGGAAGTCATCTTTGGCATTTGATACTATTTACGCAGAGGGACAGAGGCGTTATGCCGAGTCCCTCTCTTCGTATGCGCGCCAATTTATGGAAGTGCGCGATAAGCCGGATGTAGATGGGGTGGATGGCCTATCACCGACCATCGCTATCGATCAGAAGATTTTTACGCAGAATCCGCGCTCTACCGTAGGCACTGTCACGGAGATTTATGATTATCTTCGGTTGCTTTTTGCCCGCGCTGGCACGCAGTACTGTCCCGATTGTGATGAACCGGTAGAAAAATATTCCGCCGGCGAGATTGTGGAGATTACTAGAAGAATGGCACGGAAATCCGAGGTGCTAATTCTGTCTCCCTTGGTTTCTGAGAGTAAAATAGAGCCCAAACAGATATTGGAGAAAATTGAACAGTCCGGTTGCGAGCGGGTGAGGATCAATGGAAAGGTTTTGAAATTGAATGATTTAGTGCAGTATAAATTTAATAAAAATGATATATACAGTATAGAGCTGTTGACGGGTAGAATTGTGGATATTAAAAAACAAAATCCTTCAGCTTTTGTGAATACGGCCTTGGATTTAAGTAATGGCTCTGTAATATTGTCTTCTGAAAATAAGGATAACATCCTCTCCACTACCGGTCGTTGTCCTAAATGCGGCCAAAGTGTGCCGGCCTTGGATGTGCGTAGTTTTAGTTTTAATAGCCCCTACGGTGCCTGTCCCCGTTGTACTGGTTTGGGTGTGACCATGGAGGTGGATCCAGCCCTAGTGATTCCTAATCCGCGCCTAACTCTGGCCGAGGGTGCTATCCAGCCATGGACGCGCATCACCGGTAATCAAAATCTCTATCAAAAAATGCTCGCGGCAGTGGCGTCCAGCCATAATTTTTCGATGGATACGCCGGTAACTAACCTGCCCAAAGCGGTTGTGGATATGATAATGCAGGGTACTGGTAAAGAGGTTTATGAAATTGAAGGAAAGAAGGTGTCTTTTCCAGGCGTGATAGCTGATATGACCAGCAGGCATCTGGAGACAACCTCGGAATATGTGCGCAGGGAAATTGAACAATATATGCAGGAGCAGGTTTGTCCGCTCTGTCTTGGCAAAAGATTGCGTCGTGAATCATTGGCAGTAAAATTTGGCGGTCATAACATTGCTGACATAGCGTCTTTAAGTGTAGAGGAAAGTAAAGAAATTTTACAGAAAGCTAGAGAGAAAAATAACAAGAAACAGGTTGAAGATACTATCATTAGAGAAATTTTACCTCGCTTGGATAATTTGTTTCAGGTCGGTTTAGGATATCTGAGTTTAGAAAGGTCCATGAATACTCTGTCTGGTGGCGAGGTGACCAGGGTACGCCTAGCAACACAGTTATCTTCTGGTTTAACCGGTGTGATATACATATTGGACGAACCGTCAGTTGGTCTGCATCCTCGCGACAACGATAAATTGATTGACACCCTTAAATATCTGCGTGATTTGGGTAATACAGTGATAGTAGTAGAGCACGACGCCGCTATGATGGCTGTGGCTGATTATTTAATAGATATCGGACCGGGTGCGGGTGTGTTTGGTGGTGAGTTAATAGCTGAAGGTACATTGGCGGATATCAAGAAAGCAAAAAATTCTTTAACTGGACAATATTTAAGCGGTAAAGCTAAGGTGGAATGTGAAAGAAACATTAAAAAAGATAGTACACCCAAAAATTTAGAAATAGTCGGCGCCAAGGCCTTTAATTTGAAAAATGTTGATGTAAAAATTCCCTTAGGCAAGTTAGTCTGTGTTACCGGTGTTTCCGGTTCCGGTAAATCTAGTTTGATTATAGACGTTTTGGGTAAAGCGTTATCCAAACATTTTTATCGCTCTAAAGAAGTTCCGGGAGAACACAAGGCTATTAAGGGTTTGGAGAATATAGACAAGGTGATCTCTATCGATCAGACACCTATCGGTCGTACTCCGCGCTCTAATCCAGCCACCTATACGGGCGTGTTTACTCTTATCCGTGACCTATTTTCTGAATTACCAGAGGCCAAGATGCGCGGTTATGATGCCGGTAAATTTAGTTTTAATGTCAAAGGCGGAGGCCGTTGTGAAGCCTGCGCCGGTGAAGGATATATTCGTATTCCGATGCAATTCTTGGCGGATGTATTTGTAGAGTGTAGTGATTGTAATGGTTCGAGGTATAACCAAGAAGCTTTGGAAATCCATTATCATAATAAAAATATTTCCGATGTTTTGAAGATGACCGCCGAGGAGGCCTACAAATTTTTTAATGATGTGCCAGCCATTGCTTCCAGACTGAATATCTTACGCGATGTCGGATTAGGATATTTGGAACTAGGCCAGCCAGCAACCACCTTGTCCGGCGGTGAGGCCCAACGCATCAAGCTCGCGACCGAGTTGTCGCGCGCTTCTACCGGTAAAACATTATATATCTTGGATGAGCCGACAACCGGTTTACACTTTGAGGATATTAAAAGGTTATTATCAGTGTTAAATATGCTGGTGGAGAAGGGGAATACTGTAATAATTATTGAACATAATTTGGATGTCATCCGCTGTTCGGATTGGGTTATAGACATGGGGCCGGAGGGAGGCCGTGCGGGCGGCGAGGTAATGGCGATCGGTACGCCGGAGGAAATTATGAAGAACAAAAAGAGCTGGACCGGTAAGTATCTAAAGTAGATATAAATAACGGATAGATATTAAAAAACCCGCCAGATTTTCTCGGCGGGTTTAATTTTTGTATCTTATTTCTTGACCTCGTCCATTCTTCTTTTGAATTTCGGATCACGTAAGAAGTAAAGTTTGGCGCGGCGGGTTTCAAGGGTTCTTACCACTTCTATTTTAGCGATCACCGGTGAGTGGATAGGGAAGATCTTTTCTACCCCTACACCCTCAGAGATTTTTCTGACGGTTATAGTAGCCCCGGCCTCCTGGCCATGGCGGACAGAAATGATAGTGCCTTCAAAGATTTGAATGCGCTCTTTTTCTTCACCTTTGGTGTTGGTCTCCTTGATTTTTTGATGGACCTTTACCACCATGCCCGGTTTGTATGCAACGGCGGTGGTATTTTTTTGTTCCTCGGTCATATTTAAGAAGTTAATTCAAGTGGTTATAATTTTAGCTGATTTAAGGTTTTTTGTCAATAGTTAGGCCTTTTTAAGCCTTTCTTGGATAATTTTGGCTACATTGTCCACTGTTTCATCGATTTTACCCTCGGCATTTATTACTTTGTAGTCATATTTTTCTGCTTCGGATATTTCTTTCTTAGCTCGGTCCATCCGCTCAGCCATTTCCTGCGGGGCTACACCGCCACGTTTTTCTATGCGTTTTCTGAGGTTTTCCAGATTGTCCGGCACTATAAATATTGAAAGATGGGGGATATTTAGTTTAAGGAGGGTCTGTCTGCCTCGTATGTCAACATTTGTAAAGACCACATCATAATTGTTTAGGCTGTCTTCAAAGTATTTTTTTTCCGGACCGTAGTAATGGCCGGCATATTCCGCGTATTCCAGCATCTCTCCATTTTTAATTTTTTCCTCAAATTTTTCCTTGGTTGTAAAATGATAATCCACACCACCCTGGTCTTTAGGTCGCGGTGCACGAGTGGTGGTAGTGACTAAACGGGCGGATCGGGGGATTATTTTTATTAACTGTCTTATTACCGCGTCCTTCCCTCCACCTGACGGAGAGGAAATCACTACAAGGAGACCTTGCTTGACGGATGACATAATAATTATTTTAAAAGCTTCAAAAAATCGGATAACTGTTTCGGTAATGGTGATTCAAATGTTTGGGTCTCGCCGCTTAAATCCTTGAAAGACAATTTTGTGCAATGTAGAAATAATCTTCCCAATCGATCATCCCACATCCTTTTTTGCCTTCTTTGATAATACATCGGGTCGCCCACCACCGGATGATCATAGGCCAACATATGTACGCGGATTTGGTGCATGCGTCCGGTGTGGATTTTTACTTTTAGCAATGTAAAGTTAATAAATTTCTTTTCTACCCAGAATTCGGTAAGAGCTTGTTTGCCTGTGGTATTCTCTAGCCCTTTGGTAGTAGCTGGTAGGGCGGACATACGGTCGGCGCTTTTGGATCGGACGATCGGAAAATTAATCTGTTCCCAGTCCCTTTGTACCTGTTCGTGCACTAGCACCATATATTCTTTATCAATGGTACGATTTTTAAATTGCTCTTTCAAATGGTTGAACATTTTTTGTGTTCGAGCTACCACCAGCAACCCCGAAGCCTCTTTATCAAGGCGGTGTACTATACCCGGGCGTATAGGATCGTCGCCAACTTTTTTTAATTCCGGATATTTTTTAACCAGAAGATTGGCTAGTGAATCCGTTTCCCCCTTCATGGTGGAGTGGGTGAGCATACCGGTTGGTTTCTCCACGACTAAATAGTCCGGTGTTTCGGCAATGATTTTGAATTTACCAATTGGTTTCTTTTCTTCCTTTACAATTTCTTTTTTAGCCTCTGTTTTGTTAATCTTGGCCTTTTTTAAAACAACGACCTTATCCTTCGCGGAAATCTGTTCACCGGCTTTTTTAGGCAGTTCGCCATTAATCAAAACCAAATCCGCCTCAATCATTTTTTGTGCCTGCGAGCGGCTGATACCATTTTTCTCCGCCAAAAAAACATCCAAACGGGTTTTGACGGTAGGTGGAGTATTTTTAATGTCCGGTATCTTTTTTTTCACATTTTTACCTAGGAGAAATTAGCTTGGTGGGCATGGATGGACTCGAACCATCGACATCCACCTTATAAGGGTGGCGCTCTAACCGACTGAGCTACATGCCCATTAATAACGCGTATTATACCAAATTTTAGTTTTTTTTCAAGGTCTAGAGGAAGTTAGGACAAAACAAAAGCCCCGGGCTATCCCAGGGCTGTTTTTTGATATTTGTTGTGACCTTATGAAATATGCTTGTTGATCAACTTGATCATTTCGAACATGTCTACCATTTCCTTGCCAAAGAGCGGTTTTAACTTGGCATCGGCATGGACATTTCTTTTGTTGGCCTTGTCCTGTAAACCATTGGCTTTGATATACTCCCAAAGCTTTTTTACTACCTGTCCGCGTGGCATCGGACCCTTACCGACTACAGCCTCAAGATCCGCTGAGAGGGTCTTTGGCGCTAGCAATGCCGGGTTTGCTTTTCTTGGCATATGTTATATACTTTTAAAATTAATTAAATCGACCCCTGTAGTATACTACACTTAAGGAAATTTGCAAAGGCCCTTGTGAATATTGCCAAAAACATCCTAAAATGCGATAATACTTACACTATGCAAGCCATTATCTTAGCCGGGGGGTTGGGCACTAGATTGCGCCCGTTAACAGATGAAATTCCTAAGCCACTTTTACCTGTAAAGGGTATACCAATTATTGAGCATGCTATTTTAAATTTTAAAAAGCATGGCATTTTGGATATCATTTTGTCTGTTGGGTACAAAGCAGAGATGATAAAAGAATATTTTGGTGATGGTTCTAAATGGGAGGTTAATATTGGGTATAGTGTTGAAGATTCGCCGTTAGGGACAGGCGGAGCGATAAAAAAAATAGTTAAAGATATTAAAGAGACCTTTTTAGCTATCAATGGTGATAATCTAGCCGACTTTGATTGGACAGAAGCGATAAGCAGGCATAAAGAGAATGGGGCAAAAATTACCTTATCACTTTATCCGGTGGAGGATGTCACGCAATACGGCATTGCGCGTTTAGATAATGGCCGGATAATTGAATTTGTAGAAAAACCGACTGTGGAAAAGGCTCCGTCTAATCTTAATAATGCCGGTGGATATATAATAGAGCCGGAGGTGTTGGATATCCTACCGGACGGCGTGTCATCCATAGAAAGAGATTGTTTTGAGAAGTTGGCCGGTACCGGGACGGTATTTGCCCATATTCACTCGTCGCAATGGTTTCCGACTGATACTTTAGAAAAATATCGTAGAGCTGATGAAGAGTTTAAAGTTTAAAATTATGTTAACAACCGATTTTGACTACAATTTACCAAATGAGCTTATCGCTCAAAAGCCGGCTGAGCCGCGCGATAGCGCCCGTCTGATGGTGGTAGATAAAGATGGGCGAACTATAGAGCATCATCATTTTTTTGATATTGTAAATTATCTGCAATCTGGTGATCTGCTAGTTTGGAATAATTCTAAAGTATTTAAAGCCCGCCTGCGTGGGATAGTAGAATTGGATGAGTCTACTGATGGATTAAAAAAACAATTTACCACTGGTAAGATTTTAAATGCCGTTCCGGTAGAGATATTCTTAGTGCGGCCGATGGAAAACTTAGGGGTTTGGAAGGTTTTGGCTAAGCCGGGTCGAAAATTGCGTTTGGGTATGAAGGTGAGATTTGCCGATGATTTTATTTGTGAAATAATGTTCAAGGAAAAAGATGGGACCATCTTAGTGCAATTTAATGAGGATGATATGTCCGTGCGCGCCAAGGCTAATAAATATGGCGAGGTGCCAACTCCGCCGTATGTTAAAGTTAACGAACCGTCGGAAGAACTGTCAGAAAGATATCAGACAGTTTATGCCAAACACGAGGGCTCGGTGGCAGCGCCTACGGCCGGGTTTCATTTTACACCCGAGCTTATACAAAAATTAAAGGATAAAGGTGTGCAATTCGCCGAGGTCACCTTGCATGTGGGGCTAGGCACTTTTTTGCCGGTAAAGTCGGAAAAAGTAGAGGAACACAAGATGCACTCCGAATGGGTGGAGCTTACCGCCAAGAATGCGGATTTAATTAACAGTGCTAAAGCCGAAGGTAGGCGCGTGGTGGCCGTAGGGACGACCACTGTACGGACTTTGGAAGGGATTGTTAAGGAATTCGGTAAGTTAAAGCCGTATACCGGTGATATTAATCTGTTTATTCTGCCCGGTTTTGATCTCAAGATTGTGGACACGCTAATTACTAATTTTCATTTGCCTAAGTCTACACTTTTGATGCTAGTAGCTGCATTTATGGGTGATAGAGAATTTACCCTAAAATGTTACGAGGAGGCGGTAAGGGGAGAATATAGGTTCTATAGTTTTGGCGACGCGATGTTGATAAAATAGTCGTTGAAAGTATCTTCTTTAATTAAAAAATCGCCGCATTTTAAACGGCGATTTTTTATAATCAATATTTTAGACAACCTTCAACGGATTAAAATTCGTATCGCGGTCATAAAAATCCTCATCTTCTTTTTTCTTGAGCCACTTGGAGGCGCGATAGGTGAGGGGTAATAGGATTATTTCGGTTAGGATCTTGAAGATGTAGTTTGATACCCACAACACCCATAGTAAATCCCAGGGTAAAACACCGGCAAACGCGATAATAAGGAAAATGGTTGTGTCAAAAAATTGTCCAACTATAGTAGAACCAATCGCGCGCAGGCTGAAATATTTTCCCGCTGTTTTTACCTTTAATTTAGCGAGCACATAACTGTTCATGAATTCGCCGACCAGATAGGCACACAGGCTGCCGGCCACAATGCGCGGCACTACACCCAAGATATTCATAAAACATTCTTGGTTACCCCAGTCCATAGCTGGCGGTAAGGCCCCGACAATCCAGAAGGTTATAACCATCAATAGATTCATGACAAAGCCGGTCCAAATAACGCGGCGGGAGCGAGAATAACCATAGACTTCGGTTAAAATATCGCCAAAGATATATGAAAGGGGGAATATGATCGTGCCGCCATCAAAACTAAACCAGCCCAATGATAAAATTTTGGAACTGGCGATGTTGGAGAGAATTAGGACGGTGGCAAAGGCGGCGGTGATAAAGCTTAGATATTTGAAATTTTTTTGCATATGTTTAAAATAAAAAGCGCTTTCCAAGGGAAAGCGCTTTAGTATCTTTTATTCAATCACCGTCACACCCATCTGTTTGCAGGTGCCCTCTACCATTCTCATAGCGCCTCCGATATCTTTGGCGTTCAAGTCTGGCATCTTTTTCTCCGCGATTTGGCGGATCTGAGCGCGGGTAATCTTTCCTACTTTTTCTTGGAGCGGCTTGCCAGATCCTTTTTCTAGCCCGATTGCCTTTTTGATTAGATCCGGTACCGGAGCGATTTTCATGATAAAACTGAAGCTGTGGTCGGCGTAGACAGTGATAATCACCGGTACCACTTCGCCTTTCTTATCCTGTGTCTTATCGTTGAATTCCTTGCAGAAAGCTTGGATATTCACACCGTGCTGGCCCAAAGCCGGACCAACTGGAGGTGCTGGATTGGCAGCTCCACCTTTAATCTGTAATTTGATTTGGGTTAAAACTTTTTTTGCCATATTAATTATTAATTTCTGTCGAGAAGCCAGGTTCGAAGGTTTTCCTTTCTACCTGCGACAGTTTTTTATTAAATCTTTTTGACTTGTAAAGCGTCCAATTCTACCGGCGTTTCACGTCCGAACATTGTTACCATAACTTTAATTTTTCCGCGTTCGTGATCCACAGTGCTTATCTTGCCTTCAAAGTTCTTAAATGGTCCATCAGTAATGCGTACAACGTCGTTAACTTCGAAATCAATCTTGTGTTGTGGTTCGGCGGCCGAGGTGCGTTTTAATAGGTCGTCCACTTCTTTCTGGTCAATTGGGGTAGGGGTAGTGCCGGAACCGATAAAGCCCGTTACATTTGGGGTATTGCGTACCACATACCAGGAATCATCAGTAACGATCATCTCCACCAAGACATAGCCAGGGAAGATTTTTTCTTCTACCGTACTGCGTTTGCCATTTTTAATTTTAATTTTTTTCTCTTTAGGCACCATGACATTAAAAATCTTGTCTTGCATAGCAAAAGATTCCACGCGCTGTTCCAGATTGTGTTTGACATTCTCTTCGTATCCGCTATAGGTATGGAGAACATACCAGCGGCGGCCTAAATTTAATGTTTGCTTGGCCATAACGATTAGCGATTAATTAAAGTATTGATTCCAAAGTTAAATATGTAGTCTAAAAGTCCGAGAAAAGCGGCTGTACCCAAAGAAAATCCAATAACCAGCAAGCTGTAGTTTATAGTCTGGTTTTTGGTTGGCCAGTTAACTTTTCTCATCTCCGCATAGGAGCTGATAAAATAGTTTTTTATGGAGTCTATCATATTTTTAAGACTTGTTTTAGTCCTTAAATTTTAGTTTTTTAAAACAGCCCTTAGGCCGTTTTATGCATTAACTATAGCAAATAACGGGTTTTTTGTCAAGTATGGCTAGGATTACCGTAATTTTGTAAAAAAATTATTCTTCCTCTTTACCTAGTTCGGGTCTCATTTGGTCTACGATATCAGTTTTTATTTCAACGGTCCCTTTTAAATCCTCTAAAGTTAAATGCTTCCACGGGGTGTTACCCTTAACGTCTTCCTCAAACAAAGTGTTTTTTTCTTTGGCGAGTGCATTTAAAGCTTTTAGTCGCGCATCGTCGTAATTAGAAAATTTGTATCCTATATGTTGAGGGTATCTTTCTTCAAAGGTTCTAAATAGTTTACCTCCCTGTTTTAGATATTTATTTTTACATTCCTCCCAAATAGCTTCTTGGGTGGTTTTATTTTCTTCTAATAAGACAAAATAGGTTTGCAACCAACAAAATTCACTTAAATAATCACCGGCCAGATCACCCTCTGGGGTACCTTTCTCATATTCACCTATATGTGGCCTTAAATCAAATTTTTCTTCGCCTTTCATATTATATATCTAAATTTTTAACATCCTTAGCATAAGTCTGGATGAATTTTTTGCGTGGTTCCACCTCATCACCCATAAGAATTTCAAATGTTTCATTGGCTAGCTCGGCATCAAGCGCGGTTACCTGCTTCATCACGCGGTTCTGAGGATCCATAGTGGTAGTCCAAAGTTGTTCAGGATTCATTTCACCCAAACCTTTATATCTCTGGATATTTATCTTTACTCCACCAATAGTCAGGGCCTCTACTTCAGCACCCTCGTCCTTTTCTCCTTCTACGACTTCGACTTCTTCAACTTCTTTTTTAGTCTTGGTCGGTTTGGCCTCGGGTTTTTTTAGCTGTAATTCTTTTAAGATTTTTTCTTTTTCTTCGTCGTTATAGGCATATTTTAATTCTTTTCCGTATTTTAAACCATACAATGGCGGTTGAGCGATATATACATGGCCTTGCAGAATTAATTCAGGGAAATATCGGTAGAAGAATGTTAAAAGTAGGGTACGGATATGCGCACCATCAACATCGGCATCGGTCATAATTATGATACGATGATAACGTAATTTGGTGATATCAAATTGCTCGCCGATATTTGTGCCTATGGCGATGATCAAAGATTTTAATTCGTTGTTGGTCAAAATTTTATCCAAACGCGCACGCTCCACATTCAACACCTTACCACGGAGGGGGAGGATAGCTTGATTGTCGCGGTTGCGGCCTTGTTTGGCACTATTGTGTACAAATACACCACTGGCTAGGGCAAAGTTGTGTGTATTTGGCACCTCGATATCATAGACATCTACCTTCTCCGCAACTTTTTCTATTTGACTGATAGTTGTGTGTTTTTCAACTATAATTGTAGGAGTTGTTTTGTCAAAAGGCATCAAGCTCAAATTCGGTTTTAGATTTTGCGCTTCCACATAACTGCCGTCCCGTATCATAAATTTGTGATCCGGTGTGCAAATTATTTCTTCATCATTGTCTAGGACAACTTTTATAACCTCGGCGTTTGATTTTGTCTTTCTTGGATTTTTGATTAATTCAATTCCAACGTTTCCGTTATTTTTTATTGTATAACAATAATTTTTCTTTCCTTGTTCATTCTCTTTGATCAAGTCAATGAAAGATAAATTTCTTCCATCGGCCAAATTTATCTTTGTTGAGCCAAAAAAACATCCACCAGCACTATCTCCCTCGACAATATATAATTCGGAAATTTCTGCATCGCGACTAGAACAGTCGGCCAATTTACCGGGTAAGGTAAAGCCCTCCAAAGCGCCTTTGCGCAGGATGGTATCGCGAGCTATTTTTGCGGCGTTTCTCGCCCTGGCAGACAGGACGCATTTACCAATAATGGCCTCGGCATCCTTTGGGTGTTCCTCCAAATATATCAAAAATTGTTCATTCATTATTGTTTCCACCGCGGTCTTGGCTTCTGTGTTGCCCAACTTACCTTTAGTCTGTCCTTCAAATTGAGGTTCACGAATTTTAATGGAGATGATAGTATTTAAACCTTCGCGCACGTCCTCACCGGTAAGGTTGCCGTCTTTTTCTTTTAGAATATTTTTATTGCGGGCATAGGTATTGATACAGCGGGTGAGAGCGGTGCGAAAACCCTGTACATGAGTACCGCCGTCCACATTAAAAATATTATTGGTAAAAGCAAAAAGCGATTCAGTAAATTCCTCGGAATATTGCAAGGAGATTTCTACCTTGACACCCTCGTATTCTTTCTCAGTATAGAAAACCGTTTCATTCTTTGTTCCTTTATTCTGGTTTAGATAACGGACATAGGAAGCAATACCGCCTTCGAAATAAAATTGGTAGGCGGGATTGGGGAACTGTAGGGCGGTTTTGTCGATATCTTTTTCATCGATTGGACGCTCGTCTCTAATTATTATTCTCACACCTTTGGTCAGATAAGCCGTTTGGCGTAAATGATCAATAATAACTTTCCATTCAAAATTAATAGTTTCAAAAATCGATTCATCCGGTCGAAAGGATATTATAGTGCCGGTATCTTTACAATTTCCAACGGCCGCCACTTTTTTTATTGGCTTGCCACCATTTTTGTATTCTTGGACCCAAATTTTTCCATCCCGGTGCACTTCGGCGCGAACATAAGTAGAAAGAGCGTTAACTACCGATGCACCTACGCCATGCAAACCACCGGAGACCTTGTAACCCTCATTGCCGAATTTACCACCAGCGTGCAACTCGGTCATTACTACTTCCAAAGCACTGATTTTTTTGGTGGGATGGATATCGACGGGGATACCGCGACCATTATCATTCACCTCTATTATATGATCGGGTTTCAGAGTGATTATAATTTGGTTACAAAAACCAGCCATCGCTTCATCAATGGAATTGTCCACTATTTCCCAAATAAGGTGGTGGAGACCGATCGGTCCGGTGCTACCAATATACATGCCAGGGCGCTTACGCACCGCCTCTAATCCTTCCAAAATGGTGATATCTTTGGCGCTGTACGAACCGACCTTACCCTCCAATTTGGCTGATTTAGTCTTAACTGGCGCTGGAGCGGCTGATTTGACAGGGGCGCTTTTTATTACAGGTTTTTTCTCTTCTTCGACCCTTCCTCTTTGTACTTTACGGATAGGCATACTTTGAAAATCTTTAATTTTAGATGGGTATATTTTATCATAATTTGGCATAGCTAGCAAGTAGTAATTTCTCAAAAAAGATAAAGTGGGGTATAATAGAATCCAGTTAAAGATATTATCGTATGATAAATTTTTATAATATAAACAATAAAAACGGAGACAGTAATGGGCAATTAAATATATTACAGAAAGCCAATCCTAAAAAGGCGGTTTTTACCAGGTATAGTAGCGCTCCGGATGAGCTTACGGGGCGGGAATTGAAACTGGGGTTGTGGTTCGCGAGGAATAAGGTGTTGCTTTATAAGATTTTAATTGGTTCGCTAATCGGGTTAAACATAATATTTTGGGTGTTTAGTTTGTGGAAATGGGGAGATTTTTTGATTTTTGGCATTACTGAAAATACTAAATTGGCCCAGAGCGCCACCCAGTTTGTAAATTATACCGGTATCCAGGCGCATTTTTCTCCCCAGCCCCTACAGATCATTACTACACAATTTTTTAATAGCGGCCCCGGAAAGGTAGATGTTGTAGCGGAAGTGGCAAATTTGAATGATAGATTCGTAGTGCGTTTTGACTACTATTTTATGATTAATGGCCAGAAGACGGACGTGAATGCAGGAATACTATTACCAGGGGAAGACAAACCAGTCGCGGTTCTGGGCTTAGAAGATTCTGTATTTAGTGGTACGCCGGAATTAGTATTGGAAAATTTGAAATGGACTCGCATATCTAGTCACGATGTCAAAGATGTACCATCTTGGCAGGGCGAGAGATTAAACTTTGCGGTGAGTGATGTGAAGTTTATTCGTAAGGGGAGTGAGGAAGGTGTGGCCGCCGCAGCTATACAATTCAAGTTGACAAATCAGGGTCCGTATGGTTTTGTAAATCCGAAGTTCTATGTGGGCCTTTATCAGGGACAGGCCATGGTAGGGGTATTGCCGTTGGAGTTACAGAGATTTCATTCGCAACAAATTGTCGATGTTGATCTGAGGAGCTTCGCCACCAATATTAGTGTGACTGATATTAAGGTTTTCCCTCTGATAGATATTTATGATCCAGCAGTATACATGGAGCCAGAGAGATAATATGATAAGGAGTGATAGTAAAGGAAAATATGCTCAATTTAAACAAATTTTCTTCGCGTGATTTTGATTGGATAATGTTTGGAGCTGTAATGTTGCTTACGACTATTGGCATGTCAGCTATTTATAGTATAGATCTATCGCGTGGTTCGGAGCTTGGCTATTTGAGGAAACAACTGATTGCTTTAGGTATTGGTTTGGCCCTGTCGTTCATAGCCTATTTTACCCAATATACTTTTTATCGATCTTCGGCCAAATGGTGGTACATCGCATCATTTTTATTGCTATTGGCTGTTTTGGTCTTTGGACGTGATGTACGTGGCACTAAGGGTTGGTTTATGGTGGGAGGCTTTTCTTTTCAGCCGGTAGAGTTTGCCAAAATCGGTTTAATTTTGATATTAAGCTATATCATTTCTCGTTTCGGTCGGAGATTTGATAAGCCCCTTTTCTTTTTTGGCACAGCGATAGTTGTATTGCTTTTAATTGGGTTGGTCATGCTTCAGCCTGATCTGGGTTCAGCGGTTTTGCTTGGTTTAATCTGGTTTGGATTAATGTGTTTAGCAGGGGCTCGACGACGGTATATTTTTTTATTGGTGGTTTCGGTCACCCTAGTGGGAGTATTGGGTTGGTTTTTTCTCATGGCCGATTATCAGAAAGCGCGTCTGATGACCTTTGTAAATCCGGAAAGGGATCCACTGGGAGCAGGGTATAACGTGACGCAGTCAATTATTGCTATTGGTGCTGGTCAGATGTTCGGGCGCGGGCTTGGTTTTGGTTCACAGAGTCAACTTCGTTTTTTACCGGAAGCACAAACTGATTTTATCTTTTCCGTAATTGGCGAGGAGTTAGGTATGGCAGGCGCTGGCGTAGTAATTTTTTTATACGGCGTTCTGTTGTGGCGGCTGATACTTTTGATCCGACGCACCAATGACGATTTTATCTCAGCGGCGGCGAGTGGGGTGACCATACTTTTTGCTGGACAATTTTTTGTGAATATAGGGGCGGGGATTGGATTAATGCCGGTGACCGGTGTAACCCTGCCATTTATTAGTTATGGTGGATCTTCTTTGATAATGAATTTTTTGTTAATCGGAATTATGGAAAGTATGATGCGAAGAAGGAATTAATTTTATGGAGGATTACAAAATTATTTTAGGATATTTAAATGGTTTTGTAGCTTTGGCCGCGAATGTACCATATTTGCGTAATATTTTTTTAGGGAAAACAAAACCGCACGCTTTTTCTTGGCTAGTGTGGTCTGTTACCACACTCATAGTTTTTTTAGCACAAATCACTAAGCAGGCCGGCGCCGGTGCTTGGATTACCGGCTGTACTTCATTGGCCTGTTTTGTTGTTTTTATTTTGTCTTTGATAAAAGGGGAGAGAGGTTTTGTATTGTTTGACTGGCTGTCTTTGGTAGCAGCACTTTTCTCTTTGATCCTATGGTGGTTTGCGAAAGATCCCACGATGTCGGTGATACTTTTGACGGTTACGGATGTGATTGGATATTTTCCTACCTATCGTAAGGGGTACTACAAACCAAATGAAGAAACTATTAGCCTATTTCTTATCGGCGCTATTAATTTTATAATCTCGCTTTTTGCTATCGAGATTTTTACAGTTGCCACTTGGTTTTATCCAGTAATGATTACTTTAGCGAATGGTATTCTGGTGGTAATTGTATTGTGGCGGAGGAGAGTGGTAAAGATGTGATATTCGGTAGGTTGGTTTTACTTTGATAAAAGAAAACAACACCTCTAGGGGTGTTGTTTTGGTGTCAGGGGAGAGAATCGAACTCTCCACCTCGGGGTTATGAATCCCGTGCTCTAACCAGCTGAGCTACCCTGACTTTGATATAGATAATATTATAAAAAATACGAAAAGTCAAGTAAAATGAAGTAGGCGAAGCTTCTTGAGCTTCGCCTTTCTGTCCTCCTTTCTACTCATCGTTGACGAGCCGCTTGGAGCGGTTCGCAAGCGCGAGTAAATCCTCGTTTGAATACGTTTTGTGAACGATCGTCTTCCAGTCGTGGCCCGCGTAGTCTGGATCGAAGGGGTTGACCGATCGAACCCAGCCCATGCGAGGCAAGACATGTTTCGGATCGTTCGGGTCGATTCTTGTGTAGTGGATGATCTGTCCATTGCCGATTTTGAACCAAGGTGGATCTTCGTTATCGATCGCGTGGTAGACATCAGCTGGCATTCGTTCGAGGATGACACGAAAGGCCCGCATGATATCTCCGTGCGACACGATAATCACTTTTTTATCCGCGCATTCCCGGTGTAGAGTGCCGATGATGTTGTTGCGGAGCCGGTCGCAAACCTCGGCCATGGATTCACCATCGGGCCATGGGGCGTAGAACAGGTGTCGTTTCCGCAGGCGCAGATATTCAATAAACTGTCCCTTGCGGACGTCGTCGGTGACGATGTCCACGCGGCCGTGGTCGCGCTCGCGGAGCTGGAAGTCCATATACCAGCGTGCGTTGGGGAGATCGAGCAGGGCGGCGGTTTCGAGGGCGCGGGTATATTCAGACACATAGTGACGGTCGAACTGCGTCAGGCCATTTTCCTCCAACCATTTTCCTGCGGCCTTGGCCTGTTCTTTACCCTTCTCGGTGAGGCGGAGTTTGGCGCTATGGCGGTTGAGGAAATCGGGGGTGAAATCATGGTTGTCTCCCAAGCGGGAGCGTTTGTTGGCAACATTGCCTTCGGATTCACCGTGGCGGACAAGGATCATACTGAGGGGGAGCATATGTTTTCTCCTCGTTAGTTGTTAATGAACTGCCTTTATTATATCTTCGATGTAAACATTATGTATTAAAATATATACAAATATGAATTACACAGATGTGTGTATGTTTATTTGACTAATATACAAGGGTATTTTATGATAGATATAAAGTGTATCTTTTAATATACATTTGATATGAATATTCTTAATAAAATCGGTTTATCTCCGATTGAAGCAAAAATTTACGAAGTTTTAATGGCGCAAGGAGCACTATCGGTCGCGGCGATCGCGCAAAGGACCGGGCTCTATCGTCCGCAGATTTATAAATATATTCCTATCTTAATCGGTAAAGATTTGTTGGCCGAATCGCGTCATGGACGGCGTAAGGTTTATATGGCTGAGTCGCCACGGCGGTTAGAAAAAATTGCGGAAGGAATTAAAGACGAAGTGAAGGGACGGATACCGGATTTACTAAAGATATATAATTCATCCGAGACGAAACCCGCCATCAGTTATTTTGATGGCGAACACGGTATTCGTCATGTTTATGAGGATTTGGTAGCGACCTGTAAAAAAGGGGATATTTTTTATCGTTATGAATCGCCACGCAATTATCGGGGGACGCGCAAATATATTCCTCATGCTTATCTCGAGCGCATACGCGATCGCGTGGAAGTGGAGAGACTAATTATCACCAATGAAATTACGCGACAACAAAAAAAGCGGCGTTTGGGCCGGCTTATTAAAGTAGTTCCACCAAAATATGATCTATTTGATTACGATATTACACAATTGATATATGGCGACAAGGTGGCATTTATTGATTTTCGTTCTGAAACAGCGACTCTGATAGAGAGCCCTATTTTCGCGGAATTTCAGAGAAAAATATTTAAGTTACTGTTTGATAAATTATAATAAAAAAAGAGGAAAATTATAATTTACTTGTTATCCAATTTCCCAGATATTTACTTAGAAATATCACAACCGCGGCGATTAATAGATGTTCCGCAATCGCCCGGACGGGATTTATCTTCCTATTTTTAGCAATGATATAACTAATGATGCTTAATAAAAGCAACCCTAAAATTATTAAATACAGAATGGCTTCGTATAAAGGGAAAAAAACAACGATTAGGATAAAAACCAGGGAAACTGATAAACGGGTCGCAAAATTTGTGAAAGTAGATAACCAAATTTCTCTAGTGCTTAGGTGGTCGGCCTCTTGATAAATATGAATACCCAAAGAGTCGGAGATGTTATCCGCTAGTGCGATTACCATAATACTTCCAATAATATTGATTTGCGCGTTGGGAGTAAAATATAAGCCGGTAATTAGACCTAAGTTCGTGATAATAGCGCTGGTCGCGCCGAAAATATATCGGCGCTGATTTGTTGATGGCGGAATATTTTGCATGGTGTAGTTTGTTATATTTATGAATTTTAGCATGCCTGGATTAATCGGGCAATTTTTTAATTATAGTTTACACAATATTTTTTGTTTATTTTTTAAGTTACTTTCATTGGTGGGAAGGGGAGTTCCATTTTATAAAAGAGATTGTTTTTTGGCGGGCAAGATTATCTGAGTTTGTTTAAATGCTCCTGTATTTTTTCTATCATTTCTACTTCATTGCTGTATTCAATAAATATATCACTCACATAATGTAGAGCATTGGAAATTTTGCTGCCTTTTTCATGAATACATATTATCGGAATATTGTAAGCATTAGCCCACCCCAATTCGATGCCTTGTCCAGTCGATGGTAACGAACACTCAGCAATAATCGCCCCGCATTCCCTAATTATGTCTTTGGTCAGTTTTTCTCTTCCTTCTTCTTGGGGGAGACGGAGCTCGTAGTTTTTATTAAGTACGGAGACTCGTAATGGTCTATAAAGTTTGTTACGAAAATCAAATTCACTGGAGTGGGTCACTAATATCTTCATAATATTAAATGTTGTTGATTTTTTTGCACAACCTTCCTAGTTATTTAAACAATTTCCGGATAGACAAGCTGTCCATGTTTTACTTTCAGGAATGATGTTAGTTTGTGTTTGTTGGCTTTTGTACGGCGCATAATATCATATACCGACCATCCTTTTTTGATAAGCGCGTCAGCAATGAGCGAACGGTGGCATCGCCACGGTACTGCCTCAGCGCACATAATTGCGGTTTTTTTCAATGTTGCTATTTTTATAAGCGCTTCAAGTCCTTTGGTAAATTCTGCGGTTGCCATATAGTCCGCGTAACCTCTGAAAGAAGTATTACGCCAGCCGAGATTTATTGATTTTTTTGTGGTGTGGTGCAGACCTCCAAGTTTTTTCAGGTGTTTATATCGTATGTGTACGCGTTTTAGAGATTCTTTAAGCAACTCCTCATTAAATTGAGGGTTGTGACGAGATTTGGGTATCGCTCTAACATCGACAATCTCTTGGATATTATATATTTGCAACAATTCCACAAATTCATTGATTTGTCGTGTAGAATGTCCAATGGTGAAAATTGAAGGTTTTTTCATAAAATAACTATAGCACAATTATCATCTAAACGAAACGGGTTCGATCTCTCGGCTAGTTTACTCAATTTTTTTGATACAAAAAAATCCGCTTATTGCAGCAGATTTTCTTTAGTAGACCACTCTATTGACCGTTGGAACCTTTTGTTTGAGGAGATAGTTAGTTGGACAAGATTTATCGCTAACTTATAAACTTTTCTATTTTTTAAAGTAGTCACGCAAAATTTCTCTTGCCAGTATGCTTAAGTTTAAAGCTTCGAGTTTTGTTTGTTCTGATACAAGTACAAAACCGAGGCCTTCGTTTACCGTAAGTTTATCTGTAGAAATATTCTTTAATATAAATATAGTACATATCTGGTCTAACCCATGAGTTTCTTTATCTTTTATATATACACCAAAATCAGTTAATTCCTCAGGGTCTATTGTTAAACACAGTTCTTCTTTTAATTCCCTAACGGCAGCTTGTTTAGGTGTTTCTCCATTTTCTATAGATCCACCAAAAGTAGTTATTTTACCAGAATTAATGATTGAAGGATTAGTTTCCCTTTGTTGAAGAATTATTTCTTTGTTATTTGTCTCAAGTAATACTCCTGCGTATTGTCCATCTAAATTTTGCATAAAGAATTATTATTTAATGTAGTTTAACAAAAAAATTATTTTTAATCAAAGAGTTCGATTCTCGTTTGGTCATTGACGTGATTTGGCTAAAATGTCAGTTTAAGTAAAAAGCATAATCGAACCCAATATTTTCTCTCTAATAAAACAAAAAACTCTACTAAATTAGTAGAGTTCTCGAGTGGTAGCCCTCGTGGGAGAACGTTGGAACCAGCTTATTTTAGACCTAAAAGAGTTGTATAATTACAATCGACCTATATCATTGCTTAACTTTAGCCCTGTATATTGAGATAATATTAGTGCTTACGTACTCCCACACCACTTTCAAATTATTTGGGGAATCCCTGTGGCTGTCCGTCAAGGACAGACACCGTGCCCGTCGCAGGGCACGAATGGCAGCGCGAGGGAATGGGTTTATTTGTTCGAAGACTGGTCTTTCAATTATAACAAATTCGCTGTATATTATTTACATAACAAATATAGATTTACTAATTTCCCCCAACGACAGATTTTTATCTAATCTTGAGAAAAATCCGCTATTCTGGTAAGATAGACATTAGACAATTTAAGCCTAAACCTCATAGTTATTCTGTGAGGCATGGCATTCAAATCCGTGTAAGGCAGCAAGCTCTCCGCTTAGTCGCCTTACACGGTCGTACCTGGAAACGGGTACGGGTGGCCGAAAGGTCATCACTAGCGGGGAGCTTTTTGTTTCCGATGAAATAATTTTAAGATGAATATGAAAAAAATATTTTTAGGTTTGCTCGCAGCAACATTTTCCTGTTTCCTGTTAATTACACAAACAGCATTAGCAACTTCAGGTGCTTGTTCTGACCACGGAGGCGCTAATTGTAATGTAGGGTCGGATTGGGATGGGAGTGTTATCTGTAATGATGGATGGAGGGATAGTACAGTGAATTATGCATATATGGATGAATGTAAGGATTCCGTAAGTTGTACAGGATCGGAACTTGATGCTTTATTTGTAAGGTACAAGATAAACTCAGCGACTGATTCTGTAGATGGAATTATTAGTCAACTAAATATGTTGAACGGACAGATAGAAGATGTCCCAGGCCAAGTAAAAGCAGATGCAGCTGGTTACGCAGTAACCGCATCCCAGCTTGAACGTCTTATATCTGCCAAACAAGCTCCGTTAATTCAGGAATATAATTCTAAGATTCGTGAACTTCAGTTGTTGAAAGAAACACTAAATAATATAAACAATGAATGCAAGACGATAGGTTTTAGAAGATTAGCAATAATGCAGTTAGAGGCGCTACAAAGAGAAGCTAAGTTTAGGGAAGAGCAGGAAAAAATTATAGTGATAGATAAAACAGAGAATATCCAGCCAGCAAATTCTATTCTAACGGCGTGTTCCCCAAATTCAACTCTTAAAAATGACGGTAAATGCTATTGTAATGAAGGTTACTTCTTAAGCAATAATCGGAATGATTGCGTCACCCATGATGTTTGGTGTAGCGAGGCTATGCCGCATTCGTCGTTTAGTAATGAGATAAATCAATGTCGTTGTAATGATGATTACTGGAATTTTGATGGAAAATGTGAAAAAAAAATAGTATATTGTCAAAAGCATTTTGGCATTAATTCGATTGGTGGGGACATAGAGTGTAGGTGTAAAGAAGGGTTTAAATGGAATGTGGGCAGGACGAGTTGTGTGGTAACAAATACTACAGACATAGTTAAAAAGACTATTCAGGACAAAGTAGATATGGTATCTTTACAGAATACAGAAAGTCGCATTACAACCACGATGCCAGTCGGCGGACAGAATAAAATGTCGACTAGCACAGAAAGGATAAACAAACAAAATAGTAGCAACCAACAAGAAAAACCCGCCTTGCAAGAGGGAAAAATAAAAAAGATAGCGGGTAGTATTATCGGGGGATTAAAAATATTTTTTATGAAAATTAAATTTTGGTAATTTAACTAGTTAAATTTATCTGCTACATAATACAAAAGAATAATTTTAAATTTAATATTATAATATGGACAAGAAAGAACTAAAAAAGAATATAATTATATTCTTTAAAACATTTATTAATTATCTGTTAAAAATACTTTTAGTTGTCTGCGTTTGGAGTATCTGGTGGTTTTCTCTTGCAAGCTATGGTTATATGGATGGTCTAGAAAATATTTTTTCAATACCATTTACTATAATAACTATTTTCCTTTGGGTTAGATTAAGCAGAAAGTTCGGCGTTTAGGACAGCCATCTTGACTTTTTTTCTTTTTGATATTAAGATACAAATACAATTCATTTTGCGAGAGCATCCGACTTAGTTGTAAATAATTAAGTTGAGAAGATGAAGGGCAACAACCCTTTCCGTATATCGCAAGCGGAGAATAACCAATGTGGGTTATTCTTCGTCGCTAATAATATAAAGAAAACTCCTTTGGAAAAGGGAGTTTTTTGTATTTTTATTATGACCCAAGAATTTGAAAACTTGAAAAACAATCAAATGGAATCAAACTTCGGTTGGGGTGGTGCGAGAATTGGGGCAGGACGCAAGGAGGGAATTTCGGCAGCAACTCTTATTAAGAAAAAATTTAAGGATTTTCTTAGTGAAGAGGATATGCAGGATTTGGTGAATAAAGCGCTAGAAATGGCCAGAAACGGCTCAAAAGAGATGGTACGGTATGTTTTAGACCAGTGTTTGGGTAAGGCCGTCCAGTGCGTTGATATTGAGCGGATTTATAGAAAGGAAGAAAGCGCAGATAAAAATCCATTGGAATTTACCCAAGAAGAAAAAGATGATTATGCAGAATGGATTATAGAAAAACATTCAAAATATGTTAACCGTTGATCAAGCACGTAAAATTGAACCGGCATTACAAACGCTCAGCGATGAGCAGGTGATGGATATTTTGAAAGATATGTACGACTTGAGCCAATTAGCTTTTGAAAAATGGGTAAAAGAAAAAAAGTGTTCCAAAAATCTCACAAGGGTATTGTCAATGCAACAGTAAGTAGTAGAATATAGTTATGGAAAAAATTTTACAAAAAACAGCCATCATATATTGCCGTGTTTCTTCAAAAGACCAAGTGGAGGGCACTAGTTTAGATACACAAGAAAGAATGGCCAAAGAGTATGCTGATAAGCGGGATATCAAAGTGTTGAAGGTATATGTTGAACGAGGGGAAAGTGCCAAAACAGCAGATAGGACGGAATTTAATAAGGCGTTAACTTTTTGTACCGATAAACGCAATAAGGTTAATTATTTTATCGTTTATAAAATTGATCGTTTTGCTAGAAACCAAGAAGATCATGCCATTGTTAGGGGCATCTTAAAACGCGCAGGGGTGGAGTTAAGGTCAGTTACGGAGCCTATTGACCAAACGCCTATCGGCAGGGCGATGGAAGGAGTGTTATCGGTATTCGCTGAATTTGATAATAATGTACGAACCGAACGCACAAAAGGGGGTATGCTAGAAAGACTTAAACAAGGTGTTTGGGTGTGGCAGGCACCGTTAGGATATTTTCGTCCCTACAAGGGCTCTAATATCGTGCCAGAGGTTGACCGTGGGGTTTTGATAAGTCTAGCTTTTGAGGAATGGTCAAAGGGTTTATATACATTTCAGAGCCTTGCAGATTATATTGCTGATCGTGGGCTTAAGACGAGAACAGGCAAACGGCCTAGTTCGCAATTAATCGAAAAAATACTGAGGAATCCTATATATTGTGGAGTTATTAAAATTGATGGTTGGGGAGAGTTCGATGGAACTTTTGAACCCATTGTTTCCAAAGAGCTGTTTACTAAATGCCAAAAGGGAGAAAACCACGCAATCCATGTTGCCGCTCGTTCGGCCAACAACGCTTTGTTTCCACTTCGTGGTTGCAAATGTTCATCGTGTGGAGGCTCGATTACTGGGAGTACATCTACTAACCGGAAAAAGCATAAATATAGTTATTATCATCATGTTAAGCATGCATGTGAAAATTCCCGTTCTATACCTAAGGAGAATTTTGAACAGCAGTTTGTTGAATATCTGGAAGATATAACACCAAATCCAAAATACGAAAAATTGTTTAAAGCAGTGGTGGTTGACAACTGGAAGCAAAATTATCAAAAATATTATGAAGCCTCCAACCGCACTAGAAAAGAGATTGACCATTTAGAACAGGAAAGATTGAAAATTTTTGACCTTCACCGTTCGGGTAAATATACTGATGACGAATTTTTAGAACAAAAACAAATTATCAATGAATCGATAAATCAAAAAAGACTGCTCGTGCAAGAACAGTCAGTCGAGGAACTCGATATGGACGCAGTTTTAGATTACGTTTTTAAATATGTTCGAACCACAGCAAAAACATGGATTGAGGCTGAATATCCAGAGAAATTACGGTTTCAAAAAATTGTATGCAAAGAAAAGATAGAATTTGATGGCGAGAAGTTTCGAACCGCTAAATTATCGCAAGTCTATGCGATAAATCAGGAGTATGGCGGTGAGAAATCTTGTTTGGTAGCCCCAACGAGAATCGAACTCGTATTTTCTCATTGAAAGCGAGATGTCCTAACCATTAGACGATGGGGCCGTATAATGAATGAACATATTATACACTATTTTCCTCAATAGTCAAGATAAAAAACAAAAAATCCCCGGAGTACTCCTCGGGGATTTTTGGTGTTGCTAAAAACAGATTTACTTCAAAGCATCTTTCAGAGCTTTTCCTGCCTTGAATTTTGGCACTTTGACGGCCGGGATCTGAATTTTTTGAGAAGGATTTTGTGGATTGACGCCAGTTCTGGCGGCGCGGAGTTTAGAAGAGAAAGCGCCGAAACCGGTCAAAACAACTTCTTCACCTTTCTTCAAATTGGCAGTAACCAATTCTACGAAGGTGTTCAACATATCTTCACCTTCGCGCTTGGATATATTCAATTTTTCTGCTAAGGCCTGGGCTAATTCAGCTTTGTTCATAGTGTCACCCCCTTTCTATATTAGGGATAAATTTCTCCTTTTTTCTATAATAATTATATCACGCTTATATTTTTTTGGCTATAATTAGCAAATTTAGTTGTCCACAGGTAAAAAAACACCCTTCTTTTTAAGAAGGGTGTGAAATGGTCGACTCAATGTTTCCTATTTTGCGTATTCGATCACTCTGGTTTCACGGATCAAGGTGATTTTAATTTCACCCGGATATTGCAATTCCTGTTCTACTTTATGAGCGATGTCTTTGGCTAATTGGAAAGCGCTGTAGTCATCAATTTCATTTGGTCTAACAAATACGCGTACCTCGCGTCCGGCTTGAATGGCATAAACTTTTTCAATGCCGGGGAAACTGCCAGCTGCTTTTTCCAACTCTTCCAAGCGTGCTACAAATTGTTCATAGGTGTCTTTGCGTGCGCCAATACGGGAGCCGGAGATGGCATCAGCCGCTTTGACAATTGAAGCATAGACGTTGAAAGCCTTATCATTGTGGTGAGTAAAGGCGGCCTGCACCACATCCTGGTCCATGTTGAATTTCTCCAAAATCATTTTACCGATTTCTGGATGCGAACCTTGGGTTTCTTGATCTACTGATTTGCCGATGTCATGAAAGAATCCGCACTTTTTGGCCTTGGACTGATCCAAACCAAGTTCGGCGGCGATCATCGCGGACAGGTAAGCTGTCTCCATAGAGTGGTTTAAAATATTTTGTCCGTAGCTGGTGCGGTATTTCAGGCGGCCGACAATACTTACCAATTTAGGATCAATGCCGGTAATACCCATTTTGTATAGGGCTTCTTCGCCGGCCTTTTTGATGTCCACAGCTAAATCCTGTTTGGCTTTTTCTACGTATTCCTCGATACGCGCCGGCTGAATGCGACCGTCGCTCATTAATTTTTCTAGAGCCAATTTAGCAATCTGGCGGCGAATAGGAGAGAATCCGGAAACCATAATTGTCTCCGGAGTATCATCAATGATAATTTCACAGCCAGTTAATTTTTCAATAGTTTTAATATTGCGTCCTTCTTTTCCGATAATGCGTCCCTTCATTTCTTCACTTGGCAAACTAACATTGGATGAGGTAGTTTCAGCGGCGTGTGAAGATGCGCAACGTTGAATGGCGCCGATGACTAATTCACGAGCCTTATCGTCCATTTGCTCGGAGGCATCTTTTTCTAATTTCATGATGCGGACCATCAATTCATCTTTGTTCTCTTCTTCCACTATACGCAATAGTTCTTGTTTAGCCTCGTCCTGATTTAAGCCGGCCAAGTTCTGTAATTTCAAAAGTTCTTGCTCGCGTAATTTTTCAATGTCCTGTTTAACCTGATTTACCTTGTCTATTTTTTCTTGCAACTTTTCTTGCTGTCCTTGGAATTCCAAAAGTTTTTGGTCGAACATGGTTTCGCGGCGTTCCAAACGCTGTTTTTCGCCATACAATTCTTGTTTGGCCTGTTTTTCCTCGCGCTTAGCTTCCTCAATTATTTTTACCGCCTTTTCCTTAGCCTCTAAGATAAACTCCTGTTGTTTGTTTTTAGCCTCGGTTAAGATACGCTCGGCCTTGGCCTCAACAGAGTTGGCCTGTGCCTGGGCCATTTGCTTGCGCAAAAGATAGCCCGCCCCAATACCGATGCCTAAGGCGAATAGGGTGACGGCAATTCTAATTATCTCGTTCATATATTATTTATGTTATCTTATATATATTAAAAAAATCCTCTTCTATGAGGATTGCACACAACCAACGGGCATACCCCGCAAAGGGGAGCCGATTAATAGGAGACTATTTGTATAATATTTCCAACTTTTTAAGATAAAATGGCCAAAAAAGGCACCTGGGTGGCGCCAGTGTTTTCAAGATTTTTAATATTTTCTTGAAAAATTTTGTTCATAATATTCTTTGGGTCGAAAGTATAATGATTCTCCTGTCGTGTATTCCTCAAAGGTCTGTTTCATGCCCTTTCTGGGCACTTCACATGTTGATTCTAAAACTTTTATTACTATAGCACAAAATGGGAATATGGTCAATAGTGCGTATTTAAGCCAAATTTTGAGCATTTTTCAATTGAAATTCACCGATGGCAGTGCGCACGAGTTCATCACAAAGAGCGCCGGTACCAAGTTTTTGGCCTAAATCATGGGCTAAAGTACGAATATATGTTCCGGCCGAGCACTGTACCCTTATCTTTAACATTGGCCAGGCATATTCCTCTATCCATATACTATATACCTCTACAGGCACGGGCTGCCGCTCTACTTCTTTACCCTGGCGCGCGAGTTCATAGAGCCGTTGGCCATTAATTTTTTTGGCCGAAAACATAGGCGGAAGCTGGAGCTGTGGGCCGAGAAAGGTTCTTATTTCTTTTTCTATCTGCTCCCGACTCACTTCCTGCGCCCCGGTTGGAGTGACTTGTCCGGTCCTGTCCTGGGTGTCTGAAGTCGCGCCAAGACGGATAGTAGCGACATATGTTTTTGGCATTTTTTTAAATTCATCCAGTCTTTTGGTAAAATCTCGTCCAATCGCCACAATCAAAAGGCCAGTGGCAAATGGATCCAAGGTGCCCGCATGGCCAACCTTAATATTTTTTAATTCCGGATGCGTGATACGGATTTGTTTGCGAATAAAACCAACTACGTCAAAACTAGTCCAGCCGGCTGGTTTGTTGATTAAGATAAAATCGTTGATGGGGAAGGTGAACATATATGATAATGAACCAATTGTCGCATTGTTCAATAGTTAAGTCAATATTGCCTGGTTTTACCCGTTTTTGTTGACTTCCGCATATTTTTACTGTATAATCTGTTTAAACGTTATTTAAATATATCTAAATACATGAACGTATCTGAACTCGCGCGACAATTAAGAATTCATCCTCAAAAGCTCCTGCAGGTTTTGCCTGAGTTTGGTTATGATATTGGTGCGAAGTCCATTAAAGTGGATGATCGTGTGGCCCAGCAAATACAGCGCGATTGGCGTCGTATCAAGTTTGTATTAGAAGAAAGAGAAAAAAAAGAAAAAGAAAAGCAAAAAGAATTAGAAAAGGAAATGCGCAAGACCACCGGTGCAACAGTAGTACTTCCTAGTAAACTCACAGTGCGCGAGTTGGCTGACCGTCTTGGTATGCCCGCTACTAAGCTTATCGTTGAACTCATGAAAAATGGTATCCTGGCCACCCAGAATGACAATATTGATCACGATACTGCTATGATTGTGGCCGAGGAGTTGGGTTTTAAAGTTGAAGAAGAAAAAAAGGTTGAGGAAGACAACAACGAGCATGTACAAAATTTGGAATCGATTTTAGGAAAGGAAAAAGGTGAACCAAGATCACCGGTGATTGTGGTAATGGGCCACGTTGACCATGGTAAAACCAAATTATTGGATGCTATCAGAAAAACGGACGTAGTAGCGACTGAGGCCGGCGGTATCACCCAGCATATCGGTGCGTATCAGGTGGTATGGATTGATCCAAAAACAAAAAGTAAAAAACCGATTACCTTTATCGATACCCCAGGCCATGAGGCCTTTACGGTGATGAGAAGCCGCGGTGCCAAGGTGGCGGATATTGCGATTCTCGTAGTAGCGGCGGATGATGGTGTCAAACCGCAAACAGTGGAGGCCATTAACATCATCAAGGCGGCTAAACTTCCGGTGGTGGTAGCGATTAACAAAATTGATAAAGAGGGTGCTGATCCACAAAGAGTGCGTACCGAACTTTCTCAGCACGGCATCATCTCCGATGAGTGGGGTGGTGATACACCAATGGTAGAAATTTCCGCCAAACAGGGTTTGCATATTGATAAAATTTTAGATACCTTGCTTTTGGTCGCTGAAATGCACGATGCTACTATTCGCGCCAACGCCGAAAGGTCAGCCGCGGGTACGGTGATCGAAGCACACTTGGATAAAGGTGAGGGCCCGGTGGCCACCATCTTGGTCCAAGCCGGTACTTTAAAAGTGAATGATCCTTTGGTTATCAACGGCGAAATCTACGGCAAGGTACGCGCGATGAGAAATTATCGTGGTGAAAATTTGAAAGAAGCACCGCCTAGTACACCGGTTCGTATTTTAGGTTTTAAAGTGGCGCCACAAGTCGGTGATGTGCTCGATGTAGGAAGCGCCGGTAGCGCCCAAATGATTGATGTAAAGGCCAAACGTACTCAACAGTCAGGTGCCGAGCGTCATGGTGCACAGGCCATCAAAAAAGAAGAGGACGAAGAAAAGAAATATTTAAATGTGGTAGTGAAGGCCGACACCCTGGGTTCTTTAGAAGCCATCATTGGCTCTTTAGAGAAAATTAAAAATGAAGAGGTGGGCGTGATGATTGTAGGTAAGGGTTTAGGAAATATCACCGCTGATGATGTGAGTAAAGCCGATGCCGCGCATGCTGTGCTTTATGGTTTTAACGTAAGTGCCATTACCTTGGCGCAGGAGATGTTACAAAATACCGGCGTAGAATTTAAACAATACAAAATTATTTACGATCTGTTGGATGATATTAAAGAAAGATTACAGAAATTATTAAATCTAGAAGTGACCGTCACCGAACTTGGCAACTTCAAGGTAATGGCCATTTTCCGTACAGAGAAAAATACCATGGTATTGGGTGGCCGTGTGGAGATGGGTAAACTATTAAAAGATTCTAAGGTACGCGTGAAGCGTGGGGGCGAAATCATTGGCCTTGGCAAATTGACACAATTGCAGACTAACAAGCAGGTGGTGAATGAAATTAAAGAAGGCACCGAATGTGGTGTGCAGTTTGAGGGCAAACTTCGCGTGGAGGTAGGGGATGTGCTTGAGGCGTACAAGGAAGAGAGCAAGGAAAAGAAATTGATACTAAATTAATTTTTTTCTATATTTAATATGGAACATACATTCACCGATGCTAACTTCAACGAAGAAGTTTTAAAATCAACCGTACCGGTGCTCGTAGATTTTTGGGCGCCATGGTGCGGACCATGTCAGATGATGGGTCCGATTGTGGAAGAATTAGGTAAAGAGTTTGAAGGAAAAAATATTAAGATTGGAAAATTGAATGTGGATGAGAGCAGTGAAACAGCCGGGCAGTATGGCATTATGAGCATCCCAAGTTTCATGGTTTTCAAAAACGGTGAAATTGTGGACCAGGTGACCGGCGGTGTACAGAAAGAAAAATTGATAGAGATGATTGAGAAGGTGATGTAACTATTAGAATAAAAAAACAGCCCCGATAAATGGGGTTGTTTTTTGTTCTCTTGATAGTTGCTTTTTCCCAACCATGGGAGTAAGATAAAAAGCACTATTATTAACATTTTTTATGCCTCAAACAGCCTTTCAAAACGCCATGTCGCAGTTAGATAAAGCCGCAAAAATTTTAAATTTGGATGAGAATATTTACACACAATTAAAACAACCGTTGCGCGAATTGGTTGTTTCTATTCCCGTAAAAATGGATAATGGTTTGACTAAGGTTTTCACCGGCTATCGTGTGCAATACAATAACGCGCGTGGACCGTTCAAGGGTGGTATTCGCTATCATTGGAATGTGACCGAGGACGAAGTAAAAGCTTTGGCTTTTTGGATGACCATGAAATGTTCTACCGTGGGAATTCCCTTGGGTGGCGGTAAGGGTGGTATTATTGTTAACCCAAAAGAATTATCGGTCGGTGAATTGGAAAGATTATCGCGCGGATATATTAGGATGATATATAAGTATGTGGGGCCGGATCAGGATGTGCCGGCGCCGGATGTTTATACTACTCCACAAATTATGGGTTGGATTCTAGATGAATATGAAAAAATTATCGGCCACCATGCGCCTGGGTTTATCACCGGTAAACCATTATCAATTGGCGGCTCGGCCGGACGCGGATTTGCCACAGCGCAGGGCGGCGTGTATGTTTTGACCGAGGCAGTTAAAAAATTAAATTTGAGACCGGAAGAAACGACCGTTGCCGTCCAGGGTTTTGGCAATGCGGGTAGTAATATGGCAGAGATTTTGAGTGGGTTGGGATACAAAGTTGTGGCGGTGAGTGATTCAAAGGGCGGGATAGTAGTAAAAAACAGGCAGGTCGGTTTAGATGTTAAAAAATTATTAGAGTACAAAAAACAAACCGGCTCGGTGATGGGTTTTGAGGGAACGGAAGATATCACCAATGAGCAGATCTTAGAATTGGATGTTAATGTTTTGGTACCGGCTGCTCTAGAAAATCAAATTACCGTAGCCAATGCGGAAAAGGTAAAAGCCAAGATCGTGGCCGAGCTAGCCAACGGCCCCACCACCCCCGAAGCCGATGAAATCCTATTTAAAAAAGGTATTCTTCTTGTCCCCGATATTCTAACCAACGCTGGTGGCGTCACCGTTTCATATTTTGAACAGGCGCAAAATGCATATAACTATTACTGGACAGAAAAGGATGTTTTGGAACAATTAAAGAAAATTATGGAGGATTCTTTTGAGGCGGTATGGAAGTGTAAAGTAAAATACAATATTGATATGCGCACTGCGGCGTTTGTGCTCGCGGTAGAGCGCGTAGCGCAGGCGATGCGGGATAGGGGAATGGCCTAAATTAAAAAATATGCTTGAATATTTAAAAGAAATAATCAAAGAGGCCGGATATCTTGCTAAAGGCCACTACCTTGAGGGTATTGCTCAAGAGTACAAGGATGATCCGACTGATGTGGTGACTCACGCCGATAGAGCGGTCGATGAATTTTTAGTTAAGAAAATTTTAGAAAAGTATCCCAATCATGGAATCAATAGCGAAGAGAGGAAGGAAGAAATAAATCCAAACGCAGAGTACATGTGGGTAATTGATCCGATTGATGGTACTAGAAATTTTGCCAAGCATATCACTTTTTGGTGTGTGATGGTTGGAATTACCAAAAACGGCAAGCCATATATCGGAGCGATCTATGATCCAAACAATGACGAACTTTTTTACGCGCAGGTGGGTAAAGGCGCTTTTGTAAACGGTAGGAAAATACAGGTGAGTAAGACAGAAAATATAAAACATTGTTTTATGATGCTTTCCACCGGTCGCACCAATACCGGTTCTTCATATGACTCCGATAAATATGAAAAATACAAAAATTTCTTAAACAAATTATTGGGAGATAAAGGGTTTTGGGTACATAATTATGGATCAGTACTCGCCGCCTGTCAGCTGGCCGCCGGAAGAATGGATGCGTTAGTAATGAATTCAGGATTATTCCATGACTATCTGGCCGCCAGTGTAATAACTACCGAGGCCGGAGCAAAATGGACAAATAGCTCCGGAGGAGAATGGGAAAAAGGCCAAAAAGATGTGGTGGTGGCCAATCCAAAGTTACATGCGGAAATTATGAAAATGATGAATGAATAGTTTTTAATAAACCGATAAAAATAAACCCGCTCGTGCATATACGAACGGGTTTTGTAATTAAGGGGGTGGGGGACCGGCGGCGCGTGGCGCCGCCGGCAGGGGGGGGGAAGGATACTGGCTGGATGGCGGTTACTTCTGCTCGAGGAGGTCGTCACGCCGGTTGAGTGCCGCATGCCATCCCCGACTGAATTCCGCCGACTCGTAGAGCCGGTCTTCGAAGTACTGCCTGATGAGTTGGGCTATGCTGAAGGGAGCTCCATTCCTGAGGAGCCCTCTGATGAGGTTCTCCCGCGTTAGCGGCCAGATGAGTCCTTTGTTGAAGTCCCACCAGTTTTCGGTTTCGCCTGGGCACAGTTTCCTCAGTTCGACCTCGACAGCATGCTCATCGGTGTAGAGCTGGTCGGGGATCTCTCCAAGCCCCTCGACGAAATCCTCAGGCGCTTGGTTCCACCGCGCCCGGCGGGTGATAGCCTCCCGATTCGCGGGGAATTCCACCCCAAGAATGTAGAACCCGTAATCTCGTAGGTCCCTTTTTGTAACCATTCCGTACCCCTCTTTCTGCTGCATTGCGGCCCAAAGGCCGAGTTAGCAAGATTATGCTGGAATTATTGCGTGTTTTTATCATTTTGTCAATTCTTGCCAGGCGTATATATTTTAGGTAATATATAAGAAAATATGCCCGAACTTCCCGAAGTTGAGACAATTCGTCGTGATTTGAGTAAAAAAATAATTGGCAAAAAAATTGCCCGTTTTGAGATATTAAAAAAGACGGTGGTGAAGGCGGGGTTAAAGGAAATTGAACGGGTTTTGGCAGATAATGAGGTAAAAAGTATTGAGAGGCGAGGAAAACTATTGATTTTTGAATTGTCTGATAATTTTCTTCTCATTCACCTCAAAATGACCGGCCAGCTTATTTACCGCTATGACCACCACGAAGTGATGGGCGGCCACAATTTACTCTACGAGTTTGGCGTTTTACCTAATAAATATACTCAAGTGGTTTTCCACTTCGCCGACAAATCTAAACTATTCTTTAATGATATGCGGCGATTCGGATATATAAAATTGGTATCCAAGGCAGAAAAAGAAAAAGTGGAGGCGGGTTATGGTATTGAACCCTTGAGTACAAAATTTACTCAAAGAATGTTTAGAGAGATTTTATCAAAAAAATCTGGTATAATAAAAGCGGCGTTATTGGACCAAAGTGCCATCGCTGGTATTGGCAACATCTATTCTGATGAAATCTGCTATTGCGCCGGTGTCTTGCCAGACAGAAAAGTAAAAAGTTTGAAGCCAGAAGAAATTAACAAGCTGTACAGATGTATTCCGGAAATATTAAAATTAGCTATCAAACACCGAGGCACCACCTTCCGTGATTATAGGGATGGTGAAGGCAAAAAAGGAAGTTTTGTAGATTTTTTAAAGGTGTATAGCCACGAGGGTGAAAAGTGTGCCTGTGGTAAGGGTATTATAAAAAAGAAAAAAATCGCCGGGCGAGGAAGCAGTTTCTGCTCGGAGTGTCAAAAATAATTTTATTAATTAATTTAAATTTATATGGGATCTAAAAGTGGCAAAGGTAAGGAGATAACTTATTCAAAAGAGCCAGGAAACAGAATAGTTACCAAAGATGATGCAGGCAAAACGGTTAGAGATAATGGGGCCTATGTTCCAGAAAATTTAGGTACGGTAAAGGGTAAACCTGGAACGGGAAAAGTTGATAAAAAAGCTTAAAAATAAAAATCTCCGCTTGAGCGGAGATTTTTTTATCTTCTGATTTTAATTTTTAAATTCAAAAGATACACGCGCAGGACTGGAAAGTGGGGCCGGCGCGTACGGCGTGAGCAAAGAACGACAGAAGAGGATGTTACACCTCTTCTGTGAAGGTGGGAAACAGGAGGCTGACGAAGACGCTCACGTCTTCAACGAGCCTGTTGATGTGTGTGGTGATGGCTTCGCGGGCCATCTCCGCGTAGAGGAGGATCGTTTCGAGTAGACCGTAGAACACTCTCAAGGCGTTTCCTCCAATTATGCCCACCAGGGCTAGGTAAACAAACCATTAGAAAGTTACGCTATTTTTATGTTTTGGTCAATATCAGTTTGTCATTGCTTTTTTCTCTAGGATTCGTTAAAATAAATAAGTAAAAATGATAAGCTATTTATGTCCAAATACGATCACAAAAAAATTGAGAAGAAGTGGAAAAAAAATTGGGAAGCGAGCGGAATTTACAAAACTCAAGAAAGTGAAGACAAGCCAAAATACTATGTTTTAGATATGTTCCCGTACCCTTCGGGAGCCGGTTTACATGTTGGCCACCCTAAGGGATATATCGCCACCGACATCGTGGCGCGCATGAAGATGATGCAGGGATACAATGTACTTCATCCTATGGGTTGGGATGCTTTTGGATTGCCCACCGAAAATTACGCTTTGAAAAACAAGGTGCATCCGTCAGTGGCGACAGCTGAAAATATTAAAACATTTAAGAAGCAATTAGGACTGCTTGGCTTTACCTATGATTGGGATAGGGAAGTGAATACCACTGACCCAGCGTATTACAAATGGACACAGTGGGCATTCTTACAAATGTTCAAAAAGGGTTTGGTTCACGAATCGTACGAACCAATTAATTGGTGTCCAGAGTGTAAGACCGGTCTTGCGAATGAAGACTTAGAAGGTGGGCTATGCGAGCGTTGTGGCAGTGAAATTGAAAAAAAACCAATGCGTCAGTGGGTGATAAAGATTACTGATTACGCCGAGCGTTTGCTCGCCGATTTAGAAAAACTATCCGGCTGGCCAGAATCGATAAAAACGATGCAGAAAGAGTGGATTGGAAAGAGTGAAGGGGCATTGGTGCAATTTCCGATTTCTAATTTCCAATTTCCAATGGAGGTATTTACCACGCGCCCGGATACTTTGTTCGGTGTCACATATTTAGTGTTGGCGCCTGAACACGCGATTATATCAAAAATTAAAAATCAAATATCAAATATTAAAGAAGTTGAGGAATATATCAAAAAAGCCAAGAAAAAATCCGACAAAGATCGAGCGGATGCCACTAAAGAAAAGACTGGAGTGGAATTAAAGGGGGTTAAGGCGGTGAACCCGGTGAATGGTGGGGAATTGCCAATTTTTGTAGCTGATTATGTTTTGGCCGGCTATGGTACTGGCGCCATTATGGCCGTGCCGGCGCATGATGAGCGGGATTTTGCATTTGCGGAAAAATTTAATTTGCCGATTCGAGAGGTCATCATGCCTAGCTTGGTGGACCACACTAATCCGCCCAGAGAAGGAAAGGAGAACACAAAAAGAAACATTATCCTAGCTGTGTTGTATGATCCGAAAAATGATAAGTATTTGACGCTAAAGTGGAGAAAACAGCCATGGCGAACTTTTGTGACGGGTGGAATTGAGGAAGGAGAAAATGCCGAAGAGTCAGCGAAGCGGGAAATTACGGAAGAAACGGGCTATGCCGATGTCCGTTTTGTGTGTTCACTCGGTCAAAACGAAACATTCTTTTTTGCGGCGCATAAAGATGTAAACCGTCAGGTGCATGTTAAACATTTCCTTTTTGAACTGGTCGATGAAACTCGTGTCCCGATTTCGAATGAGGAAAAAGAACAATATGATGAGGAGTGGATGACTTTTGAAGAAATATGCTCGGCGGCAATGCAACATGTTGAGAAAGATTTGATTCTAGGGAGAATTAAGGAAGGAGACAATGCGTATCTGGGAAGCGGAGTGATGATAAATTCCGGCGAATTTGACGGAATGAAAAATGAATCGGCGGGGCAGATAATTGTTACCGGTTTAGATAAACAAGGATTGGCAAAGAAAAAGATAATGTATAAACTCCGTGATTGGGTATTTTCTCGTCAGCGTTATTGGGGCGAGCCGATACCATTGGTGCATTGTGAAAAAGATGGTTGGGTCCCACTACCGGAAAGCGAATTACCACTCGAACTACCAAAAGTAAAAAATTACGAACCGTCCGGAACGGGGGAGTCGCCATTGGCTAACATCGAAAAATGGGTAAATACCAAGTGTCCGATGTGCGGTGGTCCGGCCAAGCGTGAGACCAACACTATGCCGCAGTGGGCTGGCTCTTGTTGGTATTATTTGCGATATATTGATCCGAAAAATGATAAGGCGTTGGTGGATAAGGAAAAAGAAAAATACTGGTCGCCTGTAGATCTGTATGTGGGCGGTGCCGAGCACGCTACCCGCCATCTTATATATGCCCGCTTCTGGCACAAATTTTTATATGATATTGGCGCGGTCGCGTACGAAGAGCCGTTTACCCGTTTGCAAAATGTCGGTTTGATTTTAGCCGAGGATGGGCGGAAGATGAGTAAACGTTGGGGGAATGTGATCAACCCGGATGATGTGGTAGATCAGTTTGGCGCGGATAGTATGCGACTTTATGAAATGTTTATGGGGCCATTTGACCAGCCCTGCGCGTGGAGCACGAATGGTTTAATTGGCACCAGAAGATTTTTGGAAAAAGTTTGGGCTTTACAAGAAAAAGTCAAAGATCATGATTCAGCATTAGATACGGTTTTGCACCAGACGATTAAAAAAGTAACGGAGGACATCGAGAAGATGCACTATAACACCGCTATCGCTCAAATGATGATCCTGGCCAATGAAATGAGTCAAGTGGAATCCCTGTCCAGCGCGCAATATTCGTTATTCATCCAACTCCTCGCCCCCTTCGCCCCGCACATAGCTGAAGAGTTGTGGGGACAGTTGGGCCATAAAAATAGTATCTTTGTGGAGGCATGGCCGAAGTATAATCCAGAGCTCGCTAAGGACAAAGAAATTACGCTGGCTATACAAATTAATGGTAAACTGCGTGATACCCTTACTGTGTCTCCAGATATCTCCGAAGAAGATGCTAAGACTATGGCTCTCGCCTCCGAAAAAATCCAGAAATGGTTGGAGGGTAAACCACCCAAAAAAGTTATATATATTAAGGGTAAATTAATTAGCATTGTTATCTAAAAGTTCTCCACAGGCTTCATGCCTGTGGTTTTGTTTTCTTTTTTAGTATGATATAATATATCCGCACTTTAAAAGGAGTGTAACATTTTTATATATGTTCGGAATAAAGAAAAAAATAAAAACTAAAGGCAAAAAAGTTTTGATTGTGGAGGATGATTCCTTGTTGTTGAAGGTGATGTCAGAAAGTTTTTTGAATGAAAATTTTGAAGTGGCCACTGCGGAAAACGGGTTAGAAGTGATGGATGCTGTCAAGAAATTTTCACCCGATATTATTTTACTTGATTTAATCATCCCGGGCATTGATGGTTTTGCTGTATTGAAGCAATTAAAAGCGGATGATAAAACAAAAAATATCCCAGTGGTGGTCACTTCCAATTTGGGTGAGCAGTCGGATGTAAAATCCACCAAGGCTCTCGGTGCTGATGAATATTTCATCAAATCCAATGTCGAGATGAGTAAGATTATCCAATACGTTAAAGATAAATTAAACGTGTGATATGGCAATCAAAGAAAATAAAAAAACAATTTTAATTGTAGAGGATGACGAAGTGTTATTACGAGCGTTGTATCTACTATTCCATAAAAGTGATTATACTATTGCATCGGCCACTGACGGGGATACGGCTTTAAAAATGACCCTTCGCTTAAAGCCCAATTTAGTTTTACTGGATTTGCTCTTACCTAAAATGAACGGTTTTGATTATCTTAGAAACGCGAAAGGCAATCCGGAGATAAAAGATATTCCAGTGGTAGTCTTATCAAATTTGGGCGATAAAGAAAATATTGAAAAAGCAAAAAGTTTAGGTGCGCTTGATTATTATATTAAATCAAATACAGATCTCGCCACGTTGGCCGAAAAAGTGAATAAAATTTTAAAAAGTTAATTCACTTTAATTTTAAGGAGATGAAAAATCAATGGCTAAATCTTGTACTGCTTTTAACCAACAGAATTTACGAAAGAAAACAATTGATTATAGGACAAACCGGGTTGGGGGCGGTTTACAACATTTTTATTTTAATAGTTTTGGAAATAGTTTTGGGAATAATATCTCTGCCTCTATATTTAGGTACTAAGTCGGCCGGTGTTACGGCATTTTTTGCGGAAAAGGGGACTTACGAAAAGGTGACTTTTGATTATAACCTACGCCGTATACTTACGTTGACGGGCGTGGGAATTATCGCCGCGATTTGGGCGGTTAAATTGGCTCTCATCCTTGCTTTACCAAAGGCATACGGCCCATTACAGCTCTATGCTGTCACCAATTTTCGTCCGGCGGACATTTTATCGCAAGAATTAGTGGCGGCCGAAACCGGTTTACAGACCGCGCGCGTTTTGGGGACAATGCCAAGACCGGAATTGTTGGGAGTAAATAAGGCCAAAGGAGGCAATTATGATTTTTATGGTAAAGGACAACCGAATACTACGGTTGTTTTATTGTTATCCGACCAGCAGACCGCTATCTATACCGCGGATGCCGATAAAAATGGCGATTGGACAATCACCCAATCACAAGCAAATTTTAAACTGAACGAAGGCAATCATTCCGTACTTGTTTTTTCTTATGATAAAAAATTAGGGGTGCGCAGCGAAACCGCACCAGAACAGTTTTTTAAGGTGACTACCACATGGATGGATACCCTGGTAAAAAATGTGGATGTGCTGGCTAATTGGTCGGTAGTGATCATACTCATCTTGGGAGTGTTTATTACATTTTTAACAATTTGATCCGCCTTCGAGAGGGGGCAGTGAAGCACTTGCTTCATTTGCAATTTTAAACAATATGTCAACAAAATGGCTCAATATATTCTTCCGTTTTTCCGGATTTGTTTTTGCGTTGAAACAAAAAATTGTTTCAGCTGATAGCTGGACCAAAGCCGTACCATACGCCGTTTTGTTAATGGTGACGGAGCTGGGTTTTGTTATAATTTCTTTACCGATGTATATTTTGGTACCGCCGGAAAAAGTGCAAGAAGGCGGCAAGATTTTTCCGAGAAAAGAAAGAACGCGCCCACAGCTTCACACGTATGTTGTTAGAAGAAAAATATCACTCACAACCATATTGGGCGCGGGAGGTATTTTTGCTTTTAAAGTTATCTTTATCGGTATCGTTTCTTTTTATCTTTTGGGAGCGCAAAAATTGTTGGCCGATACACAAGCTTACACTTTTGGCACGCCAGCGAATTATACGGTGAGCACTTCCACTATCGAATTTGTGGGTGGTAACGCGCAACTGAAAGATATAGGATCGACGGTCTTTGGTGCTACTACTAATCCGGGTTTTGATACGAATATTACTGGCTGGACCTATGCAGATTGGGGGCAGGGAGGGGGGGAGGCAAACATTGCTGGAGCTCGTGTTACAACCGGTGGAAATCCTGGAGCATACGTTAATATTAGCGCACCATCCGGTAGTGGTGATGAACTTGGCGGATATTGGCGCCAGCCTTTTACTACAACAGTTGCTAATCCTTCTACTACCCTCAGCTTCGACTGGGAAATAACGGCCTTTGACAGCACGCCTGTGCCAATCACCTATAAACTTTATGCGTTTGTGGATACGGGGTCCGGCGTCCCGACAATTGGTCAAGAGGTTTGGTCCTCCGGAGAAATTACCGGGACAAGCGGTTGGGCATCAGTATCAAATTTAGATGTTTCATCCAAAGTCACGACTGCTGGTACCTATTACTTAAAGGTAGCCGTGTGGTTGGAAACACCCGGATCAGCTTCGGGTCCGTTCACTCTTGGTTATGATAACATCCAGCTCAATTGGACAAAGACCACCCATGTTTATGACACCAACAAGCCTAATGTTCGTCCAAACACATCTCTGTCCGTGCCAAAAGCAATTAGTTGGAATGGTTTTTCTGAAACCGCTACAAAAAATGGTGGAGAAATATTTTATCAGTTATCCAGTGACAATGGTACAAGCTGGAAATATTGGAATGGGGCTTGGTCCCCAGCCACGAGCAGTAGTACCGCTAATATTGCCACTGATATTAATACAAATATTCCCACTTTTACTACGAGCACTAATCAAATTTTGTGGCGGGCATTTTTATCGAGTAATGGCAGTCAGCAGGTGATTTTAAGTAGTGTTACGATTACCTATACGCAAAATCAGGCGCCCGTGGTGGCGAATTTGGTTCCAGCGCAGAATACGCAGTATGGTTATGTGTATGTGAATTACAATTTACAAGATACGGAAAGCGACCCGTCTAGTTTAACCGCCTATGAATATTCTTTGACCGGTGCATTCGCAGGCGAGCAGGTGACAATGACCGCCTCTACGACTGATCCGAATCATAACGGCGTTTCCGGCCTCACAGCTTCACCCGCCGGCGTGGCCCACACCTTTGTTTGGAATGCCCAGTCTCAATTAGGTAATGTATACAATTCGTCGGTTTATGTGCGTTTGCGACCAAATGATGGCATCCAAAATGGTAATTATACCGCGTCATCTGTTTTTACTGTTGACTATGTTTCGTCCACTGTTTCCAATGTTTCAGCCGTAGAAACGTTGGGTACTACCAATGTACAAATTACCTATGATCTTTTTGATAATACCACGGATAATATTTTTGTAGAATTACAGATCTCGGGCGATGGCGGCTCCACCTGGACGGTCCCGGCTACCAGCGTGACGGGTGCAGTTGGTGCGGGGGTGACCTCTGGCAATGGTAAAACAATCACCTGGAACGCCGGAACGGATTATTCCGGTCAACAAAAATCAAATATGCAGGTGCGTGTGCGCGCCAAGGATAAATGGCAAAATCAGGGTGGATATGCTTCCTCGGCCAATTTTTCTTTAGACACGTTGGCGCCAGCCACCCTCGCGACAGCAAATCTAGTAGCTCAACCAAATGCTGGCGATACAACAGTTTTGATCAGCGGCAGTTTCACCGAAGTTAATCCTAATACCAACGATTTCGCGGTAGCAATTGACGGCGGAGCGTATAGCGCCACCACTACCGGAGATACTAATACCGCTACTCCATCTAATCAGGCCACAGCCGTTGGCACCACGTTGGATGGCAATGATTATATTACCGGCGTTAAAATTACACATACCGATGATTATGGTTTAAGTTTTGCCAATCAGAATACTTCGCCGACGGTAGCCTTGAAATATGTTAAACCATATACTCCGCAGGCGCCGATTTTATCTAGCCCGATAACTACCCAATTAAATCTAGCTATCAATCCGCACGCGAGCGAGGCGAGCGATGTGGAATATCAAATTTTGGAAACCACACAGAATAAATATGTACAGGCTGATGGAACTCTGGGTGCCGTGGCAGTTTGGCAGACGGCGTCAGTGTGGGGTACTAAAATTGTCACCGGCTTAACATCTCCCGTCGCCAATTACATTTTCAAAGTAAAATCACGCAACCCATCTGATACCGCGCACACGGCAACATCCGAATCCGCTTTTTCCGCCACCGCGCAAATTCCGAATACCGCGCCGGCCATTACCTTAAATTCATACGCGCAGACAACCAATGGTACGCAATATGTGCCGATTGTCTATACCGGCACCGATGGCCAAGGAGACGTCACCAGTTTATCGGCCTATCAATATTCCACTGATAATTCTACCTGGAACACCATGACTGAAAAAGCGGGAGTGGGGAGTAGCGGCACGACCAATTTAATATTTTTGCCGACCGGCAGCGCCTTTACTTTTGCTTGGGACTCTGGAACCGATCTGGCGAATGTAGAGGATAGCACCGTGTATGTTCGTCTAAAAGGTAATGATACTTTGGTAGATGGCAGTTTGGCTACTTCCGCGGCTTTGGAGATAGATAACAAGGTACCGGTGGTATCAGCGGTGACCGCCGCGCAAAACGCCGGTGCGCGGACAGTGGCCATTACCTATACTTTGACTGATGCTAATAATTCCACCGTGGCGATTGATATTTCTTCGGATGGTGGTAGTACATGGAATGTGGCCTCTACTACTATGAGCGGAGCGGTGGGCGCGGGCGTTGTGCCCGGCGCCGGTAAGGCAGTGACCTGGAATGCCGGCACGGATTACAATAATCAATACAATACCACCATGCAGGTGCGGGTGAGGGCGCGCGATACTTTTGGAAATGTTGGCATCACCGTTGCCTCATCCAATTTTACCTTGGACACCAAAGCGCCGGTAATAGCCAATACGACCGCTGTGCAGGATAGCGGTGCTGACACCTTTACATTCCATTATGATGTGTCGGAAGATATTGGCAATGTGGCCATTGTCCTCGCGATTTCGTCCGATGGCGGAAGTTCGTGGACCGTGCCGGTGACTAGCGCCTTGGGTGATGTGGACGCGGGAATTGTTCCGGGGACGGGCAAGACAATCACCTGGAACGGCACCACGGATTACAATAATCAAGAAAAGACCGCCATGCAGATTAGGATTACCGCGACTGATAGTTTTACAAATAATAGTAATTTGGCCTCATCCAATTTTACCTTGGACACCAAAGCGCCACGCGTCACCAATGTGACTGCTGTGGAGACCTTGGGCGGAACAAATGTTACTATTCATTATGATCTAGCCGATCAAAACAATTCATTGGTGGAGTTGGATATTTCTTCTGACAACGGCTCCAGTTGGACGGTCACCGACACCAGCGTCACCGGTGATGTAGGGGCGGGGATTGCGGCCGGAGCCAGCAAGACCATTATTTGGAATGCGGCTACAGATTTTCCGAATCAGACGGTGGCAAATATGAAGGTTCGCGTTCGCGGTAAAGATACGTATAACAATCAATCCCTCGATACAGTTTCATCCGCTTTCGCTTTGGATACCTTGCCGCCAGCTACCCTCACCCAAGCCAACTTGATCGCTCAACCGTTGGCTGGTGATACTACGGCTTTGGTCGGCGGTTCGTTTACAGAAACCAACCCTAGCACCAATGGTTTTTATCTGGCTATTGATACCGGCGACTATGGTGCGGCCACCACCGGTACGGCCAACACCGCGACTCCGGCTAATCAGGCCACGGCCGCCGGCACGACCTTGAAGGGTAATAACTATATTTCTAAAGTAAAAATAATTCACACGGATGAATACGGACAATCAGTGACCAACGAAAATTTAACGCCGAATGCGTCGTATAAATATGTGAAGCCATATACGCCATCGGCCCCAACGCCGGATAATCCAACGGTTGGCACGGTGGATGTATTGATAAACAAAAATACGAATGAGGTAGATGGTTTGGAATACGCGATTTATGAAACATCGCAGAGTAAATTTGTACAAAGTGACGGTACTCTGGGCGCCTCCGCGGTGTGGCAGGTGCTTGGTACGGGCTCCGGCCAGTGGGGGAATAACACCGGTGTTAGTGGTAAGGTAAAAGTAAATGGCTTGGCCACTCACTCCTATCTTTATCAGTTTCAAGTAAAATCTAGAAATTCAAGCGATGCCTCTCATGCCGTTTCGAGCGAAAGCGCGTTATCCAGTGGCGCGTCATCGGCTAATCAGTCGCCGGTGATTGTCTTAGGCTCTATTGCGCAAACCACCGATGGTACAAAATATGTGACCATCAATTATACCGGTTCTGATTTGGAGAGTGAAAATGTTAGTTTAGTGAAATATCAATATTCCACCGATAATTCTGTCTGGCACACCATGACCGAAAAAGCGGGGGTGGGTAGCGATGGTGTCGCCGCTCTATCCTTTATATATACCGGTACCGCCCATGATTTTATGTGGGATGTTGGCACTGATTTAGCGAATACGGAAGATAATACCGTTTACATCCGTTTGCAGGGCAACGACGGCACAAGCGATGGTGGTGTTGTATCCTCTGGTGCCTTTACGATAGACACCAAGATTCCGGTCGTCTCCACAGTGACTGCCAGCCAGACATTGGGTTCGCATAATGTGACGATTGGATATAACCTAACGGAATTATCTGCTTCAAATGTTGAGATAAATATATCTGCTGACGGAGGAGGTACCTGGACCGTACCGGTGACTAGCGCCTCGGGTGATGTGGGTGCGGGGGTGGGTGGTGGATCCGGTAAGGCGATTACCTGGAACTCGGTGACGGATTTTTCCGGGCAGGAGGTTGCTACCATGAAAACACAAATTCGTGCCACCGATAGCTTTGGCAATCAGGGTGCGTTTGTACCGTCTGCCAATTTTGCCTTAGATAGTAAAGCACCGGTGACCAGCAATGTTTCCGCCGTACAAAATACTGGCAATAATACCTTTGCCATTACCTACGACCTTGCCGACGGTCATAATTCCACCGTGGCGATAGATATTTCTTCTGATGGCGGTGGTACGTGGACCGTACCGGTAGTGAGTGTGACGGGAGATATCGGCGCGGGTATTGTCGCGGGTGTTGGAAAAACTATCACCTGGGATGGCGGTAATGATTTCTTTAATCAGGAGGTTTCCAATATGAAGGTACGCGTGCGCGCGACAGACACTTATGCTAATGCGGGTAATAACTCGGAATCAGGAAATTTTTCTTTAGATACTAAACCGCCGGTGGTGACCAATATTACCGCGTTACAGATTGTGGGTTCTAATAATTTTACCTTCACCTATGATTTGTTTGATCTGACTAATTCGCGAGTAGCCGTGGACATTTCTTCGGACGGCGGATTGAGCTGGATGGTAGCGTCGAGCACGCTCTCTGGTGCGGTGGGTAATAATGTGGTGCCGGCAGTAGGGAAGACGGTGACGTGGAATGCCGGAGTGGACTACAACAATCACCAGAATAATAATATGAAAATCCGTGTACGTGCCACGGACGGTTTTGATAATACCAGTTTGGACACTACTTCCGCCATATTTACTCTGGACACGATTGCTCCGGTTACGCTTGTCTCCGCGGATTTACAGTCACAGCCGAACGCCGGTGACACTACAGCTTTAGTCGGCGGATCTTTTACCGAAGTAAATCCAATTTCTAATTCATTTTTGGTAGCAATAAATGGTAGTGCGGTGTATAGCGCCACGACCACAGGTAGCGCCAATACCGCCTCGCCAGCCGATCAAGCCACTGGCGTCGGTGCGACTCTCACCGGTCATGACTATATTTCCAAAGTAAAAATAGTGGAAACGGATAATTACGGGCATGTCGGCACTAATGAAAATACGACACCTAATACAGCGTATAAATATGTTAAACCATACACACCACCAGCGCCGACAGTAAATAATCCACAGAATACGGCGGTAGATGTGGCGGTTAATGCGCACGCGAGCGAGGCGGGTGATGTGCAGTATGCAATTTTTGAAAATAGCACCGGCAAATATGTACAGGCCGATGGGACGCTTAATACTTCAGCTGTTTGGCAGTTGGCAACGACATGGGGTACAAAAACCGTCTCCGGTTTGACCTCGCCGGTCGCAAATTATAGTTTCAAGGTAAAATCACGCAATCCATCTGATACGGCGTATGCGGTAAGCTCGGAGTCGGCGTTTTCCGCTTCCGCGGCAATTACTAATACCGCGCCATCTCTTACCATTAATAGCGCCAGCCAGCAGATTGTTGGCAATTATGTGCTTGTAAATTATACCGGCTCTGACGCGCAGAATGATACGAATAATATAACGGCTTATGAATATTCCACGGATAATTCCAATTGGCACGCCATGACGGAAAAAACCGGAGTAGGAAGCAATGGTATCACCAATTTAGTTTTTGCTTCCGCCGGTACGGCCTATGTATTCGCCTGGGATGTGGCGACTGACCTACCGAACCAAGAGCACGCCACCGTCTATGTCCGCCTTCAATCCACCGATACATTGACTGCAAGTAATTTAGCGGCGTCATCGGCTTTTAACACAGACACCCTAGGGCCGGTAATTTCCAATATCAGTATAGGTCAGACACCAGGGAGCGATGTGGTAACAATAAATTATGATCTGGCGGATAATTCCGGCGCGAACAATAATATTGTAATGCAGATTTCTTCAAACGGTGGTTCTACATGGGTAGTACCAATTACTTCTCTGACTGGCGATGTTGGCGCAGGGATTACCGCCGGTACCGGACGAAGCGCGACATGGAATGCTGGTGTTGATTTTAATAATCAAGAAAATAGCGCGATGCGGGTGCAAATTCGCGGCACTGACAGATACGGAAATGTCGGAAATTTCTTATCCTCGGCCAATTTCGCGGTTGATACCAAAGCGCCGGTAGTGAGCGCGGTTTCCGCGAGTCAGGTCGCGGGTACGACTAATGTATCAGTAAATTATACCCTCACCGATAACACCTCGGCCGGACATTCCACAGAGTTTAATGTTTCTTCCGATGGTGGCGCTACCTGGACGGTAGCGACAACTACCAGGAGCGGAGATATTGGCGCCGGGCAGACAACAGGATCCAAAACATTTACCTGGGATGCCGGTACCGATTATTCAGGTCATGATGTGAGTAATATGCGCGTACGCGTGCGCGCCACGGATTACTTTGGTCATCAGGGCACATTTGTTTCTTCGGCCAATTTCACTCTAGATACATTGGCTCCGGTGATTTCCAGTTTGTCCGCGACGCAGGCATTAAGCGGGACGGTTGTTACCTTAAAATATAATCTTGATTCCTCGGCCACCACCACTTTAGATATTTCTGCCGATAGCGGTGCCACCTGGACAGTGGCAAAGACGACCTTGGCCGGTGATGTTGGCGCGGGTATTGGTGCCGGTACAAACAAGACCGTTACTTGGAACGCGAGCACTGATTTGAATAACGAAGAAAAATCCACCATGCGTTTCCGTGTGCGCGGCACCGATAATTACAACAACACGAGTATATATTACGAATCTACTGATTTTTCAGTGGACACCGCCGGCCCGCTAGGTCTCACCGCTCTTACCAAATTTAGTAGTACCGATACTACCGTCACCATGAATTGGCAGTCCTCAACAGACGCGCACTTCAATTATTATGAGTTATGGCATGGCGCGATTGAAAATGACGTCACCGGTCGTACCGGTACGGCGACTAAATGGAGTACTACCGATGATACCGCGTTAAATAATCCGTTAACGATTTCTACGGTTATTACAGCCCTAAATATTACCGGCGATTATTTTGTAAAAATCTGGGCGGTGGATGATTATGGCAATGAGGTGACCGTGGCTGATGTAAATGTATATGTGGCGCCTACTCCTGTTGTCACCCCGACAGTCACACCATCAACTGGCGGTGGTGGAGGCGGCGGCGCGCCGGCGGTGAGTTTGATACCTCCGAACAAGCCGGTCTTAACTCCTCTCATCACGCCGACAAAGAATACCAGAATCACCATTTCCGGTTTAGCCGATCCAAGATCGCGCGTAGATTTGTATGACAATAATAATTTGGTCGGTCGTTTGGTTAGTGTGGCTGATAATAACGGTAGATTTAGTCAGGATTTCACTTTTAACGCGGGCGCCCATGTTCTCACCGTGAAAGCTGTAGATTTTTCGAACAATACCAGTATACCGTCCGATCCTGTCAATTTATTTATCACCTCCGGTATTCTATCTGCACCAATAATTTTGAGCCCGTCCAATAATGAGAGTGTCACCGAAACTACTCCAACTTTGGTTGGTGTGGCTACTCCGTTGGCGCAGGTGGAAATTACCTTGGATAATAGGAATAAATTTATTGCTCAGACAAATATCGACGGCGCATGGCAGTTTAGATTGCCCAGCAGTTTTGCTTTGAGAAATGGCACTCATACATTCACAGCCAGAACCATTGATACCGCCGGAAACATCAGTGGTAGTACCAGTTTAGCGTTGAATAAAATATCCGCCGTGACGCCAATAGTTCCGACACCAGGCGTACCGGGTGTAACTCCAACAACACCAGGCACGGTGCCTACAGTTCCAGGCGCTCCAGTAGTTATCGCACCAGTTCCGCCGGCCTCGCTTATTCGTGAAAATACCGAGGCGGTAGAATTGCCGGGTATTCCCGTGCCTAAAGTGACGAATATAAATACGGTGGTGGCGAACGATACCTTTAGCTTTACAGGTACCGCCCTGCCAAATCAAGATGTGATTGTTTACATCCATTCAGATCAAGCTCTCATTTATCGCACACGCACAGACAACAAGGGCATCTGGAATGTAAATCATTCCCAAATTACCACAGAGCTTACTCCGGGTGACCATACCATTTATGCCGTAGCGGTGGATCCAGCCGCCAAAGTAAAGAGTCGTCCGAGCGCGGTAGCAATGTTCACAGTAGAGCGCAATTTCTGGGTGATGATGTTTAATTATCTCAATTTACAGACCACAATTATCACTCTTGGAATTTTAGGTTTCGTAATATTGTGGTTATACAGAATAAGAAAAAAAGAATTAGCGACCGCTTAATTAAAAAAATATGAAAAAATCAATCATCATCTCCACAATCGTGCTGATAGTGGCCATCGCTGTCGGCGGATATTATTGGTATAAAACGAATACACCAAAAAATTTAGGAGAGATAATATGGGGATTAAACGTTTGGCCCGGTAATCTACCAAATTTAGTTGCCTATGATCAAGGAATTTACAAAAAAAATGGTTTAGATGTAAAGATGATCCAGGAGCCTGATTACGGGACTCTCGTTACTGATTTTATCAGTGGAAAGATAAATTTTGCTGATTTGGCGTTAATTGATGTGGTAGTGAAAGCTGACGATGGAGAGAAAATAAAAATCGTCTTGGCCGCCGATTATTCCAATGGCGCTGACGGCATCGTGGCAAAAAAAGAAATTAGAAACATTAAGGAATTGAAAGGTAAAAAAGTGGCGGTAGAAAAAGATACATTGAGTGAGCACCTTCTTTACGATGCATTAAGAAAAAACGAGTTGAGCTTATCCGATATCGTTGAAGTAAATTTATCCGCGCCGAAGGCGGCACAAGCATTTATCAGGGGAGAGGTTGACGCGGCCGCCACATGGGAGCCGGACTATACTCAAGCCGTGGAAGAGGGAAATGGGTGGCGCATCTACACCTCGGCGGATTCCCCGGGGCTCATTATTGATTCATTAGTGTTTAAAAGTGATTATATAAAAAACAATCCGGAAAAAGTAGCGGCAGTGGTAAAATCATATTTTGAAGGTGTAGATTTTATCGTGGCCAATCCCGAGAAGGCGTACGAAATTGGAGCAAAATATTCCGATATCACCGCGGAAGAATTTAAAATACAATACGCAGGCATTAAACAGATGAATAAAGATGACAATACTAATGCCTTTTTTTATAGGACCACCGTTGATTCTTTACACGGGGCTATAATCCAGGCTAATAAATTTCTATTGGAAAAGCGCACGATAAAAACAGAAGTTGATTCCACGGAAATTTTAGATGTCAGCTTTGTTAAAGGTCTAAATTAGATGATATGTCGCTCAAATTAAAATTAATTTTAATTATTGGTGGATCACTAATAGCGATTAACGTCGTCGCTGTTTATTTTATTATCCAAAAAAGTACGGTTTTGCTCAATGAAAAAGCTATGTCCGACGGCCGAGAGAAAGTGATCTCCATAAGACAAGTGAATAACCTATATTTTAATCGCATTCAAGAAGACCTTGATAATTTAAGCAATGATGCAGATGTAATACGGGTATTGGAAGGTGGATCGGAAAAAGATCTTGTGCAGGTCATCGTAAAATTTACGGATATTAGAAATACCGTCGCTGTTCTAGAAGATATCGTTTTGCAAAAAATTAGCGGTTCTAAATGCACTGCAGTTTCCAGCGATCAATTTGCCACATCATTAGTCGGCCGTGATTTTTCTGATCGTGATTACTGTAAAGGAATAATAAGCACAAAAGCACCATATATATCAGGAGTTTTTAATAGCGCCATAAGTGGCAACTCCGTTTTAGGAGTTGCCACTCCGGTAAAAAATACCCAAGGTGATGTTCTTGGCTTTGTGGTGGGCATTGTCGATTTATCATCGCTACGCGGGTATATTTGGGATTTGCAGAACAATGGCAGTTACACCGTCCTGTTTGACCGCTACGGTCAGTTATTTTTAGATACAAGAAGTGTACAAGACCGAAGCAATTCAATTTTCGATGTAGTCGATGAGATTGCGAAAGCCAAGGCTCAGTACGGTTTTCTTACCCATCAAGAGCATCTGATGAGCTATGATCGTATGGATTTTGCGACCATAATATTATTTGAACAATCTAAAAAAAGTTTTGAGTTAGTAGGTCAAATTACTTCGCTAATAGTTTTAACAAATATTTTTGCCATAGTCCTATTGTTATGTGTTGTGATCATTGTCATCAGTCGGCTCACTGAGCGTTTGAAAGTAATAGCCGAAGTCGTCAAGCGAAACTCGATTAGTAAACAGCTAAACAGGATAGAAGGTAAATATGAAAAATATGGGGATGAGGTCGGGGTTTTATCTACCGTTTTTAACCAGATGATTGATACTATGCGCAATTACCAAAAAGGGCTGAATAAGTTAGTTGAAGAAAGAACAAAAAAATTGGCAATATCAGAAGAAAAATTGAGGAAATCTTTGCAGGAAGCGGATCGTATTAATAAAATCATGGTTGGTAGGGAACTACGCATGGTAGAGCTTAAAAAAGGATCCGCAAAAAATAAGATGGATAAAAAGAATGAAAATTAAAACAAAAATAATTTTATTATTCACTATTCTCGCCATACTTGGCGCCGGTTTTGGTTATTTGGCAAATAGTTATTTTTTAAGGATTATAATAACCGAAACAATTGGAAGCTATAACGCTCTACTGGCTGAGGAAAATGTGGGTGCTCTGGATCGCATTATCTACCGTCGATTGGAAGAGTTAGAATCCTACGTCGCTAGTAATAGTGACTTGACATCCTTCCTAGAAGTTTCAAATAAAGAGTTCGATAAAATAAAAGATCGTGATCAGTATATAAAAATAGAGGACGAAAAATGGTCGGCGGCGGTGAAAAGCGAAATAACGCCGTTTATGAAGGAAATCATAAATAATAATCTTTCCAATGAATTAAGATTAAACATTGAGTTCTATAATGAAAAATACGGTTATGATATCTTTCCCGAATTATTTGCCACGAATAAATACGGAGTTAATATCGCTCAGACCGGTAAAACGACCGATTATTATCAGGCGGATGAGGAGTGGTGGCAAAAAAACAGGAATCAGAAATATTATGTCGGAGATATTGGGTACGACGAAAGCACAGGTACGTATTCTCTAGAGTTAGGGGTAAGAGTTGACGACAAAAATGGTAATTTCCTGGGGATTCTAAAATCGGTATATAATGTACAAGAATTGTTCGATATGCTCGGAGAACTCGAAACCCCAATTTACCCGTCTCTTAATGCTTATTTGCTAACAGATAATGGAAAATTAATTTATAGTATTAAAGACGGAATTGGCGGCCTGAAGGATTATAGTAATATTCTAACACCTTTTCACAATACTCCTAGTCAGAATTATTATCTTGGCATGCAAGATGGTGTGGAAAAACTTTTTGCTTATGCCAGTTCCGGCGAATATAAAGATTTTAAGGGTTTAGGTTGGCACTTAGTGGTGACGCGCGATACCAGTGCGGTTTTAGCCCCACTCAATCAACTAATTTACCCCAATTTACTATTTATCTTGTTGATTGTATTACTAGTTTTGTTGATTGGTTTTTTTGTCTCCAGGATTATAATAGGGCCGTTGGATAGGTTAAAAGATGATGTGTTAATTGTTGGCAAAGGTGACATGGATCATGAGATTAAAATAACATCTGGGGACGAAATTGGTCAGCTTGCCCAAACATTTAGTAGGTTGGTAAAGACGGTTAAAGATTCACAAGCTGAGGTAGAGAAAAAGGTTTTGAAACAAACAAAGGAAATCCAAGACGATGCCGAGGATCTGACTAATCAAAAATTGGCGCTTTTGAATGTTTTGGAGGATATTGAGGAAGAGAAGAAGAAAGTGACAGCAGAGAGAGATAAAGTTGATACCATTTTGCACAGCATCGGCGATGGGGTATTCGTGGTGGATAAGGACATGAACATCATTATATATAACGAGGTTGCGGCACAAATCTCGGGTTATTCCGCGAAAGAGGCGATTGGTAAGAATTATAAAGATATCTTAAAGTTTGTTTTTGAAAAGGATAATACTATCAACGATGCATTTATTAAAAAAGCGATGAGTACCAGCAAGGTTCAAGAAATGGCCAGCCATACTCTGATTGTCAAGAAAGATGGTAGTAAGGTGCCAGTGGCTGATTCGTGTGCTCCGCTGAAGGACGAAAAAGGGAAGGTTATCGGTTGCATGGTAGTATTCCGGGATGTGACGAAAGAGAGAGAAATAGATAGAATGAAAACCGAGTTTGTTTCCGTGGCCTCGCATCAATTACGCACTCCGCTCACCGGTATTAAATGGTTCGTTGAGTTGTTGTTGAAAAACAAACTAAGCCCGACCATCAAAGATTATGTCAAACAAATCGCCACCAGCAACGAGCGCATGGTGCACCTAGTGGATGATTTGTTGAATGTATCACGCATAGAGACGGGGCGGAAGTTTGATATAGTGCCGGTCGATGTAGATTTAGTGCCAATCGTAAAGCAGGTGGTGGAGGCGCAACAAATATTGGCCAAATCAAAGAAAATTAAAATCATTTGCGCTATCGGTAGTCCGTCGAAATTAATGATGAAAGTTGACGGAGAGAAAATTCGTCAGGTTCTTCAAAATTTGATCAACAATGCCTATAAATATTCCAAAGAAGGCGGTCGCGTGGAGGTAGGATGCAAAAAAGATAAAAAAGATGTCGAATTTTATGTAAAAGACAACGGTTTGGGTATCCCTAAAAAAGATCAACAAAGAATCTTTGAGAAATTTTTTCGTGCGGAAAATGCGCTCACCGCGCATACCGATGGTACCGGCTTAGGGTTATATATAGTGAAGGCGATTGTGGAGGCGCATGGTGGTAAGGTTTGGTTTGAATCCATGGAAGGCAAGGGTACAACATTTTATTTTTCATTACCAATTAAATAATTAATTAATATAAATAATAAAGTATGAGGGACAACAAACAAAAGTTCACTAAGAATGATTTAGCCAACAACTTATGGGAAACTACGTGGACATACGTTAAAACGGTAGTAGATACAGTAAGAGAGCCGTTTTTGGTGTTGGATAAAAATTTACGAGTAGTAGCAGCTAATGAGACATTTTATCAGCTTTTTAAGGTTTCCAGGTCGGAAACAGAAAATATTTTTATTTACGATATCGGTAATGGACAATGGAATATTCCGGCCCTAAAAAGATTGCTGGAGGAGATAGTGCCGAGAGATACCTTTTTTAAGGATTTCGAAGTTGATCATAATTTTCAGACAATTGGTAGAAAAATTATGCTCCTCAATGCCCGCCAGATTTTTGGAGCGCAAGAAAAATCTTTGCCTCAGTTGATTCTTTTGGCTATGGAGGATGTTACAGCCAAGGAATTAGCTGAAAAGAAATTGGAAGAATATACGCTGCGGCTTGAGGCGGCGGTTGAAAAGCGAACAGTACAGTTGGAAAATCGCATTAAGGAGTTAGAAAAAATGACAAAAATATTGGTTGAGCGTGAGTTGAAGATAGAAAAAATGCAGAAGGAAATTGGTGAATTAAAAAGAAAATTAAAAAATAGTAAGTAAAAATGCATGTATTGTCCTGATATATTTTTTAGGAATTATATACGTCGTTTATAGAGAATAGCAATGATGGGATAATAGTTTAACAAGATGGCTTTGAAAATTTTTTAGAGCTGACAATGCATCCGCCACTCATACCGACGGTACCGGTTTAGGTTTGTATATAGTGAAAGCGATTGTAGAGGGGTACAGAGGGAGAGTTTGGTTTGAGTCAGTGGAAGACAAAGGCACGACCTTCCATTTTTCATTACTAGTAAATATCAAAAATAATGAGTATGCACAAAAAAGAAGGGGGAAATAAAATAAAGCACAAACGAAATAAACACGGGTTACTCTTAAGTAAATGTATGGCTGAACATGTGAATGGTAATTGCCATCTTTTTCGGTTACTTTTTGAATATAGCCCCAATCCGATTTTTTTAGAAACACTGAGCGGAAAAATCATGGATTGTAATAGGGCCGCTGAGCGGACGCTCGGTTATACTAAGGAAGAGTTATTGAATTTTAAGAAAGAAGAGTTGCTGCCAAAAAATAAAAGAAAATTTTTTCCTCAAATTATTAAAAAAATTATAAACAATGGTAGCGCGGTTTTTGAATGTGAAAATGTAAGGAAGGACGGAACTATTATTCCAGTAGAAGCCCATTATAAATTGATGCACCAAGAAGGGAAGCCTATAGTGTTCGCGGTAATAATAGATATTTCGCACCACAAGAAAATTGAAGATGACCTGAGGGCAAGTGAAGAGAATTTTAAAAAGATATTTAATAAAAGTGCGGTTGGTATTGTGTTGGTTGGGCTGGATTTTAAATTTTTACAGGCTAACAAGGCGGCCGTTGATATTTGGGGATATAGCGAAAAAGAATTAAAAAAAATGACATTCGTCGATCTTACTCATCCGGACGAGATCGCGCGAGACAAAGAGCAAATCAAGCGTCTGCTTAAAGGCGAAATTTCCGTTTATAAAGTTGAAAAAAGGTATATAAGAAAAGATGGAGAGATTATTTGGGGGGCGGTAAATGTCTCCATGGTTTATTCGGTGGAAAATAAGCCATTGTATTTTGTTACTACTGTTGAGGATATTACCAAAAAAAAATTATCCAGTGAGGGGTTAAAAGATCTACAGATTAAATATTCCACGGTAGTGGAACAGAGCAATGATGGAATTATAGTTATCCAGGACGGTGTCGTTAGATTTTTTAATAGAATGATGCTGGCCATGACCGGTTATTCGCGTAAAAAAATTATAGGAAAATCTTTTCTAGACTTTATAGCTCCAAAATATAAAAAGTTGGTAGCTGACCGATATGCGAAAAGATTAAGGGGCGTTAAAGTTCCATCTCGTTATGAATTTGAAATTTTGTCTAAAAATGGAAAAACAGTTCCAGTGGAAATTAATTCATCCCAAATATTTTTTGAAGGTCGTCCGGCTATTTTGGCAATTTTGAGGGATATGACTAACGCCAGGGAGGCGGCGGAAGCGCTAAAGCTAGTATCCATTCGCCAAGAGGCAATCCTCGCCGCCATCCCGGATATTGTCATGGAGGTAGATGTAAAAAAAGTCTATAAATGGGCGAACCAGATGGGGTATGATTTTTTTGGTTCAGATGTAATTGGTAAACAAGCCTCTCATTATTTTATCGGCACGCAAGAAACATACAAAATAGTGGAACCGGTATTTGTTGGCCGGAAGGATTTTATCTATGTGGAGAGCTGGCAGAGAAGAAAGGACGGAGAAAAAAGATTATTGGCATGGTGGAGTAGAGTATTAAAGGACAAAAATGGGAATGTCACTGGTGTACTTTCTACCGCGCGCGATATTACCGAACATAGAAAAATTGAGCAAGAGTTGGTCCGAGAGAGGGAGTTATACACATCGCTTGTGGAGAATAGCAATGATGGGATCGCCATTTTACAGGACGATGTTATTAAATTTTTCAATAAGCAGATATTTGTCATGATCGGTTACACGGAGGTGGAAGCGTTTGGCAAACCATTTATCAATTTTGTCTCCGACAAGGATAAAAAAATTGTGTTGGAGAGATTTAAATCCAGGGTCCTCGGTAAAAAGGTGGAACCAAGATATGAAGTGGAATTGATAAAGAAAGATGGCAAGGTGTTGCCTGTGGAAATGAATGCCTCACTGGTTAATTTTGAGGGTCGGCCGGCGGTGATGTCGGTTATAAGGGACATTACTAAGGCGAAAGAAATAGATAAAATGAAATCGGAGTTTGTTTCTGTCGCTTCGCACCAATTGCGCACTCCGCTCACTGGAATCAAATGGTTTACCGAGCTATTGGTGGGTAATAAATCAGGTGAGTTAAGCGCGAAACAAAAAGATTATGTGGACCAAATTGCTATAGGTACAAACCGCATGATAAATCTGGTGGACGACCTATTGGATGTTTCGCATATTGAAGCTGGCGAGAAATATGGTGTGGTTCTTAAAAAACAGGATATTTCCGATATTCCGAAGGAAATTATACGAGACCAATCAATTCAGGCAAAATCTAAAAAAGTCGGATTAGAGCTAGACCAAGATTGCCCATCAGAGGTCATTATTAGGGCGGACAAAAGCAAGCTTGCTCAGGTTTTTGAAAATTTAATTAGCAATGCCATTAAATATACTCCGAGTGGCGGAAAAATTACTATTGGTTGTAAAAAAGGAGAGGGCGGGGTAATATATTTTGTGAGAGACAACGGCGTTGGAATACCGGCGCGCCAAATGAATAGACTATTTGAAAGATTTTTTCGTGGCGACAATGTTATGACAACAGAGCAAGGAACCGGCCTGGGGCTTTATATCGCTAAATACATTGTCACAAAGCATGGTGGAAAAATATGGTGTGAATCGGTAGAAAATAAGGGGTCAACTTTTTATGTATTTTTACCAACAGTATAATTTATTTATTATTAATTTTTAATTCATCATATGAGTAAAATTTTAGTAGTGGAGGACGATAATATTTTGGCTAAGGCCGTTAATACTACCCTTGTCGATGAAGGGTTCGAGACATTGATAGCAGTAGATGGGGAGGACGCGTTAGTTAAGGCTAAACAGTTTAAACCTGATTTAGTTTTACTGGATTTATTAATGCCAAAAAAATCCGGAGAGGAAGTTTTGGCAGATATGAAAAAAGACGACGAGTTAAGAGATATCCCAGTATTAATATCTACGGTGAAGTCAGATCCGGAATCTGTGGCCCGTTGTACGGCGCTGGGAATCCAGGGATATTTTATTAAAGCTCATTATACCTTGGACGATATTGTGAAGGAAGTGAATAAAGTTTTGGGGGAGAAGAAAAGATAGCCGCGAATTGCCATCCACCGACGTACTTCGGTGGATCTCTGTCCACCAACTGTCATCCTGAACTTGATTCAGGATCTCTGTCCAAATTATGTCAGGCATAAATAAAATCATCACCTCAAAAAGCAGAATGTTTTTGGCATTCTGCTTTTGTTTTATGCTGGGTGTGGGTTGTTTCTCATTTGTAGAGATCGCTGGCGAGGTTATATTTTATTTGTTTATTAGTATTTTTATTGTCTCATTTGGTCTTATTATATTCTGGTCCAGCGTGACTTGGCGTTTTATCTTATTTGGAATGATTTTTTTTGTTTGCGGTGGATTACGGTTTTTATTGATGATTCCGCCTGATGGAGCAGGGGAGATAAAATATTTTAACGGTGAAAAAGTAAAATTTATTGGTAAAGTGGTGTCGAATTTAGGGTCGGATACAAATGGTGTTCGCTATACTGTAGCGGCTCGGGAGGTCGTTGTAGGCAAGAATACAAAAAGTGTTCAAGGCAATGTACTCGTGGACGCACCGCCGGTTTCGGAATTTGTCTACGGAGATAAACTAAAAATTAGTTGTGTCTTACAAAGCCCAAAAACTGCTGTAGATAGCAATTTTCGCTATGATAAGTATCTGGCCAGAAATGGAATCTGGTCGGTGTGCTATCAGGCAGAAGTGAATTTTATTAGTGCAAATAAAAGTTTTTTTAATAAAATCATTGTAAATTTTTTTCGTTTGCGACAAAAAGTGGAAACACAGTCCGCCCGATTGTGGCCCGAGCCGGAGTCGAGTTTGCTATCTGGTATTCTTTATGGAGCGCGCTCAGGTTTGCCTGCGACTCTGCTAGCAGACTTCAATCGTGTGGGTATTACGCATATTATTGCCGTATCCGGATATAATATAAGCATTATAGCGGCAGTGCTTTTGGCGACATTTATTCGATTGGGCGTCGGTCGTCGTCGAGCATTTTGGGCTGTCATTTTCTGTATTATTATATTTGTCCTATTTTCCGGTGCTTCTGCCTCGGTGGTAAGGGCGGGAATCATGGGAGTGATTGTCTTGATTGCCGGACAAATAGGGCGATTGTCACGGGTCGGAAATGTTTTGGCATTTACGGCCGCATTAATGATATTGGCCAATCCATTTATTCTGATCTGGGATGCTGGTTTCCAATTATCCTTTTTAGCTACACTGGGTTTGGTTTATGTTTCGCCCCTGCTTGGTAATCGGCCGGAAGTTATTAAGAGTACTATATCCGCGATTATTGCCACCCTGCCCCTTATTTTATTTCAATTTGGTCGTCTGTCCTTGGTTGCGCCTTTGGTTAATGTTTTGGTGCTATGGATTATTCCATATTTGATGCTGTTCGGATTTTTAGCGATAATTTTTAGTTATATTTTTTTCCCTCTGGGACAAGTGGTGGCGTGGTTCACATTAGTCGGACTTAAATATTTGGTTGGTATAGCCAATTGGTTCGGCGCTCGATCGTGGTCGGCGGTGAATTTTTCAATTTCGTTGAGTGTGATGGTTGTGATGTATGTGTGCATAGTTTTTATCGTATTAAAAAAATATGATATAATACATCAAAGGTCGATCTAACGTTAGTAACCACAAATATTATGTTATCGCAAATACCATTTAATTTACAAAACATACCAAAGGAAAATATTAATGTGGAGATTTTGCGGGCAGGTATAATTGCCGAGATGGACGCCATAAATCTTTATGAGCAAATGGCAGCTTTATGTACTGATGAAGATATTAAAATTGTCTTGTCCGATATTGCCAAAGAAGAGAAAACTCATGTTGGCGAGTTTCAGGCGCTGCTCTTAAGGCTTGACCAAGAACAAGTCGAGGAATTAGAAGCGGGAGAGCAGGAGGTAGAAGAGATTACAGGTTAATTTGTTTACTTACATATTTGGAAGGAGACTATATGCAACTAAATAAGCTTTCTCCGGAAGAAGAGAAAGTAATTCTCAACAAAGGTACAGAGCCTCCATTTAGCGGAGAATATGATAAATTTTTTGTAGAAGGTACCTATGTGTGCCGACGTTGCGGCACGCCGCTTTATGATTCAAAACACAAATTTGATGCCGGTTGTGGCTGGCCAAGTTTTGATGAAGAGATTGCTGGGCGTGTCAGTCATGTGCCAGACGCCGATAGTGTAAGGACGGAGCTTATCTGTGCCACCTGTGGGGCTCATTTGGGGCATGTCTTTAGGGGCGAGGGCTTCACACCTACCGACAGTAGGCACTGTGTTAACTCTATCTCACTAAAGTTCATTCCGAAAAAATAATATGATGCTCTCCCAAAAAATTGAAACGATTGTTCTTGGTGAGGGATGTTTTTGGTGCTCGGAATCCTCTTTTTCTCGTTTGAAAGGCGTAAAAAAAGTTTCTTCGGGTTATGCCGGTGGTCATTTAGCGAATCCGACCTATGAACAGGTGAGCAATGGCACAACTGGCCATGCCGAAGTTATAAAGGTTGAATACGATCCTAACATTATTAGGTTGGATCAATTATTGGATGTTTTTTTTGGTACACATGATCCCACCACGCTTAATCGGCAGGGGTCGGATATTGGCGAGCAATATCGTTCTATTATTTTATATACGAGCGAAGAGCAAAAGATGGCAGTTGAGAGTTATATAAAAAATCTGTTAAATAATAAAATTTTTGACAAGCCAATTGTGACAGAAGTTAAACCGCTGGATAATTTTTATGAGGCGGAAGGCTACCATGTCCATTATTACGAAGGCCACGCCGAAGAGCCGTATTGTCGTTTGGTGATTTCACCAAAATTGTCAAAATTGCGAGCAAGGTTCGCTTCATTAATTAGGGACTAATTTTATATAGGGAGGTTATATTTTTAATTTATTTAGTATGAAAAAAGGTGGTTTTAATAATTTGTGGCAGGTGGTTAAACCATAATATTAAAAACAGTTAAAGGTCGAATAATTAAAAACAAATTGTAATTATATGGGAAAATTAAATGTTTTAGATTGGATAGTTTTTGTTTTAGTAATCGTCGGCGCCTTGAATTGGGGTTTGGTGGGGTTTTTCCAATTTGATTTGGTGGCAGCCATCTTTGGTGCAATGTCCGCACTGGCGAGAGTAGTTTATGCCTTGGTGGGCCTGTCTGCTCTATATATGATGATCATGTTCCCGAGAATGAACAAATAGTCTTTCTCGCATCAGGCAAAATATTTAAAGGTCGGAGGGTAAAAATTTTTTTTAACTTTAAATTATGAATTGCCTCAAATGTGGCGTTGCTCTAACAGATGATAATGTGTGTTGCGAAGAGGGCAACTGCTGCGGAGCGTGCTGTAACTGTAAAAATGGTCAATGTTATGAGCTTTGTAGTTGTTGTAAAATGACAGAATAACTAGAATGATGCTAAGCGCCCCGTCGAATGTCGGGGCGCTTTTCGTTTAGTGAATTTAGGGGTATAATATTAGCTGTAACAAAAATACATGATTGTCAAAAAGGGGTATGGCTATTATGTAATTTCCGAAAAAACACGTCGTAATTTAGGTGGGCCATATAAGACAAAAGAGGAAGTCAAAAAACGTTTACGGCAAGTGGAATATTTTAAGCATTTAAAAGGTAAATAATTTTTATGAATAGACTAGAACTGGGGGGAGAAGATATAGAAAATATTGTTCCGAATATAGAGGTGGAAGCGCCAGTGAAATTGAGGGAGGTAGACGCCGCGATTACATTATTGCGGGAATTTAAAAAAGAGAAGGATGATGCCGGCAAACCTTACAATATTTGGGAAGCTTCTGAGGAAATAAAGAGGGCAGTAAGTTTAGTGGAAAGGCATCACAGACGCGCATGGTGGAAACCAGTAACAGAAGAGGAATTATAATTTTTTATGATTTTTTCTTTTATCATATTTATTTCGGTTTTTTTAGTTGTTGCAGTCGGTGCTCATTGGTTTTTGTATTATTCATTAGCTACTTTTTTAAATCTAACCGGTTCAGCAAAAAATTTTTTACTTGCGACGTTTTTGTTATTACCAATTATTTTTATTTCAGCATCAGCGGTTGCACACTATTGGAACAATGTTTTTTCTCGCGGTTTTTATTATGTCGCCGGTCTTTGGCTGGGAGTGGCTACAAATTTATTGGTGGTAGCGCTGGTGTGTTGGGTGATATTCATTATCAATAAAATTTTTGGGGTATTTTTTGATATAAAAATTTTTACGCAAGTTCTAGTATCGTTTGCATTTTTAGTGTCAATTTTTGGTGTCTGGAATTCGTATAATCCGGTGATAAAAAATATTACGGTAAAGATAAAAAATTTACCTGTTCAATGGCAGGGGAAAACGGCCGTTCAAATTTCCGATGTTCATCTGGGCCATGTTTGGAGAGAAGATTTTATGGGCAAAGTCGTGAGCCAAATTAATGGGCTTCGGCCGGAAGCTGTCTTTATTACCGGCGACCTGGTAGATGGTATGGATGGTGATTTAGCAACTCAGATTGATCCATTAAAAGATCTAAAAGCTCCACAGGGGATATATTTTGTCACCGGCAATCACGAAACATATTTTGGATTAGATAAGGTATTTGCCATTTTAAAAAAATTACCGGTGACAATTTTAGATGATAAAATGGTAGATATTAATGGATTACAGATTGTTGGTTTGAATTTTCCAGAGCGAGGATTTGTACGTAGCTTACCGGAAGCGATGAAAAATATATCCGGTTTTAAATCGGAATTGCCCTCAGTGTTATTGTATCACAGCCCCGATCAAGTGACAGAGGCGAAGCAATTAGGTTTTGGCTTGGAGCTTTCCGGCCACACGCATCGCGGCCAGCTTTTCCCATATAATTTTATCACCAAAATTATATACAAAGGTTACGATTATGGGTTGTTTGAAGAAAATGGTTTTACGCAGTATACCTCTAGCGGTCTTGGCACCTGGGGACCCACCATGCGTACCAACAGCCGGCCGGAGATAGTGGTGATAAAATTTGAAAAAATTTAACGTATGATTAAAGCTACAAATTTAGTTAAAAAATTTAAAGATTTTGTCGCGGTGGATGACATTTCTCTTAAGGTGAATAAAGGGGAAATTCTGGCTTTTTTAGGGCCGAATGGTGCAGGTAAGACCACCACCATAAAGATGTTTACGACCCTCTTGCATCCGACAAGTGGAGAAATTTTAATAAATAATGCCGATCCAGTTAAAAATTCCGATGCCGTTCGTCGCTCTTTTGGCATCATTTTTCAGGATCCGAGTTTAGATGAAGAACTAACGGCTTATGAAAATATGGAAATCCATGCCGTGCTATATGGGGTTAAAAAAACTTTGCGCAAGCAGAGAATAGAGCATTTATTAAAATTTGTGGAATTATGGGATCGTAAAGATGAGTTGGTTAAGAAATTCTCCGGCGGGATGAAACGCAGATTAGAAATCGCCCGCGGTCTCACGCACCACCCGCAAATTTTATTTTTAGACGAGCCTACACTTGGGCTTGATCCACAAACCAGAAATCATATTTGGGAGTACATAAAGAAATTAAATAAGGAAGAAAAGATGACGGTGTTTTTCAGCACTCATTATATGGAAGAAGCGGAAAGAGTGGCAGATAGAATAATTATTATTGATCACGGAAAAATTGTAGGAGAGGGTACAGCAACAGAATTAAAAAACCAGACAAAAACAGATAATCTAGAAGATGCCTTTTTGGCTTTGACCGGTCGCACCATTCGTGATGAAGACGCTACCGGTATGGACAGATTAAGAGCGGCGCGCCGCCATTGGAGACACTAATTATATTTTTATGAGTGCTATCTATATTCTTTGGCTTAGACAAATTAAAAGGTATCTGCGGTCCAAGGCGCGTATCGTCGGTTCGCTCGGTCAGCCCTTATTATTTTTTGCGGCGTTGGGGTTTGGTTTTGGGCCAATTTACGAAAAAGCCGGCGGCGGAAATTATTTGGAATTTTTGGCGCCTGGAATTATTGCGATGAGTATAATGTTTACGGCAGTTTTTTCTGGTATTGAAATGATCTGGGACAGGCAGTTTGGTTTTTTAAAAGAAACATTTGTAGCGCCTGTTTCTAGATTGAGGATTGTAATTGGTCGGACTTTAGGAGGGGCGACAGTAGCTATGCTTCAAGGTATTGTGGTTTTAATACTAACTACAATCGCTGGATTTAGGTTAGATAATTATTGGGCATTACCTTTGGCACTATTAATGATGTTCATAGTTGCTCTTTTATTTACCGCACTTGGTACTTGTATCGGGTCAGTATTAGAAGATATGCAGGGGTTTCAGCTTATTAGTAATTTTCTCATAATGCCGATTTTCTTTTTGTCTGGCGCGCTATTTCCATTGCAGGGGCTACCAAAGGCGATGACGATAATTGCCAGTGCCGATCCTCTGGCCTATGGTGTGGATGCTATGCGATATTTTTTGACCGGCAGCATCCATTTTGGCCTAGTGTTGGATTTATCAATCCTGTTTACCATTACAGCCATACTTTTAGCATTTTCCAGCTATCTATTTTCAAAAATTGAAATGTAATATATTTATGAAGGCAAAAGTAAAAATCCTATCATCGGACACAGGATATGATTTGGCGGCCGAGAGTTATGATAAAAAAGAAAAATACTTGAATAGTTTTGAGAAGGGACAATTAATGCCCTTACTTGGTGATCTACATGGAAAAAAAATTTTAGACGCCGGTGCAGGGACCGGGCGATTGGCCGCAGAATTGGCGCGGCTTAGTGCAGATGTGACGGCTTTGGATGTCTCGGAAGAAATGCTTAAAGTGTTGAAGAAAAAAAATAACAAAATTGCTACTGTCGTAGGCGATGTAGAAAGCTTACCTTTTGAGGCCAATAGTTTTGATTGGGTAGTGTCCGCCTTTGTAATAGTGCATCTTAAAAATCCTACCAAATTTTTTGATGAGGTATATCGTGTACTGAAAGACGGCGGAAAATTTCTTGTGACGAATATAAACCAAAAGGAACCGCCGGAGGTTGAAACAAAAAAAGGAAAAATAAAAATTGAGTCATTTTATCATCGGCCGGAGGAAGTGCGGGAGATTTTGGAGTCACTGGCCTTTAATATTGAAAAGGAGGTCTTCATAAAGGAAGGGGAAAATTGGGTTAATCAAATTTTGGTGGCGAGGAAATAGGACCGTAATTTTATTTTCTAGATGTCAAGAAAAAAGATTATCGCCGTTCTTGTTGTGTGCCTGGCCATTGCCATTGGCCTCTATTTTTATATCCAAATTTCAGAAGCTCAAAGCAAACATTTTCAAATCACATTCTTCAACGTCGGCCAGGGCGACTCCGCGCTCATCAATTTTGCCGACGGTAAAAAAATGTTGGTGGACTGTGGTATTGATAGAACAATTTTACAAAAATTAGGCGAGGCGTTACCTTTTTACGATCGTAAAATTGATTATTTATTAGTTTCGCATCCGGACGCAGATCATTACGGTGGATGTCCGGAAGTTTTGAAAAGATATGAGGTTGGAACAATTCTCACTAACGGCGACAACAAAACAGATGATCCATATTGGCCGGCCTGGGAAAAATATTCAAAATCGGCTAAGGAGTACAGGGTGATAAAAGCGCCATCTGAAGAGGATATTGCTGGCACACATTTTGAATTTTTTAACCCGGATAGTTCATTGCCGTTAGGCGCAAAGTATAAGTCGGGTAATAATTTATCCACGGTTTTTCGATTGAGTGTTGGAAATAAAAAATATTTATTTACAGGCGATATGGAATCGCCTGTGGAGTTATCATTGTTGAGTACTTATTGCTCTAGCACCCCGGTCAATTGTCCGGTTTTAAAATCAGATTATTTAAAAATTGGACACCATGGTTCTGATACCTCAAGTGATGAGAAATTTTTAGAAGCCGTTTCTCCTCAGGTGGCTATTATATCTGTCGGAAAAAATTCCTATGGCCATCCCTCTTTTCGCGTCTTGAAAAAGTTAGAAAGAATTGGTGCTGAAATATGGCGAACAGATGAAAAAAATGATATAATTATTGAATAGAATATAAGTTATGCGTATAAAACTATTCTTAATCATATTCTGCATTTCTTTTTTGATTGGTCCTTTTTCTTTCGCCGCTGTTATTGATACAGATAAAGATGGATTATCGGATAAAATAGAAGAGGGGCTCGGTACTGATATGAATAATTCTGATACCGACGGTGATGGATATGTGGACGGTGTCGAGGTTGCCAGCGGATTCAATCCATTGGTGGGAAATAGAGATAGAAATATTGAACGGCATGTTGTGATAGATCTTTCTAAACAACAGATGAGATATTTTATGAATGGGATAGAAATTGGAAAAGTGGCTGTTTCAACAGGAGTGCCGGGATTGGACACGCCAAGAGGAGAATTCAAAATAATTCGTAAAGTGCCAAAGATTGATTATATTGGGATAAATTATAGTTATAAAAATACCAGATGGAATTTAGAATTTAAAAAGAGTTTCTATTTACACGGCGCGTATTGGCACAACCAATTCGGCAAAAAACCCATGAGTCATGGCTGTGTAAATATAGCCTACAAAGACGCGGAGAAGATTTATAAATTTTTAGATGTGGGGGATGTAGTGAGAGTTGTCGGTAAAACTCCCCGAAAGGCATTAGCTCTACCTTAATTTGACAAAAATTAGGAGAGGTGCTACTATATAGACAATAAAGTCAGCTTACATAAAGCTGGCTTTTTTAAAACCTTAATTTATGTTATTATATTTAGAACCACTTCTAAATATTTATTAAAATTTTTTTATGTCGGAAATTACAAAAGCGATTCAGGCCCTATGTGATGAAAAGAACCTCTCCTACGAAGCGGTAATGGAGACAATCGAGGCCGCTTTGGCCGCCGCCTATCGCAAGGATTTTGGCAATAAACAACAGAATATTAAAGTAAAATTTGACCCAGAAACCGGCGATATGCAGGCCTGGGATATTAAGACGGTCGTGGAGGATATTGAAGAAGAGGTTTTGGCTAAAGCTCAAGAGGAATTAGCCACCCGTCGCGAAAAAGCGCGAGAAGAAAATAGAGAGCTTGCCGAAGAAGAGGTGACTGATCTGCCTCGTTTCAATCCTAAATTAGAAATGATGCTCGCGCAGGCTAAGGAAATTAAGAAAAAAGTTAAAGTTGGAGAAGTTTTGGAAATTCCTTTGGAGATCACCGGTGAATTTGGGCGCATGGCCGCTCAGACCGCCAAGCAGGTGATTATTCAAAAAATACGCGAGGCCGAGCGTGGCATGGTGTTTGAGGATTATAAAAAACAAGAAGGTCAAATTATCGCTGGTACCATTCAGCGTGTAGAAAGCAGAAAGATATTGATTGACCTAGGAAAAATTACCGGTATATTACCTGCTGAGCAGCAGGCTCCAAATGAATTTTATCGTCCGGGCGCCAGAATGAAGTTTTTAGTTTTGTCCGTGAATATGTCTGTGCGTGGTCCGGAAATTGTTTTATCCCGCAATAGCTCCGAGATTGTTAAGGCCGTTTTCAAACAAGAAATCCCGGAAGTGGCCGATGGCGTGATAGAGATTAAAGGTATTGCTAGAGATGCTGGTTTCCGCTCCAAAGTGGCCGTATTCACCACTGACAGTTCAATCGATCCGATCGGCTCTTGCATCGGCCAGCGCGGTAGTCGAATCAACACTATTATTGAAGAATTGGGTGGAGAAAAAATTGACATCATACAGTATAGCGATGACGCCAAAACATATATTTCCAAGGCGCTTTCTCCGGCCAAGGTTGCTGATGTAACTCTAAATGAAGAATACAAGACCGCCGATGTGGAGGTGCCGGCCGATCAATTTTCTTTAGCTATCGGCAGAAGCGGACAGAATGTTCGTTTAGCTTCCGAGCTTACCGGTTGGAAAATTAATGTGAAAGAACAGGGCGGAGAACAGGTTGTCTCCAGCGAACAAGTTGAGACCGAGGCAGAGGGAGAGACAAAAGAGGAAGAGGGTGAGAAGGAAAGTAAATAAAATTATAAATTTCTATGTATCAATTATATTTTACAATTCTTTATCAACCAATTCTAAACTTCTTCGTCGCTCTGTATAATTATCTTCCCGGCCATGACATCGGTTTGGTTATTTTAATTTTAACCCTCGTAGTCCGCCTAGTTTTATATCCACTCACCAAGTCCTCTATAAAATCGCAAAAAGCCTTACAGGATTTACAGCCGAAAATGGAAGAAATTAAAAAGCAATATGCCAAAGACCAACAAAAACAGGCGCAGGCCCTGATGGAGCTGTATAAAAATAATAAGGTCAACCCGTTATCCTCTTGTTTGCCGATTCTGATTCAATTGCCGATATTAATCGCTTTGTATTCCGTAATGAGAAATGGACTTGTGTTAACGGATTTGAGTAAAGACCTTTATTCTTTTGTCTTCAATCCCGGCCAGCTCAATGCGATTTCACTAGGCTATTTCAACATGGCTAAACCGAATGTTGTTTTGGCGATTTTGGCTGGTGCCGCTCAATTCTGGCAGGCGAAGACCTTGAGCCGCAAGATGCCGCCGAAGAAGGCGGGAGAAGGCGCCAAAGATGAGGGTATGGCCGCGATGATGAACAAGCAGATGCTATATATGATGCCGGCAATGACGGTAATTATTGGTATGAGTTTACCGGCTGGTTTGACACTCTATTGGTTTTTCAGCACCTTATTCACAGCTATCCAACAGGTCTGGATGTTTAAACAGCATGATGAGAAGAAAGATAGTGGTGTAATTGAGGGGCAGATAGTGGATGAAAAAAAATAGAATATAATTTAAAAAAGAAGAGACGCCTCGCAAGGGCGTCTTTTGGTATTGCTAAAAATGATGGAAAAGGTAAAATATATGTGTAATTTTTAAGATAAAAATATGAGTGATGTGATAAAAGGAGAATTAGAGGAAATAGGAGGAGAGAAGGTACCGCCTAAGGTTACGTCAGAAAAAGAGGAAAGGGAATTGCCTGTTTATGAATCTTCGCCGGGAAATTATAGAATTACAGTGCCAGAAGGTACCTTTGGTCGTACTGCCTTGAATGTCGATCTACTTACAGCGGATGATCAGGGTAAAATAGATAGCCTATTTAATAAAATTTTATCTCGATCAGATATGATGGCGGCTGAGCAGGCGCCGAGGTCAGCGGAAGGAATTCGTCAGGCGTCTTCGCAGGAAGAAATTGTGGCAGTGAAAGATGAAACGCATGAGACCGTAGAAGAAGCAAGCAGACAGGCGGTTGGATATCAGGGTTATTTGGAGTTAAGGAATTTTTTTGCGGGAATGATTGGTTCAAAAGAAGTTTTTGCAGGTGGCATCAAACCGCGTATGGCAAAGCTTAAAGAGGATGACGTAAATTTTATAAAGGGTCAATTTCCTGGGACCTTTGAGAACACTGATTTGAATGAATTTTCTCAAAATAGGTCAATGGTATCTATCAATGAAGTATTCGTGATTTCATCGGCCGATGGTCAGCGACTAAAAAAAATTATTCAAAATTGTGGCAAAGAGGACGAAGCGAAGGATGTTGGTAATTGGGGCCTGCAGTTAATAATCGGCGGGGCAGGTATTAATTTTATCTTTCATGATGCACTACCAGAAGAGGGGGAAAAAGTTATGAGTAAAAAAGATCCGGAATCCAGTGAGGGTCCGGAGGTTGATCCTGCGACGGAAGAAATAGGGGATGGTAATAGTTAGTCGTCTTATTGTTTTTATAGAACGAATGTGTTAACTTCGATTTTCAAGACCCTGACCTATTTTGATTTGGCTAGTTATCCTCTTACAAGAGAGGAATTATTCGTATATCTCTGGCAACCACCGCGGATGCGATACGAAGATTTTTTATTGTCACTGCGAGGGATCGTAGCGCCCGCGGCAATCCCTTTGCCTTTGTTCACCGAAAAATTTGGTTATTATTTCCTCTCTGGCCGAGAAGAGGTCGTAGAAAATCGTCGAAAAAAAATGTTGATTAGCGAAATAAAAATGAAAGCTGCGCGTCGTGCCGCGAAAAAATTACGCGCCATTCCTTTTTTGCGAGCGGTATTTGTATGTAATTCGGTGGGTGCCGGGCAAGCCACTGACGATAGCGATATAGATTTTTTTATTGTAACCGCACCGGGGAGAACTTGGATCGTCCGTTTTTTTACCAATCTGATATTGCGCCTATGGGGCTTACGTACTTATGGCAATAAAATCAAAAATCGTATCTGCCTTTCTTTTTTTGTGGACACCGACCATCTAAATTTATTTTATCTACGTATTGCGGAAGATGATGTCCACTTTATTTATTGGCTTCATCAGATGGTGCCAATTTATGACCCCGATAGTTTATATGATAAATTTTTATATGCTAATAGTTGGACAGAAAATTTTTTGCCGAATATAAAAAAATTTAGCCAGGGAGGATATATCAGAGAGTTGGCTGATTCACGTATGGGGAAAATTTGGAAGAAAAGTTGGGAAAAAATGTGGCAGGGGGCATATGGAAATTTATTGGAAAGCCAGGCCAAACAATTGCAGATGACAAAGATGAAGTTTAGCGTAAAAGAAAAGGCCAAACAAAAAGATAATGGCGTGGTTTTGGGTGATGGTGTGATCAAGTTGCACGAGAACGACAGACGGAGTGAATATAGATGTGATTGGCTAGAGAGTTCTAGAAAAAATTAATTAGTTGTGTTATGTCATTAAAAAAAATATTTAGTTGGGCCACATATCTATTCTTATTTTTTTTGCCTTGGCAAACACGCTGGATTTATGATCCTATTTATATTAATGGCGGATTTTTTGAATACGCCAGCGGTGGCTTGTATGGTACAGAAATTTTATTATGGATTATCTTAATTATTTTTTTTATTGATTGGTTTAGGAAAAAAGAAATTTTACGAGATGTCTTACCCCAAAGTATTTTTAAAATGCAATTATCATTATGGGGTGGGGGAGTTGTGCAAGGTATTTTAGCGATCGAACAGTTTTTTTCCCAGCATGTTAGCGCCAATAAGTGGCTCGGTCTTGCCGAGCACGATGCGCAAGATCTAGGGGCTTTTGTAATTGAATCTGGCGACGAAAGATGGCTCCGCGCATATGGTAGTTTTGGTTCACCCAACGCCCTAGGGATTTATTTAGCAGTATTGCTGGTGTTAGGGTTATTTATTTATCTAAAAACGGAAAATTTTAAATATAAAATTTTTATTACTATTGGCCAATTATTTATTCTATCCGGCCTTATTTTATCATTTTCTCGCGGGGCATGGATAGCCACAGTAGCTGGGATTTTTTTATTAGTTATTGTTTTTAGGAAAAACAAGTTTAAAGAGGTTGCTAGACAATCATTATCTTATTTCTTAATCATAATTTTCTTTTTCTTAATCCTAAGGCCGTTATTTATCACTCGTATTGATGTTGTTGGTCGTTTAGAAACAAGGTCAATCACCGAGCGAGTAAGCCAGATCGCCGAGTGGAAAAATATTTTTTTTACACATCCAATTTTAGGAGTTGGTCTGGATAAATATACACTCTATTTACATAATATTCATCCTAGTTTGCCAGTTTGGCAATATCAGCCGGTTCACAATGTATATTTACTGGGATTAGCTGAAATAGGGATTTTGGGAATGATAGTTTTTTTGGTTATTTGGTTCTTCTTTTTTAAGTTTGTTTGGCAAAAAAATATATCATATTTACCTATTTTTACTACTCTATTAATCGCAGGTTTGTTTGATCATTGGCTCTGGAGCATGTTTACCGGATTTGTTTTTTGGTGGGTGATTTTTCTCCTGTGTATACCAAGTCGTAACCCACGTTAGTTTTTGCTTGACTTCTAATCTTTAATATAGTTTAATTCCCCCAGATCTTTGGGGGAATTTTTTCGTTTTAATGGGAGGAGATCCTTTGGGGAAAAAACAAAGGAACGATGGGCGACACCGAAAGCCGGAAAATTCCGCTGAAGAAGAGCGGGAGGATGAAGAAAGGAGTAGATCCTCATCGGGCACCCAATTCCCCGAGGTGCTAACAGCTGCGCAAGCCTGGCTCCTCCAGGTTATACGCAGAAGGGAGTCTCTACCGGAAGCTCTTGAGAGGGCGATAGAGAATAAACCGCAGTTCAAACCCCGACCAGGAGACCGGGACTGCCCAAGGTGTGGTGTCTTGAACTCCGCAGATGAGGGACCACGCTGCTACTGCTGTGGCACTCTTCTTTAATTCAACTACCGCCTAACGGCGGGGTGGCGATGCGGAAGCCTCTTGCTCGCATCATCACCTGATTTTTCGCTAAAATATTGGCTAAAAATCAGGTGTGAGCAGGAGGCTTTTGTATTCTTGACAATGTTGGAAATTATTGTATAATGGTTAGGCATTTATCACTCATATATTTTGAGTGATAAAATAAAGGTCGATTCAATTTTTAGTTTTGTACTTACAAATTAGATTGTAAATTGTAAATTAAAAATTTAATTTATATATGTCTATGAATATCAAACCGGTAGGTGACCGCGTTTTGGTAAAACCAAACGTGGAAGAAGAAGTGACAGCTTCTGGCATAGTTTTGCCAGATACCGTGGATAAAGAAAAAAAAGCCGAAGGTGTAGTAATGGGACTAGGCAATGGTGAAAAACTTGCCAAGTTAGGTTTAAAAGTCGGGGATAAGGTATTATTTGAAAAATGGGGAGGGGAAGAAGTAAAAGTCGGTAAGGGTAAAGAAGAGGTTGATTACAAAATTTTGCCACACGATAAAATTTTAGCAATTGTTGAATAATATTAATATGCCTAAACAAATTCTATATAGCGAAGACGCTCGCCAGAAATTATTGCGCGGCGTGAACACTTTGGCCAATGCCGTTAAAGTGACTTTGGGCCCGAAGGGCCGTAATGTGGTTTTGGATAAGGGCTATGGCGCTCCGACCATCACTAAAGATGGCGTGACTGTTGCCAAAGAAATTGAAGTGGAAGACAAATTTGAAAATGCTGGCGTGGAACTGGTAAAAGAGGTCGCCAGTAAAACCAATGATGATGTTGGCGACGGCACTACCACCGCTACCGTTTTGGCCCAGGCAATTGTGCGTGAGGGTATGAAAAACGTCACTGCCGGTGCCAATCCGGTGGCTTTAAAGCGCGGTATTGATAAATGTGTAGAGGCCATTGTCAAAGAATTAAAAGAAAATATTGCAAAACCAGTGGATCAAAATGAAATTGCCGATGTGGCCGCCATTTCTGCCAATGATAAAGAAATTGGCGCCAAGATTGCCGAGGCCATGAAAGTAGTGGGCAAAGATGGCGTTATCACTGTTGAAGAGTCTCAATCATTTGGCATGGAGATTGAAACCGTGCAGGGTATGCGTTTTGATAAGGGTTACGTCTCCCCGTATATGGTGACCAACACCGAACGTATGGAAGCCGAATATTCCGAGCCATATATTTTAATTACCGATAAAAAAGTATCTTCTATCCATGATGTGTTGCCCCTTTTGGAAAAAGTGGCTCAAGGTGGAAAAAAGGAATTGGTAATTTTGGCCGACGAAGTGGAAGGCGAAGCCCTCACCACCTTTGTCTTGAATAAATTGCGTGGCACCTTTAATGTGCTCGCCGTGAAAGCCCCTGGCTTTGGTGATAGACGCAAAGAGATATTGCAGGATATTGCTGTTTTGACCGGCGGCCGCGTGATTACCGAAGAAATTGGTTTGAAATTGGAAAATGCCACTTTAGAAGATTTGGGTACGGCTCATAAAGTTATCGCCACCAAAGAATTTACCACTATCGTAAAAGGTAATGGCGACAAAGCAGCGATTGACGAGCGTGTGGCTCAAATTAAAAAAATGATTGAGCAAACCGATAGCAGTTTTGATAAAGAAAAATTGCAGGAACGTTTGGCAAAACTAGCAGGTGGTGTGGCCATGATAAAAGTTGGTGCCGCCACCGAAACCGAGATGAAAGAAGTAAAACATAGGATTGAAGACGCCGTGGGTGCCACTAAGGCCGCCGTGGAAGAAGGCGTCGTGCCGGGCGGTGGTGTGGCTTTGATTCGCGCAATGAAAGTTTTGAGCACGGTGAAATTTGCTGATAAGGAGGAAGAAGTAGCCGCAGGAATTTTACTGCGTGCCCTCGAAGAGCCTTTACGCCAGATCGCACAAAATGCAGGTGTAGATGGTGCAGTGGTGGTGGAAGAAGTAAAAAAGAATAGTGATAGCTTCGGTTATAACGCCGCTACTGGCAAATATGAGGATATGATTAAAGCGGGTATTATCGATCCGGCCAAAGTTACCCGCACTGCCTTACAGAATGCGGCCAGTATCGCGGGCATGTTCCTGACTACTGAGGCTATTATCACCGATATTCCGAAGAAAGATGAACCAGCTATGCCACCGATGGGCGGAGGCATGGGAGGTATGGGCGGTGGGATGGGCGGAATGTACTAAAATGTAGATAATAAAAAATCTCGTCCGAGTTGGGCGAGATTTTTTATTTATAATAACATCTATTTTAATTCCCATTCTTTAATTGGTTCATCGCTTGTTGTTCTTGTATTCATTAGATAATCATTATGCCAATCTTTGAGATTTACTTCAGAGTAGTTAAAATTCGTACGGTTAGTGTCCACCATGTCGCTCCAAATAATCGCTGAATTTCCATTAACACCTCCTGAAATATTTTTTCCAATTAAAGTGCTAGTAGCAGTTATAAAAATGAAATTATTAGCACTTTGAACGATATCTCCCGCACTCGCTACTTTATCTCCATTGATATCAAATACATAATTTGTTATCAAACTACCAGGGGTGGTGACTCTACCTGTTTCAGTTTCAGTGATTATACTATTAGAAGTTCCCATCTCCATCGTAGTACGTATTGAATCATCAAATATCGCCGGTGCAATTTTTATATTCCCCTTTAAGTTATACGTACCAGCTCCCGTCATTTGATTTTTTGCGATGAAAATTACTTGAGTTTGATCGGCAAAATTGTAATATAGCATGTTCCCTGGTACTTGTGTTTCTGTACCGTCGGCATTTATTTTATATAATCCGATATTATCAATGGCACGGCAATCTATGGTTCTGGCTGGAACAAGACCAAAAGCTGGGATATATAAATTACAATTGCTATAAACAGCATCCGAATAAGCGTTGTTCGGGTCATCCGATCCAATATTTTTTGCTCCGATTCGACCTTTGATTGTAAAGGTCAATTTTTTCCAGGCGATGTTTCCACCATCAAAAAATCCACTTGGCGCTAAAATAAATTTAGCCAAATTTTTTACTCCCTGGCCCAATACATTGGAAGTTAAATTTAATTTTGAAACTAAAGGTCTGCTTTTGTATACGTATTCAGACAAGCCTTCAGCCGTTTGGTTATATAACTTATTGTCGGCAGTAAATGAATCCAGCGTGACTTTTACATTTGATCCTGTGTTGGCGATTGTTAAATCTTTAAATCTTAATTCAATAAAGAATTTTTTAGGGTCGCCCATATCTATGGTTACAGCCGGATTGGCATTGGCTAAATCAATTTTTGTAGAAAAGGGGAAGGAATTGCTTGGTAAAAACGGACCATATTTTTTACCTTCTCTCGTGTCGTAAAGGTAGACTTCTTTTAGGGGTGATGTAGCTCCAAGAGCGCCAAATTTTAAGTTTACGCTATTCAAGGTCACTTTTTTATCCAAGGCAGTAAAAGATAAAGTATTGTAATTATACGGTGAATCGCCGGTTGTGGAGATGAGGGTAGAGCGACTCAATACTGTTGGATCAAACACGGCAGTAACCCTAGCCATGGATTCGGAATGCCAAACTATTGTTCTGCCTGTAATAAGTCCGCTTTTCATAGTTGTTGGAGCGGGGGACGTAATATTAGAAATAACCTCTAGGCTGGTGGATAATTTGTCATCATTAATATCGCCGTTCGAGGCAGAGGCGGCAATATTTCCATGCACTTCGATGGTGGCATTTTTTCCTGGTTCGAGAGCGGCTATTTGAGAATCAATTGTGTTATCTGATGGTTTAGATTGAGACAAATTGGATATGCTTACATTGGTAGTTTGGCCATTATTATATATTATCTTAATGTAAACATTAGAGAGATCATCGGGGGAGAAGGCATCTAAAAAATTAAACCAGACGCGTAATTTGCTAATAGCGACATTTGTTGTACCAGTGTTAGATAAAATAAATTTGCCTAAGGTATAATCATTTTGTGGCGCAATAATATTTTGGACGTCTTCTGTCCCGGTAAGGTTAAATTTTGTTTCGCCAGCCGGAGGGTTGACGGGATTTGGCGCGGCCCCGCCGCCTCCTTGCGACACATCTTCAAGCGCTGGATCGCTAGCGTTGATTGTGCCATTTTGTTTAACTAAACCGGCGATTGCCGATTCGGGAAGGTTGCGAATAAATTTTGATTGGAAACCATTTGCTTCTAGGCCTTCTTCGGTAATTTCTTGGATGTTTCCATTATCCAAAATATAGTAAACAATATTATTCACGCGGACTAGCATGCCCGGGTGCGGTTTTACGGCGACAATATCAGCCGCGCGATTTACATAATGAGGCCAGTGGATTTCGCCTACGGTCATCACCGGCAAGGTCGTGCCGTAAAGTTGATTGGCGATATCATGCGGGATTTTTGCTAATGTATTGTTTGGTAAAACAGCATACCAATCTGTGGCACTAGTTGTCTTTTTGACTAAATATGTGCCCGGGCGGTAATTTATGGCCGCTGGAAGACTGGTTGGCACTGATAGCGAGTCATAGCATTCCTGGGTAATAGTGGTATAACCGCCATAAGTTGGCCGCCAACTTTTATACACATCGCCATCCGGAAAATACAAAACTTTTAATTCGTTATTGATGGCATAAATTGCCGGTTTTCCCGAGACTTTAATTTGATCGCCGGCTTTAAGCGCGGGACAGACATCCGCGCTTTTCGCGATATCGGGTAAAATTAAATTTATGCCGAGGCACCATATAATGGTGATAAAAGCTACGCTGTAGATGGAGATTTTTTTGAACATAAATTAATTAAATTTATTTAATTCAATTAATTTAATTATAGCATTTTAAACTATATTTAAAAAGACCTCGACAATCAGCGAGGTCTTTTTTCCATTATCGTTATTTTGCTTTCGTTATTATTTGTGCTGCAAGTGGGAAATTTTTTACCAGATATTCACCGCGCCAATCTGTTAGACAGGTTTGAACAGTAAAAGAGGCATCAGTGTGATTTGGATCTGAAAGGTCACTCCATACTAGGCCAGCGTTGTAGTTTACTCCTCCACCCACGGTTTTATTTAGTAGAGCACTGAATGATACTATCTTTTCAATTGTCCTTTCTTGTGGATTATCTTCATACTGTACATAATCTTGAGTATCGGCTTTACCGTTGCCGTTAACATCTAGGATCCCATTTCCGCATTGTGTTTGATTATTTTCAATCACTCCTTGCAGAGGATACCCGGAGGCTATTGAGTTGGAATTATATGGGATATGAGTAGATATAGAGTCACCAATAATTGGCGCAACAGCGAGATTTCCTTTTAGTTCATAAGTAGTTTCGGCCTGCAATTTTTCTTCGTTGGTGGCTAAGAAAAATATTTGAGTGGAATTTGCTTTGTTTACATACGCAGTAACTCCATTTACCTGGGTTGAGCTGCCATTCGCGCCAATTTTATACAATTTTATGCCATCAATTGCTTTCGTATCCGCCACAGATGGTTGCCCTAATATTTGTACACCAACTTTTGCAGCTCCAGGTACAATTCCATAGATGCCATCATCGTGCACTAGAGAGTCGTCGGTGCCGATGCTCTTTCCTCCCAGCTTTCCGGTCATATCGAATGTAATTTTTTTCCATGCGATTGTTCCTCCAGCATTTGGCGCTATTTTAAATTTGGCCAGTGTTTTTGTAAGGTTACTTAGTAAGGTGGAAGGTAGAGAAACTAAGGAGACAGTTGGTACACTCTTTAATACATAGAAGTCATTAGTGCTGATGTTGGTGTTGTAAGTTCTCGTTACATTATCGTTAATTGCATCAAATGAGATTAACGCAACCTTAACATTTTTTCCGGCGAGATTTTTGCCAAATTGGTTTATCATACCCGCATCACATTGCATGTTTACTGTTGTCGGTTTATTAAAATTAGCTGCGGGATTGTCGAAAGGCATTACTATCGACATCGCACCTAGATTAGTAGTGGCCTGGAAAGGTGCCACAGAAGGAACCGTAAAGTTACCCACAAATCCTCCATCGACATACAGATTACAAGTGCCCAGCAGCATGGCTCCGTCTTCAGAATTAGCTTGAAATTTCATTTTGGTGACGCGGTATGAACCATTCTGAGCTGTAAATTTAAAAGATCCATAATCAATGTATTCGCCGACTTTATCAGGAATAAGCTTGGTCGCTAGCATAGACACACCTTCTACTGAGATAGTTGCGGGAAGAGCTGGCTTGATAGCGGTGGTGTTTCTTCCTTCCACTATACCGCTGCGTGAAGTTATCTGGTTATTAGCCACGATTTGAACTTCCAATTTTGTCGTTACCTTATCAGCGATATTATTTCCGTCCGAGGCTGTGTCCAATATATTTCCATATACTTCGATATTTACATTAGTGCCTTTGGCGATAGCAATTGGGATATTCCATACGGCATCAGAAGGATTTTCTGCCGCAAGTTGCACAGCGTAGGTTGAAGTTTTACCAGGCGCTATGATTCTTAAAGTTACATTACTTAGGGCATCCTTAGTAAAGGATCCTTCGAAATTTTCCATCATCCTTATTCTATTAAAATTCAAATCCGTTTCTCCGGTATTGGCTAATATAAATTTGCCAAGAAGGAAATTATTCACTGGAATATTTACCGATTGTGCGTCTTTTATACTTGTGAGTGTAAATCTTCCCACCGGTGCCGCTTGGCCGCCGGCCGGGGGTTGACCGCCAGCCACCTCTCCCGGGGGTAAATTTTCGCCACCTGCGGCTGGGGGAGCCACCGGTGCCGCCCCACCATCAACTACTGCTCCACCGCCGGCTGCGCCCCCATCTGCTACCGCCCCGCCAGGATTACCTCCGGCCGGAGCACCACCACCGGCCGCTGGTGCGCCTCCGCCGCCTGCAACCGGTGCACCTCCAACTACGGCTACGCCACCTTGAGTTCTATCCGAAATGGTTGATACTTCTGTGGCGATAATGCCGCCACGTTTAATCTTTCCGGCGGTAGCTGATTCAGGAAGATTGCGAATAAATTTAGATTGAAGACCATTTGCAGTCACGCCCTCGTCGGAAATCTCTTGAATTTCTCCATTATCCCAAACATAATATACAGCGCCATTTACTCGCGCGAGCATCCCAGGGTGAACCTTTGTATCACTGATATCGGCCGCGCGATTTGTATAATGTGGCCAATGAATTTCACCTACAACCATTACTGGTAGAGTATTCCCATAAAGCTGATTGGCAATGTCTTGAGAAATTTTTGCTAAAGTGTTTCCTGGTAAAACGGCATACAAAGTCGTGGCGTCGGCTGTCTTTTTAATTAAATATGTGCCCGGACGATAATTTATAGCCGCTGGGGGACTAGTTGGCACCGAGAGTGAGTCGTAACATTCTTGTGTGATAGTAATGTAACCGCCATAAGTTGGCCGCCAACTTTTATACACATCGCCATCCGGAAAATATAGAACTTTTAGTTCGTTATTGATAGCGTAGATTGCTGGTTTTCCCGAGACTTTAATTTGATCGCCGGCTTTGAGAGCCGGGCAGACATCTGCGGCCTTTACTAAATTGGGTAAAATTAAATTTAAACCCAGACACCACATCATTGTGGTAATTGCTACCCCCCAAATTGAAATCTTTTTGAACATAACGTAATAAAATTATATTAAAATTCGACCATATTTATTATATCATTTTTAATAATAAAAAAACACACCGTCATTTGACAGTGTGTTTTATGATATAAGCTTCTCAGCTCCCCTTGGGTGTCTATTTTTAAACACTCAAGGAGACTCGAGCCGAGAAGCGACTCTTGTCCCGTTCCTTGTCTGTTCGGGGATTTGGCCCGGAAGTGGGCCGAAAAGTACGAGGCGTGATGGACTATTGGTGCGTCCTCTGTGCGAGCCACTCGGCGCCTGGGCCGGTCTTGAAGTGATAGAGCTCCTTCCTACCGTCGCCGTAGTCCACATGGACGAGGCAAGGAAAGACTACTTTGGCTTCAAGGCCCAGTCGCTCCCGGTCGAAGACCTTGACCACGCGCTTGATGAAGGTCTTGGCCTTGATCAGGTTCACCGCCAGATCTACGAAGCTCATCATGCACATGCCGGCCATGCCGCATGGTGCGTGAGATATGAGGACGACTGTCCGCATCCGCTTGAGCTTGACGGAGCCCCAGATGTTGAACAAGAGGGGCATGTCTACACGCATGAAGTAGCCGGCGAGGTGGATGGGGATTGAGCAGGTTTCCACGATGATCCGCATCTTGCGGGTGGTCGCGGCTTCGCGGAGGAAGTTGAACAGGACTTCCCCTAGGTTGCTGAGGGGGGAGGTAGGGGAGAGACACGGCCCGCCGCCGTTTAGGGCGACGAGTTGTATCCGAGCTGTCCCGCACTGCTTCTCCACTTCTGGTGTCAGTCCATCGAGGATGGACTCGGACTGGTCGCCGTCGCCACAGAGGACGACGACAGCTCCGTCCTTTAGGTCCATCTTGGGCCAGTCCACCGGCTCCAACACTCCCGCGCGCAGGGCGTCTTCGACCGCCTTGCGATCAGTGTCGGTTAGTTTCCCCATCAACTTCCTCCAAATAGAAAAAGGTGTCACCTTTTTCCCAGTTGTCAAGGTTCAGGATAAGGCCACATTTTAATACTTTTTGATTAAAAAGTCAACACTTTTTTAAAATTGCCAATGTGGATGATTTGGTATAGAATGGAATCACCAATAATTATCATCTTTATGCTCCAATTAACCATAAAAAAAGAGCGCGTCGGGCCGGTACGCGGACGCCATCCGTGGGTATTTTCAGGTGCCATTCAACAAATTCCAGATGGTATCGAAAGTGGCACGGCTGTTCAGCTCGTGGATCCGCAAGGCCAATTTTTGGCTTTGGGATATTTTAATTCCTATTCACAAATCGCCGTGCGCGTGTGGAGTTGGGATTCCAAAGAAGAAGTTGACGATGAATTTTTTGCCCGTCGTATCAAACAGGCTTATGAACTGCGCAAAAAATATGTAGAGAGCAAAGAAACCGATTCTTATCGTTTAATTTACGGCGAAAATGATTTTTTACCAGGTTTGGTGGTAGACAAATACGCCGATTATTTATCCGTGCAATTTCATAATCGCGGCATTGAATTTTGGAAAGATAAAATTGTCTGCGCCTTGAATGCGGTTTTAAAACCGAAAGGAATTTACGAGCGGTCGGATATTAGATCTCGTGGTATTGAAGGTGCAGAACAACAAAGCGGGCTTTTGTCCGGACATGTTCCTGAAAAAGTTCAAATTGTGGAAAATGGTTTTAAATTTTGGGTGGATATTATCGGTGGGCAGAAGACTGGATTTTTTCTGGATCAGCGTGACAAGCGTCGGGCGCTTATGAAATATACCGAAGACAAAACTGTTTTAAACTGTTTTTCATATACCGGTGGTTTCAGTGTCTATGCCTTAGGTGGGGGAGCTAAAAAAGCGGTAAGTGTGGATGTGTCCGAACCAGCGCTTCAACTCGCGGAAGAAAATATGAAGTTGAATAAATTTTCAGCCAAAAAGACAGAATTTATCGCGGCGGATGTAATGGACTATTTAACCGGACTTTTGAGTAAAGATGAAAATTTACAGCAAGAAAATTTCGACGTGATCGTGGTAGATCCGCCTGCCTTTATCAAAGACCGCCATAAAATCCGCGAGGGTTTGCAAGGTTATCGCAAAGTGAATGAAATGGCCATGCGACTATTGCCCCCGGGTGGCATTTTAGTCTCTTGTTCCTGTTCGGCCCACCTGTCGCTTACTGATTTCCGTTTTATGCTTTCCGAAGCCGCCGGCCGGGCCGGCCGAACTCTGCAGATTTTAGAGACCTACACGCATGGTATCGACCACCCGGAATTGGTGGCTTTTACAGAGGGGGAGTATTTAAAAGTAATATTTGCGCAAGTTAGTTAAAAAGTATATAATTAATCGTATAAATATATGTCTAAAAAATTAGTTGGCTGGTCATTACTGCACGCTGTTTTGGCGGCTGCGTATATTTTTGGCGTAGTGAATTTAATGAATAATGGTAAAAAGTTTTTTGGCGAGCTGCCAGAAATTTTTATCGGTTCAATAATGCTGACCCTTTTGGTCATCTCGGCCTCTGTAATGGGTATTCTAATTTTCGGCCGGCCGGTGATGCTGTATATTGATAATAAAAAGAAAGAAAGTTTGATCATGCTTTTTTGCACGGTTGGTTGGCTGGCGGTGTTTTTGATTCTTTCACTTTTAACTGTAATATTAAATAAATTATATTTAAAAATATAATCTCATTCGCTCGGAAATGAACAAAAAACATTTTGTTCATTGCCTCACTCATTTCGATTATGAATTTAGCCATCAATGGTTTCGGCCGCATCGGCCGGCACTCTCTCAAGGCCGCTCTTACCAAAAAAGGAATTAAAATCGTGGCCATTAATGATCTAACTGATACAAAAACCTTGGCTCACCTTTTAAAGCATGATACCGCGTATGACACATACAAACTATCAGTGGAGCACGACGAAAAAAATATTATAGTCGATGGCAAAAAAATTCCGGTGTTCGCAGAAAAGGATCCGTCGCTTTTGCCTTGGGCTAAATTAAAAGTTGATGTTGTTTTGGAATGCACCGGCCGATTTACTAAAAAAGAAGACGCCATGATGCACATTAAAGCCGGCGCCAAAAAAGTAGTAATTTCCGCTCCGGCCAAGGGCGGCGGCGTGCCGACCTATGTGCGCGGGGTAAACTGTACAAAAGTACACAAGGAAGAAGAGTTAGTAATCAATAATGCATCCTGTACCACCAATAGTATCGCGCCTGTGATGGCTGTTTTAGAAGAAACCTTTGGTATTGAAAAGGCTATGATGACCACCGTGCATGCCTACACTGCCGACCAAAATCTGCAGGATGGTCCACACAAAGATTTGCGACGTGCCCGCGCTGCCGCACAAAATATTGTACCTACTACTACCGGTGCCGCGAAAGCCGTAGGGGAGGTAATCCCCAGTGTGAAGGGAAATTTTGATGGTTTGGCTATCCGCGTGCCGGTGCTCACGGTTTCCTTGTCCGATGTGGTGGTAGTTCTAAAGAAAAATGTGACCAAAGAAGAGGTGAACGAGGCATATGTTAAGGCCTCAAAATCTGAACGCTTTAAAAATATCATAGCGGTTACTAATGAGCCGCTCGTTTCCTCAGATTTTATCGGCAACACAAATTCCACGATAGTTGATCTATCTTTAACCAATGTGGTCGGCGGAAATTTAGTGAAAATAATCGCATGGTATGATAACGAATACGGCTATGCCCATCGTTTGGTGGAGATAGCACAGATGTATTGCTAATGTCATTCCCGCGCAAGCGGGAATCTGCGGTTGTCATTGTGAGCCCGTTTGCCTAGGCGAACGGGCTCACAATCCTATCATATATGGAAAATGAAATACATAAAGATATGTCCGCCGGCAGATGGTTCACGCTATCTCTAGCAGAACAGCTTGGTAATGTTGGAAGTGAAGTCGGGCGAGCCACTAAATGGTTAAATAAAGATCAGGATAATCTAATGAGAAGATGTTTAGATAGAGCGTTCGAACTGCTAGATTTAACAATTTCTGACGCGCGTTGGCAAAATCATAGGCAGAAAGAATTAAAAATTGCACGTGAGATTTTGACAGATACTTTTTATGGCACGCGCGAATATGGCGACACGCCAGAAAAAATGGAAAAATATTTTTATGAATTCGCGCTGGAGGCGAGGAGTGAAAAATAATTTATGCTCAAAACGGTCGTCTTAAAGTTAATCAATATTAAATATTCCGGTGATTCAATCGGTAATGATATTCGCGTGGAAATAAGCGCGCCGGATAAATTTTTTGCTGTTGACAAAAAAATTAAAAAAGGCGAAAGCGCTGCGTGTAATGAAATAATCAGAAAATTTTCTGTCAGCGAAAATGTTTTTAATCCGGAAATAAAAATCATCGTCATTGAAAAAGATTTGATTTTTAACGATGTCGGCGATATAACTGCCAAATTAAAAATAAATTTAGAAAGTTCCGAACGGCAGACAAGCGAGTATAGAGTGGAAGTTTACGAATCGCGCGGTCCGTTGGGCCGAGGTAAAAAATGCGGAATTTTTGATATAACATTGGAAGCGGTCGTTTCGAAACAATCCGCCGAAAATCCTGAGAGAAAAATCGGCAAAGTCGCCTTGTATAAAGATATTGAAGATACCGATTTTGTAAGTATGAGAAGTGCGGCGGAAATAATAAAATTGCCGGATAATATAATTTTGAAATTGAAAGATGGCGATGAGATTGAAATAATTGAAGAAATAGTCAGGGGGGATAAAGTTCAAAATAAATCCGATGTTTGGCATAAAGTGAAGCTTAATAATAGCGAAGGATATGTTTTGTCTTCTTTTATTGAAATTGAAGGCCAAACGAGAGAACAAGTAATTGAAAGAATTCAAAATGAGGCAAGAGCGCGGGGGGTTGATGCGGATTACGCGGTGGCGTTGGCTGGTTGCGAATCACGATACAAGCCATACGCGGTATCTGGCATGGGTGCGCGTGGCATTTTTCAGCTTACCGGAATCGCGCGGAAACATTTGCGGGAGAATTTGGGTTATGAAATAAACACAGATGGTAGTTTTGATGTTGATAAAAATATAAAAGCAGGTATTATTTATTTGAAATGGTTATTTCCAGCCTATAAGGGAACCAAAGATGAATATAAAAAAGTCACCGCCGCATGGAACGCCGGCAGGAGTTTAATACCCGTTGATGGCCCGATCAATTATAATAATATAACGGAAATAACCAAAAGGGACGAAGCGAAAAGATTGGTGGAATGCGTGGAAAAAAATAGGAAAGGAAAAAGTTGGAAAAATTTACTCTTGTATGGTTTGTTGGTAATAATTTCAGGATCTGCTGTTTTTAAATTAATACCACCCGCACCGGAATCCGTTCAAGCCACGGAGCGGATAATTTATGAAGAAAAAAGTTTTCAATTTAATAATCCATATCCCGGGGTGAAATCAATTTTTGTTTTTTCGTATAGCCAAAAGAATTCCGATGAGTGGAAAACTGATGTGAAAATAGAAACAGAAAGCGGGATATTAGTTAAACAATATTCCGGATGGTTGGAAAACGCTTATCTTTTTGACACAATTTTTTCCGGTTATCCGCAATTGTTTATTGTTCGCGAAGAGGGTCATCAGATTTTGACTTCCGTATTATTTTATGATAGAAAGACAAAAAATGTAGTTGATTTTAAATTTATTGATAAGGATAAAAGTGAAAACGGCGATATTTGCTGTTCGTATGTTATTTTTAGGCCATGGCAAAACGGGGTACAATACGATTTGGCTGTCCGCTCGTTGGAACAGGAATCCGTCTATGAGTATGATTTTTTGAAACCGGTTTTCGTTGAGCGATAATTTTTTTCTAAGTTATAAGGAATCGTTAATATAAATAATTTTCCAAATAATCTAAAAATATGGAAAGAATTTTATCAACCGAAACAGTAAATAAAGTAGGGGAGGAAGTTTTGTTAAAGGGCTGGGTGAACGCTCGCCGCAATATGGGTAAGATCGCCTTTTTGGATTTGCGCGATCGCGCCGGCGTGATACAGGTGGTTGGTGTGCCATCTGAATTGGATGACGCCTCAAACGAAAAATTAAAACACGCTCGGCCGGAGTGGGTTTTGGAAATCCGCGGGGTCGTGCAAGCGCGCGGCGCCAAACAGGTGAATCCGAATGTCCTGACTGGCACAGTTGAAATTTTAGCCAAAGAAATCAAGATTTTAGCCGAGGCCGAGCCATTGCCATTAGACCTTGAGGACGAAAAAATCGGCATGGATGTGCACCTGGATTATCTGCCTTTGACTTTGCGCACGGAAAAATGGCGCGCGTTGTTTAAAATCCAAGCGGAAATCGTAGAGGCCTTTCGTGCTTTTTTGCGCTCCAAAAATTTCACGGAATTTCAGTGCCCGAAAATCGTCGGCGGTTCCACCGAGGGCGGGGCGAATGTTTTTAAGATTGACTATTTCGGCACGCAGGCGTTTTTGGGACAGAGTCCGCAATTTTATAAACAAATTATGGTGGGCGTATTTGAACGCGTATTCACAGTCGGCAATGTTTATCGCGCCGAGGAGCACGCCACTACTCGCCATATCAATGAATATACCAGTTTGGATTTGGAGTACGGAATGATAAAGGATCATACGGATATTATGGAGTTGGAAACGAATTTTTTAAATTTCCTTTTTGATCATTTGGAAAAAACCGCCGCGCCGGAATTAAAATTATGGAATTGCGCGCGTCCCGCGATGCCGGAAAAAATTCCGTCATTTAAATTGCGCGAGGTACAAAAGTTGATTAGAGAAGATACCGGAATTGATCATACGGCTGAGCCGGATCTGGAACCCAATGAGGAGCGTTGGATATGCGATTACGCAAAGGAAAAATTTAATTCCGATTTTGTGTTTGTTACACACTACCCGACTGTCAAACGGCCAATGTACACGTATCCCGATGAAACCGATCCGGATTATACCAAGAGTTTTGACCTGTTGTTCCGCGGAGTGGAAATCACTACCGGCGGCCAGCGTATAAATAATTACGAACAGTTAGTGAATAATATCAAAAAATGGGGATTAAATCCGGATAATTACAAATTTTATCTGGAAGCATTTCAATATGGTATGCCCCCGGAGGGTGGGTTGGCTATTGGGCTGGAGCGATTGACAGCAAAACTATTGGGCATAGAAAATATAAAAGAAGCCACGCTATTTCCACGCGATCTAAACAGAATAGACTTACAAATCAGTCCGCCGGAGAATAAAAAATAAATTGTCGCGATGCGGCTCCAAAATTTTGCATTTTGATTTTTGCATTTTGAATTTCGTTTATGTTTTCGCCCCTACAAGTAAACATTCTTAAAGAGTGTTATGAAAATAGGGGGAGGGTTCACCGCAAGGTATTTTTAGGGATATACCGGGACAAAAAAATTAAAACATCACCGGTAAAAATTATTACACAATGTTTGGAACGAATGATTCATCGAGGATATATCATTGGATACTGCGTGCATAAATCGGACAAATGTTTTATTGAACATATTAAAATAACGGGTGTGGGAATAAAGGCGTACGAGGATTGGTGGGCGAGAAGACAAAGAAAATTACCATTTTAATAATTTTTTATTGTTTGTTCATTAAAAACAAAAACAACCCTTAATGAGAGTTGCTTGAGTGGTGGACCGGCGGGGACTTGAACCCCGAACAACACTTGTCAAGGGTGATATTTTGCCAGTTAAACTACCGGCCCATTGGTCCACCGCGCATATTATATCAAAAAAATGGCAAACAAAAAAGCCCCAAACGGGCTTTTTGCTGACAAGTGTGGTTGACCGGTTTTTCAACTGGTCATATCACCCTCTAAGTTTAAGGTTACCAGATAATTATTTATTTGTCAATAGACAATGTCAACTGAAATTAAATTAGAAAAATTCCAAGGACCGTTGGATCTTCTCCTGCAACTTATCGAGCAGGAAAAGATGAGTATCACCGATGTATCCTTGTCCAAAGTGACTGAACAGTTTTTAGATCATTTGGACAAAATGGAGACCGACCGTTCGGAGAATCTGGCGGATTTTTTGGTTATAGCCACAAAATTGGTATATATCAAATCAAAAAATATTCTGCCTTATCTGTACCCCCCGGAGGAAGACGATGGCCCCGGCCTGGCGGATCAGTTGAAGTTATACAAGCAATATATCGAAGCGAGTAAGAAAATAAATATATTTTGGCAGGCGAATAAAATCTCTTATGGCCGTATAGAGCCACCGGTAAAAGTAGAAGGGTTTATTCTGCCTCATAACGCTCAAGCGACTGATCTGCACGCGTCCATGACAAAATTAGTCAAGCGCCTTCAACCCCTGCGACCACTCGCGCGGATGAATATGGACAAAAGCATCTCCATAAAACAAAAAATAGAAAATATCAGAAATTTATTAATAAATTTAAAAAAGTTTAATTTTAATGAGGTAGTTAAAGACGCGGGAAATAAAACGGATGTGATTATTAGTTTCCTCGCCCTGTTAGAGTTGGTAAAAGATAAAACTGTTTACATTAAACAGCAGGGAGCTTTTGGAGAAATGACAGTTGAAAAAATATAAAATATATAATATGCCTTCCATAAATTCTAAATTAGAAACTATTTTATTCGTCGCCTCCAAACCATTGGCCCTAAAGAAAATTGCCAAGGTTTTGGCGGTGGAGGAATCAGTGGCGGAGGAGGGACTGAATGAATTACGCGTAAAATATAATCACCAGGAATCAGGAATAATGCTCATACAGAATAATGATGAATGGCAGATGGTGTCCAATCCCGATAATCGTGAGGCGGCGGAGAATTTTTTGAAGGCAGAAGTATCCGGTGACCTTACTCGTCCGCAGTTGGAAACACTCACCGTAATTTCGTATTGCGGCCCTATTACCAAACCGGAGTTGGAACAATTGCGCGGCGTAAATTGCTCTTTAATTTTAAGAAATTTAATGATGCGCGGTCTGGTAAAAGAGGTGGAGGATCCGGCCAATCTCTTGCCCACTTTTGAGGTGACGATGGATTATCTGCGCCATTTAGGAATAAATAATCTGCGAGATCTGCCAGAATATGAAACTTTACATAAACACGAAGCAATCACTGGAGCGTTGACTTTGGATAATAATAAATAAATTATGCGTCAGAAATTATTAGATTTTTTATCTTCCTATGGACTGATGACCTTGGGTTGCGTTTTGATTTTTATCGCTTCAATATCTTTTAAAACCGGCCATTATCCTTTGCTTAAATTTCCCGATGCTCAACCGGTGGTGGTAACCGTTGTACAGGCAGCGGATGGTGGAGACGCTGTATTAAAAGAATTGCCGCCGAGTCGCCCGATTATCCCTTTGGCTAAAGATAAGACTGAGTTCGCCGGTACGCTTACCGCGGCCGCCGCTTTTGTGGTAGATGACTCGACCGATACGGTTTTGTATTCTTTAAATAGTAATACACCCCGTCCTCTAGCCAGTATTACTAAACTTGTCACGATGTTGGTCCTATCTGATTTACCCATGCATTGGTCTTCCACCACGGTGGTACAGGCCAGTGATTGTGATGCAAGTAGCCATCAAATTAATGTGGGTGAAAAATATACCCTGGACGATTTGTGGAATATAGCGCTGGTCGCCTCATCCAATAGCGCTATTAATGCTTTGGTACGCGCCAGTGGTATTTTACCAGAAAATTTTGCTATTTTAATGAACAGAAAAGCGCAAGCCCTGAAACTAGAATCAGCAAAATTTGTAGAACCCACCGGTTTGGATGCAAATAATATAGCTACTGCGGAAGATACTGTCAGATTATTGGAAGAGGCCTTAAAAAATAAGAAGATATTGAAGACAGCCCAGATTGGTGAATACTATGCCCATCCGCTCAATAAGGATAAGGCCAAAAGGATGTGGAGCACTAATTGGCTATTGACCAATTGGATTCCGAATAAATTTGATAAGGAATGTATTGTGGGCAAAACCGGATATATTATCGACTCTGGATATAATTTTGTCGTACGTTTGGAAGATGAAAAAAAACATGCTGTTCGTGTAGTAATTATGGGCGCCTCGTCCAATGAGACAAGATTTAGTGAAGCACGGGATTTAGCCGAGTGGGCCTTTGGACATTATTTATGGCCCGATGATGAAGGCTATAACGCTTTGGTAGAGTAAAAAAATGTGGTATAATATATTGGTATGAAGATACAATCTATTCGCCAATTAAAAAAATTAACTGATCAGTGTGTGCTCGTGCGAGTGGATTTTAATGTTCCGATAGTAAAGGGTAAGGTAAAAGAAGAATACAAAATTGAAAAAAGCATCCCAACCATTGCGCATCTTTTACGAGCTGGCGCTAAGGTTATCATGGTTAGTCATTTAGGCAGGCCGGAGGGAAAGTATGAAAAAAAATTAAGTTTAAAACCGGTGTTAGAACCGTTAAGAGAAATGTTAAAAGCGGATATTGAATTTTTAACGGACAAAAAATGTGATGATAATTATTGGAAAAAGGCTAAGGCAATGGTAACTGAAATGGTGGGAGGCCAGGTATTGCTTTTGGAGAATATTCGTTTTTTTGATGGTGAAGAAAAAAATGATAAAAAATTGTCCAAAGCATTGGCCGGTTTGGCGGATATTTTTGTACTGGATGGTTTTGCTGTCGCACACCGTGCCGCGTCATCGGTATCTGGTGTGGCCGATTTTTTACCGGCGTATGCCGGATTACTGTTGGAAGAAGAGGTGGACGGTTTGTCTAAGGTTTTAAAAAAACCAGCCAAACCGTTTGTGGTGGTTTTGGCCGGCATTAAAATCGAAACCAAGATTCCGGTCTTAAAAAAAATATTGCCCTTGGCTGACCATATTTTGTTAGGTGGTGGTATATTTAATACCTATCTAGCCGCAACCGGTCATCAGGTGGGCACTTCGGCAGTGGATACGGAATATTTTCCAGAGGCGATAAAATATTGTGTAAATAAAAAGATAATTTTGCCGGTGGATGTAATAGTGGGGCATGCGGATGGCAAAAAAGCCCGAGCGTTTAAGATAGACAAGGATTTTAATATCACGGATAATAAAATGGCTATTTATGATATCGGTCCGGAGACCGTCAAACTATATACCAAATATATCAAGACAGCCGAGACCCTAGTCTGGAATGGGGCCATGGGTTTTTTTGAACAGCATCCTTACGAATATGGTACCCATGCGATAGCTAGACTGATAGCATCTCGTTCTACAGGTAAGGCATTTGGTGTGTGTGGCGGCGGTGAGACGGTAGAGACCTTAAAAAGATTACACCTAATGGAGGATATTGATTTAGTTTCCACCGGAGGCGGAGCGATGCTAGAATTTTTAAGCGGTAAAATTTTGCCCGGCATTAAAGCCGTTAGTAAAAAATAATTTAATTAATTTGAACCAACTGTCCGTGCGGCGTTTGGTTCTATATAAAGGAGAGTTATGTCTTCAATGATGTCTGCCGGAAAACCGGCGATGCCAGCGAGCAAGGTCGCTGGTAAATGTTGTTCGGATAAAATGGGCTGCGGTTGCGGCTTGGACATGTGCCATTGCGGCCATGGTCTTGGAAAAAAGATTATGGTAGTACTTGTCGCCATTTTGTTGGTTTATCTCATCTGTTATTTAGGCACTATTATTAGGAATAATTCCAAGAGCTTTAGTTTTATAGGAAAAGCTGATCGTTCTGAACGTACGATTGTGGTTACTGGCATGGGCAAAGTTACTAGTACGAATGATATTGCTGTAACTACTATCGGTTATTCCAACACTGACAAGGATGTGGCCAAGGCACAGGCTGATAATAAAAAAGTTATGGATCAGATAATGGCAGATTTGAAGAAAATGGGAGTAGAGGACAAAGATTTGCAGACCGATTATTCCATTTATCCGGACTATAACTATACCCAAGACAGAGGTCAGGAGTTAAAAGGTTATCGCGTTTCCAATCAGGTGACGGTTAAAATTCGTGACCTCTCAAAGATTCCTAGTATTCTTGGTTTAGCCGGAAAATATGGCGCGACCGAAGTTAATGGTTTAAGTTTCACAATCGATGATACGGAAAATTTAAAAGCGGAGGCCAGAGATAAGGCCCTGATTGACGCTAAAGTTAAAGCTACAAAGTTGGCTCAATCTTTAGGGGTAAAGTTGATCGGTGTGATTAGCTACAGCGAATATGAGGGCGGCAATGATTATTACCCGGTAGCTAAATATGGTATGATGGGTGCTGCCGAGGGGGGTGGTAGTATGCCTTTAGCCCCGCAATCAGTATCTGCTGGTAGTAAGGATGTGATTATGAATGTGTCGATGGTCTATGAAATTGACCAGCCTAGCTCTCAAGGATGGTAAAATTTGTAGGTAGTAGAGATAAAAGGGGGTGTGAAAACATCCTCTTTTTTAATCCAGCGGGGTATGTTATAATGAAAGCATTCGAGCCTGTTTAGGGTTTTTAAAAGATAATAATACTGTATGAAAATCAAACAAATTTTTGCTCGTGAAATACTTGATTCGCGTGGTAATCCGACCGTGGAAGCCAAGGTTGTTTTGGCGAATGGGGTAATGGGGGTAGCAAAGGTTCCCTCTGGCGCTTCTACCGGCACCCACGAGGCCTTGGAATTGCGTGATGGTGGCAAAAGGTACGGCGGCAAGGGGGTCCTGAAAGCGGTAAAGAATGTGAATACTATCATCGCCAAATATTTAGTTGGCATGGATGTAGAAAATCAGGAAAAGTTGGACCAAAAGATGCTGGAATTAGATGGAACAAAAAATAAATCTAATTTGGGGGCTAATGCCATACTTTCAGTTTCTCTAGCCGCGGCTCGCGCTGGGGCCGCTGTTTCTGGTCTGCCGTTGTATAAATATATTAGGCAGGTGTATAAAATAAATGAAAAAGAATATCGGATGCCCGTGCCGATGATGAATATTTTGAATGGTGGTCGCCATGCGGACAGTGGTCTGACTATTCAGGAATTTATGATTATTCCTCGCCATAAATTAATGCGTGAGAGGGTGCGGATGGGTTCACAGGTATTCCATGCCTTGGCAAATTTATTGAGTCAAAAGGGCTACAAAACATCGGTTGGCGATGAGGGTGGTTTTGCTCCGGAGTTGGCCAACAATGAGCGTGCTCTGCAGTTGATTATCGAAGCGATAAAATCCACCGGTTGGGAGCCTGGCAAACAGGTATTTTTAGGGATAGACGCGGCCGCTTCTGAATTTTACCGCCATGGTTCTTATTATTTTTTAAACAACAAGCAGGGTTGGCGACCAGAAAAATTACTCGCTGTCTATAGCCAATGGGTTAAAAAGTATCCGCTCATTTCTATTGAAGACGGCTTAGCTGAAGATGATTGGGAAAATTGGAAGAAATTGACGGTTGAGATTGGTAAGAAAGTTTCCTTAATCGGAGACGATCTCTTTGTGACCAATACAGAAAGATTGGCGAAGGGTATTAGCGGAGGTATCGCCAACTCTATTTTAATAAAATTAAATCAGATTGGTACACTCACTGAAACAATGGAGACAATCGCATTGGCTAAGAAAAATAAATATCAGGTGGCGGTATCGCACCGGAGTGGTGAAACAGCTGATACCTTTATCGCCGATTTAGCTGTGGCCGTTAACGCCGAATTCATTAAGACCGGCTCGCTTTGTCGCTCGGAGAGGGTAGAAAAGTATAATCGATTGATGGAGATTGAAATGGAGTTGGGAATATAAGCTATAATTTATGCCTAAAAAACAAACTACTGTTTTGGTAATCATGGACGGCTGGGGCATTTCCAAACCTAAGAAAAATGGTAATCCCATCACGCCCGCCAATGCTCCTCATTATTTTACCTGGTTCAAAAAATATCCTAATTCTCAATTACAGGCGAGTGGAGAAGCGGTGGGGCTGTTTAAAGGACAGGAAGGAAACAGTGAAGCCGGACATCTAAATTTGGGAGCTGGTAGAGTAGTAAAGCAAGACGCTTTGTATGTTTCGGATGCAATAAAAGATGGTACCTTTTTTAAGAACAATGCTTTTCAACAGGCTCTGCACCATGTTAAGAAGTACAACACCTCAATTCATCTAATGGGTCTGTTATCAAATCATAACAGCGCCCACTCTTGTCCGGAGCACATGTACGCGCTTTTGGATTTGTTTCATCGTGAAGGTATAAAAAAAGTTTGTTTGCATTTATTCACCGATGGTCGCGATTCTAGCCAACACGACGCACCGATACACTTTAAAAAAATGGAGCGTCATTTGCACGGCAACGAGATCATAGCTACGGTGATGGGGCGTTTTTATGCTATGGATAGGAATAAAGTTTGGGAGAGGACTAAACGCGCCTATGAGGCGATGGTTTTGGGGAAGGGAATAAAGGTAAAAAGTGTGAGTGAGGCCTTTGCCCAGGCATATAATCGCGGTGAAAGCGATGAGTTTATCCAGCCGACGGTTATCACTGATAAAAGAGGTAATGCAGCGGGTACCATTAAAGATAATGATGTAATTTTCTTTTTTAATCTGAGAAGCGATAGGGCGCGCCAGATAACTAAGGCCTTTGTCCAGCCCGATTTTGAAAAGGTAAACAACGGTGACGTCTTTAAGAGGGCAAAGGCTCCAAAGAATACTCGTTTTGTGGCCATGACAGATTTCGGGCCGGATTTACCACGGGTGCTTACTGCTTATCCGAGTCGAGATGTGGAAAATAGCTTGACTAAAGTATTATGTCCGCGCAAACAAATGTATATCGCCGAGTCGGAAAAATTCGCTCATGTGACGTATTTCTTTAATGGTGGTTATGCTGATCATTTTTGTGACGAAAGAAGGGTAAAAGTGCAGAGTCCTGATGTCCAAAATTTTGCTGAGGTGCCTGAAATGAAAGCTAAAGAGGTTGGATTATTGGTAAGGAATGCTATCAGCTCGGGTGAATATGAATTTATCTGTGTAAATTTTGCTAATACAGATATGGTTGGACACACGGGTAATTTTGAGGCCGGGGAGAAGTCTGTTAAGGTAGTTGATGGAGAGGTGGAAAAAATAGTTGAGGTTTTGTTGAAAAATGATGGGCAGGGGATAATTACGGCTGATCACGGCAATGTAGAAGAAATGATAAATTTAAAAACAGGCGAGGTAGATACCGAACATTCGATAAACCCTGTGCCGGTATTCTTAGTTGGTAAAGAATATAAAAGTGTTAAATTAAAAAAAGGAAAATTGGCTGATGTCGCGCCAACTATTTTGAAGATGATGGGTCTATCGAAGCCGAAAGAAATGACCGGGAAGGCGTTATTCTAATCCATATATATTATGTCGTATAAACCAGTAGTACTTGCCATTTTAGATGGTTGGGGAGTAGCGCCGGATTGTGATGGTAATGCCATTACCCGCGCTAAACTTCCAAATTATCAAAAATTTTTAAAGAATTATCCAGCGATGACCTTGTATGCTTCTGGCAATGAGGTTGGTTTATCTTTTGGTGAGATGGGCAATTCCGAAGTGGGGCATTTGAATATTGGCGCGGGTCGCGTGTATTATCAATCTTTGCCGCGCATCTCTAAGGAGATTACTGATGGAACATTTGCCCAAAATCCGGCTTTTAAGTCGGCCTTTGAACATGTGAAAAAAAATAGGTCACAGCTTCATTTTGTTGGTTTGGTTAGTAATGGCAATGTTCATTCTAGCGATGAACATCTATATGCTCTTTTGCAGATGTGTAAGGACAATGGTTTGGCAGATAATGTCTATGTTCATGGTATTTTGGATGGTCGTGATTGTGTCTATAACTCCGGAAGATTTTTTATCGAACGTCTTTTGGAAAAAATGAAAGAATTGAAAACGGGACGATTGGCCACTTTATCCGGCCGATATTATGCCATGGATAGAGATAATCATTGGGACAGATGTGAAAAGGCCTATCGCGCTATGACTGAAGGTAAAGCTGAGCGTAGTTCGGATGATCCACTGGCCGCGATTGATGAGTCGTATAACGCTAAAAATTTTGATGAAGAATTTCTTCCGACGGTAATTACCAAAAAAGGACAGCCGGTGGCTGTCATTGGAGAAAACGATGCTGTAATATTTTTCAATTATCGTCCGGACCGAGCGCGTGAATTGACCAAAGCCTTTGTTTTGCCGTCTTTCAATAAATTCGAAAGACACCATATCGAAAATCTGTATTTTGTCACCATGACAGAATACGAAAAAGAATTGCCGGTAGTAGTTGCTTATCCGACAGTGGTGATACATAATTGTCTAGCTGAAGTGATAAGTAAGGCCGGCAAAAAGCAGTTTCATATAGCGGAGACGGAAAAGTATGCCCATATCACCTTCTTTTTGAATGGCACAATAGAAGATCCTTTTGCTGGCGAAGATAGGATGATTATTCCTTCTCCCCAAGTGACCGCCTATGATCAGGCTCCAGAGATGTCGGCCGCGTCTATCGCCAAAGAGGCGGTTAAAGCGGTTGATAGCGGGAAGTATGACTTTTTGGCAATAAATTTTGCCAATCCGGATATGGTGGGACATACCGGGAATATCAACGCCACCATTACCGCCTGTGAGTTTACGGATAAATATTTAGGAGAAATAGTTGAGCATGTCTTAGCCCAGGACGGGGTTTTGTTGATTACTGGTGACCATGGTAACGCGGAAGAGGTAATAAATTTGCAAACGAGTCAGATAGATAAGGAACACTCTACCAATCCCGTGCCGTTAGTAATTATCGGTAAAGATTTCATGGGTCAGGCCGGACCATCTGGTGACGCGCCAGAAGGGGATTTGAGTTTGTTACATCCAGTGGGGATGCTGGCAGATGTTGCCCCGACAGTATTAAAACTTTTGGGAGTGGAACAGCCGCCGGAGATGACCGGACAGCCGCTTATATAATATTTTCTTTGATGCTATCGATGATTTTTTCCTCCGCCTCTTTCAATGACAAATTTTCTAAAACCGCTACGGCGGTTTTTTTATTACCTTCGGCATGAAATTGTTGAAGAAGCTCCGTCGCGTTGTAATCCTTATCTGTCGCCAAGAAGGCTTTAATTTTTTGACCCTGTCCCGCCTCACTAGATTCGTTTAAAATCAAAATCAGTTTGGCTTCCGGTGAGTTAGCAATTAATTCCGAAACAATATCTTTCAAATCATCTTCGCTGGTGCCGGAACGGGCAAAATCTTCTCGTGTTATGGCGGTCCAGACCAATCCAATAGAGCGATCTGTTTGTAAATTAGTAAGAGCACTACCCCAAAGTTTAAGGGTAGCGATAGAGCGGGTGCGATACAGATTATGGACAATTTTTTCTCTATCAGCGCCCATGCTCATGAGGCGGCTGGCTATATTGAGTGTGTGTGGAGTGACGTTTGGCGTCTTGAAACTCCTAGTTTGGCTAATCATTCCGGTCAAAAGACAGGTGGCGATTTTTTCATCGATAAAGGCCGAGCCCAATTGTTCCATCGCTTTGAAGACAATCTCGGCATTGGAGGTGGCGTTGATTTCCACCGCATTGATCTGTCCAAAATGTTCATTGCTTGCATGATAATCAAAATTTACAATTGGGGTGTGATAGAACAAATCAGTATTGTGGAAAAAAATGTTGCCGAGAGAATCAAGATCACGGATGCCGATGGTAATAATGAGGTCATATTTAAAACTGGTCTGCGCTGTGCGAAGGTCGTCTTTAGTGATGACACCGGACTTAGGATTTAAATAAATGGACAGAGTATTTTCTTTCACCTCATAGCTCACCGTCTCCAATTTGGCTTTAGAGATATCCACCTTAATTACCATCTTTTGCAAATTGGCGAGGTTGGGGCGGACAATGTCTAAGTGGGGTAGAAAGCGGAGGTGGCGCGGGATAGTAAAATCGGGTGAAGCAATCTCAACCTGTTTCTGTTGTTTCTCCAAAAACAATTTTAAAGCAACAGCCGAAACCATATAATCATCATTTTTTTCCGGCCCAAAAACCAGCAAAATATTTTTGCTGTTTTCAATCAGTTTATGGAGTTGTTGGATGTCCGTTAAAGCCATATCAAAAGGTTGAAAAATTCAACACTTTGACATGGCCCTCCTTTCCTCCTTTCTATTTGGCCATGCATGTTCTCAGTCTTCGTCTGCCCCCGGGTCTCTCCTCTGGCTGGCGTCGGCCAGCCTCATGAACAGGAGCATACCAACGCTGTTGATTAGGATAATCGGTAGGGCAGCGCTCAAGTAGTGTGTGCATGTCCAGGCAACAATCTCACAGAACGGCTCGGCCACGCTCACCACAGTAAGGACCAGTAGGATGATTATCTTTACAGTCATTACACCCCATGTCCTGGTGTACTCGCAGTCACGCTTCTCCAAGTCCGTGCAGACTGCCCAGAGGGAGTAGCCCGCCATCATCGCCAGGGCGACGTAGACACCGCCACCCAGCGCTATTTCGGAGGTGGGGATGATCCCCAGCCGCCACAGGTAGTAGGTACCCGCAGCCCCTGCGCCTACAGGGAAACCCACTTGGAAGGCCTTGAAGTTCTGGTAAGCGAGGGATCGCTTCCTATCAATCAAGTTGAAGAAGGCCCCCAAGATTCCGGCCATGATCAGGGCCAGGGCCACCGTGAGAATCATCCTTTCATCGGAGGTGGACTCCGTGTTGGCGTAGTAAGAGGTCGGCGTCTTGAAGGCAATGGCCAGTCCGAGGACGGTGAGTAGACCGAGGATGACGAACCAGATGTCCACTCGCTGCGTGAGTCGTTTTACGAGAGTCTTCACGTCTGCTCCTTGCGTTTGAGTTTGAGAGTCCATCTCTCCATCCTGCAGTTTATTTACTGTTAAACCATAAAATGGAAAGAGGGACTGTAAATAAAGAGCGAATATATGATTTTATCAAGTAATGAATTTCGTGTCAATAGTGGGGATAACCTTGCTATTTACAAGTATTTTTAGTACAATAAATAGGTCATTTAGGCAAAGAAAAAAGTGTTCCTTGCCGTTATGTTGTTGTATTTTATGAAAGAATTACCAAAATCATACGAGCCACAGAAATATGAAGACGATATTTACAGACGCTGGGAAGAAAGCGGGTATTTTCATCCGGAAAAAATGATGGAGGATGGTCTGATTGCCGACGATGCGCCACATTTTTCAATGGTCCTACCACCGCCAAATGTGACTGGTACCCTGCATATGGGCCATGCCGCTATGTTGGCAATTGAAGACCTTATCGCGCGTTATCACCGCATGAAGGGTGAAAAGACCCTTTGGATCCCGGGTACTGATCATGCCGCCATTGCTACTCAAACAAAGGTAGAAAAATTGTTAATGGAAAAAGAGGGGATGAAAGATCCGCGTACCGAATTGGGTCGTGAGAATTTTTTGGAGCGTGTGCGTGAGTTCGCTCAAGAGTCGCATGATACGATTATCAATCAATGCAAAAAAATGGGTGCTTCCTTGGATTGGAAAATGGAGGCCTACACTTTGGATGAGGCGCGTAATTTAGCCGTTCGTACGATATTTAAAAAAATGTATGATGATGGGTTAATTTACCGTGGTTATCGTTTGGTAAATTGGTGTCCAAGGTGTCAATCTACTTTGGCGGATGATGAAGTAGAACATAAAGAGCAAACCGCCAAGTTATATACCTTCAAATATTCTGCAGATTTTCCTTTTGCTATCGCTACCACCAGACCAGAGACAAAATTAGGCGACACGGCCGTGGCTGTTAATCCGAAAGACAAAAGATACAAAAAATTTATTGGTAAGACATTTGAAGTAAAAAGTTTTGCCGGTGGTGCAGATTTAAAGATAAAAGTGATAGGCGACGAATCAGTGGCCATGGATTTTGGCACCGGCGCTTTAGGTGTGACACCAGCGCATAGCCAAGTGGATTATGAAATGGCACAGAAAAATAATTTAACGGTGATAAAAGTAATAGACGAAAATGGAAAAATGACGGCTGAGGCTGGTGCAGCTTACGTTGGTTTGGATGTTTTGAATGCACGAGAAAAGGTGGTAGAAAATTTACGCGTGGCTGGGTTATTAGAAAAAGAAGAAGAGGTGATGAATAATTTGTCTATTTGCTATCGCTGTGGCACCACCGTTGAACCACTACCTTCCAAACAATGGTTCGTGGCTGTGAACAAAGAATTTGCATTTCATCAGTCAAAAGACAACCCAATTAAGGGTTTGAAAGATGGGCAAAAAGCGACCTTGAAACAGTTGATGCAAAAGGTCGTAGATAACAAACAGATTGAAATTATTCCGGATAGATTTAATAAGACATATTTTCATTGGATAGATAATCTACGTGATTGGTGTATTTCACGCCAGATTTGGTTTGGGCATCAGATCCCGGTGTGGTACAAGGGCGAGGAAATTTATGTTGAAGTAGAAGCGCCTAAAGGTGATGGTTGGAAGCAAGATCCCGACACTTTGGACACGTGGTTTAGTTCCGGTTTGTGGACTTTTTCTACTCTGGGTTGGCCTAACGATACCTTAAATTTAAAATTTTATCATCCGACTGATGTCTTAGAGACCGGTTATGACATCCTGTTTTTTTGGGTGGCGAGAATGATTTTGATGACCACGTATACTTTAGGTGAAATTCCGTTTCGTAAAGTATATCTACATGGTTTAGTACGTGATGAGAAAGGGAAGAAGATGAGTAAATCTTTGGGTAATGTAATAGACCCACTAGAAATGATTAAAAAATATGGCGCCGATGCCACGCGCCTGTCTTTGTTGCTGGGTAATACTCCGGGTAACGATATGAAATTATCTTCAGAAAAAGTAGAGGGCTTTCGTAATTTTGCGAACAAGCTTTGGAATATTACGCGGTTCATGTTGTTAAATATTGGAGATCCAAAAAGTGATATTAAATTACCAGAAGCCAAGACATTGTTTGATAGATGGTTTTTAAACCACTTAGATGACACTATTAAATTGACGGGTGCCAGTTTGGATAAGTACCAGTTATCCGGTGCAGGTGAATTATTGAGAACTTTTACTTGGGATCAATTAGCTGATTGGTATCTCGAGGTTTCAAAAATTGAGGGTAACAAATCAGAAATTTTAAATTATATTCTAAATACCATTTTAAAACTTTGGCATCCCTTTATGCCATTTGTGACAGAAACTATTTGGAAAGAAATCTATAGTGGAGATTCAATGTTAATGGTACAACAGTGGCCTGAGAGGAAAGCTCTTGAACAAATCAGCGATACTAGCGAAGATATTAATGATGTTAATTTAATTAGAGATATTGTTACGGGAATTCGTTCTCTCCGAGCCGACAACAAAATTGGGCCGGCTAAAAAATTAAGTTGTAGTATTAATGCTGGAGAAAAAGAAAAGTTATTAAATGAAAACGCCGCGATAATCAGTGGTTTAGCCCGTCTTGAAAAATTAGTTGTTGAGAAAAAACTTACCAAGCCAGAAAATTCCATTGGTTTTGTTGTGGGTAAAATTGAGGTCTATGTTGACCTCGCCGGTGTTGTTGATATCGCCAAAGAAAAAGAGCGTTTGGAAAAAGAAATTGAGCAGACAAAAAAATATGTAGATATTCAAGAAAAGAAACTATCCAATACCGATTTTGTTAAAAACGCTCCGGCCGCAGTAATTGAAAAGGAAAAGCAAAAGTTGGCTGAGGCAAAAGAAAAATTTGAAAAATTAGGTATTCAATTATCTGGGCTATAATTTTGTCTTTTGAAGTAATTTTTTAGCAATTGTCTAATTTTATATAAAATATATGGGTGAAACAAGACGGCCGGCGGGGGATATACCTAGAGAACGAGAAAAAAGACGAGAAAAAAGAAAAGTTGATAGTAAATTTATTGCTGGAATGTTAGAAAGTATAAGAAATTTTGGTTTAGATAAATATACAAAATTTTGCTCCGAGGTTAATCACTTAAGACTAAAACTAGAAGATGAGGAGGACCTGACAGTAGAAGAGATGGCTTCGTTGGAGGAAATGGTGAAAGATATTTTATCTAATCCAATTTTGCAGATCGAAAATGTCGGTGTAATGCAAGAGGATAAGTTATTGGGGAAGTTTATACACCACGATGTTAGCAATATGATGACACTGGTTATTATAAATATGGAATTACTAAGTGGAAAAAGTAGTACCGCATTATGTAAGGTTAGGGCTCTTAAAATAATTTTAGATAAGTTGGCTATTTATTCCTTGATTTTAGAGGATATTTTGCTTAGAAAAGTTAATATTAAAAAATTACCTGAACATTCTCGTGAGTTTGAAGTAGAATATTTATGGGAGGGTCTAAAGAGTTTAAAAAACAATCAGATAGCTGTAGAGCGTAGATTACATAAAATGTTTGAATTACCTGGGAATTTTCCATCATTACAGCCAGGAGAAAAAATTGTTGGAAATCCGGGGGTAATTGCCAATGGATTATTTAATGTCATTAGAAATGGGTGTGCTAAAGAAGTTGATTCTACTAGGGTGGTTTTGGACGCGGTAATAGAAAGAGGAAAAAATTCTGAGTTGGTTTTACGGGTGAAAGATAATGGTATAGGTATACCGCCGGAATTTTTGGATGAAAAAGATCTAAAATATATTTTCAGAATGGGTACGAGTCATCGTGGTAGCACCGGACAAGGCTTGGCCGACATGCCTGAGCGTTTGAAACAATCAGGTGCAGATCTGTCCGTTTCGTCTTCACCGAGAGTTGGGGATAGCGAGGCATGGTCCACAATTTTTGAAATAAGATTGCCAATAATCAAGGAATAATTTTTTGAATTAATTAATATGGAAACCAATACCGACCCACAAAAAATTAACGAACTTTTAACGAGGGGGGTAGAAAATGTTTACCCATCTAAAGAATTTTTGGCGGCGAGATTGAAAGAGGGGAAACAATTAACTCTGTACACTGGCTATGATCCCACTGCTCCAACTCTGCATATCGGCCATGCCATCACCATGATGAAATTGCGCCAATTTCAGGATTTAGGGCATAAGATTATTATGCTCATCGGTGATTTTACCGGCATGATCGGTGATCCGACGGATAAAACCGCTACTCGTAAACAATTGACTAAGAAAGAAGTTCTGGAAAATTGTAAAAATTATAAGGCACAGGCCTCTACGATATTAAATTTTAAAGGTAGCAATGCAGTAGAGGTAAGGTACAACAGCAAATGGTTGGCCGAAATGAATTTTGCGGATATTTTGGAGTTATCAGCGCACTTTACAGTCCCACGTCTGCTTGAAAGAGATATGTTCCAGGAGCGCCTGAAGGAAGGTAAAACAGTTTCCCTTCACGAGTTCCTATACCCCGTAATGCAGGCCTATGATTCTGTGGCCATGGATGTTGATGGAGAGGTAGGCGGCAATGATCAAACCTTTAATATGCTCGCTGGTCGTACATTAATGAAAGATCTGAAAAATAAAGAAAAATTTGTATTGACTACCAAGCTTTTAACGGATCCGACCGGTAAAAAGATGGGAAAAAGCGAGGGTAACATGATCGCTCTATCTGATGCACCTGAAGACATGTTTGGAAAAGTAATGAGCTGGTCAGATGGCATGATTATGGGCGGATTTGAGCTATGTACCAAATTACCGGAGGAAGAATTAGTAAATATTAAAAAGGAAATGAGTAGTGGCGCCAACCCGCGCGATTTAAAATTGCGCCTAGCCGAAGAAATTGTAAAAACATTTTTAGGAGAGAAATCGGCCCAGAAAGCTAAAGAATATTTTGTCTCCACATTTTCCAAAAAAGAAATTCCAACGGATATCCCGGAGATAAAACCGAGTGCCTATGATGTCTCAACGGTCTTGGTGGAAGCAAAAATTTGCGCCAGCAAAGGCGAAGCCCGCCGCAATATAGATCAAGGCGGAGTAAGAATAAATGAACAAAAAGTAGAGCCGGGAAATTATGCCGCAGAAGTAAAAGCGGGGGATATTGTACAAAAAGGCAGTAGATTTTTTGTAAGGGTAAAATAGTTTATGATGAAAATAGAGATAGAAAATTTAATAAAAAAATTAACTGAAATATCCAAAGTGGATTTAACCACTCCACCCAAATCGGAAATGGGGGATTTGTCGTTCGCCTGTTTTGGTTTGGCCAAGGAAATAAAAAAAAGTCCGGTGGAGGTAGCTAAGGAGTTAAAGGAAAAAATTGATAAAGAAAAATTGGAGATTATTGAAAGGGTTGAAGTACTTGGTCCGTATGTAAATTTTTTCTTGAATACCAAGGTTTTAGCCGAATCAGTTCTTGAGGAAGCAAACGAGAAAAATTTCGGCCGGAGTACAATCGGTAAAGGGAAGAAAATAATGGTGGAATACGCTCAGCCTAATACACATAAGGCCTTTCACATTGGCCATTTGCGCAATATCATTACCGGTGAAAGTTTGTGTCGTATTTTTGAGAATGTTGGTTACAAGGTAATTCGTACTAATTTTCAGGGCGACGTTGGTTTACACATTGCGAAGTTTCTGTGGGGGTTGAAAGGGAGTATGGAAGAATATGAGGCGGTGAAGAAAAAAAGTGTTAAAGAGAAAGCTGAATTTTTAGGCCGTGTTTACGCTAAAGGCGGGCAGGCCTATGAAAAAGATGAAGCCGCACAGAAAGAAATCGTCGCAATCAATAAAAAAATTTATTCTAAAGATAAAGAATATTATAAAATCTACAAAGAAACCAGAAAATGGTCGCTCCAATATTTTGATAAAATTTATAAACGCGTTGGCGCAAAATTTGACCGCCTATACTTTGAATCCGAAACATTCAAACGGGGAAAAGAATTAGTATTGGAAAATTTAAAGAAAGGAATTTTTAAAGAAAGTGAAGGTGCCTTGATTTTTGAAGGTGAAAAATTTGGCTTGCATAATCGCGTATTTTTGAATCAAAAAGGTTTGCCAACTTATGAGGCAAAAGACATGGCCTTGGCTGAATTACAATTAAGGGAATACAAGCCAGATAGTATTTTTCACGTCGTTGGTAAAGAACAAACTGAATATTTTAAAGTTGTTTTTAAAGCTGTTGAACAGGTTTTTCCAAAAGCCGTTGGAAAAGAAAACCATTTGGCTTACGGCTGGGTGACATTAAAAGATGGTAAGATGAGCTCGCGTACGGGTAACGTCATATTAGGAGAATGGCTTTTGGACATAGTCAAAGAAAAGATCTTGGAAATAATGAAGGACCACAACATTAAGGATAGGGTAGGCGTGGCCGAAAAGGTAGCTATTAGTGCGGTAAAGTATTATTTTTTGCGGACAAGTGCAATAAATGATATTGCCTTTAGCATAGAAGAGTCAGTAAAGTTGGTTGGTGATAGTGGGCCATATTTATTAATGACTGTCGCCCGTATCAAAAATATTTTTAGAAAATATGGAAAAAAGGTTAGTAAATTAAATATCCCGGAAAAAATTGAAGACGCAGAAAAGAAGCTATTAAATCAATTATCTGATTTTGCGGAAATTGCGGAAAAGGCGGCGAATGAAAAAGATCCATCTAAAATCGCCCATTATCTTTTGGATCTCGCGCAGGATTTTAATAATTTTTATACAGTCTACCCTGTTTTAAAGGCTGATAGCACAACACGTGATTTTCGTTTGGCCCTTATCAAAACGGTAGAAACAACGATGACTAAAGGTCTCTATCTTTTGGGTGTTGAGATAGTAGATGAGATGTAAATATCGTAGTATTACGATAACATTTTTGTATAAGAGGTTAAAAAATGTTATACTAATACCGTACACAGAAAGCTATGATAAAATTGTTTAATTTTTTGAAGATGGCGGATACTCAAAAAAAATCCGCTTTTGATATTATAAAAATAAGAAAAGATTTTCCGATTTTGAGCCAGAAAGTCTATGGAAATCCACTTATTTATTTTGATAATGGTGCGACTACGCAAAAGCCTAAAATTGTTATCGACACCATAAGCAAGATGTATACTGAGTATAACAGCAATGTGCATAGGGGAGTCCATTTTTTAAGCGCGCAAATGACCGAAATGTATGAGATAGCGAGAGGCAAGGTGCAAAAATATTTGAACGCGAAGTATAGCCATGAAATTATTTACACTTGCGGAGTTACCGCCTCTATAAATTTGGTAGCCTATTCTTTTGGCGAGGCGTATATAAAAGAAGGAGACGAAATTATCGTGTCCGAAATGGAACATCATAGTGATATAGTCCCTTGGCAAATTGTTTGTGAGCGTAAAGGGGCTCATCTAAAAGTGATTCCTTTTAATGATAAAGGAGAATTGTTAATGGATGAATATAAGAAATTAATTAGTTCAAAAACAAAGTTGGTGGCTGTTGTTCATGTCTCCAATTCTCTCGGGACGATTAATCCGGTTAAAGAAATTATCGCCATTGCGCATGAAAAAAATATCCCTGTTTTAGTTGATGGCGCGCAGGCTGTCCAACACGGCAGAATTGATGTTCAGGATTTAGATTGCGATTTTTACGCTTTCTCCGGGCATAAATTATATGGTCCAACTGGTACTGGAGTTTTGTACGGAAAAGAAAAATGGTTAAAGGAAATGCCGCCATATCAAGGTGGCGGAGATATGATTGATCATGTCCAGTTTGAACATACTACTTACAATGAATTACCATTCAAATTTGAAGCTGGCACTCCAAACTATATTGGTGCGATTGGACTTAGTACGGCCATTGATTATTTGGAAAGTGTGGGATTGGAAAAAATAAAAAAATATGAAAAGGAGCTGTTAAATTATGCCATGGAAAAATTGTCCGCCATTGATGGCATAAAATTATATGGTACGGCGGAAAATAAAATATGTATTCTTTCCTTTCTACTAGATAGGATACACCCATATGATACAGGAGTATTTTTAGACAGAATGGGCATCGCAGTGCGGACAGGACATCATTGCACTCAGCCTCTTTGGGCCCACTTTAAAACTGAAGGCGCGGTTAGGGCATCCTTGGTTTTTTATAACACCTTTGCGGAAATAGACGCCCTGTGTGATGCAATTAAAAAAATTCAGAAGATATTTTTATCACAACCATAACTATGAATGAAGTACAAGATGAAATTATCAAAGAATTCGCTCCGTTTGGTGATAATTTACTAGATAAATATATCTATTTAGTTGAATTGGGAAAAAAATTTGTTCCATTAGATGCTCGATATAAAAATGACCAAACGCTAATCCGGGGGTGTCAATTGACAACTTGGTTTCGTCCTACTTTTGAGAATGGAATAATATTTTTTCACGCCGACAGCAGCTCAGTGCTGGTTAGAGGAGCCATTTCATTATTGATAAGAGTATTATCTGGCCAAAAACCTGAAGACGTGAAAAAAATTGACCTATATTTTATTGAGAAGTCTGGTTTGAGGGATATCTATTCGTTAATTCGCGCCAACAGTCTCTGGAAAATTGAAAATCTAATGAGACAAGCTGCCGCTAGTTACGAAAAGAAATATATTTAAGAGGTTTATTATTTAATTATTTTTTATGGCACAATGTCAAATCTACGATAAGTCATTGAGGTTTTCCAGAGCCGTCTATGGGACACTGACTTTACTTTCGTTTTTTTTACAAAATTATTGGCTAATTTTAGCCGTTATCGTCATGTTGATTTTGGGTGCTATTACAATCAAATTAAACATCCCATACCAATTTCATGTTCTTTTTTTAAGAAGATTGCATAAAAAAGTTTATCCGCCGATTCAAAAAGAGACGGCAGAGCTAAATTTTGTTTCGGGGATGACCGGTACCTTTCTCCTGGTTAGTTTCCTATTGTTGTATTATGGACGATTCACCAGTCTCGCTTGGGCTTTAGTTTTAATTACATCGTTATTAATATTTTTAGCTTGTTTTGCCGGTTTCTGCGTTGCTTCTCTAACTTACGCTTTGTATAAAAAGACTTTTAATAAATAAAAATTGTTTATAATCATAGCAAATGGAAACTTGCAAAAATAGTACATGTGACAGAAAACTTGGTTGTCCGGCATATGTAAATCGTAATTGTTGGCTGGCCAGCACTCTGAATAGTTCGCCATCAAAACGGTGCGAATATTGTAGTTCAAAATTTAGTCATTGTTTGTTTTTTCAATACTTAATAATCAGTTTATCATTAGTATCTTTTTTACTGATTGTATCATTTTTGGTGGAAGGTCAGATCTCTAAACTAGTGATTGTTTGCATCTTTGTTCTGGTTATCGTTTATGGCTATTTTTTTAATCAAAGTACAGAGAAGATTATTGAAGCAAATTTTGCTCAAAAAAAAGCCACTGAGGCTTTGGAGGACTTAACTGAAAAGCTTGAAGAAAAAGTTGACGCCCAGACCCGCGATTTGAAAGAAAAAAATTTGTATCAAGCTAATCTTACACATGCTTTGGAAAAAGCCAATTTACGTTTACAAGAATTAGATCAACAAAAAACCGAATTTCTCTCTATTGCCTCACATCAACTACGTACGCCCTTGAGCATTCTTAAAGGTTATCTGGAGTTAATAAATGACGGCGCCTATGGAAAGCCAAGTAAAGATCTTTCCAAGATATTATCCGATTTAGATTTTAATAATGAAAATTTAATTAAGTTGGTAGACGAATTTTTAGATATCTCGCGTATTGAGCAGGGTAGGACGAAATTTCAATTTGCAAAAGTTGATTTAAATAAAATTATTCAAGGGGTGGTAAGTGAATTAAAACAGAAAGCCGCCGGCAAGGGGTTAGATATAAAATGGAAGAAGAATAGCAAATTAAAGAAGGTCATAGTAGACGAAGAAAAAATTAGCAATATCTTGTTGAATTTTATTGATAACGCCTTAAAATACACCGAAAAAGGAGAGATAGAAGTAAAAACGGAAGAACATGACAGGGGAATATCCGTTAAGGTTTTGGATAAGGGGATCGGTTTTGATCGCGCGGATAAAGTAAATTTTTTTCAAAAATTTTATCGTGGCACCAATGTGGCTGGTATTAATGTAAATGGTACTGGCTTGGGCCTATATGTCTGTCTGAAGTTTATTGAGGCACACCATGGTAAGGTGTGGGCGCATAGTCCGGGTCTGGGTAAGGGGAGTGAATTCGGTTTTTGGATACCATACAGGGATAAATAGCCCTTTCCTGAATTTAAGAAATACTGTATAATTATAGATGTCAAAATTTAATTTTTTATTTATGATTTTTCAAAAGTCATCTTCTCGTAATATAGTAGAAAATACTGAAGAATTACCAATGAACAATTCCGTTGTTCAACATATAGATGAGGTGGATACAGTAGTAGGACCTTCAGTGAATGTGGAAGGTGATTTTGCGTCAGAGGGAAATATTATTGTAAAAGGTACGGTGTCCGGTAGTGTACATACCAGTAAACATTTGCTGGTAGAACCGGGTGCAAAAATAATGGCTAATGTTAAGGCGGGCAGTGCCCAGATCGCCGGTGAAGTAAAAGGAAATGTAAAGGTAAAAGAATCCGTAGAGTTGACATCCACTGCGAGAGTAGTTGGAGATATTGAGACAAAGACGCTGGTGATGGAGGCGGGTGCTTTGCTTTACGGTAAGGTGGTAATGCCTGGATTAGAAACAAATGAAGGACGTACGGGCAGATCTAGCCGCTCAGTAGGTCGTCGGTCAGAGGAGCCGGTAAACGGGGAAGGATTGATATAATTTATCAGCAAGAATTTTTGGTTTATGTATGTTTACTTATACGATAATTTTTTGCGCCATAAAAAATTCGCCCCCCTTATTAAAGCAATGGAAATCCGCTTGACTGATTATGGTATAGCCGGAAAAATTTTACATTTGAGTAATTACATCGATACCAAGCCGATTATAGACGAAGAGATTAGACGAGGGGCTAAAACCTTTGTTATAGTCGGCGATGATAAAAGCTTCGGCCACGTATTATCTCGTGGCGCTACCTGTGAATGTACCTTTGGTTTTTTACCAGTCGGTCCGGATAACACCATCGCCGATATTTTAGGTATTCCAGTAGGTATCGAAGCAGTGGATGTTCTAGCAAAGAGACGAAAAGAGAGATTAGATATCGGCTGGATGAACAGCCGCTATTTTGTTTCACAGTTGCATGTCCTGCCATCCAAAGTAGAAGTGACCTATGATGAGAGGTTCCGCGTCACATCTAATGGTAAGATGGAAGTGGTGGTTTGCAACCTGCAGCCGTTTTATTGGAAAAAGGATAAGAAAGATAAAGAACAACACATGGTTCACCCTCAAGATGGTAAGTTAGAAGCGTTTCTTCGACCATTGACAAAGCAGGGTTGGTGGGGGTATAAATACGAAGAGCCGAGCATCTTTCCCTTTGAGGAAATGGAGATTACCGGCAAGGAACCATTTGCCGTAGAAGCAGATGGAAAAATATCCAAAGAGGTAAAAGTTAAAATTAAATTAGCGCGGAATAAGATAGAAATGATTGTTGGGCGGAATAGGAAGTTTTAGCTTTTTATAAAACTTTAAGAATAGTGGTTAAAAATTTTGCCCGGGTGGAGAAATTGGTAAACTCGCCAGCTTGAGGTGCTGGTGCCGCAAGGCTTGGAGGTTCGAGTCCTCTCTCGGGCACTTAATAAAAAAATATGCAATATTTTATCGGAATTTTGTTAGTTTTAGTCGGTGTAGCGTTGATCTTAAAAACAGAGTGGTTTTACGAAAATTTTGGCACAGTATCTTGGGCTGAGGAGCATTTAGGTACTAGTGGCGGTACTCGTCTGTTTTTCAAATTGGTTGGGCTGATTTTGATATTCTTTGGTTTCTTGTTAGTTACTAATTTGTGGGGAGGGTTTTTAACGAATACGATTGGTAAAATATTTATTAGATAATTTAAATATATGGTTACCAATACGGGCAAGGCATTAATTGATCCCGAAGTAGTCATTAAAAAAATTGGTCTAGTCGAAGGTCTGCGTGTGGCAAATTTAGGTTGCGGCCGCACCGGGCAATTTATTTTCTCCTTATCCAAAGCATTAGGAGAAACGGGTGTAGTCTACGCTGTGGATATTATCAAAGATATTTTACAGAGTATTAAAAGTCGTGCAGAGTCCGAGGGATATAACAATGTGCATACCGTCTGGTCTGATATAGAAAAATATGGTTTTACACCGATACCGGCCGGAAGTTTAGATGTTTGTTTTTTTGTTAACGTGATGTTTTTGTTAAAAGATCGAGTTGGTGCCCTCAAAGAGGCCACGCGTCTCCTCAATGATTCCGGTATAATAGTGGTAGTTGATTGGGCGAGGCGATTGGGTACCTTAGGACCCAGTGATGAACAGTTATTGACACGAGAGGATATGATGGATTTAGCCGCGACACTAAATTTAAGATTAGTTGACAATTTTTCAGCGGGGGATTATCATTATGGTCTAGTTTTCACGAAGTGATTATATTATATGGGTATTAAAAACTTGTTTTTCTTGTCTTATTGGTTCGATCAGCCATACATCGCCCGAGGCTGGGTAATGTGGGTCTGGGTGCTATCTTTTTTGTTGTTAGTATTAGCCGGCCTGATTTTAAAAATTTGGCGCCAATACAAGCCAGATAGGGAAATGAAGGAAGCTATCCGGCGTTTTGCCAACATTGGTTTGACTATGGGTGTATTGGGATTGTTCTGGATGTTTCTGCGCCAAGAGAGAGTGCCTTTTTTAGCTTGGAGATTTTGGTTGTGGTTTTGGCTTTTGGGTCTGGTATGGTGGCTGTCTGCAGTAGTTCGTTACACCATAGTGCGCTTGCCAGAGATTAAAAGAGAAAAGGTTGATCGAGAGACTAGAGATAGATACCTACCAAAGAGGAAATAATATTGTCAGTAAATAGTATGTCGCCGCTGTCAAAAGCGGCGATTTTTATTTATGTAGTGTATTGACAACTGCCTCCATTTACGGTATTGTATTGTCAACTTAATATTTAATCATACGCAATATGAATTTCAAAAAAGAGCGTACCTATGTCATGGTTAAGCCGGATGGCGTCAAAAAGGCTCTGATCGGTGAGATCATCAGGAGATTCGAACAGAGGGATTTAAAGGTTGTTGCCTTGGAGATGTTTAGACCAACCACGGAGCAGATTGATGGTCATTATCCGAAAGATAAGGCCTGGATTGCCCGCTTAGGACAGAAGACACTAACGACCTATCAGAAGTATGGTATTGATCCAGTAGAAGCACTTGGTACAGCGGATGATTTTGAACTTGGAACGATGGTACGCAGATGGCTTGTAGATTATATGACCTCTGCACCATTGGTACGTATGGTGATAGAGGGAGTACACGCAGTGGATATGGTGCGTAAAATTTGTGGTGTGACCCTGCCCAATTTAGCTGATATGGGTACTATCCGCGGCGATTATTCTGTTGATTCTCCAGCTGTGGCTAATACCGAGAAGAGAGCTGTGATGAATTTGGTACATGCTTCAGAGACCCCCCAAGAAGCCGAACACGAGATATCTTATTGGTTTGGTGGTCGAGATGTAATCTTTGACTACGCTAGGTTCACCGAGTAATTTGTATATTATATATTTAAAAATCCCCGCATAAACGGGGATTTTTGTTTGAAGTTTTTTTAACCCTATACTATTTGGTATTTTCAATAAAATAGTTGATAATATCTTGGTCACCTATGTAGCATTTTTGTCCATCAAAAAGTAACGGAACGCCGATCTGGTCTTCTGGTATCGCGCATAGCTTAGCTTTTTCTAAGAGTAGGTTGGCATTGGCGGATTCGTGTATTTCTTTTTTTTCAAATTTTATTTTTTCTTCAATTTTATTCTGTCGGATATATGTCTCTACGTTTTGACAATGTGGACAATCATAGCGCGAAAACAATGTTATAGCGCTAGTTTCTTTTCCAGTAGTTTTAGGGCGGAACAGAAAAAAGGCGCCGATGATGGCCAGAATGGCTATACCTATATATATTGCTATTTTATTTTTCATAGGGTATAGGGTATTCAGTAAATTTAATACTGATTATTTTATCATATTTAGCGTTTCTTTGTAAAGAAAAAATCGCCCCAGAAGGGCGATTTCTTTAGGCTTTTTTCTTCAAAGTGCGGCGGCAGGTGGAACAAATTTTGATATTAGTACCAGCTACTTGCAAAGATTGTAAGTTTGGATTTTGTCTGCGAGGTACCTTGCGGTTGGAGTGGCTCACATGGTTGGCCCGAACCGAGGTTTTACTGCATAATTGGCATGTTCTGCTCATATTTATTGATTATTTAGGGTTATTAAGATATAATTTAATAAACGTAGTCTAGCTTATTTTATCCTTTTTGTCAATATGGATCCTATTTTTCTATTATTTTATTTCTTTATAGTGATTCCTTCGGCTATTATCCACGAATATGCCCATGGTTGGATGGCCGACCATCTGGGCGACCCTACGGCACGTTATGCTGGGCGTCTGACCCTTAACCCTAAGGCACACATTGACCTGTGGGGTACTATTGTCATGCCCATTTTATTGTTTTATCTCAGTGGCGGTGGTTTTACTTTTGCCTATGCTAAACCAGTCCCGTATAACCCCTACAACCTTAAGGATCAGCGTTGGGGGCCGGCTTTGGTAGGTTTGGCCGGTCCGATGGCTAACTTTCTTCTGGCTTTTTGTTTTGCTATGGTTCTTAGATTTGTACCGACGACCCAAATAGGTTCCCTAGGAATTTTGCTATATATAATCGTACAGGCCAATGTCGCCTTACTCATTTTCAATCTTATTCCCATCGCGCCTCTAGACGGTTCGAAGATTCTCTTTGCTGTATTACCCAGCTCCACTTATCGTTTACGCGCATTTTTGGAACATTATGGTTTCGTTATATTGTTGTTCTTTATAGTCTTTTTGGCCGGCATCCTAACTCCTATTATAAATTTAGTTGTTAATTTATTAGTTGGTTAATTTTATGAAGTTACTTTTTCGTTGGCTTTTAAGCGCATGTACTTTGCTCCTCATAGCATATTATGTGCCGGGTATTTTAGTGACAAGCATTTATGCCGCCCTGATCGCGGCTCTGGTATTGGGTCTGATCAATGCCTTAATTAGGCCTTTGGTTATACTACTCACTCTGCCGGTAAATATTTTAACCCTAGGGTTATTTACCTTGGTAATCAACGCATTGTTATTTTGGTTTGCCTCCACGATTGTAAAAGGATTTTTTGTAGCAGGTTTTTGGCCGGCCTTTTGGGGCGCTCTGATAATGTGGCTGGTAGGTTGGTTTGTAAATGTGCTTTTAAAAAATTAAATGAAAAATTACGCTTCCAATAGAGCCCAAAAAGGAAAAACGGCGTATCGTACGCCTAGTATGTTTAAAGTATATAAATCGCAATTTGCTAAAGTGAAATTATGCCAAAGAAAGAATACAAAATTATTTCAGTCGGAGGATCAATTATCGTCCCTAAGGAAGGATTTGATATAGAATTTTTGAAAGAATTTCTCCAGATGATTTTGGACCGCGTAAAATTAGGCGATAAATTTATTCTGGTCACTGGTGGGGGAGCCACCTGTCGAGCTTATCAACAAGCGGCCAAAGAAGTTGCTGATTTATCTAATGAGGATTTAGACTGGTTAGGAATTTATACTACATGGTACAATGCTGAGTTTGTGCGGATGCTCTTTGGTGATTTAGCGTATAAAGAAGTAATTAAAAATCCAACTCAAAAAATTAAAACCAATAAGCCCGTTATTCTAGCCGGGGGTTGGAAACCGGGATGCTCTACAGACAGAGACGCGGTATTATTGGCCAAGACCTACGGAGTTAAAGAAATTATCAATGCTTCCAATATCGACTACGTCTATACCGCTGATCCAAAATTAGATCCCCAGGCCCGTCCGATTGAAAAGATGAGCTGGACAGAATTAAAAAAATTGGTTGGTGATAAATGGCAGGCCGGAGCTAATGTACCGTTTGATCCGATGGCGGTAAAAGAAGCGGAAAAATTAAAATTAAAACTCATGTTTGTTAAAGGGACTGAAATAAAAGAATTTAAAAAAATATTGGAGGGCAAAGAATTTTCAGGAACTGTAATAAATTAAGATATGAGCGAGCGAAGAGGTATACCTAATGGTGTCGTAGAAGTAAAGGAGAGCGGTACATCTAAAGATACAGAAAAACTGTAGGGGAGCGGGAAATAAAAATCCCGCATGAGGTTGTACGTGAAAAATGGATAGAAGCGGTTAAATTAGCTCTGTCTGAAAATGATAAAATGCAATTATCGCCACAATGTGAACAGGCGATTGAGTACGCTATGTCTACTATTGGTGGGTCACGCGAATATTTTTCTCTTGCGGGGTATGGAGTATTTGAAAGTAAATTGTTCAATAAAAGTAATTGGTTGGTTCTAGCACAGAAATTTCCGGAGATTGCCCCATATTTAGAAAATTTACGTCACAGGGTACACGCAGAAATTAGATTGGGGTTCCAACCACAAATAGCGGAAGCCGTAGAAGGTTATTTAGCCAAGGCTGGCTATCCGGAGTGGAGTCCTAATTTTCTTAAAAGACACAATGATGCGCAGGCCAGGCGTGTACACACTTGGGTTGCGAACCATGTGCAGGGTCTTAATGGCCGTCCGGATTGGCAAATGATGGTTGGTAGATTATCGGATCAGGCAAAAGAGAAATTTTCTATTGAGCCTGCTGGTAGAAAAATACCCGAACACGGATTGTTTCCACTTTTTTTAGAGACGCTAGATAGAATTATTAAAACGTATGGTTATTGGACGCCTGCTCTGGTAGAACATCAATGGAAGAGACTCTATTTAAGATTGATCCAGCGTTTTAGAAAGTCATCGTCGCGGTCGCCTTCTGGTAAAGACGATGGTGATGCAGATAGGCCGAACTGGCAGGAGATTTTAACGCAATTACCCGAGAAATATCGTTCAAAATTTTGGTGGGTTTTTGGTAGAGAAACTAGTTATCGCAGGGAGTCTGATGCGGTTGGAGAAGTTACGGGATTGTTAAAACAATTTAAGCCCCAGAGATGGGGACCTCGTTGGCTGGATCATAACGGTGGGTCAGCTGTCAGGCAGTATTGGGAAAATCATTTTCGAAATCCTGATAGTACTATAGATTGGACCAAATTATTACAACAATTACCCATAGAATGGCAAAAAAAGTTCGGTGCTGGGAGCTAGGATTCGCTCATTGTTAGCCAAAATATCCTCTTTTACTCTTGACGTAATAGCCAAAATATGCTATTATTTTTTGTTATTTCATATTTTGACAAGAAATCACATCACAAAGAAAGTATATTTGAAAAAGTATTTTTTCTTGGTGGTGCGAATTTACTGGAGGAAGCAATGAAGATCGGAGTAGCTCTGGGAGCCGTCATGGTGTTGGTCGCGGCCCTTGTCGTTCTCGCAGTGCATGTCACAATGCGGTGCGAGGAACCGACCTCTGGAGTAGCTACGACCGCCCCGGCCAGTGTCGACAGTGGCTGCGATCGCCCCCCGGCGTATTTGCCGGTGGGGGTCAGCCCAGAGGGCTGGATCCAGACCTGCCAGGCCGACAAGGCCAGACAGGCGGGGGACAGCCGCGAGGCGGCCAAGCAGGCCGACATGGAGGCGGCATGGAGGAGGGGGGATTACCCCGACCAGACCGGGCCCTAACGGGGGCCCCACCGCCACAACCGCCGGGCTGCGCGTCGCTTGCGACGTGGCAGCCCGGCACCCCTATATTTCCTATCAGCAAAAGTTGGTGGTAAATGTAGGGGTTTTTAGTTGACCAATCGTTGGATTATTTATATAATATATTTATCTTAATTTACATCCAATTGGTTTATTATTGCTATTTATTTAGCAAAAGAGTTAATCATTAAAAATATGATACATCCAGACGGAGAAGGTGGTGTAGAATTTCATGCTAATTTATCACGTCGAATTTCGGAAGCAGAAACAGCGCAGGAGTTGCTATCTGCCATGCCCCTCGCGACTTTAACAGAAGCGAAACGAAACTTAATAAATAAAAAGATAACAACTGCGATTAAAAATGGGTCAGATTTGGCTCCAGAGGATTGGGAGAGTTTTTCTATAATATTGCCAATTTCTGAAAGCGATCACGATTCGATGAGATTGAAATTTAAAGAATTGTCGGACCGCAGGCGAAATCTGGATGGATTTAATAGGGTTATTTTGGATCGTCTTCATGGAAGGTCTGTCTCCGTTGGAGAAAATCAGCAGGTCATGGTTGAAGAGGAACAGACACAGCATGTATTTTTGGCTATCAATAATGTTTATAGTAATATAATTCGTCCGCCTACTCTTGTTGGAGGGGTGGTCAGCCAAATTAGAAGTAAGATCGGTGGCTTAGGATCTAAAAAGGCCGCTCCCTCCAAACCAGCCAAGTTACCAGAAGATTTGGGTGATCTTGGTGTATTTCTAAGAAAAGAAGTTTTATCAGGACAAGAATTAACCGATAAGTTTTTAAGAGATTTTGTATCTATTTGTTTAAAAGATGCTAATTCTACTAAATCACTCATAGCTTTGACGAAACAACTAAGTAAAGGAAGAATGGGTAGCTTGGGTTGGATTGATGATAGAGAAGCTAATACCATTATTGCAAAATTAGAACAATTCGGTGGGGCAGATGATATAAAAATAAAAGAGGCTAGGGAAGCTATACAAGGAGCTGTACAGTTGTAAAATTTTAATAATTTATAAAATTTTATGCAAGAGAGAGGAGACGGTGGAGTGCCGAGAGCTAGTCGTCTGGAAGAGATGGGTGGTCCTTTTATTAAATTTGGAGAATATGAGAGAGGGGATTCTTCAGCTATAGTGCATCATAATACTAATGAGATAGAAGGTAATTTAGCCGGTCGGAGGCAGAGGGACGGAATTTTAAGAGGTAGGCTTCAGGGTGGAGAGAAATTACCGGTGCAATTTGGTCGGAGCCGGGTTCCTTTGGATATTGTAAGAGGGGGGGTATATTATGCCGAAGGCGCTATCGATCTCTATGGTGGTTTATATTTAGGTGTAAGGCCGATAGGTAGAGAACAAGCCGAGGCTGTGAATATCCTACCACACATCCGCTTAGCCTTTGCCGCTAGGGGAGCAACAAAATTGGATAAGTTCACCTCCACAGTGAGGGATAGCCGTGGAAATATTTCTGGGGTAATTGAAGATATACCGGATGAAGCTATTATTGGATATGAATCAAAAGAAATACTACCCGAGGCAACTCATATATTTAATGAGACAGTTTTTGTTCATAATGTTTTAAAATCAAGAACATTTAAAGAATTGCTATCCGTGATCGAATTATTGAGTGCCGATTATTTAACGGCTAGGCAAGAAAAGTTATATGGTCACGAAACTAAGATAAAGAACTTAGGGCGAGTCATTAATGAGTATCTTGAATATCTAAATAACTTAAGCGATAGTGATTTATTAGAAATTACAGAAAGGTTAAACAGGTTGGGTGCTAAGGGGGCGCCATCGGAAGTAGCTGTTGTATTAAGGGAATTGAAACGTATTCACCCAGAATTATCGCACAAAGTTATTGATCTTTTGAAAGAGAAGACTGCCGTGGCATCACGAAGGAAGGAAATTAAAATAGCAGAGGCAAAGATGTCTTTTGATCAGGCAGTGTACAGAGCGCACATGATGGTGGATCTAGCTGGAGTAGTTGGATCTCAAGGAAAAGATTATTGGCATATGATTGGCAGAGACGATTTAGCCGAAAGTGCCCTAGGTTTATTAATGAAATTACTAGGAGGACAAGAAGAGAGGCTGGATATTGTTACATCGTCTGGAATTGAGGGCCAGCAATCTTCTGGTCGACTAAAGAGACACTACACCGAGACGGTTACAAATATAAAAGCATTATCTCAGATAGATTATATGTTGGGTGAGAAGGCCAGGACTTTATGTAATGATATGTTAGCCGGCCAGGCCGTAGATACCCATCAATTGAGTAAATTTTATCAAAGGATACTAAGCACGGATGATTGGCATCGTGTTGAAAAAGATTTAGAAATATTAAATAAAGCATCTACAGATGATAAAAGAGTAGACGATGGTTTGTTTAGTCGTCTTGCCGAAGTTAACATAACACTGGGGAGTCGAGCTCGTGAATTATGGCAAGCAAAGGCGCAGGCTGCGGAAAGTAAAGCAAGACAAGAGGCAGAAGAAATGGCCGCAGAAAGAAAAGGTTTTGTTACAGGATTGGCAGCACGGGAGAAAAATTTAACACAGAAAGAAGAGGAAAGAAGAAAGGCAGAGGAAGAACAGCGCGTAGAGAATGAAAAAAATCAAAAAAGACTAGTAGTATTATCAGAAAAATGGAAAAGTTTATCTAATGCATCTGCCGTGTTGCAAGTGGAAAATCCAAGCGATTATGGTGTAGCTCTTGAAGATTGGGAGAAATTAAAGGGACTGATTATTGCTTTGGATTCGCAGGGTCAAAGATTTATCAGGAGCGGTTCAGCGGATAGTGACATAGAGACAATAAAAAGAGCGGAGGATGCGATTAAAGGAATGATCAGCCTTAACCCTATTTTAGGCAATCGAGCGCGCGAATTATGGGATGGTTTGGTGAATGAAAGATTTGGTATAGAGGTAGTCACGATTACCGATATTTTGAGGTCTTGTGAAAATTTAGCAGAGTTACGGAAGGAGCTAAAAAATATGATGTTAGCTGGGGCGGTAACTTTTGTTGACGATAAAAAAGAGTTTTCTATTGAGGATGTTTTGTTAGCGATGGATTTAATTGAAGAAAAACAGCAAATGATCAAAGCCAATGAAGGGGGCGTAGAAGGTAATGAAAAAAGACCAAATACTACAAATTTAAAATTACGAAGAGAAATAGAAAAAAATAGGAGCCGCCTACCTGATTTTATGGCCGATTTCTACCCCCGGTACCAAGAATAGGCATATTTTAGTAAGATGAGGGGGAAGACTGTCAACCAAACTGTTTTTATTCTTTATTGCCAATCTCTTGACATTTTTTCTCCTTTGTATTACTATTATCTTAGATCCATAGACAGCAGGTGCCCTTTGGGCTTAATTTCCTGCCGAGGTGCAAAGCTAATCGCTAAAAGTCGATTTGCGCTATATGTCTGTGGTAAACCACAGATTTTTTGTTAAATATGTCAAAAACAAAACAACAAAAACAAGATACGCTACAGACCTTAGAAAGTGGGTTAAAAGCCGCTAAATCGGCCGTTTTCGCCAATTTTCAGGGTTTAACTGTGGCAGAGATGGAAGAACTGCGTAAGGATTGCCGCAAAGAGAATATCCAGGTTTTGGTGGCCAAGAAAACCTTGGTTAAAAGAGCCTTTGAGACTCTAGGTCTAACCGGAGCCGATCCAAAGCTTTTTAAAGGTGGTGTGGCAACTTTTTTAGGGAGCGATGAAGTCGGTCCAGCCAAAATTGTCAGCACTTTCGCCAAGACTCATGAAATCGCCGCTATTTTCGGCGGAGCCTTGGAAGGGAAGTATGTTGATGCAAATATGGTAAAAAGTTTAGCTGCCCTTCCGGGTAAGCAGGAACTTTTGTCCAAATTGGTTGGTACTCTCAACGCCCCGGTTTCCGGCTTTGTCAATGTGCTTGCCGGTAATTTACGCAATTTAGTGGGTGTACTTAATAATATTAAAAACGCGAAAGCGTAAAATAATTTAAATATAATAATATGACCGACGAAAAGAAAATCGTTGAGGTGCCGGAAAAGTTCAAGGCCCTCGTAGAACAAATTGAAAAAATGTCCGTGTTGGATCTCGCCGAGTTGGTGAAGATCTTGGAAGACAAATTTGGTGTGTCTGCTGCCGCCCCGGCTATGATGATGGCCGCCGCCCCGGCCGCTGGTGGAGCTGCCGCCGAAGAAAAGACAGAGTTCAATGTAGAATTGACCGATGTCGGCGCCAACAAGATCAATGTGATCAAGGCAGTAAAAGAGATTACCGGTTTGGGCTTGGCTGATGCCAAGGCCGTGGTAGATGGCGCCCCGAAGGTGATCAAAGAAAGTGTAAAGAAAGAAGATGCCGAGGTCATGAAGAAAAAGATCGAAGAGGCTGGCGGTAAGGTAACTTTGAAATAATAGTTTGTAAACAAAAAAGACGAGTTACATCAACTCGTCTTTTTTTGTCTTCAGTTATGATATTACTGCTGATCATCTAAGGTAGAGGAATCTGATAAAGCTTGTTGCTATCTAGAATGTAGGCATTTTTGTTAGGTTCATCCACTATCATACCGGTGGGGTTGGTAAATATTTTAGCCGTTACTTGGGATTTTAGTCTTCCATCTTTCTCCAATATTACTAAGCGTTTTTCGGCGGCATCCAGGACATACAAGTATTGTAGGTCGTTGTAGGACCATATTTTAGTACCACCGGTTATCGCCGGATCTAGACCCTGTACTGTGAATGGCTGACTGACACCAGCGGAAAATTTTACGATCTCGCCGGTACTTTTTAGTATAAAGAGGTCGCCTTCGATAGTGAAGTCTGCACTGTCTTTAAGATCAGCACTCGCTTTAAGCCACTCTTTACCGGGGCCGAATCCATTTTTTATATTGTCATGTTTGTATATTTGGTTATTGAGGACATCCAAACTATACAGACGTCGGTTGTAGACGATGATACTTTTGATATCTACGGTCTGGTTCGGATATTCGATCTCCAATTTTTTAAAGGAGTTATCTTGAAAATTATATTGTAATAATTGATTTTTATCTAACAGGAATAGTGAGTAGTCATTTTCTTTGGGAGTAGTTCCAGCTATGAAATGAGCGGAACTGTAGCCAGTATCTAGGGTCGTATTTTCTCTAGATAATAAATCGTAGACGACAATATTTTGGCTATCCCCGGTGCCGATAATTTTAGTGCCGATTTTAGTAATTTGATTAAGTTTGGTAATGCCTGGTAGTTGGCTCCAGTCCGTCACTAATTGTGGATCCACTGAAATGACCTTTCTGACCCTCATTAATATGGATTGAATTTGTTCGTCCATACCTTGGCAAATTGCTTTATTTTCTCTACTTTCACAGGACATTTTGGCGAGTAAATCTTTGGCGGAGTTTATATTATCAAGAGCGGTAACAGTGTCATTATATATGAGGGCGCTCTCCGCAGCGTCTTTTTGGGTAGTTAGTTGTTGTAGATTGTCTTGGAATAGTTTACTGGCCGCCTGACGTTGTTTTTGGACACTTAAAAACAAAATACCACCCGCGATACAGATAACAACAATCAGAGATGCTCCAACTAGGATCTTGGTGATTAGTGGCAATTGTTGGAGATTTTGTTTGTGGTTATGCCAACCCATGGATAAATTATTAATAATTTCTTTACGGCGGTTGTGCATGTTAGTGATCAGGAAGAAAATCGTTATAAAAAATTTACCGATAGCCTTTAGCAAAGAAAGCAGGACAAGTAATACCCATAAAATGGCCTGTCCAAGATATTTAACAGCAGTCCAAATAGCGCTCAAGATATCTTTGGCTTCCCAAGCATCGGCTTGCCTATTCGGGCGATTTTTAAGGTGAATTGAATTTACTTCAGCTCTGGGGTAACTGGGCTGAGGCGTTGGTTTGTTAGAAAGATTATTTTGCCATCCTTTTATTTTGTCTCCGAAACTATTGGTTAGAGAAGGGGAGAGCGTACTGGCGGTGTTTTGTTCGGTAACAAACAGTCTATTTACGGCCTGTCCGTCATTTTCGGTTCGTCTTGCAACAGGTGTATGACCTTCTGGAGCACCCAAATGGATGATTAGCCCACCGAAAGATAGTCCGTTGCGTAGTTCGGAGAGCACCTTTTCTAGATGTTCGGCACTCTGTCGCGGTGGGCGGGAGCTGATTATCTTCTGTAAACGGTCGTGGCTAAAATAGTCGGCGATATGTGGTGTGCCTATGAACATGTAGTCCTCAGGGCTAATTTTACCCTGTACAATTTGAGAAAATATATGGGAGTTGCCTTTTTCTTCGCGGTTGGCATCCACCAGGTCCATTTTTTGGTAGCTACCGTCTTTTTTCTTGTAAAAGAGGATGATTTGGGGGGCATTGTGAAAGGCAAAGATGATCTCCGGTGGGCGAATAACACCCACTACACAATGTAGGGTGCTGTTGTTTTGAATTAGGGGATAGCTTTGCTGGTTTATCTTTTCTAATATTTTTTCAAAGTTCTGATTATTCTCCCCATCCCTCGCTTCATAATAGCCATTCTCTATCTCATCTATCATGCCCTGCAATTTTATGATATATTCATTGTCCGCACCATTGGTTTCACAAATAGCAAAAAAATAGCCACGTTCTCGCTCTTCCGGAGTGGATGGTTCAGTGATATGCAATAGAGCATGTGACTGCTTTTGGCTCCCTCCTTCTACAAAAAATTCATTAAGATGCAGTATGGGATCCATATTTAAATTTTGACTTTTTAAGCTATAATTATTATACTATATCTGCTGAATGAGCACAATATAGAGGAGCATCTTTCCAAATTTTTGACTTTCAATTTTATATCTCTAAAGTATGCTTGAACACCTAATTGGTTCAAAGACGCGGCTTAAGCTTTTACAGCTATTTTTTCGTTCTTCCGGACGTTCTTTTTACGTTAGAGAGATGGCGAGACAGTTGGAAACCCAGCTTAATGCCGTACGTCGTGAGATAGCCAACCTGGAAAAATTAGGGATTATCCGACAGGTGGATGCGAGTACCGCGAAAATAGAAGAAATAGGTACCGAACGCTCTAAATATTACAAATTGAATACAGATTTTTTGTTATATCCGGAATTGCAGGCATTATTGATTAAAAGTCAGGAATTGGAGGAGCAAAAGTTGATAGAGGATATTAAAAGAAAAGGTGGAAAAATTAAATTTTTATTACTTACCGGTAATTTTACCTCCGAACCGGCGGCCCTGACGGATTTATTGATAGTCGGCCAGGTGAAGGTCGTTTTTATAGCCAAGGTGATCCGCGATTTTGAAAAATTGGTTGGTAGGCCGATTAGATATACTGTGATGGAAGAAGAAGAGTTTAGGGATCGCCGAGAAATTGGAGATAGGTTTCTATATAGCGTCTTTGAGAGTAAAAATATAGTGGCGCTGGATGAGCTGGGTATTAGCTAAAAACTATGTATATATTGGTCGATAATTCCAAAGATGGCGAATTAAATTTTTTTTATACCTTGAATACCAAATGGGTTCAGCAGGTTTTTCGTACCGAACAGAGTTTGGATTTACTATCCGCCCTGGATGATTGTTTAAAGAAAATAGGAAAAAAAATATCGGATTTACGTGGTCTAGCCGTGGTGGTTGGTAAAGGTAGATTCACCGCCACGCGCGTGGCAGTCACCGTGGCTAATACCTTGGCCTACACTTTGCAGATACCGGTAGTAGCTATGAAAGATCCAGACACTGCTCAAGCGGTGAATATGATAGAGAGTGCCCCGGTAGGTCAATATGTAAGTGCCAAATACAGTGGGGAGGCTAATATCGGAAAAAAGAAAAATTAGTTATGCTTACAGATTATCAGCGCTATAGATTATATGAAATTTTGCCAGGTTTTAGTATCTGGTTTACTTTAATTTTGGGTATTGTTTTGTCTTTTTTCAAACCACTTTGGATGATTTATCTGGTGATTATCTTTGATGTCTATTGGGTGCTCCGGGTTATATATTTTGCTTTTTACCTTGTTTTATCTTGGGCGCGTTTTAGGCGATCTGTCAAAACGGACTGGATGGCGCTGCTAAAAAAAGAATACCCCCATTGGCAAGAGAAGAAAAATGTGATTTTTTTGCCGCTATACAATGAAGAATATGGGGTAGTTCGTGAAACTATAGACGCTCTCGCGAAATCTACATATCCCCTTGAGAATTTATATGTAATAGTCGCTGGCGAGGGTAGAAAATTGGAGCATTTTAAAAAAATGCAGGATAAAATCAGAAGCGATTTTGGTGGGAAATTCGCTGACTTGATTTTTTATACCCATCCAGACAATCTACCTGATGAGATCCCAGGCAAGGGCTCCAATATTCATTACGCCGAATATGAATTCAAAAAATATGCGGATAAGCGAGGATGGACGTATGAGAATATTATCATTTCTGTTTTTGATGTAGACACCGTGGTGCATCCAGAATATTTTGCGCACCTGACATATATGTACTGCCGACATCCTAATCCAACCCGGAGTTCCTTCCAGCCGGTGACTTTGTATAATAACAATCTTTGGGAATCGCCGTCGGTATTACGCATCATGGCTTTTGGCACCAGTTTTTGGATGTTGTTTGGCATGGCGCGTTTGGATAATTTGGTAACTTTTTCGTCGCATAGTATGAGTTTTAAGGCGGCAATAGATTGCGGTGGGCATGCTAAGGATATTGTCAGTGAGGATTCGCGTATATTTTTTCAATGTTGGCTACGTTATAACGGTGACTATGAGGTGACCCCGCTATATATACCAGTATCTATGGATACTGTGCGTGACAATCGCATATGGAGAAGCTTAAAAAATTTGTATCTGCAACAGCGTCGCTGGGCCTGGGGAACGGAGAATATTCCTTATCTGTTATGGCAATTTGGGGAAAACAAAAAAATTCCTTGGCAAAAAAAAGCGGTGGTTTTGTTTCACGAGTGGGAGGGCAAATGGAGCTGGGGTGTAGTGGCTATTCTGATCACCGTACTTGGGCGTCTGCCTCTATGGGTGGCTAGCGGTGATGTGCGACAGAGTGCACTTTTTTTCAATACTCCGCATGTCTTAGAAATTTTAATGACCTTATCCATGGCCGGGTTGTTTGTTTCGGCTATTATGGGTATGCTCATTTTACCACCTCGGCCGGAAGGTTTTGGCCGGCATAGATATTTATATATGCTTTTGCAGTGGGCATTAGTGCCAATATCCATGATACTTTTTTCTTCGTTTCCATGTATCGATGCCGTCACTCATTTGATGTTTGGCAAATATCTTGGTTTTAATGTCTCTGCTAAAAAGAGAATATAACCATATGCGTAAATTTATCCTTTTTTCAATTATTATACTGGCAGCGCTTGGGGCAGTCATAAGTTATTTTTGGTTTACCCGTAATTCCGGACAGCTACAGAAAATAGTGATCAACTCCGTACAGGAAAAAATAGGCAAGGATGTGATAGAAGACAATTTATTGAATAAGGTTTTAGGGATAGATGCCCCCCGTTTTTATTTAGTACTCTTCCTAAACAATACAGAATTACGCCCAGCCGGTGGATTCATTGGCGCCTACGCGGTAGTAAAGGTGGACAAGGGGATACCGGAAATTTTAAAGGTAGAGGGCACCGAAATTTTAGATAATCTAGCTCCTAAAGATTTTGTTTCCGTTCCGCCGGCACCAATTGGAAAATATTTAAAGGTAAGCCGTTGGAATTTTCGAGATAGTAATTGGTCGCCCGATTTCGCTGTGTCTTCGGCTAAGGCCTTGGAATTGTATAAAAAAGAGAGGGGGTTAGAGGCAGAAAATATTTCCGGAGTAATTGGCTTCACCCCAACGGTATTGGAAGAATTGTTAAAAATTTCCGGACCTATAAAAGTAAACGGCGTAGAGTTTGACGCTAAAAATTTTACGGAGAAGTTGGAATACGAAGTGGAATACAATTATGCCAAGCAGGGGATTGATTTTTCGGAAAGGAAAAAAATGCTCTATGATTTAACTCATGCATTGTTTGCAAAATTACGCGTAGATGTATTTTTACATTGGTCAAAATATCTGGCCTTGAGCGAACAGATGATAAAAGAAAAGCAGATTGCCGCGTATTCTACTGAGACCGAAATTCAGAAATTCTTACATAACAAAGAATGGTCCGGCGAGATGCAAACCGGCCAGGCGGATTACCTGTTATGGGTAGATGCCAATTTAGGGGCGCTCAAAACCGATGTGTCTATCAATCGAAATTTGCAATACAAGATTTATCGCGATGCTACCGGGCAATGGATGGGCGAAGCGGCAATGACCTTTAATCACCAGGGAAAATTCGATTGGCGCACCAGCCAATATATGGATTACGCTCGATTGTTTGTGCCAAAGGGTAGTGAGCTTCTATCTGTATCCGGAGCTGATGAGGTAGATTATCCTAAAAATCATCAGGCGGATTTAGGAGAGGAATTAGGATATACCTGGTTTGGCACTTTTGCGAAAGTTTATCCGGGAAAAAACAAGACATTGACTTTTAAATTTAAATTAGCGCCAACTGTAGTTGAAAAAATTCAAAAAGGTGAATATAGTTTGTTGGTGCAAAAACAGTTAGGTACCATTGTGCCTAAATTGACTTTAGACCTAGATTTTGGTAAGAAAGTAGTGTCCGCCGCACCCGGAGAGGTAACAGAATATCATGGTGATAGTAAATATAATTTTGTAACGGATTTGAGCGCGGATAGAGCGTTTGAAGTAAAATTTTAATTATGTTCATCAAAAAAATTGGAATTGATCTAGGTACCAATAATGTCCGTGTTTACGTACCTAAAAAAGGTATCTTAATTAATGAACCGAGTGTAGTGGCTGTATCCAAAGGGGATGGTAAGATTTTAGCGGTTGGAATAGAGGCTAAGGATATGCTGGGGCGCACACCGGATTCTATTTCCGCCGAGCATCCCTTAAAAGAAGGAGTAATCGCTAATTATCATACCACTGAAGCGATGCTTAGGTATTTTATTAACAAGGCCCTGGGTGGGGTGCATTTGTTCAGACCAGAAGTAATGGCCGCCGTACCGGCTGGTATTACCTCCACCGAACGTCGCGCGGTGATTGATGCCACTTTGGCCGCGGGTGCACGCGCTGCCTACATTATTAAAGCCCCTATTGTCGCCGCTATCGGCGCGGACATTCCCATTGGAGCCGCTTCCGGGCATATGGTGATTGATATTGGCGGTGGGACGGCAGAGATTGCTGTAATTTCTTTAGGTGGTATTGTTTGCTGTGGTTCGGTGCGTATTGGTGGCAATAAATTTGATGAGGCGATTGCCGAATATGTGCGTCAAAAATATAACCTAGCGATTGGTGTACATACCGCTGAAGAAATAAAAATTAAGGTTGGTTCGGCGATGTTTATGGCTAAGCCCCTGACAGTGGATATAAAAGGGCGTGATACTGTCACCGGCCTGCCCCGTGTAGTGAATGTTAATTCCGATGATACCACCGAGGCTCTACAGCATGACCTGGCTAATTTAATGGATGCAATCAAGGCAGTGTTGCATGATACGCCGCCGGAATTGTCAGCTGATATAATGGATAAAGGTATTATCTTAACCGGCGGTTCGGCCATGCTACATAATTTAAATGAGTTGATAACTCAGTCCACCGGCGTGCCGACCTATGTGGCTGAAGATCCACTCTTTTGCGCTGCCAAGGGTACAGGTATCGCGCTGGAGAACATCGAAAGCTATAAAAGAAGTATTTTGGCGACAAGATAAAATATATGATTATCGGTATCGAAGTCAGCCATGCGAACAAGGAACAGAGAACAGGCGTGGAAAATGTCTGCCTTGCTTTGACACAAGAGTTAAAAAAACAAATACCTTCGGCCACGGAGGTGATTTTGTATTCCAACAAACCACTGGGTAGGGAGTTGAGTGGTATCCCCATAAATTGGCAGGCAAAAATTTTGTATTGGCCCTTTAAAAAAATGTGGAGTCAGGTTAGATTGTCATTTGAACTTTTATTCCATCCGCCGGATATTTTTTTTGCGCCCGGCCAGCTCATACCATTTTTTTGTCCCAAAAAAACTATTGCCATAATTCACGATAGTGCCTTTTTATTTTATCCCGAAGCATATAATTTTTGGGGTAGGCAATATTTAAAATGGATGAATAAGCGAATAATAAAAAAGTCGTGGAAGATAATTACCTCATCGGAATTTAATAAAGATGAAATAAAAAAATATTATGGCGATAAAGCGGCCGAAAAAGTGGTGGTTATTCCTTTTGCTTATGATAGTCAAAAATTTAAAATAATTACAGAAGATAAAAAAGAAATTTTAGAAAAGTATAAAATTACCAAATCATATATAATATCCATCGGTCGGCTCGAAAAGAAAAAAAATACCGTGAATATTATCAAGGCATTTAATATCCTAAAAAAATATCAAGATATACAATTGGTACTCATTGGCAATCCGGGTGTTGGCTATGACGAAGTCGAGGGTGAAATCCAAAAGAGTCCTTACAAAAATGATATTATCCGGCCAGGGTGGGTGGGCGGCGATGACGTTCCATATTTATTAAATAAAGCTCAAGTTTTTGTTTTTCCGTCGCTCTATGAAGGTTTTGGTTTGCCGGTGCTGGAGGCTATGGCCTGTGGGTGTCCGGTGGTGGCCGGCGATTTGCCATCTTTGCACGAGGTGGGGGGCGAGGCGGCGTTATACGCCGACTCAAATAGCGCCGTGGATATAGCGGAGAAGATATCAGAGGTAATAACAGGCGAAAAAAGAGTAAAAATAGTCAGCGAGGGGTTAGAACATGTGCAAGATTTTTCCTGGGAGTATACGGTAAAAAAGATTATATCCTTGTTCTAGAATTTGTTGCGCAAAATGTAATCCTTTGATATAATATAAACGCCTACAAATGGCGTTTTTGAGTATAAGAAAGACAAGCGAGCTATGAATTTTATTGGACAACAGAAGATTGTTGATTTTTTTGATAATTCCATAAAAAACGGCCGTTTGGCGCATGCCTATTGTTTCGTAGGGCCGGATGAAATAGGTAAACGGGCTCTGGCTAAGCAGGTAAGTGCCGTGCTATTAGGAATTGATGAAAATAAACTAGCCAGCCATCCCGATTATTATTATCTAGAAAGAATTGAAGACGAAAAAACCGGCAAATTAAAAAAGGAAATTTCTATTGCCCAGGCACGCGATTTAAAGACGCGTTTGCGAGGAAAATCATGGTCAGGGGGTTATCAGGCGGTGATAATCGATGAGGCGGAATTATTAAATGAAGAATCGTCTAACGCCCTTTTAAAAATTTTAGAAGAACCGGGGAGTCAGTGTATTTTTTTTCTTTTGACCACTAATGATCAGGCGCTCTTACCGACCATTCGTTCTCGTTGCCAGATGATATATTTTTCTTTGACGTCCAAAGAAGATATTTGTGGCGGTTTAATTAAGTTGGGATATGGGTCGGAGGAAGCAAATACCGCCGCCGCCTTATCTTGGGGCCGGCCGGGACGGGCGATAAAGTTTTTACAAGATAGTGATTTACAGAATGAATATTACAAAGAGATCGCGCGTTGGGAAGGAATGATTGATCAGCCATTCTATATAAAATTAAAAAAAGTTGACGATTTGTTTGGTAATAAAACTGATCATACCGACCATATCCGTGAACGAGATAATCTGCAAAAGATTTTGGATCTATGGCTCATGTTGTGGCGCGACGTATTACTTTTAAAATTTAATGGTCGGAGTGGAATATTTGGGGAAACAATAAATTTAGCTGGGGCAAATAATTTATCCGTGGAGAAGATTTGTGACATATTAGAAAGTATCAGAGAAGCAAAGATTTTTTTACGGCAGAATATTCATCCGCGTTTACTTTTAGAACAAATTTTACTTAAATTTTAATTATATAAATTATTTATGATCAAAAATTTTTCTCTATCTTTGATCTTTGTCTTGGCGGCGGCCACGCTTCTAACCGGGGCCGGCTGTGTATTGTTCGGTCAGACAAGCGCAGGACCGGTCGGTATGTATCGCTCTTCAGATAAAGGTGAAACTTGGCAGCAGATTGTGGCCTATCCCACCGCTAAGGGTGTGCAGAGTTTGGCTGGTTTGAATATTTTTAGGATTTATGACGATCCGAGTGATCCGAATGCTATGTATGTTGGCACTCGTGGACAAGGCTTGTATTATACTTATGATAATGGCGATTCATGGCGTTCCGTCTCGGCCCTGGATGGAAAGTTTATTTATGGTTTGGCGGTGGATCCGAAAAATAAGTGCATCGTTTACGTAAGTGATGGTTTGCATATTTATAAGACAACCGATTGTACTCGTAGTTGGAATTTGGTATATACCGAAGAGCGGCCAGATCAACGTTTTGTGTCTATTGCTGTGGATTATGGTGATAGTAAAATACTCTACGGGGCTCAGCTCAATGGTGATGTTATTAAAAGTATAGACGCTGGTAAGAGTTGGCGAGTGATTAAGCGTTTTGGTTTTACCTTGCAGTATATGACCACTGACCCGTCTACACCTAAGCGTATTTATTTAGCTAGCTATAACAGTGGATTGTATCGCTCGGATGATAATGGAGAAACATGGAATGAATTTGTTAAAGTGTTTGAAGGGTTTACTGATAGCAAGGTTTTTTATCGACTGGTTTTAAATCCGTCTGAAAAGGATAGTATCTTTTGGGTTTCTAAATACGGCGTGTTGAAATCCAATGACGCCGGTGTCACCTGGAATGTAGTAAAGCTTATTCCGCCACCCGGCAGTGTGAATATTTACGGTTTCTCCGTGAGTCCTACGAACTCCAAAGAAATATATTATACGGCCACTATCTTAGGTGATCAGAATAAGCCGGTGCGCTCCACTTTTTATAAAACCGTGGATGCTGGAAATTCTTGGGTGACAAAAAAATTGCCAACCAACAGCATTCCTACCGCCATCCGTGTTCATCCGCTACAAACAAAGGTGCTGTTTATGGGCTTCACTTCGTTAGAGAAACAGGCCCAGACCACTTTTTAATTTAATTATTTATCTTGTTTCGAATATGGATATCAAAGACTTTAAGGGGGATTTTGAGAAGGTAGTGGTTTTCTTTAAGGATGACATTGCCGGACTACGCACCGGTCGAGCTTCTACGGTAATGGTCGAAGGTGTGATGGTGGACGCCTACGGTTCTCGTCAGCCCCTCAAGGCCGTCGCCTCTATTTCCGTGGCCGATCCTAAAACTTTGAATATTGAGCCGTGGGATAAGAGTATACTGGGGGCGGTAGAGAAGGGTATTCGTGATTCTGGTTTAGGTATCAACCCCGTGAATGATGGTCGCTTAATCCGTTTAAAGTTGCCAGATTTGACGGTAGAACGCCGCAATGATTTGGTAAAGGTACTACATCAGAAAATTGAACAGGCCAAGGTTTCTGTCCGCAAAGTGCGTGAAGAGGTTCGCGATTTTATTTCCGAAGAAGAGAAAACTAATTCGATCACCGAGGATCAAAAATATAGGTTGCAAGAAGATTTGGAAAAAATGGTTAAGGAATATAATGAAAAGATTACGGAAGTAGGAGATCAAAAGGAGAAAGAAATTCAGACAGTTTAATAATCGAATTTTATGGACAATGATTTAATGGAAAAAATAATTTCACTTTGCAAGCGCCGTGGGTTCATCTTTCCAGGGTCAGACATCTATGGTGGCCTGGCCAACAGTTGGGATTATGGTCCACTCGGCCACGCCTTGAAGCAAAATATTAAAAAGGCCTGGTGGAAATTTTTTGTACAGGAGCGCGAGGATATGGTGCCGATGGATACGGCGATCATCATGAATCCAAAAGTGTGGGAGGCCTCCGGCCATTTGCAAAATTTTTCTGATGAGTTGGTGGAGTGCAAAAAATGCCACCAGCGTTTTCGTGCCGATCATTTACTTGAAGCCGAGGCATTAAAGCCGGAATATGATAAGGCCAAGGTGAAAACAATTGCCGATGTAAAATGTCCCGAATGCGGTGGAGGTTTGACAGAACCGAAAAAATTCAATTTAATGTTTAAGACATTTTTAGGTACCACTGAAGATACATCCACTGTGGCTTATCTGCGTCCGGAAACCGCCGCCGGCATGTTTACTAATTTTAAAAATATTTTAGACACTACTCATCGCAAGTTGCCATTTGGTATCGCACAGATTGGTAAATGTTTCCGCAATGAAATTACCCCGGGCAATTTCATTTTCCGCACACGCGAATTTGAAATAGGGGAGTTTGAATATTTTATCAATCCAAAGGACTGGGAAAATATTTTTGAGATGTGGCTCGGAGAAATTAAGCGTTGGTGGAAAGATGTCATGCAGGTGAATATGGATAATTTAGTGTGGCATGAAATTCCCGATGGCGAACGCGCACATTATAGTAAGCGCACGGTAGACGTTGAATACAAATATCCATTTGGCATAAAAGAATTGCATGGCATTGCCTATCGCACTGATTTTGATATGTCCCGCCATGAGGCAGTGAGTGGTAAGGATCTGCACTACACTGACCCTATCACCAATGAAAAGTTTTTACCCCATGTGATCGAGCCGACTTTTGGTATAGATCGTATGTTGCTCGTGGCTTTGTTGGAGGCCTACAAAGAAGAAGAAACGGAAAGTGCCAAAGGTGAAAAGGAAACGAGAGTGGTAATGAAATTTCCTAAAAAACTCGCCCCGGTGCAGGTGGCCATATTACCGTTATCGAAAAAAGATGAATTAGCTAAGGTTGCCAAACCATTAGCCGCGGAATTACGCCGTGAATTTATGGTGGAGTATGATGAAACGCAAAGTATTGGTAAACGCTATCGCCGCCAAGACGAAATCGGTACGCCGTATTGTGTGACTGTTGATTTTGATTCCTTGGAAGATGAGAAAGTGACGGTGCGCGATAGAGATACCATGGCACAAGATAGGGTGGCTATTGCTGATCTGAAGGATTATTTGAAAGAAAAATTCGCCGAATAGTTATGCATAAAATATCCAAATTAAAAAATGGCCTGAATCTTATCACCATTCCGGTCGCCGGCACCAAAGCCACCACCGTCATGGTTATGTTACCTATTGGTTCTCGTTATGAGCACCAGAAAATATCCGGTGTGTCGCATTTTGTGGAACACATGATGTTCAAAGGCACGGCCAAGCGCCCGACCGCCATGGATATCTCTCGCGAATTAGATGCCGCGGGTGCGGACTATAATGCTTTTACTAGTAAGGAATATACGGGATATTATGTAAAGATAGATAGTGCCAACCAGGAATTAGCATTTGATCTATTGTCTGATATGGTTTTTAATTCCAAGATGGACGCGGTGGAGATGGAAAAAGAAAAAGGCGTTATTGTCGAAGAGCTGCGAATGTACGAGGATAATCCTATCATGTTTATCAATCTATTATTTGATAGATTGATATTTGGCGATTGTCCACTAGGTTGGGATGAGGGCGGGTCCAAAGAGACCGTGCGTGGATTGAATCACGATGACCTATGGGGTTACTATAAATCCGCTTACGCGCCAAAAAATATGGTATTGGTCGTGGCCGGAAATTTTAATAACGTCAAATTAAAAAAATTAGTGGATAAATATTTTGTCGATAAGAAAGGAGAACCGGTGAAGGAAAAGAGAGACAAAAAAAGTTTTGTTGGTTTTGTATGGCCGTCCAAAAAATTAGATTTGGTGGATAGAGTAGAGGTACAAGAAAAGAAAGTAGATCAGGCCCACGTGATTCTAGGTTTTCCTGGTTTGGATCATAATAGTCCACAACGTTATGCCGCAGTGGTGATGTCATATATCCTAGGTGGCGGTATGAGCTCTCGTTTGTTCGTGGAAGTGCGTGAGAAGCGGGGACTGGCATATATGGTGCACTCAGGTAGTACAAATTTTAGAGATACTGGTATGGCCTATGTGCGTGCTGGTTTAAATCCAGACAGATTATCCGAGGCCTTACAGGTAATTAAGGAAGAGTTAAATAAGATGGTAAAAGATGGTGTGACGGAAAGGGAATTGGCTGATGCTAAAAATAGTATTTCAGGAAGAATGGCTCTATCCATGGAAGAGAGCAATGCACAGGCCGAATGGTTTGCTAAAGAATTTTGGTTAATGAATAAAATGGAAACACCTGATGAGCTGGTAAAAAAGGTGAAAAAAGTGACGGCTCAGGAGGTAAAAAATGTTGCTAAAAAGTTATTTGATTTTAGCGAAATGCGCCTGGCGGTGATTGGGCCGATTACCAAAGACAAGATTTTAAAAATGTTTTAATATGACTTTAATTAACAACAAAACCTACCTCTTCGCCAATTGGAAAATGTATTTGGATTATGATGAAAGTAATATTTTAGCCAATGCCTTGGCGGCGGCAGTAAAAAAGTTTCCGAAAGAGATAAAGATGGTGGTTTTTCCAAGTGCCCTATCCTTTTATCCGGTGGCGCAGGTTTTGAATGATGTTAAAGTTGACGCCGGCGGCCAAAATGCTCATTGGGTAGATAAAGGCGGATATACCGGGGAGGTGTCGGTGGAGATGTATAAAAATGCCGGTGCTAAATATATTTTAGTCGGACACTCCGAACGCCGTCATCTATTTCACGAAACTAACCATGATATTAGACAAAAAATGGAGGCAGTGTTAAATGCCGGTTTGATACCGGTGTTGTGTGTGGGCGAGACCGAGACAGAGCGAAAGGACGGAAAGACCGAGGAAGTAGTGGAAATCCAACTCCGTGCGGCTTTGGAAGATTTAAAGTGGCCGACGGGCAGGGAATTGGTAGTGGCCTATGAACCGGTATGGGCGATTGGCACGGGTAATAACTGTGATCCGGTAGAGGCGGAAAGGGTGCAGAGCAAGATGGCGGACTGGATAAATGGTTTGGTCCCTGGTATAATACCCGCTCTGTTATACGGTGGCAGTGTGCGCCCGGAGAATGTAGAGAGCTATTTAGTACAACCGCATGTTAATGGTGTTTTAGTAGGCGGCGCCTCGGCCAAATTTGACAGTTGGATGGAAATAATACAAAATAGCGCTTCAATCAAAGCTTAGTATATGTTTGATATTTTTCCCTTAGTCATAATTCTTTTGTGTTTGGCCGCCATAATTTTTGTGGTGGTTCGCAAGTTTCCCCAACTGGCTAATTTAGATGTGGAGAATTTATCTGAAGAGAAAGAATCACAGAAGAAAAAGGAGATGATTGAAAAAAGGATCGCCGAGCGCGGAAGAAAATTCCGTGAAGTTTGGGGTAAGCGCTTGGCTCCTTTAAGAAAAATTTGGGGGAAATTACAATTACAGTTTCGCATATATTTTGGAAAAATAGAAAAATTATGGCATCACGAACAATCAACCAAGCTTAAGGCTCAGCTGAAGGAAATGAGCCAAGAAGAGAAAGACCAGAAGATTAAGAATATCCTACAAGAAGGTGAACAGAATTTTCATTTGAATAATTTAGAAAAAGCAGAGGAGCTTTTTATCTCGGCGATTAAAGTTGACGCCAAATGCGTACCGGCATATCGGGGTTTGGGCGATACATATTTTGCAAAAGGATCCCTGGAAGAGGCCATGCAAACCTATCGCTTTTTATTACAGTTGGATTCAGAGGATGACAATACCATGGTAAAATTAGCGGAAATCGCCGAAAGCCAGGGGGATTTGGAAGAGGCGATTCAATATTATCAACAGGCGGTAGTCACTAATGATGCTCTATCACCCAGATTTTATCATCTGGCGGAGTTGCTTCTAAAGGTAAAACAACCGGAAACCGCTAGGGAAGCCATAATTCAGGCGGTAGAGCTAGAGCCAAAAAATCCAAAGTACCTTGACTTATTGCTGGAAATTGCTATAATATGCGGCGATAAGTCCTTGGCCCAAAGTGGGTATGATGAATTGCGCATTGTAAATCCGGACAATCAAAAATTAGGCGATTTTAAAGACAGAATCAGTAAAATTTAACGCCGCCTTAGCTCAGTGGTAGAGCAACACTTTTGTAAAGTGAAGGTCCTGGGTTCAAATCCCTGAGGCGGCTCTGCTCCGCTAAGCGAGCAAAAATGGGCAGGTTCCCGAGCGGTCAAAGGGGACAGACTGTAAATCTGTTGGCTCCGCCTTCGAAGGTTCGAATCCTTCCCTGCCCACAAAGGTTTTTTAAAATATATATTTACGCCGATGTAGCTCAGTTGGTAGAGCACCTCCATGGTAAGGAGGTGGTCAGCGGTTCAAATCCGCTCATCGGCTCAGAGTATAATAATTTAATTTAGAAAAATATGTCGCAAGACAACATGATAAAATTGGAGTGCACTGTCTGTAAACGTGTCAATTATTTTTCCACAAAAAATAAGAAGACGCTAAAAACCAGGTTGGAATTAAGCAAATTTTGCAGACATTGCAAGAAGCACACTCCACACAAGGAAACAAAATAAAAATATCCCCGCCCTCTTGGGGCGGGTTATTTTTTAGGGGGTTAGTATAATGGTAGTACGTCACTCTCCAAAAGTGAACGCGCGGGTTCGATTCCTGCACCCCCTGCCAAGACAAAACAAGGTTGTACCAAGCCTTGTTTTTTGTTATACTGGTTATATAATTTTTTATTGTCTTTTTATGAAAAAATTTTGGGTGATATTATTCTCTTTTGTTTCTTTTTTATTCTCATATTCCAAATCCGGAGTTGGCTGCAAATTATGTTGTTGCTCAAACAATATCGCCAATAAATTCAGAATAAAAATAGGTTTTTTAGCTATCGTACTTGTTTTGCTTACCGGCGCAGGATGCAAAGGTGACGTCCCGCCTGGACAGGAGGCTGATTACGAAAAAGATGTTAAGCCATTGATTGAATCACAAGGCAAGGGGAAGGTGCGAGGTAGCTGTAATTTAATAGAAAAACAGAGTGCCTGTTTTGATTTTATAGGAGAAGTATATACAGAAGAGCGCATGAAATTATCTTGTGCGGAAGGAAAATTCTCTTTGGATGCCTGTCCGTATTCTGATTTGGGTGGGTGCCAGGCCACCCCTGGTACAATTTCAGAAAGTATCGTTTGGTCATACAATTATGGCGGCCAACCTATCACTTCGGAAGAAGCTGGATACCAGGCCAAAGCATGCAATTCCATGGCAATAAGTAAATGGGTGATACCGGATGATCTGTTAAACAAATAGCTCAAAAGGTCACAACATAGCCTTTTATGCCTTTATCATTGACAGAAGGCTATTTTTGTGCTATAATTGGCTGTCTTAATAACAAATCGTCGCTTTTTTAGCGGCGACGACTCGAACCTCTTTTGTGTCATTATGTGGCCCAGTAGGATATCGGGTCACTAAATATGATATATGACACAGACACAACAGCCCGTACAGGGCGGATTTAGCAATCTTGGTATTGCTCCTAACTTACTTCAGATTCTTGATCGGCTTAATTTTACCGTTCCGACGCCGATTCAGTTTCAAGCGATTCCCACTGCCTTGGAAGGTAAGGACATCGTCGGCATCGCGCAGACCGGCACGGGCAAAACGCTCGCGTTTGGTCTTCCTATTTTACAGCGCTTGGGCACTTTAAAAGGCCAAGGCCTTATTATTTTGCCAACTAGAGAGCTTGCCCTACAAGTAGACGAGATGTTACGCCGAATCGGTACCCAGCTCGGATTGAGAACGGCGGTACTGATCGGTGGTGCTCCGATGGGTCATCAATTGCGCATGTTAAATAAAAAACCGCATATCATTATCGCCACACCCGGTCGTTTAGTCGATCACATGGAACAAAAAACTATATCGCTTCGTGGCATTAGTATATTAGTTTTGGATGAAGCCGATCGTATGTTCGATATCGGTTTTGCTCCACAAATTAAACGCATTATTGCTGCCACTCCACCCGAACGTCAAACAATGTTGTTTTCAGCCACCATGCCTTCGGCCATTGCCGATATGGCCGCTCGCCATATGAAATTACCGGTGCGTATTGAGGTGGCTCCAGCCGGGACATCAGCCGCTAATATTGAGCAAGAAATATTTATTACCAGTCCGGAAATTAAATTACAATTATTGGAAAAGATTTTGAGCGACAATCACGGTTCCGTATTGTTATTTTCTCGCACAAAACATGGGGCAAAGAAAATCGCCGTGGCTATTCGCAATATGGGTCATACCGCCGTGGAGATACATTCCAATCGTTCTCTCGCCCAGCGTAAAGCCGCGTTAGCCGGTTTTAAATCCGGTATCTATCGTGTATTGGTAGCGACAGATATCGCCGCGCGTGGTATCGATGTGATTGGTATTTCTTTGGTCATCAACTACGACTTACCGGATCAATCCGAGGATTATGTTCATCGCATCGGCCGCACCGGGCGCGCCGGTCAGGGTGGTAAAGCCATTTCTTTTGTGGCGCCTGATCAACGAGGTGATGTTCGGCATATTGAAAAATTAATTCGCAAAACATTACCGGTGATTGCTTTGCCAGTATTGCCTCCGCGTCGCACACCTCCTCCGCATGTTCCGAATTATGGAGGTGCTCGTGGCGGTTTTGGAAGAGGTAATCGACCGCAACAGCGCTCTCGCCGTAAATGGTAAAAATCGTTTTTAAAACCGTTCAGACATGGACGGTTTTTTTATATCCCTAATTTCGTGGTATAATATATTCAGGTTATTTTTTAATTAATCTTTATGCGTAGATTTACAATATTTGCGATATTTATTTTCGCCGCCGTTATGATAACGATCGGAGTGTCGGCTACAGCGGTGGAATACCAAGCCGAGACAATATCCGATATGCCTTCCAAACCAGATTTAATTGTTAAGTCAGTGACCTTTGATCGCGATAATGGAAAACCGGTCGTGACTTTGCGGAATATCGGTAAGGTGACAGTTAAGTCGTCAAGTCAAAAATTGGTTACAGTGTCTTATCAGTGGACAGATGAGCAGGGGAATATTGGCGGGCCAATTTATGTTCATTTACCAAAATTAACCTTGAAGAAAAATCAGAATTATACTTTAAAATTTCCGGCCACGTATAATGATTATTTAACCTCCTTGCGCCAGGGTGTTAACCTAACGGTGACAGTGGATAGTGATAATGAAATCGACGAACAGTCAGAGGAAAATAATGTGTGGGAAGGCGCCATTGCTAAACCGGATTTAAAAATTGAAAGCGTGGCATATAATTTTCGTACAAAAAAATTAACTGTCTGGGTAAAAAATGTTGGCACCGTCAGGGCGGGCGATAAAGCACTTAGAAATGAGGTGCGATTGGCACATTGGTGGACTAATGAGGCGGGGGATCAGTTAAATCGCCGTGATAGATACCTGTCCAGTTTGGCCGTGAATGCCCGTAGTAAAGTGGAGTGGGCATATACCCCCACCGCCGGCTACTATATCGGCAAGCCAGAGGGCGCCGTATTATTAAATATAAAAATTGATGATTACGAGATTATTTCAGAGAGTAATGAAGCAAATAATCTATGGACGGGCGAGGTTTTGGAAACGGAGTTAAGAACCTGTGTGCCGGATGTACCGTCTGATTATTGCCCCACAGGAAGCGCCGCTTGTACAGATAATGGCCAGCCGGTTTGCGGCACTGACGGTGTCACATATATTGGCAGGTGTTTAGCGTTATACGGCGTGGCCTACGATGGATTTTGTATAAATAATGGTACGCCAGCTACTCCTTCTGGGTCCGAACCGTCCACACCCACCCCCGACACCCCAGCTCCGGAGACACCCTCCACACCTACCCCTGCTACTCCGCCTGCTTCTGAACCAGAAACCCCAGCCCCTTCGACCCCTACTCCGCCCGCCACCCCTTCCACTCCGGAACCATCCACTCCAGCCACCCCGCCCGCACCTACCACTCCCTCGGCCTCCGCTCTGCCTAGAGCAAATTGCATAGTGAGCGTGGAGCCAAATCCAGTTAGTGGTGGAAATTACGATTTGAATATAAAATCCGGCTCTACCTATTACAAACCAATACCAGCCATAGCTGGACAATGGCTCCAGTTCCGTGCGACCATAATGAATGTCGGTACTGATTCCACCGGCCCACGAAGTTCGGAAAATATTTATTCTAATGCCAACATCGGTGATTCGGATTTCTATCTGTGTGTAGATACAAATGATGATGGCCTATGGGACGTGGTTAAGACCTCTTATACTAATCCTCTCGCTCCGCAACATTACGCTCTGAAAGGTGTAGATTGGTTCGAACCGTTTCGCGGGACCTTCCGTTATCAGCTCTGTGCTGACGGGGGAAATAAGGTGATTGAAACGGATGAAAACAACAACTGCTACGAAAATACCATTACGATTCAGTAAATAGAATAACAGATGACAAAAACTGCCGATCATCTAAGGTTGGCAGTTTTTAATTCGACTACCCTGTCATTCGTAGATGTATGCGGTTTTCAAATACCCATGTTATAATGTCAGCAGTAATATAATATGAATATGTATAAAAATATTGGTGAACGGGAGGTAAGATTCGCGGAGGAAGATTTAGAGAAGGCAAAATTAAAAAAACGTTTGACCGAAGCTGTGACAAGGTGGGTTGAAAAAATCAAAAATCCGAAACTTGAAATTACCTCCATGGAATGTTTGGAAAGTGGCGCCGCCACCGAGGCAACAGTGAAGCAGGATAAAGCGAAAAAATATGTGGCCAAAAGCGGTTCCGATCATGCCGTGGCAATGTTCAAATTAAGAGACGGTAGGGAATTAAAGGCAAAAATTTTTGGTAATGAAGAAGAACCGGGCTACGCAAAAGGCGCCGCTGCCATTTTATCAGGGTTAGAGCGAGAAGGAGAAAATTTTTTTCCGAAAATAGTTGGCTGGATAGACCACAGAGGAAATAAAAGCGAGACAGCGGGTGATGTCTTGATAAGCGAAGTGGCGCACGGTGAATCATTGAGCGAGATACTAAGAAAGATTGGAAAAAATCCGGAAAAAATCGCTGAGGCAAAGGACATTTTCTCACATCTGGGAGAGTTGCTTGGTAAAATTCACGGCCGTTCGGAAGAATATAAAGAACCCGGCAATTTTACCGAAGAAGATAGGTGGGATAGAAAAAGGATAGAAGAGGACATGTCGCTTTTGCCTGAGATAATTGATATGGAACAGTTGCCGATTGAAAAAGCAAAAGAAATTTTGGAAAAATTGTCTAATAGTGGATATGTATCATGGATACATGGTGATGCTCATTTGGATAATTTTTTTAATGACATGGAAAATAAGTCAATTTCTATTGTCGATTATAAAAGTTTGAGGAAAGGCGATCCAATGGCGGATTTGTCTCGCGTAGTGGCTAGTGTGCGATCATGGCGCGGCAGATCGGATTTTGATCAGAAGGTTGAAAATGACCTGATCAAGTCGTTTATTATCGGCTACCGAAAGGAAAGAAAGGAAGAACCGGAAAAACCGAAAAAATTCGATTACGCGAAAGTAATAGCATATGAATTGCGCCTGTATTTATTGGAACTAAAGCAGTTTATTCGTTTGCGACAAAAAATTCAAAAACACATCGGGGACGGTAAACGCTTTTCGAATGAGCGGGATTTTAATATGGCCTGTTTGAAAAAAAAGGTAAAGGTGCGGGATTTGCGGAGTATGGATTTGAGTGAAGAAGATATTTTAGTGTTTAAATATTTTTTAAATGTATTAAGAAACATTTCTGATTGTGTGATATATCTGGGGAGAATGGAGGTGTAGGGTGAATTATTTTATGGTATAATAACGCCTATGATCATAGACCAACTTAAAGCATCCAATCTAAAAGGCCGGAGCGGTTCCGGTTTCCCGACCGGCGCAAAATGGGAGGCGGTTTTGAATGCCGTAAATAGAAACACAGATAAGAAGTGCTATGTAATTTGTAATGGTGCCGAGGGCGAGCCGGCGGTTTTTAAGGATAAATATATTCTGGAACATTGGCCGGAGGAGGTCGTGAATGGAATCAAAATTGCTATAGAGACCTTTAAACCACAAAAGGCATATATTTATCTGCACCGACCGTATTACGATAAATTTAAGAGTAAATTAAAAAAAATAATTGACAAGTCGCCGATAATTTTGTTTGCCGAACCGGGAGGATATCTTTGTGGTGAGGAGACGACCCTCATTGAGTCGATTGAAGGCAATAGATTCGAACCGCGCCTGCGTCCGCCTTTTCCGACGGAGCGCGGTCTTTTTGGCGTACCAACATTGGTAAATAATTTGGAAACATTTTATTGGATTTCTAAAATTGCGAAGGGGGAGTACAAAAATTCCCGATTTTATTCTGTAAGCGGTGATGTGGCAAACCCTGGAGTTTTTGAATTTCCGGAAAATTGGAGTATTGGACAGGTTTTGCAGGCCAGTAAAAATAGTCCGGATTTTGATTGCTTTGTACAGGTGGGTGGGGGAGCGAGTGGTAGTTTTTTTACGCGCGATGAGTTGGGTGAACCAATGGGGAATTCATCTTCCATTGTTGTCTACGATAGGAGAAAGATAAAGGTAAGAGATTTAATGAAAAAGATAGTTGGATTTTTTTATGAAGAAAATTGTGGCAAATGCGTACCATGCCGTGAAGGTGTGAATCGTTTGAGAGAACTGCTGGAAGACGATGAACCAAATATACTTTTAATGCGCGAGGTGTTGGAATCAATGCAGGAGAGCAGTTTTTGCCCGTTGGGCAAAGGCACCGCCTGGGCGGCGGGAAGTTTATTAGAAAAAATTGGTATAAATTAAAATATAATAATATGTCCGAATTAGTCGGCGAAGGAGCGGGGGGAATGGAAAATGTAGTAAGTGGTGAAAAAACATCGACCATGTTCTGGTTTTTGTCTTTGCTCGGGCTGGCCGTATTTTTTCCCTTTTTTCAGCTTCAAATTGTTACCGGTCCGCTAGTAAACGCGTTGCTATTTATCGCCACCGTTGTTTTGGGTTGGCGTAAAGCGGTCTGGATTTGTCTTCTTCCCAGCGTCGTGGCCTATTCATTAGGTGTTTTACCAGCTATTCTTGGCCCGATGATTCCCTTTATCATGCTTGGTAATATAATCCTTGTGGTTGTTTTTCATCCCCTATGGAGAAAGAATTTCTGGTTAGGAGTCGGTGCAGCCAGTATTCTCAAGTTTATCTTTCTTTTTGCCTCCAGTCGTCTGCTGTTTAGTTTAATTTTAAAAAATACTTTAGCGCCAGCGATAGCTATGACTATGTCCTGGCCGCAACTTTACTCTGCGCTAATTGGAGGAATAATAGCATATATATTTTTGAAGTTTGTGAAAAGAATTTAATTATGGACACGCCCAAATTAAAAATAATAATTGATGGCAAACCATACGAAGCCAATTGTGGTGAGACTGTTTTGGAGGTGGCGCGCCGTGAGGGTATTGAGATTCCTTATCTTTGTTATCATCCCGATTTACAGGTAAAAGCCAATTGTCGCATGTGCCTCGTAGAGGTAAAAGGCGGCCGTGGGCCGGTCACAGCCTGTTCCACACCGGTGTGCGAGGGGATGGAGGTTACCACTAATAGTCCAAAAATTTTACGTCTTCGTAAATTTAACTTGGAATTAATTTTTGCCCAGCACAACGAAGAATGTGATGACTGCGTCTGGCGTTGGAATTGTCAGCTTTTAAAATATGCTAAGGATTACAATGTCCGTATTTCACGCTTCCCAGACAGAAAACCCGGTCGGCCAATCACTCAATTCGGTCCAATTGTTTTTGATCAAACAAAATGCATTGATTGTCGAAATTGTGTGGAGGTCTGTCCGGTCGATTATTTAGAAGTTTACGGCCGCGGCGCGGATATCGGCATCACGCCTTCGCGCACCAAGAAAAATTTATTTAACAAAGTAAAGGAAAAAGATTGCATTCACTGCGGTCAGTGTATCGTACACTGCCCTGTGGGCGCGATTGAGACGGCAGGGGAGTTTGAATATTCAGAACGGCCACTTCGCGCCAAACAAGAGGGTAAAATTTTGATCGCTGAATTTGCGCCGGCAGTGCGTAGTAGTATCGGCGAGATGTTCGGTCTGCCATATGGCGAAGTTGTTACCGAAAAATTAACCGCCGCGCTAAAAAAATTAGGTTTTGATTATGTTTTTGACACCTCGGTCTCCGCGGATTTTACCACAGTGGAAGAGGCCAAAGAATTGGAAGAAAGAATCAAAAACGGCGGTAAATTGCCGATGTTTACCTCGTGCTGTCCCGCCTGGGTAAAATATTTGGAGTTTCACCGCCCGGATTATTTACCAAATTTAACCACCGTGCGTTCCCCCCAGATTATTTTAGGCGGCTTAGTAAAAACATATTTTGCCGATAGATTAAAAATTGATCCAGCGAAAATTGAAATGGTTTCCATCATGCCCTGCTCGGCCAAAAAATTTGAGGCGCGCCGGCCGGAATTAAAAATCGGAGAGAATTATGCCGTGGATTATGTACTAACGACCAGAGAACTTGCTAATTTATTTAAAAAATACAAAATTGATTTGGATAAAATAGAACCAGAGAATCCCGATGATCCGTTTGGAATGCCGTCCGGCGCTGGTCTTATCTATGGCGCCTCCGGCGGGGTGATGGAGTCAGCCCTGCGCACCGCGTATTTTGATCTTTCCGGCGAAGAGTTGCCATGCGACGCTCTCAAACAGGTGAGGGGAATTGAGGGCATAAAATGTATGGAGGCGCAAATTCCGGGTATGAAAAAACCGATTCGCGTGGCGGTGGCGAGCGGGATGCGGAATGGTAAAAAAATATTGGAAATGTTAGACAAAGATCCGGGCGCCTATGACTATGTGGAGGTAATGGCCTGTCCGGGTGGGTGTATTGGCGGTGGGGGACAGCCATTACCGGTAGACAACGAAATCCGCCAAAAACGCGCTGGTGCGCTTTACGAATTAGACAATGCCAAAGGCATCCGCCTCGCCCACAAAAATCCGGTGGTGAGCAAAGTTCTTAAAGAATATTTTACCGACGAACACAAAACCCATTCAGTTTTTCACACCACTTACAAAAAAAGAAAAAAAACAGCTATTCGCCGGCTGAAGGATTCGAAGGAGAGTATTCTGTGACTTTTGTCAGAGGTTGTATTTCCAACTTCCCTCGTACGACTTCTCCACCAGGCACCGCGCGAAGATAATAGGTATTTGATGTATCAATATCTTCCAAAATATATATTTTTTCTTGCCCCGCAATGTGTACCTGCATTCCTTCTTTCAATTCTTCTGGTTTCAAGCATGCATGAGGTGCTATAGCTACCTCATTTTTTTCAAATGATGGAGTTAATATTTCTGGACGTTTCATATATTTTTATAAATAATTTTTTAATAATGCGCATCATTTACACGATCTTCTTTTATTTTTCCATAAATTGTAATTCTGTAACATTTAATGCTTGGACGTTTTTTCTAATAAAATCAATCGCAAATTTGTCGGCGTATCTCTCGTATTCAGAAGATCGATACGCCTGCTCCTGAGCCTTTACGAGATCTTCTAGGGATTTTATTATATCACGATTAATTGTTTTTGTTTCCTCTGGATATGTGTTGAGAAAATCGGCAAGATTTTGGAAATTAGCAATTTCCTCCTGTAGTTCAACAGGATCTAATCCTCTCACTGGCATTGTTTGTAAGTTCATCTCATAGTGTACACCCCACTCTTCGGCGGCTTCAGCGCCTTTATAATCAGGGTTCTCCTCGTAATTTCTGACGTAATCATTAGCATGCCCAAATTCATGTGCAATAATAAATTGTCTTAGTAATTTTGGAGACATATCTTCAAAATTTATTCCTAGCAATTTGGCAATTCGTTCAGCGGAGGATCGGCGGGTGTTAAACAATTTTTTGATGTGATCCGCATCTTCAGAGACAATAAATACCGTGGGTATGACTGTATTTTCATCAATTTTAACTCTTCGAAAAACCCCACCCGTGTTAGGTTCTTTTTGTGGTAAAATAAAGACAACTCCAACGTGAGAAAGATGTTGATTTTGTTCCAAAATCAATCTTAATTCTTTAATAGCTGTTTCATCGTGCTCAATGTCTTTTTGTGTCAACAATTCCGACAGTGTTATTCCTTTTTTTAAAATTGTACCCCCCTCAATACAATTTTGGCCCAAGTTTATTGCCACCTCGGCATTATTCATAATAGTGTAATTTAATTTCCCTATATTATATAAAGTATAATATATAGAGTGTTTAAAGACAATACCCATCCCTTGCCCATCCCTTGCCTCTTTTTTCCGCTTATGTTAGAATAAACAGGCCTAAAAATAAGGCTTGTTTTTTATGTTAAATAGCGAGGTTTGTCTTGCATTTCGCACCCTCGCGATATACCAAATTTTATGTCTCTTTTAACCAAAATCTTCGGAGATCCGAACGCGAAGGTGGTTGCCGGTATCAGGCCAATTGTTGATCAGATTAATAACCTCGAACCGGAATATTTGAAATATTCTAATGATGATTTGAAGGCTAAGACTACAGATTTCAAAAAGCGCCTGCAAGATGGCGAAACCTTGGACGAAATTTTACCCGAGGCCTTTGCTGTGGTGCGCGAAATGTCGCGCCGTCTCACCGGTATGCGCCATTTTGATGTTCAGCTCATCGGCGGCATCGCTTTGCACCGTGGCAACATTGCAGAAATGAGAACCGGTGAAGGTAAAACCCTTGTCGCCACCTTGCCGGTATATTTAAATGCTTTGACCGGTAAAGGCGTGCATTTGGTCACCGTCAACGACTATTTGGCCAAGCGCGACGCGGTTTGGATGGGCCAGATTTACGACGCGCTCGGTTTGACTATCGGTATCATCCAAAATCAGATGGTGTCCTTTAAATATTCCGCTACTGCCACCAAAACAATTTGCCCGCCGGAAAAACAAGAGCCAAATAAAGATTTGAGTGTGGATTTGGCCGAGGGTAGTGCTGCGGATAAAGAACGTGATGTAAAGGGTATGTTTAAAGTGGAAACAGAATATTTGGAACCGTGTACCCGTCAAGAAGCATATCAGTGCGATATTGTGTACGGCACGAACAATGAATTTGGTTTTGACTATTTGCGCGATAACATGGTACAGAGTTTGGGCGAAATGACCCAGCGTGGTTTGAATTATGCGATTGTGGATGAAGTTGATTCCATTTTAATCGATGAAGCGCGCACCCCTTTGATCATTTCTGCTCCTGTGGCCGAAGCGGCTGACATATATTATAAATTTGCGGATTTGGTAAATCGTTTGGTGGAAAATACCGATTACAATATTGACGAAAAAATGCGCTCATCTACTTTGACCGAGGCCGGTTTGAAAAAAATGGAACAGTGGCTCGGCGTGGACAATATTTACGCTGAGGGTGGCATGTCTACCGTACATCATGTGGAGCAGGCGTTACGTGCCATGGCCATGTTCAAGCGTGATCGCGATTATGTGGTGGAAAATGGTGAGGTGATTATCGTCGATGAATTCACTGGCCGAAAAATGCCGGGTAGGAGATATAGTGAAGGGTTGCATCAGGCCATTGAGGCCAAGGAGCGCGTAAAAATTCAACGCGAGAGTCAGACCATGGCCACCGTTACCTTTCAAAACTATTTCCGCATGTACAAAAAATTATCAGGTATGACCGGTACGGCCGTCACCGAGGCGGAGGAGTTTGGTAGTATCTATAAGCTAGAAGTAATAGTGATTCCGACTAACAAGCATAATGAAAGGAATGATCATCCGGATAGAATTTATCGAACGGAAGAGACTAAATATCAGGCCGTCGCCAGAACAGTCAAAGAATTACAGGCCAAAGGCCAGCCGGTTTTGATCGGTACTGTTTCGGTAGATAAAAATGAGGCCTTGAGTTTGTATTTGGAGCGCGAAGGTATCAAACACGAAATTTTAAATGCCAAAAACCATGAGCGTGAAGGTGAAATTATCGCCCAAGCCGGTCGTGCCGGAGCGGTGACCTTGGCCACCAATATGGCCGGCCGTGGTGTAGATATCATTTTAGGCGGTAATCCGCCGGATAAGGAAACCGCCGGAAAAGTGCGAGAAAATGGCGGGTTATTCGTCATCGGCACCGAGCGCCATGAGTCGCGTCGTATTGATAACCAGTTGCGCGGCCGTGCTGGACGCCAGGGTGATCCGGGCGAGACACAATTTTATCTTTCCACCGAAGATGATCTCATGCGTATTTTTGCAGGTGACCGCATCCGCGGAGTAATGCAGACCCTCAAAGTGCCGGATGATATGCCGATAGAAAATCGCACTATTAGTAAAATTATTGAATCAGCCCAGAAAAAAGTAGAGGGCTACCATTTCGATACGCGTAAACATCTATTGGAGTTTGATGATGTGTTAAATCGCCACCGTGAAGTAATTTACGGTAAGCGCCGATTAATTTTGGAACAATTTGAAATTGAGAAAAAAATATTGAACAATGAACCGGTCGAACAGGCCGAAGACGCCAAAACTCTCCGCCAAATGATTTTGGAAATGGTGGAGCAGGAGATTGAACAGGTTGTTTCTTTTCACACCAACACCGAAGACAAAAAAGAATGGAATATGAAGGAAATCGCGGAAACGATGAACACTATTTTCCCGTTGAGCGAAGAAGAAAAAAAATCTTTGATAAATTTAGGCCAGCGCGGAGAAGGGAAGTTGGAAGATGTAGTGGAGCGTACCAAAATTATCGAACAGTTGGCGGAGATGTCCAAAGATCGCTATGAAAAAATGTTTGTAAAATCCGCACCCGCCGATTTGGTTTTGGAAATTGAAAAACAGGTTTTGCTCCGTTCCATGGATAATTTATGGGTAGATCATCTGGTGGCCGTGGACTATCTACGCACCGGTATCGGCCTGCGCGGTTATGGCCAGCGCGACCCATTGGTGGAATACAAAAAAGAAACATACCACATGTTCAACGAACTTTTGAGCTCTATTCAAAAAGAAGTTGTTTATACTATTTACAAAGTAAGCGCTGGTATCCAGATCGCTCCAAGTGTAATGCAAAACGGAAATATGCTGTATGGAAATGCCGAAGATGCAGCCATTGTTCAAAACAATGTCAATCGCGGCGCGAAAGATGCAGAGGGTAATAAGATCGGGCGAAATGATCCGTGCCCGTGCGGTTCAGGCAAGAAGTACAAGAAGTGTTGCGGACAATAATTGTCCACTTGCCAGAAGACAAAAAAAATGATACTTTCATCTAATATATAATTTAGTATTTATCCATCGCAAATATGGGAAAAAAGTACAATGTCGTCAAAGCGAAAGTGATTAGTCGTTCGCAGGTAAAATGGAGAGTAGCTGGTGCCATAGCCCTGTTGGTGGTTTGTTTGGCATTGGTCGCTCCGAAGTATGTTAACAGCGGAATTAATTGGGTGAATAACAAAGTTAACTTAGGTGTACCGAAATTACCGGAAAGCGGTTTTAATTTGGGTTTGGATTTGCAGGGTGGTGCGCATTTGATTTATCGCGCTAATACAGCCAATATTCCGGGCAGTGATGTGGCTAATTCAGTGGAAGGTGTACGCGATGTGATTGAGCGCCGAGTCCGCGGAGGCCTAGGCGTGGCCGAACCATTAGTACAAACCACTAAAGTCGGTGAAGAATATCGCATCATTGTGGAATTACCAGGTGTCACAGATGTAAATACCGCCATCAAGATGATCGGCGAGACCCCTGTTTTGGAATTTAAGGAAGAGAATAACGAACCGCCAAGGGATTTAACCAAAGAAGAACAAAAACAATTGGATGCATTTAACGCAGCTGCGGAAAAAAAGGCCAAGGAGGCTATGTGGGCTTCATGGGGCAAAACGGATTTTGCCACACTCGTCACAAAATATTCTGAAGATACTAAGAGTATAAACAACGGGGGCAATATTGGTTTTATCACCGCCGAAATTTATCCGGAGATATATAAATGGGCACAAGGCCATAAGGTTGGCGATGTCAGCCGTGAGTTGATTAAAAGTTTTGATGGTTTGAATGTGGCGAAAATAATTTCTGAAAAAGATGGAGATAAGCAGGTGACCGCCTCTCATATTTTAATTTGTTATCAAGGAGCTGAAGGTTGTACCGGTCAGTTATCTAAAGAAGACGCAAAGACAAAAATTGAAGAATTAAAGAAAGAAGCGACTCCGGCCAATTTTACCGAGTTGGCTAAGAAGAATTCTACTGAACCGGGGGCGGCTGAAAGAGGTGGAGATTTAGGTGCTTTTAGCAAGGGTCAGATGGTACCGGAATTTGAAAAAGTTGCTTTTGAAATGCCGGTAAATACAATTTCCGATGTAGTAGAAACAAAATTTGGTTATCATTTGATATATAAAAAAGCGGAAACGACGTTAAAGACCTACGAGGTTGCTCGTATTTATATAAAAACAAAATCTAAAACAGATATCGTGCCAGCACAAGATCAGTGGAAGACCACTGGGCTTTCTGGTAAACAGCTAAAGCGCGCGGAGGTCACCAACGATCAACAGAGTGGGCAGGTGCAGGTAAGTCTGCAGTTTAATGATGAGGGTACTAAATTGTTTGGTGAAATCACTACACGCAATACTAATAAACCGGTGGCCATATTTTTGGATGGCGAGCCGATTAGCGTACCGCGTGTCAATGAACCGATTACCTCCGGTAGCGCCGTAATTACCGGCGGCTTTACCTGGGCCGAGGCCAAATTGATGGCTCAACGCCTAAATTCCGGTGCCTTGCCGGTGCCAGTGGAGCTTATCAGCCAGCAGAAAGTAGACGCTACTTTAGGTGCTGATTCTTTAACCAAGAGTGTTAAGGCTGGTTTGATTGGTTTCTTAGCGGTTATAGTATTTATGGTTTTGTATTATCGTTTACCTGGTGTTTTGGCTGTCTTCGCCTTATTACTTTACGCCACATTAAGTTTAGCCATCTTTAAGTCGGTGGGCGTCACCCTAACTCTTTCCGGTATCGCCGGTTTCATTTTGTCCGTCGGTATGGCCGTGGATGCCAACGTACTTATCTTTGAGCGTCTTAAAGAAGAATTACGCGCCGGTAAAAGTTTGCGCACAGCTATGGAAGAATCATTTGTGCGCGCCTGGCCGTCTATTCGCGATAGCAACATCACCACGCTCATCAGTTGTGTATTCCTGATCTGGATGGGCGGTGGCTTCGTCAAGGGTTTTGCCGTCACACTAGCCATCGGTGTATTGATCAGTATGTTTACCGCTATTACTATCACCAGAAATATCATGCGTTTTGTTTTGCCATTGTTTAGCGACGAAGGAAACTGGATGTTCTGGGGTTACACCAAGAAAAAGTCAGAAGAAAATTTGACTATTAAACAATAAAAAACGTATGACTATTCCATTCATAAAATATTCCAAATTGATGTTGATAACCAGCGGATTAGTTGCCGTACTTTCTGTTTTTTTCTTTTTAAAATGGGGCTTAAACGCGGGTATTGATTTTACCGGTGGCAGTTTAATGGAGTTGAGTTTTAATAAGGACAGGCCACAGGTAGAGGAAGTAGTGCAGATTTTTAAGGGCGTGCAGTTGAATGATACAATAGTGCAGAAAACAGATAACAATGGTTTGATAATCCGCACTAATTTTGTCAATGAAGATACTCATCAAAAGATTTTGAAAGAGGTACGCGATAAGTATCAGACTCAGGATAATACCATTCGCGAAGACCGCTTCGAAACAGTTGGTCCGTCTGTGAGTCAGGCGTTGAAACAGCGTGCTTGGTGGGCCGTCATTTTTGTGAGTTTGGGCATCATCGCCTATGTGGCCTATGCTTTTCGCCAGGTGTCACGCCCGGTAGCCAGTTGGAAGTATGGTGCACTCGCGATTGTGGCCTTGGTTCATGATATTTTATTAGTAGTCGGCGTATTCGCGGTGCTCGGCCATTATTTTGGAACAGAGGTTGATGTGGGGTTTGTCGTAGCATTACTTACCGTGCTTGGTTATTCAGTTAACGATACTATCGTCGTCTATGACCGTATTCGTGAAAATTTAATTCGCCACAGCGCTGATAATTTCCCGGAGGTGGTTAATAACGGGTTAAATCAGACTCTAATGCGCTCTATCAATACTACCGCGAAGACATTATTGCCATTGGTGGCCTTATATTTCTTCGGCGGCGCCACCATTCACAGCTTTGTCTTGGCCTTGCTTATCGGTATCGCTTCTGGTGCCTATTCTTCCATCTTTATTGCCGCCCCATTATTGGTAGTGGTAGAAAAATGGCAGAGAAGGAACGCCTAGTAACTGTAAAATATATACTATTAAGCCCCTCCCCACGGAGGGGTTTTTTGTTATTTGGAGATGTGTTATACTATATATATAGGTGAGCGGAAATTTTATCATACAAATATTATGTCAGATAATTTTCTTAGGCATTTAATAGCGGCCATTGCTACTATTGTTTGTCTTTTTATTTTTTATGCTGGATATATCTCCGGACAGCATAATTGGCCATGGACCGTCCTAGGGTCGATAATTATCTATGGGGGAGTTTATAAAATAATCAATAAATAACGGTATGGGGACGTTTGTTTTGGATACGCCGTTTGGTTTTGGGTTAGATCTGACTTTTTGGTCGGAAATTTTTTCCTTACCCACCGCCCAGTTAATCGAGGCCCTTTTCGCTATAATCGGTTGGGTAGTTTTAGCCCTACTCTTTTTTTTCATGGGATCGGTACTCTTGGCGAATTTTAGAACGATGAGGTACACCAAAAAATGGAAGTGGGTATTGCTCGCTGTGGATATTCCGCCCCTGTTTATTCAGACACCTAAAGCCGTGGAACAGATTTTTGCTCATTTGAGCGGTGCGCAGATTGGCCCGAATGTTGGACAGAAATATTGGATGGGCAAAAAACAAAAGTTTTTTAGTTTTGAAATTATCAGTATCGAGGGATATATACAGTTTTTGATTCGTACTGAAGATGAGTTTCGTGATTTGGTGGAGGCGGCGGTCTACGCTCAATATCCAGAGGCGGAGATTACCGAGGTAGAGGATTATGTAGATAATATACCAAGTAGATATCCGGATGCTGATTATAATGTTTTTGGGATCGAATTTAAATTAGCCGAAGCCGACGCTTATCCCATCCGCACCTATCCGAGTTTTGAGTATAGTTTGAGTAAAGATGTGGTGTTTAGTGATCCAATGGCCGCCTTATTGGAAAATTTCAGCCGCATCGGACATGGAGAAAATTTGTGGTATCAGATCATAGTGGAGCCGACCGGTAATAGTTGGAAAGAGAAGGGGATTGATTTAGTAAAAAAGATAATTGCTAACAAGAAGGTAAGCAAATCCTCTTTTTTGGGTGGGCTATTTAGTGATTTAGTAATCGGTTTAGCACATGAACTAAGCAGAATCTGGAATTGGAATTTTGAACCAACTGAGAAAGCCGCCGAAGCTCCGCCGGGCAAGATGACGGATCTATCACCGGGGATGAAGAATACAGTGGAGGCGATCGAAGAAAAAATTTCTAAGCTTGGCTTCAAAACAAAGATTAGGATACTATACGCCGGACGCAAGGATGTATTTAATCCGGCGCGCAGTGTGGACGGTTTTGTGGGGTCAATGAACCAATTTCATATTATTGGCCGCAACGCCATAGTGCCATACAAAGCAACCCTAGCGCACTACGCCTTCAAGGATTTTCTAGTCGGCTTGATGAAAGTTAAATTTGTCGGTGCTTTTAAGAAAAGAAAAATTAAGACCGGTATGACTCCATATATTTTGAATATAGAAGAATTGGCCACTATTTGGCATTTCCCATTGCCATTTGTAAAGACACCTTTGATGCAAAAGGCTGGTGTGAAGAGGGCAGAGCCGCCAATGGGTTTGCCGATAGAATCTTTTGAGGGGCCATTAAGAAAAGTATTGTCTCAGCATGTCGAAGAAAAGGAAGAAGAAGCGCCCCCACCTCCACCACCTCAATATGGATAAAGTAAATGCCACCCAGTAATGGGTGGCATTTTATTGTGTGATTCTTGATTTTTACGGTAAATTGGGCTAAAATATGCCCCATATGTGGTACGACCAAAAACCAATTATCGCTTTGGCTCCAATGGCTGATATGACCGACAGTCCGTTTTGTCGTATTTGTAGAGAGGTCGCGGGTTCGGGTTTTGTTATTTTCCGTGAAATGGTAAGCGCCGAAGCGATTGTCCGTGGTAATGCCAAGACCTTAAAGATGTGTGAATTTGAGGATGTTGAAAGACCAATGGTTATTCAGTTATTTGGAGCCAATCCGGAGACTATGGCTAAGGCCGCAAAAATTGTAATTGATAAATTTCATCCGGATGGGATTGATATAAACATGGGGTGTCCGGTGCCAAAGATTGCTGGAAAAAGTTTAGCCGGTGCGGCCTTGATGAAACACCAGGATAAAGCGGTAGAAATTATTAAAAAAATAAAAGCGGAAAACTTAGGTGTGCCCTTATCAATTAAGACGCGTTTAGGGTGGGGAAGTGAAAATGATATTTTAGAATTTGCGCCAAAATTGGAACAGGCCGGGGCCGATTTAATTACTATACATGGCCGTACTAAAACACAGGGATATTCCGGAAAAGCAAATTGGGAAAAAATTAGAGAAGTTAAAAAGATATTATCAATTCCAGTGATTGCGAATGGTGATATAAATTCTCCTGAAGATATGCAAAAATGTTTGGAACTAACCGGGGCGGATGGAGTGATGATTGGCCGGTCTGCTCTAGGGAACCCATGGATTTTTACTGATAGGATTCCAGAAAAAAAGGAATTGGTTGGAATAATTTTAAAGCATGCGGATTTACATTTGAAACGCTATGGTGAAAAAACAATCAATACATTTAGAAAACATCTCGCCTATTATTTTAAAGGTGATCGAGTTTTTGGTATAGAAAATTTGAAGGAAATAAAAAGCCGACTAGTTAGGGTCGGCTCTATGAATGAATTGAAAGAAATTTTGGGAGAGCTTATCTGATTTATGTACCAGATGGATTTAAATTTTCCCATTCCTTGCCTCCGCTTGATAGCTCAAATTGGTGGACATTTTTTCCGTCTTTTCCACCCGGAATAGACCCTAAATATTTTATTATTCTTCCGTCCGTTTCTCTTATCAAAGTACCAGGTTCCATCGCCTCTAGTTCTTCGTCTGAAGATGGCCTATCAAAAATGGGCTGCCCCTCCCATTTTTTTGGTAGTGTAGAGTCCGCTTTGTGTATTGCCTCCGGTTTATTTCCTTCCATATTTTAATTTAAAAATTATTAAAAAAAATTCCCAGATATCCTTTTTTGATAATTTTGATTTCCCCTTTCTTCGATCATTGAAGATAACCGGTACCTCCAATATATTAAAACCTGTTTTTTGAGTTTTGTAAAGTAATTCTTCTTGGAAAGCATAGCCATTGCTTTTTATATCATCCAGATCAATTTTTTCTAATACTGCACGTCGGAAACATCGAAAACCGGCGGTGACATCACGTGCTTTAAGTTTAAGAAATAAACGCGAAAACCACATCGCGCCGTTGCTTGTAAAATGCCGCCAGGCACTCCAGCCAATGATTTTACCACCCGGTACCCGGCGCGAGCCGATGACTAGGTCGGCGCCCTGTTGGCAGGCTTCAAGCAGACGGGGGATATCGGCCGGATCGTGTGATAAATCAGCATCCATTTCAAAAATATATTCGGCGCCGAGCGCTAGAACCTGTCTAAAGCCCTCCAAATAGGCCGATCCTAGACCGAATTTTTTGGCTCTCTCTACTAGGCAGATTGGATATTTTTTTTGCAATTCTTTAATGACTATGGCCGTACCATCGGGGGAGTTATCGTCGACAAACAAGACAGCTAAATTAGGAATCTGCAAAGCAAAAATTTTCTCCACCAGTTCGGTGATGTTATCTTTTTCGTTATAAGTTGGAATTACAATCATTGTTTGCATACGTTAAGATTATATTACACCCGCATCTATTGGTCAATTGTTAAGAGCTTAATTTTTTAGTATAATAGTACTGTCGCTGAATACAATATTCTGTCATTCCAGCGAAAGATAGTCGGCTTCCTCAATTATAATGCCAATTATAAAAACAACTATCGATAAGTCCTAAAAAATAAAAATAATTATGCGCGATATTTTACTTACAACTGATGGTCTTATCACAATTAAAAACAAAACAGTTGTTCTAATTCGTCGCGCCAAGGCGCCGTTTGAAGATAAATTAGTGATGCCAGGTGGGCATGTAGAGACGGAAGATGAGAGCGTAGCGCATGCCTGTGCTAGAGAGCTAGAAGAAGAGATTGGTTTAAAAATTTCCCCAGAAAAATTGAAATTACTAAAAATTTTAGACGCGCCAGGTCGTGATCCACGGCCGGGGAGGAGAATCTCTGTGGTATATTGGGCGAATTTAAAAGAAGATCCGGATCTCCAAGCAGGGGATGACGCGGCTAAGGTGATTTTGCGAAGTATAAAAAGTTTAAAAAAAGAGGAAGTTGGGTTTGATCATTGGGAGGTGATAAAAATGTTGCTGAAGAAAGGATAGAGGATTTAGTAATTTATAAATTACTTAGTATAATAAAAACAGACATAACTGTCTGTTTTTTGTTCCGAGGCCTGGATTCGAACCAGGATGAGCAGATTCAGAGTCTGCCAGCCTACCGTTAGCTGACCTCGGAGTTACTTTAATATTTTCTAAATTGAATCCATTTTACAAATTTATATACCTCCGCTTGTCTTGCAAGTCGAGTGTCAATTTTTCGTCGTTGTGGATGGAAACCGAGCTTACAAAGTTCATGTGCGATATCATCTAGTAGGCTATCTGATCGATTGCTGAATTTTATTACATTGGTTCCGTATTTTTTATCAATAGTCCAATCACCATCAGTTTCAAATAAACCTTTAAAACAATGCTTTAAATATAATTTTTTTTGCTTTATCCACTTAGGTATCCTTAAAGTATGGTCTAGTTTATATCCGTAAGGAAAGTGTAATCGTTTGCTAATGAATTTTTGATATAAGTATAAATCATTACATCTTGCGTCTTTTCTTTTTCTGGTAGTTGGTTGCTTTCCAAATAATTTAGTAATTATTTTTTTTATATGTTTGATATGTCCGACTTCTTTTCTGTTGAAACTTATCGTCATTTTGTCTGTGCGTTGAAATTTTTCAATACATCCATCACCCAACATGGTACCATAGAATTCTGCTAAGTGTTTTGTTTTATTTATAATTTTGTATTTTGGTTTGTGTAATTGTCTCCATTTCCAAAAATTGCTATGAGATTTAGACGCCATGGTTAGGGCGGTTTTTAGCAGACTGGGGTGTGTATTTTTTGTAAGACCTTTATTCCATGGTTTCATGATATAATCTTATCACGAAATTTTTATTTTGTCAAAATATTGTCCTACCATTAGACGATCCCGGAGTATTTTTTTATTTTGTTATCGCCGGTCCATTTTCTAGACTATCTATCCAGCTTTTTAAAACTATTTTTATTTTTCCCCATTTCCAACCGTACACTTTAAATAAATCAGGGTGGGTGATGTACTGTTTAATATCGTGGCTGATTAGATATATTCGGTTGCTGTTTTTGGCTTTAACCAGTGTTTTTGACCATGTAAACAGCACTCTCGCCAGTCCATCCGCCTTGCGTGTTTGATGGTTAAAATCATGCAAAGTGCTTAAAATTATATCATATTTATAGCGATAGTCAAGGCCGGTACTGGGGTCGCCACTATCATTGGTAATAAATTCCTCGGTATTGTCATCGTATCCAACTATAACCATCACATGATAATATGACCCTCCCGCGCGCCAGCGATGGTTAGAATTAGGAATATCCTTGGCGTAGTGGAATGTAATTACCGGTCTGCCCGCCTTTAATTCTTTTTTAATGTCATCCAATGTCGGGTTATCAACTATCTTGGAGCCGAAGCTGGTATATTCGTTTATCAATTTATTGGTGCGAAAAGCATCGGTATCGGCGTTGGAGCCAAAAATTTTATCCTCAATTTTGAACAGAGGATTCATCAAATTTTTTGCTTCCGTTTTAGTCATCTTATTCTTCCCGGCATAATATTCTTGTACCATTACGATGCTCGCCTCTTCGCAGGCATTGTTCCACGGCTTTATCCATTGGCCGTCTGGCACCTCTGATGTAAAAGGCACCGATAAGATGACCTTTTCAGCGGCGCCGGCGCACCAAGGTAAAAATATCAAAAAGAGTAGAGATAAAAAAAGGATTTTTTTGAGGATCATATAACTTCACCGCCAAATTGTGCAGCTAGATTGTTTAACTCCACATCGCCGGTAGTTGTTTCGGATGGCCTGGCTCCGGCGACGACCTCTGTGTAATAGGGGATAGATTCAGAAAATTTTTCCGCTAATTTTTCCGAGATAACTTTTTTGTTTTTTGGTTCATCCAGTTTATCTTTGTGGAAAGAAAATGGAACAGAAATACAGAGTCCGCTGTTGTCTATTGATTTTAGCTCGCACATTTTTAAAATAAAGACCAGAGAATGGTTGGTTTCAGAGAGAGAGCCGATGACATCCTGCCATCCTTTTTTTATCTGTTCTAAAGTGGTGTTGATCTTGTAATTTCCCGATGGTTTAATTTTTATCGGTTCAGCCACCTTTTTTTCAATTTTTAACTCCACAACTCTAACTGGTGCCACGTTTTTTTTATCTGTATTAATATCTTCTATTTTATTCGCATGGTCTGGTGTATTTTGGTTGTCATTTTCTGTAGAGCAAAATTTTACAGCTAAAATTTCCAATGGTAGTTGAGGGAGGGGAGAGGTCTTAATTTGTTGTCTGGCGATTAAGATATTCTCGATCAGATCAGTAGTTTTTCTGGTAGAAAATCTCTTGGATAAGTCAGTAATTTTATTGTTATTTTCTCGACTGTAATCTGTTTCTGATTCTGGCGCGCTACCGGCTTGAATAATCATAATCAGGCGCATTATTTCCAAAAGGTCATAGGCGAATTGGTCCAGATTGGCGCCGTTAGCCGATAGGTCGTCGATTAGCTTGATAGCTTCTCCGGCTTTTTTATCTGCCAAATTTTCAATAAAGCGTAAAATTGATTCTACGTCAGACACCGGTAAAACCAATTGCGCGTCTTCGGCGGTAATTTTTTTCTTGCCTATCGACATAATCTGTCCAAGCAAACTCTCGGCATCGCGTAAACAACCATCACTCTTATTGATTACACGACCCAGCACATCCTTATCAATTTTAATTTCTTCTTTTTTGGCGATGTCTTCCAACCTATCCATCATCTCCTCGTATTTTATTTTTTTAAAATTAAATCTCTGACAGCGAGATACTACCGTCTCCGGTAATTTGTGTAGCTCGGTGGTGGCCATTATGAAGATTATATGCGCGGGCGGTTCTTCCAGTGTTTTCAACAGTGCGTTAAAAGCGCTGGTAGAGAGCATGTGTACTTCGTCTATAATAAAGACCTTGTATTTGGATTTGGTTGGTTTGAATTGCGCGTTTTCAATAATATTCTCGCGTACATTATCTACACCGGTCTGCGAAGCGGCGTCTATCTCTATTACATCAATATTTCTGCCATTCGTAATTTCTTGGCAAGAAGGACATTCATCACATGGTTCAAAGCGCCCTTCTTTACGGTTGGAGCAATTTACCGCCTTGGCCAACAAACGGGCGACGGTGGTTTTACCCACCCCGCGCGGGCCGGAAAACAAATAAGCGTGGGCTACTTTGCCCGTCGCTATTTCATTGGTGATAGTTTGGATAATATGTTCTTGGCCGGACATCCCTTGAAATGTCTGCGGTCGGTATTTTCTGTAAATTGTTGACATAATTTTGGTTATAGGCTCGCCTCACTTAGATCTATTTCCGATGTCTTGGAAACACCCAGTTGTGCTCTCTCCATTATCTCCGCCTCTACAATTTCGCGCGGTCGGCCATATTTAAGGCGGGATAGCTCTTTAATAGCCGCGGCTAATTCCTTGTTTCCAGGCACTGGGGGATAGGTCATCATATTAAACGGCTTTGCGGCCGTATTGTCAATAAGGAGCTTAATATAGGCGGTGTACTGCTCTACGTTCACTAAATCATAGGCTGAAAATACCGGGGCGAATTCTTTTTGTAAAATTTCCGCGTCTTCCACACCAATGCGGAAGCAGGCGATAGTACCGGCATTACCAAGCACCGCGTCGCGGACGGTGGTTTTGCCTTTGTTGTCTTCCAATTGTTTCAAATATTGATGGGCCATGATTAATTCCAAGCGATATTTACGCGCTTCGGACAGGATGGAAGCAATGGATTCTGTGATAAAGTTTTGGAACTCATCCATGTATAAATAGAAGTCGTATCGTTCTTCCTCGGGTAGGGAAGCGCGCTCCATGGCGGCCATCTGCAATTTAGATACAATAATCAACCCGAGCAAGTTGGAGTTAATTTCACCCACCAAGCCCTTGGCTAAATTAACAATCAATATTTTTTTCTGGTCCATCACCTCACGGAAATTGAAACCAGAATGCGATTGACCGATAATATTTCTGATCATTCCATTTTCTACAAAACGGCCTACTTTGGAAATCAAATATCCAAGCATTTCAGATTTATGGAAATCGGATGTCTTGGCCATTTCTTTATCCCAAAAGGCCAACACCATCGGATCAGTCACTTTCTTTTTCCAACCTTTGACGAACTCGTCATCAGTGAACATACGCGGAACCTCGGCGATAGTACCGGGATTTTCCAGGTCGGACATCAAGGTCAACATAACATTACGCATGTTATGTTCAAACATTGGGCCGATCATGGATGGGTCGGTGACTAGTTTGTAAAAAATGGAGATCATTTCCTGAGTGGCAAAATCTTTTTGATCCTCGCTCTTTACTTCTAACATATTTAAGCCCACCGGTCTCTCTACATCAGACGGATTAAAATATATTACATCATCAGCACGTTCTTTTGGTACGTGTTGTAAAACATATTCCGCGAAATCGCCATGCGGGTCTATTACGCACACGCCCTCGCCATTTTGTACGTCCTGTACGGCCAGATGTTGAGCTAAGACGGATTTGCCACTACCGGATTTTCCGACGATATAAAGATGACGGCGCCGATCATCACGTTTCATGCGTATTATTGTCTCTTCACCACGATAAACCGAACGGCCGAGTATTACGCCTTCCTTGGGGATATTAATTGGTGGCGGGGAACGACGAGCACTAAGCCAGTCAATATGTGGTGTCTCGGTTGAGGGCAGTGGCAGGTGCCAAAAACCGGCCATTTCCTGCGTGTTCACCACCATATATTGGCCTTGCCGTGTGGAACGGTAAATGGATTCTTGAATTAACTTGTTTGGATTTTTTGGTATTGCCGCCCCGAGTGCATTGCCGTAGCGGTATATACTGTATTGGCTGAAAGAATTGATAATATTTTCCAGGTTCATTTGAGCCTTTTCTTTAGAAGAAGCGGAACTTACCAAGCGGATGGTGATTTCCATGCCGCCATGGCTAATTTTTTCTTCCATATTTTTTACCATCTCTTCCTCCATTTGGGTCAGGTGGTATTGCTCGGTCATGCTGTTTTGTTTGGTAGGATCCTGTTGCTTAGGAAAAAGAGTTTTTTTCCATTTATACAATCCACGTAAAAACCAGCCGCGTTGGGCGACATATTCAAATTTTTGGCCCTCCTTGATATCTCTAATCATTTTTACACCCTGACGCCTCCATTTTGGCGTAGCTGGACGGACGATGTATTGCACCAAAGCTCCCTCATCTTCCAAAATTTTACTCAAAGGATTTAGAATGGCCAATAGGGGATCACTATCCATTGTTTTGTAATTTTTTAAAGGGAAAGCGGATTTTTGTTTAAAAAAAAGATGAGCGCCGACAATATGACTTTGTGGCTTGAAAATGTTATAGTCCGTTTCCTCGGTGATTTCGGCATGCGGATATTGAGCATGGATTTGCTGGCTGACAAAGTTATATAATTTATCGGGTACGGCGACGTAAAAAGAAATTTTACTGTCTTTCACTACAATTTCCAAAGCAATATGATCATTGCGGCCACGCAACCAAGCCATAAATCCGGAATCACGGCGTAGGCCGGCTATAGAGGAAAACAGGGTATCAGCCACAGCTATCTGTTCGCGAACCTGATTTATATTATCTTCCATTGTCTGCTGCTGTTCTTTTTTCTTTTCTTTAGGAATTTTTATTAGAAGAATAGTTTTGTGGAATGCCTTGCCTGCCTGGCTTTGAGTGTGGAGGAGGGATCGTAAGATGAACAAAAAAGCCAAAGCACCGATAAGTACCATAATATATAGCGTGACGGTAGCCGCTATCGGATTTTGGAAAAAAATATTGATTGCCTCAATAACCGTTGTAGAAAAAGAAGCAGTATCCATGGTTATTTTTTAATAGACAAAATTTTATCTGTTTTTATTTTGGCCTCTTGTTCCAAAAAGAATTTATTAATACCTGGCAAAAATTTTAACCATTGTACAATCAATTGAAATATTTTTTTTGCTTTTACATGCGTTGTCCGCATCAGTTCCCATATTTTTCCGGCCGCTTCCTCACCTTTTATTTTAAATTCTTGCTTGGCAATAGGGGAGAGGGTTTGATAGATATCACCCAAATCCTCCTCCATTATTTTTTCAATTTTTATTACTGCCACGTCTTTAGCCGCAGGGATAGAGGGCGTCTTTTTTAATCGCGGTAATAGCCCTTTAATTTTTTGTGCTGCTTCCGTAGCCACTCCCTGTTGCTCTGGTGCTGAAGGGACGGTCTCCGGGGTTGTTTCCATTTCGTCGGTTTCTTGCGGCACGTTCAAAACCTCCGGTTTTTTTATTCCAGGTAATCGTTCAAAATTATCAAGAGGATTTTTAGTTAGATTGGTAGACATGAAGTATAGTATATCACATTATTACTATCATCTACAAATATATATGTGGAACAAAAACCACCTCATTGGTCGAGGTGGTTTAGTACAAAACTGAGAGTTAGTAACCCATTGATGGTCCGGGAGACGGTTGTGGGTTGGATTCTCCCATCGGGTTTGTCTGCTGTTGGGGCAGATATTGGTTCATCCCTACTGGCATCTGCAGAGTTTGAAATTGCTTGGTGCCTTGTTCCCACGGCATCGGTTGAGTTGTATCGCCGCCGAGCTCTTCCGCCTTGTCATCAAATTCTTGCTTTATATTCTGCATGTCTTCCAGAGCCGTTTGGATGTTATCTGTGTCAATCGGCTTGGCTTTGAGCGATGCCTTGATTTCACTCGCCTTCGTCTTGGCCTGGTTCAATAAATCTACTAATTCTGTAGTGTCCACCTTTTTCCTCTTTAATGTATTAATGACCCTTTGCGCGTCGTTTAAACTTTTTTGTAATTGGGAATTAACATTGCCCAAGTTATTCATCAGGTCGATAGTCTGCTGGTTTTGCATTACGTCATCCATTTGTCCAAAAAAGTCACTCTCTACAGCATCGAAGGCGCCTTGGGAGTCACCGGCTTGCATTTTAGTGACAGCGTCATTGCGAGCCGTTTGTAACTTGTTAACGCCTTCTTCAAAGGCGGTAAAAGCGGCGCTGACATCGATGCCTTTGGCGGTTAAGCGGGTAACGATGCTTTTATCTTTTTTAAGCTGACTGTTTAATATTTTTAATTGACTATCCATTTGTTTCGTCACTTGCGGCCAGCGGGCGAGCATCTCCAATTGTTGTCCGCCGTCATTCAGGTTCATCATAATATCCTGTAGGTCTTCTATACCAGCCGCTTCCGCTTCATCATAGGTTTTGGCTTTTTGCACGGCATCAAAGATAGCTGTTGCTTTAGCAACGGTGTCTTTAATATCGGCTGGAATTACGGTTTTCTTTTTCTCCAGTTTGGCAATTTGGCTGGCATACATTTTGAATCCTCGCATCATTTCCTTCATACCACGTTGCATGCCTTTTAACATTTGTTCCTGTTGTTGTTGTTCTTGACGATATTGTTCCAACGTCTGTGTTGCATCTGATAATACACTGGGGTCGAAATCAGAATTTTGTAAATCCTCGCTGGATTGAGCGGAATTTATTTTTTCTATTGCGGCCTTTGCTTCCGTTAGCTTGTCTGTGATTTCTTGAGGAATGACTACGCCTTTTTTAATAGCACTCGCCATCCATGTTTCAAATTTCTTTATTTGGTTTGCCATTTGTTTGACGCCGCGTTGCATGTCTTTTAGGAAGTTCCCACCACCACCCATTTGTCCCTGTTGTCCACCCGGACCCATTTGGGGAGGCATTGTACCCTGTCCGCCTTGTGGTGGATAGTTATTACACGGTCCTGACATTTCAGTTCCGTTTACATTGCATGTTGGTGGTTGTGGCATCGGTGGTTGGTTCATCGGGGGTTGAGGTTGATATATCGGTGGTTGGTTTATTGGCGGTTGAGTTGGTTGTTGATTTTTAGACGCATCTGCTGCATCACATTCACTTGCTGTCGCTTGACGATTTAAAGAGTAACAGAAAAATGTTCCACCTGGTTGGCTCGGTGGGGGATTATTTGGTAGTTGGGTTGGCTGTGTGTTGTTTCTCAAGGCATCGGCCGCACTACACTCGCTTGCCGTCGATTGTCGATTTAATGAATTACAAAAGATAGAATCACCTGGTTGAAGTGGTGGCTGCATCGGTGGTTGATTTGTCGGGGGTTGCGGGGGCGGCATTATTTGTCCATCTCCTGGAGGCGGTGTATTGGGCGGTGCTACCATACTACCCGCATCCTGGGCGTATGTTTTATTGGCACTAAAAGCGTCTAAAGCACTTTGTAAAATCTTAGGAAGTTTGAGATCAAAGGCCTTGGCCGGGGTAATTGCCGCAAGTAGGGTAAAAACCATGGCGCACGCCATTGAAATACTTAGTATGCGTTTATACATAATTTAATTTAAAAAATTAAAGATGAAATATTTACGACCTTTAATAAACCCCTTAAGTAGGGCAGTTAAATTTATTATATCACACAAAAAATGCAATGTTTAGTTGGCTGTGGATAATGAAGTGTGATATAATATGTGCATGAAAAATTCCAAGAATATTCAGGAGGTACAATATGATGGCCTGCTCTGGGTTAATGTTATCCAGCAAAAAGAAAAAGAGTTGCGAGAGATCCAAAAAAGATTTGGTTTTGAAGAGCAGGACATTAAAGAAAGTTTGCCGCCATTTCAACGGCCAAAGATAGTCAAACGCGATGACTACTATTTTATGGTTTTGCATTTCCCTGTTTTTGACAGAGAAACGCGCCGATTGGGTTTTACAGAAGTGGATTTTTTCTTGAGCGCTTCTCATCTAGTAACTATACATGATAACAAACTCTTGGCGATTGATAATTTTTTTGAACAATGTAAAAAAAGCGAAAAGGCAAAAAAAGAATTTTTTTCCGGCACGGCCGTGCATATCCTCTTTGAGATCCTGACGCGTTTATTGGATTCCATCTTTCCGATTTTGCTTCATGTGAATGATGATATAAACCTGGTGGATAAAAAACTATTTAATAAAACAGTGAGTGGTAAAGTTATGGTAGAAGAGATTCTGCGTTTGAAGACTAATGTGGTCACCTTCCGCCGGACTATGCAGGGACACCGAACGGTTTTAGAGCGTCTCATTATGTATAGCGGGAGGGAGTTGGATTTAGTATCTTATCAGGGATATATAAATTCTCTGCGTGAGTTCGCTAACGAAATATGGAATATGCTGGAAAGTCAAAATGAAAGTATTAGTGCCCTACATGAGAGTAATGAATCAATGTTGAGCCTGCGTACCAACGAGGTGATGCGCACATTGACAGTAATTTCAGTTGTTACTTTTCCTCTATCACTACTCGCCGCATGGATGGATATTGGCGCACAGGATAATCCGTTTTTACAATTGAATGGTGGGTTTGCTTTAGCTTCGGGGATAATTTTAGGTATCGGCGCCTTAATGATCTGGTGGTTTAGAAGGAAGAAGTGGATGTAAATTTAAAAGCGCCTCGATGGGCGCTTTTCTAGATTTAATATTTTAAGTCGCCTTCGATGGCGGCTTTTTTGTCTTCGTATGGTGCAGCCTTGCGACGATAGAATTCTATTTTAAACAGCAAATTCAAAAATTTTAACATTATTTTTTAAAATGTCGTTTAACTCCTCGCCTTCCACGGCCAATTCATAATGAGATTGCAAATTAAGCCAAAATTGTGGCGAAGTATTAAAGTATTTGCCTAAACGCAAAGCGGTATCGGCACTAATGGCTCTAGTTCTGTGAATGATTTCATTGATTCTTCTAGGGGCAACGTCGATGTCTTTAGCCAAGCGGTATTGGCTAATTTTGAAAGGTATGAGGAATTCTTCCATCAATATTTCCCCCGGATGAATTGGCTGTATTTTTTTAGTCATATTATTGTTTGATTAATTATGATAGTCTATTATTTCTAATTCGTAGGCGTCACATTGGTTCCACCTAAAGCAGATTCTCCATTGTTCATTAATTCTAATGCTGTGTTGGCCCTCCCTGTTTCCTTTCAGTCGTTCTAAATGATTGGCTGGAGGTATTCGTAAATCATTGATTGTTTGTGCTGCGTCGATCATCCATAATTTACGCAAAGCAGTTCTCTGTATTGATGAGGGAAGTCTTGACGAATATTCTCGGTTAAATATTTTTTTGGCTTCCTTAGATTTAAAGCTTTTTATCATAGTATATCAATATAATAACGCATAACGTTATTATTGTCAAGTGTTACGTATTAACTACTCTTTTACCGCTAGATGCTACGCATCGCAGTATGGAATGCGTGATTTTAATATTTCAAGTCGCCATTTTCGTTGGCTTTTTTGTCTTCGTATGGTGCGGCCTTGCGGCGATAGAATTCTAGTTTAGCACACTCCAAAGCACCTACAAGTTCGTTAATATCCTTGTATTTTCCTTCGCCAATAAGGGCAAGCATTAGACGGTTGATAATGTAGTTTAATTCACCGGCGCGCTGGTCTTTGTTGATAATCTCGGCCAGTTCATCAATTTTTTGGTCTAAGCGGGCGCGATCTTTTTGTAGAATGTAGGGCATATATTTAATTATTTTTTTAGTTACACTAGCTGACAAACTCTCCTCGTATATTTACGACAGGAACTTTATCTAAGTCTTTCATGTCTTTAAATAGACGCCTCAAGCCATCATGATCCCGGGATTCATTTGAGAGTTGCCCCATTGCAATACCGAGTTCTAATGAATCGATTAAACCAGTTTTTCCTACTAAGTTTGTAATAGCTAGTTCAACAATCCTTCGAGTTTGTTCACTTACACCCTCCACTTGTTTGATGACTTTAAATAAAGTTTCTGCAGAAATATAATGACCGTTTGGGTTTTCGCCAGAAGCGACAAGTTTAGCTACGCGAGCTAACATTTCTTTGTCGCTCAAGGGATGTTCTTTAGACATAAAATAAATAGTGTTAAATCTTAATTACCTTCGTCCCACCCTTCGCATCCTCCACCTTGTATCCCTTATCTTCCAAAATTTTTCTTAGCTCGTCACTTTTAGCCCAATCTTTTTGTCTGCGTGCGGAATCGCGGTCGGCAATAATTGTTTTAATTTCTTCCGATAATGGTTCTTCTATTTTTTTGGCTCCCTCTTTAATTTTTAAGCCAAAGACCTCATCAAATTTAAGTAAAGTTTTCAGATCAATAGTTTTTTCCTTTAGGGCCTGCCAGATTAAAGCTAACGCGGCAGAGGTATCAAGGTCGTTGTTTATCGCCTCTAAAAATTTGTTCTCCAATTCCTTGTTTTCATATTTTTCTTTAAGTGAAGACGCGGCGTTGTATAGATGCTGTAAACCATTTTGTGCCGCCTGCAGGGCCTCCCAAGAGAAATTTAATTGTTTATGATAATGGGTTTGTAATAAAAAATATCGATAGGCGAGGGGACTAAATCCTTTTTCTTTTAAGGTTCCCATGGTGATAAAATTTTCGCCAGATTTAGCCATCTTATCGGAGTCAATCAATAAAAATTCTCCATGTAACCAATAATTAGCCAATGATTTGCCGTTGGCCGCCTCGCTTTGGGCGATTTCGTTGGTGTGGTGTACCGGTATATGGTCAATTCCTCCGCAATGAATATCAAAGGGTTGGCCTAAATATTTTTCAGACATGGCGGAGCACTCGATATGCCAGCCTGGGAAACCCATACCCCAAGGACTTTCCCATTCCATTTGTCTCTTTTGCAATTTTGGAGAAAATTTCCACAGGGCAAAGTCGGTAGTATTTTTTTTGTCCCCAACATCCACCCGCACTCCGGCGCGTAGGTCCTGATTTTTTAGATTGGCCATCTTTCCATAATCGGGGAGTAGGGAAGTGTCAAAATATATTCCATCGGCCGTCTGATAAGCAAACCCCCTTTTTTCCAATTTTTTGATTAGTTTAATCTGTTCCTTAATATGATCAGTAGCCTTGCACCAGATGTTCGGCTCCGTGATATTTAAATCGCTTAGATCTTTTTTAAAAGCAGTGGTATAGAATTCGGCGATCTCCCAAGCGGTTTTTCCTTCGCGTTTTGATCCTTTTTCCATTTTGTCCTCGCCCTCATCGGAGTCGCTTGTCAAGTGACCGACATCAGTAATATTCATGACGTGTTTAACTTTGTATCCGTTATATCTCAAAACACGCGTCAAAATATCCTCAAAAACATAGGTACGTAAATTTCCAATATGTGCATAGTTGTATACAGTCGGGCCGCAGGTGTATAGGCCGACCCTGCCTTTTTTAATTGCTTTGAATTCTTCCGTGTGATGCGTGAGAGTGTTAAATAGTTTTATCATAATAGTATTAATATGTTTTCTATATCTTATATGAAATTAGCTTACTTATCAACAGGCACATATGCTATAGCGGTTTTTTTTGATATAATACAATGGTTAGTAGTTTTGAAATCTGATTTCCGATTTTTGAGATATAAAAATTATGTGGCCATTTTCTAAACCAAAATCCTACCTCGGTATTGATATCGGCGCGGGTGGTATTAAAGTAGTTGAATTGCACCAGGAAAAAAACCGGCCGGTTTTGTTTACCTATGGCTACACTAGCGAGGATCGCAATGTCCATAAATTATTAAAACCAACTGATAAAAAAATACCAAACAAAACTATTGGCGTGCCCACAGAATACAATGAGGAAGAAATATCTGGCACGATTTCCAATGAGCATCTGGAAAAATATTCACAGGACATTATTGGTATTTGTAAACAGGCTAGAACTACTGCGAAGACAGCGGTGGTTAGTTTGCCGGTGTCAGCGGTCTTTCACGCCTTGGTCACTTTGCCGATGGTGAAGAAAGAAGATTTGAATAGTATTTTAAAGGCAGAGATCACCAAACTTTTACCTAGGCCGGTAGAAGAAATGGCTTTAGATTATCAGGTTTTAGCTTCAGGCGCAGAGGATAAGAGCCAGAAGGTTTTGGTGAATGCGGTACCGCGCGATTTAGTAGATTTTTACGCCCGTGTTTTTCAAAAGTCTGGTTTAATCCTGGATTCTCTAGAGCCAGAATCAGCGGCCTTGAGCCGCTCGCTCGTCGGTAAAGATAATTCGGTGAGTATGGTTATAGACATGGGGGCGGAACGTACTAACTTCTTTATTATCGATCAAGGCGTGCCGGTGACCCATCATAGTATAGAGACGGGCGGTAATAAAATAAATTCAATTTTGCAGAATATTTTGGGCGTTGATGAAAAGATGACTGAACAGATTAAATTTGATTTATCTAAATTTTTATCTCCGGCGCAGTATAACGCTAAAGGAAATTTACTTGACATTTTTATGCCGGTAGTTGATCCTATAGATAAGGAGATAGAATATAGTTTTGATTTATTTTTGCGGCAAAGCGGCAATGAAAGTAAAAGTCCGGAAAAAATTATCCTTACTGGTGGCGCCTCATTTTTACCCTATCTGTCTCAATATATTGCAGATAAGTTTAAAATGAAATGCTATATAGGCGATCCGTGGGCGCGGGTAGTCCACCAGGATAGTTTAGGGCCGCTGTTGCATGAGATAGGTCCGCGCATGTCGGTAGCTATCGGTTTGGCTCTGCGAAATATGCTGAATTAATTTAATTGTTTAATTTTGTTATTTCATTATGCCTGAAGATAAAGTATTTGTACTCATCGTGGAGGATGATGTTTTTTTGGCCGATATCTATAAAAAGAAATTTGAAATGGAAGGATTTAAGGTGGGCGTCTCCGAAAATGGCGAAAAGGCCTTGGTGGATATTAAGAAAAAAAGTCCTAATATAATTTTGCTAGATATTTTGTTACCAAAATTAGATGGCTTCGCGGTGTTGGAAAAAATAAAAGCTGATAAGGCCACCAGTGGTATCCCGGTTATCCTATTGACTAACCTAGGGCAAAAGGATGATGTTGAAAAGGGCTTAGAGATGGGGGCAGAAGATTATTTAATCAAGGCTCATTTTAAACCATCAGAGGTGGTGGATAAGGTGAGGAAAGTTTTAAAGATTTAGAAAAAATACAAGATATGAACACATATATTGGAAGGGGGGTGACAATATGAACAAGAAAGGTTTTACATTGATTGAGCTTTTGGTCGTTATCGCTATTATCGGTTTGTTGTCTACTTTAGCGGTGGTGGCTTTGGGCTCAGCGCGTGTTAAAGCGCGTGATTCAAAACGCTTGTCAGATCTTAAGCAGGTTCAAACCGCTTTGGAACTTTATTACACCGATCAGAATGCTTACCCAGCAGGCGCTGGTGTGGTATTGGGTAGTGCCAACGTGGCCTGTTTGAGTAGCGCAGGATTTGCCGCCACTGGTTGCGCTAATCCATATATGGGTCAGGTTCCAGCCGATCCAGGAAGCACTCAGTACACATATACTGTCGGTGCCGGTACATATACTATCACAGCTACCTTGGAAGGTACTGTAAACGGCATGACTGGAGCGGTCCAATTATCACCAGCCGGTATCACGGATGTGGCCAACTAGTTATTACCTAAAAAAGTTGAAAATCCCCCTATGGCCAAGGGGGATTTTGATTTGGCAATGAAAGGCAGGTGTGATATACTATCCTTGTTAAAAACGAAGTGTTATGACTGCATCTTTTTTAGGGTGGCCGTTTTATCTTTTCATTTTTTTAGTCTCCCTTTCTCTGGGTAGTTTTTTAAACTCTTGGATGTGGCGGGCATGGGAGAATATTAGGGTAATAAACGGTAGGAGTATTTGTATCTTTTGCCGGCGCCAGCTTAATTGGTATGAAAATATTCCGCTTTTTAGTTTTATTTTTTTAGGAGGAAGATGCCGAACTTGTAAAAAGAAAATTTCTTGGCGTTATCCATTGGTAGAATTTTTTACAGCCGCCATCCTTACTTTTGTCGCTTGGCATCGCGTGGAGCATAATGTATTTTTTTCTGATAATTTGCTCTATCCACGCGATGTTTTTTTAATCACATTTTTAATAATCATTTTTGTCTTTGACGCCCTGCATAAAGTAATTTTATCCAGTATTGTTTGGGCTGGTGCGCTTATCGGATTTTTGTTTAACTATTTCGCCCTAAATATCCCCCTATCCACCATGTTTTATGGTGCCCTCGCGGCCGGTGGTTTTTTCCTATTGCAATACATTGTTTCCAAAGGCCGGTGGATCGGCGGAGGTGATGTCCGTCTTGGCTTTATGATGGGTGTCTGGCTAGGTTGGCCTAATGTTTTGGTGGCAGTGTTCCTAGCATACATTATCGGCGCGGGTCATGCTGTAATTTTGCTAATTTCAAGAAAAGGCAATTGGAAATCACAAATACCGTTCGGCACTTTTTTGGCGGTGGGGACCGCGATATCGTTGTATTATGGCGATGATATAATACAGTGGTATTTGAGTTTTCTAAAATAATATGGTTGATAGTGAATTAAAAAAAAGAGTGGAGAGATTGCGGGCGCAGATTGACGATCTGCGTTATCGTTATCATGTTCTTAATGATCCCGAAGTGACTGATGAAATGTACGATGGCCTGATGGACGAATTACGCAAAATTGAGACAACACATCCGGAAATTATCACTGTAGATTCGCCGACACAAAGGGTGGCCGGTAAACCATTGGATAAATTTGAAAAAGTGGTACACCAAGTAACACAATGGTCTTTTGATGACGCCTTTACCAAGGAAGACATGGAAGACTGGATTGAGCGCAACATGAAAATTTTAGAAAAAGAGCTGGGTTACCGGCCGAGTGATTTAAATTATTGTTGTGAGTTAAAGATAGATGGTTTGCATATGGTTTTGACCTACACTAAGGGTCATTTAGAAATAGCGGCGACGAGAGGTGATGGCAAGGTTGGTGAGAATGTGACACAGAATATTAAAACCATATTATCGGTTCCAATTAAACTTAGAAAAGATGTTGATATGGTGGTAGAGGGCGAGGTTTGGTTGGATCGAAAGATGTTGGATAAAATTAATAAGGAACGCGAGAAGACAGGGGAGCCGCTATTTGCCAATCCCAGAAACGCGGCGGCCGGCACTATTCGCCAGCTAGATTCAAAGATTGTGGCCGAGCGCAAATTATCCATGACCACCTATGATATTTCGAGTAGCAATGTTCCGCCTCTACAGGAAGAAGAACTACACGAACTTAAAGCATTGGGTTTTAAAACCGATGGACATTGGAAAGTAGTAAAAGATTTGGTGGGTATCATGCAGGTGCATGATTATTGGGGTAAAAACAAGGATAGCCAGCCATTTTGGATTGATGGCATTGTGATAAAGATCAATCAAAAAAAATATCAGAATCTTTTAGGATTTACCGGCAAATCACCACGTTGGGCCATTGCTTTTAAATTTCCGGCCGAGCAGGGGACGACAAAAGTTTTAGATATATATGTTCAGGTTGGCCGTACAGGAGCTTTGACCCCGGTGGCTTTGATGGAGCCGGTGCATTTGGCCGGTACTACGGTCACGCATGCCACTTTACATAATTTTGATGAGATCAAACGACTGGGTGTAAAGATCGGTGATACGGTAGTGGTGGAAAAAGCGGGTGAGATTATTCCAAAAGTTATTCGCGTTTTAGAAAAAATGCGCACGGGTCATGAAAAAGCGGTCCACGAGCCGCGTGTTTGTCCGATTTGTCATTCGCCGGTTACCAAAGTCGTTTCCAGTAACAAGAAAAAAGCAAACGAAGGATTAATTTTTTGTACCAATAAAAACTGTTTTGCCCAGGAGCTTGGGCGATTGGAGCATTTTGTATCCAAACATGGTTTTGACATTGATCATCTCGGTGGAAAAATTGTGGAACAGTTAGTAAATATTGGTATAATAAAAGACGCGGCTGATTTGTTTACATTAACGGTGGATGATCTAGAACCGCTAGAAAGATTTGGAGAAAAATCAGCGAGTAATTTGGTACATGCCGTTCAAGAAAAAAAATCCGTACCATTACATCGGTTTATTAACGCCCTAAGTATTAAACATGTTGGCGAACAGACAGCGATTGATTTGGCCGAGCATTTTGGCAATTTAGAAAAGTTTTTAAGCGCGAGCCGAGAAGAATTGTTGAGTATTGAAGGTATCGGCCCGGAAGTCAGCGAGGCGGTAGTGGAATTTTTGAAAAGTGCGGAAGAGAAAAAATATATTGAAAAATTATTGAAAAATGGAGTAAAAGTAATTAGCGAAAAGAAAAAGGAAAAGGGAAAATTATCCGGTCAGACCTTTGTCTTGACCGGAACTCTCACATCGCTTGAGCGCGGTCAAGCCAAAGAAAAAATTCGCGCTTTGGGTGGCGAGGCGACTGAAACAGTGAGTAAAAACACCACGGCGGTAATCGTGGGAGAAAATCCGGGATCAAAATATGAAAAGGCGAAGAAGTTGGGGGTACAGATTATGAATGAAAAAGAGTTTCTTGAGATGATAAAAAAATAGTATGCTTTTCCTAGAAAAACCGGAGGATTTTGATAGTAAAATGGAGGTTTCGAGCGTTTTTTTGGAACACGATGGTCGTTTTCTGTTTTTGTTAAGAAATGATAATAAGCACGAGGGAAACAAATGGGGTGTACCGGCTGGTAAGATGGATAACGGTGAAGACAAAAGAAGTACCTTAATTAGAGAGATGAAGGAGGAAATAAAAGTTGAATTGGCGGAGGATAATATTAATGAATGCTTGACCGTATACGTTCGCTATCCGGAAGTTGACTACATTTTTCACATATCGCATTACCGTTTAGATCAAAAGCCGGAAATAGTGCTTGATGAGTCGGAAAACAAAGAATATCGGTGGGTGACATTGGAAGATGCCCTACAATTAAATTTAGTCAAAGACGAAGACGGTTGTATTGGTTTATTTAAAAATGGGTGGTATAATGGAAATACGGCGAATTCATAGCTACGTATTTAATGTACAATAAATAATAAATATATGGATGCTGAGATTAAAAAAGAGTTTGATGATTTAGCGGTCATGATTAAACAAGGTTTTGATGATTTTGAATTAAGGATGGCTACCAAAGAAGATCTAAAAAACTTTGTTACCAAAGAAGATCTAAAAAACTTTGCTACCAAAGACGATATAAAAAACCTCGCTACTAGAGACGACCTTAAAAACACTGAGTTAAATTTGGAGCGAAAGATGGAGGAAGGTTTTTCGTCTATTCGAGCGGAATTGAAGTTAATCAAAGAACGACTATCCGCCATAGAAAGTAGTGTGGCACAGTTGACCAAAACAGAGACAGAGGATGTCGGTGCCATCATCCAGGATATAGAAACCATAAAAAAACGCGTAGCACGCGTAGAAAATCACCTAAACCTGCAGACAGCATAAATTTGGATTAAGATCCCTGCTTTTGCAGGGATGACACCTTATTCTATTTTTGATTTTTGATATTTGATTTTTTATTTTATCATCATGTTCACCCGTTGGTTCAAAGACCTCACAATCAAAAACATCCCCGAAGTGGGCGGCAAAACCGCCTCACTCGGCGAGATGTATTCCAAATTAACCAAACACGGCATCAAAGTGCCGAATGGTTTTGCTGTTACCGCCGAGGCATACTGGAAATTTTTGCGAGATAATAAAATTGATAAAAAAATAAAAATAATTTTGAAGGATTTGGATGTAAAAGATGTGCGGGAGTTGTCCGCGGCCGGCAATCGCGTGCGCCAGACGATTTTGAATGCAAATATTCCAAAAGATGTTGCGAAGGAAATTAAAAGCGCCTACAAAAAAATAAAAACAGCGAGTGTGGCCGTACGTTCCTCCGCCACAGCCGAGGATTTACCAGGCGCAAGTTTCGCGGGCCAGCAAGAAACATATTTGAATGTGCGCGGAGAAAAGGAATTAATGCTTGCCGTTAAAAAATGTATTGCCTCTCTTTTTACCGATCGCGCGATTTCTTACCGCGAGGCCATGGGTTTTGATCATACAAAAGTAGCGTTGTCAGTTTGTATACAGGAAATGGTGCGTTCTGATTTAGCGTCTTCTGGTGTGATGTTCACTCTAGACACAGAGTCAGGTTTTAAGGGCGTAGTTTTGATAAACGCGGCTTACGGTCTTGGAGAAAATGTTGTTAAGGGTCGAGTGATTCCCGATCAGTTTTTTGTATTTAAAGAAGGCGTTAAAAAAGGTTTTAGATCAATCATAAGCAGGCGATTAGGCAGTAAAGAAATGCGTTTAATTTACAGCAAACATGGTACTATTCAACAGAAAGTGAATATTTCCGATCAAAAAAGGTATTGCCTCACCGACGACGAAGTTTTGCAATTATCAAAATGGGGCGTGAAGATTGAAGAGCATTATGGCCGTGCCATGGATATTGAATGGGCTAAAGACGGCAGGACCGGTGAACTTTTTATCGTGCAGGCGCGTTCGGAAACCGTAAAATCACAGGAAAAATTAAATGTGATTGAAACTTACAAAATACAGAACAAGGGTAAAGTATTAGTGAGTGGTGCGAGTGTCGGGCAGAAAATAGGGCAGGGAAAAGTGCGGGTGATAAATTCACCTAAACAAATGAAACAATTTAAGGCGGGTGAAGTATTAGTGACCAGAATCACCGATCCGGACTGGGAGCCGATTATGCGCATTGCCGGCGCGATTGTTACCGAACAGGGTGGAAAAACTTCGCATGCCGCTATCGTCTCGCGTGAACTCGGGATTCCGTGCATAGTCGGCGCGGCCAAAGCGCGACAGTTATTAAAAAATGGTGAGCCGGTGACGGTTTCCTGCGCCGAGGGTGAAGTGGGGTATGTGTATAAGGGTAGACTGCCCTTTACAGTGGAAAAATTCACGGTAAAAGAAATGGCTCCGACTAAGACAAAAATAATGATGAATGTGGGAGAACCGGACGGCGCGTTTGCGTTGGCCGCGATTCCGAATGATGGTGTGGGTCTCGCGCGCGAAGAATTCATTTTTACAAATTTTATCAAAATCCACCCCTTGGCTTTGGTACATTACGACAAATTACAAAACAAAGCGATTAAGGCACAAATTGACGCCCTAACTATTGGGTATAAGGATAAAAAACAATTTTGTATAGATAAATTAGCCGAGGGTTTTGCTTTCATCGCCTCGGCCTTTTCACCGAACGATGTAGTAGTACGTTTATCTGATTTTAAAACCAATGAATACGCCACCTTAATTGGTGGTAAGGAATTTGAGCCGGAAGAAGAGAATCCGATGATCGGTTGGCGCGGGGCCTCGCGATATTATGATCCGAAGTACAAACCGGCGTTTGCGTTGGAATGCGCGGCGATTAAAAAAGCGCGCGAGGTTTGGGGTTTAAAAAATATTATTGTGATGGTGCCGTTTTGCCGCACGGTGGAGGAAGGCAAAAAAGTTTTGGAAACAATGAAAGAGTTTGGTTTGGAGCGGGACAAAAATGGTTTACAGGTTTATGTAATGTGCGAAATTCCATCCAATGTAATTTTGGTAAAAGAATTCAGCCAGATTTTTGATGGGTTTAGTATCGGCAGTAATGATCTGACACAATTAACGCTCGGCGTGGACCGTGATTCAGCACTCGTCTCGCATGTTTATGATGAAAATAACCTGGCGGTGAAGAAATTAATTCATGATGTAATACAGGGCGCGCATAAATACGGCCGCAAGGTTGGAATTTGTGGGCAGGCACCGTCTGACTATCCGGCGTTCGCGGAATTTTTAGTGCAAGAGGGGATTGATAGTATTTCTTTGAACCCGGATACGGTTTTGAAAACCCGCGTGCGTATAGCTGAAGCAGAGAAAAAGATGGGGATCCGTGTGGGTAAAGATTGGAAGGGAATTAGGATCGCCATGGCCTCCAAGGCCCTAATGATTTTTGGCGTTGTTGGTTTGGTGATGTCCCTTGGGGGATATACCTGCCAGACGATAAATAACCAGACGGTTGCTGAACAGATAAAACAGACGGTCGAAAATCAGGTGGTAAATTTAAAGGGTGAGATGCGACAAGAAATGGACAAACAAATTAAAAATGTACAGGAAAGCATGACGAACGAATACATCGAAACCGATTTGGCGGATTTTACACTCAAATATCCATGGCGATGGAAAGTGGAGAGGGGAAATGATACCGTGAGCTTTAAATCCGGCGAAGATGGCACCAAAGAATATTTTAATATAGAAATATCTAGTATCTCCGCCACCAAGGATCTCAACCTCGCGGACGCGGAATGGAAAACCATAAAAGTGAAGCGAGGAGACCGTAACTGCGTGAACGCTACGGAATGTGGCGCCGACGCGAGTGTTTGCCCGGCTAATTGTGAGAAGATATTAGAAATACAGCTGGGAAAAAGAGAATATTTAAAAATACAATGGCGCGGAGATAAAGGCGAGAAGATTTTGGAGAGTTTAGAGATTAAGTTATAGAATTTATGATTTCGGAAATTAGTAGAACAGACGTGTCTAATGTGGATGGGGAGGTTAGAAACGAAATTGACCTCTCTCGGCTAGAGGATGGCGATGTGATTGAATATAGATCGGGAAAATCTGTCTACCAATTAATTAGAGAAGGGGTAACCAATGAGGGGCAAGCGAGATTTAAGAGAAAGAAAATAGCCGGAGAGGTTCCACAGAGCGATACGTACATTTTTTTAGATGGAAAAAAATCCCTTTTGAAAGTTGTTCAGCGTTTTGAATATAGAGTGGGAGGAAATGACACCGGAACGGAGTCAAGCCCGGGTGTGACTGGAGTAATTGATGAGATAAGGGTGGTAAAAAAGTAAATTTAACAATAAAAAATACCCCATACTATTTGGGGTAAATAAAAAAATGCACCTTAATGGTGCATTTTACAGCTTGTTTTATAAAGAAACGGATAAAATTAAAGTCGCTTTGCTTTATCACTGATTTCCTTCAATCTTTTCCACATTTTGCCTTTAATTTCAATGTAACCATTTTTTTCAACCTTATTAAGATTTGCCGTTGCTCTTTCGCCTGGAATTAAGATATTCTTAACTCCAGATATCTTTTTAGATTTTTTTATTTTTTTAATTAACCTTTTGTTTTCTTGCTTAAATTTTTTTATTGAGGTTGAGAACAAAGGGTCGATAACTATGATTATTGCGCCACGGAGCGGACTTCGCTGCTCACTGTCCGTGATCTCTCCGCTCATAGGCATTCCGATTAAGGATCCAGCCAGTATTTCTATAAAAAGTCCTAACGCAAAGCCTTTGTAATCGCCAGCTGGTACTACAGCGTCTGCTTTATTAGGATCTCTCGTAAAATTACCTCGTTTATCAAAAAATGTTTCAGGCGGTAATTCTGTATTGTTTAATAGCGCTTTTCTCACTTCGCCCCAAGCTTTCTTGGACGTAGCCATATCAATCACAATATTTTTTTCATCGGTTGGAATGCCGATACCTATGGGGTTTGTCCCTATCTGGGGTGTATAGCCACCCGGTGGACACATAGCAGGACTCCCGCCGCTATTTACCACGAAGCCAATCATATCGTGGTCAGCGACATATTTTGCAATAGTTCCTGGGCGCAACCAAGTTTTCATATTACTTATAAGGGCGATAGCTACACCTTGTTTCTTTGCTTTCTTAATGGCTTCCAAGGCAAATTGCCTACCAACGATCGCACCAAGGTTTCCGTTAGCGTCTGCAAAAACATATGAGGCAGTTTCTTTTTTAATTTTTATTTTTTTCTTCGGTAGTGGAAGTCTTTTAATTAAGGCAGGAAAGGCCATCAATCCGTGGCTAAATTTTCCCTCCAGCTCACCATTGAGATAATCTTCAGCTAAGATTATAGCTTCCGGTTTTGGTATTTGAAAATGGATGAGCGTATTAATGAGTAGATTTTTAACTTCTGATATTTTAATTTTCATAGTATTAGAAACTCACCGCCGCCACCAATCCGAGTATGCCCAAAATTAGTCCTACCGCCGCGCCCATACTTGGTAGTTGGTGAAAAACTGAGTAATTTATAAATGGTTCCATAATTACAATTGAAGCGATCGAGATGACACTCACAATCCATATATCTTTAAAACCGCGAAAGCCGAACATATATCCAGCGACGAGAAATGATCCTGCTACACACATGACCGCGAACATTTTTGAGAATATCAGCCAGAAAGAAGCGTTTGTGCCTACAGCGCGTGCCGCCGCCACCTCAGCATAAATGGCTACACTTTCGCCGAGGAATAATAATACGATGCCGATAATTTTATAAATTACTGTATTCATAAATTTTTATAAATATCATGCTTGCCAATGGAGATAAATAAAATGTCACCGTTTTTTTGCCGTTCAAAAATAAAGCGATAATTGCCAGTGACGGAAATGGACCACAGACCCGCCAATTTGCCTCGCAGAGAATGAACCCGCAGTGATGGATGCAGGGGATTATTTTTAAATATTTTTTCTTTTTGCATTGCCGAATTTACAATTTCTTTGGGCAGGTTTCTAAGTTCTTTTATAAATTTGGTGGAATACAAAATCAGTTTGATTATCATAGCAAATCGGCCATTGATTTCGCTTTGACGGACTTGCCTTGAAGATATTCCCGGCGCGATTCGCGGACAGTTTTTAAAAGTTCTTTTTCGGATATCAAATCTTTATCCGCGTTAAATAAATATTGGGCGTACGCGCTCACAGTACGATATCCGCGTTTTTTGGCGATATTTTTCAACAGTTTCGCCTCAGCGGTTGGGATAGATAAACTTATTACTTGTCGCATAGTGATTGATTATTTAAGTGTGACGTCTACAATTATTGTAATACAATTGTATTACAAGGTCAAGCTATTATGATCGTGGCCAGCATTTATCCACAGCCTCGTATTTGACAAATAAGTTAGAAATATATAACATAGAGTTAGAAATAATTAACATTAACTATAACCATATGTTTGGCAAACCAGCGTGGTTTCAAAGGAGAAAATATACCGGGTGGGGGATAGCCCCAAAAACATGGCAAGGTTGGGTCTATGTTATCGTTGCCGTTTTGCCTTTAGTAATATTCCAGTCTTTACCTTATTGGTCCGTTGAGGTCCGTTATTGGGTTACGATAGGTTGGGTTGCTTTGTTGGTTTTGGATGTCTTTCACATCATGACCCACCTGGATCGCGATGAGCGAGAGTATAAGATTGAAGCTATCTCGGAAAGGAATTCTGCTTGGACGATGATTCTTATCATTGGAATTGGGGTGGCCTATCAGGCATTTAAGAGCGCGTCCGTTCAAGGTATGGAAGTAGATTCGTTTTTAATTGCCGCTCTTATTGGCGGGGTGATTGCTAAAGCTGTCTCCAATCTATATTATTCAAAAAAGCCTCTGTAATATGAATAAAAAAACATTTAAGTTAATAAAATTATCAGTAGTAATTATATTAAGTATCGTCGTGGGTGCCAGTGTAAATAGTGGTAATTGGATGATACCGGTAGTAGGTATGGTTGTGGCAATGGGGCTTTTATTATTCACTAAAAAAAGGGTGCGAGGAGTAATCGCTGATGAGAGAGATTATGAGATAGCTGGCAAGGCATCAAGAGTGGCCTATTTAGTTTTTACTTTGTCCATGACTTTTGTTGGTTTGATTTTGTATTCTCTTGGCCGGACAACATATCCAGAATTATTTGTTCCCGGCAGTATAATTTTATACAGCATTTGTTTTTTGGTTGTTCTCCAGTCAATATTTTTTATTTGGTATAACCGAAAAGGATAACAAAATATGCAAAACAGAATTAAAGAATTTAGGAATAAATTTAATCTTACCCAAGAAGAATTGGCTGACAAGGTTGGCGTACGCCGTGAAACCATAGTTTTTTTGGAGAAAGGGAAGTATAACCCTTCGTTAGAGTTAGCCCACAAAGTAGCTGACATCCTTAAAACTACGGTAGATGTTTTGTTTATGTATCGCGAAGAGGTAGAAACAAAATGGGGCAAAGATGTTTATAAAAAATCTGATAAGATTGTAAAAAGTTGGAGCAAAGAAAAATTCGCGAGCATTAAGGAAGAGGGTGAGGAAATCAATCGGGAATTGGCAAAAAATATCGATAAAAAAATTGATAGTGATATAGTGCAGGCATTAATTAAAAGGCATTTTCAACACATCACTCGTTTCTATGATCCGAGCTGGCCATTGATAAAGATTTACCGTGGTTTGGGCAAAATGTATGCAGAGGATTATCGTTTTGCTGAATACTACAAACAGTATCATCCCGATTTGCCCCAATTTTTATCAGATGCCATTGGATATTTTTGTGATAGACAGGAAGAGTAAATAAATTGTTTTTTATTTCTCGGAGTCAGTCCATTCTATTTAGTCATTGTTGAGTTATTTGGAATACAAAAAGACAGCCTACATCAGGCTGTCTTTTGCGAAATCCCTAGGCGGGTCGGACGGGACTCGAACCCGCAACTTCTGCCGTGACAGGGCAGTGCTCTAACCAGTTGAACTACCGACCCAATAGATTTTTAATATTCAAATTATATAGCAGGCATCCAACTTTGTCAATATCGTTTGTAAACAAAAAGACCCTGTAAGTGTTCGGCAAATGGCGAGGAACGAAGGAGGGGGCGTTCCCACCATTACCAAACACTTACAGGGCCTTTGATTTTTAATACGTATCCATTACAACATTCTTTGCTTTTCTTGTCAAGATACCGTGGGTGTCCGTTATTTCACTTTATCCACAATCTTGTTAAATATAGCTGTGTGGTTGGTACCTAACTCCGCAAGCATTTTGCGGTTGATGACGATGTTATGCTTCTTTAAAGCGCCAATTAGCTTGCTGTAGGAGATACCCAATTCGCGAGCGGCGGCATTGATGTTGATATTCCACAAACCGCGGTTGATGCGTTTCTTGGTACGGCGGGAATCAAAAGCATATTGACCGGCCTTCATTTTAGCCACCTTGGCTACCTTGATTTTTGATTTTCTTCCCCAGCGGAAACCTTTGGTGTGTTTTAATATACCGCGGCGTCTCTTGGCATGAAGTAAACCACCTTTTACTCTTGGCATAGTGTATTCGGATTAATATTGTAAATAAGTTTGCATTACTTTTTTATTAGTCTGGCTCATGATAGTGTCGGACCTTTTGTTGCGGCCTGTTTTACCGGTTTCGCGGGCGTTGAAATGGCCCTGTCCGGCTGTACGTTTTACGATCTTGCCATTTTTTGTAACTTTGAATCTTTTGGCAATCGCCTGATTGGTCTTTAACTTTCCCATAGAATATTAATTTAAGTATTATGCTTTGGTAATAATGGCGGTAATCATGCTGCCCTGTTTTTCTGTCGCTTGATCAAATCTGGTAGGCGTAGTGGCATTGATATCCTTAATGAAATCTCTCACTAGATTAAAACCCAGTGCGGCTTGTTGATTTTCTCTACCGCGCAGTAAAAGTTCTATCTTTACCTTATCGCCGTCATCCATGAATTTAATGGCCTGATCCTTGCGTATATCTGAATCATGTTTGCCAATACGCAGCGATAATCGTACACACTTAACTTTACTGACGTGCTGATGGGCTTTTCTTAAACGACTTTCTTTTTCTTGCTGATATTGAAAATGACTGTAATTCATGATTTTCACAACTGGAGGTTCGGCTTTAGGATTGATCTGTACTAGATCCATATCCTGTTCACGAGCCAAACGGATGGCTTCGCCGGTATTCATGATACCTGCATTGGAGCCGTCACTATTCAAAACAAAAACCTGCGGTACAGTGATTCCCTCGTTGTAGAAGAATATTTTTTTTGGTTCTTCTTTTTTTCTTTTATGTGAAATTCTCATTGTTGTAAAATTAAATTTTTGTGGAGATGGCGAGAGTTGAACTCGCGTCCAAGAAATGCCGATTGTACCGTCTACATGCTTAACCGTTTTGTGTTTTGATACGCATCATATACAAACGGTAAAAATGACGCGAACGAGCTGTAAGAATTTCGGAATATTATCCTACAACAAAGATAAAATCCTACTCTCGGTGGTTTACACCGTATCTTAGCTACCGAGCGTTGCTAAGGCGATGGACAAAAGCTATTAAGCTAATGTCGGAGCGAATTGACAACCGCAACCTCCGCCGAAGGCGGTGACGACAGCTGCTTTCACTTTTGAAAATAAGTTGGCACTTATTAGTTGCTCCAGCTATTTACGAGGATTGGAGCCACCTCGGCATGCAGGTAAAACCGTGACCTCCTGTCGAAGCCCGGCATCCCCATTTTTGTCAAAAAACTAAACTCTATCTTTGATAACGCGTTTTATCTCGCGCTCTACTTCTCTTTTCTTTATACTTTCGCGTTTATCATATTGGTGTTTTCCTCTTGCTACAGCGATTTCCACCTTGACGAATCGGCCCCTATTATATACCGAAATAGGGACTATTGTCAAGCCCTTTTCCTGTGATTTGCCTCTTAAATAGGCGATTTCTCGTTTGTGGAGCAGTAGCCGGCGGCTTTGGGTAGGGTCGTAGCCCTCCAATTTACCCGCCTCCTTGTATGGAGAAATATGTGCGTTGGTGAGGTTGGCATCCCTGCCGTGAAAGGTGACATATGCGCCCTTGAGCGACAAATGGCCATTTTTTACTGACTTTGTTTCCTGTCCGGATAATTCTAAACCAGCCTCGAATTTTTCAAGAATTTCATAATCAAATAAAGCCTTGCGGTTGTCGGCGTAAGTGGACATAGTGCAGATATTTTAACAAATTTTTTTGCAAGAAGCAAATGAAACCCCTCACTTATTTTCTTGTTCGAAGAAAAGAAGATTTGGGGTGGGGAAGCGCATTGCGAATCAACGGCCTCCCCGAACCCTCCAAGGTGGGAAAGAGCGCGGGAGCGGGCGGGCGGGGGGGGTACTAGGATACCGTTCACTTTTGGGCGCTTGAAAAGGCGTTTTTTTGTTTAAAGTAAGGTAAAATATGGCAATTTAACCTGTTAAATTGCCAATATGGATACAAAAAAGCGGCATTTCAAATGCCCACA
>Ga0074198_1000050_pt1 | contig 207098 bp, 187 predicted proteins | sample EPASupsiteSAE323_FD_64527 | JGI IMG/M metagenome (GOLD analysis project Ga0074198, IMG submission 64527) | Bioremediated contaminated groundwater from EPA Superfund site, New Mexico - Sample SAE3-23 | ecosystem: Environmental > Aquatic > Deep subsurface > Groundwater > Contaminated ...
AAACCACCGGCGAGCCAAAGAGCCCCCGGAAGGGTTGGATTGGGATGCAACCCCCATATGTTCCGCTGGATACCGCATGGTATATTGGGGAGGCAGCAAGGGAGTCAACAAGTTCCGTTGCCCACATATTATGGGCAAATGCGATTGCCCCTTTGGGTCATCCTGGTGCTCAGACAGTAATTATGGAATGGTTATCAAGACCAGAGCCAGACAAGATTCCAGGCTATTTTGTACTCCGCACCGGGGAACGGCTAACTGGCAAAGTCTATACAACAAGAGAACCTGTGTAGAACGATGTTTTGGCCGATTAAAGGAACATTTGGGGCTTGAAACCGGACTCAATGTACGTGGCATTAAAAAAGTAGAAACCTATGCATATCTGAGCGTTATTACCATGATTGCTTCAGTTATTGCAGTAAACAAAGACAAAGAGCGAAGAACTAAAGCAGCATAAAGCGAACGCTAAAATGACGTATCTTGATTGCAAGGGGGATATCTGCCCATTTTTAAGCCAGTTTGCAATTTTTCATGATTACTGGAGCATAATTGCCTGTATTAGCTGCTGGCAGTTATCGGATATCACTATTTTGCAGTTTCAAAGAACTCGATTTTGCTATTATGCAAAATCCTCATTTGATAAATGTTGTTGCAAAGTAACAAACACAAGCAATCATCAAGAAAGTTATCGCCAATCCATACGACTTACCAAGAATAATCCCACCGCCAAAAGCTATTAGTAGTGTCAGAAAGAATCCAGCCTTATAAATAGTACTATATCTATACTCTCTTTCCATTATACCCTCCTATCATAAGCCTAAATTATTATATAAATAATTTTGTCCCGTAATAACCAAACCAGTTGCCCCTCCGGTAAGAGCTGCTCCTACAACAAGACTTGCACCTCCTGTTTGCAAAAACTAACGGTACTTCCTCTGTAGGATCAAATTCAGGAAAGTCGATTTTAACTCGGCTATTTCCTTGCCATTTTATTGTGCATTTTTCTAAGGTCATCGATTTCATTACAGATATCGTTAAAATCACAGGAAGTACAGTCGGGGTCCAGGTCATCAAATATTTTATTCAGGGCGTCGATGACGCGAGCTACCTTTTCGCCGGTTGGTTTCAGCAGTCTGACGTCCTCGGCGCTAGAGGTTATGAAAATGACCTCGACAGCATCGACATACTCGTATTTTTTATAATCCCGAATTAGTTCGCTGCCTAGAACCTGAAATGATAATCCGGCCTTAAGACCTTTTTTGCCCACCCGGCTCCATTCCTTCATATTCTGTGGGGTGGCCCGCAGCATGTAGTCTCGCATCCGGAGCTTGATGCGCACCATATCCAGTTCGCTGTACCTTTCGGAGATATTATCCTCAGTAAGGCCATGACAGCGCAGCAGGGTTATCTTGCCGAAGGGGACCTGCTTTTGTCTTATCTCCGGCAAATCTGGCCCGATCACTGTGATACGGTTGTCGATTACCTGGCTGGCGGACTCGGTCAGCAATATAAACGCGGATGACTCGGTGCGGGGATGCCCCAGTTCGATGGCGGTATCGGATTCGAATATCACATGATCGTCGGTATCCCGGGACCAAATAGAAGTGAGATCAGCCAGGCTGGTTCGCACCAAACGCTGGCTGTTTAGCTCGCCCAAATACTGATTTACCTCGTCAAAGAATCCATCAAAGAGGTCCATTCACCTATCTCCTGTAATGAATATAGTGGGGATACTACTTGGATAAACCGGACTTCTTCCGGGCAAATTCGGCCGCTCCCAGCGCCCCCATTAGCTGAGGGTCGGTGGATAGTTTGGCAACCTCTATATTAAGAGTCTTTTGAAAAATCTTTATCAAGCCCAAATTTTTGGCGGCCCCGCCCGTAATGGTTACGTCTTTTTCTATACCGGCCTTCAGCAGCATGGTATAGCAGCGTTTGGCCACTGACAAGAGAATGCCGGCTGCGATATCCGCGGAGTCCTTTTTCTGGGCGACCAGGCTGATAACCTCGGATTCCGCGAAAACACTGCATTGGGAAGTGATAGGCACGGGCTGGTTAGAGCGCAGGGAAAGAGCAGAAAAATCCTCCAGGCTCATTTCGAAGGTGCGGGCGATATTCTCGATAAATCTCCCGGTGCCCGCCGCGCATTTATCGTTCATGGCAAAGTTTTTTACTGATCCGTCAGTATCTATGCTGATGCCCTTGATGTCCTGCCCGCCAATATCGATTATAGTACGGATGCGGGGATTGACCGTATGGACTCCCATGGCATGACAGCTTATCTCGGAGATGTTTTCATCAGCAAAGGGCACGCGGTTTCGACCATAGCCGGTACCCACCATATAGGCGAAGTCTTTGATATCCCGGATATCGGAAACACTTTTTATCGCCCCGGCAATGGCGTTTTTGGAGGTTTCCTCCGGATCCAGCTTGCTTCTGACAATGGAGGAACCGATAATGGTTCCCCCTCCATCCATGATTACCGCCTTGCCGTAAGTTGACCCCACATCACAACCGCAAACATACTTACTACTCATACGACAACCCCTTCCGAACTGTACAGCCTTAATTGCTAACTCAACTTTACGCAACAAAACCAGGGAAGATTGCCGCGTCGCATCGCTCCTGCGCCGTCCTGGCGCCCGCGATACTAGACCATCCGTGGTCGTCGCTAACGCTCCTCGCAATGACAAGAACATAAGTTTTCGCAGCAATGATAAGTACGCGCGTTTTAGCACTATGACAGTTTACAAAGCAAGTGTGCTTCCACCGTTCTAACTCTAAGTTTAATTCAATCAATAAAATCAAATGCCCTGAGTCCCTTTTCTAGCTCAACTGCCGTCCGAGAGTCCAGTTCCAATAGACTTCGGCCTTGAATATCGAAGGATCTTATCTGGCTATCCTCCTCAAGGCAAGCCAGCAATGGCATGCCGTCTAGATCAACCATTTTCAGCTCGTTGCTACCGGTTAGGCGGTTGAGCATTACTCCCACTCGGGCATTACTTATCAATCCACCGGCCACCCCGGCAATGGTTTTTATGACATTGATTCCCTTACGGCTGGCGTCAGAGACCAGCAGCAGATGAGTGATATTATCCATCACCCGGCGATTGATTTGCTCGATGCCGGCTTCGCCGTCGATGACCACATAGTCGAAGTCGGCGGACAGCGATTCGATTATCCCCTTCAAATAGTCATTGACCTTGCAGTAGCACCCCTCGGTCTCCGGCCTGCCGATAGCCAGAAAGGCAAACCCCCGTGACTCCGCCATAGCTTCGAGCACTCCATAATTCAGGTGCGATAATATGGCCTGTTGCTTTTGCCGGCTGCCTTCGCGGCCGGCCCAGATGACCTCTTTTCTTATATCATCAATGGTTTTGCCTATCGCAACCCCTAAGGCAGTAGATAATCCAATGGCCGGATCGGCGTCGATCACCAATACCTTTTTGTTTTTCACCAGCAGCGCCTTAACCATCAGGGCGGAAATCGAGGTTTTTCCGACTCCACCCTTGCCGCAGACCGCAATTATTCTGGATTCTACCATAGCGGACCTCCTTTGCCGCAAAGCCAACTATCGCGTTTACCAGCTAGCGGCATCATCAATAACCAGGAGACTGGCATCCAGCGGTTCCGCGCCGATAACGCTGCGCATGAAATTGCTGATTTGGTCGCGGATGCCCTGCCGTGAACAAATCCGGGCGTCCATCAGCTCATAATCGACCACACAGAGCGGGATATTTCTTTTCCGGGTTTCCTCCCACATAACCCCGCTCATGGCCATGCTGTTGCGGCAACCCATATGATTACAATTCATTATGAAGTCCGCCCGGTAATCCTCCGCCATACCGAGAAACTGGCTGAGAAAGAAATCGTAATCGCCCCGGGTATGCCTTGACATAGGAGCCATAGCCATGGAGAAAGCCACCGCTTTCATCATGGTATCCGGGGAAGTGGTATCATAGTAGACTTCATTGGTATAGCTCATCATATCCATCAGCACGCCGATGCCCCAGCATCTTTCCAGCCAGTTGAAGATATGCGGGTACATCATGGTGGGGGGGTTCCATATAACGACCCGATAACGCAGGTTTTTGATCGGGGAGAGGTTTTTCTCATAAGCCGCTTTCTCTATGGCGTGAAATGCCTCATATACCCTTAAGGCCTGCTTCGTCCCGCCGTCATGGAAACTCCAAAGAATGCCGTTGGTCCAGGGCGGAAAGCCGACCACCGGGGGATGGTTGGAGCGCCTCATTTCCCGGCTTTCCAGTTCCATTTCGTTGGTTACATTGTTACGCTGGCAAAGCTCTTTTAGCTTATCCCAATCCATCTTGCGGCCAGTTTGTTTTTCCAGGAATTCAATGACATGCCCAAGTTCGCTTTGGATGATTTTCAATCCCTCATCATCACGGAAATTATAGGGGACATCAATGAAATACATCGGCAAGCCCAGTGATTTTTGAATCAGGGTATAGGCTGCCTGCCCGCTGTCACAGGGCAGATTGGAGGCAATTATGCAAGAGGCCGGGGGGCAGTGGTTGGCAAATACCGCGGCGGCGGTTATCCTGGCGTAACTGCAGGTATCCCCGGGCAGCCCGTGGTTTTCAATATAGTCCATATACTTATGGGTGGACTGGGTATCAACCATCGGCATCGTAACAACAAAGATATGCTCCGGGGTGAACACCCGCAAGCCCATGGCCCGCACAATTACGGTCGGAACCATAGAATCAATGATGACGGTCTCTTCTGGATGAAAGAAAATATCCTCCAGCATCGCGGTGGTCATCTCAGTAACATTTAAAAAGGTCAGGCAATAGGTCTTTAAAAGCGCGCCGTTTACGTCTTCGGTATGCCGGCTGATCATACCCGGCACCTTCAATAGATCATACATCCAGGGGTATTTGAACATGGCCTTGGAAAGACCCAGGGGATGTGGGGCCATGAATTTGATCATCAGGCCGTAGAATTTGAGCCAGGTTTTAAAATCAATCCATTGATCGCGGAGATTGCCTTTATATTTCCTCATTTTACTTGCTCACCTCTTATCTCTGACTGATAGTTTTTATTCTCGATGCTCTCGATAAAGGCCTGAATCCTGGTCCGGAACTGCCCCTCTCCGGCGAATCCGTATTCCCGCTCAATGCTGATAATCGGTATACCGGCTTCCCTTACCGCTTCCATAGTGATCAGCTTTTCATAACCCCACATGTCGCAGAATTTGATGGTCAGAAATACAATGCCATCCACGGCGTATTCCCGGGCCCAGCGGATAAGATTGGCGGTTCTGGTCTCGGCCTTTTCAATCATTCGCGGACACTCACAGGTCGCTAAATAATGCTCAGCCAGGTTCTGGTAGGGATCACCGTCTTCCGGAATCTCCTCCAAACCCGGCAGGGAACCGAAGCAGAAGCGATCGCATGCCAATAAGGCCCCCTGCTCTTCCATCAGCTCAACCAACTGCGGATTATCAAAACAAGGCCCCACCACCATGATTCTGGCCCGGTAATCGGTGATCCCTTCGCGTTGTTGCAGGGCTTCTTTCAGGTTTTTAATAGGTTGAATCAGCTTATCCTGCGGGGCCACCAGGGTAGCGGCCATCAACTTATGGAACTCACTGCCGCTGATCCGCGGATTGGTCGCCTTGCGTAAATCAGCGATCTCCTGGAGCATACGATTGAATTCATTATGCTGTTTAATGGCTTTGCTCAGTTCGGCATCACTCATGTCCACCTGGTATTTGTCTGCAATAATGGACGCCGTTCTTTTCAAGTCCTTTATAAATACCTCAATAAATTCCGGATAGGTCTTGCGCGGGGTTTCCAAGATGTGCACAAAGAAGTTGTCGTTATCGGCGTTGATGTTCTTTATTTCGAAATGCTGGCCGCAGCGGGTGCTGTGCTGACAGCTGTTGGCGTTGACCAGACCGCCCAGGAAATGATAGCCGCCGGTAAGCGCCGTCTCCAGAATCGACCGCGAGAAGGAGCACAGGACCGATGACAAATAGAAATCGGCCAGTTCAGTGTTTTGTACCCCGGGGGCCCGCAAACGGACGGGAAACAAATTCCCCACCGATAATAATGGGCGGGGTACTACATAGCAGTTGTACCCGATAGGTATTCGATTCTCCGCCACCGCTGCATCAATTAGGTGATTGCCGGGCGTTTGCAGCAGATCCTCGAAGAACCTGATTTCCTCTAGCATCTTCATATTGTTTAATCCCCTTTTGTTGAAAAGTAATTTCCGCGCGGCGTAGCCTCTATCTATTACTACCTTATAATTCTACCGGCTACCGCGCATGCACCCCGCTTAACTAGCCCATCTTGTCAGTAAGCTTGCGAAAAACGGGTTCAATCTGGCGGATAAGCAGCATATCTAGTTCCAACCAGTAGATTACGATCACGACTACCATTAAAACGCCGATAATTTCAAGGATTACCTTCAGAACATTTGATATGCCGGCCAGGCTGATCACACCTAAAAAACCAAACATTTCTACCCTCCTAATATCGCGTACTTAAAAGAATTGAATAGGGATTTATATAATGCACCGGCAGATCTTTATGTAGAATTGGTGCTTCATATTGGTTGTGCAAAGCAAGAAGCTATAGAGTATTATTATTGTTTAATTCTTCTTATCCGATGAAATTCCTCTACCGTAAAACCTATTTTAATAATTTATTTTTTTAAATTAAAATAGAAATTATCAAACATAACACAGAAAAATAATAAGCACCTCCTAATGATATTGGAAGTGCTTTATTGCCGTCAGATTGCCGCGTCGCTACGCTCCTCACAATGAGAAGCACGCGAGGTTTTCGCAGTAATAATAGGTATAAACGCAAGCTCGGTATTTATTTTCGGATACCATCCCTTGCTCATACCAATCCTCCCTTAAGCACAAGGAATTTAAAATCCCATCACTGGAGTCTAACAAGGAGGTGATTAGACAGCTCCGGGGGTCAACTCATTTAGGCGCGTTTTTTAACAGTTTGTGTAACTCGTCTTTGAGAGGAAGCCTTCCCGCTACTTTAACCTGCCCGTCGATAACCAACGCCGGCGTAGACATTACCTTATAGCTCATTATCTGTTTAATATCCTGGACCTTGGATACATCGGCCGTGATATTCAGCTCTGCCAGCGCATTGATTACATCCTTTTCCAGCTTCTTGCACTTCTCGCATCCCGTTCCCAATACCTCGATTTTCACATTCGCACCTCCCAATTAAAATTAACCCTTGATCTATTTTGAGCCCACAAGTATGGCTGAACCGGACTTCCTCATACATGCTTCGCCATCAATAACTGGCATCCGCGACAACTCATCGGCCAATTCGGGTATTGTCTCCAGGGGTTTACTAATATACTCTTCGAACTGATTAATTGTTTGATTTAAGAGGCTCCTGTTCAAACTGCAAATGGTACGTTGCCCTTCTTTGCGCTCGTTAACCAGTCCAGCATGTTTCAAAACCTTAAGGTGCTGGGACACTCGGGGCTGGCTTATCTGCATGACCTCTTCCAGATCGCATACGCACAACTCTCGGTCAGCCAACAATTTGATGATCTTTAAACGAGTTGGCTCTCCCAAAGCCTTAAATACCGATTCAAACATGTCTTTCAGCTCCTTATTAAATGCTCAATTATATTATAATATAATTATTTTATTTCTTGTGCCATTTTATAGATTACAAATCCAACTCTACACCGGCAATAATGCGTTAAAGAGATAACCAACAATAATGATCGAGGTAGCAACAATGCCGATGAATACACCGATTAGTTGAGGTTTCATTACGTTGCGCAGAATAATCATTTCCGGCAGAGATAATGCGGTAACTGCCATCATGAAAGCCAACACCGTTCCCATGGCCATACCCTTTTCCTGCAAGGCCGCAACCAGCGGAATAACCCCAGCAGCGTTGGAATATAGCGGAACACCCATAAGTACCGCGATAGGTACCGCGAAGAAATTGTCCTTTCCGGCATAAGCGGCTAGAAAATCTGTTGGTACATATCCATGGATAGCTGCCCCTAATCCAATGCCGACTAAAACATATGGCCAAACCCTTTTAAGGATGTCGCGTACATATTCCCTGGCATATAACAATCGGTCATGCCAGGTCTGCTCGACAATTATCATTTCCATCCCCTCGCCGCCCTGGGCGATTTCATAGACATATCCTTCAACATACTTTTCGAGTTTCATTTTTCCGATCACCAGTCCCGAGATGATCGCTACTACCAATCCTGTCCCGATATAAATCAGCGCAATACCGGTTCCAAACATACCCCAAAGTAATATTAGTGCCACTTCATTTATCATAGGAGAAGCTATTAGGAACGAAAACGTCACTCCCAGCGGGATTCCAGCTTCAACAAAGCCAATAAAAACCGGAACCGCAGAACAGGAGCAAAATGGCGTTACGATTCCCAGTAAAGCAGCGACGACATTACCGGCATATTGATGCTTGTAACTAAGTATTTTACGGGTCTTTTCCGGCGGGAAAAAACTCCTGATAATTGCAACCACAAAAATAATCACCGAGAGCATTATAAAGATCTTCAAGGTATCATAAATAAAGAAGTTCACCGAATCAGCCAAACGAGTACCCTTTACTAATGAGAACCATTGATAAGTGACTAAATCAGCAAACCATTTCAACATAATAATCATCTTCTTTCAGGTTATATAATAATATTATTATATCAATATATGCTTCGGCGCTTGTCAACGTCTAGCTTCATTTTAAATATCACTTCTGGCCGATAATAGCCAGCTTCGGCCCCTGCAATCTCAACATGGCACCAATTATTATCGCCTATGTGGGCGGAATGGAGACTGACATTCCAACCGACAAACAAAATCATCCCGGATTGTTTTTATTTTTCTGTTAAGAAATGTTATTTTGCAGGATTTATAAAAAATCTCGAGAATTATATAAATTCAAGAGCATAAAGGGCTAGTTGTAGCGTGTAAAACTACATTTTTTATTATTTGTACACCTTTCTTGCGGTGCGATGGGGGTTTTTAAAAAATTGCTTATTAAAAAGGAAATAGGGCTTTCAGTATTTGGTTTATTGTTTTTTTTATGTATGTTCCCGCTTTTCGCAATTGGAGAAGATACAACGCCGATAGAGCCATCTGGAGATTACCAGATTAATAGCTTCAACAGCTATAGTAATTCATTTAATATCAATGTAAGCAATTTGGAACAGGCATATAAATATAATGTATTCTATGACCAAATTGAGCTATCAGATACACCACTTTTACTTAATCAGCCTACTATTCACATTAAAGAAATACTATGCAGTCCTGACCAATTAAACGTTGAATTCTATGGTAAGGATAATTTAAGTAATATCATTGTAGCCACTGCCACTCTAGTCGAAGGCAAATTGAACATTACTCCGGTCAAGATTGATGAATGCTTTATCGCTACTGCCGCCTACGGCTCAAAATTTGAATCCTCAGTAATCTTGTTACGTCAATTTAGGGATCGTTTCCTTTTAACGAACTCAATAGGAAGTGAATTTGTTGAAACATATTACAAAAACTCGCCACCGATTGCCCACTATATATCCCAAAGGGATTATTTAAGGACTGCCGTACGTTTGGCCTTAATTCCCTTTATAACACTAGCTTTCTTATGCCTTCATCCACAATGTTTTTTCATCTTGGGTATATTTGTAGTATTAATGATGATCCTTTTGCGCAATAGATCTAAAGCCAATTGGCGCAGAAGCATATCCCTGTTATTATTACTATCATTTAGTAGCTCTATATTCATTCCTATTGCTCCCAAATCAGTTTTTGCTCAAGAAAATCAATCAGACTCAACCAGCAATTTGCCAAATGTCTACGAAGCATGCAGTTTTGGTGGAAGTATTTTATTATCCGATGTATCAAATAACTGTATAAGAATAGGAAAAGATGTTTACTCAAGTAATTCAAAGTACTTTGAGACGGCACACTTATTGGCATCATTAAAATGTGGAGGAAATCAGGCCTATATAAAGAAGGATGGACGATGGTATAACATTTTTACCCTTAGTGACGATTATATAGGTCAAGTAGATAAATCGGAAAAAGATTATATCGTTAATGGTTGGAATCTCCGTTACTGGTATAAACCAGAAATAGAAATTGGTGAATTGGTGGATACGGAGCCACCATTGCTCATTGCTGCAATTGAAGATGTAGCCAATAGTTACATCGTTCTTCAAATGAATGAACAAATATTATTGCCTGATAAGTCAACTAAAGTTCAATTTATCAAAAATGCAGATAATACCATTGTGGCAGGTACTATTGTGGGTTTTGTTGATGATGATCATTCATCATTGAAAGTAAAGATCCCCAATGCGCTTGGCCGTGATATTTGGACTGTAAAAATAGGACCGCTAACCGATACCTCAGGTAATTTGAACCAGAATCAATTATGCGAACTGGTTTATCGCACGAGACTCCCGGCATTATCTATACTTGGCGATAACGGATTAATTGCCTTCCAATTGGATAATACAGTGGACGGTTGTACTTACACTCTAAATAATAAACTAAATGACGGCGAATATAAGGAGTTACAAACTATCGATTTAACCAAACCTATTACTATTAGTAAAGAAACTACCGAAGGTATTTACACATATCAAGTAACAGAAACGTCCAAATCCGGCCAAAAAGTAAGCTCCAACAACGTAAAATATATGATAACCTCCCAAGGATCAGGCATACTTACCGGTGACACCGACAGTGACGGATTAAACGACGAGCTTGAAACTGAGTTAGGAACTGATAAAACCAAGATTGATACCGACGGAGACAGCTTGCCTGATGGCTATGAATATTATTTCTCCGGTACGCTTCCATTAAAAACAGATACAGATGAAGATAGCGTGTTGGATGGAATGGAAGATGCAGACCTTGATAGCCTTACTAATCAAAATGAATATCTATTAAATACCAATCCCCAGTTGGCAGATTCAGATAACGATGGATTGGATGACGGTGTAGAAAGCAATCAATATCATACCAATCCTATATTATCGGATACCGATGGTGATTCAGTATCGGATAAAGATGAGATTGTCTTAGGACTTAATCCGCTAGATACTGATAGCGATAATGATGGTGTTCAAGACAATGATGAAAAGATAGAACAAACGGTTAATGAAGAAAACATAGATAGCAGTTTGTTGTCAAACAATGATGCGCTCCCTGCACTTACTCTATCTGCCAGCGGAAATGTAAACAATATGGCAGGGATAAGTGAATATAAAGGTGTTGAGTTTGGCAATAGTAGATCTGTGGTTGGTAAACCCATCAGTATAAGCGGTGTGGATTTCGATAGTGCCGAGGTATCCTTCACGTTGAACAGCATCGAATCAATGTCGGCATCCGTTCCTACCTGTAATAAAAACTTGATATGCCGATATGATGAAGAAGGGAATACTGTTTATTACGATACTGACTACGACAGCGATACTAATAAGCTTTCGGCAGAGATTGATAGTCCGGGTACATATTTTGTTCTTGATGTTGAAGAAATGTTTAACGAGCTTGGTCTAAGCCTACCGGCAGAAATGCGTGAACCAGCCATCGATGCTGAATCGGTCGTAAAATCAATGTCTCAGAACGATATTATTTTAGATCTCACTCCTGAAGAAATCGAATCAATGATAAATCCTATGCCTGATAATGATGTTATGGAACCGGAAAATACCGATCAAGCAGAAATCTCATCAGATTCTGTAACGGTAGATAACGATATTGAAGCAAGAATTGCGACAGAAGCGACCGGACAAGCGGATATTGCTTTTATTATTGACACCACCAGTTCCATGGAAGGTGAAATAAATAATGTAAAGAACAATGCAACCGCTTTTGTAGACGCTTTGAAAGAGAGAGGCATTGCGCCATATTTTGCTCTGGTTGATTATCAAGACATAACATATGATGGTATTGATTCGACAAAAGTGCACAAAAACCTTACCAGCAACTGGTTCTCTAATATTGAAGATTATAAAAAGGTCATTTCAAATCTCAAGCTTGGCAATGGAGGGGATACTCCGGAATGTGCCATTGATGCACTGGAAACCGCTCGTTTGCTGGATATGAGGGCAAATGCGGGGAAGTTCTTTATACTGGTCACCGATGCCCAGTATAAGACTAATAATCGATATGGAATACCTTCCATGGATTATGAAATTGAATTATTAAAAAATCAAAATATTAATACTTCAGTAATTACATCTTCCGGTTTGGAATCAACTTACGAAAGTTTGTTTACCGCAACTGGTGGAATATTTGCAAATATCAACGGTGAATTCAAGAATGAATTAATGACGATTGCAGATAAAATTGGTGAGGTAGTTGACGATGGAGTATGGGTCTATTTAGATGGTCCCATACCAGTAGCAGTTAAGCTAAAAAAAGAACCGTCCGCCGATGATACCGTAACCGATACTGACGAGGATGGCCTGCCCGACATTCAAGAATTAAAGAGTGTTATCCCTACAAAAGAAGTTAACCTGGATGAAATCATAACCAAAGTCAGCCAAGGTGCCATAACTGGTACCAGCTATGGCACGGTAAAAATGTATGAATACTATAGTAATCCTGCCGTCAACGACACTGATTACGACGGATACTCTGATTATGATGATTTGGAACCCAAAACTGAGTATGCTGCCCCCGTTGTATTGATTCATGGCTTGAATAAGGATTCATATAGGTCATTTGGCGTATCAACTAGTTTTGCCACTCAAGAATATCATCTGAATGACCATTATATTGATAACAACATTGCTGCTGGAACAGTTGTTGAGGGTTTGTCAAATTCACTTGACAAGAATTTTTTCAACCCATTTAAAGAAGATATTCCTTCTGAAAATTACTATTCGTTAGAGGCGCAGCTGATTATCTCAATTGACAAAATTGGCAAACGCGCCTCGGAAACCATGGCATCAAATCTGATATCAAATGGCTATATAAAAAATAAAAACATCTTTGCCATAAACTATCCAAATCAGGATTTTGTATGGAAAAACGCTGATCTGCTAAAATGGTTTCTTTCAACATTAAAAGATAAAAAGGGATTATATCCTACCTTATCTGCCTATAACAATCAGTCTATAAAATTTATCTTAGTTGCTGAAGGTTCTGGTGGCTACATAGCCAGGTATTATAATGAGATACTGTCCAATGGAACAGATGTTGGCAAACTTATTCTATTTGAAACGAACTCTGATGTATCAAATGTTGTAGGAATAACTCCATCGGATATTGTTACTCATACTACTCTAATTCAACCAATCAACGCAGATATCACCGATGGCAGTATGATGAACGGTGGTCCGGGAAATACCTACAGTGCATTCAATCCATTTGTTCAGGATAAGTTTAAGTATATTAATGAATATCAAACCGGATCATTGAATATCAGCAATCATCATAAAGTCGAATATGATAATTATATTGGAGTAGATAATAACAACTCCATGATCAAAGATTTCTCTAAGTTAGTAAAATACAATAGGTCCGAGAACAATGATTTCTACATTGAAAGAGACGGAGACCTCATAACTCGAAGCAATTTTGACAATCTATTCGAAAACCTTTCCTCGCAGTATTCCAAAGACCTGGCAGAATTGTCTATCGAGGCGGCTTTATACGCCTATGATGATGTCTATCGGTTGGCAAGGGAAGAAGCTGATTATTCCAGACCCGAATACCTAATAGATATGCTGGAAGGTCTTGGTTTCGTCAATATCATTCCGTACAATTACCATGATAATGATATGCATAATAACAGTTTTGTTTTAGCAAGCAAGGAAATACTGAGTAATGGCCAACCATACCATCTAGTAGCTGTAATTTTGAGAGGTACCGATTCAGTTGAATGGAATGGTGATTTCGAAATTTGGCAAAACATAGCGGACCTGGATAGGAAGACAATGTACTCTTTCGAAAAAGGCAAGGCATGCGTATACCAAGCGTTGAAAAATTATACCCAGAGCATGGGTACCAACGTTAAATTATGGATAACCGGTCATAGCAGAGGCGCGGCGGTAGCTAACCTTTTGGGAGCGGAGTTATCAAATAACAGAGAAGATACGGTAATTGCACAAAAAGACAACATTTTTGTTTATACCTATGCCACCCCAAACGTAAGATTACAGAGTGTGATTAATAGTGAAAATGTAAACAATATTTTTAACTTTGTAAACAGCGAAGACTTCGTTACCAAGGTTCCTTTAGTCTCATGGGGATACGGGAAATACGGTATAACAACCCAATATAACATAAATACCATCAAGGATATTAGCGGATTTAGTAAATACTATGCACTTGCTGGTCAGATAGCGTGCAAAGAAAGTGCCATGACTGCAGATGCTGTGGTTCAGGAATTCTATGACTTGGCGACCTGTGTTGAAGATTATTATAAAGACCTGCATCCGTTAGAGAAATATCATTCACTTAGAGACTTTGCTTTCAACGTGATTGCGAATGCCGCCCAGGGTATAAATATCGGTGAATTAATAAATTCTTATCTTTCATTGACTTACCATGGTATTGCTGCGTTTTTTGTATATAACGAACAACAGGTTTTTAATAAGGCAATTACATACAACCACAACCCCCATACCTATTACGCCATTACGCAATATCATAATTCCAAGTAATAGACTATCCCTCGATTAACCCCTAATAAATCAGCTATAGCCCTTACGACTGTTTTCGGCGGGCTATTTTATATTATTTTCCATGACCTGAACGATTATGTAAGTCCATCTTCCATAGCGACGACAGTATTCACCATTTGGCTCTTGTATTAAGTAGTATAATTAGTACGCGGTGGCTGAATACCCTTTGTGCAAAGGGATGGGTAACCAACTGTAGCATTTTACCCCACATACACGTAGAAGCTAGGAGTCTTGTGTTAGAATTCAATACTTCTCTCAGGCCAATAAGAAGCATTCCTGTAAGAGCGAGGACCGTTAAACCCCTGACACGGCCATTAACCAGTACGGGTGCAGAGTCGTGATCACAAAAAGAGGCGCCAGACCCTAAGAATCTGACACCTAAAAATGAGAGATATTTAAAAAGCCCGAAAACAATAAGGTGTGGAATCTAAGATTAAAACCGGGAGGCCCAACTCCCGATTACCATGGCGCTTTTTCTACTAACATCAATGCGATGAGTAATCCGTAAATGGTCAGTGTTTCAATAAACGCCAGAGAGATTAGTAATAGTTTTCTAATCTCATTTGCTGCTTCCGGCAGTCTTGCGATTGATTCGAATGCTTTGCCGCCAAGTATACCCATCCCTATTCCGCCACCGATACCAGCGATTGACACTGCCAGACCTGCTGCTAAAGCGATCCCCATATTGTCACTCCCTTCTTAAAAATCCCAATATTCTGAAAATTTTTAATATACTTTAACTGTTCGCTGGACCTATAAGTATAGGATCTTTAGAGTGGCATTTTCAGAATATCACCGGGTTGATGGTAACTGATTACCAAATCGGTTTGACATAAGAATAGGCTGAAAACGAATTGGGATTATTGATAAGTTTGGATAGGTCTAAAGGTTTGGGCTTGGGAACATCGTTTTTCTTATCACATAAGCTATAAGCCACTTTCCATTTCATTTGCTCTTCAGCTCTTTTTTGTCGACGATATTTGAGAAATTGTTCGTGTCGTTGCCGAGCTATTTTTTCTGCGATTATGAGTGCTACGTACAGTGCAACGTAAATCCCGCCTTTAAAAGCAAAGTAAAGAAACGTATAGAATAAAAACACCTTTTGTAATTCAGTCACTCTTCACCGCCTCCTTTCTTTCCAGATTAAGGGGTCCTTGGCAACTGCATTACTTCTTTCATGAATCCAGGTACATCCTTTTAAAAACGTAGATAATGCTTATTATTCCAGACGTTAATGAAAGCGTAATGGCAAACATTAATAATAAACCTTTGAGCATCTTCCTCCTTCCTTTCCAGTTTAAATATGAAGATACGTCCGTATCTTCTTAATTAATACATATGAAGATACGTGCTTATGGTATTATATTATTCTCGCGACAAATTGTTACATGCTTGCAACACTTATACCAGCAAAATGCAGATTTTATTTTCCGGCGCAAAGATCTATTTCGTGTTTAGCCTGCTGATAATGCCCGCCATTACTGACTGTTAAGGCGGTTCAGTGGCAGCAGTTGTATCTTATCTTCTATAGTCCTTGATGCGATTTCACTACAATAAAAAGCTTTGCTGACCTAAGCTCCCCCCAGTCCTTAATTTCCTTTGGCATCTTTCTACCGGATTTAGTTCTAAGTAAGGCTACTATTTGGTGGTGTTGGAATCATAAACGAAAATAATAAAATATCATGTTCACTAATATAATGTGATAAATGTCGGAGATGCTATTTACCATGCATTGCACGTTGTCAAGGCCAATAATTAGTTGACCCGAAAGAAGTAAGTAGGCTCTTAATGGGAGGGAAGCATACATGGGGCGGACCAATTTTATTCCAAATGCGTGGCTAAAGGCTATCGAGCACATACTAGACACTTTTGACGCCGCCATCATGATCGATAAAACGGGTAAGATAGTCCTTATCACTGGGAAATACGCCGATCTGGCCGGCCTTAACAAAGGCGATGTGCTGGGTGCACAGGTTTATGAATACTTTCCTACCAGCCGGCTGCTTGAAGTGGTGCGTACCGGCAAGCCGATTAATGCTGATCTATGGGAAGTAAATGGAGTAACAGTGTTTGTTTCCCGCATGCCATTGACTTGGAACGGGCAGATAGTCGGTGCGTGTGGGGTCAGTGTATTTCGATATGTTAATGAAGCTAAGGAACTCGCCCAACGCTTAGACAACCTCGATCTTGAACTGCAATACTATAAAAACCAGGTGCGCAAACTATCGGGGGCTCGTTACTCGTTTGATACCATTATCGGGTCAAGCCCGGCTATCACCGAAGCCAAAAATAATGCCATGCAGTTAGCCCGCACCCGGGCAACCGTACTCCTGGTAGGTGAAACCGGGACCGGCAAGGAATTGTTTGCTCATTCCATTCACCAGGAAAGTCAGCGTCGTGAGCGGCCCTTCGTGCGGGTAAACTGTGCCGGCATTCCGGAAAACCTTGTTGAATCGGAATTGTTTGGTTATGAGGACGGGGCTTTCACCGGCGCCCGCAAAGGCAGTAATCCTGGGAAGTTTGAAATAGCACACGGGGGCACCATCTTCCTTGATGAAATAAACGAACTGCCTTACCATGTACAGGCTAAACTATTTAAGGTATTGTCGGACGGTGAAATTCAGCGGGTAGGTGGAACCGAAATAAACTTGATCGATACGCGCTTTATAAGCTCAACCAACATCAACCTGCACGAGGCAGTTCAAAATAACCTTTTCCGCGAGGATCTTTTCTATAGCCTAAACGTTAATATTATCAGGATACCTTCTCTGCGCGAACGCCGCAGTGATATCCCCTTACTGTGTGAATATTTTCTGAGCCAAAGCAACGAAGAACAGGATACCCATATCTCAGGGCTGGAAGATGATGTGTTAGACTTTTTCAACATCTATGCCTGGCCGGGCAATGTCCGTGAATTAAAAAATACTATAATGCGCATGTGCATACAAGCCCGCCACGGACCACTCCAGTTAAGCCATCTGCCCAAAGGCATTCTGTTAGCTTCTGGGGATCTGCTTCCTGAAATCAATTTCAGCCTGGAAGCACAAATGGATGCAGCTGAAAAAGAGCTGCTGCTGAAAGCGCTCCAGAGTGTGCACTGGAACCGAACCAAGGCGGCCAGCTTGCTTAATATCCACCGCACCTCACTATACGCAAAAATAAAGAAACATGGTCTTCTCGATTTATACGGTAGTGTTACCATTTAGAGGTGTGCTTGATTGCTCGGTTCCTCTCAGGTGCGCAAGAGGAAAACAGGCACTTTTGAGAATTCTCGGAAGTGCTTTGTTTTTGTTTTTAGAGCTTATTAGGGGACCTATTACTGCAGGTAATTGACATGATACAAAAGGAAGGCCTGGTACATCCCTATTAAAATAGCCAACAAAAGAAGATTCTCTGTTAACCCAGACAGGTATTGCTTGCTATTCAATTGTGTTAAAATTATACTTAATATGATCAAATATTCAATCTTTTTGATTTACAATCTCTTGCAACGCAATATTTCTCACCAACTGATCCAATATTTGCGGCACCATTATAGATCTACATCTCATATTCTTTTCAACTTCTTGTACAAGCATAACCGCCTCTTGGTATCTGGTATTATCTGGACACAATTTAATATATTTCATAGAGACCTTGTTATTATATCAAGTCATGGCTTGAGAGCTGCAGCCCAGGAGTATGGTAACGACATTGTGTATTCATATTAATGCACCCGCACAAACAACCTGGCTATCAACATTTAATCCAAACCTCGGCTCTTCCTGGAGCATCACGCTTTATTAGAAAATAGAAGGGGGTATTCAAATGAGAATGGCAATTATGGGGGCAGGCTCACTGGGAACCATACTCGGAGCGCTGCTATGTAAGGCCGGACACGAAGTTGAACTGATCGACAGCAACCATGAACATGTCCAGGCGCTGAATGAAAAAGGTGCGACAGTGGTCGGCAAAATGGACTGCTGTGTACCCGTCAAGGCCTTAAAACCGGAAATGATGACCGGGGAATACGATATCGTTTTGTATCTGGTCAAGGCTACTCATGATGGACAGGCTTTGCCGCAGGTCAAGCAGCACCTGAAAAGTGATGGCTTTGTTGTGACCATGCAAAATGGGATCCCGGAAGAACGAGTTGCTGCTGTTATAGGAAGAGATAGAACTTTGGGCTGCGCCATAGGCTGGGGAGCCACCTGGGTGGAACCCGGTGTGTCCATGCTGACTTCTGAAGTTGAGAAAATGACCTACGATGTTGGTGAATTGGACGGCAGTGACAGTGAACGCCTATCTTTACTGGTGGATATCTTAAAAGCTGCTGGAACGCCGGAGAAAACCAGCAACCTTATCGGTGTTCGCTGGACCAAGCTAACCGCCAATGCCACCTTCAGCGGAATGTCTACCGTGCTGGGCGGTACCTATGGCGATGTGTTGGATAATCCCAAGGCCAAACTTTGTGCGGGTTATATCGCCCGGGAAGCACTGGCGGTTACCCGGTCAGCAGGGATTACACCCGAACTTATTCAGGGATTCGATATCCGCTACCTGGACTTTAACACTCAAAAGGAACTGAATAACGTTCTGCCCATATATGATATTATTTTTGGACCCCACCGGGCCTTAAAAGCCAGTATGCTTCAGGATCTGGAAAAGGGATACAAGTGTGAGATAGACGCCATAAACGGTGTGATATCAGAGTGGTCAGCCAAATATGCTGTGCCTACGCCAGTCAATGATAAGGTCGCAGAAATAATCAAAGCCATGGAGGCCGGGCAAATGAAGGGCAGTCCGGACAACCTTGATTTGATCGTATTGCCGGAATTACCTGAAGAATAAAGAGGGGGAAATAATATGAACGACAAGAGAATTATTACCTGTGCCGTCACCGGGTCCATACATACGCCAAGTATGTCAGATTATTTGCCTATTACACCTGAGCAGATAGCGGACAACGCGTTGGGAGCTGCTGAGGCGGGTGCAGCCGTAGTGCACATTCATGCCCGTAATCCGGAAAATGGCATGCCCAGTCCTGAGTTGAGCTTGTTCAAAGATATCATTGATCGTATTCGCGATAAAAATAATGATGTCATCATCTGTATAACCACCGGCGGTGGAGCCGGAATGACCGTTGAGCAAAGAGCTGCCGTCATTCCGGAGTTTAAACCTGAACTGGCCTCCTGCAACCTGGGAACCATCAACTGGGGAATGTTCCCCATGCTTAACCGGGTAAAAGAATTCAAATTTGAATGGGAACCGGCCCTGCTGGAATGGTCCAAACAGGCCATTTTCCAGAATACTTTTGCGGATCTAATGACCATCACCGGAATTATGCAGGAACATGGGGTCAAACCAGAATTCGAGGTTTACGATGTTGGCCATCTCTACAATTGCGGTTACCTTTTACTGGCCGGATATGTAAAGCCCCCCGTGCACCTGCAGTTTGTAACCGGCATACTGGGTGGCATCCAGGCAACACCTTATGATCTAATGTCACTGCACAATACTGCCGAACGAGTACTGGGGCATGGCAATTACACCTGGTCGGTGATAGGTGCCGGTAAACAGCAGTTCCCCATTTGCACCATGGGTTTGATCCTGGGAGGTCACGTACGGGTGGGATTGGAGGACAATGTTTACCTCAGTCGGGGAGTAAAGGCCAAGAACAACGCCGAACAAGTAACCAAAATGGTCAGGATCATGCAGGAATTAGACCTTGAGCCGGCTACAGCGGCGGAAGCCCGGGAGCTTTTGGGCCTTAAGCAGTAATAAGCGGTAAAGGATGTGTTATAAATCATGGAAATATTATGGCAGCCATCCCCTGAACAGATTGAAAAGTCCAATATGACACAATTCATAAACATGGTCAATGAAAAATACGGATTATCGATTGACTCATATCCCGGGCTATACGAGTGGTCGACACGGGATATCGCAGATTTTTGGGCGGCTATGTGGCAATTCGGCGGAATTATTTCTTCTCAAGCCTATAACCAGGTTTTTCAGGAAGGCGAAGATATGCTGGCAGCCAGGTGGTTTGATGGTGCACAGCTCAACTTTGCTGAGAACCTCCTGCGCTATCGGGATGACCGCATAGCTTTGGTTTCGGCGGGTGAACGCGGCAGTTCCCGCAAGATGACCTATGCAGAGCTTTATGATCAAGTGGCTAATATGGCCCAGTCTTTGCGGCAGGCCGACATCAAGGCCGGAGACCGGGTAGCCGGATACCTTCCCAATATTCCAGAATCCATTATTGCCATGCTGGCAGCCAGCAGTATCGGAGCTATCTGGTCTTCCTGTTCACCTGACTTCGGTTTCAAGGGAGTAGTGGACCGGTTTGGCCAGATCGCCCCCCGCATACTGTTTTGCTGCAACGGATACTATTATAATGGCAAATACTATGATTCTCTGGACAAGGCAACGCAAATTGCCGAGGAGATATCATCTATTGAAAGAATCGTCGTTGTGCCCTTTGCTGATGAAGGCAGTATGGATATTAGCCGGATCGAAAAGGCCGTACCCTATCATGATTTCATTGGTCACGAAGCTAGAGAAATCGCTTTTGAACAATTGCCCTTTGACCACCCTCTGTATATTATGTATTCCTCGGGAACTACCGGAGCTCCCAAGTGCATGGTCCATGGCCAGGGAGGCACCCTTATCCAACACCTGAAAGAACTAATGCTGCACACCGATTTGACCAGGGATGATACCATATTCTACTTCACCACCTGTGGATGGATGATGTGGAACTGGCTGGTCAGCTCGCTGGCAGTTGGTGCTACCCTCGTGCTCTATGATGGCTCTCCATTTTATCCGGATGCGGGAGCCTTGATGCGCTTGACCGAAGGAGAGAAAATCACGGTTTTCGGCACCAGCGCCAAATATCTCATCTCCCTCGAAAAAGAAGGATTAAGACCAGGCAGAGACTTCGATTTGACCAGTCTGCGGGCTATATTGTCCACCGGCTCACCCTTGCCGGTGGAGAGTTTTGAATATGTATACCGGGAAATAAAACCTGACCTGCTGCTATCCTCGATCTCAGGCGGGACTGACATCATCTCCTGTTTTGCCCTGGGTAATCCGATTGGACCGGTAATTGCCGGAGAACTGCAGTGCCGTGGCCTGGGCCTAAAAGTCCAAGCCTACAATGAGAAGGGTGAAGCTATTATCGCAGAAAAGGGTGAACTGGTCTGCACCAGACCTTTCCCCAGCATGCCTGTATACTACTGGAATGACCCCGATGGTGAAAAATACCGAACGGCATATTTCCGATTGTACCCGGGAGTCTGGAGCCATGGAGATTATATTGAGATCCGTCCCGAAGGAGGGGTAATAATCTACGGGCGCTCCGATGCTACGCTTAATCCCGGAGGAGTGCGCATAGGTACTGCCGAGATATACCGGCAGGTGGAAGGCTTCCCGGAAATTGCCGATAGTGTGGCTGTGGGGCAATCCTGGAATAACGATATACGGGTGATCCTATTTGTGAAGATGAACCCCGGTTGTGAATTAAACGACGGTCTAATAGAAAAGCTCAAAAACACTATCAGAAAGAATGCCAGCAGCCGGCATGTTCCGGAAAAGATCATTGCCATCCCGGATGTTCCATATACCCTTAATGGGAAGAAGATCGAAGTGGCTATCAAGAAGATTTTGGATGGATTGCCCGTGACCAACCGTGATGCCCTGGCTAATCCGGAGGCCCTGGAATACTATCGCGATTTGCCCGAATTGCGGGATTAACACACTATTAAGTAAAAACCACGCAGGTTTGCTTGGTTTCAGCCTGTCAAAAAGCCCCTGTTATTTTTCGGAATAGCGGGGGTTTAGTCATGGTTATGGTAAACAAAATGGTTGACAATATATTGGAACGTAACACCATATTTTTTGGAAAGGCGACATTCAAAGTTATCCGTTGATGCCAAGCATACCTGCAGCAGTGTAACGCTCACCCTTTACCTTTTCTATGGGAAATACGGACTCTATCTCCTGTACTTCTTCGACACTCAAAGATACTCCTACTGCATTAATATTATCCAGCAAATGCCTTATCCGTGTGCTTCCCGGTATGGGTATGATATCCTCTCCTTTGGCTAAAACCCAGGCCAGGACGAGATTAGCAAGGTCTATCCCTTTAGCACGGGCAAGATCATCCAGAAGGTCAACCAAAGCCCGATTGTGTTCATAGTTTTCCCCTTGAAAACGGGGTAGCATTGGCCGGAAATCCCCCCTCCCAAAACGGTTTGGATCGAGCTTGCCAGTGAGGAAGCCCCGACCTAGCGGGCTATATGCCACCAGAGCTATACCCAGTTCGCGCAATACTGGCAGAACTTCCTTATCCACCTCACGGGTCCATAATGAATATTCGGTTTGGATCGCTGCCAAGGAATGAACCGCATGCGCTCGCCGGATCGTGCTGGCTGAAGCCTCGGAAATTCCAATATATCTGACCTTCCCCCCCTTTACCAGGTCGGCCATGGCCCCAATAGTATCCTCAATGGGTACACTGGTATCTATACGGTGAATATAATACAGGTCGATGACATCTCTTTGCAGCCTCTTAAGACTAGCTTCACAGGACTGTCGGACAAACTCAGGACGCCCGCATACGGTCCGCTCGTACTTGCCCTTTTCTCTGACGATTCCGAACTTGGTAGCCACCAGAACCTCTCCATGCCACAACTTCAACGCCGAAGCGATCAGTTCTTCATTGTGGCCATAACCGTATTGATCCGATGTATCAAGCATGGTTATCCCGTTTTCAAGAGCGGTCAGGATGGCTTTCCTGGATTCATCGTCATTGGCAGTCCCATAGAATTCACTCATTCCCATGCAGCCCAAACCGATTGCCGACACTTCAGGCCCGTTCGCCCCCAGCCTTCGCATCTTCATTAGTATCGACTCCTCTCTCTTTTTCAATCATATTCGATTCTTCCAGACCATCTCCAGATTTGCATTCTTCATTCTTGTACCAGGCTATTTTCCATTGGATCATCTGCAGGTTGTTTTCCAAATCCGTGATGTACTCAATCAATTGTTTTTCATGTTCCTGCAGTAGTTGCCGTCGGGAAACGATCGAAGCCTTTCCCAGCTTACGCAGATGCGCATACTCCATCATCTTTTGAATAGGCATACCGGTATCTCGCAGCCGTTTTAAAAACTCCACCTGCCGTAGTTGGTCCTCAGAATAGTCCCGGTATCCACTGGTATTACGGGGCACCGGATCCAACAGGCCGATTTTCTCATAATAACGCAGCGTGTGAGTGCTTAAACCAGTTATTTGGCTAAATTCTTTAATAGTATATCTTTTCATGGGCTCATTATAATCCTTGGAGTGCGCTCTAATGCAATGTTTTTTAAATATTTTTCGAAGTGCTCAAGCTTTAAACTATGGCAATCACAGTTTGCAGTATAGCGGATAGTATGTAGAGAGCAGGCTGACGGGTCAAAAGCACTAAAATACCAAGAAGCATATCCGCCAATTTCCGGAACTCACTGCCACAGGCTATATCAGACGAATTGTCGGGGGTATATAGGGTCATCAGCCCATTTGCGGCTGCCCGTTTGGATCAAAGCTATCAGTTCCTCCGGTGGTAGAGCGGGGCTGTACAAATATCCCTGGTAGATCATGCATCCCAAATCAGACAGGGCCTGGCGCTGCGCTTCGGTCTCAACATATTCGGCAATGATCTCAAATCCCATGCTATGACCCAACTGCACAATAGAGCTGATAATATCGCAGCACTTGTCATTGGTCAACAGTGCGCTGACCAGGCTGCCATCAAGCTTCACTGTGTTGATGTGCAGTTCTTTAAGATACATAAGCGAACTGTGCCCCATCCCGAAATCGTCAATGACCAGACGAAACCCCATTTCTTTGAGTAAATGGAGCCTTTGCAGACGCTTAGGACCGCCCAGGGCGGTTTGTTCCGTAATCTCCAACTCCACCTGGTTAGGATGCAATCCGAATTCCTTTAATATCGCGCGAATTTCCTCGGGCAGAGCCTGCCGGTCAAGCTGGCTGGGGGTGAGATTGATCGAGAGCGTCAGGTCAGTCATTCCATGTTGCTGCCATTTTCTCAGCTGCTGACAGGCGGAGCGAATGATCCACAGACCCAACTCATTGATCAGGCCGCTTTCTTCAGCAAGCATAATGGCCACCGGGGGAGCAATAGGACCGAACTGATCATGAGGCCAGCGGAACAAAGCTTCGACACCCCGCAGGCGCTTGTCAGCATCCACCTGCGGCTGATAGGCAAGCCACAGGCGATCTGCCCGCATATCCCTTTGCAGATCATGGATCAGCTGCCGGGACATATTACCAACCGGGTCACGGCGATCCAGAAGAGTCATGTGCTGATGTTCAGAACGCCGCAAAACCTCTTCATGAAGCTGGTATAGCGTGTCTTCCTGCCCTTTCAGCAGCGAACGCTCGTACATCTGAATGAACGGCCAATAGAAGGCCACGCCGATGCACAGGTTAACAAGCTGTAAAATGGAACCGGCAATCGATCGCGTGCTAAGATAGCCGCTGATAAAGATGGGGGTTGTCCATTCCACCGATGCGATGGTCAAAGGCACAATCCCCAGGCGCATGGCTGTATAGGTGAAGAGGGTCAGTAAAACCGGCAGCATGGTGAAAGGAATCAGCAGATAAGGGTTCAAAACAATCGGTACACCAAAGACCATGATCTCGTTTACGTTGAATATACTGGGAAGTGTCGATATTCCGGCTATCTTGCGGTTATTCGTGCGGCGAATACCGATCAGGATAGCTATGATCAAGCACAAAGTAGCACCGGTCCCCCCCAGGAATACAAAACAATCAAAAAACTGCTTGGTAAATAATTCAGTTGGGGCCATCCCCGCAGCCACCAGCTTCTGATTGGCCGCGAGCGCCGGCACAAAAAGGCTCTGGGTGACCGGTTCCAGGACGTTATTGCCGTGGATACCAAAAAACCAGAACAGATGAATCAAGAGAACAAAAACCAGAGCTGTAGGCAATGTTGACGACATTCCGGCAAACCAGTGCGATAGCCCTTGGTTCAGCGCTGCGTGCAGGTCGGGAATGCCGAAGGCAGTAAAAAGAGCATGCAACAGGGCAAAAGCGGCAATGCAAAGGAAAGCCGGCAATATGGCGGAAAGAGCCTGGGAGATATTGTTATCGGCCGCATTGCTATAAACATGTAGCCGCAAGCGCTGTATGCTGCACAGATAGATGAACAGCGCACTGGACAGACAGGCCGTGATGATCGCTATGAAAACACCCAGCGGGCCCAGATCGCTTACCCTCATCAGGCCATTTTCCGGATTTAACAAAGCAAATAGCGCAGCCACAGATATAAGCGCAGTGATGACCGGATTCACATTGTAACGTTGAGCCCGGAGCGAATTGTTGGCGAAAGAATAGCTTATGGATAACAGCATACCCAGAGCCATGATCGCAAAAGTGCCATCAATAATGTAGGTGCCAAAATTGGTCCAATGCTGACCGAAACTTCGTATCATGAAACCCTGGTAGACTGGGATCGGCAGGTTGTTTATAAATACGGCAAAAGCGCCGCCGATCAGGACCGGCATCATCAGCGCCAGCCCATCGCGGACAGCTATCATCATCGGATGATGGGTGAATCGATATACCAGTGACGATAGACGTGACGATTGAATAGCCGTTAACCTCCTCTGCTCATCAAAGGCTGGTTCTTTTTTAAGCTAACCATTTCCAAAATAGTCCTTTAATAAGACTAGAACATTTGAAACAATTATTACAGACAATAATAGGCAGCAGCGTAAGCAGGCAACCGCTCTTGACCGCTTCCCACAGATTCCACGATTCTAAGGTCATTTGACTGAAATGTCGTCATTGTGGGTTCGTTTCTGCGTTACGAACAAGCTCATTTAATTCAGGCTTAATGCTTCTTTCGTTTAGGTGTATAATCATATCGGACATGGTTTTACAATTCCTTTCTTAGCAGATTTTGTGCCGTTGCTTAAATTGCTCAGCGGCTGCGACCATGCCCGCTCTTTAGGAAAATTTTCATATTTGCGATACTTTTGTTCCTTATCATAACTCCTTCTATGCGATACGAGTAGACTTGGATAAGAGAAGCTGCGAACGGAGGTCGTTCAGTGAGAAAAATACTGATTACACTTTTTTTCATAATTATTATTAGTATTTTTCTAATACTTGATTTTGCAATAGCCAACGGTAAAGAACCAACCAAATGTGATCAATCGCGCAATTCTTTTTCCAGTGACTATGTCATCCTGCAGGAAACAGAACCGAACAACTACACTAGTCTGGCTAATCTTATTGATTCAAATTACTCTGGCCAATACCAATACTGCATGCAGGGAACCATGACTGAATCCCGTGACGATATAGATTATTATAAAATCGTTGTTAGCCAAGCCGGTAATATTTGCTTAACTTCTATTTGGGCACCAGGCGGCATTGTTTATAACAAGGGCTGGGAGTGTGACTTAATGGTTGGTTTATACGACAGCAGCTTTAAATTTCTTAACTCATCCACACTTAACGGGAGCGGCACAGCCAAATATCGATATTTAGATGAGTATGTACCGCCGGGCACATATTATATTGTTGTTTATGTACAAACAAATTTTGATTATATTTTCGTTGACCAACCATATGCCGTTTATGTAAGTTTTGAGATTCCTGTTTCAGCCATAAACCTAAATATGAATAGTACTACTATATCAACCGGACAATCCGAAACCTTAGTTGCCAGCATTCTCCCGGCCAATGCCACCGATAGAAGCGTCAACTGGTCAAGCAGCGACCAGACTGTTGCCACTGTTGATTCCAATGGAAAAGTTACAGCCATAAAGGCCGGAACTACTACTATAACGGCAACTACTACAGATGGAAGTAAAGCCGCATTATGTTCAGTATCGGTTGAAGATCCGATTATTTATGTACAGTCAATCAGCCTCAATAAGAACTCCACTAGTCTAATAAAAGGTGATAGTGAATCGTTGATTGCTGCTATTACACCTGCCAATGCCACTAATCTTTCCGTCCACTGGGCCAGCAGCAATCCCTCTATCGCCACGGTTGACTCGAATGGTCTAATACAAGCCGCAGGGCCAGGAACGGCAGAAATATGCGTAACAACATCTGATGGCAATAAATCTGCTTCCTGCTCAGTTATTGTCATTACTCGATTAATGAGTCTTGTTTTGGACATGATAGATACGAATCTGGGGGATTATGTTACTATTTCAACATACGGTAATACAATTTGTGCAACGTTGAGGAATGGCAAAGAGACTACCAATATTCAAAATGTATTTGCGTCAGCACCTTTTTTGCAGGCTTTATTAAATATTGATCGGTTATATTCTCTACAGAGAATTAATATCGGAGAATCCAGCTATACCCGTACAGATATTTTGCTTGATTTCAGCAACCAGGCCTCAAATATTCAAAGAGACGTTGTATCCTTGGCTGATAATCCCGATATCAAAAACTACAATGAACTTAGATTTGAAAATCTATCCGGAAAATCTATCACTCTGCGGTTTGCAGACGAAGATGTGATAATACGGCTTAATGGTCAGAATGCATGTTTTATTGCTACTGCTGCATATGGAAGCTATTTGGATCCTCATGTTGATGTATTGAGACAATTCCGTGATAATGTCCTGCTCCACTCATCCGCGGGAACCTGGCTGGTTGATGAATACTACCGACATAGCCCGCCAATTGCTGCGTTTATCGCCGAACATGATTCCCTGCGCTTGTACACCCGTTTGTTTTTAACACCGATTGTTTTTGCTGTCGTATATCCACTGCAATCGTTTATTATAGCGCTGGTTGTTCTAATAGCCTGTATTATAGCCTTTAGACTGAGATTAAATATTCACCAGCCATCTAAATAGTCTGACGGGCAGAATATTTCAATCTCCCTTCCAAAAGCACCATCCCCGCAGCACATACAAGTTATTGGGACATGAATTTTTTAATTCGGTCCATTCCTTCTTTAATATTATCCAATGAATTCGCGTATGAGAATCGCAGGTACCCTTCGCAATTCGGGCCGAAATCAATGCCGGGGGTAACAGCTACGCCGGCTTTTTCAAGTATTTCGAAAGCGAATGCATAGGAATCGCGAGTATACTTTTTGACGTTGGCCAGGGCATAGAATGCCCCGGTTGGGGCAACCTTAGTGGCGATTCCCATTTCGTTCAGTCTGGTTAGAAGGTAGCGCCGCCTTTCATCGTAGGCCTGTACCATATCCGCGACATAGCTGTCACACTCGTTAAAGGCGGCGATAGCCGCACTTTGAGCAAATGAAGGCGCACATATAAACAGGTTTTGCTGCATTCTCTGCAGCGGACGGATGTAATCCGGCGGAGCAATAACCCAGCCCAAGCGCCAGCCGGTCATGGCGAAAAGTTTGGAAAAACCATTGATGACGAATGCCTGATCAGTGAACTCCAGAATAGAGTGCTCTTCGCCTTCGTAAATAAGTCCATGATAAATTTCGTCTGATATAATTGTTTGACCAAGTTCAGCTATCGCGCCCAATTCCTGACCTGAAAAGACCGTGCCGGTTGGATTGGCGGGTGAGTTTACCATTACCCCTCTGGTGCGCATACTAATTGACTTTTTTATTTCTTCCGGGCGGTATTTGAAGCCATCTTCCTCCCAAACCGGTACAAAAACCGGTTGCCCGTCGAGGTAGCGTATAAAATTAGGGTAGCAAGCATAATACGGATCAGGCAGGATAATTTCGTCGCCGCGTTCCATCAGAGCGGAAAAAACCAGCAACATCCCGGGGGAGGTACCGGCCGTAATCATAATTCGATCAGGCGACACCTCCACACTATATTTCCGTTTATAATAAGCTGCGATTGCCTCTCGCAGCTCAATCTTACCGAGGCTATGGGTATAATGCGTATCTCCTGAAGCAATGGCTCGAACGGCTGCCTCCCTTATCGGCGTCGGAGTATCAAAATCCGGTTCGCCAACCTCCATATGAATTATGCTCTTCCCTTCTGATTCCATTTCCTGAGCTTTTTCCAATACATCCATAACGATAAAAGGCGGCATTTCCGCGGCCCGGCCAGGTATAACAATCCTACTCAGCATAATCACCATCTTTCACAACAGTACATGACAGATTTCGCCGCTGATGTTAATAATCCTTTTGCAATACCCAGTAAACAATTGGATTTCTCTTGGTCTTATACAACTAATAACTGCTCCTTGGCTCTTTCAGGATGAGGGTTTGCTTGCTATTTGGCCGGGGCGAAATCATAATTGATATCAGAAGAGTTCCTGTTCACTAACATAAAAGATCGTTAATCTGAGAGTATATTCTGCATTGCACAGTGAAGAAACCAATCCGCTAATAATTCTGCAATAACCCGGTATAGAGAGAGAAGACAGGTTGTGAATGGGAGGGACCATAATGGGGCGGACCGATTTTATTCCCAAAAACTGGCTTAATGCCATTGAGCATTTGCTGGATAGTTTTGATGGTGCCATCGTGATCGACAAAACCGGCAAGGTGGTGATCATCACCGATAAGTATGCCGAGTTGGCCGGTGTGAATAAAAATGATGTGCTGGGCTCATCTATTTCTGACTACTTTCCGGACAGCCGGATGATGGAAGTGGTCCGTACCGGCAAGCCGATTCATGCCGACCTGTGGGAAGTCAACGGGGTAACGGTATTTGTTTCCCGGATGCCGTTGACCTGGAACGGGCAGATCGTTGGGGCTTGCGGAGTCAGTGTTTTCCGCTATGTCAACGAGGCCAAGGATTTTGCCCAGCGCATGAACAACCTCGATCTTGAACTGCAGTACTACAAAACCCAGGTGCGCAAGCTGTCAGGCGCCCGCTACTCGTTTGATGCCATCATCGGATCCAGCCCTGCCATCACCGAGGCCAAGAATTACGCTATGCAGGTAGCCCGTACCCGGGCCACCGTACTCCTGTTAGGTGAAACCGGTACCGGCAAAGAACTGTTCGCCCATGCTATTCACCAGGAAAGCCCGCGCCGTGAGCGGCCTTTCATGCGGGTGAACTGCGCCAGTATTCCGGAGAATTTGGCGGAATCCGAGTTGTTCGGTTATGAAGATGGAGCTTTCACCGGAGCCCGCAAGGGTGGTAAACCGGGAAAATTCGAGATTGCGCACGGGGGCACCATTTTCCTGGATGAAATAAACGAGCTCCCCTACCATGTGCAGGCTAAACTGCTCAGGGTGTTGTCGGACGGAGAAATCGAGCGGGTGGGCGGAACTGATATAAACCTGATCGATACCCGGGTCATCAGCGCCACCAATATCAACCTGCGTAAGGCAGTCCAGAATAACGTATTTCGGGAGGATCTCTTCTATCGCTTGAACGTCAACATAATCAGGATTCCTTCCCTGCGCGAACGTCGTATTGATATCCCTGTGCTGTGTGGTTATTTTCTGGACCTGTGCAATGAAGAGCTGGGCACTGATATCTCGGGCCTGGAACGAGAAGTGCTGAACTTTTTTAATACTTACGACTGGCCCGGCAATGTTCGTGAAATGAAAAACACCATTGAGCGCATGTGCATCCAGGCCCGCCGCGGCCCACTACAGGTTACTCACCTGCCCCGGACCATTCTCAGATCTGCCGGAGAACTTCCGCCGGGTGCAGAGCTCGGCCTGGAAGCACAGATGAATGCCGCCGAAAAGGAATTGATAATAAAAGCGCTCCAGAGCGCCCACGGAAATCGAACTCATGCCGCCCGGCTGCTGCATATCCACCGTACCTCACTTTATGCCAAGATGAAAAAGTACGGGCTGCTGGGATTCCCTGGTTAGTTACCATTTTCAGGTGTAGCGCATCGGGTTCAATACTGTAGCGAAACCCATTCAGATAATTTGCAATTCTTTGTTCCGATAAATCGCGCCATTAAGGCGCTTTTTCTGCTTTCCCGCCTTCCCCCACCCTTTTCAGGTGATGCTAAACCTCAACACCAGGCGCGTAAGAGGACTTATATCGGCTTAAATGCATCTGGCACGATAATTGCTGTTATATATTCTAGTGCTTTATGCAAAGGGGGGAGTTAAGTCAGGGAACTGCGGCACCCAATAATCAGTATATAGATAAAAGGGGGAAACTATAATGGCCTATGAGAAAGAGTATAGAGAAAAACTAGTTTCTGCTGATGAGGCAGTAAAAGTAGTCAAATCCGATACATTTGTGGACTGGGGCTTCTTTAATGGTAAACCGGTAGTCCTGGACCAGGCTATGGCCCGCCGCCATGATGAGCTTCGTAACGTGGGGATTTATACTGCCGTGAGCATCCCGCCGATCCCAGAGGTATGCAAGTATCCGGAGAGCTTTGTCTACCACGACTGGCAGTGGAGCAAGGTCACCCGGATGATCAAGCAATCCGCGCCGGTATACTATTCGCCTATATTGTACCATCAAGCCCAGCATTGGTACCGCAACGGTTTGGTCCCGCACAAGAGTGTGGCTATGATCCGGGTCGCACCCATGGACAATTACGGGTATTTTAATATTGGACCACAGAATTCGGAAAGCATAGCCAAGTGCGAAACGGCCGATATGGTAATCGTCGAGGTGTTAAAGTCGATGCCGGTGTGTCTGGGCGGTGAGCAGGAGTCGATCCACATCTCTATGGTCGATTATATCGTGGAAGCACCGGATGATCATGTCCTACCTAATCTGCCCGGTGCCGAGCCCAGTGAAACTGATATCAATATTGCCAATCACATAATGGACTACATCCATGACGGCTGTTGCGTACAACTGGGTATCGGCGGCATGCCCAACGCCGTAGGCAAGCAAATTGCTGCCTCCGACCTGAAAAATCTCGGGGGACATACCGAGATGTTCGTCGATGCCTACATGGATATGATAGAATCCGGGCGAATGACTGGTGCCATGAAGGAGATTGACCGCCGCCGCGTCAGCTATACCTTCGCCCTTGGCAGCACCCGGATGTATGAATATCTGCATAACAATCCGTCCTGTGCTTCATATCCCGTTGATTATACCAATGATCCCCGTATTATCAGCAGTTTATCTAATTTTGTGTCTATTAACAACGCGGTGGAAGTTGATCTCTACACCCAAGTAAATGCGGAAAGTGACGGCTTCAAACAGATTTCAGGAAACGGCGGAATGTGGGACTTTGTACTGGGATCGCAATGGTCCAAGGGCGGCCAGAGTTTCATTTGTCTGATGTCGACCTATAAAGACAGTGCCGGCAATCTTAAGTCGCGTATTGTGCCGACCTTTAAACCCGGGTCCATTACGACCATTCCTCGCCAGATGGTAGACTATATCGTAACCGAGTACGGTGCTGAGCAGGTGCGCGGCAAGTCGACCTGGCAGCGGGCCGAGAAGATCATCGGTTTGGCCCACCCCGATTTCCGCGACGATCTGATTAAAAACGCCGAGAAAATGAGTATCTGGCGCCAGAGCAACAAGATTTCTTCTTGACGCCATAAAATAAACGGAAAGGAGGTTAATATACGCATTCTGGCATTGCTCTCTACAACTCACACATTGTAAAAAACGACTTTTTGGCAATCAACTGATTAGTCCCTGGTCTTGCGGTGAGACAAGACCAGGGACTCTGTTTACCCGGGGAGGCCATGGATATAAAAAGAGAACCATCTTATTTTAGCCATTACCTGACACCAAAAAAATACCCCCTCATTAATAAGGGGGTATACTCATCTATGATACTATCTCCTGGTCTGATATCTTCCGTTCCGGCCTACAGGCTGTCGCCTAAATCGGCCTTAAACTTGGCTACCAGCTTGGTCTGCCAATCGGAGACCGGTGCGAGGCGGCCGAAGAAGAAGCGCAGGATCTTGGGTTCGTCCACGAAAGTCAGTCCGCCGACCAGTTCACGGTTCTCATAAAGCCAGCCGATACGATCCACGGCGTATTTGACCTGGGACAGGGTAAACACACGTCGCGGCAGGGCCAGCCGCAGGAGTTCCATATTGGACAGCGGCTCGACACCATTGGCATCCCGCTGCTCTGACATGGTGCCTCTCTCCATGCCTCTGACTCCACTCACCAGGTAGAGCGCCGAGGCCAGGGATCCGGCCGGATACTGAGTCTGGGGAACATGTTTCAAGAAGGCCATGGAGTCAATGTGGCAGCCCAGACCGCCAGCGGGGGTGACCACGGGTACTCCCTTTTTCACAAGTTCATCGACCATATATTCAATAAATATCGGTCCTTGATTGACCATGTATTCATCCATGGTTTCTTCCAAACCAACGGTCAGGGCTTCCATCTCGCGCACCGACATGCCGCCGTAGGTGGCAAAGCCTTCATACAGGGGCAGGAGTTCCCGCATCTTCAAGAACAACTCTTCACTGCGGGTAACGATGCCGCCGCCGCGAACACAACCCAATTTGCGGGCGGAGAAGTAGATGATATCTGACAAATCGGACATCGCGCGGGTGATTTCCCTTATGCTCATATCCTTGCATTTTTCCTCACGGGTTTTTATAAAATAGAGGTTATCAGCCAGCAGACTGGCATCCAACACTACAAGGATCCCGTTGGCTCTGCACAGCTTGCTGACTTCGCCCATATTCTCGAGAGAGAAAGGTTGTCCTCCGATGAGGTTGGTGCCGGCTTCCAGGCGCAGAAAAGCGATATTGTCCGCACCGTGTTTACTTATCAATGCGTTCAGCTTATTGATGTCGGTGTTGCCTTTGAAGGGATAGTCGCTGGTAACGTTCAGACCTTCGTCGATCACTATCTCTTCCACACTGCCGCCGTTGATTACGATATGTGTTTTGGTAGTGGTAAAATGATAATTCATGGGAACGACCGAGCCCGGCTTAACAAAGACCTGGCCCAGGATGTTTTCGCAGGCCCGGCCCTGGTGAACGGGCAGGAAGTATTTCATCCCGAAGATCTCCTGGACTTTGGCATCCAGTTTGAAAAAGGTCTCAGAACCCGCATAGCTGTCATCAGCGACCATCATGGAGGCCAATTGCTGGTCACTCATGGCATTTACGCCGCTGTCAGTAAGCATGTCCAGGAACACATCACGGTTTTTAAGTAAGAAGGTATTATTGCCAGCTTCAGTAATGGCTTCTAAGCGGCGGTCAATCGGTACGAGATTCAGTCTCTGCACAATACGTACTTTGTGCATTTCCAGGGGGATTTTTTCACCATAATGAAATTTGATTTCCGACACCATCACACACTCCTTTAATAATTATTGCAGGATTATACTGCAGTTGGTGTTATGCGTCCCCCTCATCTCGTCTCGTTTAAATAAAAATGCGCACCAAGAAGGGTGCGCAAATTAATACCTATCCGCTAAGTTATTCTACTACCCTGCCATCCTGCTATTTGTTATTCATAATAAAAACTACAACGCAAAACTACCTAACTACTGTTAAAAATTATATAACAAAATATTTACATTTGTATAGAGAAAATTTGCGGATATACGGACAATATTCCTATTCATACGAAAGCTTTCTCATCCAACTGGGGTTCGGTATAAGGATCAATATGAATATTTACCCGGGTATTCCCGATCTCTTCCCACATATCCTTTTTGAGCGATCCTATAATATCATGGACTTCTCCGGCAGTCATATCCGGATCAACTACAATATGAAAATCAATATGTTTCATATTGCCTGATTTCCTGGTCTTAAGTTTATGAAAACCCTTGATTCTATCGCTATGTTTCCTGATTATTTCTGCTATTTGCGCTTCTACCTCATCCGATAGCTTGGCATCCAGTAGATTGTCAAATGCGGTTTTACATAAATGCCATGCTTCTTTAATAATTAGAAGGGCAACCAAGATAGCCACTATTGGGTCAAGTATCAAGAGTACGGTTACCTTGATTAGGACCAGGCCAACAGCAACTCCGGCTGAGGTATAGACGTCGGTTTTCAGGTGAAGCGCATCCGCCTCCAGGGCCATGGAATCCTCTTCCTTGGCAACCTTATATAGTTTTCTGGAAACCAAAAGGTTTACTATCGACGCACACACCATTACGATAATGGCCACAGTGGCCTGTTTAATTTCGGAAGGCGCATAAATCTTCTCAATAGATTCCTTGATAATCAGTCCAGCCGCAATAAATATCAAGAGCCCTTCAGCCAGACCGGAGATATTCTCAATTTTACCGTGACCATAAGGATGCTCCCGATCCGCCGGCTGGGATGAGCTTCTGACCGAAAAAAAAGCGATAATCGATGCCACCAGATCCATCCCGGAATGGATCGCTTCCGAAATGATACTGACTGAGCCGCTTAAGATACCTGCTATGACCTTCATGGTGATAAGTGCTGAATTCGAGATTATCGATAATAATGCAACTTTAACCCTTCTGTCCCAGGAACCCAAAGTACACCTCCGTTTAGTTTCATTTATATATATCAACCCTAATCCGCCTTGAACATCCGGGTAGATATCTTAAGAAATCTGGCTAAGCCGCTCAACCGGCGGCGGATTCCATGACCATACCAGAAGACCATGATTCCCTGCAGACCATCATATACACCTTGGTTATTAGGAGGCCACCACAGGTCACGTCTGACCCCGGGCAGTATGTCGCTGATGATGACCTGGGGTTGAGTCATCTCTTCAAAACCGATATCGCCGTGAGTTCGGCCTATACTGGATTTTTTAAAACCACCCCAGGGGGTTTCCGCCTGGCCATGGCTCATCAGGTGATCATTTATATTGACTGCTCCGGCCTGTATCTGACGGGCGATCTTCTCAGCCCGAGTATTGCTCCCTGACCAGACTGAGGCTGACAGGCCCAGATCGGAATCATTGGCCATCTTAACCGCTTCATCCATGTCCTTTACCTTCATTACCGCGATGATCGGCCCGAAGGTTTCTTCCCGCATGGTTATCATGTCATGGTTTACATCAGTCAGAACCATGGCCGGCAGTAAATTGTGCAGGTTCTTGTCATCCGGAACCCTGGACTGGGCATATAGAACCGCTCCTTTGGCCAGGGCATCTTCCAGGTGGGCCTTTACGGTTTCTACCTGGTTTTTGGTGGTCATGGCACCCATGTCATTGTTGAAATCCATGCCAAAGCCCACCCGAAGAGATTCTACCTTCTGTTTCAACAGAGTGATAAAGGACTCGTAAACGGCTTCGTGCACGTAGACTCTTTCCACCCCGCCGCAGGATTGGCCGGCGTTGCTAAACCCTCCCCATATCGCTCCTGTGACCGCCCGGTATATGTCGGCGTCCTCACAGACCAACATGGGGTCATTTCCACCGAGCTCCAGCGACACCGGAGTCAGATTCTCGGAAGCCTTTTTCATCAGATATTGCCCGACCCTTACCGATCCCGTAAAAAACAGCTTGTCGACACCATTCTCCAGAATCATGTCTCCAACCGCGCTGCCGGGAATATTTACATAATTAAAAACCCCCGCTGGCAAGCCAGCGGATTCTACACACTGTTTGAAGGCCAACCCGACAAGTTGGGTCTGGGTGGCCATCTTAATGATTACTGCATTGCCAGCCAGCAAGGCCATTATAACCTCGGAAAATGGAATGGCAAAGGGATAATTCCAGGGAGAAATAACCGCCACTACTCCCCAGGGTACCCGGACGAGTTTGGCTCGTTTGTTCAGCAGAATGGGATGAGATGGGGACAGGGAACGTTCTTTTAAAAACTTTTCTGCATGGCGGCAATAATAGTTCACTGCCACGATGGCGGGGAGTATCTCGCCTGCCAACGCGTCAATGCGAGTCTTGCCGTTGTCACGGCTCAAGGTTCCCGAAAGTTCGTCGATATTCTCCACTAAATAATCCCGGATCTTTATTATGTAACGGACACGTTCCTTTACAGAAAAACCTGACCAAGCTCTTTGAGCCTGCCTGGCTTCTTTAATCATCAGCTTTAGATCTTCTTCCGTATGCTGAGGAGAATAGCCTAGCAGTTCACCTGTTGCGGCACATCTGCATTCGGTAGCATCCCCTGCCGGTTTGATAATGCTGTCCGGCTTGCCCAATAACATCTCCCCCCTTTATGATTTATAAGACAAACCAGGGGACAGTCCTGCTCCTATTTGCGTCCATCCACTGGTCTTAATTATAGGCTTTATCGATTTGATGTACCGTAAAAAATGTTGAACAACGCAAACTCAATCATCAATAACTTGCTTAATTATAGCCTCGATTTTTTTACTGCCCGGTTGGAATGTGGTATATCGAGTGGCGGAATCGAAAAATATTTTCCTTCATCTGAGCAGGAATTACCTTTCATTGCCACCGACAACATAAGCTTCAGACGATTGAGCTGGTTTACCTCGCTGGCCCCGGGGTCATAGTCTATGGCAGTGATATTGGCCTGCGGATAGTTGCGTTTAAGTTCTTTCATCATGCCCTTGCCGGTGACATGATTGGGCAGACAGCCAAAGGGCTGCACACAGACGATGTTGGGAGTCCCGTTTTCAATCAAGTCAATCATCTCAGCGGTCAAGAACCATCCCTCACCGCAATGGTGCCCAAGAGACATGATCTTGCTGGCCAGATTCGCTTTGTGGTATATCGAAGCCGGTGATGAAAACCGGCGGCTCTTCTGCAAAAGGCTGTTTATAGTCCGGCGGCTCTTTTCCAGGTAGTGAATTAAGTACCTGCCCGTCAATAGATCCAGGGGGTTCCTGGATAGGTACTGATATTCAAAGATATAATCGTAAGCGCAGTAGAGGAAGAAATCCAAGAGGTCGGGCATGATCGCCTCCGCTCCCTCTTGTTCCAATAAGCGCACGATGTTGTTGTTGGCGGCCGGGTGATACTTAACCAGTATCTCCCCTACTATACCGACTTTCGGTTTGTTGGCCGAGGTGACCTCCAGCCGGTCAAATTCCCGGATAATATCCGTCCAGGTTCTTTCCAGGTCCCGGTGATTTCCCGAAAGAAGCGCCTCTTTACAGCGTTCCACCCCGCGTTCATATAGCAAGTCAGCCGAACCGGGGATTTTCTCATAGGGCCTTACCCGGTGCAGCACCCTCATCAGTAAGTCACCGCAAACCACTGCCGTAATCGCTCTTTTCAGGATTTTCCAGGTAATCGCAAACCCCGGGTTCTTTTCAGCCCCGTACAGGTTGGCCGATAAAACCGGGATATTGTTAAACCCGGCCTCCCCCAAGGCTTTGCGTAGCAGACCGATATAATTGGTGGCCCGGCAGCCACCGCCGGTCTGGCTCATTATTACTGCCGTACGGTCCAGGTCGTATTTACCAGACTGCAGGGCTTCGAGCAGCTGGCCAATTACTATGATAGACGGATAGCAGGCATCATTATTAACATGTTTTACTCCCATGTCAATGGCGTTTTTCTCCACGGAAGGCAGCAGTTCCAAATTATAACCCTCCATACTGAATACAGCCTGCAGAAATTCGAAATGCATCGGTGCCATTTGGGGCACCAGTATGGTGTGGGTTTCTTTCATCTCGGCAGTGAATACTATACGACGGGGACCGGATAAAGCAGTATTATCTTCACCGGTTTTATGCTTTCTTTTCGATATGGCCGCCGCCAGGGAACGGATTCTGATTTTGGCCGCGCCGAGATTGGCTCCTTCATCAATTTTTAAAGTGGTGTAGATCTTGCCCTGCGTTTTAAGAATATCCTGAACCTGATCACAGGTGATGGCATCCAGACCGCAGCCAAATGAGTTAAGCTGCACCAGATCCAGATCAGGCCGGGTGGCGACAAAGCTGGCTGCAGCGTAGAGCCGGGAATGATACATCCATTGATCGATAACCCGGATCGGTCTCTCTATTTCTCCCAGGTGGGCAATAGAGTCCTCGGTCAGAACCGCCATCCCCAGTGAATTGATGATCTCGGGAACACCATGGTTTATCTCGGGATCAAGATGATAAGGCCGGCCAGCCAGAACGATCCCATGCTTGCCGGTCTGTGCCAGATAAGCCAGCACTTCTTCGCCCTTTTGCCGGACATCGGCCTTAAAACGGCGGTCTTCCTCCCAGGCTCTGTTTACCGCCCGCCTTATGTCTTTCCGGGTAATATTCCAGTCTTTAAGTACCTCATAGAGCCTGGTTCCCAGTTGTTTCTTGTTATCATAGGGGAGAAAAGGGTTCATCAGGTTGATGTCCCGATCGCGGATGGTATCTATATTGTTTTTGATCACATCGGGATAGGAGATAACCATGGGACAATTAAAGTGGTTGTTGGATTTCTTCTGTTCCAATCGTTCATAGATGATCGAAGGATAAAAAATATTCTTTATGCCCTGATCGATCAGGGCAGAGATATGCCCGTGCACCAGCTTGGCCGGGAAACATGCCGTATCTGACGGAATGGTGCTGCAGCCCTGCTCATAAAGGCTGCGCGATGACCTGGGTGATATCTTCACATGAAAACCGAGATCAGAAAAGAACGTAAACCAGAAGGGATAGTTTTCAAACATATTCAGCACCATGGGGATGCCGATTGTACCCCGCGGAGCCTGGGCTGCCGGCAAGGCTTCATAGTTAATAATGCGCTCATACTTATATTTGAATAGATTGGGGACCACTTCCCCATTCTTCTCCTTGCCTATGGCCTTTTCACAGCGATTACCTGATGTATAGCTCTTGCCATCGGAAAACCTGCTGGTGGTCAGGAGACATGAATTACCGCAGCCGCCGCACCGGTTCATCCTGGTCTTAATCGAAAATCCGCTTAGCTGCTCCCGGGTAAGCAGTGTGCTCTGCTGCCCGTCAATGCCTTTTGCCCGGGCAATCAGCGCTGCTCCGAACGCCCCCATCAGATGAGCGATATCCGGCCGGATTACATCTTTCCCGACAATAGTCTCCATACTGCGCAGTACAGCATCGTTTTGGAAAGTCCCGCCCTGAACTACGATTTCCCGGCCCAAATCCTCAGCATTCCTCATCTTTATAACCTTGTATAAAGCGTTTTTAATCAGTGAATAAGACAATCCAGCTGATATATCTTCCAGGGCTGCCCCTTCTTTCTGGGCCTGTTTCACCATGGAATTCATAAATACGGTACAACGGGAACCCAGATCTACCGGAGCAGTTGCCGTCAGTGCCAGTTCGGCAAAATCTTCAACCGAAATATTCAAGGATTGAGCAAAGCCTTCAAGAAAGGAACCGCACCCGGAAGAACAGGCCTCGTTCAACATGATGTTTTCAATGACCCCGTCCTTTATCTTCAGGCATTTCATATCCTGACCGCCAATATCCAGCACCAGATCAACATCGGGATTGAAGAACCCTGCCGCAGTATAGTGAGCCACGGTTTCTACTTCGCCGATATCAAAGCCCAGAGCGGTTTTTAATAATCCCTCGCCATATCCGGTTACCGCTGAATTAGCAATTCTGGCCCGGGCCGGCAAACGATTATACAGATCCTCCAGTATCTCCAGGGCGGACTTCAGCGGGCTTCCAGTGTTATTGATGTAATAGGAATATAGAAGCTGCCCATCTCCATCGATCAGCGCAGCCTTGGTAGTGGTTGAACCCGCATCCAGCCCCAGATAACATGCTCCGCTGGCCAAATCCAGGCTGCTCCTTTTAACCCGGTGAGATTGGTGTCTTAAACGAAAAGCTGCCAACTCCTCAGCATGGCTGAACAGAGGTTGCAGGCGCGATACCTCGTGGTAGTTGGACATATCCAGTTGATCCAGACAACGGATAAGATCGGAGAGCAAGGCATAACCTTCTGAAGAAGCTTTCAAGGCAGCGCCCAAGGCCACATAGAATTGCCCCTGGTCAGGGAAGAAGGCCTGATGGTCCTGCAGTTGCAGAGTATGCTTAAACCTTTGCCGCAGTTGAGGCAAGAAATGCAACGGTCCTCCCAGAAAGGCCACATTACCCTGGATCGATTTGCCGCAGGCCAAACCGCTGATGGTCTGGTTGACAACTGCCTGTAATACTGAAGCCGCAATATCTTCTTTGCGGGCACCTTCATTTAAAAGCACCTGGATATCGGTTTTGGCAAAAACTCCGCAGCGTGAAGCCACCGGGTAAATTGTGGAATGTTCGCTGGCCATGGCATTCAAGCCCCGGGCATCTGTACCCAGCAGTGTGGCCATTTGATCGATAAAAGCCCCGGTGCCTCCAGCGCAAATCCCATTCATGCGCTGGTCCAAACCGTTGCGGAAAAAGGTGATTTTGGCGTCCTCTCCGCCCAATTCTATGGCCACATCGGTCTGGGGAATCAATTTATCTATGGCATGATTGCAGGCGATGACTTCCTGGATATGCTGAATTCCGATCCAGGAAGACAGGGCCATTCCAGCCGAACCGGTTATCAAAAGCTTTACGGCCTGGTTGCCCATTTGCCCGCAAGCATCCATAAGCAGATGGGTAGTATGTTTTCGGGTTTCTGTAAAATGACGTCGATAGTTTTGGTAGATTATCTGATCATCATCATCAATTACAACTAGTTTTACAGTAGTAGAACCGACGTCTAATCCCGCTCGAAATCCCTCGCTCATTGCACACCCTCCCCCCGACATTTAATCTTCGATTAAAACATTGTTTGAATCAGGGTTGATTTTATGTTAATTTATAACCAGACATCTGTCAATGATTGTTTTTAAAAGGTTTGAAATAAGGAGGCAGATATCATATAATACTTAAAACATTGTTTTAAACAAGGGGTGAAGACATGGAGAGTCCCCTGAACTGTCTCACAACAAAAGAAAAGATAATCAATGTGACGATGGATCTCATCGCCGAAGATGGCTTTCAAAACATAACCATACGGAAAATTGCCGCCCGTGCACAGGTTAATATTGCAGCGGTCAATTATCACTTCGGTTCCAAAAACGCCGTCATAAATGAAGCGTTAAAGACGGTCACCACACAACTCGAGAGCACCTACAGCATTCTGAAGGATCCCAGTCTCGACATAGCCGTCAGGCTGGAGAAATTCCTCAATAACTACACCGAAGTGCTCTTCCGCTACCCGGACATACTGAAAAATATGATTGACCATGCCATACATGTCAGTTCTTTTAAGGAAAATGCAGATTATGCAATCTTTCTGAAGACCGAGGGTGTGGCGCTGCTCAAAGCAACGATCAGTCAGATCCACCCTGGGAAGAGTGACGATTTCCTATACGTTAAGACCCTGCATATGGTCAGCGCCCTATCTTGGCCGATATTGATGGGTGAAAACGCCAAAGAGATCATGGGAATAGACCTATCCGACACCGATCTAAGAAAACTTCACGTCAAGCTGCTCTTAGAACAGGTTTGCAGCAGTGGATAGGTAGTGATGCATGTATTTATTGAACCCGGGTAATGCTCTTGTCCTGGACCAGGATATGGTCACTTATCCAATTAGATACGAAATCCAGTATATCCATAAGATGCTTGTCCTGATCCTCATCCACCTGCTTGAGGTCGACATTCTTCACCTTTGCTACAAAATCATCATGGATAACCTTATGGGACAAGAACTTTTTATAACCAATACTTGTCATATATTTTTCTTCAAAACCGAAATGATATTCCGTGTAATCCAGGAGTTCCGTGAAAATATCAGCGATTTGGTCGTATTTGTCGGTAATCAGATCGTTTTTCAAAAGACTGTAAGCGCGATTGGCGATCTCAAATAGCTTCTTGTGCTGCTCATCGATGTTATCTACACCAATACTGTAATCGTTTTTCCATTCGATCATATGTAATTCCTCCTATAAATCTTTGATCCAGTCCACTGACTTAATGCAAATATACAATGCGGGAAAACCATGGTCAATGTCTGCTCGGGCGGGTCTCTGACCCCATATAAAGAATTGCTGTCTTTCTTTCCATTTTCCTCTACCTGCCGAAGGTGACCCGATCGCCCTGATCTGATTTATGCAGTTCCCCCAAACTGGCGAGGTACTCCAGATAGCCCAGAGTTTCTCCGGTAGCTACGCGGTCGAGATGGACATAATCAACGAGTTCGTAAAGCTCGGGGTACAATTCTCCGGCAACGATTTCACCCCGAACCAGTTCAAGGACCTTATCCAGCCTGCGCAGGTGCCGTTTGTGCAGCAACTGCAGGCGGCGGGGCAGATCAGTGAAGGTCTCGCCATGACCGGGGAATACGCGTGGCTCTCCAAGGCTCAGCAATCTTTCCATGCCCGTGAAAAGCGATGAGAGGAGATTGGAACGCCTGGTATGCGGCCAATCCGAAAAGTGAATGTAAGAATCGGTGGCAATAAAATCAGCGATGAAAAGGTGGTTTAGCCTGGCGTTCCATAGCATGAACTGTCCGTCGGCATGGACCGGAGTCGGAATGATCTCGAAGCTCTCACCCCGGAGATCGATGGTCTGGCCCGTTGCCAACGGCAGCAGCACCTCCGGCCTTGGAAAGAGCGGAGTCACGTCATCCCGCCACGATCGCACCAGTTCATCGACCAGGGCAGAGGGAAAGCTCTGCCGCAGACATTCTGTCTCGATAGCCGCGCGATAAGCCTCTGCAAATTCGGATTGAATGAACATGAAATCATAGGCGCGTTGTATTTCCTCGGGCAACATGAAGACCGGCGCCTCGCTCATCTGCTGCAGCCACCGGGCTGCCCCAAAATGATCAGGGTGACAGTGGGTTATGTAGATATGTCTGATATGCCGGAAGGATATGCCGGTCTCTTTTAGTGCCATCTGCCAGACTTCCCTGGTGGCGGGGAGGTCTACCCCAACGTCGATGACCGCCCAGCCGTCGCTGGTCTCGATCAGGAAAGCATTGTTCTCCGCCAGTGGATAGGGCATGGATTGCCGGATAATGAAATACCCGGATTCTTCCCGTAGTATACCGCGCTGGGCCAATTCCCCGTTCAGTTTCATAATTCCTCCCGGTCAGCAAATTATTGTGTTGCTTTCTCCCATTCTAACTAAGAAGGTTATATAAGACTAGCACTAGAATTAGATATATAGGTAAAATGTAAACAAGGGGGAGGGGTTATTAATGAAGTTGAGTGAGTTGACCCCAAGAGATTTAGAGATAATAGACAGTATTTTTACCGGAATCGAAGGAGCGGCCATAATAGATGAAAAAGGCATAGTCAGGGTTTTTACCGATTACTATATGCGGGAATCCGGGCTGAAAAAAGAGGACGTCCTGGGCAAGCCGGTTGATGAAGTATTCCCAAATACCAGGATGTTGGAAGTATTACAGACCGGCAAACCAATAATCGGAGACCTGTGGGAACTCAACGGCAAGAAACAAATCGTATCCCGGGTCCCCATCCTGGAAGACGGAATAGTCGTCGGGGTTCTGGGCATCAGTATATTTCGCTATATGGATGAGGCTCAGAGTTTTGCGCGTCGAGTCAATACCATATTCTCAGAGTTGAAGTACTATAAAGAAGAGGTGCAGCGAATCTACGGGGCCAAATACGCCCTGGGCTCCATTGTCGGGAAAAGCAAGGCCATACTGGAAGCCAAAGCGGTGGTCAGCATGATCGCCCCATCCAGCAACCCCACTCTAATATATGGAGAAACCGGCACCGGCAAGGAACTGTTCGCTCACGCTATCCATCAGGAAAGCTCCCGCCGGCAAGGCCCCTTCATCAGGGTCAACTGCGCAGGTATACCTGATAACCTAATCGAATCCGAGCTTTTTGGTTATGACGAAGGCGCCTTTACCGGAGCGCGCAAGGGCGGCAAGCCGGGTAAATTCGAACTGGCCAGCCACGGCAGTCTATTCTTAGACGAGGTAAGTGAACTGTCCTGGACCGCTCAGGCCAAGCTGCTGCGGGTCCTACAGGAGAATGAGGTAGAACGAGTAGGTTCAACCACATTGATACCGGTCGATGTCCGGGTCATCTCCGCTACCAACGTACCCCTCAACCATCTGGTAGCCGAGGGTAAATTCCGCAAGGATCTCTTCTTCCGTCTCAACGCCTTTAACCTGAAGATTCCACCCCTGTCCCAACGCATGAGTGATATCCCCTTGCTCTGCCAGCATTTTATCGAAAACTATAACCGGGATAATAAGACCAGGATCGAAGGGCTCAACGAGGAAGCCTATAAGCTTCTGGCCAGTTATCACTGGCCCGGCAACGTCCGAGAGCTCAATATCGTAATCGAAAGAGCTTGCATGGACGCTCGGGAAGGCATCATCACCACGCAGAATCTTCTGCGTTTTTCCAATGAATCCCGGCGTCCTCCCGTAAGGAGCGGCGAATACGCCGGCTTCGACATCAAGGAAGCCAAGCGGGAAGCAGAAAAGGCTACTATTACTCGTGCCCTGCAGGTCAGCAAAGGCAACCGGACCAAAGCGGCCGAACTCCTGGGGATCAGCCGTTCCTCTCTCTATAACAAGATCGGAGAGTTAAATATCGAAATTATATAAACTTTCATACATTTCTAATTATTTTGACATTTGTCTATTTTTCTGGACACTCAGAAAGGCATCGGAACCATGGCCGCCGGGTATTTGTCCAAATTCCTTGACACCCTGCGCAAATCAATACAAAACAAATCCCCATATATCTAATTCTCTGGATGGCATCAAACTTGCATTAGCAAGAGATGAGTCGTCCATTTTTATTTTGGGGGAGGAGTTATTAATGGCTTTATTAGAAAGAAAACTCAGAGAAGTCAAGTATGCATCGGTACTGGAAGAGTACAATGCCAAACTGCGCAGTGCCGAAGAACTGGCGGCCATGATCCAGAGCAACGATGTCATCCTGGAACCAGGCGGGATCAATATACCCCATGATTTTCATGTTGCCCTGGCCAAACGGGCCAAGGAAGTCCGTGATGTAACCATCTGTTTGGGACTATGCCTTAAACTGTACGATTTCATGAACCCCGAATTCAAGGATAATATTCATATTGAGACTCCTTTCGTCGGGCCAGTGGAGCGAATCCTCATTGAATGGGGCACCGCCTCCTATATCCCCCAACACCTCAACCAATTGGGTGAATGGCAGGACGACCGGAAGCCCAATGTGGTATCGATGGTGGTCACCCCCATGGATGAAGAAGGTTATTTCAACCGCTCAGCCTTCGGCGGTCTGGTCCCCAACCGGGCCATCTCCAAGGCAGATACGGTCATGGTGGAAGTGAATTCGAAGACACCCTGGCTGGTGGGTGATGACCTGAAAATCCACATCTCGGATGTAGACTATATCTGCGAAACCAATGCCGATCTGGTGGAGATCCCGGACATACCTATCACCGAGGTGGAGCGGCAGATAGCCGCTTACATCGCCGATATGATTCCTAATGGTTCGACCATTCAACTGGGTCTGGGCGGTCTGGCCAATGCCATCGGTTATTTCCTGCACGATAAAAAAGACCTCGGTGTTCATACCGAGGTAGTGCAAAAGTCATTTATGGAATTGATGCAGCTGGGTATAGTAAACGGTTCCAAGAAGAACTTCTATCCCGGCAAGGTATTGGCCACCTTCTGCGTGGGTGATGCCGAGCTCTGGAAATATGTAGACCACAATGATGATTTCATGTTCACCGAAGTGGAATACAATAATAACCCCTATGTAATAGGGCAAAATGACAACCTGATTTCGGTCAACAATGCCCTCTGTATGGATCTGACCGGGCAGGTCGGGGCGGAATCCATCCGCCACCGTCAGTACAGCGGTACCGGCGGGCAGCTCAATTTCCTGCAGGGTTCCAAGATGTCCAAGGGCGGCAAGAGCATCATCTCGCTGAACTCCACCTGGAGTGATAAAGAAGGCAAACTCAGATCCAGTATCGTACCCTTCATGCCGCCAGGAACAGTCGTCACCAGCCCACGTTCCGAAGTAGAATATATCGTTACAGAATATGGCGTAGCCAATCTCAAATTCAAAAAGATCGCGGACCGGGTTAAGGCCATGATAAAGATAGCCCATCCCGATTTCCGTGATGCCCTGGCTTTTGAAGCCAAACGTTTTTGGCGGGAGTAGCTAACACTACTTGTACCTCTATCCCAGTCTTCCCCTTGTGTCCCCCTGGACACGAGGGGATTTTTGTTGTTACACACAGTCAATTCTTATGAGAAGATCCGGGCTTCGACTTGATTCTTATCATTGTGCTGACAGTTAAGGCGATTGAAGGCGGGTCCCTCGACTACGTCTCCTTCATAGCTGAAGCGGGAGCCATGGCAGGGGCAATCCCAGGTCCTTTCCGCATCGTTCCACTTGAGCTCGCACCCCAGGTGGGTGCAGGTGGTATCGACCCAGTGCAGTTCGCCTTCATCGTCCCTGAATACTCCCATCTTCTGGCCTTCAATCTCCAAAACCTGAGCCTCGCCTGGTTTGAATTCAACATCCTCTGGCATTTTTTCCATCTTTCCGGTCACCAGTTCTTTAGCGACATCAGCATTTTGCACCAGCAGTGTCTTGATGGAGGCCAGGTTAAAACGGGAAGGGTTGTAGACCGGCGCCCAGGGGTTGTCCCCGCTGGTGATTAGATCGGTGAGTATGATGGCAGATGCAGTACCGTTAGTCATGCCCCATTTATTGAAGCCGGTCGCTACATAAATATCCGGGCTGCGTGGCGTAAGATGACCGACATAGGGCACCCCGTCGAGGGTCATGCAGTCCTGGGTGGACCAGCGATATGATATATCGGTAACGTTAAAATTATTATGGGCGTAGGTGATCAGGTTCTGATAATGGATATTGGTATTGATCTCATCCCCGGTCTTGTGTTGCTCTCCTCCAACCAGAATAATCTCATCGTCGCCCTCTCGCTGGGCCCTCAGCGAACGGGTTGGGGTCTCCGCGTTGATGAAGGTACCCTCCGGAAACTTCTCCTTGGTTTTTATGGCAACTACATATGATTTTTCCGCAAATAACCGGGTTATAAACAGCCCGCCGCCATCGAAGAAAGGGTAATGTGAAGCCACAATTATTTTATTGGCTTTGATTCGGGGTCCGTGTTTGGTTTTCACCGCCACCGGCTTGTCTTCAAGATTTACTGCGACCGTTTCCTCAAATATGTGACCTCCGTGACTGGTTACGTATTCAGCCAATTTGACCAGATATTTCAGGGGATGAAACTGGGCCTGTCCGTCAAAGCGCATAGCCGCCCATACTTTAAAGGGCAGCGGGATCTCATCCAGATATGATGCTGCGATGCCCAGCTCTCGGGCTGCTTTGGCCTCGTCCTGCAGATCCTTGATGTATTGCTCTGATTCGGTGTATATATAGGCCGGAAGCCAGGAGAAGTCGCAGTCGATACCATGCTCCTCAATGGTATGGTGTATAAACTTGATCGCGCTTTCATTGGCATCGGCATATTGGCGGGCCAACTCTCCACCCATCTCCTTCAGCAGACGGGCATAGATGAGGGAATGCTGGGAAGTAATTTTAGCAGTGGTATGTCCGGTAGTTCCCTGCAGGATGCTGCTGGCCTCCACCACTGCCACCTTGAGACCTTTTTTGGTTAGCAGATAGGCTGAGCTTATACCAACAATGCCTCCTCCGACAATGGCAACGTCAACAGTAATGTCCTCTTCCAAGGCTGGAAAATCAGGCAGATGGACTGAATCTATCCAGTAGGAATTGGTGGTGCGGGTGAATTCTTTCTGACCAGGCATATCAATCATCCTATCTATAGTTGATATGCTTAGCATGTGTTATTTATTTCGCAATATACCACCGCAATAGGTTGAGCCTTTTATGCCCATTCCCTAATGGTTCCGGAAAGGCAGGCGTTGCCGAAGCAAGCGCATGCAGATAAAGGACACCAGCAGAATGACCCCGATAACCGTTAAGGTGCCGGTAAGATCATGGCTCTTCATGAAATAATCACCGATAGCCACATAGATTATTGCCCAGGGAAGCTTACCCAGGGCTGACGAGGAAATAAAAATCAGGTTGGAGACCCCGCTGATTCCAGAACCAATATTAATAAGGACAGTGGGAACCACCGGAAATATGCGGCATATGAACAATACCCAGAAGACATGAGTATCATCCACGTTTTTGAGGTCAAAGTCATATTTGTCTTTAAGGTGATCGATGAAGAAATCGCGGGCCACGGATTTTGACAGCCAGAACAGGATACAGGCACCGACGAGGGCACCAATCCAGGCCAGAATGAAGCCTTTGAGATATCCATAAACCATACCGGCAGCACCAGCAATAATAACGTAAGGTACAACCGGAGCGATGGCCTGGATGACAAATAATACGAAGGTGATGATAGGCCCATAGATACCGAAGCTGTTGATGTAGTTGACGGTGGATTGGATACTGGAGAAATCAACTGCAGAATGATACAGGAAGCCTTCCCCCTTATTAGCCGGCCGCTATTTCTTTATTTTATACTATTTGGATATCAGCCTAATGATTTATTAACCAATTTAGGGTAAGATCCTCTCTTAAGCGAGTCATGCCGTTAAAGCGATGGTCCGCGCCGGGCACAATATGGAGGTTGGCGTTAACCAGTCTTTCTTTACAATACCTGGCATTAACCGCCGCGACAGTCTCATCATTCTCACCGTGTATAATTAATACCGGCCGATCACCGATATCCTTTAGACAAGCATCCATATCGTGCCGATTAAAATCCCGGACCAGGTCCGGTCCCAGTGTAAAACAGCCGTTTTCATCGTTTATCTGAACCACCCGACCGTTTGCCATCTCATCATAGGTATCACTCATAAGATAGCGGAAGGTTTGTTGAAGAAGGACCGGTGCTGACCACAGAACGAAAGCAACTACCCGGGAATCACCCGCCCCGGCGGTCAAAACTGTACTGCCGCCGAAGCTGCGGCCCAGCAAATAGGTGGGCTTAGAGTATTTATCGCTGACGTAATCGATAACCCGCCTGAGATCGGCTGTCTGTCCCGACAAGGTAATATCCTTAAATTCACCGTCACTGGCGCCGCTGCCTGAAAAATCGAAAGCAACCACGTCAAAACCTATCCTGTTCAACCTTTCGGCAAAGGGGTTCAGCTTGCCGCTGTTTTCCTTGGCCCCGCGAAAGCCATGACATATTATGATGATACGGTCACCTGCTGTTAAACTCTGACAGGCAGCGATTGATCTGCCGCCATTGTCAATGAAAAATTTCTCCAGCGCCCTATCCTCCAATAGCTGGGGGAGTTTAGTCCACCCGGTCGATCAAAATATACTATATTGGCTTTTTGGGTTTCTTTTGTTCATCGGATTCATGGCGTACCTTGTTGGTACAAAGATCACAGATGAAGGTAGCCGCATCTCCCTGGCTTTCCATCTTCTTATAGTCCTTGTGCTCCTCTGACATAGCATACACCTTGCCGCACATAAGACACCGGGCATTGATTGAAGTCATTATTCTCCTCACCCTTTCTTTAGATTCTCTTGTTAATATCAGACTTTTTCAGCAACTGACGGTGACCATTTTCGAGGCCCAACCATTATCAGCTTACCAGAAAACGCTTGAATTCAGAAGTTAAGACCTCCGGCAGGTGTATCCGGTAATAAAGGAACCTTACCTTGTCCATTATTCGGTTGTATCACCAGCAGTCTTGGCTGGCAGCACCTTGATGTACAGCACATGCTGATAGTTTATTACACCGGTTATATTACCTTTGGGGTCATACATATTGGTCGATGAAGACCCGCCCACATAGACCTTGCCGCCGTCCTCAATACCCATGGTTTTAAGATAGGTGACCAGCGTTTTACCATCAGTGAAAACCACTTCCGCCCTGATAAGCGGCTGCTCATCCTTCCCCGATGCTGATTTGAAAAGCCTGGCGGTATCCAGCTTACATCCGCTGAGCAGAAGTATAGCCGCCAGCAGCAAACTGACCAAGAGTACTCTATTCCTGGCCAAAACCATTCCTCCTTCACTTTCTCCTGGTAGCATTATCCCAGATCTCTCTGTTACAAATCCAAACTTAATCCCACTTCGCCTTTGACTACCTTGTCACCCAATGCGTTAAACAGACGGGCAGACGCATAGAATCCGGTACAATGCGATACTACGATCTTTTGAATATCATAGGCCTGTAGGGCCTGAATAGTCTGGTCTACCCTTTCCGGAGAAGCGGCGATAAGATGCGTCCCGCCGATATAGGCCAGGATCCTCTTTTCCCCGGTCTTTTCCATGGCATATTCGATAATATTGATGATGCCGGAATGAGCACAGCCACTGACTATTACCAGACCTGCCTCCAATTTGATGATGAGTGCTATATCATCCTCCAGCAGGTCCTGCTTTAACTCCCCATTCACTTGCACCTTGAAGGCACCGCCAACATTTTCATAACCAGTTTTGCGGGGGATTTCGCCGCTGATATACATGTCTGGAGCGATCTCCCTAAAGTCGTCAACGTAAACCATGTTGACTCCGGCTTTCTCCAGATCGGTCAGAGCAAAAGCACAGCCTATCTGGCGCACATGAGGGCTACCCGCCCCTAGCGGCCGTTGGGCAAACACCTTGGAATGAGCATACACCGCTGGTACTTTATGTTGATCCAATATCTTCATCATCCCGCCGGTATGATCGGAATGCCCATGACTGAGTATTATTCCATCCAGTCTGTCCAGACTTATGCCCATCACCTTGCTGTTGTGGATGATCGAACCATGGCTGCCGGTATCAAATAGGAAGCGTTTGTCATCCTTTTCTAGCAGTATCGCCAGTCCATACTCGCCGAACATGTCCATATGCATGGTAGTGTTTTCCACCAGTATGCTTATTTTCAGTGCCATCTGTATCATCCTCCAAATCATTTTGACACTAGCCTATTATAGATTATATATCGGCACCCACAATTCCTTCAAAGCGCACCATAAACTGCAACTCCACCTAGAGCCTTATGTAAACTGTCAAAGATAATGTTCCATAATATCTCGGGGTAATACCTGCCATTCTCCTCCTGAAGGTTATTTTGTCATAAATAAATTGGTTTGCTGTTAATTTTGGTAAGAAAATGGCTCGAAGATGATTAAATCAGCTCTGGAGTTGACAAAACCTGACCGTAAAGAGTATATAAATATAGGAGTCAAAAGAAAGGCGGTGATGAAATGGAACCTATACCCGAATACCGATCATGGCATTTGATTAACCTGAATTACATGTCTGGGAGGGTTGCATTGAGCCGCAGGAACAATGCCTGACCCTTTCGTTTCTGGAGGGACTGCGCATGATCAAAACCTATTTCTATGACTTTGAAAAAAATTCCATGTTTCACGATGTGGATTTGGTCGACAAGGATACCCTACTGGCCAATCCGCAAAGCTTATTGTGGATAGATATCTACGATTGCTCGGCTACGGAACTCAACTATATCGGTGACCTCTTCGATTTTCATCCCCTGGCTTTGGAAGACTGTCTGCAAATCAGCCCCCGGGCTAAAATTGACCGCTATGATGATTATAACTTCTTCGTTTTCCATGCCCTGCGCTATTTTGAAGAAGCCGAGGAGGAAGACGAAATCTCCAGTATTGAACTCGATGTTTTTATGGGCAGTAATTATATCGTCACCATTCATCCGATAGCCCTGGCAGCAGTTGGCAAGGTCGCACGGGTCTGTCTGCGGGAAACCGAGTTGATGGTACTCGGTCCGGAACACCTGCTCTACCGGATAGTCGATAATATGGTCGATGACTACTTCCCGATCATCACCCGTCTGGGAGAACGTATTGATGACCTGGAGGACAGCATATTCCTGGACCGCGGCCGGGAGATCACCGAGGAGATACTGGCTTTGAAGAGAACCATCATCTTACTGCGCAAGGTGTTAATTCCCCAGCGCAGGATATTCGGCAATATCAACGGCCATTATTCTTTCTTGGTCAATGAGGAAAACATCCCTTATTATTTGGATCTGGTCGACCACCTGGACAGCATCCTGGACACGGCCAACACCTACCGCGACCTGGTCAACAGTACCACTGAAACTTATTACTCGATAATCAACGGCAGGACCAGTGAGATCATAACCGTGCTGACCATCATATCCATTATCATGATGCCTCTGACGGTGATAACCGGGTTCTTCGGGATGAACGTAGACATCCCCGGAGCGAAAAGCCCTTACTATTATTTTTATATTCTACTCGGAATGTTCACCCTGGCCATCTGCATGCTGGGCTTTTTCCGCTATCGCCGCTGGATCTAAGGATTTAATAGACGCAGATGCACGCAGATTTTTATGAAGAACGCTGTTTTTTATATTTAAAAAATAACACCTGGCTTAATAAAATCGAAAGGCTTGGGTAAGAATCTCCAATCTTACCCAAGCCTTTTTGTTTAACATAAAATCTGAATTATCAAGACGGTTAAAAGTAATCTGCCCTGAAAACCCTATGTAGCACAATTGCATTTTGGGCTTAGACCAAGGCAAATATGGTTTTCATCCACTTTCGGTGACCACATACGGGGTCATGGAGGTCTGCGTAGATCATAAATATCTGCGTCCTTCTGCGTCTATTAAGAGTACTTGACTACAATGTTGGTGATTAGTTCGGCGACATCTTCGACGTAATCCTGGGCCATCTCAATATGTTCGTAGACCTCGCGCCATTTGATGATGGATACTGGGTCATCCTCGTTTTCGAACAGGAAAGCCAGTCCGTTGCGGTATAAAGAATCCTGCCGTTTCTCCAGCCGGGTGATTTCGTTACAGCACTCCAAGATCTCTTTCTTGTTCCGCTCCACCTTGTCCAGCAGGTTCAATGCCTTTTCCTGCAGGGTGAGGGATGTATAGAGCACCTCTACCATCTCCTTGACCCGCATATCGGGTTCGCCCGCTTTGTAAAGAATCATCCTGTCGATGATGCCGGTAACGTAATCCAAGGTAGAAGCCAGCTTCTGGACTAGCTGGAAGGCGTCTTCACGGTCAAATGGAAGTATGAAGCTGGTGTTGAGTCGGCGCACCAGTTCCTGGATTATACGGTCACCCTCATGTTCCATGGACGTCAATCTGGCCATCTTGAGATCCAGCTCGTTGTAGTCGTTGACGACATTCTTCAGAATGTCCCCTCCCCTGACTACAGTCCGGGCAGACTCATTTAGCAACAAAAACAATTCATCATCTTTTCTGCCAAATAACCGCAACTCCATCCCCCCTTCAAAGTGCAAGCAGTTATAACGTTCTCTCTTTCTAATGCAAATAAATATACCACTCGCCGATATGATCCAGCAAGTAGTGTATTATTTTATACCTTATAAAGCCCTCAGGTAGTCGGGGCGCAGATAGCGCCGGTCCTCCTTGGCAATCATGTCGTTGATGAGCTTCAGCATCGCTTCCTTATCATCCGGTAAACGCCCCTTAATGGGCAGGTAATTGGAGGCATGGTTGCTGCGAAACTCCGTCCCCTGCACGTTTAAATGCTCGATCATGATGCGCATCTCATCCAGGATCTCGAAGGGACCGGGCAGTTCAAATTCACCCTTTTCCTGACGGCGGAATAATTCGGTCCGGGGAACCAGCATCAATACCAGGGCCCCGATGTAATCCGGATTCATATCATTACAGATTTCAGCGGTCTTGATGGCATGATCCACCGCTTTGGGTGACCGGCCGGCCAACCCGAGTAGAACAGTTACTGACAGCAGTATGCCAGCCCGCCTAATGCGTCTGCCCGCTTCCACCATTTCATCATAGTTCACACCCTTGCGGATATCCTTGAGCAACTCCGGATCTCCGGTCTCCACCCCCAGATAAGCAATGGTGAGCCCGGCCGCTTTAAGGGCGGTAAGTTCAGAGATTTCCTTCTGCAAAATGCTGTCCGGGCTGGCATAGATACCTATATGCCGGAGGGATGGAAAACTCTGCTTCAGATATGAAATGACCTCCAGCAGATCGCTGGTTTCCATGGCCAGGGCATCACCATCAGCCAGGAAAACCTTCTCCAGGTCGTGATAGTATTGTTTGGCCATGCGTATGTCGGTCTTGATCTCATCCAAACTGCGGACCCGGTACTTCTTATCCTTGTACATAGCGCAAAAGGTACAGCGATTATGGCTGCAGCCCACAGTGCACTGCAGAATATAACTTCTGCCCTCACTTGGGGGTCTGAAGATATTTCCTTCGTATCTCATTTTAGTCACCTCCTGGTGTTTTAAGTTTATAACAAAATAGATATTTTTGTGAAATAGTTTACACGATAGTGATAATAAACCGGCTATATTTATTCTGGCATTGGTCAAAATAATAACGGTGCGAGCCAAACATTAAGGAGGTCTTTAGTTTGGCAAAACGCAAAAGCATCATGTCGGAACAGCTCAAATATGAAATCGCACGAGAACTCGGGGTCGACCAAGTGGTTGCCACCCAGGGATGGGGTGCGGTCAGTTCGAGAGACTGTGGCAACATGGTTGCCAAGGCCATCGAGATGGCTGAACGGAATATTGCCCAGCAGCATCAGACCATTCTCTAATATGCTCGCACCGCACCGGGGGGGAACCCCCGGTTTTACTATTTAACCGAAGATGGACTAGCTGTGGTTAATTCCGTCTCCCTTCAACTCCTGTTTCTTCCGATAGCACTTCATAACCACGTCAAAAAGCCAATAAAAAACCAAAACCACCAGCAAGGCCATAATACTTTTAGTTTGCAGTCCGACCCCGATTATCGTACCCAAAATGGCGGTCAACCAAAGACTGGCCGCTGCATTAAGACCCTCGACCTCATTCTTCTCGGAAATCCATATCATACCAGTACCGACAAAACCGATTGCTGAAATAGCCTGGGCCGATAAACGGCTCGGATCGCCATACCAGGGATAGGATACCATCATAAAAAACTCAGTAGAAACGATGGTCAGCAGAGCGGTGCCCATGCAGACCATTACAAATACCCGGGCGGTGTTGCGGTTGGAGATGACACCAATAATCGCGCCCACAACTCCGGCCAGCAGAATTTTCAGCAAAGTCAAGGCAAGCATTACATTATCCTGTAGTTGGGAGCTTCCTTGGTAATTGATATATCATGGGGATGGCTTTCCACCAATCCAGCATTGGTTATGCGGATAAAGCGGCTTTTGGTCTTCATCTCTTCTATATTCTTGACTCCGCAATAACCCATTCCAGCCTTAAGTCCCCCGATCAACTGGAAGAGGGTCTCTGAAACATAGCCCTTGTAAGGTATGCGGCCTTCAATGCCTTCCGGAACCAGCTTTTGGGCGTCTTCCTGAAAATAGCGATCACTGCTGCCTTGCAGCATGGCATCAATCGAGCCCATGCCGCGGTATACCTTGTAGCTGCGGCCTTGATAAATAACTATCTCGCCAGGACTCTCTTCAGTGCCGGCAAAGAGATTGCCCAACATTACTACATCGGCCCCGGCACCTATCGCCTTGGCTATATCACCGGAATACTTGATACCGCCGTCGGCTATGATTGGAACTCCGTGTTTTGCTGCTGCCTCGGCACAGTCGAATACCGCAGTGATCTGAGGTACGCCGATACCAGCCACCACACGGGTGGTACATATCGACCCCGGTCCGATACCGACCTTGACCGCATCCGCACCGGCCTGGATCAATTCCTCGGTAGCTTCACCGGTGGCTACATTACCAGCTATTAGCTGTAAGTCAGGATACTTTTCCTTGATCAGGCGCACCATGTTAATAACCCCGATGGAATGTCCATGCGCTGTATCCACAACAACAACATCTACACCGGCCCGGGTCAGGGCGTCCAGTCTTTCAAAGGTATCATAGGCGGTTCCTACTGCGCCACCAACCAGCAGCCGTCCCCGGTAGTCCTTGGCGGAGTTGGGATACTTTTGGGTCTTCTCAATGTCTTTGATGGTGATGAGACCCATAAGATTGAAATTATCATCCACCAGGGGGAGTTTCTCTATCTTGTATTTTCGCAGCAGCTGCATGGCCTGCTCCATGCTGGTACCCACCGGCGCTGTAACCAGTCTCTCGCTGGTCATGACATTCTTGATGGGCTGGTTGAATTCGGTTTCAAAGCGTATATCGCGATTGGTGATTATTCCGACCAGTTTGCTGCCTTCAGTGATCGGAACACCGGAGATCCGGTACTGTTCCATGATATCCAGAGCATCCTGGATTCTGTTGTTAGGAGAGAGCGAAAAAGGGTCGGTGATGACCCCATGTTCAGAGCGTTTGACCCGATCCACCATACGGGCCTGTTCCTCGATGCTCATATTCTTATGAATAATACCGATTCCGCCTTCCCGAGCTACGGCAATGGCCATACGGGTCTCGGTTACGGTATCCATCCCGGCACTCATGACCGGGGTCTCCAGACGGATCTTGCGAGTAAGGCGGGTAGATATATCTACTTCTCGGGGCAAAACCTCGGACCGTCCTGGAACCAGCAAAACATCGTCAAAGGTCAGGCCTTCTTTGGAAAACTTATCGCTCATGGGACTGGTCCTCCTTCAAAAAGATAATAAATCATCTTATACCATTCCCGCCCTTTTTTCAAGCCGATTCGACTTTGTGTATTAATCGCCGCCGATAACGGATCCTACCCCATAGTGCCAGAAGTGATCAGTCAGTGAGTTGATAGTCTCTTCCTTGACCCCAAACCTTTTGGCCATCTCGGCCTCTGAGAGGCCCTGTTTGAGGGAAGCGGTAAACTGATCATAATCGATACCTGCTTCTGTCGTCATTTCCACCAGCGAAGGAATCCGGCTCCAGGGTGGATATCTGCCAATCTGATGTTCAGAGTTAAACATGGGCTCACTCCTTTTTTTGCATAGTGTGCCCGATTTTTTCTTAACTGAGCCGGAGAAAGGTAATCAGTTTTCCCAGAGTTTTTCGGCCAGATCATCCATCTTTTTCTTTATTTTTTCCGTATTATGCAGCGATACCTTCCATTTCCCAGCCTCAAATATCAGGGCATCACCTTCTTTGGCTCCAGTTGGTAGTTCATGGCGCGGGATATTCCGCATCCTGCCCTCTATCTCAACTACTGCGATTTCATCCTCAAAGCGATCAATGATTGCCTTCATCTGCGTCCTCCTTATGGCCGGCAGCGCTTGCAGGGAGTATAACCTGACGTTATGGCTTCTTCACGGTTATTAAAGTTGACCCGGTTGGATTCCTGGGGCAGGCTATTGCATATAGGTCTATGGAATTTTAAGGAATTTCGATTACCTATATACATATTAGCCGGGACTCCGCTGGTTGCAACTCCGGGGGCCTCAGTAACGACTCTGTTGTTACTGGATTCCTTGATAGCTTCATTGGTACATACCTGGATCTCCTCCCCATCGGACTTCATTGTAATAGTCCCGATGCAATCCGTACGGTATATTTCGACTCCGGCCCTGGAAAGGCGCTCCAGAGTCTCCCGGTGTGGATGACCATAATCATTCCCTACCCCGCACATGATCACCGCATATCTGGGTGCGACTGCCTGCAGGAACTCCTCACTGCTGCCGGAATGACTGCCGTGATGGCCGATCTTTAATACATCCGCCCTTAGATCCGCCCCTCCAGCCATCATCTCATCCTCGGAAAGCTCGCTGGCATCACCGGCCAGCAGAAAAGAGGTTTTATCGTAGGTGAGTTTAATCACCGCACTGTAGTCGTTCATATTCTCATAATTTTGGCTGTTGGGAGCCAGAAATACCACGCCCACCCTGGAAAGCGCAATCTTTACCCCCGCTTTGGCTGTGGTTATCTTTAGCCCCTGCCCTTTAACAGCATTGAGAAGTCTGGCAAACTGGTCGGTATTATTGATCACCCGCGGCATATAGACACGGTCTACCTTAAAATCACTCAGCACTGCGGACAGCCCCCCGATATGATCAGCATGGGGATGGGTAGCCACCAGCACTGCTAGTTTCTTAATGCCCTGTGCATGCAGATAATCAACCACAATTTGACCATGTTCATTGTCTCCGCCGTCTACCAACATGGCCTGACCGCCCGGAGCAATGACCAGAATGGAATCTCCCTGCCCAACATCAATAAAATGGACCTGCAAGCCAGGCCCCTCGTTAGCGGGCTCACCACGGCCTACCGGCATGTTCTGCTGCTGAACGGGTTGGTCGGCATTATCCTTCTGAATCCTACTCTCGCCGCAGCCGCCGATACCCAGGAGCAAAACCGCCAGAATTAGTATTATTGCCAAGCACCTGCGCAAGCTTATCTCTCCCTCAGTATTATTTTTCCGTTAAAAATGATTTCAACTAAAACATAGAAAACCCTTCCAAGATCGCTTCCGGCTATGGATCAGTATAAAACTAAAAATACGATTGATACTATTGAATAGATTAAATCTTCGAGGAGGCAATAATTTGTTAAAAAATAAGAAGAGTGACAAAAGCGAACCGGTAAAACCGAACAACCAGAAAGATCAAGGTAGCGGCGGCAATGCATGCCCGCAAAAAGATGGTGACAATTGCCTGGTTCCTGGCGTTTACAGCGATTCAGATCCCATCGGCGGTGGCTGACCCAAAGTAACTCTAATAACATTATAAATGACAGAGAGGGACAGGTCTTCAGTATCATTTATGATACAAATTGACCTGTCCCTTTGTGTCACCCCGATTTCATCAGATATCCTGAAAGTAACCTGATAACCCTTGCGTAAAACAGGTAAATGAGGAATTAAGGGGGAAATCATTGTGTATAAAAGAGCTGGTAATAATTCGCTGTTGATAGCATTGCTGCTGTTCAGCCTGATGTTGGTTGGGGGTGGCAATTTACAGCCACATGATGAGGGAACGGCCCTGGCAGCCGCCAAGGCAGACCCGTTGCCAGTAGTGGGTTCCAAGGAAAAACTGATTGAGCTTCTCAAGCAATCAGGTAATTATCTTAATACATACGGAATGATGCGCAACGAGGCCATGCCGGCGGCGGCCAAGGATATGGCTAAAACATCACCAGCAGCTCCTGCTGAAGGAGGAGCTACGGCAACTACCAATATAAAAAGCGACAGCTACTCCAAGACCAACACCCAGGTGGCGGGAGTAGATGAGGCTGACATTATTAAAACCGACGGCAAATACATCTATCAGGTCAACCGCAACCGCATACTGATCGTCAGCGCCCAGAACCCGGGCAAGATGCAAGTGATTTCCAAGCTCGAATTCAGCGATAACGATTTTACCCCCCAGGAAATATATATTGATGACACCAATTTGATCGTGATCGGCCACAACGTCATCAACGTGCCCGGTCCCTGCTCCGCGCCCGTGAGCACGATGGTGAAATGTCCTCCGATCTATTACAACCGGCAGAGTACCCGGGCTATGGTCTATGATATGCAGAATAAAAGTCAGCTAAAAAAGACCCGCGAGCTGGAAATCGAGGGAAACTACCTCTCCTCGCGCAAAGTCAACAGCACCCTTTATCTGATCAGCAATGAAAATATTTATTACGCCAATGACGATATCATGATCCCCTGTTACAAAGATTCTGCGGCGGGCACCCAGCCAGTCAGCATCAGCTACAATCAGCTGCATTACTTCCCCGACCATATCTACCCGGCCTTTATCAATATCGCGGCAATCAATACCGCCAATGCTGGACAAAAGGCCCAGGTGGAAACCTATCTGGGCAATGGTGAGAATATCTATGCCTCTACCAGCAGTCTCTACGTCGCCGCCAGCACTTACCAGCAGGCAGCCCGCCCCTTATTGAAGGACTCGGCCGCCGCCTCCCAACAACTAACTACCCTCTACAAATTCGCCCTCAACTCAGCGGGCATGGCCTACGCCGGCAAGGGCGAAGTACCCGGCACCATACTCAACCAGTTCTCCATGGATGAGGACAAGGGCTATTTCCGCATCGCAACAACTACCGGCGAGGTATGGGAAACCGGCAAGAATATCTCCAAAAACAACATCTATGTACTCAACTCCGACATGAAGCTGGTAGGCCGCTTGGAAGACATCGCCCCCGGCGAGAAGATCTACTCCACCCGCTTTATGGAAGACCGTGCCTATATGGTGACCTTCAAAAAAGTGGACCCTTTCTTCGTCATCAGCCTGAAGGATCCGGCCAAGCCTGCTATATTGGGCAAGCTTAAGATCCCCGGTTACAGCGACTACCTGCATCCCTACGATGAGAACCATGTCATCGGATTCGGCAAGGATACTATCGAAACCAAGATAAATACGGGCCAGGAATCTATGGCCTTCTACCAGGGTCTCAAAGTAGCTCTCTTTGATGTCACCGATGTCAACAATCCCAAGGAGCTCTCTAAGATCATCATCGGCGACCGCGGCAGCGACTCCGAACTGCTGCACAACCACAAGGCCCTGCTCTTCTCCCGGGAAAAGAACCTCCTGGCCTTTCCGGTTACCGTCATGAAGATCCGCGAAAGCGACAAGCAGCAAGCAAGCTCGGGCTGGCCCGCTTACGGCTCCTTCGAATTCCAGGGCGCTTATGTCTACCAAATCAACCTTAAACAAGGCCTACTCTATAAGGGTCGCATCACCCATCTGACCAAGGAGGAATTACTTAAAGCAGGAGACTCCTGGTACAATAGCGAAAAGAATATACAAAGGATCATCTATGTTGGCAACATACTCTACACCCTGTCCGATGATCAGATCCAGGCCCATCAGTGGCCGACCTTAAATGCCCAGGGGCAGCTTACCCTGCCGTAAACTATCAAGCCGGGGGTTATAGACATGAATAAACGGGCCAGGCTAGCCCTTCTCCTGCTCATTGCACTAGTGATTATACCAGGTTGTGCCAAGCCCGTCCCCCGGATCAAACCGGTTTATTTCACCATGAACAACGTAAAATTGGTCAGTCGCGTCGAAGGTGACCGGATCACTGCCTACGAGGACGGTGCCTGGCACCAGCGCTTCTGGTATGGAATCAATCTGGGCGCCACCACCCCCGGCCACCAGCCTGGCGAGCTCAGCCCCAGCTACGAAGACTACCAGCGCTGGCTGAAAGAGATGAGCGAACTCGGGGTGGAAGTGCTCCGGGTCTACACCATTCTGCCCCCCAGTTTCTATCAGGCCCTCTATGATCACAACCGCAGCGAGGATAAAAACATCTGGTTGATGCAGGGCATCTGGAGTCCGGAAGAAGAACTGATTACAACCCAAAACGCCTACCTTCCGCAGATCCAGAAGCAGTTCCACCAGGAGATAAAATTGGCGGTTCGGGCCGTCTACGGTCAGGGAAGGATCCCCGCCAAGCGCGGCAAGGCCAGCGGCTTCTACCAGGCCAATTGCGCACCTTATCTGCTGGGTTGGATGGTCGGCTCCGAGTGGGAGCCCCACATGGTGAACAACACCAACCAGGTAAACCCGGCCAAAGATTATTTCCACGGCGAATACTTCTATGCCGACTCAGGGGCCAGCCCCTTCGAATGCTGGCTGGCGGAAAAAATGGAGTTGCTGGCCCGAACCGAAGCCTCCACCGGCTGGCAGCACCCTATCTCTTTCGTCAATTGGGTCACCGATGATCCACTGACCCACCCTGATGAGCCCTTCCCCCAGGAGGATCTGGTCACCGTCGATCCCATGCATCTGCATGCCAGTTCCACTTGGCTGGCCGGCTATTTCTCGGCTTATCACGTTTATCCCTATTATCCGGACAGCCTGCGTTACCAATCCGATTATCAAAACTATATAAACGCAGCTGGACAGATCGACCCCTATGAAGGCTACCTGGCTCAACTAAAAGAACATCATAAAGGCATCCCTCTGATCATCGCCGAATTTGGTGTACCTTCATCGCGGGGTATGGCTCACAGCGGCCCCGTTGGCCGCAGTCAAGGCATGCATACCGAAAAAGAACAGGGCGAGATGGATATAGCCATGTTTAATGCTATGCAGAGTGTGGGCATGGCAGGTGGCGTACTCTTCGCCTGGCAGGATGAATGGTTCAAACATACCTGGAATACCATGGATTTGGAAATACCGGCTGAGCGTCGCTGCATGTGGCTGAATCGGCTGACCAATGAGGAAATGTTTGGTTTGATCGCAGTGGAACCTGGCAGTTCCACCCGTATCTTCATTGACGGCAAAGACCGGGACTGGAGCAATTTGGAGCCATCCCACCTGGTCAGCGTACAGGCGGAAGCCTATACACTAAAAGCCACCAGCGATGAGGCCTACGTTTATCTGTCCATAAAAAACAAGGCGCCTTGGGATTGGAAAAACACACGGGTTAAAGTAGCTTTCGACAATCAGCCCGGCGGTAATCAGTCCCTGGCTCAGGGTAAAACCCCACTGGGTTTGGGCGCAGAGTTCTTGCTCAGCATTGATAACCCCGGGCAGGCGGTCCTGGAGGTTGCCAGCGCCTATGATCAGCACAGCCAGCAGTATGGCCGTATTCTGCAGATGATCAATGTGGACCCGGCCTGGGCCGATGACAACAACGGTATATTCCTGCCCTGGAAGCTGTGCCTCAGCCGCGAGATCTATCTGCCGGCCAGCCAGCGCCACATTCCCTTTGAGGAAGTAACCCTGGGCAAGTTAATACCGGGCAACAGCAATCCCTCGTCATCTGAATACAACAGCCTGGCCGATTATAATGTATCGGCCAGGCTGATCGAAGTGCGTATTCCCTGGATGATGCTGGGTTTCACCGACCCTAGTACCCATCAAGTTTGGGCTTATCCCCAAGGCTTGGCTGCCATGACCGCTATAAAATCACCGGGGTTCGGGCTCCAGCTATTGGTGGCAGACGCTAACGGATCTCCCCTGCTTACTTCCCCGGTCCTCAAATACAACTGGAGCAATTGGGACACCCCCAGCTATCATGAACGTAAAAAGCAGAGTTATTACCTGCTCCAGGACTACCTGGCTTCGGCTCCCAAATGAAGAAGGGCTCCTTTGACGGCAGCAATGACAGCATACATCTGATCATAAGTCATCTGCGGCCAGAGGGGCAGACTGAGGACCTCGGAGGTAGCTGCTTCCGCCCGTGGACAAGTACCCGGCCCATAACCCAGTATGGAGAGAGCGGGATCTAAATATGGCAGTCTGGGGTAATGCACCCGTGCTTCAATACCTTGATCGTGCAGCAAACGCAATACTTGGTCGCGCTGCGGCGTTCTTACCACAAAGAGATGCCAGACCGGCCAGCTATCATGATCCACTGCCGGTAGTTTCAAATCGAGGTCAGAGAGTTCAGCTATATAGTTTTCCGCGATCTCCCGGCGCCGTCGGTTCCATGCCTCCAGATGCGGCAGCTTAACTCGCAGCAACGCCGCCTGCAATTCATCCATCCGGCAATTATGCCCGGGCAAGCAATGGCCCCCCCGGGTATCCCGGCCGACATTGCGCAGCTGCAGGAGCTTCTCGGTCACCTCCGAGTCATCACAGACTATCGCCCCGGCATCGCCCAGGGCCCCCAGATTTTTGGTGGGATAGAAACTGAAGGCAGCGGCAGTACCCAGACTGCCGGCCATTTTGCCCCGGTATACTGCCCCATGCGCCTGGGCAGCATCTTCGATCAAGAGCAGGCCACGACGGGAAGAAATTTCCAGCAAAGCCCCAATCTCCGCCGGCTGACCATAGAGATGCACCGGCAGGATCGCCCGGGTCTTTTCGCTTATCACTGCTTCCACCCCTCCCGGGTCAATGTTGAAACCATCCGCCCCGATATCCACCGGGACCGGCCGGGCACCGGTATGGACCACCGCCAGCCAGGTCGCAATAAAGGTATGGGCAGGAACGATCACCTCGTCTCCCGGACCAATGTTATAGGCCTGCAGGATCAGGCGCAGGGCATCGGCTCCGTTGCTGACCGCGATGCAGTTTCTGGTGCCGCAGTATGAGGCAAACTCCCTTTCAAAAGCCGCCACCTCAGGCCCCAGGATATAGTGACCGGAGCGCATAACCCGCAGTGCGGCCTCCTCCAGTTCAGCCTGCAGTTCCTGATAACCGGCTGCAATATCAATCAAAGGTATCCTCGTATCCATTTCCTCTCCTATTCGCCCGTGATCTTCCGGCCTTCTTTCCTTTTCCTCTTTCCATCTTCACCCCCGGCAATTATCCGTCGGCTCAACAAAAAGGTCACTGGCACCGTTATCAGCACTACAAAAATTGGTGCAATCACCTCGCTGACCCCGGCCAGTTCCACCAGCAGATATAATGAAGAGATACCCAGCAGGTACTGCACCAGATAGACCAGCGGATACTTCAGGGCCTTCCGCCAGGACAGTTCCTCGCGGAACACGTAACGGCTGTTCAGGTAATATGAAATAAAAATGCCGGATGCAAAGGAAAGGGTATAGGCCATAGAATAGCGCACGGCATAGAGACAAATCAGGTAGATCAGGTAAGTGGTCAGGGTGTTTATGACGCCGCAAATCACGAAGCGGGCAAATTGACCTGTAAGTCTAGTCATATATCTCATCGATCACCGATTCCGGTCTATGGTTAATTTCGTCAAAAATGCGCCAGACATATTCTCCGATTACTCCCAGCATGATGATAACCAGACCCAGTAGGAAAGATATCAGCGAAACAAGGGTTGGATAGCCGGGGAGGTCACTGTGCCCGGTCAGGGTATAGATCACCATAATGGTACCATAGGTGAAGCTGACCAGGGACACGATAACCCCGATCAACGAAATCAAGCGGATAGGCAGAAAGGAAAAACCCAGTATGGAATCCAGGAAAAAGGTAAACTTGCGGCTGAAGGTCCACTTGGACTTCCCAAAGCGGCGCTTCTGCCTGGTATAGTACATGATTTCCGGATCAAAACCCAGCCAGAAGGCAAACAGCGCCAGGTTGATATTTTTTCCGCTCTGATTTAAATGGGGCAGCAAGCTGCGATCCATCACAGACAGATCATAGCCGCCGGCCGGAAACCCGGGCACCACGAAGCGGCGAAGGAGCTTGTAGTAAAGCGCAGCAAAGACCCGGCTGAGCAGGGGGTCCTGTCGTTGCTGCCGGGTAAAAATCACGAATTTACTGCCCGCCCGCCAGCGCTCGATCATCTCCAGGATCAGTTCCGGGGGATCCTGGAGGTCGGCGGAAAGAACGGTAAAACAATCGCCGGTAACCTTTGCCAGTCCTACCTTGGTGGCATGAATGGCTCCAAAATTGCGGCTGAGCTTGATGATGCTGGTCCCGGGCCGACTGTCTTTGAATTTGAGTAGTTGGGCCAGAGAAGCATCGTGTGACCCATCATCGACAAAGATAAGCTCCATTTCGAAATCATGTTCCAGCAGACGGGGCTCCAGCTTAGCCAATTCCTCAAAAAGTGGTGGCATTGATTCAGCCTCGTTATAAACCGGAATGATGATTGACAGCTTGTTCATATCAACGCCCCCGTGATCCGACCTGCTCGAAAATCCGTAAGATCAAGTTCATAGTATTGATGCACCAGGGCTCGGGCACCGAACCCTTCCTTTTGGCGGCACAATCCGATATTCAGCTTTCGTCCCTGCTCTTCATTGGAGTTGCCGAAATCAAAGTAAGCCATGTCCAAGTAAACTTCCTCCAGCAGGTATTGATAAATCAGGTCCAATGCCCCGAATGCCTTGCCTCGGTCATCAGTGGCCTGGTACTGACAATGGGCCACCTGTTTGCTCTCATATATTAATGACCCCCCCAGCATCTCCCCGTTTTCATAGCAGCAAAACAGCTTGATGTTCCTGGGAAATAGTTCATGCAAGCGCTCGATCTCCGCTAAGCTGTGCACTGGAGTTACTGCGTGTCGCTTTTGCAGTACCTCGCATAACACCGACCAAAAGCCCTGGTAATCATTGCTCAGCCTGACCTCCAACCCGGCCTGCCTGGCCTTTTTTATACCACGCACCCGCATCTTCTGATAGCGGATGAGCTCGTGCCAACGTATGGTTGATAAGAGATCACAGCGCACCAATCGCGCATTGGCCAGGAACAGAGCATACCGGTCTTCCTCGGCCGGCACCTGATGATATATAGCGGGAATGGTCTTATAAAACAGCTTAATAAAACCGGCATCTTTTAAAAACAGCATGGTTTCTTCAAAAAGATGCAGAAACTTATTCGTACTTATGGCAAACCCGGTAAGGAATCCGCCGTAGCTTAAACCCCGGTGGCAGGCCAGGGTCTCCCCCTCCCGATTTGCCGGCAGCAAAGCGATCAAATGCCCCTTTTCATCATAGATCAGCAAAGAAAAGTCCTCGAAGCGGTCGCGATGGTACTCCATATAATCCCGATAGAACATGAAAGTCGCGTTTTTCGCCACACTGACAAAATCATCCCAAACCTTCTTATTGTCTTCCCGGTAGAGTTCAATGGAGAACAAAGCAATATCTCCTCATTTCAGGCAAAGTATTTAGTCCGTTCAGGGTCCAGCGACAACACCTGCGAAGGCCCGGCCTTGACCAGGCTATAATCTGGCAGGCTGGTTTCGACCAGTGAGCCAGCACCGACGATGCAATTACTGCCGATACTGCAATGATCAAAGATCGTACTATTGGCTCCAAAAAAACAATAATCAGCGATCTGCGCCTTGCCCGCTATCACCACATGAACCGACAGGAAATTATGGTCGCCCAGGCTGCTATGATGGCTGATGCACGAGCCCATCCCCATTGTGATATTATTGCCGACTCGGCTGTAGGGCTGCAATGAACAGTATTCCAGAATCAGGGCATTGTCCCCCACCTGCGCTTTTGGATTGACCGAAGCCTGCGAACTGATATAGCTGGCCAGTTGATAGCCTTTGCTGGAGGCTTCATTGTAAAAACGGCTGCGCAGGCGGTTCAGCCCGGTATAGGAAGCTGCCACAAAGGCCTGGTGGCAGGCGGGGGCAAACAGACGCTCAGCTTCCTCCCAGGGCACTACCGGCAGTCCGTTCAGGCTGGGCTCGTCCAGATGTGCTCCATCAACCGTGAAACCGACCACCTGATAGTCAGAATCACTGGTGAAGTATTCATAACACCACTGGGCAAACTCTCCCGCCCCGATCAGCAGCAATCGTTTCTTACTCATCTTGGCTTTCCTTACCCACCAGCTTGAGGAACTCCGCGTAATCCCGGATATAATCCTCTTCAGCATGGTACTTGTCGCACAGCACCAACAATACACAATCCGGTGAAAAATCATAGATCTCCCGCCAGGTGGGACGGTCGATCAGCAGTCCCCGGTTGGGTCGATCCAGTACTACATCCTGTTGCTCTGACCCATCACTAAGCCGGATCCGGCAGCTGCCGCTCAGACAGATATGCAACTGCTGCAAATCGGCATGGGCGTGCGATCCCCGGGACATCCCTCCCGGTACGCTATACATATAGTAGATGCGTTTAATATCAAAAGGAAGTGAAAGCCCACCTTCCAGGGCCACCAGCGTGCCCCGGGCATCAGTTTTCTCCTCCAGTTCCAGCAGCTTTATTTCCATACTAATTCCCCCGGTCTCCAACGATCTATAACAATTCACCATTAAGTAATATCTCATCCAGCTGTTTTTTCCAGGCCAGCAGTTTGGCATACCAGTGCACGGTAAGACAGCGTTCATTATCAAAGGTCCGCCCGCCGGCCAAGGCATTAAACACCTCACGGGCGCCGTAAGACAGGTCGACCTGTGGCTGAAAACCCAGCACTTCCGATATCTTATCAAAGCTCACCCTGTAGGATCGGTCATCGTTATCGCCATAGCTTCTGATCTCCACCGATTCATCCACCAAGCTGGAAACAACATAGGCCAGCTCTTCAATACTCACATTCTGCTCGTTGCTCCCCACATTGAAGATCTGGCCGTTAACCAGCAGGGGATCGGCCTCCAGCACCTGGATAAAAGCCCGACAGGTATCGCTGACATGGACAAAGGGACGCCATTGACTGCCGTCTCCGCTGATAACGATCATACGGTTGCTGTACAGGCTGTGGGTCATCCCGTTTACCGCAAGGTCAAAGCGCATACGAGGAGACAGCCCATAAAGGGTGGCCTGCCGCAATACCGTCACCACATAATCAGGCGATGCCAAGCCCAACACCGCACGTTCGGCCAGATGGTTAGCCCGGGCATAAGTAGTAATAGGCTTGACTTGGCTTTCTTCATCCAGAACAGTATCCTGGCAACCGTAGACGCTGCATGAACTGGCCAGTATGTAACGTCTGACTCCCATCATTTTGCCTAGCTGAGCCATACGGCTGCGGCCCAGGTAATTGATATCAATGGTTCGAGCCGGATCCAACTCGCCGGCAGGATCATTGGAGATGGCGGCCAGATCGATAATGCAGTCGACATCTTCAAAGAAGGCCAGTCCCGCGGTCCGGACATCAGCACGGACTATCTCCAATCCGCTGTGATCGCGCAAGGGTACTAAAACTTCCTCCCCAAAAAAGAAGCGATCCAGAACTCTCACCAGGTAGCCAGAATCCAACAGCTTTTCCGCCAGTAGCGAACCGACATATCCGCCTCCGCCGGTCAACAACACCCTGATCATAACTCCCACTGCCTTTGCTAATTATTACATTGGATTAAAATATAGCAGCAATCTCCCCTGAAGAAGATGCTTACTCCTTGTCAAGGCAAAGTTATCCATCCTCAATAATAAAGACATACCTTTCCAATTCGTTGAATTATGACAAATTCCTGCTTATTATAAATATATACCGGTACGGTGGTGACTATTAAAGCATTTACATTTGAGCTTGAGCACGCTGAAGTATGCTATAATACTGTAAAAATGAATCATATATCCAATAATCAAATCCACTCACGCGAAAGGTGATATATGGAAACTGATATTTTACAAAATAGAGAAGCGGCTGATCCTCCGCCTTCAACCGGTAGAAAACCGCTCATAAAATGCGTCTACTGGTTGGAAGTATTAATCTGCCTTATCGTGATATCCGGCGCCCTGGTGCTCTCACTGTGGCCCTTGCTAGCTGCGCCCAACAGCAACTTCCCTTATACCGGCGATGCTATGGGACATCTGACCAAGGTCAAATACATTTCTGATTGTCTCCGCCAGGGTCACTGGCCGGCGTGGTTTCCATTCTGGTATAACGGTTCCACGGTGGTACAGTACTACCCGCCCCTCTCCTTCTTTCTGCTGGCCCCGGTGCAGATACTGTTCGACAACCTGATGATCACCTTTAAGTTCTGGGCCTTTGCCACCTTACTGGTCGGCGGGTGGGGAGTCTTCTATATCTGCCGGCGCTGGATCGGTTTTTACGCCGGTCTGTTGGGCGCGGTCCTTTACGTGATGCAGCCGTTCCTGCTGCGCTCCCTGATGATGCAGGGGGTAATCGCCCAAGGCCCCATCATTGCCCTGACCCCCTGGTTGCTGGCCGCTACCTTGCTATTCTTCGAGCGGCGGACCCCTTGGCGCTGGATGGCCATCTGTCTCACCATCGCCGCCCTCATCCTTGCTCATCCCATGCATGCCTTGCTGGTCTGCCTGGGCATGATTTATGTGGTACTGGCCCTGTGGATTACCAGCCACTCCAAGATCAGTTCTCTGGTCCTCTGGGGCTGGGCCATCGTGGTTGGCGCGGGCCTGGTGTCATTCTGGTGGTTCCCCGGCGTCACCCACCTGGAAATGGCCGGACTCCCCATAACCGTCGGCACTGAGGTAGCCCGGGCAGTGTATACTGCCGGATCGGATTGGTTCAACCCGGCAGTGCGCCGTACTGATGCAGTGTACTATTTCAGCCCGGCCCTCCTGGCTCTAGCCCTGGTCTCGCTGTGCTTCCTGCGCCGGGAGCCCAGGAAGCCCCCCCAGCCCGGGCAAGCTTCCCGCTATAATCCTATTACCAACAACCAGATAATAATTGCCCTGGTCATCAGCCTGCTGGGCAGCCTTACTCTGGCCTTCGGTCACAAGATCCCCGGTTACAATTATATCCCCATGAGCCAAGCCTTCTTCCCCGGACGCATATTGACCTTCGGATCGTTACTGGCCGCCATTCTGGGCGCCCTGGTAGTAGCCCGACTGGCCCGTCTGGGCAGCCAACGCTGGCACAAGGCCGTGCTGGCCTTACTCATCATCGTTATTCTGGCGGCGGTAGCCGCTGACATCAACCCGTCCTATACCCGAATCAAGACCCTGTCCTACTCAGGTCTGCGTTCAGACCTGAAAGCCATACCCGCCAGGGAACCCACCTTCGACAACGGCCGTTTCGGCTGGGTCTGCCCGCTGGGAGCTGAAGTAACCTATTTTCCCATGCTGCGGGGCATGAATATGACCCAGGGTTGGAACCTGGAAGGCAGCATCCATGCCTATACCCTGCTCCGGGATAATATAGGCCTGGCCGCTAACCAACCGGACTACACCGTTAAAAATCTATTGCACTGGAATACCCGCTCCGCGGTGATCGCTGATGAATACCCCTTCCTGGTCAGACGTCTGACTGATTACGGCTTCAAGATTGCGGGCCGAGCACCCGGCCGCAGCGTACTGATCGATTCCACTCCTTCCAGCTACTTTATGCTGGCCAATTGGAACGCCCTGGTGGTGGGGCAGTCATCCCCGGTTATGGAGATTACCTACCCCTGGATGATCGAGAACTATTCCACCTTTTTGGAGGATTACCCAACCGAGTATTTAGAACTCTTTGACCTTATCTACCTGGCCGAACCCAATATGCGGGATTTCGATCACTTTCAGGAGATAATCAGCAAACTAACCAACAAGGGAACCATGGTGGTAATTGAGTTAGGCTATTCGGATACCCGTCCTCTGCTGGGGGTATATCCTTACCTGGTCAATATCCCCGCCCAGGCCACCCTGACCCCAACGGGTTCCAGCCCGATTAAAAATACCGTCCCGCTGACCTCAGACCCCAGCGGTCATTTTCCAGCGCTGGGCAATCTGGACAAGGTATGGTTCAACATGCATACAAATGATCAGGATATCCCCGCTATAGGCTACAAAGAAATTGGCGGCCAACCGGTCTACTTCGTAGGTTTGGCCCTGGGCAAACAACTGGATGCCGCCAAGAAATGGGATGAAGGCGTGGCGGCCAGTTCCTCCAATAGCCAGGAAATCAAAGGCCTGCTGGATGAGCTCATGAGTCTGTCCAATCCCAATCGGGATATCAGACCGGTTCCCTTTGCCACCACCAAAGCAGTTTGGCAACATGATGGGTTTTGCTTTGACTACGAGGTCAAGCATTTAACTCCGATGCAGGTGTCGGTTACCTTTACTCCGCGCTGGAAAGCTACCCTGGACGGCAAGCCCTGGCCCATCTACAATAACGAAAATCTCGTCATGCTTAAACTGCCAGCAGGTCACCACCATGTATCGGTGAACTACGGTCTGAGTTGGGTAGGCTGGACCGGCATCATCCTGTCCCTGGTCTTTCTTTTGATCTTCGCAGTCAGTGCCTTCCAATTGGAGAATATCTTCAAACTCAGCGCATGGTTAGGAAAATCATTTCTACTTACCATTACTGACAGTAATAAAGCTGCTGACCAATGATTATTATTTTGCCAGATCACTGATAATCTCAACATTCCTTCGCTTTATCACCGTCCAAAACCGATCAAAGCTGTGGGAATGTCTATAAACAGCTATCAGTATGAGCAAAGAGATTAAAGATATAATAATCCCTACCCATCCGACCCAGGTCAGTCTATATTCCATGGACACCTGGTGTTCTCCCGCTGGCAGATCCAAAAGAATCAAATTCTCCAACTGTTGAACCTGTAAAGGCTGGTTATCGAGCTTGCCTCGCCAATGCCTTGAATAGGTGACAGATACCAGCATCGAAACCGGCTGCTTCGAGTTATATTTGAACCTAAAACCATCATGTTCCCATGACACATCTGAAACCGGAAAAGCGGCAGGAACAATACTCTTATTAGGATGAGCGATATCCATGATCTCTTCCAGTAAGGAAGAAATGATTTTGCTATGTTCCAGATTGGCCTGGTAGCCGAGCACCCATCTGGTGGTGGCATTTAATTCCTTATCCAGGTTAAGACCAACAAAATAGAGCTTTTTCTCATTGACGGTTTTATAGCCTATGGCCGGAACGTCTCGATCTGGAGTCTTCATCACCATCCATACCTTATCCAGGTTTCCCATGGCCGGGGCACGTCCCGGCGGGTCGGGCCTCAATTCAACGGTTTGCTTGTAAGGACCGTCCTGAGTGGGCGAAAGACGGGAACCGACAGATACTACTTCCCAATACGGTATGATCCCAGCCAATGGCCATACCTTTGCGTTGCCCAGCGACACCACCACCGTCTTGTCGGAATCAAGCAGGTGGTATACCATCCCCTGAAAGGTATTGAAATCCTTAACATCCGGTTCGATCAGATAAATAAGCTTAAAGCGTTCCAGATATCGGTAGGAATAATCTTCAAGTGTTGCCGAATGACCCTGAACCATCCAGGGATAAGTTATGACCAGGGGTGGTGCAGCCTTTCCAATGGCTATGGCATCGCGTTCCTGACGCATAAAATAGGAGGAAGGGGCAGGATTGATCAAAATGTCGGGCGACATACCCTCAACCGGGTGAAAACCGTAATCAACCAAACTTTGATGCAGGGAATCATCTTTTTGCGGGGTAATAACATAACGAGTATTCCAGCTAAAAAGATTCTTGATGACGTACTCCGGGCAATTCGAGGAAACGGCAATATTGTTCTGGATATTGGTATTGGTATAGGGGGTCGAAGTCATATTACCATGGGTAGTGTTTAATCCCTCCTGCATAGCAAAATAAAAATACCACGAGGGAAATGAGAACAGCGGTGCCATTCTCCCTTGTTCAAATGGCTGCCTGCCTGATGATAACCGCTGCAATTCCTGTTGGAGCAATTGGAAGTTCTCGCTGTGTGCAGCAACAATTTGTCGGGGGTTAACATCGGAGGCCAGGAGCCCAACCATGGCAATCAGGAGTATAAGATATACCAATTTACCAAGGACGTTTGCTGACCGACACCGATCAACCAGGGCTTTTAAGAAAACAATATCAAGGATTATGACAGCCAGCGCAGCAAAGCTGATAAACTTGCGCGGAATAAAATTATCACTCAACGGAATATAGTCGTATAAAGGGAATTTAGGACCAAATGAAAGAACTAAGGTTACCAGTGCCGCAATCAACAGCGGTATTACCAGTGGGTTCTTTTTCCTCAGCATCAAAGATCCTAGAGCCAGCAGAAACACTGCATATCCGGCGTAGTAAACAGAACCATTCCGGTACATCGGCTCAAAGAGGGCAAATGCTGACGAATTGTTTGCTGCCAGTTCCGGCAAGGTTTGGGGCATCAAAGGATGTTCCAAATGAGTAAGACTTGGTATGCCCCAAAAGGCCTCCAAGCCGGCTGCCAGAGCCATAGCCAGCACCCAAAAAAAGACCGGCTTTATTGAAATATCCTTTCTCAGCCATAGAACGATAATTGCCGTACCCATACCGATACAAATCAAGAAAGCCGACATGGAGTGAGCCAGGATCAATATCGTTCCGCTCAAACATATCAGCAGCCACCTGAAGCGAGTCATTTTCTCAAAGAATAGCAGCGAGGCATATAAGAACCATGGGGTAAGAGCAAACATGACAATCTGCATAACTTCACCAATGTTCAAGATAGACATGAGCAAAAATGGCTGTATCGCATAGAGACAGCCGCCGATAATTCCTACCCAGGATCCAATATACCGGCGACAAAGATACCAAACTCCCAGCCCGCCAATTAGCTGCCCCAGGAAAACTGTGCTTTTGAAGGTGATCATAATATTATCGGTCAGCATTTGTACCATTGCCAGCAGGATGTAGGAGAAGGGCGGTATGTACTGCAGGGCCATGCTGCCATTATCCTGATACGGAAACCAGGCCGGCCATTGTCCCCTGGAGATGCTGTAAGCGATATACTTTATCCGAGTCAAATGGCCCATAGCATCAATAGTATTGGGATAGGTATTATTGGCCGTACTCAAAAAAGGCCATAATGCCCAAACCAAAACCCCGCTAATGGCCAGAACCGTCAATACTGTCTCAACGGCTAAAACCCTGGTACCTGATTGCAGAGCGTCACTTGACCATCTATTATCCAAGTCTTGTCGTTGGTCCGGCATAAGAATCTCCTCTTTCCATGAGATTCAGCAGGAATTCAAAACTGCTGTTTTGAAGCCTTGTCTCTTACAGATACACATAGCCTCATTTGCTGCTCAATATTGTTATACTCGGTATCCATTAAAGTCCGGTCGGTAAGGCACCGGGCAAAGTAGGCAAACATCGCTGTAAAATGGTTCATTGGCTGGCATACGATTTTCGAGTCCAACGCCCCATTTCTATAGATCTCTATCGATGTTTCAAGATCCCCGGGCTTGGAAAAAATACGCCTGGCCAACAATCCGGCATGCTCACACCAGACCTCTATCTCGTTCTTGTAGTCGGCACCAAAACACCAGGAAGCTATCCCGATTACATCAGCCGGACCATGAATCACTGCCAATCCACGAGTATCCACATCGAACCCGGCATCTGTAAATTGACTGCCATAAACGACCATCGCTTCATGTAGGAATAATTGATTTATAGCTGAGATAGTATAAGCACCGGCATCTAACAGGGCGCTCCCACCCAGATCCGCTCGGTATCTTATATCACTGGCCGGCAGATGAGGAAAGCCGAAACTGGCAACAATTCGCCGGATTCGGCCATAGGCACGCGACTGAACCAGGTGCTCTAGCTTGATAAACTGTTGATGAAAACGATACATAAAAGCTTCCATTAGCACCAGCCCCCTCGACCGGGCCAGTTCGATTATTTCCTCTGCTTGCTCAATGGTTGCAAAACTGCTCTTTTCCACGATCACATGCTTATTGGCCAGTAAAGCTGCTTTGACCTGTTCGTAGTGTATTCCCACCGGACTGGCAATATATATGGCATCGAGATCGGGATCACCCAGTATCTCGGCTACTGAACCATAGGCGTAGATTCCGTATTTGCCGGTCTGGCTCTGGATTACTCCGGTATTCCGGGTATAAATACCTCTTAGTACCAGGCTATCTGTTTCCGACAGAGCCGGCAGAGTATTTTTAATTGCGTGATTGCCCACGCTCCAGACCGCAATAGAAATGGGCTTCTTCATAACTGTGAAATAATCCCCCTGACATGCGGATTTACCCAGGAATTGATCTTGATAAAATGCTTTAACTGATATAGATTAAGCCACCTGAAGGACGGCGGAATTTCAATATCTGCCGTCTCCGGTATTTCCACCAGCATACCGCGATTGCGTTTGAGGTACAAGCGGCCGCCATCTTCAGACATCCATTGATCGAAAAGAACCTCCCCATTCATCTCCCCGGGTGACTCAAAATATTCCGCAAAGTGCGGCTTTCGCCCGCCATGGGCCTTTTTTAGATTGCTGAAAGTCGCCTGCAGAGTGGGGCTGATTTGCACCCGATCCGGATTGCCCGGTTCGGCCTTGGCCTCCACCAAGTAATGGGGTATGCCTGTCAACCTCTTTCTCAACAAGCCAAGTAATCCTCCATCAAAACCTACCTGAGTGATAATCGGCTGATCCCACCCGGAACTGCCCACCTCCCGTGAGGAAGACTGTTCAATCCGCACTCCCTGTACATAAAAGAAATCACCGCTTTTATGCTTTATATAACCATCAGATCCATCCCAGTACCAATCACGGCACTCATGCAGAGGTATATCAGTCAAGTGCATGGTACAGCGGGCTTGTTGTTCCAAATACCAGTCCATCGCCATGGACAGTGTCCCCTGTACCGCCCAATCTTTAAGGGACTCTATATGACTCTCGATCCTCAGCATGTCAAGATCAGCAATTCCGGCAGATCTTAGCATATCAGTATACTGTTCGACCAAATGTTCAAATGTCATAACCCTGTCTCCCCCAGGCATTCCCCTATCAATGAAGAAACCCGGCATACATCCTGCACCGTCAAAGCATTGTGGAAGGGTAACCTCAGAATCCTTCGGGCATACTCTTCCGTCACCGGCAGATCCTCAGCTGCATAGCCCATCCTCCTGCCTACAGCTGAGGAATGAAGCGGTACATAGCCGATGTATGCCATAACCTGGAACTCCTTCAGGTACTCTCTGACATTGTCACATTCTCTTTCACTGTTAAAGATGACAAAGAAGGCATGATAATTGGGTTTATATTGGGCAAGAAAATCCGGGAAAGCCAGCAGACCTTTAATCCTCAAGCCCAGCAGGTTCTCTCGGTAACTATCATAAATGACTTTCCTCTCCCGATTGTTCCTATCCAGGGCTTCCAGTTGAGCATATAAAAAGGCAGCCTGTAATTCTGACGGATAAAAACTGCCTCCCACCTCGACCCAGGAGTATTTATCAACCAGCCCCTTCAATACCTCCTGACGATTGGTGCCCCTTTCCCATATATGAGCAGCACGGTTGTAGAAATTATCATCATTCACCAGCAGTGCGCCGGCCATACCAGCGTGGATGTTCTTGGTCTCATGGAAGGATACACACCCTAATGATCCAAAGGTGCCCAAGGCTTTTCCCGTCAGGAAACAGTCGAAAGCCTGAGCGGCATCCTCAATCAAGTATAGTTGTCTGGCATCACAAAGGGCCTTCAATTCAAGAATACTGGCAGAATACCCTCCATAATGCACCGCAATGATGGCACAGGTATCCGGGGTGATTTTAGCTTCAACATCATGGATATCCAGCATCATGTTGGCCGGATCTATCTCGGCAAATATCAACTCAAAACCAGCCCGGGCAAAGGCTGCAGCAGTTGAGGAAAAGGTGTATGAGGGAAGTATAACCTCCTGATACCGCTTTTCTTTAAGTAATAAAGCCGACATTTCCAGAGCTGATGTACAGCTGTCTGTCAAAAGTACTGCGGTGTTCAGTCTTGATGCGATAAAATCCTGGCACAACCTGGTATACTTCCCATTGCCCGAGAAGTGTCCCTGGGTAAAAACGTCTTTGATGTATTCAAGTTCACTGCCCGCGATAAAAGGTTCATTGAATTTGATAAGTGACATAGTGACCTCCCGGCAATTGATTCTAAACCTTTTATGATTATTAAATCGAAAAAACTACCATGCCAGATACAATAAAAAGAATCCCCATCACTTTTTTAATACTGATCTTTTCATGCAGAAAAACATTACTCAGTATGAGTATAAAAATATAACCGCTCGATTCGATGACCGGCCCCATCTTAAGTTCAACACCACGATAACCTATTATGGTTAAAAAGGTCGATCCAAAGAGAATCAGATACCCCATAACCACTCGTGGGTTCAGATACTCTCTCACCAGGTTGGCATGCTCCATATCAGCACTGGTCTTCAAAACTATCTGAGCGCAGGAAGCGATAAAAACCGATAGAAAAAAGACCGCCACATAACTATTTATCATGTCCAAACACCAACATTATTCCGATTATAATCAGAACAGCCCCCATCAGATTCTTAAACATAATATTCTCGCCAAAGAACAGACCTGCCCAAAGTAAAGTCCATAGTATCAAGGTGCCTTTATTAGCATAGGCCACCGATATCTCGAATCTCTTGATGATCTGCTGCCACAGAGCAGCATAGACCACCATAATCGTAAGCTCCAGCGCAAGCCAGGCCATAAATTCCAGTGAATCCATGCTGAACCCGGAAGCCTTTTTAGCAGCCATTGCCCCCAGGCTAAGAATCAAGATGGAAAACTGTAATAAACATATATTTTTTATTCGCAATGCTGTTGCCGTTCTCATCCAACTAACTCCGTTCCGTTAAGTACTGCTGGAAAAATGGAGGATGACTGGTTTCTACATACAACAACATGCACAGGTTATTGTTTTCATCACATATCCTAATCGTTGACAAGTAGCATTGATCATCCTCATTGCAGAGGGGGCTAGCGGTCTGGACCTGATAGGTCCGACCCTCCTCCAAAACATGCAGCTGGCAGCCTGAGCATTGTAAGAACTCGGTATCCGCCCATTGATAGACCTGGCAGAGTTGCTGGAACATACGCCCTGCCTGATTGTTTTCAGCATCTGACTGCCTTATCTGTTCGAGAGTGTGGGAAGAAAAGGCCAAGTTGTCCATGCATACACTCAGGGCGGATTTATTCAGAAGGCTAATAATATGAATAGTTATTTCGGCATTGCTAAGGGTGAAACCCTCCCTGCTCCATACTCTCTGGACAGCCATATTCTGGATTTGGGTGATAACTATCATTCGCGACAACCCTTGCGCCTTGAACTGCTGCTGAGTGAATCTGATAATATCCGTATAAACTCCTTGTCCGGCTTCCCCAGGTATTACACCATACAGCACTCCCTCTCCGGTATCCCCTTCACAGCTGCAGGTGGCAAAACCTATTACTTTGTTGCCTCTTTGCACCAACCAGGCCAACTTGGCATCGTCATCAGCCAGAAATGATGCGGCCCACTCCTGATATCCGTTCAATATATCCTGCTTATTGATATAGGGATTGGATGTATAGTGGTTAGTGTAGTCGCTGAAGGTTATTTCCACCAGGGTATTTATAAGATCCAGGTCTTCAACCCCGGCCTGGATGAAAACCAGATCCTGATTACGCAATGCAACCGGCATATAGGCTTTAATGTCTAATGAGTAATAAACCAGGGTATCGGCAATTATGTAAGGCAAACCGGTTTTTCGCAGTTGGGCCACCTGGTGTTGCCTGGCGGCAGGTAAGCGCAGGATAGCCAGATCCACCTCCTGCTCAACAATAACCGCCAGTAATTGTGCCGGATCAATAGAGTCCAGGTGACCCCGGAACACCCTCATACCGAATCGCCTGCTTTCCACCCCGGAATAACTGAGGTGGGGAGCAGTAAGATCATGGCTTGACATTTATCTTCTCCTTTACCAGGTATAACGGACGATTCTTGGTCTCATCAAAAATTCGCCCTATGTATACGCCAATGATGCCTAAATTCAGGAACAACAAGCCTCCGATTAGATAGATGGAAACCATGACACTGGTCCAACCGGCCAGTGGTTTGGAAAAGAATATATAACGGCCCACCAGTATCAATCCACAAATTAGTGAGATCGCTGCCATAATAAAGCCGAAACCAATCGATATTCTTAAAGGTTTATTGGATAGGGCCACTATAATTTGATTAGCCAGCTTCAATCTTTTGCTCAAACTGTAGCTGCTCTCTCCCTCCAAGCGTGGAGCATGTTCAATGTCTACATAGGCCACCCGATAGCCCATCCATCTTACAAAGTCAGGGTAAGAGCGGTTGTGCTCCCTGAGCAGCCGAAAATTCCGGGCTACTTCACCCGAGCATATACTAAAATTGCCTACCCGGTTGTCAGTGCTGGTATCCGCCAGGTAATCAAATACGCGGTGAAATGATTTAGAGAGTAATCTCTTCCCTATTGCATCCTTACGCAAGGACTTACACCCAAAAACCGTGTCATATCCTTGTTGAGCACACTTATACAGCTTCACTATCTCCTCGGGCGGATCCTGCAGGTCACCATCCATGACCACTATCCAATCACCCAGGGCGTGATCAATGCCAGCGGTTATGGCAAAGTGTTGCCCAAAGTTCTTGGACAGGTTGAGTCCTTTGATACGAATATTCCGTTCAGCCAACCCCCTGATTATCTCCCAATCGTTTTGGGGACTGGCATCATTGACCAGAATGATTTCGAAATCTTCGGTAATGGTTTCCAGGGTTTGGATCAGCCGGCTGCACAGCTGTTCTACAAACTGAGAGCAATTATATAACGGTATTACCACCGATATGTGAGGATGATCATTGTTCGTCATGCCTGTACCACTCCACCGTCTTTAATATACCGCTTTCAAAATCTTCCCAGGGGGTCCAGCCCAGCTCTTTTTGTAGTTTGGCAGGATCTATCGCATAACGCCGGTCATGTCCCGGACGGTCGCTAACAAATTCGAGCAAATCCGCAAATGAGTTAAGCCCATATTGCTGCAGCCGGTCAGATTCTTTCTCGTCAAGGATTTTACATATGATCCTGGCAATCTGCAGGTTTTCTTTTTCGTTCAAGCCTCCGATATTATAGGTCTCCCCGGCCCTTCCTTCATGATATACTATGTCAAGCGCCCGACAGTGATCCATGACATAAAGCCAGTCCCGAATGTTCTTGCCATCCCCATAAATAGGTATTTTTTCACCCGCCAGAGCTTTACGGATTATGGTCGGGATGAGTTTTTCATGGTGTTGTTTGGGACCATAATTATTGGAACAATTACTGGTTACCACGTTTAACCCATAGGTATGAAAGTAACTGCGAACAATGAGATCTGAGCTGGCCTTGCTGGCACTATAGGGGCTGTTGGGGGCATATGGCGTTTCCTCGGTAAACAACCCGGTGGTCCCAAGACTCCCGTAGACCTCATCCGTCGATATATGGTGAAAACGGCATTCTGCACAGTGGGGCTTGTATTTATGAGGCTCGTCCATCCAATGTCTTCTGGCAACATCAAGCAGATTAAATGTGCCTTCCACATTAGTACGAATAAAAACATCCGGACCTTTTATCGAGTTGTCCACATGCGACTCGGCAGCAAAATGAATTACTCCATTTATATTAAAAGATGTAAAAATATAATCCAATAACTCCCGGTTGCAGATGTCCCCTTTAACAAAACTATAGCGCGGGTTGCCCGCCACCTCGAGCAGGTTGTCTGTACTACCGGCATAGGTCAGTTTGTCCAGGTTAATCACCCGATAATTGGGATACCTCAGTAAAAAATAAGGTATAAAATTCGATCCGATGAAACCAGCTCCACCGGTTATGAGAAAGCTGCGGCTGTCCGTTTTGTCGTCCATATTCTTCTCCCCCAGATGACCAGAGTTATAAATTATTAATAATGGCTGTTGTCAGATCTATTAGATATTGGCCATATTCATTTTTACGGAAAGGTTCCGCCAATTTTTGTAATTGCTCAACATCGATATAACCCATGTTATATGATATCTCCTCTAAACAAGCCACCTTAAAACCCTGACGGGTTTCTATGGTCTCAATAAATTGGCTGGCCCTCATCAAGGAATCGAAGGTACCGGTATCCAACCAGGCAAATCCCCGTCCTAGTATTTCTACGTTTAGCTGGCTCTTGTCCAGATATATTCGGTTTAAATCGCTGATTTCCAGTTCACCCCTTAGTGAAGGTTTTAGACTCCGGGCATACTCTACCACCCGGTTATCATAGAAGTATAAACCGGTAACGGCATAATCGGATTTGGGATAAACCGGCTTCTCCTCAATAGATACGGCTTTGAACCGGTCGTCCATCTCCACCACCCCGAACTGTTCAGGATTCTTGACCCGATAAGCAAAGATAGTAGCCCCCTCCGAACGGGTGACCGCTCTCCTTAAAGCTGGGGTAAAGCCCTGACCATAAAAAATGTTGTCGCCGAGAACCATAGCCACCTGGTCATTACCGATAAAGTCCTCCCCTATGATAAAGGCCTGGGCTAAACCATCTGGATTGGGCTGCACGGCATAGCTGATCGACAATCCCAAATGACTGCCGTCTCCCAACAACTGTTGAAAACGAGGTGTATCCTGAATGGTCGAGATGATCAATATATCCCGGATTCCTGACAACATTAAAACCGAAAGCGGATAGTAGATCATCGGTTTATTGTAGACTGGCAGGAGTTGTTTGGACATACACTGGGTGAGAGGATATAGGCGAGTCCCACTCCCACCTGATAGTACAATACCTTTCATTGTATGACCTCCTCCCCGAACAGGCTTGGTCACGTTGGTTCCAGCTCAAACCTTTCAGGTAAATATGCGTTATATCTTCAGCCCGCGCCCCAACTTGCAGACTTGTCCCGGCAAAGTGAACAGCTTGAAATAATCCTTTATGGTCGCCCAGGTCTTAAGCTTGCTGGGGCTCTGTTTCTGATCATAGCGGAGTACCAGCGGTACTTCAGTAACCCGTTCGGCCACGGTGACCATCTTGAGCAGGATCTCAGCACTGGTAGCAAAACTTCGGAAATCCAAGAATGGACCATCATTAATGGAAAAAGCCTTGTTGAGCATGCTGGTATTATAGGCTCTGAAGCCCACTGTATAGTCCCGGATACCCTTCAAAGGGAAAACCACATTGAGTAGCACCCGCGCCCCCAGACTGTAGGCCTTACGAATGGGCGCAACCCCAATCTGCTGGCCGCCCGGGGCAAAGCGCGAGGCAATAACGATGTCATTACCCTTCTCCACTTCATATATCATCTTCTTGATCAGGCTCCCGGGATGCGAGGCATCAGCGTCCAGGGTCACCGCACAGAAGGACTTCATGCGGATCGCCTCCCCAAAACCGGTAAGAATGGCCTGACCCACCCCCTGGTTCTGAGCATGCGACACCACCACCACCCGGGGGTTCTCGCGGGCCCAGGTATTGACCAGATCCAAGGTTGAATCCTCGCTGCCGTCATTGACCGCTACCAGGCGGAAATCAACCTCCTCCGGCATGTCTAATCCGGCATCAAACATCTTCCTCAACAGCGGAATGGAGAGTTCCTCATTGTACATCGGCAATATTATTGCGGCTAATTTTTCTGTCATCCCCAACATCTCCCCTCATGCCTGTAGAAAATATACTCCTGCCGATACCAGGGCCAATCCTAGCACCTTGCTGGAACTGACTGATTCATGAAATAATACAACAGAAAAAATAAACACTATGATATAGGATAGACTAACACTGGGATAGGCCTTGGATAGCTCCATGTTGGAGATAACTTTAATCCACAGGATCATGCTGGTAACAAAACAGATGATGCCAGTCACTACCCACAGGTTGGTGAAGATATTGAACAAGGTCTGAACGACAACCGGCCAGTTCAGATCTATAGCACCAATGCGGTTGACCCCCAGCTTCAGCAGCAGTTGGCCGCAAGCCCCCAGGAACACCGAAATCAAGAGAACTAAAAGATTACTGTTCATTTTTACCCCGCCTTTGCATTTTCTGAATTCCCACTACGAAATCAACGTAATCATCAAATAAGATGTCTTTCACCTGGGTGATGGGATTCTGCACCTTCCAGCTTTTCTCTTCAGTGAGAACCGCCACCATTCCGGCCACCCGGAACCAATATACGATGAAGCGGTATAAGGGCATGAAGAAGACTATCCACCATATTCGCCGCATCTTCTTCTGGTAATCCGGCTCGGAACCCTTATACGCAGTGTAAAAAGATATCGTTTCCAACATAAGATAACAGACATACATACCGATAAAAGCCAGGATGATCACCCCCATGGGATAACCCAGCAGATATAAAAACGGGAGCAGAAAGGTCCAGGCCATCCGAATAAACGCCAGGGTATGGTCGGAAATTAAGATCCTGCCCACGAAATCGAACAAAGCCCGGAAAATATTCGGGGTATCACTGTAATAGGCGCCGGTCACCTCAATCTCACCCCGCTGCCAGCGCAGACGTTGAGAATACAGGCGATCCATCGATTCGATCGGTTCCACATAAGCCAGGGCATCTGCCACAAAGCCAATCCTGCCGCCGGAACTCTCTATGGCCTTCCGAATATTGAAGGTCAGATCAGTATCCTCCGAGACCGTGCGAGTCTGATAGAGAAACGACTGCAGGATGATATCCCGCCGGAACATGGAAAAGGCGCCGGATAACGTAAACACTGCATCTTTCAGGTCCTGGTAACGGCGCCCCACATCGAAGGCCAGGATATATTCGATGACCTCGCAATAATTGATCAGATCCAGGAAACTAGTGCCCTCGCCCAGTTCCTTGTCCACCCGGATCGAACCGGTGGCCGCCGCCAGAGTGGGGTCGTTTTCAAAAGCCTTGACCACGTTCATGATCGCATGTTGATCCAGCCAGGTATCGGCATCAACATTCATCATATAGGTGCCGGCCCCCGAATACAGACCAGCGTTTAGAGCTATCGACTTGCCGGCCCGTTCCAGGGAATTCCAGGCGATAGACATCTCCGGATGGGCATTCTGGAAGCGGTTGAAGACCTCGAAGCTGTTGTCCTCACTGCCGTTGTTAACGCAAATGATCTGAATATTCTCAGCCGGGTATGTCTGGTTGACAATGGACTTCAGACATTTTCTCAGCGTATCGGCAGAATTATGTACCGGGATAACCAGAGTCACAAAGGGGAAAAAGGTGAGCTCCGGTTTCTCCACCTCCTTTTTGTTCCGGTTGATCAAAAAGTTGATCAGGTAGACCAGGCAAGTAGACACATCAACCAGGAGGGGTATCAACAGCCAGATACCCCAGAAGATCAAAAAGCCAATAGTCCTTTCTCCCCATATCTCAGTCACCTTCAATCTTCCTCCCTGTCCGATGTAAGGAAGGCCGGGTAATCAAACGCCAATAGAGCGCCACGATCAGCACAAAAAACACCAACCGGCCAAAAACGGTATGCGCGATATAGTTCATATTTCTGCCAAATTCATGGATCAGAATAATAACGACGGAAAGCCTAACCAGATTGATGAGGTATACACCCAGAACCCCCAGCAACCCGGCCCAAATTTTATTCAATCCTCTGTAAACCGGGTAAAAGACGATCAAGCAAAAGATTATGCTCATCTCTATCAAACCCGAGTTTTCAATATCAACCGAAATCGTCGTCCAGGATTGATCGAATCTGATCAATACCAGCATGGTCCCGGGGGACTGGTCGAAGATGTAGGTCAATATCCCACAATAACCCAAGACATAATGCAGTATCAGACTGGTTCCGCTCTCCAGTGCATATTCCACGGCCGAGGCATGGATCAGCAGGATCAGGATAAAGCAAAGGCCCACACTACCCCAGACATAATGCAGTGCCCAGATCCGGTGCCGGTAGAGAAATGCCGTAGACAACAACCAAAAGATAGTTAATATCGAAATAGCCGCCTTGCTCTTATGCACCAGCGGAAAGGGCGACCACTGTATATCGGAGCTGTCCGGCATGTTGTCAAAACGCCCGGAAACATCGCTTATGTACAAATGCAGCGGCTGGGCCGGCAACACCTGGAGTTCTTCCGTACTCAGAGCGAATTCGAAGCGCCGACCACCCTGCTGTATTCCGTCACCCCAGGCTCCGCTATATTTGCCGACCACCTTTCCGGACATATTATATAATTGGACACTGACATCACCCCGCAGCTGATTGCGTGGCTGATATACTATGTCGGCAAACTTGTCAATCTTATCGGTATAACGGCCGTTGCCGTTAATATCTATGAACATCCGGCATTCCAGCGGAGTCTCGGGATTCTTGGGACGGTAGCGTTCGATTTTAAAATAAAGCCTCGGATCGTTGACATTGAGAGCCCAGTCGACGCGCTTGAAATCGACTCCGCTTCGGCCATCACCAGTCATGTCATCAATGCCGGACCGCCCTCGCCAGTCACCAAAATTGCCGTCCAGCTCACAGTCCGGCACCATGATTGACGCCGGCGGCCAGAGCCAGATGATGAGTATTGCTAAAACGATGCCCAGCAACAAATAATTTTGTTGTTTAATCTTCAGTTTCACTGCCCTTACTCCTCTGTAACCATAACAATAACACTATAAGTATCAGGGAGAACAGGCTCAAATACTTACCCCATTCATAAACCGGAGTCGGTCCCAACTGTAGTTCCAGCAGGTGCTGACCCGCCGGTAGTTTAAGCTGAACGAGGTTCTCATAATTGTCACTCGCCAGCGGTTTGCCGTCCAGTTTAACTGCCATACCCGGAATTCCTGCTACCGGTACCACCAATTCCCGGGTACGGTCAAGATGATATGAGAACCGATAACCATTCCGGTTTACCTGGTATTGGTCCACCGGTATCAGAGTGTCACCATAATAGGTAGTCTTGAGGCTCAATATCCGTGCAACCAATTCCTGACTGCCGGTAGTGCCGGTGCAGAAGGAATGGTAGATGATGTTGTAGCCTACAAACCAAATCTTCTGGCCGTTGATCAGCTTATAACCCAGTACCGGCGCCTGATTGCCGTAATAGGAAAAGGACATATCCACGTGATCCAGCCCCATAGGAACATATGCCTTCCACTCAGTCGCTTTCTGCATAACGGGATAGAGCACATAGCGGCTGTCCTGCCCGATCACATCCACTTCCTTGTGGGTTGTGACCGCTTCACCATAAACTCCGAGAAATTCAGGCTGTTTGGCCAGCACGTTTTCCGGCATCCCGGCCAGTTCCACAAAGACCTTGCCTCCGCCGGAAGCATATGCAGTGACGACATCTTCAGCCTTCTTCTTCGATTTCCAGGTAGCACCGGTCAGGATCACCTGGGAATACTCTCTTAGCTTATCAGGAGAATATGAGTCAATATAGGGGGAGACACCCATCTCCACCTCGGGAAATTGTACAGCTACCGTACCAGCATACTTGCCGATCACCAGGCAGTCAGGTTTCTTCTCCACCATGTAGGGTGTGCTTATATTCCTCCATACGCTGATGCCGGCGAACTTATTCTGTCGGACATAACCGGCCTTCTGGCCCGCGTTGCCGAAGGCGGCCACATCAGTTATCACATCATCCTTGACCACCAGATCGGTGGCCCCCAGATCTACACAGGAACAGAAGAGGAAGGGATAATATTGTTTTTCCAAGCCGGTGTTGAGCAACATGATGTTACGGGAGGTGACCGCCCCCTGCCAGGCCCAGCCAAAGACCTGCTCAAGGCTGTAGAGCTCGGAAAAAGCGTAGGAAGGAGCTGACCCCAACTGACTGAGGTCAATGGTGGCAACTCGCCAACCTGGATCACGTTTTATGTAATCAGCGCTCTGGATGATATCAAAGGGCTTGGTGCCGGTATGAGCCAGCAGGCGGAAAGATACTACGTTGTCCAAAGCCAGAGAAATGAATAGAGCCACTATGAGCAACCCGCTGACATAGGGAGACTTCAGCCACCCCCGGGGTTGCTCTGAAGGATTGATGGTGAAGCCGGCGGCGATGATCGCCAGGGCGCCGACGCTGCTGAAGCGCAACGGCCACATCAAATGACTGAGCGGCAATGTTATGTACAAGGCTCTTACTAACGGGAAGGTGATCACGACCAGGATCAGCCCGACCAAAGCCGCACTTCGGGCCCAGGGCGGTCGGGACTTCCAGGATGCCAGGGTTATCCCCAGGGCGGCAATAAGTGCCACCCCCCAGTAAAATGTCTCAATATTGGTAAAGCGGTACCATGGATTCAGGGATATCGCGGCCGGAATAAACTGCACGATCTCCTTGACCGCATCGGCATCAATACCGGTGATGCCACCGGTTAAACTGGGCAGCAACCACCATCCTGAACTCACCAGCCCTACCGCCAGTGTAATGATACTACCGACGAAGTCCCGGGCATTGGTCCCCTGCATCACCCACAGGAACAGGGCGAAGAGAGCCAGGCAAACACAGTAAACTGCGGCGATCATGGCATGGCACAAGACACAGAGCTGGATCACTATCACCGTCGCGATTACTGTAAAATAGGATCGGCGCTGATCCGAGAGGCGTAAGAATAAGGCAAAGAGCAAGGGCAGCAAAGCGGTAGCCAGAACGCGCGGCAAATTACCTTCAGAGAAGGCCACCCTGACATTATCTTGCCACAGCAACCATATAATACCTGCCATCATCGAAGGCCATAAGCCCATGCGCCGCGACAGCAAAAGCCAGCATAAGGCCCCGAACAGGGCGCACAGGAAAAGATACAGGTTGCCGGCGCTGAAAATATCCCCGGTAAGAGCGCGCAGGCCTGCCAGGACGTAATAGGGCAGCGGGGCCCAGTAACGGAAGGGTTGTACGCCATTGTACCAGTACTCGGTAAACTGAGGGTAGAAATTTCCCTTCTGGATCTCTTCATATAGATTATCAGCCTTGAAAAGATGCCCCCAACTGTCAGATCCCCAGGGATAGCGCTGCTCCACCGCCGGCCACAGTATCTGATGATAGGACCCCAGCGCCACCAGACAAATAATAACGGCAGCCATCAGATATTGTTTGACAGTATAGGAAGGACGAAGAGGACCGAGTGAGACAACCGGCCCCACCCGCTCCTCTTCTTCCTCAACCAAGCCTTCTTCAGCCCCCAGATTAGACTCTTCACGAGCGGCTGCCTCAACTATGGCGGCTATCGCCTTCAGTTCTTCCTCCTTGGCATGGGCCGATTCGATCTTCTGGTCCAGCTCGGTATTGCGATGCTCGACCTGGATTCCCCGGGCAGGAGTCTCCCACAGGCTCAGCCGGGCTAACTCCAGTTTCAGTTCCACCAATACTTCCTCTACCCGATTGAAAAAGTACATGGCAATGTTTTCTGTAGTCGGCTGGATGATCTGAAAGGGATGAACCTGGTTCAGTATGGTATTCTCATAGGCGCTAAGCGCGGCGGTAACGGCTCGGGAAACCTTGGCGAACTCCATGCTCTCACCCAGTTCCTGAGGGATCTCAACCTCCAGTTCCACCTGCCAGGAATGGGCATGCACCGGCCCGGGTTTAGCGCCAAAGGTCACAAAATGCCGGGCATTGACGAATACTACCAGCTTCATGTTGTAGACCGAATCATCACGGGGTGGATGGTATTTAGGCGCCGGTTTACGGCCGTCCTCCGTCAGATATACCAGGTTATTCGGAACTCGGTCTCCGGAAGATTCAGGGCTGGCGACCCTTTCCGCTTCATTTACCGGATGGTATGGCACTACCGGTGTTGATGGTGTCACCGCTGAAGTAGATGCAGCAACTTCGCTGGCAGCGGATGTCAGGGGCAAATCATCGCTCATTTTCGGTTGGGTAGCCGGGGATATTGTCACTGGAGCCGGGTTTACTGACTTAGCCTTTTCTACTTCTCTACGCTCATGCATTTCCACCATATTCTTGCAATAATCCAGTTCCTGATTAAGCTCATATATTTCCTCTTCCAATGCATTCAAGCGCAGCCTATTCTCCGTCAGAGTCCGGTCGGCCTCTGCCTCGATAAGCTGCGCTCTCGCAAACGCTCCCTCTTCAGTTTCCCTGGATATTCTCCCGCTTTCCTCAAGCGATCTCTCAATTACAGATCGTTTGGATTCGCTGTCAGCTAATTCCCGATACAGCGCCTCAATACTCAAACTCTTCTGTTTCAGTTTGCGGACAATTGCATCTTTTTCGAGCGCCAACCTGGAGATATCATCATCGGAATAGCAAGAAGGACTACTATCCTTGTTGCGATCAATAATGGTAATCTTCCCCTCTTAAGATAGTTTATCCGCCTTCTTGATCACATCAGACTTGTCATTGGTGATCAATGTTGGAGTAAAGTTGGCCTCATCGGGAGTCTCCTTGATGTTCTCCACCGAGACCCGATAATTGTCCAAAATGCTTCTAAATTCTTCCTTAAAACGGATAACCCTGGTTCGCAGGATTTCCAGTTCCTGTTGCTTCTTCCTGAGCTCATCTTCGGATGCCTCCAGCATCATATGAGCCCGCTCCCGGGCCTGTTCTTCCACCTTTTGCGCATTGATTTGGGCCGTCATCATTACATTGCTTATGTAACGTTCTTTCTCTGCATGACCTTCGAGTTTCGCTTTAAGTTCGTTCTCTTTCTCGTCAGCCTGTTTCAATTCGCTGCGCAGAGTATCCAGTTCACGGTTAAGCTCCGCCATTTTAAGCCCAAACTCGCTATCCATGCGCTTGATTTCATTGATAACTTCTTCTTTTCTGTAACCAAATAATGATTTGCGGAAGTCCATAGTCCCCAGCCCCTCCCCCAGTTACATGTCAAAAAGTAAATCATATGGCAACTGGATATCTAAGATGTTGAATAATAATACGGAAAAAACCGACTAAAATAGTCCGATAATATAATACCTTAAATATTTTCAAGAAAAACATATAGAATATTTTATACAATTCGGGACTCCTATCCGAAAAATCCCGATATATAGGACATATCCTAAAAGAAGGCGGAATATTCTACTTTTATTATATTGCATGTACGTAATTTATTACAATAACAAAATGTAATTCTTTCAAAACTCATCTATGATTCCAAAAATCAAATACAGTAAAACATATATCTATCAATAAATTATTCCATCACTAACAAATAAATGTGATGGATCAAAAAAAAAGACCCCAACGTGATAGGTCTTCTCCCAAAAAGTATTCATAATAATAACTCAACTTTCGCAGTTGACTTATGGCACGATGCACTACGGTACTGTCATTGCTGTGAAAACCTCATATTGTGTCATTGCAAGCGTAGCGTGGCAATCTTCCCATATGCAGCTGTTATAAATTGCTTCGCTGCGTTCGCAATTATCACGGGTATTTAACCCGCCACGATAAACGAAAAGCTTTAGATGACCGGGGAAGATTGCCGCGTCGCTAGCGCTCCTCGCAATGACAAATACGTGAGTTTTCATAGCAATGACAAGTACACGAGTTTTCGTAGTAATGACAAATACGCGAGTTTTCATAGCAATGACAGGGTGGGGGGGCGGGGCGGCAATCCTTTATTGTGTCATTGCGAGCGCAGCGCGGCAATCATCCCTCGTTTTCATAACAATGACAAATCCGTGAGTTTTCATAGCAATGACAGAATGGCAAAGTAAGCGGCCTTTTGCAGCTCTAACCTGTTAACTGCGAAAGTTGAGTTAATAACCATCTGGATGTCCCTTATGCCATTGCCATGCCGAGGCTATTATGCTCTCCAAGTTGTCGTATTTTATAGTCCAGCCCAATTGATTTTTAATCTTGCCGGCATCAGCCACCAGGTGAGCAGGATCGCCTATCCTTCTATTACCATAGAAAAAGGCGACCTTATTCCCGGTAACTCTTGCAGCTGTTTTTATTACATCATATACAGAATAGCCGCTTCCATTGCCCAGGTTATAGGATCCCGACGGCCTGCCCTGTTCCAGTCCCTTCAGGGCTGCGATATGGGCAGCGGCCAGATCACTGACGTGAATGTAGTCACGAATGCAAGTTCCATCGGCCGTTGGGTAATCATTTCCATATACTGTTAATGAGTCGCGTTTGCCCAGCACCGTCTGCAATACCAGAGGTATCAGATGGGTCTCCGGCTCGTGTTGCTCGCCAATCATTCCACTGGCATCAGCACCAGCTGCATTGAAATAGCGCAGGACAATATGCTTTATATCATACACATGCTCATACCATCTCAGCATATCCTCCACCATTATCTTGGAGGCACCATAAACATTGGTTGGCCGGGTAGGGTGTTCTTCCGTTATAGGTATGGCAACCGGTTCACCGTAGACTGCAGCGGTGGAAGAAAAAACCATGTGTTTTACTTCTGCCCGCACCATGGAATCCAGTATACTGATAGTCCCGGCCAGGTTATTGTCAAAGTATTTGCCCGGGTTCTGCATCGATTCACCCACCTGACTATAAGCAGCCAAGTGAATAACCGCGGTTATTCCCTCCGTGACCATTATCTTCGTTACTAGCTTTTGATTTCTGGTATCTCCGAAATAAGTCTTGATCCTGGCATTATGGCCCTCATTGGAAGCCAGTTTCTTAATAGTATGCAGTGATTCTGCATGACCGGTGGACAGATTATCCAATACTATAACTTGCCGGCCCCTACTCAGCAGGTCCTTGACCACCTGGGAACCTATGTATCCTGCTCCACCCGTTACTAAAACACTCATTCTTACGTGTTCCTTTGCTTCTGATTATTTGCTGATAAACAAATAATATCTTACCTAAATCCAAATGGTTATTTATTAACGCCTGGATTTTAACTCCAAAAATATATCCGAGAGATCCACTCCCTGTTCCACCAGCAACACCATCAGGTGATAGAGCAGGTCAGCGGTCTCATACACTACCTCGCCCTTGTCACGGTTCTTGGCGGCAATGATCACCTCAGCGCTCTCCTCCCCCACCTTTTTAAGTATCTTGTCCAGACCTTTCTCAAACAGATAAGTGGTATAGGAACCTTCGGGTCTTTTGGTCTGACGTTCCTTGATAACCTCGCATAGTTCATACAGGATGCCGGGGCCGGCTATACTCTCATATACATGATCCATATCAACAGCCGCAGGCTCGACTTCTTCGCCTTGTTCGTTACGGAAGAAGCAGGACTGGTGCCCTGTGTGGCAAGCGGGTCCGACCTGATCGACCAGCACCAGCAGTGTGTCCTGATCGCAGTCATATCTGATCTCTTTTACGGTTTGAATATGACCTGAAGTCTCCCCTTTTACCCACAATTCCTGACGGCTGCGGGACCAGAAGCAGGTGCGGCGGGTCTCCAGCGTCTTGTTCAGCGCTTCCCGGTTCATATAGGCCATCATGAGCACCTGTCCACTGTTGCAGTCCTGGATAATGGCGGGGATAAGTCCATTCTGATCGTACTTTAATCCATCAATCATAATCTCACCGCTACTCCTTTATCATTTAAATACTGCTTGGCCTCGGCAACACTATATTCCCGATAGTGGAATATGGACGCACAGAGGACGGCATCCGCTTTGCCTGTCGTCACCCCTTCGTAGAGGTGTTCCAGGTTCCCGGCTCCTCCGGAGGCGATGACCGGAATACTCAATGCCTGGCTGATGGCAGCTGTCAGGGGCAGATCATATCCATCCTTGGTCCCGTCACAGTCCATACTGGTGAGCAGAATCTCCCCGGCTCCAAGCGTCTGAACCCTCCGAGCCCACTCTACCGCATCTATCCCAGTGGGTACACGCCCGCCATCGATAAACACCTCCCAAGAGTCCTGCCCGCTCTGTCGTGCATCTATAGCCACCACTATGCACTGGCTGCCAAATTTCAGAGCTCCCTCTGTTACTATTGAAGGGTTGCGTATGGCGGCTGAATTGATAGAAACCTTATCCGCCCCGGCCACCAGGATATCTCTGATATCGTCGATGGTCCTTATCCCGCCGCCTACTGCGAAGGGGATGAATACTTTGCGGGCGGTGGACCGAACCACTTCGACCATGGTCTTTCGAGCTTCATAAGATGCGGTGATGTCGAGAAAGACCAGTTCATCAGCCCCTTCCAGGTCATAGAAGGCGGCCAGTTCAACCGGATCACCGGCATCACGAAGGTTTACGAAATTTATTCCCTTGACCACCCTGCCCGCATGCACATCAAGACAGGGAATAATCCGCTTGGCTAACAAGATACTCACTCCTTTATAGATTAGAAGACCGAATTATCCAAGTTAATAAATCAATTAAACTAATCAGTGTAAATCATAAAAGATCTGCGTTATCTGCGTCTATCCTACTCCCCCGCGGCTTCCAAGGCTTCGGGCAGAGTTATCTTGCCGTCGTAAAGGGCCTTGCCCATGATGGCGCCGATTACCCCGCAGTCTTCCAAGGCCTTTAGGGCCACGATGTTTTCCCGGCTGGACACACCGCCGGAGGCGATTATCTGCAGCCCGCTCTGCCGGGCCATATCTTCAATAGCCTTTAGATTGGGTCCCTGCAAGAGGCCATCCCTTGATATATCTGTGTAAACCGCAGTGGTTATCCCCAAGCCTTTCATGGTAACGGCAAATTCCAGTGCCGTGAGATTGGAGGTGGATACCCATCCTTCGACTGCTACCATGCCATCCCGCGCATCCAATCCCAATACGATTCTGTCCGGGCCGAACTCGTCAAGCAGCGACTTCACAAAATCGGGACTGTTTACCGCCTTGGTGCCGATGATGACCCGACGGGCTCCGGCTTTGAGCACCTCGGCGACGTCTTCCCGCCGGCGCAATCCCCCGCCTACCTGAAAGGGAATATCTATAGCGTTGGCAATGGCCATAATAGCAGGAGTATTGACCGGGCGTCCCGCGAATGCTCCGTCCAGATCCACCACGTGCAGCCAGCGTGCACCCTGCTTTTGCCAGTCTCCGGCCATTTCTCCGGGATTATCTGAATATACGGTCTTGTTCTCTGCCTTGCCCTGCACCAGGCGCACACACTGCCCATCCTTGAGATCGATAGCCGGATAAATTATCATGATCAAATCTCTCCAAAATTCTTCAATACTTGCAGGCCAATGGTGCCTGATTTCTCCGGATGAAACTGGGTAGCATAGAGGCGGCCCCGCTCAATGGCACAGGTGAAATCTACGCCGTAATTGCAGCGGGCCGCAATCACCGGCTCATCCTCTGGAACTACGTAATATGAATGAACAAAATAGAAATAAGACTCTGAAGAAATTCCGGCAAAAAGCCGGCTGTCAGCAGACGGAGTTATGCTGTTCCACCCCATATGAGGGACCTTGTATTCACCGGGCAGCTGAAACTTGATAACGCGGCCCGGTACTATACCGAGCCCCTGGTGCAAGCCGTTTTCCTCACTCTCACTCATCAAAAGCTGCAAACCGAGGCAAATGCCGAGCAACGGTTTATCCTGGCGCAATACTTCATCTATGGCTTTATCCAATCCCCGTTGGCGCAGATTCTTTATGGCATCCTCGAACGCTCCGACTCCCGGCAGAATTACCCTTTCCGCTTTAAGTATCACATCGGAATCATCACTGATTACCGCTTCGTATCCCAGCTTATTCAGGGCATTCTTAACACTGGCCAGATTGCCCATCCCATAATCAATAATCGCTATCATAACAATCCCCCGTTTAAGAAAACACGAACAGTATCCTTATTTGTACTATAACCTCACCACTGTCTATATTAGCTCGCCAGGGGACAGATCTTCGATAGAAGGCCTGTCCCCTTACCTTACAGGTTCCCCTTCGACGACCATATACCTTCTACTCGAGGTTCATATTCAACCGCTATCTTAAGGGCACGCGCGAAGGCCTTGAAGATGGCCTCGATACAGTGATGGCTGTTGTCACCCCGGATCAGGTCGATGTGTATATTCATACCAGCATAGTTGGCCACCGCCTGAAAGAACTCCTTGATATTCTCCGTGGCCAGGTTACCGATCTGTTCCCGTCCTATTTCAGCATTGTAGACCAGGAATGGCCGCCCGGAAAGATCCACAACAACTCGGGCCAGAGCCTCATCCATCGGAATAGTGGCCTCTCCATAGCGTTTTATGCCCTTTTTATCACCCAGGGCCAGCTTTATCGCTTCACCCAGACTGATGCCTATATCTTCAGTGCTGTGGTGATCATCTACCTTGAGATCCCCCCGGGCCACTACCTTTAGATTACACAGGCTGTGAACCGATAACAAAGTTAACATATGGCTGAGAAACGGTATCTCGGTGTCGATCTGGCAAACCCCATTGCCGTCCAGTTCAATCTGCAGTAAAACCTCGGTTTCTCCGGTCTTTCTCTCTATCTCCCCGATACGATTTTCCATCATACCTCGGCTCCTCTCAAGTTTTTCATTAGCCACGGATTTACACAGATTAACACAGATTTTTTGCTTGGATATATAAAAAGAAGCATCCATTCTCAATACATATACTTATACCAATAATTTCATATTAAGCTCTGCCATAACCATAAAGTATCTGCGTTAAGCATAAAAAATCAGCGTCCTTCTGCGTCTATTCGTTCTCCGTCCCGTTCCCGTGAACCCCTACCCCTTGCGCAGGCGGACAGAATTGGCGTGGGCGGTCAAGCCCTCTACCGTTGCCAACTTTATGATATCATCGGCATCTTCAGCAATACCGCGGGGTGAATAATATAATAGGCTGGAAGCCTTGGTAAAGGTATCTACTGTCACCGGGGAATAGAAACGCGCGGTGCCGCCAGTAGGCAGAATGTGGTTCGGTCCCGCATAGTAATCTCCCACCGGTTCCGGAGTGTATTTGCCCATAAAGATTGCTCCGGCATTGCGAATCCGGCTCAGCAGATCAAAGGGGTGCTCCACCATCAGTTCCAGATGTTCGGGAGCCACCATATTGGCTACCTCACAGGCCTCAACCATGTCCTCCACTAAAATCAATGCTCCGTAATCCTGCAGGGATTTTTCGATAATATCCCGACGCGACAGGGTAGTGATCTGTTTCTTCAACTCCGCCTCCACCTGATCCATGATCTTCTCGTCATCACATACCAGGATGCTGCGGGCCAGCACATCATGTTCGGCCTGTGACATCATATCAGCTGCCAGATACGCGGCATCGGCCTTGCCGTCAGCGACGATGAGTATCTCGCTGGGACCGGCCAGCATATCGATGTTAACTTCGCCGTAAACCAACTTCTTAGCCAGGGTCACATAGATATTACCCGGGCCGCTGATAAGATCCACCTTCCGAATGCTCTGAGTGCCGAAAGCCAGGCCGAAAATCGCCTGAGCTCCGCCCATTTTGTAGATCTCGCTGATCTCCAGTTCAGCAGCAGCCACCAGGGTATAAGGATTGAGCTTCCCGTCCTTATCCGGCGGGGTGACCATTACTATCTGCTCTACACCGGCAACCTGGGCCGGGATGGCATTCATCAGGACAGATGAGGGATAGGCTGCCGTACCGCCCGGCACATAGATGCCGACTCGCTCAAGTGGACGGAAGACTTGTCCCAGGATATTGCCGCGTTCATCAGGTTCCATCCAGGAATTGCGAAGCTGTCGGGAATGGAACATGGCAATATTATCAATGGCCGCCTGGATAGCAAAAATATAATCATCATCTACGGCTTCATAAGCTGCCTCGATCTCGGCCTCACAGACCCGGAAATTATCAGCATTGATAGCGGCTCCGTCAAAACGCTGGGTAAACTCAAAAATGGCGGCATCACCCCGGGCCTTTATTTCCGCTCCGATCTCCTGTACCTTTTTCTCATATTCCTTGATATCTTTGATGGCACTGGTCAAAAACTCCCGGCCGGCTTGACTGGATGCTGCAAACCTTTTGATATTCATTGGCCGATCCCACCCTTTACAGTTTTTTGTATAGTTTCTATAAGTGGCTGAATTTTGTCATGCTTGGTCCGGTAGGCCACCTGATTGCTTACCAGGCGGGTAGTGGAATCCATAATCTTGACCATTTCCACCAGGTTGTTCTCCCGCAAGGTCGCGCCAGTGGATACCAGATCCACTATCACATCAGCGATGCCGGTCAAGGGTGCCAATTCAACATTGCCGTGCAGTTTTATGATCTCCACCTGCAGTCCCTGACTGCGGAAAAAGCGCTCGGCCATTACCGGGAACTTGGTGGCTACCCGCTTGTAGTTGAGATCCTTGAGCCCCGCACCCTGCATGACGGCAGGCCCTGCTACCACAAACCTGCAGTAGCCGTATTTGAGATCCACCATCTCGAAGACGTCCTTACCCTGTTCTACAATGACGTCCTTGCCGACTATGCCGAGATCGGCTGCTCCCTGTTCCACATAAACAGGAACATCGGTCGGACGGCACATGATATATTTTATGGTTTCATTATCAAAGGTAAATACCATGTTGCGGCTCTCCGGTTCCACCCCTTCGATGGGCAGACCCACTGCCTGGAACAGTCGCAGGGTAGGCTTCAATAGAGTCCCCTTCGACAGGGCGATAGTCAAATACTCAGCCATACATTCTCCTCCAGTTATTAATCCACATATATTAGCGTCCGGGTGGGGTTGGCGGTAATCTTCTGTTCCAATTCGGCTTTGCTGAGGCCTTCGACATCGGTTTCCACAATAAAGCCGTGTCCTCTCAATTCGTTGGACTTGGCGGTCACCGCTGAATAATTCCTTCCGCCCACCAGCAGGCGTTCGGGCTCGGTTTCCCTTTGTTTCAAAACCAAAGCCAGCCGGTCCATCCCCATGGCAAAACCGGTAGCCGGCAACGGCAGACCGAATTTACCCATCAGGTTATCATAGCGGCCGCCGCCCAACAGACCATAACCCAGATCCGGCGAATAGCCTTCGAAAACCATGCCGGTATAGTAGTCCAGCCCGCGCAGAACACCCATATCCACTACCACATGGTCGCTTAAACCCGATATTTTAAGCAAATCATAGACCTTCATCAGATCCTGGGCCGCCTGGCTGGCGGTTGCATTTTTTCCCAACTCGGGCAAACGCTCCAGGACCTCCAGGCCCCCGTGCAATACCGGCAGTGAAGCCAATGCTTCCTTTAATCCCTCATCAATGGCAGCCTTTTCCAAAAGGGCTGATAATTCGACCAAGTCCTTTTCTTCGATCAGGTGCCGCATGTGTTCCTTCTCATCCGCACTTAGCCCGCTGCTGTCGAGCAAGCCGTTAACTATCCCGATATGGTTGAGGCTGACCTTGAAATTCTCCAGCCCTATCTCCCGCAATGTATTGATGGCGATGCTGATCACCTCGGCATCCGCATAGACCCCGGCAGCTCCTAACAGTTCGATCCCGATCTGCCAGAATTCCCGGTACTGGGCCAAGTGCGGCTGTACATGGCGGAACACATTGGTCATATAGAACAGACGCTGCGGAAAACCAGCATCCTGCAGATGTGTAGCAGCAAGACGGGCAATGGAAACCGTCATTTCCGGCCTCAGTGATAGAATCCCACCTTCGCGGTCCATAAACAAAAAGAGCTCCTCCCGAATACTGCCTCCGGTTCCGGTCTCCACCACCTCGAGAAATTCAAAGGTCGGGGTAATCACCTCTTCATAGCCATAGCTGCGGAACAGATTGCCTGCCTTGTTTTCCATTTGACGCTTTACCGCCACCTCATCCGGCAATAGATCGCGGGTCCCCCCCGGTACCTCTTTATTTCTCATCTTTTAACTCCCCAATCATCCTGTTTAATACTCTTTTATATCCGTCTGCCCCGTAATTCAGGCAGCGTTTGACCCGGCTGATGGTTGCTGTACTAGCCCCGGTTTCGCTGGCAATAGCATTATAGGTAGTGTTTTGAGCCAGCAGGCTGGCTACCGCCAGGCGTTGGGCCATGGCCTGAACCTCGGCCACTGTACAGAGATCATCCAGCAGGCGATAGGCATCCTCTTCATTGTCCAGGCTGAGCAGTGCCCGCACCAGCAAATCAATATTTCCGTTGCTCCAGCTGGGTTGATAGGCCAAAACAGTCACCTCGCTTACTAATAAACGCTTATAATTGACGCAGATCAACGCAGATCTATATGATTTACGCAGTTTTGTTATCACTATGGGCAACCCATTGGTTTTGGCAAATAACACTTGCTCCTGGATTACTGAAAAGGTATTAATCCCTCAGACCGCTAAGTGAAACCAATAGTATATGGTAGTAAGTCCAAATCATACGAACAAACTCTTAAAAAGGATCAGCGTCCTTCATAAAAATCTGCGTTAATCTGCGTCCATTCGGTCCTTATAACAGCTTATTCTCGTTTATGATCAGTTCGAATTGACAACCCAGGTATTCGGCGGCCCGCCGGGACATCAGCATCTTGGTCAGAAATATCTCGAAATACTCCATTACTGAACATACCGTGGTATCGATCTGTATCTTCATGGTTATGATCTTGTTCTCCGCGTCCACCAACAGACCAGAGTCTGTCACGGCGTAGTTGACCCGATCGCGCTGGGTAAAGGATGACATCTCGCGCTTGCGCACCCGCGAACGGTGGACATCTGATTTGTCGGCCAGGATTAGAGCGGCAGCCACATTGTTCACCGCATGTCCCTGGGCCTGCTCCTCATGATTGCCAATAGCTCCCATTATCACAGCAATCTCGGAGGGGTTCATCCCCATATCCAGCAGAACATGAAAGGCTATCATGGCCCCTGACATTCCGTGGCCGTAACGATTGACCAGGTTGCCGATGTCATGCAAGAACCCGGCGATAGCCCCTAACTCGGCCTCCCGGTTCGAATAGCCCAGTTTGACAAGGATCTCGACACAGAGGTCGGAAACCAGATCGGCATGGTGCTGATTATGCTCAATCGCTCCTATATTGCCGATGTAATCATTGCCTATCCGCATGTACTCCATAACAGCTGGATTTTTTTTCACATTTTCCAAGGTTATCGGCATGGTTCTCTCCCCACATACTTAATAGTCGTATTTAGATCTTAATCGAGCAGGTCCTCGGCCTCTCCACCGGCCCGCGTATCCTTCGGAATGGCCTCCAGTATCTTTCTGGCCTGTTCTGGTTTGCCAGCCTTTATTAAGGCTTTACCCTGATTCAAAGCTTGACTGGCTTCTTTTTCCTTCTGGGCGGCCGCGATCTTTTCCTTCATCTTCCCGCTGCGGTCCAAAGCCTCCAGGCGACGGTACTCCTTGATAGCCTGATCGTATTTACCCTCGGCCATCAGCGCCGATCCCTGGCTGATTATGCGCCTAGCTTCGATGCGCTCCGGCAGGTCGGTAAGCAGGTAGCCATAGCCGACAACTATCCCAATCAGCAGAACCAGGGAAATCATCCAGGGCACGGAATAGATCTCCTTCTTAATCATAAAGCCCAGGATAAATATGAAGGGTATTCCCACCATAAAGGTAAGCTTGAGAAACTCCCGGGTGGGCATCCAGGCCAGCAATGCCACTACCAAAACCACCAACCCGACTCTTATATAGGGGCCTTTCCAAGTATCCATCTTTAACCACCCAATACGTATTATTAACGCAATGACCTACGTGCAATGTCCCGACGGTAATGCATTCCGTCGAAGCGAATCTTTTCTACCTCTTTATATACTTTTTGGATCGCTTCGAAATTATCGCGCCCCCGGCAAACCACAGCAAGGACTCTGCCCCCGTTGGTCACCAGCTTACCATCGATTACAGCGGTGCCGGCATGAAATACCATAGTATCCTCTGCCAATTGCTGCAGACCCTCGATAAGTTTGCCCTTGATATATTCACCGGGATAACCCCCGGAAGCCAATACCACTCCTACGCAAGCGTTGGCCTCCAGTTCCACCTGGCATCCGCCCAGAGTACCGTCAGCACAAGCTTCCAACAACGGCAACAGGTCGCCCTTGATAGCTGGCATCAAGACCTGCGTCTCAGGATCGCCAAAGCGGGCGTTGAATTCCAATACCTGAGGTCCGTCCGCAGTCAGCATCAGACCGGTATATAAAACGCCCTGGTAAGGGTACCCTTCCTCTTGCATGGCGGCGATGACCGGTGCCACGATCTGGCTTTCGATCACTTCTTTTAATTCGGGAGTGTAGACCGGAGGGTTGACATAAGCCCCCATTCCGCCGGTATTGGGTCCCTCGTCATTATCAAATACCCGCTTGTGATCCTGCGCAGTCAGCAGGGTGAGAAAATCTTTGCCGTCACAGAGGGTAAATACACTGAGTTCTTCGCCGGTCAGGCATTCCTCCACTACTATACGTTCACCGGCCTGGCCGAAGGTGAGCTGGTTCATCATCGCTTCGATGGCTTCTGCCGCTTCGTGACCATCGGCGGTAACTACCACTCCCTTACCGGCCGCCAGACCATCTGCCTTGAGAACTACCGGCCTATCCTGGTCTATGTAATAGCGGGCCGCTTTATGGGCAGCTTCGCTGTTTTCGCACACCTCAAATCGGGCGGTGGGTATTCCATACTTATTCAGCAGCTGTTTGGTAAAGACCTTGCTCCCTTCCAGACGGGCTGCTGCTGCACTGGGGCCAAATATCTTAAGTCCGGCTACAGTGAACTGATCCACGATACCCTCCATCAACGGCGCCTCCGGGCCTACTACTGTTAAATCCATGCCTTCCCGCCGGGCGAATTCCAGCAACCCGCCAATATCATCCGCGCTTATATCAACGCACTCTGCCAGTTGAGCCATGCCCGGGTTGCCTGGCGCGGCATACAGCTTGTCTATATCCGGACTCTGGGCCAACTTCCATACCAGGGCATGTTCGCGGCCTCCCTGACCAATAACTAAAACCTTCTTCCCCATAATAACCTCCCGGATGGTTTGTTTTTTTTGCCACAGCGACCTTAATTGCGCGAAGTCGCATCGCGACCCAAATGGCAACCGATAGGTTGCATCGTTGCACTCCAGAGTGTGGTCCCCGCAGGGGGATTAACACAGATTTACACAGATTATTCGTAGGGACTGATTCTATATCTTCCCGATCAAAAGAACGGCTCTGATGTCACTGGGCGGGTATAGAATCCGCCCCTACCATCATAGTGTTTTCAACAAAAGATCTGCGTTAATCATATAAGATCTGCGTCCTTCTGCGTCTATTAAACCCGTTTTATTCTTAATGCCTAAAGTGCCTTTCGCCGGTGAAAACCATGGCGATGCCGTTCTTGTTGGCAGCCTGGATGCTTTGCTCGTCACGTACTGAGCCGCCGGGCTGTATGATGGCCTTGATGCCGTAACCGGCCGCCAGTTCAACCGTATCTCCAAAGGGGAAGTAAGCATCCGAAGCCAGAACAGCTCCCTGGCACTTATCCCCGCCCAGCTCCAGAGCAATGCGGGCGGCCCCCACCCGGTTCATCTGACCGGCACCGACCCCCAGAGTAACTCCATCTTTCACTATGACTATGGCATTAGATTTAACGTGTTTTACCACCTTCCAGGCCAGTTCAATATCAGCCGATAGGCTGGTGTCCGGCTTGGTCTCGGTCACTACCTCCAGCTTTTTGAAGTCGATCTTGCTGATATCTCTTTCCTGGACAACAAAACCACCCATGACGCTTCTGACCTGCAAGTCCGGAGCAGAATTGGTATCCAGCTGCAAAAGCCGCAGGTTCTTCTTGGCCTGTAGAACCTCCAAGGCGCTCTTGTCGAAGCCCGGGGCAATGATCACTTCCATAAAAGGCTCAGCGGCCTTATTGGCAGTGGCACCGTCCACCACCCGGTTGAAAGCGATAATTCCGCCATAGGCCGACAGCGGATCGGCGTCAAAGGCCTTGATGTAGGCTTCCTCCAGTTTACTGGCCACCGCTACTCCGCAGGGGTTGGTGTGTTTGATGATCACGCAGGCTGGTTGTTTAAATTCCTGAACCAGTTCCCAAGCCGCTTCACTGTCAATGATATTGTTATAAGAAAGTTCCTTGCCATTCAATTGTTTGGCATCAGGCAATCCACCCCGGCTGGTGAGGCTGCGATAGAACCCGGCGGCCTGATGAGGATTCTCGCCGTAGCGCAGGTCATAGATCTTTTCCCCGGCCAGTAGATATGAGTTGTCCAGCTTGATACCGGCGATCCCCGCCAGGTAGGAAGAGATCATGGTATCATAGGATGCAGTATGGGTAAAGGCTTCCAGGGCCAGGCGCATGCGCAGCTCCTGACTGACATCCCCGGTCTCTTTAAGTTCATTAAGCACTGTCTCGTAGTTTTCCGGGTTGACCAGGACTACTACATCGTGGTAGTTCTTGGCAGCAGAACGGACCATGGAGGGCCCGCCGATATCTATGTTTTCAATGGCCTCTTCCATCGTCACATCGGTTTTGCTGACGGTCTCCCGGAAGGGATACAGGTTGACCACTACTATATCAATAGGGGTAATGCCATGGTATTTGAGCTGTACCATGTGTTCCGGTATACGGCGTGCCAGTATGCCTCCGTGAATCGCCGGATGCAGGGTCTTGACCCGCCCGTCCAGTATCTCCGGAAATCCGGTGATATCCGCCACCATGAACACCGGTATGCCGGCATCCTTCAGGGTCTTATAGGTACCGCCGGTCGAGATGATCTCGTAGTCCAGCTTGGACAGTTCCCGTGCGAATTCTACTATCCCTTCTTTATTGGATACACTGAGCAAGGCTCTCTTCATGCCATTTCCTCCTCGTCTTCTTTAATAAACACTTTTCGCCCGTCCAGATAGACCCGGCCCTGGGCAAAAAGCTGTAACGACTGCCAGTACAACTGATGCTCCTGCTCAAGTATCCTGGCAGCCAAACTGTCTTCGTCATCATATTGATAAACCGGCACTACGGCTTGCTTGATGATCGGGCCGGTATCCATGCCCTCATCTACCATATGTACTGTACATCCTGAAAACCTCACGCCATATTCCACAGCCTGCTTCTGGGCATGCAGTCCAGTAAATGATGGCAGCAGCGCGGGATGGATATTTAGGATGCGCCAGCGGTAATTCTGGAGAAAGACCTGACCCACCAGCCGCATATAACCGGCCAGTATTACCAGTTCCACTCCGGCCTGGCGCAGGATAGAAACCACCTCGGCCTCGTAGCTCTCGCGGTTGGGAAATGCCTTCGGATCTATGAAGCAGGTGGGAATCCCCCGATTAGATGCCTTTCCCAGTGCGGCCGCGCTGGCTTTATCGCTGATCAGCAACTCGATGCGGGCATGAAGATCCCCCCGGTCGATGGCGGCACAGACAGCATCGAAGTTGCTGCCCCGACCCGAGGCCAGAACCCCAAGCCGCAGCAGACCGGGTTGTGTGATTTGAATCATATGATACTAACCCCTTCACTTCCAGGCAATACACTACCTAATACTATAGGCTTTTCTCCTTTAATGCGCAAGCACTTTAAAGCATCATCTCTCTGCTCTGATGAAGTGATAAAGATATAACCGATACCCATGTTAAAGGTCCGGTACATTTCTTCCTTTTCAACCCGGCCCAACTCCTGGATCAGGTGAAAGATGGCCGGCGGTTCCCAGGCCTGGCTGTTGATCTCGGCACCAAGTCCGTCCGGCAGTACTCGCGGCAGGTTCTCCGGTATGCCGCCGCCGGTGATGTGGGCCATGGCTCTGACCGAAAGCTCCTCTACCACTGCCAGCGCAGTTTTTACGTAGATACGAGTTGGGGTGATAAGTTCCTCACCCAGGGTCCGTCCCAATTCACTTATATATTGATCCAGCTTCAGACCGGCCTGCTCCAGCAAGACCTTGCGTACCAGGGAATAACCGTTGGAATGAATACCGGTCGACGGCAACCCAATAATAACGTCTCCCGCCTTCACAGCCGAGCCGTCGATTAAACGGGAGCGTTCCACCGCTCCCACGGTAAATCCAGCCAAGTCATATTCGTCCTCTTTATAGAAACCCGGCATCTCAGCAGTCTCTCCGCCGATCAGAGCGCAGCCCGCCTGTTCACATCCCAGGCTCACTCCCTTGACCAGAGCTTCCACCACCGGCGGATGCAGTTTGCCCAGGGCTATATAGTCCAGAAAGAACAGGGGCTCAGCTCCATGCACCAGGATATCGTTCACGCACATAGCTACCAGATCGATGCCCACGGTGTCGTGCACCCCCATCATCTGAGCAATCCTCAGCTTGGTGCCTACACCATCGGTACCGGAAACCAGCACCGGTTCCTTGTATTTCACGGTATCCAGCGCAAAGAATCCGCCAAATGATCCGATGCCAGCCAGCACCTCCGGGCGCTGGGTTCGCTGCACCCACTTTTTGATCATATCGACCGACTCCGAAGCGGCGTCGATATCGACCCCGGCGGCCTTGTAGCTCAAACCGTCGCTGCTCATATTAAACCTCCTGTGATTCTATTCCCACCGGATATTGACCGCTGAAACAAGCGGCGCAAAAGTGAGGTTCATGGTTGTTCATGGCGGCCTTCAAGCCCTCCATGGATAGGTATTGCAGGCTGTCCGCCCCGATGAATTGCCGGATAGCCTCCACATCTTTGGTGCTGGCTATCAGTTCCTCGCGGCGCGAGGTATCTATACCATAATAACAAGGAAACTTGGTCGGGGGAGAAGCTACCACCATGTGCACCTCAGTCGCTCCAGCTTCCCTAATCATTTCTACTATCTGGCGACTGGTGGTTCCCCGGACGATAGAATCGTCGACCATAATCACCCGTTTCCCGTCCACTACCCGGCTAATGGGATTTAGCTTGAGTCTTACCCCCATCTCACGCATCTGTTGGGTGGGCTGAATAAAAGTACGGCCAACATAGCGGTTTTTCATCAGTCCCTCTTCGAAGGGCAGACCTGATTCATCGGCAAAGCCAAGTGCCGCACAGGTCCCGGAGTCGGGCACCGCGATTACCATATCGGCCTCGATGTTGCTCTCTCGCGCTAACTGCCGGCCCATCTCCCGCCGGGCCTGGTAGACATTTATGTCATCGATAGTGCTGTCGGGGCGTGCAAAGTAGATATATTCGAAAATGCAGTGGGCCTTGCCCGGTGAATTGACCACGTGCAAGGAACGCAGGCCGTTCTTGTCGATGACCACGATCTCGCCCGGTTCTATATCTCGGATAAAGATGGCCCCCACAGTATCAAGCGCAGCTGATTCGGAGGCCAATACATAATTCCCCTTAATCTTGCCCAGGCACAGGGGTCTGATCCCCCATTGGTCGCGGACTCCTACCAGGCGGTCCTCGGTCATGATCACCAGGGCAAAGGCGCCCTTGATGTCGATCATGCATTTAGCCAGGGCATCTTCCATGGTGTCCTGGGAATATCGCGCCAGCAGGTTGGCGATGATTTCGGTATCCGTAGTGGTCTGAAATACTGAGCCATAAGTGCCCAGCCGCTTGCGCAGTTCGGCAGTATTGGTCAGATTGCCATTATGGGCCAGGGCCACCATCCCATTCAGGTAATGAAAGACCAGGGGCTGGGCATTAACCAACGAACTGCTGCCGGTAGTCGAGTAGCGCACGTGCCCGATGGCGATGTTGCCCTTAAGCTTATTGATGTGCTCTCCGTGGAAGATCTGGGTGACCAGACCCATCCCTTTGTATAGCTCGATCTTCTGGCCGTCAGAAACTGCAATTCCGGCGCTCTCTTGCCCCCGGTGCTGCAGGGAATAGATGCCGTAGAAGGTAGTACGGGCAGCGTCGTTATTGTTTTCCGGGTTGTTAAGATAGATCCCGAAAACGCCGCACTCATCTCTGAATTTGTCTTCTTCTATTTCATATAACACGCGATGGTTTCCTCCCATACCTTGCTGGCTTCAGCCAGAGAAAGCGTGGCGACCGGTTTCCCTTTATCATGATAGATCAAATCCTGACCGGCTACCTTGCCAATAACAGTTGCTGCAATACCTGATTTTGCAGCCAATTCCTGCGCCTTTGCAAGGTTGGCTGGTTTAACACTGACTACGGCCCGTCCCGGTGCTTCAGAAAAGAGCTGGCCATTGATTTGGTTGTCCTGAACGGGCAAATCGACCTGGAAGCCAACTTTACCCTGGATGGCTGACTCGGCCAGGCAGACTGCCAGTCCGCCATCGGAAATATCGTGAGCGGAGACAATAAGACCCTGCTTGATCAGCCACTGCAGGACGTCGATGAGCTGTTTCTCCTGCTTCAGGTCAGGTTGGGGAACTGCTCCCCCCTCAATACCGTGGCACAGATAGAGATATTCGGATCCACCCAATTCCGGGGACAAGCTCCCCAATAGCAGGATGATGTCGCCTTCGGTCTTGAAGTCCATGGTGCAACGCTCATCAAGGTTCTCCAGCAATCCTACCATACCCACCACCGGGGTAGGATAGATCGCTCCGGCGGCAGTCTCGTTGTAAAGACTTACGTTACCGCTGACAACTGGAGTATCCAAGGCTCTGGCTGCTTCAGCCATTCCCAATATGGAGTTTTCCATCTGCCAGTAGATCTGTGGTTTCTCCGGGTTGCCAAAATTGAGGCAGTTGGTTAAAGCTAATGGTTTGGCCCCTACACAGGCAAGGTTGCGAGCGGCCTCACACACAGCCAGCATCCCGCCGATCCTTGGATCTAGATAAACAAAACGGCTGTTACAGTCCGTGGTCAAGGCTACACCCTTGCCGGTGTCCTTGATCCTGAGTACGGCTGCGTCGCCTTTGCCAGGCACTACTGCAGTATTGGTCATGACCTGGTGGTCGTACTGGGTATAGACCCAGCGCTTGCTGGCGATGGTAGGTGAGGCCAGCAGTTTTAGTATGGCTTCGGCCGGATCTGCCGGGCATATATTGGTTAAGTCCATAGACTTGAGTTCTTGATAATAAGGGGGTTCTTCCCCTTTCCGGCGGTAAACCGGGCAGGATTCGGTGAGGGCGGCTACCGGCACCTCACCCGCGACCGCCTCGCCCTCCAGAACCCGGAACAATCCATCTCCGGTAACCTGGCCGATAACGGTGGCATCAAGATTCCATTTATCAAAGATTTCCGAAATCCGGTTCTCACATCCGCTGCGCGGTATTATCAGCATTCGCTCCTGGGATTCGGAAAGCATAACCTCATAGGGGGTCATACCCAATTCCCGGCGAGGTACCAGGGCCACGTCCACTTGTACCCCGCGGCCGTCCTTACTGGCACACTCGGCGATGGAACTGGTCAGTCCGGCAGCACCCAGGTCCTGCATGCCAGCCACCAGGTCTTCGGCAATCAGTTCCAGACAGGCTTCGATCAGAAGTTTTTCCATGAACGGATCGCCCACCTGTACCGAGGGGCGTTTTTCTGCCGAACTGTCGGATAGTTCTTCTGAAGCGAAGGTAGCGCCATGGATGCCATCGCGACCGGTCTTGGCGCCCACTATCATGATAGGACTGCCCACATCGCCGGCAACTGCCAGGGCGATCTCGTCGCGGTTGACCAGACCTACGCACATGGCATTGACCAGGGGATTGCCCCGATAGCAGGGATGAAAATATACTTCGCCGCCGACGGTGGGTATGCCCAGACAATTGCCATATCCGGCGATACCAGCTACTACGCCCGAAAACAGCTCCCGAACCCGGACATCAGTTAGCTCACCAAAGCGCAGAGAATTTAGGCTGGCGATAGGACGAGCTCCCATGGTGAATATATCACGAACAATTCCGCCCACACCGGTCGCGGCACCCTGGTAGGGCTCGATCGCGGAGGGGTGGTTGTGACTCTCGATTTTAAAGACCAGGCCCTGATTATCGCCAATGTCTACCACACCAGCGTTCTCTCCCGGTCCTAAGATGACCTGAGGTCCCTCGGTAGGGAAATTCTTCAACAGGGGCCGTGAATTCTTATAGCCGCAGTGTTCGGACCACATTACAGCAAACATCCCCAGTTCAAGGTAATTGGGTTCTCTTTTCATTATATCCAGCACCAGTTGGTACTCACTATCGCTGATACCCATTTCACGGTAACTAAGTTCCTTCATTATGCCCTCGCCTCCTTCAGCCACTGAATCATGGACGCGAAAACCCCAAACCCGTCGGTCCCTCCCAACACGGTCTCAGAGCACCTTTCCGGGTGCGGCATCATGCCCAGGACATTGCCTTCCTTGTTGGTGATACCGGCAATATGGCTCAGTGAGCCATTGGGATTGTAATCATCGCCGATCTCGCCTGCCGGCCCACAGTAGCTGAATACTATACTTCCGTTCTTCTGTAATTCTTCCAGAGTGGCGGGGTCACAGTAATAATTGCCCTCGCCGTGGGCAATGGGCACTTCAATAACCGCATCTTTATTAAATTGATTGGTAAAAGGTGTTCTGTTATTCAAAACCTTGAGGTTGACTGGTTTGCAGATAAACATGAGGCTCTTGTTGCGCAGCATGGCACCAGGCAGGAGTCCGGCTTCCAGTAGAATCTGAAAACCATTGCAGATGCCGATAACCAACCCACCCTGCCGGGCAAAATCGATCACCGCCGGCATAACCGGTGAGAAGCGAGCGATAGCGCCGGTTCGCAGGTAGTCACCGTAGGAGAATCCTCCCGGCAGCACCAGGGCATCGAACCCGGTGATTTTTGACTGCTGATGCCAGATGTATTCGCAATCCTGTCCCTGGACGTTTTTTACTGCGTGAAAACAATCGGCATCGCAATTGGAACCGGGGAAAACGACTACTCCGAATTTCATCTATTCGCCCTCCACCATCTCTACCCGGTAGTTCTCTATTACCGGGTTGGCCAGCAGTTTATCACTCATCTCCATCAATTCCTGCCGGGCTTTCTCCGGATCGCCCGCCTGGAGATCAACCTCTACGAATTTGCCCATGCGCACTTCTTCCACATTACCATAACCCAGAACGTGCAAAGACTTCTTTACTGCCTCTCCTTGGGGATCCAAAACCCCAGTCTTCAAGGTAACATAAATCCTGGCTTTCAAATCAAATAACCTCCTATCTAAAACGCTGACCAAAGAGTTAAATCTGTGTATATCTATGGTTAATTTCGACCTATCCCAGAGCCTGTTCGATGCGGCGAGCTACCTCCTGATAGGCTTCTTCTTCCTGGCCCAAATTGCGGCGGAAGCGGTCCTTGTCCAGCTTCTCCAGGCTAACCTTGTCCCAGAGGCGGCAACTGTCCGGAGAAATCTCATCAGCCAGGAGAATCTGACCGTCAGAAACGCCAAACTCCAGCTTGAAGTCCACCAGAATGATCCCGATGCTGTCGAAGAACTCCCGTAAAACTTCATTTACCCGCAGGCCTTTATTTTTAATCTCATCTATTTCATTATCATTAGCCCAGCCCATGACCCGGATGTGGTACTCGTTGATCATAGGATCATGCAGGTCATCATTCTTATAATACAGTTCAATTATCGGCGAGCTGAGGGGGATACCCTCTTCCATCCCTAAGCGTTTGGCCAGACTGCCGGCGATGATGTTGCGGACTACTACCTCGACCGGTATCATTTTCATCTTCTTGACCAGCACATTGCGTTCATCAATTTGCTCAACCAGATGGGTCGGGACTCCGTTCTTGGCCAGTAGCTGATATAAAAGGCATGATACCCGATTGTTGACTACTCCCTTGTCTTTGATAATACCCTTTTTGGTTCCGTCAAAGGCGGTGGCCTCGTCTTTGTAGTACATCTGTACTATGTTAGGGTCTTCGGTGGCATAAATCTGTTTGGCCTTGCCCTCATACAATAATTCGCCCCGCGTCATACTCTCAACTCCTTAATATATAATTGGACGCAGATATCGCAGCCTTAAAAGCGATTCACTCAGATCAGAAAAACATAATTCATTTATGCCTTGCTTGCTCTAATATAACCAGGATATAAGCTAGTATCTTCTAAAATTCTTCTGCGTAAATCATAAAAGATCAGCGCTATCAGCGTCTATTGGTCTACTCCAAGCCGCAGCGACGGAATATATAGTCCACATTGGCAGTATATATTCCCAGGTCAAACACCCCGGTCAGGTCATCTTCGCTGAGAAAGCTCATGATTTCTTTATCCTTCCGCACCAACTGGCGGAAGTCATCACCGTTGGCCCAGCTCTGCATGGCATTTATCTGCACCAGACGGTAGGCATTTTCCCTGAGCATCCCCTTGCCCACCAGAGCCAGCATCAGTTCCTGAGAGAATACCAAGCCCCGGGTCTTATTAATATTATCCATCATATTGTTTTCATATATCAGCAAGCCGGAAACAATCCCGGTGAATTTCTCCAGCATATAATCCAGCAAGATACAACTGTCAGGAATGATGACCCGCTCCACCGAGGAATGCGTAAGATCTCGCTCATGCCAGAGCGCTACATTCTCCAGGGCCGCCAAGGCATTACCCCGCACTACCCGTGATAAGCCTGCTACCCGCTCACTCATCATGGGATTACGCTTGTGGGGCATAGCCGATGACCCCTTTTGGCCTTTGCGGAAAGGTTCCTCTGCCTCCAGGATCTCGGTCCTCTGCAGATTACGAACTTCGGTGGCCATCTTCTCCAGGGAACTGGCCACCACCGCAAGAGTGGTCATGAACTGGGCATGACGATCACGCTGAATGATCTGGGTAGAAACCGGACAGGGGGTAAGCCCCAGTACTTTGCAGACATATTCCTCCACCCGGGGATCCAGGTGGGCAAAGTTGCCGACCGCTCCGGAAATAGCCCCGCAGGCAGTTTCAGCGCGGGCCTCTTCCATACGTTTGATATCCCGTCCCAGCTCGCTGTACCACAGTGCCATCTTAAGCCCGAAGGTAGTGGGTTCGCCATGTACTCCATGGGTGCGGCCTATGTTGAGGGTATATTTATACTGCCGGGCCTTGTCCCCAACCTCGGTCTGCAATCTGTGCAGCTTGTCCAAAATAATGTCGGCAGAATCCCGCATCTGCATGGCCAGTCCGGTATCCAGAATGTCAGATGATGTCATGCCGAGATGGATGTACTTGGAGGCACCGCCCACATATTCTCCGACATTAGTCAGAAAGGCGATGACATCATGGTGGACCTCTGCTTCGATCTCCTGGATCCTGCCCACTTCAAAAGCAGACTTTTCCTGGATATCCTTTAGCGCCTCCGGTGGTATCTTGCCCAGTTCGGCCCAGGCCTCACAGGCGGCAATCTCGATTTTCATCCAGTTGCTCAATTTGTTTTGCTCTGACCAGATGGCTCCCATCTCCGGCAGGGTATAACGTTCGATCATTTTCCAGCCCCCAATATGTTTAATTGATACAGATTTAATTAGACGCAGATTTCCGCAGATTTTTATGATTCACGCAGTTTTTTTATAATTCCAGAACAAATTAACACTTGCACAATTTCAAAGTTGCTTTGTGACGCAGTACATATCATACAGATCTGATAAATAATTATAACCTCGTTGAGATAATACGCCTTCGGCCTTGTTGATCAAATAAAAATTCATATTAAATCATATAAAATCTGCGTTAATCACCCTGCGGGTACAACTCATGTACCCTATCGGGTACCATTTAGGACGCTGCGTCTATTCGTTACCCCTTCGTCCCCGCGGCCCCTACCCCTTAAGATAGGCATCGGCACCGATCTCTTTCAGCTTTCGGTCCTTTTTCAGGACATCCTCAGCCATTTTCTGACGATAAGCCAGCAGGCGCTGCTGCAGTTTATCATCTGACAGCGCCAGGATCTCCACTGCCAGCAGTGCGGCATTGGCGCTGCCGTTAATGGCCACAGTGGCTACGGGAATGCCCTTGGGCATCTGTACTATAGAATAGAGAGAGTCTACCCCGGATAGAGTACTAGTTTTGACCGGTACCCCGATAACCGGCAGAATAGTATATGCAGCAATGACTCCGGGCAGGTGAGCCGCTCCCCCGGCTCCAGCGATGATTATCTTTATTCCTCTTTCAGCGGCTCCCCGTGCATATTCCGCAGTCTCGGCCGGCAGACGGTGAGCCGAACATACCGTATATTCATAATCTACTTCAAACTGCTGCAGGATGTCTCCCGCCTCTTTCATGATCCCTAGATCGGAGTCACTGCCCATAATAATCCCGACTAATGCCACTCCTATACCTCCCAGTAAGAATGGACGCATAAAGGCATATCAATATGATCAACGCAGGAGACTTAGAATCCTCTGATACTTGAACTTAATTCTAAGAATCAAGTAGGACAATTAACCGGTATTATCAACTAACCAGTGTCTGTACTACTATTCATCAAAACAACTGCGTAAATCATAAAATCATCGTTATCTGCGTCTATTAGTTCTTAAAAACAAACAAAGCCCGGCTGGAAATCTCGTAACCGAAACCTCCCCGCCTGGGCTTTTATCCCTATACGGTGTAGTGCTTGCGCACCTGTGTCACTTGGACCTGACCATGTCACCCATGCGGAACCCTAGACACACTTTCGCGTTTAATCCGCTGTATTATGTTACAACTTTATAGTAGCAAAGCGTATATTTCATGTCAACTTTTGCCTTCAGGGTAATTAGATGTGATGATCGTACGCAAGCGTACCCTTGGATCATTTTATGCGCTGAGTTGGGTGTCGACCCAACGGGCAACGCGTCGTGAGTACAATAGTTCCATGTGGTTCACAGAAATAACGGTCTTTTCATGCAACCGGGCACCCCGTCCGCTCAGTCCGTCGGTATAGATAGCGCTGTCAACAAAGACAATACCATCGCCAGGGCCGGTTTCATCACCGGGATAGCCGTGGAAGGTGGATTTATCACCGCCCAGCACTGAGAACTCGATGCCATCCTCGAGTTTGTTATGGTTCATTTTTTCAATAAGATTGCCGCCATATTCCAGGGCCTCATCAACACCACGGGAATGGCTGATCAGGCCCAATCCTCCATAATAAGTGGTCCACCAATCGGGCTGCATCATATCCAGTTCATGTTCTCCATCCCAGCGATAGAGCATCTGACACTGTCCGGGGAATGCTCCGCCTTTATATACAGAACGTTCCGTAACATCAATCAAAGTGCCGAAGGCCATGACCCGATCCCAGGCCAATACACCGCTGGAGCCGGCAGTGTAAATGACGTAGTTGAACAGTGGAGTGCGGAAGGGATAATCCAAGCCCAGGTTAGGGGTCCCCAGCATAACATAGCGGCGAACATCGTCCCGATAATGAGTTGCGGCCATATTGGACAAATACAGGCGCGCGGCCATGCCGCCCTTGCTGTGGGCGATAATGTCAATCTTTCTCTGGCCGGTGATTTCCCTGACCCGGCTGATGGCATCGGCCAACTGTTCGGCCTGAATATAGTTGTCACCGTGCAGATGGGAAAAGGTCATTACGAATACCCGATAGCCCAGGCTGGTCAACTGCTGCTGCAAGCCGGTATATTCCATTGCGTATAAATCACTGAAGGAGGTAGCATCCAACCCGGCGCCGGGTACCAACAGGACAGGTATAGTATGGCGGTTGACATCCCAACCGGGGGCAAAATGCAGCAGATATTGGTCCGAAGCTGGCGTAGAACTGCCAAAGGCAGCGATAATGTCGAGGTCACGGTGCTGGCTCTCCGCACAAAATATTTCTGGGCCGGCCGTGCAGCTTGGTACCCTTCTCGATTCGATCTTTTCCCAAAATCGGGAGCTGTTCTGATATTCCACGCCGACGCCCAAAAACATGGTACGGGAGAGGTTTTGTATCAGATCAAGAGTTGTGCTGTTAAAGAGGTCGAAAAAAGGTTTTCCTGAAATAAAGTCAAACATATGATATTATCTCCCCATAAAATGCATTATTCATTATATCAGTTAATGACAGGACGAGAAAGCTTTTAAGCCAATCAAAGGCGGAAACGGTATTTTAAAGATTTATTGTACATTCTTTTGGTTTTCTTTGTTTATAATGAAATTATATTTTTAATAAAAGGAATGATTGTTTTATGAAAAACAGGTTCAGTGTTATCCTGGCTCTGATAACGGCCCTGCTGATCATCCTGGCCTTAGCCGGCTGTTCCAAGGATAACCAGCCCAAGCCGGAAAACACAACAGTCAAGAAACAGATCACCCTCTACTTCGCCGATGACCAGGCTGAATACCTGGTGGCGGAAAAACAAACTGTAGAAATCAAGGAACCGGTAACCAGCGTTAAACTGGCCAGCAGCATTGTGCAGGCCCTGATTGCCGGGCCTCAAACCAAGGGGCTGTACCCGACCCTTCCCGCGGAAACCCACCTATTGTCGCTCAAGATCAAGGACTCTGTTGCCTACGTTAATTTCAGCCAGGAGTTGATCAGCAAACACTGGGGTGGAAGTACCGGAGAAGGTATGACGATCAATTCGGTTGTAAACAGTCTTACTGAATTGAAGGAGATCAAAAAGGTCCAATTCCAGGTAGAAGGCAAGACTCAGGAGTCACTGCTGGGACATTATGATACTACTGTCCCCATCGTTAGAAATGACGACATGATTAAACAATAAATCCCATGCCGCTAGTCACGCGATTTATTATGTGCTATTATCTTACAATGGAATAATTATGTCAAAGGAGCGGTGATAAGTGACGGCCACTAATTTACAGGTAGTTTTTTGGGGAGTCAGGGGCTCGCTACCCGTGCCAGGATCTGACACTATACGCTTCGGGGGCAATACCCCATGTGTACAGGTGCAGATTGGTGAACGACTTATCATCCTGGATGCCGGAACCGGTATTTTTAGGCTTGGCCAGCAAATTTTCCAGATTCCCACTCCAGTATACGGACATATTTTTATCACCCATACTCACTGGGATCACATTCAAGGGTTTCCCTTCTTCGGGCCAGCCTTTAAACCAGGCAATCACTTCACCATCTATGGTCCAATCAAGACTGATGCCAATTTTTCCGATCTCATGAAAGGGCAGATGGAATACCAGCACTTCCCCGTCAGCCTTGATTCCATGGGCGCCATTATAGATTTCCGTGAGCTGGAAAGCGGTTCTGATCTTGATCTGGACGACGGTATCCGGCTGCGCACCATACATAACAACCACCCCAATGGCGGCTTGTCTTACCGCATCGACTATAACAACCGTTCCTGCTGCTATATTACCGATACCGAGCATTATGCCGAGCTGGATACTAAACTTGCTGAGTTTATGTCCGGGGCGGATCTGGTTATATATGATGCCATGTTTACTAATAAAGAGTATTATGGCTATGAGGGTTCCCCCCATAAAAAAGGCTGGGGTCATTCAACCTGGCAGGAAGGCATCAAACTGATGGAGGCCTCCGGGGCAAAAAAACTGGTGCTCTTTCACCACGCCAACTTCCATACTGACCGGGACATGGAGGCTATTGAACGAGAAGCCCGGCAGCATTATCCTGATTGCGTCGTCGCTCGTGAAGGAATGGTGATCAATCTGTGAAGTCTTTTACCCCGGAAATCCTCGGAGAAATAGAGGATATACTTAATATTGGCATCGCTCTTTCCGCTGAAAAAGACCCCAACCGTTTGCTGGAAATGATAGTATCGGAAGCCCGGCGGATCACCAAGGCCGATGGCGGTACTTTATATCTAGTTGACGATGATAAATTGGTCTACCGCATCATGCAGAATGAAAGCATGGGCACCTTCAAAGGAGGGGGCGGAGAAGTGATCCCCTTTCCTCCTGTATCGATGGTAATGGGAAATATATCTGCTTTTGCGGCTATTACCCACCAGAGTGTTAATATCCCTAATGTATACAATGATATAACATTTGACTTTACCGGTCCTAAAAAGTTTGATGAGGCGACCGGTTATCACACATTGTCCATGCTGGTTATTCCCCTGGAAAATCATGAAGGTACTGTTATCGGGGTATTGCAGTTGATCAATGCTCAGGATATAGATGGCAATCTGATCCCCTTCGGCCATCATTTTGAAAAGGTAGTGTCTTCACTGGCCTCTCAGGCCGCTATATTCCTGACCAATATTCAACTCTTGCGAGACATTGAAAATCTGTTTAACTCCTTCGTGGATGTAATGGCTACCGCCATCGACTCCCGTACACCTTACAATGCCAATCATTCCCGACGCGTGGCTCTTTTGGCCGGCGAACTGGCCGCAGTCATCAACCAGGAACCGGATAGCCGCTGGGGCCATGAGAGCTTCGATAAAGATCGGATCTCCCAGCTGGTGATGGCGGGCTGGCTGCATGACATCGGCAAGATCGCCACTCCGCTGGAGGTAATGGATAAATCCAGCCGAATCGAACGCCCAATGGAATTGATCTTACAGCGTTTCGATTACATTTTTTCCCGGCTGGAAAAACAGTACCTGGAAAAGAAGCTTGCCGTTCTATCTGCTTCTGCTGACGAACAGTCCGTGGTGGAACAATGGTGGGAAGATGAACGGCAGTCTCTGCAGGATGCCCGCGAACTGATCATCAAGGTGGACAACCCGGCTACCTTTGTCGATAAAGACCTGCAGGAAAAGGTTCGCGAAATCGCTTCCAGGATCTATGAGGATCCATCAGGCCAGGTTTTGAACTGGCTCAAGCCCGAAGAATTGACGGCCCTTTGCGTGGTAAAAGGAACCCTTACTGACGAAGAACGAAAAGTCATGGAGGACCACGTAGTGGTCACCGGTCGTATGCTTGACAAAATGCCGTTTACTGCTAAACTCAAAGATGTTCCATATTTTGCGGCGATCCATCATGAACATCTGGATGGCAAAGGCTACCCCAACCATTTGCTTGAAGACGATATCCCGGTGGAGGGACGAATACTTGCTCTGGTCGATGTTTTTGATGCTCTAACCGCCGACGATCGTCCATACAAGAAGGCGATGCCGCTGGAACAGGCTCTTAAAATCCTGGGCTTTATGGTGAAAGACCATGAACTGGATGGAGATTTACTGGAGATATTCATTAAGCATCAAATCTGGGACAAGATCTAATAAATCCTATGATTATGTGAATACACGACAATACATTTCGGATCAACTCGCCTAAATGACAGCATATCAGGAGGATCAGTTCAATGAAAACCAGTCAAAGTGTTTTTACGTCCAATAACGGCTGGCAGCCTGGACTTACTATGCTCTCTGCCATGAATCCCGCCTTGCTTCTGGTGTTCGGATCACGTTCACTCTTGCAGGAATTCGATTTCACCAGCGATCTGCGGAAAGTCTTCCCGTCTGCTCACATCATGGGCTGCTCTACTGCGGGCCAGATCGCCGGCACCTTTATTTATGATGATTCCCTGGTATTGACCGCCATCGAGTTTGAACACACCTCGATTAAAGGACGACACAAGCTGATCAATTCGGCCAGTGACAGTTTTGAAACCGGGCGCAGTCTGGCCACCGACCTGATGACTGATGATCTGGTCCACCTCCTGGTCCTCTCCGACGGACTAAAGGTAAACGGCAGTGAACTGGTCCGGGGCCTGACCAGCGTGCTTCCTCCGGAGGTATCCATTACCGGCGGACTGGCTGGAGATAATGATGCATTTCAGGATACCCTGACCTTCTGGGACAGCCTGCCCTTAAAAGACAATGTGGCGGTTTTAGGATTCTACGGCAAACATCTTCGGGTAGGCTACGGTTCCCGGGGCGGCTGGGATCCCTTCGGACCGGAGCGCATAATCACCCGCGCTGACGGCAATATCCTCTACGAAATGGACGGGCGTTCCGCCCTGCAGCTTTACAAGACCTATCTGGGCGAACATGCCCAGGGCCTGCCGGCCACCGGGCTGCTTTTCCCGCTCAGCATAAGAAACCAGGATAACGGCCCAGCCCTGGTACGGACAATTTTGGGAGTAAACGAAGAAGAGGAGAGCCTCACCTTTGCCGGAGACCTTCCCCTGGGCAGTCTCGCCCGCCTAATGAAAGCCAACATCGATCGTTTGATCGATGGAGCCATCTCTGCGGCTGAAGCCAGCCGCTCCACCTATCTTCACTCGTCACCGGTCCTGGCCATCCTTATATCCTGCGTGGGACGTCGCCTGGTTCTGAAACAGCGCAGCGAAGAAGAAGTGGAAGGGGTAAGTGAAGTAATGGCAGCCTCTACAATGCTGGCAGGTTTCTATTCCTATGGCGAGATATGCCCGTCGGTGTCCGACGGAAAACCAGACCTGCACAATCAGACCATGACTATTACAACATTCTATGAGGTATAAGAATGACACCGGTACATAATCTGCTCAAACGCCAATTCAAGAGATATTTGGCTGACGCGGTCATTCCCGGCGAATGGTCCGATTTTGTCAATGCTGTGAACAGCGCCTATTGGGAGTTTGATTCTGACCGAGGTATGTTGGAACGAGCTCTGGAGCTCAGCTCGCAGGAGCTTCTCCAGGCCAATTCGGAGATGCGCGCGGTTCTGCAGACCTTCCCCGACCTCCTGCTCTGGGTGGGCGCTGATGGCATCGTTCACCAGTACAAAACAGGGCAGATAGCTGATCTGAACATCGATATAAAAGCTCTGCCCGGCCGCAGCATATATGATTGCGGATTTCCAGGTATAGGTAATGATTTCCGGGAAGCTATCCAAACCGTCCATACCACCCACGAACCCCATAATATTGAATTTCCCCTGGATATCACCGGAGAGAACCGCTCTTACGAAGCCAGGCTGCTTCCCGTTCTGCAGGACCTGGTATTGATCATCATCCGCGATATCACTGAACGTAAACACCTGGTGGAACAATTGCGATATTTAAGCACCAACGATGCTCTGACCAGTTTGTATAACCGTACGCGCTTTAATAATGAAATACGTATTTTAGATGATCTACCCTTTCAAGCTACCGGATTCATTCTATCTGATGTTGATGGCCTCAAATTTGTCAATGACACACTCGGTCACCAGTCAGGAGACCGGCTCCTGATAAATATCGCCAACATCCTTAAACTGACTGTCCCGGACTGTAATCTGCTGGCTCGCATCGGCGGAGATGAGTTTGCAATTATTTACCATTCCTGCAGTCGCGAAGGCTTGGAAGCAATTTGCGAAAGGATCCGGCAACAGATCGTTATATATAATGACAACAATGTCAGTCTTCCCCTCAGCGTCTCTATCGGTTTTGCCCTGCGCGGGGAAGAACACCTGAGTATTATGGATCTGTTCAAAGATGCCGATAACAACATGTATCGAGAAAAACTCCATCACCGGCAGAGTATCAGGAACAATACCATAAAAATAATGGCTAAGGCCCTGGGCGAAAGGGACTTCATCACTCAGGGTCATGGCCTGCGCATGCAAAAGCTGGTGGTAATGTTGGGCAATTCATTAGGATTGCCTAAACAGAAATTGGGAGACCTCATTCTGTTGGCTCAATTTCATGATATCGGTAAGGTCGGCATACCGGATCATATACTTTTCAAGTCAGGTAATTTAAATGCGGCGGAAAGAAATGAAATGTGCCGACATCCGGAAGTCGGTTTTCGTATTGCTGAGTCGTCCAGTGACCTGTTGCCCATTTCGCAGTGGATCCTCAAACACCATGAATGGTGGAACGGCACCGGCTATCCCCTCGGCCTGCAAGGTGAACAGATACCTCTGGAATGCCGCATTCTGGCCCTGGCTGATGCCTATGACGCCATGACCAGCAATCGGCCTTATCGTCAGGCTATGACCCCGGAGGAGGCCATACAGGAAATACAGCAGGGGGCTGGCACCCAGTTCGATCCTTACCTGGTGCCGATATTTGTCAGGCAACTGCAGAATATGAAATAGATTTCTATTATATTCAAGAGCACAATGGGGCTTTATGATTAACCATAAAGCCCCCATTGTTATTAATTGACCACTAATGTAAATGTGTTGCTGTTGGTTGTACCCAAGCTGTCAGTTACTGTGACCAGAAAACTCGAGGTAATGGCTTCGGCAGGTGTGCCGCTTAACACTCCCCCACTGCTGATACTCATTCCATTGGGTATATTACCGCTGGCAACCGCAAAGGAATATGGCGCTTTGCCTCCGGAAGCGGTAAAAGCAAAGTCCGTATATACCGTTCCAACTATCGCGTTGGCTGGGTTTGTGGGGTTTATTACTAATGGCAGCACAAGTGCATTTACTGCCAATGCAAATGCCTGAGTCCCGCTGCCAGAACCATCACTGGCTGACACGATAAAACTATATGAACCGGCGGAACCAGCAGCCGGAGTACCCGTTAATACTCCTTCGCTGGTCAAACTCATGCCGTAGGGTATTGAGCCGGTATAAGAAAATGTATAGCTGGAGCCTCTGCCTCCAACAGCAGTAAAGCTATAGCTATATCCCTCACCTTCTGTGGCATTGGCCAAAACAGCACTGTTAATAACAATCCCCGGTGCAACCGAAATGGAATAATTCTCGCTTACATTAAAAGAATTAGCATCGGTTGCTCTGAGGGTGAAATTATAGGCTCCGCTTGCGGTGGGAGTTCCGCTCAATACCCCGGCAGTACTGATACTCATACCATCCGGCAAGCTCCCGGCGGTTACGGCAAAAGTACAGGGTTGCGTACCTCCGGTAACCACAAAAGTATGACCTGCAAAAGCAGTATTCTGATTGGCCTCCAGCGGCGAGGGGGTCTCAAGAGCCAAATCATCATTGTTGATAGTTACCGTAGCCGTCCCGCTGCTGCCATTAACACCACTCAGGACAACCGAAAAAGTTTCGGCACTTTCTATATCGATGTCGTTATTAATGGTGATAGTAATCGGTTGAGCTGCTATGCTCCCATTAGCCCAGCTCAGAGTTCCCGTTTTGCTGACATAATCGCTGCTGGCAGTAGCGCTCCCGTTGACCGTACTGTAGTTCACACTTACTGTTCCGTTACTTCCTCCGGTTCGAGCTACCATAAGCGTTGCCGTTCCAGCATTCTCATTGACCGACAGGCTAGTAGACGAGAAGCCCAGGGTCCCCGTTGACTGATCATCATCATTGATAGTAACCGTTGTGGTATTGATTGAACTTAGCGTGCCTCCGCTGACACTGCTCAACACCACATTAAAAGTTTCACTGCCTTCAGAAATACTGTCATTGATTATAGGAATATTTATGGTTTGCGAGTTGGAGTACCCGTTTTGCCAGTATAAAGTGCCGGAAACTGCTGTATAGTCACTACCCGCCATCGCAGTGCCGTTTAATATTGAATAGAATACGCTGGCCGCACCGCTGGTCCCTGAGGTTCGGGTCACGTTCAGGGATGCATAGCCGCCAGACACATTCTCATAAACCGATGTGGTGGACGCATACATCGCTATCACCCCAACCACCGAAGTACTTTGCGTAGTAAAGGACAAGCTGCTGACCCAGGTTTGCAAGTTATAAGCCTCATCTTCGGCTACCATGTAGAGAACATATGGAGTAGAAGCAGCAAGATAGCTGATGGTTTCAGTAGTTTGCGTATCTGCATAAAGATCAATGCTCCCCCGATAGTAACTATAGACTGTGGAACCGCTGGCATTGGTTCCAGACTTAATCTGAGAGGGTGTCGGGGCAGATGAACTATAAGGCAGTAATACATAATAGGCAGTTCCTTTTTCGTCAGCCTTTACCTGGAACTGCAGCGTGGTCGCTGTCACTTGGTATGTCTTCGGATATCCGGAGGATATTTCCGGCGGGTCGGTATCATTTGACGACATATATACGTCCACCAGAGTTGGGGTGGATTGCAGGTCACCGTAAGAATTCTCGGCAACTACATATATATCGTAATAAGTCTCTATGCTAAGACCGCTGATCCTGGCGGAGGACTGGGTGTTGGCCGTTAATGATACCGAGCCCTGGCGAGAGGAGGATTGCGAGGATCCGTTGGCATTTTCACCGGCCTTTACCTGAACGCTGGTCGGAGCGGAAGCCCCGTTCGACAGCACGACATAATAGGCACGCCCGGAGATATTGGTCATTACCAGCAAATCAAAATAAGTCTTATTGACACCGGAAGTTTTGGGATAGCCCGAGGAAAATGATGGTATACTGCCGCTAGAACTACTGGATCCGGACACCGTCTTGCCGCCCACACTGGCAGTATAACTCCTGGCAACGGTAGTATTAGCAGGGGTTTGCGCTATATATACTCCGGATGTATTGATATAGGCATTGGTTATGCTGCCACTGCCGGTTACAGAAGCGGCTGAATCCATCGTAAGAGTCGTTATACGCGACCCTGAAGCCAAAGCTATGTCCGCCGAAGCTGATACGTCAACACTGTCGAAACTCCCGATCAGCTTAATATCCGGGCTGTTGCTGGTAGAGGATATAACTATCTTCTGAAAACCATTACCAATCAGGTCGCTCTCCTCCAGGCTGGCTCCCGATTTGACGCTCACACGACTAATACTGGTTGAACCGCAGGCCAGCAATCTAACTGCATCCTTATTTACGGTAAGATCATATACTGTACAGTTTTCCAAAACTACAGAATTGGGCCCGCCCCCTTCTACCGTTACGGTCCCCTGTACAGTAACGTTCTTCAGGGTAACACTGCCGCTGCCAACCGAACTGGCAATAAGCAGATCTTTGGAAATCTGGAGGTTGCGTAAGATAACACCACTCGCTGTGATATTAACGGTACCGCTAATACTCTCTTTACCGGATGCCGGCCCATAGGTTCCAGCCTGGTTATAGATCTCTCCTGATTTGACTGGAGTAACGGGGGTTACGGGGGTTACGGTTTCAGTCGGAGTAGTCACCCCCGGTCGGACACCAAAGACCGCTCGCATGACCACGGCAGCTTCCGCCCGCTTGATGAGACTATTGGGGCGAAAACTGTTATCCGGGTATCCCGCCATATAACCCCGGGAAACCACTGCTGCTACCGCATCCCGGCTCCAACTGCCAATGGATTTCTGGTCACTGTACTTGTTAACAATAGCCTGCTGTCCTCCGCTGTTGATAGCCAGGATCCTGGCTATCATGCAGGCAGCTTCCTGTCTGGTGATACCCTTCTGCGGGCGTATAGTGCCATCCGAATAGCCGGATATATAACCCGCCGCCAGCGCCTTTCCGATATCCGCAGCATACCAGTCACCGGATTTTACATCAGAAAAGCTAATGGGACTGGCAAAACTTAATTTAAAGGTACGATTGATCATAGCTATGTATTCGGCCCGGGTAACGTTGCGATCCGGTCGAAAGGTATTATCACTATAACCGGCAATGATCCCCTGCCCAGAGACGAATTCGATGTCGTCTTTAGCCCAATGACTACTAATATCCTTATAGGATGCGGCCTTAGCCGGCGGAGTCAGAGCGCCCCCGATCACGCTCATAAGTAAAAAGAGTACCAGCAGGCTGTTCAACCTTCTGGATCTATGCATATATTCCCACCTCACATACTTATCCGACATCAGCTATCGATATTAATGATTTGCTGCCTTCTGGAATTACCACCTCCGAAACCACTAATTTTCGAAACTATATACTTCCGTTCCTTAAGTTTCTTTAAGGATACAACTTTTTACATCTGTCGAAAAGATTTGCTATCCTTAATACGAAAAAAAGTCCGACCGCTTACCAGTCGGTAAACAGTCAGACTTGGTTTTCCACTCAAAAAAAACAAGATGGATAATAATTGCCTAGTCCTGCAATTATTTATTAAAACACCAGCAAATTATCGAATTAACGCCTATTCCCACTCAATAGTACCCGGAGGCTTCGATGTTATATCATAGGCCACTCGGTTGATGCCCTTAACTTCATTGACGATACGCCGGCTCATGATATCCAGCAGATCATAGGGGAGTCTCGCCCATTCCGCGGTCATGGCATCTTCGCTTACCACCGCGCGGATGATCACCGGATAGGCGTAGGTACGGGCATCGCCCATGACTCCGACACTGCGCACCGGCGGTAGTACGGCAAAGGCCTGCCACATCTCGCGGTCGAGACCAGCTCGCTTGATCTCCTCCTGGACGATGGCATCGGCTTCACGGAGCAGGGCCAGTTTCTCAGTCGTTACTTCCTCCAAAACCCTCACACCCAGACCAGGACCGGGGAAGGGCTGGCGCCAGATCAATCCGGCATCAAGGCCCATCTTCTCGCCGATCAGGCGCACCTCGTCCTTGAATAGCAGGCGCAGCGGTTCCAACAGAGCAAAGTCCATATCCTCCGGCAGACCGCCGACATTATGATGACTTTTTATGGTATGAGCGGTACTGGTACCGCTCTCAATGACATCGGGATAAATGGTACCCTGGACCAAATAATCGATCTCCCCCAGCTTGGCCTTTTCTTCCTCAAACACCCGGATAAACTCTTCACCGATGATCTTGCGCTTGGCCTCCGGGTCGATCACTCCGGTCAGACGGTCCAGGAAGCGTTGCGCAGCGTCGGCGAATACCAGGTTCATCTTCATCTTCTCCTGGAAGGTCCGGATGACCTGCTCCGACTCGCCCTTACGCATCAGACCGTTGTCCACATAGACACAGACCAGTTGGTCGCCCACTGCCCTGTGAACCAGGGCTGCCGCAACTGAAGAATCTACGCCACCGGAGAGCGCGCAGAGAACCTTCTTGCTCCCCACCCGTTCTTTTATATCGGCAACGCTTTCACTGATAAAGTCGGCGAGATCCCAGTCGGCTTTAAGACCCGCCACCTTAAACAGGAAATTGGCGAGGATCTCCATACCACGAATGGTATGCCTGACCTCGGGGTGGAACTGAACACCATACATTTTTTGGCTTGGATTACTCATAGCAGCAACGGGACAGCTGTCAGTAGAGGCGTTTATGGCAAATCCCTCCGGCAATACCCGTACTGAGTCGCCGTGGCTCATCCACACCTGCATTTCCTCCTCCAGTCCGTCATAGAGCAGATCACTACCCGTAGGCTTGAGGAAGGAACGCCCGTATTCGCGCATAGAGGCGCAGGCTTCCACCTTGCCGCCCAGCATCTGGGCCATTACGTGCATGCCGTAGCAGATGCCCAGCACCGGGATACCCAGTTTAAATATCCTTTCGTCACAGGCCGGTGCTCCCGATTCATGGATACTATTGGGACCACCGGTAAGAATAATAGCACCCGGCTTCTTGTCCACCACTTCTTCATAACTAATGTCAAACGGCACCATCTCGCTGTACACGGAGAGTTCCCTTACTCTCCGGGCAATCAGCTGGTTGTATTGTCCACCAAAATCCAGTACCAGGACCAATTCTTTAGTCATCCCTATACTCCTACTTCTCATATACTGCGGGTTTTAAGATGCAAACTGCCGGATAGTGCCGGTATTGTTCGGCATAGTCCAGCCCGTATCCGACCACAAACTTATCCGGAATGGAGAAACCTACGTAATCCGGGAAGATCTCGGCCTTGCGCCGGGATGGTTTGTCCAACAGGCAAGCTATCCGAATACTCTTGGGATTACGGGTCTTCAGGTTCTCATAAATAAATTTGAGGGTGAGACCCGTGTCGATGATATCTTCCACAATCAAGACATCACGGCCTTTGATCGAGTATTCCAGGTCCTTTTCTATGCGCACCTCGCCTGAAGACGAGGTGGAAAGACCATAGCTGGACACATCCATAAAATCTATTTCCATCGGCACATCGATCTCACGAATCAAATCGGCCATAAAAACGAAAGCACCCTTTAGAATGCCCACCACCAACAGCTCATGACCGCGATAATCCCCGCTGATTTGACGTCCTATCTCGGCAACCTTTTCCTGGATCTGATCGCGATTATAAAGTACTTCGACCTGTAGTAAATCCAACTCTTATCCCTCCCATTAGGATTATAACAACAACTTGGGTCCTGTGCAATTACCGGCGAAATCCGCAACGTATATCTAATGATCAAGAAAACAGGGGCTCTCGGCCCCTGTTTACTCCAGTTATTTCTTTTTTGTATCGGGAGGTTTGATATCCATAGGCTTACTAAAATCCTTTAAAGTGGTCTCTATATATAGCCTGGTCTTGCCCGTCTTTTTATTGGTGGCAGATAACACCCCTTTACGGATTAAGCTCTTGTTGTAGTCAATCCATAAGCGGTATTCGAAATCCATCCAACGGGTCTCCAGGAGTTGACTCTCCACGCTTGGGCTGCACTCGACAACCAGGCATTCCGCGCCATCTATCTTTTCGAAGCCCTGCTTCTCGACTTGGCCAACATCCCTAAACCGAAAATTTGATAAGGGATTCAATTCTGAAATCAACAACTCCTCGGCCTGACTGGTACCGCTGTCTATCTCCAGCCAGTGTTTGGAAAAGGTATCATAGTTGTAGATGGTGCGGTCGATATAGTAGATATCTACCGGTGTGTTTACCATCTCCCCCTTTATATGTGTATTTCCATGGTCCTTCTCGCCGACTACTCTGCTTATCACCTCCTTCCGGCCATCCACCGTGAACCCTGAAGACAGCGTATAACGAAAGCTTTTTACCGCGGCCATATTTCGGCCCGCTTTCGTCAGCTCTGCCTGGGGATCAAGCTTGGATTTTATGTAATAATCCTTGATCATATCTGCTGAGTATAGCAAGGTGCCAGCGATGGCTAGAACAATCACCAGAATCAGCCAACGAGTCTTGTTGATAGAACTCACCCCTTATCAAGTGTTGGAAGTAATACATCATATTAAGCACCTGCGTGATATAGTACACCTGCGGCCATGGCATATTTTGTCAGGTTAATATTGTATACTTGTATACTACACACTTAATGCTTTACGCAATTATATTGTATTTGGTATAATTCACGGGAAATTATATAAGGCAAAGGAGGCTTATATAAGTTGTTTAAAACCTACGATGAAGTAACTACCTACTGCAAAGAACACGGTATCCTAATGATCGATTTCAAAATGATCGATCTGTTGGGTAGATGGCGTCACCTCGGAATACCGGTGGGCAGATTCAAGCCCGATACCCTGGTTTCCGGCATCGGTTTCGACGGTTCGAACTACGGTTTCGCTCCGGTTGAAAAGAGTGACATGGTATTCATCCCCGATATCACCACTGCTGTTAAGGACCCCTTTACCGAGGTCCCCACGCTCAGCATGATCGGTGATGTTTTTGTTATTGCCCAACCCAACAACTATCGCTTCGACCAGGACCCGCGTTCCATCGCCGTTAAGGCGGAAGAGTACATGAAATCGACCGGCATCGCTGACGAAATGCGGATCGGACCCGAATACGAATTCTACGTATTCGACCATGTGTGCTATGAATCCCACTCGCACAGTATGGGCTTCAAGATCGACACCGAGCAGGCCATCTGGAACAGCGGTGACAACGAGTGTCAGAACCTGGGTTTCAAAATTCCCCTGCACGGCGGCTATCATATTGCTCCTCCCCAGGATGTCCTCTATGATCTGCGCTCCCGCATGTGCGTTCTGATGGAAGAGAACGACATTCCGGTCAAGTACCATCACCACGAAGTAGGAGGTCCGGGACAGGTGGAGATCGAGGTCGAGTTCGGCGGTATGCGTGAGATGGCTGACAAGACTATGTTGGCCAAGTATCTCATTAAGAACCTGGCTTTCCAGGAGGGCAAAACAGCCACCTTCATGCCGAAACCTCTATTCGGTGAAGCTGGCAACGGGTTGCACGTACATATGCACCTGTTCAAGAATAGCAAGCCCCTGTTCTTTGATGAGAAAGGCTATTCCGGTCTGTCCAAGAAAGCCCTCTATTTTATCGGCGGGCTGTTGAAACATGCTCCAGCCGTGCTGGCCTTCACCAACCCCAGCACCAATTCCTACAAGCGTCTGGTTCCCGGGTACGAGGCACCGGTTAGCGTATGTTTCGCCACTGCCAATCGCAGTGCGGTCATTCGGGTCCCGGCCTATGCCAAGAGCCCCATGGCCAAACGCTTTGAATTCCGTTCCGCTGACGCGACCTGCAATCCCTATCTGGGTTTCTCTGCCATCCTGATGGCCGGCCTGGACGGAATCAAGAACAAGATCGATCCAACCGCAGAAGGTTTTGGTCCCTATGACGTAAACCTGTACAAACTGAGTCCGGAAGAACAGGCCAAGATCAAAGGCCTGCCCACTTCACTGGATGAGGCCCTGGATGCGCTGGAGGCCGACCATGACTTCCTGCTGACCGGCGATGTATTCCCCAAACGCCTGATCGAGATCTGGATCGAGACCAAGCGCAAGGAATCCCGCAAGATCAATGATCTGCCCCATCCTATGGAATTTGAGATGTACTACGATCTATAGGCATTAGAACTTATTATTAGCTGATCAGCCCTTGACTCCGCCAGTACGCGGGGCCAAGGGCTTTGTTTTCCTATCATATTAGCTTCATATTAGCTTCAGATAATTCTGCTTGACAGCAACATAACAGAACACTACCATAGAACCATCCGGTCAAATTCAGAACTACTCAGTCAGGCGGTGGTCTTATTTCCCGCAAAGAACAGGAACGTGAATTCAAGCGCGATCTGATCGCCCGGTCAGCCCGGGAATTATTCCAGGCCAAGAGCTACGAGGAAGTTACCGTACAGGATATTGCTTCCGCCGCAGAGTTCGGCAAGGGTACTATCTATCAATATTTTTCGAGCAAAGAAGAAATCTTGTACTACCTAATTATCCAGGCTATTGAGAAAGCCAACGATAATCTACGAAATGTAATTGCCCAACAGACTGATGCCTACAAAGCTCTCAATGTCTATATTTCTCAACAATATGATTATTATATTACCGTCAATCGTCTTTTCCTTTCTTATTTGCGCCTCGCGCTTGAGGGAACGCTGAAAGCGGAATGGATAGATGTAACCAACACCCTGCGTGAACGCAGGCAGGAATACGTTGCCGGTATCATATCCCGCGGACAGGCGGAAAGCATCTTTATTGAGGCGGACAGCATGCAGCTAGCCAGGGCCTTGCGCAACGTTATACGTGGTTTTACTATGGAGCAACTGGAATCACAGAGGAAAGAACCCAGGCATACCAACGATATAGAGCTGATCAAGGCTGTCATATTTGCTGGGATCCTGCGCAAGAATGATTCATGATATTTTTATTAACTAGTGATCCATGGATATGCTTTATTTATTGAAGAGGGGGATCGGGGAATGAGTGAACTAGAACCCAATAAACAGGAAGAAACAACCGCCGAGCCTGAAAACAAGCGCAAACGGATGGGCTTGATCATTCTGGCCGTCATAGCAGTGATAGCCATAGGAGTTACCTGGCAATGGAATCAGGTCCTGCGCACTTCCATCAAAACGGATAATGCCAAAGTAGTCGGAGACATAGTCGACATCAGCCCCAAGGTCGGCGGACGCTTGGATGTCATTCTGGTAAAGGAACAGCAACAGGTGAAAAAAGGACAGGTGCTGGCGCGTCTGGATGCAGAACCACTGAAAATCTCATTGGCCCAGGCCGAGGGTACCCTGGCTCAGTGCCAGGCCAACTATGATAAACTGCCGGATGATCTTAAAGCAGCGGTGGCGGCAGTCAATAAAGCCCGGGAAGGGGTATCTGCCGAAGAGAGCAAGGTTAAATACAACCAGATCTCACTGGATGATGCCAACCGGGTGCTGGCAGAAAACCAGAAGCTTTTCGAAGCCGGAGCCCTGTCCCAGGAAGCACTTGATTCCACAAAATCCAAAGTGGAGAATGCCAAAGCTCTGCTGGAGGCCGAAAAGGCTAACCTCCGTGTCGCACAAGCGGCAGTGGATGATGCGGCAGCCAAGAACGAAGCGGCCAACAATACCTCGGCGGCTCTCTATCTGGCGCAATTAAAACAGGCTCAGGCTACCGTTGATAACGCTCGCTATAACCTCAATAACAGTGAGATCAAGGCCCCCGGTGACGGAATAGTGCTGCGGGTAGTGGTCCAGGCGGGTGAGAATGTGACGTCCAGCCAGACCATTATCAGCATTTGCGATCTGGGCGAAACCTGGATTAATGCCAATATTGAAGAAAAGAAGATAGCCCGGATCAAAATCGGGCAGAAGGTTGATATACGGATCGACAGCTACCCGGGTGAGGTTATACCCGGCCAGGTGGAAGCCATCGGCAATGCAGCCCAATCGGTGTTTGCCTTAATCTCCTCGGAGAGCACCTCCGGCAACTATACCAAGGTCACCCAGCGTTTGTCTATCAAGATCAAGCCCCTGGACCGCAAGCTGGTATTGAAACCAGGCATGTCGACCCAAGTAAAGATTTATACCCCTAAATAGAGAATGATTATTCTTTGGCTTGTCCGTGATATACAGGAAGGGTTGCCATTATGACAGATAATAATGTTGAAGTCAATCCAGACGAGATACCTTGGGCTCTTATAGTAGTTATAATTATCGGCACCTTCATGGCGGTACTCAACGGCAGTATCGTAAATGTAGCCCTGCCAAAAATCATGTCCCTGTTTAACGCTACTACCGATTCTATTCAGTGGGTCTTAACCTGTTACATCATGGCTCTGGGTGTAGTCATGCCGGTCTCCGGGTATCTGGCAGATAGATTCGGTTATAAACGCATATATTTTTTGGCTTTGGCCTTATTTACAGCAGGATCCGCCCTATGCGGCCTGGCCTGGAATATCAACAGCCTGATCGCCGCTCGGATAATACAGGCGATAGGCGGCGGCATTATGCAGCCTTTAGGTATGGCTTATGCCATGCGAGTGGTGCCCCGGCACCGGATGGGTGTAGTAATGGGAGTTTGGGGCATAGCTGCCATGGCCGCTCCTGCTATCGGCCCTACCCTGGGTGGTTATCTGGTCGAGTATGTCAATTGGCGTTTGATTTTCTTTATAAATGTCCCGGTGGGAGTTTTTAATCTCTGGCTCGCCACGGTTTTGCTCAGGGAGACGCCATTGATAAAAGGCAAGAATTTTGACTACTTGGGGTTGATCTCATCAACTATCGGCCTGTTCTGCCTGCTCCTGGCTATAAGTCAGGGTAACAAACATGGCTGGTCATCACCATATATAGTTTCGTTACTCACCGTAGGAGTTATAACTCTCTGTTTCTATGTCTACAACGAGCTGACTCATCCCGAACCGTTACTGGAACTGCGCCTTTTCAAGAACTACCTTTATACTATTTCCACCCTCATCGGCATGGCCCTGAATGTAGGTATGTTTGGGGCAATGTTTCTTCTGCCTCTGCTCCTGCAGAGCGTACTGGGGCTGACCGCGATGAAGACCGGAGTACTGCTCCTGCCTTCCGCTCTCGCTACCGCCTTAATGATGCCGGTGGCAGGTAAGATATATGACAAATACGGCGCGAGGATCATCGTACCGGTTGGCCTGTTGGTGGTCAGCATAACTTCCTATATGATGTGCACTTTTAATGATTTGACTCCTTATTCGGTGATGATATTCTGGCTGGTCTTGCGCGGCATGGGTATGGGACTTTCTATGATGACGGTCACCACGGTAGGAGTGATCACTATTCCCTTACATCTGTTGAGTCGGGCTTCTGCCTTACGCAATGTCATTCTGCAGGTAGCCGCTTCCCTGGGCATCGCTATGTTTACGCTGGTCATGCAGAACCGGCAAATCTTTCATTATGCCAATCTGATGAACTCTGCCAACCTTTCTGCTTCCGAGGGCCTCTCGCTGCAAGCGGCTATGCGACAAATGGCGATAGCGCAAAACTGGGATTCCACCACTACCAGTGTGTATATCGCCAGTGCGATTGCCAAGCGAGCCGCTTCTCTTTCCGCGATTCAAGCCATTGACGACTGCTTCCTGATTGCGGCAGCAGTATGTCTGGTAGCTACTATTTTCAGTCTCTTCCTGCGCAATCCCCGTCTCAATGTGCCCCAGAAGCATCCTGAACCCCAATTGAAAATCGGGGATATTCCTGATGCGGTTGCTAAGGAAGTTTGATAGCACCCTTCTTATTCGTATTCTTCCAATGCCATCTCGACCAGAACCAATTCTCCATCTGGATTCTGCACCAATTTCTGAATCCTGCCCTCAGCTTCCTTAAGCAACTGCTGACAGTAAACCGACAACTCCATGCCGCTCTGGAACAAGCGCAGTGATTGCTCCAGTTCCAACTCTCCTGATTCCAGCATGGCCAGAATATCTTCCAGCTGCCTTAGGGTCTCCTCAAAACTCATGCCTTCTATGCCGACCCCTCCTTACTCTCCACCCGGACCCGCAATCGTCCCTCGTGCAGGGAAACATCCAGCAGGTCTCCAGGTTCGACCTGGTCTTGATTAAGGATTACCCTGCCGTCCTTGGTGGCAATGGCGTAACCTCGGCTCAAGACATTTAGCGGGCTTAGTATATCCAGGGCAGTAACGGCCAGGGCCAGTTGCTGCTCCCGGTTCTTCATGCCCCTGGCCATGGCCTGCTGCAGGTCTTTGACCAGAAGCGCCAACTGTTTTTGCCGGGCTTCTATCATTATTCCAGGCTGGCTCCATATCTTCCGCATCATGATCCGGTCCAGCCGTTCATTGTAGTGATCAATTTTCTTCTGTAAAGCGCGCTGCATCCTCAGTTGGCAAGCCTGCAGAGCACTGTTGATTGTCTCCGCATCGGGTACTGCCATCTGAGCTGCCTGAGTGGGGGTAGCTGCCCTTATATCAGCCACCAGATCGGCCAGGGTAAAGTCCACCTCATGCCCTACCGCCGAAATTACCGGTATATGCGATTCAAAGATAGCCTTGACCACATTCTCACTGTTGAAGGCCATCAAATCCTCCAGTGAACCGCCGCCCCGGCCAACGATTATCAGGTCGACATAGTTCTGACGATTCAGCAGCTCGATCCCCCGAGCCAATTCTTGCGGCGCTTCCATCCCCTGGACCGAACTGTGCACCAGCACAACATTGACCCGGGCATGGCGTTGCCGCACCACCTTGAGAATATCCCGCAGGGCAGCCCCATCCTGGGAAGTAACTATACCCAGGCGATTAACCAGCCGAGGCAAAGACTTCTTGTGTTCCGGTTCAAAATAACCCAGGGCTTGCAGTTTGGCCTTGGTTTTCTCCATCTGCAGGTAGAGACCACCAGCTCCAAAGGGAATCATTTCGTCAGCATACAACTGGTATTTGCCCTGACGGAGGAATACTGAGACAGCGCCTCTGAGCAGGACCTCCATGCCGTCTTCCGGCTTGAAGTCCAGCAGCCGGGCTCTGCTTTTGAACATCACACAGCTTACGGAGCTGTCAGTATCCTTAAGATTAAAGTACATATGGCCGGATTGCTGGTAGAGTTTGAAACCGGATATCTCACCCTTCAGCCAGAAATTGCGCAGAAAAAGGTCGCCCTCCAGCAACCCTCCTATATAATTATTCAGTTCATTGACAGTAATAAATTCCTGCATCATTAATTCCCATTACGCGCCGCCAGGCACAAGTTGTTCATTAGCATCGCTATCAGTAAGGGGCCCAGCCCTCCCGGCACCGGCAGCAGCCAGCCAGCATTATCCTTCACGGAATCACGGTCAACATTACCCAGGGTACGGCCATCCTCCCAATAAAACCCCGCATCGATCAAAAGCACTTTCCCCGCCAAGTGTTCTCCTTTAACAATCTCGGGCCGACCTTTCTCGATCACCAGAGCATCAGCCCCCCCAACCAGGGAAGGTCGATATTCCGGTTCCAGCCGCACCCGGCAGCCAGCCTGCATCAGCATAGTGGCCAACGGAGTGACCACATCGAAGGAATCTCCCAGTAATACTATTTCTTTACCCTTAAGACTGGCAAAAACCCGTCTGATCACGTACAGGACACCCAAAGCCGCACAACTGGTAAAGTACTGGCTGTCGGTGGAGAGCAGCCCCCGGTTGGCCGGAGTAAAACCGTCAACATCCTTTTCCGGGCTGATAGCTGATAATATTTCCTCCACCGATGACTGCAAACCTTCCGGCAAGGGCAACTGCAGCAGTATGCCGTCAACCGTGCCATTACCGTTCAACTCAGTTATAATGTTGATCAGTTTATCCTTGGCGATATCCACCGGGGTTACAATCTGTCGGCATACCCCCCCGATCTCCTTAACCGCCTTTTCTTTCAAGCTCACATATACCAGGCTCTCTTGATCGTCGCCTACCAGGATGATAGCCAGCACCGGACGCTGTCCATCCCGGGCATTGTCCTCCAGCAGGCTCTGCTTGATGGCCCTGGCCAACTCGTTTCCTCTGATTATTTCCATGGGAATTACTCGCCCTCACTGGTCTGCCACATAAAGGCATCAACCGTATTCTTCAATAAGTAAGCCACGGTAACGGCACCTACCCCGCCGGGGACTGGCGTTATAAAACCCGCCTGCTGTTTAGCTGATTCAAAATCAACATCGCCCACGATATGGTCATCCACTGCCGTTATGCCAGCATCGATAACGATGGCGCCGGGACGAATCCATTCTCCCTTAATCAGCCCAGGTTTGCCGGCAGCCACCACTAAGATCTCGGCTCTTCTCGCATGTTCTTCCAGCTTGCCGCGCTGGTCGGTAGCCAGATGGCAGATGGTAACGGTGGCTTCCTCCTGCAAGAGCATAATCGCACAGGGCTTACCCACAATATCACTGTGCCCGATCACGACGGCTTCTTTGCCCCGGATATCCACTCCGGTCGATTTGATCATGGTTACAATGGCCTGAGCGGTGCAGGGCATCAACCCCGGAACCCCCAAAAACAGGCGCCCCAGGTTATAGGGAGTGACCCCCTCTACATCCTTACGGGTATCAATCATCCACTGCACCTGTTTGGTATCCAGATGCGGTGGCAGCGGCACATGCAGTATCAATCCATTGATGAGCGGGTCGCGGTTTATATTGCTCATTACACTCAGTAAACGTCTCTGGGAGGTGCCTTCCGATAATTGTATCGTTTCATATTCGATGCCCACCCGTTCCGCCATCCGACGCTGGGAACCGAGATATACTCGTGAAGCGGCGTCTTCTCCCACTTCCAACGTCATCAGCAGGGGTGTGATATTTCTTTCGTGCAGTTCCGTTACTTTTTCCTTTACTCCCTTTAGAACTTCATCCGCGATCTTCTTCCCATAGAGTACCTTAGCCTCTCCCACAACAAACCCTCCGTACGTTTAATTAACCACAGACTAGCACAGATTTTTCTGTGTAAATAATAAATAGTCATGTGGTCTATATTCAATAGAATTTGCTTTAATAATGAACAATTTCACATATTCAATTATACTAATTATTTTTTATTTATTACATATTCATCAGAGAGCATCCTTGACTCGCGCTATGCTTTAATACTGATCATTCTCTGCGTTAATCATAAAAGATCTGCGTAATCTGCGTCTATTCGCATCTCACGCCCCTTGTGCAGATCGGCGGCGAGCATGGCTACGCCTACGGCGTTGTCGCTGGCGAGATTTGGTTCGGCAAAATAAAGCTTTATCCCCAATGACGGGTGTTCCAGTCTCTGTTGCAGCCTTTCCCGGATCAGGCGGTTGGCCATTACTCCACCCGCCAGCAGTATATCCCGTATCCCGGTTTTCGCTGCGCAACCCAGCAAGACCTTTTCCAACGTGTTGGCTATGCTCCGAAAAACCGCGAAGGCGATATTCCCATGGTCTTTACCCGATTGAATCATGCGCAATGCGGCAGCTTCCGGTCCGGAAAAGGAAAACCCCCACTCATCGACTGCTGATGCAATGGTAAATTCTCGATCATTACCTGGCCGGGCTATTCTTTCCATGGACGGTCCGGCCGGAAAGGGCAGCCCCATAGCTACGCCCACCCGGTCTACTAGTTGTCCGGCGTGCAGGTCATTGCCCTCAGCCACGATATCGACCTGAAAATAGTCATTATTGCTGCGTTCCACCCTCAATAGCTCGGATGTTCCCCCGGAAAAATGAACTGCCAAAAACGCTTTATGTATAAGCAAATTCTTGAATCCATGCAGGGCAGCCATGAGATGCCCTTCCTGATGGCTAACTTTATATAATGGTAGGCCGTTGAAGGATGCGAGTACTTCCGCCTGAGCCAGCCCAGCCAGAAAAACCGGCATATAACTGTCCGGAATATTGCGCGGAGCAGCACTGACCGCCAGGGCTTTGATCCTGGAAGTAAAATTCGGTGCCAGATCTTTAAACAAGAAAGGGAGGTTCTTCATATGCAGGAAGAGGGCGTCGGATTGACGCAGTCCGCGCTCCCCCTGCTTCACCTCCAGGAGAATTCTCTTATCCAAAATAATATTATCGGCTTCGTCAACCATAGCCAATGACGTAGTATAGGCACTGGTGTCCAAGCCTAGATAAAGGTTCATGGGGTTTCTCCCAGCAGGCGGTCCAAAACGGCGTTAATAAAGCTGGGTGAGTTTTCATCGCCATATATCTTGGCGATTTCCACCGCCTCATCTATGGCTACCACCGGTTGCGCCTGGGGCATGAACAATATCTCAAAGGCAGCCAGACGCATTATATTGCGGTCGACCGTAGGCATTCGATTGATCGTCCAATCCCGGGCATAGGAGGTGATCCTCCCGTCAATATCCTTTTGATGCTGCAAAGTTCCTTCAATCAGGTCCCAGGAAAAGCCCTGGTCCTTTTGGGCCAGTTCCGACTCCTCCAATACATATTTAAAGGCATCCTGCGGGTCGGCGTTCACCTGGTCCACCTGAAACAGGACTTTAAAAGCACATTCCCTTGCTTTTCTTCTGCTCAAAACCGATCTACCTACCTGTCATTCAATCTCTTTTGCGGAATACCTGCTGTATCCACTGGTCCCATCCCTTGCTCTGGTCAACTTCCTTGCCTATAAAATACCCCAGAAGGATGCAAACGATAATAAAAATTGTACGCCAGAAGCCGTAAGCGATGAAGAGGATGCTGGCTACCAGTCCCAAGAGAATTCCTATAGTCTTGCCGCGATGCTCTTCCATCAAATATAGAACTATCTTTTCCAGCATCTCTATCCCCCCTTATATGCCGATCCCCGGGTGCTCTCGCTGAATTCATCCACCAGGATCCTCACTTCAGCCACGCTCAATCCGCCGATATCCTCCAGGTATTGCTTGACTATGGTCTGAATGCTTTTGGTCATCTCCGGAACACTGTATTCCGGATTTATTGCCACATGCAGATAGACCATTATTCCTTCGGGACTGTTGCTGATGGAGGGTTCGATCTCTCTGATGCCTTCCACCTTACGTACTGCCTTCATGATGATGGCCTTGATAGCGGAAATGGTTATGGAAACATCCCCGGCCAAAGCGATCTGGACGACAATGGCTTTGGGGCGGCTCTCAAACTTGAGGCCGGTGACCAGCATCACTATAGCGATCACCAGAACTACCACAGCGACCAGACCAACGCTGATACGATTCTGGGGGGTGGAGAGCGCCAGATTGATATAAGCCAGGGGCTCGTCCCAGCCCAGAGCAGCCCCAACCGCAGCTCCCGCTAGAATGATAAAAACCAGATTGTAAACAAAGAAGAGTAATCTCCTGGTAAAATCCATTTCAAACCCTCCCTACTTTGGGCTTTTTTCAGCCGGTTTGCTCCGGCCCTTAAGCAATTTAACCCCCTGTATTTTTATTGAACAGGGGGTTAAATGAATACCATGCTTTTCCTGATTATAGTTCTTCCAAGTCTACTGCTATCTCGCCATCATTGGAAGACTTTTTCAGAGACACCCCGACGATGTGAACATTGACCTGGGTTACATTGAGACCGGTCATGGTTTCTACAGCCTGCTTGACCTCTCTCTGTACATCGGCGGCTACCTGGGGAATGGGATAGCCAAACTCGATAACAACGAATATATCGATTTTGGTTTCGTCATTGATTACTTCCACCTTGATACCCTTGCCAAAGTTCTTCTTACCCAGTTTTTCCACCAGGTCGGTACCCCAACCACCGCTCATGGCTGCCACGCCTTCGACCTCAACCGCAGCCAGACCTGCTACCGTTGCGACTACCTCATCGGCGATCCTTATGGTGCCAAATTCATTGTTTATTTCGGGTTTGGTCATGTCCATAATTATCCACCTCCATTATTAATATCTCTTATTCTACCACGATTAATTCAATTATCAAAATAATCCAGTACGGGCTGAATAGCTTACAACATCCGGCGCTGAATGAAATTGGTATAAACCTCGCCCCGCTGGAAAAAGGCATTATCCAGGACCTTTAGATGAAAAGGTATGGTGGTGGTAATGTTTTCCACCCTAAATTCATTCAGGGCCCGTTTCATACGAGCAATGGCCTCGGGGCGGTCTTGGCCCCAAACGATCAGTTTGGCTACCATGGAATCATAGAAGGGCGTAATGGTGTAGCCCGAATAAACACTGGAATCCACCCTTACTCCGGGGCCGCCGGGAATGATATACTGACCCACTGTGCCCGGTGATGGCCGGAAATCATGGTCGGGATCCTCGGCATTGATGCGGCATTCCATAGCCCATCCCCTGACCTTGACCTCATCCTGTCTGTGGCTCAGAGGTTCGCCGGCTGCGATACGGATCTGTTCCTTGACAATATCTATCCCGGTCACCATCTCACTGACTGGATGTTCGACCTGCACACGGGTGTTCATCTCAATGAAGTAGAATTTTTTGTGTTTGTCGACCAGAAATTCAATAGTACCGGCACTATAATAGCCAGCCGCCCGGGCGGCTTCCACTGCTGCCTTTCCCATGCGTGCTCTCAGTTTGTCATCAAGCAGGGTAGAGGGTGATTCCTCCAGAAGCTTCTGATTCCGGCGCTGCAGGGAACAGTCCCGCTCACCCAAGTGAATGATATTGCCCTGTTGATCAGCCAGGATCTGAAATTCGATATGGCGGGGTTCTTCGATATATTTCTCCAGGTATACCGTGTCATTATTAAATGCAGCACCGGCCTCCATACGAGCCATGTCCAGCGCTTCCTGCAAGGTCTCGTCGCTTTGGGCCAGACGCATTCCTTTGCCGCCGCCACCAGCCGCCGCCTTAATCATTACCGGATATCCGATCTCCCGGGCGGTAACCACAGCTTCCTGGTAATCCTTGATCGGGCCGTCGCTGCCGGGCACCAGGGGTACCCCAACAGCCTTGACGGCTTCCCGTGCGCGGGCCTTGTCCCCCATCAATTCTATGACCTTGGATGAAGGTCCGATAAATTCAATTTCATTGACCGAGCAGAGCTCGGCAAAATAGGCATTTTCTGCGAGAAAACCATAGCCGGGATGAATGGCTTCCGCCCCCCGGTGCTGAGCCGCCGAAATAATATTGGTTATGTTAAGGTAGCTCTCCCGGGCCGGTGCCGGACCGATACACACAGCCTCATCGGCCAGCTTCACATGCAGGCTCTCCCGGTCGGCGGTCGAGTAAACGGCTACGGTCTTGATGCCCATCTCGCGACAGGCCCTGATTATCCTTACCGCTATCTCTCCACGGTTGGCGATCAGAATCTTGGTAAACAAAGCTTCACCCCTAATCCTTGTCGATCAGAATAAGAACCTGTCCATATTCCACCTGTTCAGCATTGGCCACCAGGATCTGGGCTACGGTGCCGGCGACTTCAGCTTTGATCTCATTCATCAGCTTCATCGCTTCCAGAATACACAGGGTTTGCCCGGCGTCAACATGATCCCCCACCTGGATAAAGGGAGGAGAATCCGGGGCCGGCGCGGAATAGAAGGTCCCGACGATGGGCGACACCACCTCAACCAGATTTTTGCCGCTGATTATTGCAGGTTCGGCGGAAACTTCCGGTAATGCGGTCCAGCCCGGAGCCGAAACTGCCGGGCTATTCGCTACCTGGCCACGGCTCTTGCGCAGACTAAGACGGAAGTTGTCCTTCTGGTAGTCTAACTCATCAATATTGCTCTGACCGAGCAACGCCATCAACTCTCTTATTTCATTCAGATTCATTTCCTCGTCTCCCCTCGGTGCTGGAGTAGTAGTGACCCGTTTAACGAGCGGTTCCACCGCCTTGATTTCTTCCTGTTTAATGAGTTCTTCTTTGACCTCCTCGGTGGAGGATATCTGTGGGATGTCCTCACTCCCCTTATCTTCACGATACTGGAAGAATTTCAATGCCACCTGCGGAAAGAGCGCATAGGTCAGGATGTCTTCATCCTTGTCGGAATATTGCCTGACCGCCTGTTTGGATTTTTCCCAGATCGGTTCTAACAGATCGGCAGGTCGCACATCGATCAAGGTCTCGTCACCGATGATCTTTTGCTTGATCTCATCCCTGATGACCGCAGCCGGTTTGCCGTAGAGACCCCGGACATAATCCTGGACCTCACGGGAACAAAGCTTGTATCTTTCCCCCAGGAGTACGTTAAGAACCGCCTGGGTACCGATGATCTGACTGGTTGGAGTTACCAGCGGCGGGTAACCCAGATCCTCTCTTACCTTGGGAACTTCCGCCAGTACCTCATCAATGCGATGCGATGCCTTCTGCTGCTCCAGCTGGGACTGAAGATTGGAGAACATACCTCCGGGCACCTGATGTTCGAAGACCTTCATATCGGTTATACGGGTAACCCCACGCTCAAAGCCCTTATGTTTGCGGATCTGTTCAAAATAGGTAGCGATATCAAACAACTGATGCAGAACCAATCCGGTATCCCATTCAGTATCCTGCAGAGCACGTACAATAGTCTCGACCGGCGGCTGGGAAAGACCGAAAGCCATTGGCACGCTAGCGGTATCAATGATGTCGACTCCGGCCTCTACCCCCTTGATCAGAGCGGCGATGGCCAACCCGCCGATATAGTGGGTGTGCAGCTGTATCGGCAGATCAACATTTTCCTTCAAGGCCCTGACCAGTTCATAGGAAGCATAGGGTGAGATCAACCCCGCCATATCCTTGATGCAGATGGAGTCGGCTCCCATATCCCTCAAATGCAGGGCGGTATCGACAAAATGCTGCTTGGAATGGACGGGACTGATGGTATAGACCACACATGCCTGGACATGTTTGCCGGTCTTTTTGACCGCTTTCATGCAGGTCTCCAGGTTGCGGCGGTCATTCAGGGCGTCAAACACCCTGAAAATATCGATCCCGTTGTCTGCTGCTTTTTCGATAAATTTGTCAACAATATCATCCGGATAATGACTATAACCTACCAGAGACTGACCTCGCACCAGCATCTGCAATTTAGTATTGCGTACTACTTGGCGGATGATTCGTAAACGCTCCCAGGGATCTTCATTCAGATAACGAATGCAGACATCAAAGGTTGCTCCGCCCCACACCTCCATGGAATGGTAGCCAACCTGATCCAGTTTCTCAAGTACCGGGAGCATGTCGTCAGTTGTCATACGGGTGGCCCACAGGCTCTGGTGTCCGTCACGCAGGCTGGTATCCGTAATCTTGATACTGCCCATTTTGCACCTCCTATCCCCTGCCTTTCCCGGCAGATGCTACATGACCCCGCAGGGGGTCACCGCAAATTACTGAAAACACATAGCAGGGAGTGGTCTTCTAATTTGGTTGATATAACATAAATAGGCCCAGGCCTTCGGCCTGAGCTTATCCTCAACTTCCGATTGTTATAATTATATAATAAAGTACGGTAATTTCAATCTTTTCATATATGTATACAACAGGAAAATCTAATTATTCCGGAATATCAGACTTATCTCGCCCTCCTCACAGCCTGTCATTTTACACAGTTCCGACTTGATATCAGCCACATGTTCCTCATCCATTCGAGGCGAAGCTATGATCAGGGTGGTGTTATCCGGTTCGAGCAGCGCCACACAATCCCGGGCTCCATGGCAGCGTACCAGGTTTTCCGACTTCATTTCGTGTTCAATATCCGAGCTGATCTGGACCAGGCGCTGCATGGCTTTGTCGCGGGCCTGACTGTCACTGTCCCCTTCTTTTACTACCCCGTTGAGTATACTAACCTCACGGCTGCGTACCTGCTCACGCTCCATCCGGTAGCGGGCACAAAAATCTGAAGAGTTCGAAATCTTTGCTGGCCCTGACCTGGCTGAGGTATTGCGGTTCTGAACAGGGGCTCTCCCTTCCTGGCCGCTGCCTCTGAATACATTGTAGGCGCCCCATGCCACTAATAGTATGAATCCTGCACATAAAGCCATCTTTTTCAATCCCGCACGGTCAATAATCATCTCGCTTCACCCTTCCCGCTTATTCTCTTTCCCGCGGCATAATACTAACCTGATAAGGGGATATATTCAACAGGGTGGCAGTGCCTTCCAGCAGGCGTTCGGCCACCTCTGGCCGGTCCGCCCCATCAGCTACCACCAGTACCCCCAACACCTCCGGAGTTTTGTTCTCGACCAGCAGTGGACCTCCAGCGGAAACCGCCAGGTCCCGAACCTTGGTTTCCTCATTGGTCATCTTGGCCCCGTTGGAAGTGCTTCCTTCTCGGATTTCCCTGTTCTCATCGCGGCTGTTGCTGGCATAGCTCTTTTGCCCGTCCGAAGCCAGGCTTATGCTCACCTCAACTACGCCAGCCCCCTTGACCTGTGATAAAATGGACTCCAGATTGGCAGTCAAATCGCTCTTAACCATGTCGTTGGCGGCCTGCCCCGATTTTGCCGGCTGAATGGCAGCCGAATCGGAATTGCGTCCGATTGGCCAGATCATAGCCAGCAACCCCAGACAAATAACCGCGATCATAACATACCGGCTTATCGGCTTCTTTATCCATCGTATCCCTGCTTCAGCCTTCTCCTGGTTTCCTCTTCCCCGCAGCCATTCCTCCAGCAATAATCTAACCCCCTTCAAAATTTATCTTGATAGTGCTCTCCTCAAATCCATAGAGATTATGAATCAGATCAATGATTTTATTCTCGAGTCGCTCTCTGGTTTCATCATCGTTCCTGGATTTACCCCGAACCCTTGCGGATTTGTTTTCGTCCGGTTCCACCTCCTCGGTCCCGGTGCTGACTGACAACATGAGGTTCTGCATCTTTCCTTTTTCATCAATTTCCACCTGGGCTGCAACCTTTTCGACCCCGGGAACCAGGACCGCCACTGCATTGATTTGTTCTTCCAGTTTAGCCCGGGCTACCTTTTGGCTCTGGTCTAGCATGGCCCGGTTGATCCTGGCCCCCTCTGTTTCGATATCTATCACCGGCTCGGCCTGTTCTGGCTGATAATCCCAGGATCCGATCTGAAAATCCCGTTCATTGAAAAAGAAATTAAGGACCGGATTCAATACGGCGATCAGGATAAACATTCCGATGCACAGCCTGACCAGTGGCTTCATGTTCCCCTCCGGCAGCAGCATTTCCAGGAAACCCGCCACCAGAACTATCACCAGGACATTGCGAACAATCTCGGTTAGAGCTGTCATATCTGCCTCCCGGTCCCGCTCATACTGTCGCCATACTATTGGACATTCCCACCACAATGGCTATCATGATTAAAAACATCAAAGCCACGGCTGCCACACAGGCCAGCATAAGAAACAAATGAGTACTCATAATCTCCAGCACGGCTGCGGTCCTGGAATCGCCCAGCGGCTCGGCCACTGCCGCTGAAACCTTGTAAATCAGGGCAATAGCTGCTATTTTCAGCAAAGGATAAAGCACGGTCAGGAAAACCATCAAAGCCCCGTAGATTCCCAATGCCTCTTTGAGCATTACCATGTAACCGGCAGCAACTTCTATGGTATCTGAAAACATCTTACCCACCAGGGGGATGGCATTATCAGTAACAAACTTGGTGGTGCGCAAGGCCACCTTGTCAAGAACCGATGCATACAAAGCTCGCAATGTAAGCACGCCAACAAATATAGTCAGGAAGAACGCCAGCGACATCTGGGCGATCTGCGTAAAGAATTTAGCCATCTTCTCCACCTTGAGGCTGGTTGACATGTTGTTGATGAGATGCAGCATAGCCGACAAGATGATCAAGGGAAAGACCACGTTTTTGATGGCAGTGGCAAAGGCTGTAGCCGCAGTGCTGAGCAAGGGAAACAGCATGGCTGATGAGTTGATATTCCCCATTCCCGCACTCAGCACCAACATCTGCGGAAGTATGGCCATCATAAACGCTACCATATTGTCAACCGTGTGATGTCCGATGTCCAGAACTACTTTGAATGATCCCAGGGCAATCGCAGAGAGGGCTAGAAAACAAGCCAGGTAGGATACCCCGGTTACACTGGACGAAAAAGAGCTTTGCAGGTTGAGCAGCAGGGCGGATATGATTGACAGTATTAATATTTTGCCCAATAAGCTGTAATTGGCTTTAATCTCTCCAAATAGGTAGCGCAGTATCCCCTGGATTATATCGCCCAGATTGAAGCTCCATTCACCTTTAACAAAAGCAACGAACCAGTCCTTGACGGTTTTCCCCTGCAGATATTGATCGATCTCACCATCAATATTATCTTTGTATTGCTCCAATGCCTGGAAATCAACCGACTTCATGGCATCATCCATAGTGAAGGCGGCCACCTCTTCCGAAGACTGCTCACCGCCCCTGGCAGTCAGGGGAAAAGCCAGCACCATCAATAGTAAAATGACTAGGATGATCCATCGTTGCATGTTCTCCCCTCCTAACCCGGCATCAACTCCATTAATGACTCCAGAATCGCCACCATAATGGGCAGAGCCAAAACGGCAATAATTATCTTGGCTGCAAATTCGACCTTACGAGCTACTGCTTGTTCTCCGGCATCCTGGCAGATGGCGACGGCAAACTCACCCAGATAGGCCACCCCCAGGATCTTCAGCAGGGTCGAGAAAAACATATTGTTGATAGCCGCCCGGCAACTGATCTCCTTCATTACTTCCAAAATGGCTGCCATCTTGCCCATCATGGCTATAAAGATGACCACAGTGAAAACGATGCTCAGGACTAGCGCCATGACCGGTTTTTGCTGACGCAGTATCATGAGTATTATAGTTGTTACCAAAGCCAGTCCCACAACTTGCGCTATCCCCAAGTCAATCTCTCCCTCGCTCGTTAAAGATTGAACACAGACCGAACTACGGTGAATAGCTGGTTCATGAGCTGGACTACGATGATTAATACCACCACTACCCCGGCCAGAGTCAGCATCTCGGCCTGTTCCTCCTTCTTAGCCTGTTTCAGGACAATAGACAAAACTGATATCAGGATTCCGATGCCGGCAATACGAAAAATTATGTCTATATTCATCTTCCCATCTCCTCTCCATGCCCAGGTTTTATCAGTTCCGGGCGCAATAACAGGTATATTACAGGAGAAGAATCACCACGACGATACCCATAATGAACCCCCCGTAGGACCATAACTGGCGGCTGCTTTTTACCCTTTCCCGAGCTTTTTCCTCCTGCAGCTTCAGTTCCTCCTGGATTAAGGTAAATAGCTTCTTCTGTTCATTGACATTGGACATTCCCAGTTGGCCGGCGGCATTGGCCAGCACTTTGGTATCGGCTTGCAGCAGATCGGAATACCGGGTTATGGTGTCCAACCCCTGGTTCCAGGCTTCACGGATGGTGACCCCATGTTTCTGTTGCAGAGCCGCTGCACTTTCCTTGAATAAACCCGCTACCGGCATATCACAAAATTCTGCCGTTCGTTCCAGCGCCAGACTGAGGGGAGTATACATAGCGGTGACCTCTTTCTCGAGAAAACCCAGGGCCATGCGCAGATCCCGGAGTTCATCCACCCTTCTCTCCAGGCGCCGGGCTCCTGCCAGACCCCATCCGCCAAAGCCAGCGATAACCATACCGACCCCAGCTACTTTTAGGCCAATCATATGCCATCCCACCTGATGATTTCTCGGATGGTACCAGGCCCTTTACTGCGGCTCAACACCACTCCGATTTTAAAAGCCCCCGAACCCAGCAGATCCCGGATGAAGGGTCTCCTGCGCAGATCATCATCACTGCCGGCATGGACACTGCAAATGACCGAAACTCCAGCATTTATACACTCGCGGACTGCTGCGTAATCTTCCTGGCGCCCGATCTCATCACAGATGATCACCTGGGGCGACAAGGATCTGATCGCCATCATCATACCAGTCGCTTTGGGGCAAGCATCTAATATATCGGTCTGCGGTCCCACATCCAGCTGTGGAATGCCCCGAAAGCACCCGGCCAGTTCCGAGCGTTCATCTACCAGGACCACATTCTGGGCTGCACGCCCCCTTCCGCTGGATATCTGCCGAGCCAGGTCTCTTAACATGGTAGTCTTTCCGCAACGAGGCGGTGAAATGATCAGGGTGTTAACCAGTTCTCCGTTCCCCGCATCACATATCTCTTTCAGAATCCCTGCTGCCGCCCCCGGTATCTGCCGAGCTACTCGAAAGCAAATACCAGAGAAATATTTTATGTTTTTCACCTCATCGCGCTCAGTTATAACCGACCCGGCCAGTCCCACTCGATGACCGCCTGGAATGGTAATAAAGCCTCGCCTGATATCTTCCTCAAAGGCATACAGAGAGTTATCACTGATGGAAGCGATACAGCGATAGATATCTTCTTCGCTTGTCCGATAACCCAGTTGCAAGCTGCGGCTGGCCTGACCAGCGGGTATTATTGTCCAGTCCTCATCCCCCAATTTCACCAACAGTGGTTGCCCGCAGCGTAATCTGATTTCCTCCACTCTGGCCAGGAATTCCTCTCCCTGTACTTCCAGCAAACCCTGCAGCATCGGGGAGAAGTAGGGAATTATTTCACGCTTTAATGCACTATTTGTTTGAAGCAACAATCCACCAACACCTCCTGCCATAATATCTTTATTTCCTGTATGTACATATTATTCCAGTATGATGGATAAAAAAATAAGCCACCCTCCGGCGGCTGCAGGGGGAAAGCATGAATTTAGGATGGAGAGGAAGGTTTCGAGACCTGCTCTGAATCATCAGCATCATAATCATAATCAAATGAACCATCATTTATATAAATGACATCATTACAATTGGGACAGATGATTTCCAAAACATCTTCATCGTTGAACAGGTCGGCTTCGCAATATAACTCTTCGCCACAGGCCGGACATTCGAATTCCAAGACTTCCCTATCAGCCTGCAGGATACTTTCCTCCAAATCACATAGATCCTCGTCAATGCTTTCAACATAATCCTTGACCCCTTCAATATCACAGCGCAAAGCCCCCAAGGTCCCCGCCATCTCATCCAGAACCTCCAGTATCCCCGCCACAATACGGCCATGCGGATTACTATCCGAGAAATTCAAGCCCTCGGCCAGCCCCTGAAGATAGCTGACCTTTTCAGAAATAGCCTTCAATGCCTTACCCTCCTTAAACAAAATTATCTGTAACCTTATTATCTGCACTCTTTAATAAAATAAACCAAGTAATTACTGTTGCATTATTTATACATCGTAGTATTTTTGCTACACTGATGATCCGCCTGCCCGCCGCAATTCATACCGGCTCGTCCATTTTGTGTAGTATAATTACTACAGGCATGTTGAGCCTTTCATTCATAAAACGCCAATATACCGCCTCTATGGCCTGGTATGCTTCTTGCATTATTCAAAATATGGTAGTAATTATTCTACACGGAAAGGATGATGCCATGTTGAAATAAGTGAAGCATTCTTCACCATCGCAAAGATAGATAGAGATCTGGCCACGAGCCAGCCATTTGGGGGGATCTATAATGGCAACGTATTTGGAGGAGTATAAAAGCAAATTAGTGAGTGCGGATCAGGCAGCCAAAATGGTTCAATCGGGAGATTTCGTGGAATATGGAATGTTCGCCACGAAGCCCATCGATTTTGATGTCGCATTAGGCAAACGAGTCGGAGAAGTGCAAAAGGTAGCGGTGCGCGGGACTGGAACTGTTCTCCCTGTTCCCGAAGTAATAAAAAATGACCCGGAGCAAAAGAGCTTCCAGTATTTTTCATGGTATTTCACCGCCCTGGATCGCAAGGCGGGTGATTTTGGACTAGCCGTTCACTGTCCTTTTAATTACCATGAAGCCACCATGCTGGCCTATAACCCGGACTTTTCTCATGCCTGGGCTGATGTATGGTGCGCCCAGGTTACCCCGATGGATTCGGCCGGGTGTTTCAATTTTGGCCTGGGCAATTCACACAACCGCGGAATTGCACTAAACAGCAGAATCGCCATAGTCGAAGTAAACCCCAATATGCCCCGCTGTCTGGGCGGCAGTGATGAGTATATCCATATCAGTGAACTAGACTATATTATTGAGGCGAACAATCCCTTGTTTACTATTCCGGGAATGCCTGAACCCAACGATGCGGAAAGAAAGATCGCCAATTATATCATGGAGCAGATAACTGATGGGGCTTGTCTGCAACTGGGTATTGGCGCTATGCCCAACCTGATCGGCAACCTGATCGCCGAATCCGATCTTAAGGATCTGGGCATCCAAAGTGAGATGTTCTGCGACTCCATGGTTAATATGTACGAGAAAGGCAGGATAACCAACTCACGCAAGAACAAGGACAAATTCAAGAGTACTTATTCCTTCAGCATGGGTTCGCAGGACACCTATAAATTCCTGCATGACAACCCCCGCTGTGCCTCCATGGCGGTATATGACACCAACCTCCCGGCGGCAGTAGCGGTTAATGACAACGTGGTATCCATCAACAACATTCTGGAGATCGACCTGTTTTCCCAGGTCTGTTCCGAATCGTTCGGACTGCGGCAGATCTCGGGTACCGGCGGTCAGCTGGACTTTGTGGAGGGCGCCTTCCATTCCAAGGGCGGCAAGAGTTTCCTGGCCTTTTCCTCCACATTTAAGGATAAGGAGGGGAAGATGCATTCCCGGGTCAGACCCTTGCTGTCCCCCGGAGCCATCGTCACCGTCCCTCGGACCGTGGTCCAGTATGTGGTCAGTGAATACGGCATGGCTAATCTCAAATCGCATTCCATATGGGGCCGGGCAGAGGCACTGATCAACATCTCGCATCCGGATTTCCGTGATGAATTGGTTAAAGCTGCCAAAGAAATGCGGATCTGGTCCAGAACAAACCATATACCCTTTTAGACCTGAATCATTAATGGGACTCAGTGCATCGTGTCTGGCCTGGCTGAAGGATAAGCAGATAGGGATAGTTGAAAACAAAATTGCTAAGAAGGGGAAGACAAATGCAGACTAAACTCAGTAAAGCACCGGTGAATAAAGTAATGTCACTCAAGGAAGCGGTATCTACCTTTGTGCAGGATGGAGCTTACCTGGGCTTTGGCGGAATCGGTGACCGTACCCCAACCGCTGCCGTCCACGAGGTAGCCCGTCAGCGCAAGGAGCACCTGCGGCTGGTGAGCGATACCTCGGTATCCTTCGTTCATGATTCCATTCTCATCGGTCTGGGCCTGGTGGATAAGTTTGAGATCGCCTACAATTGGGGAGGAATCTGGGGTTCAGACGGAGTGTACCGCCGGGCTCTGGAAAAAGGGATTCCACACCCGATAGAGATAGAGGAATACTCGAATCTTTCCATGGGCATGCGATTTCTGGCCGCCTCCATGGGACTTTCTTTTATGCCGGTAAAATCCTTGTTAGGATCAGATATCCCGGTCCATAACCCCAACATCAAGATCATTGACGATCCCTATACCGGCGAGCCGGTGGCGCTGGTCCCGGCCGCCCATCCTGATGTGGCTATCATACACGTTCAGCGCTGTGATCCGATCGGCAATGCTCAGATACTGGGACATATCGGTGATGATGACTCACTCGCCCGCGCGGCCGATCATGTGATAATCACCACCGAAGAGATCATCCCCAGTGAAGAGATATGCCGGTTCCCCAATCTTACTGTAATCCCGTATTATTGTGTCGACGCTGTGGTTCACGTCCCCTTTGGCTCTCATGGCCGGGGCTGTTCCTATTACTACGCCATGGATGTTCCCTACGGCAATCAGGTGGGGGCCGCCTGGTCTACCCCGGATGGTTTCGATCGCTGGGCCGAGGAGTGGATCTACGGGGTGGATGACTGGAACGGCTACTGCACCAAATTGGGCTGGGAACGCCTGATGCGGCTGGCCCAGGCTGAACAACGCTATCAGAAGTTTGGGGAAGTGAGGTAATACCATGGCAACTAACGAATACGCGAATGATTATACCCTGATGGAATTGATGGCCGCCACCATGGCCCGGGAATTTCGTGATATGGAGACCGCCTTCGTGGGCATCGGCCCGCCGCTGATCGCCGCTATGGTAGCTAAATTGACCGACGCACCCAATATGACCATCGCCGTGGAGGGCGGAGCCATCGGTTCATCACCCCGCCGTCTCCTGACCTGTATCGCCGACAGTACCATTGATGAACGGGCCTACGCCTGTCTGCCCATGTGGCGCCTGTTTGGCGATCAACAGCGCGGTTTTTTCGATGTCGGTCTGATCGGAGCCGCTCAAATCGACAAGTATGGCAACCTCAACACCACCGCTCTGGGCGGCTATCCCCAATGCCAGGTGCGGGTAGCCGGCAGCGGCGGCGGCAATGATATCGGCTCTTCGGTGGGCCGCCTGCTCATTATGATGCGCCAGGAGAAAAGGCGCTTTGTCGAGCGGGTCGATTACCTGACTACTCCTGGCTTTCTCAGCGGAGGAGAGTCCCGGCAAAAAGCCGGTCTCAGAGGCGGCGGCCCTTCCGCCGTCATTACCGATATGGGAGTTTTTCGCTTCCATCCAGAGACCCGGGAGATGTATCTGGCCGAATGCCACCCGGGCCTGGAACCGGAAACCATCAAGGACAATGTGTCTTTTGACCTGAAGATCGCCGCCGATGTCGGGGTGACTGAGACTCCCACCCGGGAGCAGGTTGATATAATGCGAACACTGGATCCCTTTGGTCTCTATCTGGGAACCGGGCGCACAGCCATGGCCGACCCGGAGAAGGGCTTTGATTTCTATATGGAGATTCTGGACAAGAGCTACGAAACCATGGAATCACTGCTTGGCAAAAAGGGTAAATAGTATTTCCCCAGCAATAATGAAGGAGGTCTTTTGTGGACTGGAGTGACGTTTATAAAAGCAAAGTGGTTTCCGCCGAGGAAGCTGTTCGCGTCATCCGCTCCGGAGACTGGGTGGACTACGGCTCGATCTGCGGGCAGGTAAGAAGCCTGGACCTGGCTCTGGCGGCACGCAAAGACGAATTGGAAGACGTAAAGGTCTGGAGCCTTTTAACTCTATCCCCGCCCAAGATACTGGAGGTAGATCCTACTGGAGAGACCTTCACCTGGAATGTATGGCATTTCTCCGGGTTGGACCGCGAGATGGCCAACCGGGGAGTTCCGGCCTATTACGCCCCCATTCGATATTCTGAACTGCCGCGTTATGTACGAAGCCATATAGAACCACTTAATGTAGCCATGCTTCAAGTAGCCCCGATGGACAAACATGGTTACTTCAATCTGGGTCCGCAGAATTCACACTGCCGGGCAGTCTGTGAAAGGGCCCAGATAGTTATTGTTGAAGTCAACACCAACCAACCCCGCTGCCTGGGAGGCTACCATGAGGCAATCCATATCTCCGAGATCAACTTCGTGGTAGAGGGCGCCAACCATCCTCTGCCCTCCCTGCCTCCCAGCCAAATCACCTCAGTGGACCAGAAGGTCGCCGCTTTCATCATGGAAGAACTGGTTGACGGAGCCTGTATCCAACTGGGCATTGGCAGCATGCCCAGTGCAGTGGGGGAAATGATCGCAGAATCTGATCTTAAGAATCTGGGATGTCACACCGAGATGCTATGCGACGCTCATCTCAAGATGTTCCAGACTGGTAAACTGAATGGGAAATTAAAAACTACTGATCCCGGCCGCATGGCTTATACCTTTGCTCTGGGCAGTCAGGAGTTATATAATTTTATAGATGACAACCCGATCTGTGCCAGTTATCCGGTCGATTACATCAATCGCCCTTTCCTGGCGGCACTAAATGATAATTTGATCACGGTCAACAATGCCATCGAGGTGGATCTTTACGGTCAAGTTTGTTCGGAGTCGATCGGGACCCGCCATATCAGCGGAACCGGCGGGCAGCTGGATTTTGTGATTGCGGGCTATGAATCAAGGGGCGGCAAATCATTCATCTGTCTCTCCTCCTATTTCACCGGTAAAGACGGGCAGAAGAAATCGCGCATCGTCCCCACCCTGACCCCGGGAGCGGTGGTCACTGCCCCCCGCTCCATAGCCCACTTTGTCGTCAGCGAATACGGCAAACTTGACCTCAAGGGAAAAACTGTCTGGCAGCGGGCTGAGGGACTGATCAATCTGGCTCATCCAGACCTTAGGGATGAATTGGTGGCGGCGGCCAGGCAGCAGGGCATATGGCGCCGCAGCAATAAACATGAGTAGTAACGAGGAGGATTGTTGTGGACTGGAGAGAGGAATACAAGAAAAAATTGACCACGGCGGAAGAGGTAGCCAAGGCTTTCAATAGCGGTGACGTGGTGTCTATGTGCGGAGGTTCCAATGTGCCTCATGCCATAGCTGCAGCCATTGCCAAGCGAGCCGGAGAGATCACAGATGTCACCTTCTGCCAAGCCCTGGTGCTTCAGACTCCTGAGTACATGAAACCGGAATACCGGGAACATTTTCGAGTAGAAAGCGTTTTTCTCGGAGCAGCCGAACGAGCCCACCCGGAATGGGTAGATCCGGTACCCAAACACCTGGGCAGTATGCATAAATGGCTTCTTGACGTCGAAGTCAACAAAGCGGCGGTCATGGTGAGCCCACCTGATGAGAACGGCTACATGGTGCGCTCCCTTTACGGCGGACTCCTGCCCAGAAGGGTGATCGACCGCTGCGAATACCTGGCGGTAGAGGTCAACCGGCATATGCCGTGGGTATACAGCAATAATAACAGTTTTGCCCTTCACGTATCCGAGGTCGACGCCATAGTGGAAAATGACCTGGTATTGCCCCAGGTGCCAGATATTGCAGTAACCCCGGTCGAAGAGCAGATGGCAGCCATCATTGCGGATATGATACCGGATGGTTCGAGCATCCAATTAGGGCTGGGCGGACTGGCCAACTGCATCGGTTATTTTCTGAAAAATAAAAAGGATCTGGGCATCTATACCGAAGTCCTCTCCAATTCAATGATGGATCTGGTGAAATGCGGAGCAGTCAATAACACCAAGAAATCGATATTCAAGGACAAGGTCATCTATACCTTCGGCGTGGGGACTCATGAGCTATTTAACTATCTTGACCGAAATCCAACTTTCCTGGCCTGCGAGATCGAAAACACCAATGATCCCGCCATGATCGCCCAAAATGACAATATCGTCTCGGTCAACAATGCCTTGATGGTCGATCTGACCGGGCAGGCAGCCTCGGAATCTATCGGCCCCCGCCAGTACAGTGCCACCGGTGGTCAGGTCAATTTTGTACTGGGCAGTCAACTGGCCCGGAACGGCAAGAGCATCATCGCGCTGCCTTCCACCAGAACCGACAAGGAGGGCAAGCTGCATTCCCGCATCCTTGATGTGTTCCCGCCTGCAACGGCGGTGAGCACCAGCCGCAATGATGTGGAATGGATAGTAACTGAATACGGAGCGGTCAGGTTGACCAGCAAATCCATCAGCAAGCGGGCACGGGCTCTGATCAGTATAGCCCATCCCAACTTCCGGGACGAGCTGGAGTTTAAAGCCCGTCAATTTCACTGGATATGATAAAGGAGAGAAGGTCTGGTAGGAGTGACCGATCTTAAACATCTGAGCAGCAAGTTCTGGGCAGATATGGAAACCATATTCTCGGGGTTCGATGGTGCTATCATCATCGACGCCGAGGGTACCATCCTGTTATTTACCGAGTTCTATGCCAAACAGATGGGAATAAAACGTGAGGATGTGCTGGGAAAAAACGTAGTGGAGATTTTTCCCACCACCCGGTTGATGGAGGTTATCCAAACCGGTCAGCAGATAATCGCTGAACCTTGGGAATGGCAGGGTACGGGGCATATCGTATCCCGGGTCCCTATCACCGTTGACGGCAAGATCGTAGGCGCGGCCGGTTACAACGTCATCGCCTATGACAAGATGCCGCAGTTCCTGGCCCGGCTGTCTTCCCTAAATACTGAACTCTCCTACTATAAGGAAACCGTGAAACGACTCAGCGGTGCTCGCTATTCCCTGGCTTCAATCATCGGGAACAGCGAGCCGATGCTGGAGGCCAAGGAAAAGGCCCGGCAGGTGGCGGCTTCTTCGGCCCCGGTCTTGATCTATGGCGAAACCGGCACCGGAAAAGAGCTGTTTGCCCATGCCATCCATCAGGATAGCCCCCGGCGAGATGGCCCCATGGTTCGCATCAACTGCGCCGGCATACCAGAGAGCCTAATGGAATCTGAATTTTTTGGTTATGAAGAAGGGGCTTTTACCGGGGCCCGCAAAGGTGGTAAACCCGGTAAATTCGAGTTGGCCAACAAGGGCAGCATATTCCTGGATGAGATCAACGACTTGCCTTATGCTATGCAGGCCAAACTGCTCAGGGTCCTGCAGGAAAAGGAATTCGACCGGGTCGGGGGCACACGAACGGTGGCAGCAGATGTTCGGGTCATCTCCGCCTCCAATGTGGACCTGCGCCAGCCGGTAGCGGAAAACCGGTTCCGCCGTGATCTCTTTTACCGCCTCAACGTGTTCTTCATCCGTCTGCCTTCCCTGCGGGAGCGACCTGAAGACATACCGCTACTGGTCGATTACTTTATCGAACGTCAGAACACCGAGAACGGCACCCATATCGAGGGGGTGGACCGTGAAGCCATGAACGCAATAGTAAACTACCCCTGGCCCGGCAATGTAAGAGAGCTGGAGATCTGCATCGAGCGGGCCTGTCTGGACGCCCAGGCCGGAATACTAGGCCTGCAGAATCTGGTCCGCTTCGGCGGCCGCCGGGTGGCAGAACAGGGAGACCTCCCCCGCACGGTATCCGGTCTTAAGGAAGCACGGGAAAGAGCAGAAAAGGAAGCCATAATACTGGCCCTGCACAACACCGGCGGCAATAAACAAAAGGCGGCAGACCTCCTGGGCATCCACCGCACTTCGCTGTACTACAAATTGAGAGAGTACGATATGTTGTAAGAATTTATAGACAAGGGGGCAGTTCACCAACTCATATCATATGTCATATCGAAAATAAATAACTTCTCCTCGTTAACACAAATACCAGCAAAATCAGTAGCAGGAGAATGATTGGATGGTATATCGAGTATATGATTAGAATCGCCGGTGCCAGAAGTGCCCGCACGAGTAGTTTCAAGGCCTGACTTGAGGCTATGGCCGATGCGATCGGGGGCGAATTATCATAATAGAACCTGACAAAGCCCCGGCCCCAGGAAGTGGTGAGCAGGAACTGGTCGCGAAAATGACGTAGAAGGGTTACTGGCCAGGTAAACTTGGAACCGAAGGCTGCAGTGGCGATGAAGCATTCATCGATATGCTGGAATTGTAGGGTGATGACCTGTCCGCTGGCCAGCCTGATCTGAATGTTCTTGCCTGCCAGCTGGCCGAGTTTCAGCTGGTCATAGGAAGTAGCCGTGGGATCGATCAGATCAATAACAGCTTGTTTGATAGCCAGATAAGTATCAGTCGGTTTATTAATCAGGTCGCTGAGGCTATAGCTGATCCCGGGGGTCAGGATAATACTATCGACTGTACAGTTCAGCTCATTTTCCATATTAAATAACAGGGCGGTTAGGCTTAGTATGTCAAAACTCTCTTCCAGGTTTGCCTCATCGGCTACTATATTGAGAATGACAGCATCATCACTAGCTGAGACGTTGAAGTATTGATTAAAATGCTGGTTCTGGTTAATTCTATTGGCTAGCACCTCAGCAAAGGGCAACTCCTGATAGGGCGTGTCACTGATTTTCAGCGATATTTGGGCTGGATCACCACCATCAAAATTAAACCTTATGGTGGTAATACCCACCGGCTGCCGGGCGAGGTAGGTAGAGAAAAGGGTACATATATTCTCTGCAATACTATAATCAGTACCAGCATTTAATGAAATACCGTTATTAGTTATACTGATTAAGACGTTTCCCTTCAGGTCCAGGATTACCGGAACATCGGTCTGATATGTGGTATTTTTATTTAGTCGTGCAGTTGTAGGGCTAATAGCACTATTTTGCAGCCGATTAAAAACAACCTTGCGTATGCAACTATTGCTATAGTCAGCTATATAAAGATTATCATTGCTATCAACAGCAACTGCAGTAGGATAATTCAATTGTGCTAAAGCTGCATCTCCTCCATCACCTGAATAACCATTAGAACCAGTCCCGACTACGGTGGTTATTATTCCGGAAGTGGCAATCTTTCTAATACAGTTATTTCCGGAATCTGCTATATACATATTACCACTGCGATCAAACGTCATGTCAGAAGGCTGATCCAATGTCGCCAAAGTCGCCGGGCCGCCATCACCTGAATACCCCGCTGTACCATTTCCGGCGAAAGTTTTTATTTTGCCGAAATTATCTATTCTGTGGATACAATGGTTAGCACTGTCCGCAATATACATATTTCCAGTGTGATCAAAAGTAATCCCTTTCGGATAACATAATCCCACAGAAACTGCCGGGGGAGCATCATTTCCAAATGTACCATTTCCGGCGTAGATACTGATTTCACCCGTAGTATTGGCTTTGTATATACAATGGTTACTACTAATATACATATTGCCGACACTATCAAATGCTATCCTGCTGGGAAAAGTGATAAATGCTGAGGTTGCCAGAGCGTCACATATGTAAAAACCCGCGCCAGCTGCTGTCGATATCTTCCCAAAGGAATCCACTTTACGGATACAATTGTTCCAACAATCTGCTATATATAAAAAGCCCATATTGTCAAATGTAATCCCATTGGGGTGGTTTAACTCTGCCAGGGTTGCAGCTCCACCATCTCCCGAGAATCCGCTTGAACCAGTCCCGGCTATAGTAGATATTTGTCCTGAAAGATCAACTTTTCTTATACGATGGTTTTTGCAATCAGCAATATACATATTATCATTGCCATCAAATGCTAATTCTACGGGATAAGCTAATTTAGCAGACACCGCTGGCTCTCCATCTCCTGAATAACCAGAAACACCATTGCCGGCAAAGGTGCTAATTATACCTCGATTTTTTGTCATTGGAACGTATGTATAAAGATCATTCGCACTATTTAAACTGCGTCCATATTGATTTACTGCAGTCACGTGTACTATGCCCATACCCGCGGGGGCCACTACTATTAATTGATTATTTGAATAATGGAAACTGGACGCGGGATTATTCCCAAAATATACTTCACTTGCGGTATCTAAGTTTGCCCCGGTAAGGGTTACAATTACTCCCCCGCTTTCTTGTCCTTCTGCCGGACTAATGGCAAAAATGCTTGGTAATGGATCAATACCTGAAATAAGAATGGTGATAGGGCCAAATCTTTTTAAATTATTATTCCTATTTATTTCATTTAAATTGTTTAAGGAATCAACCAACATAAATAGATAATAAATCCCGTTTGGTACTGTGGCGGGTATGGTCAAATCGGTGGTTTCCTCCGGACAATACTCTTGCCTGGCGGGTATTTCCGTATTCACTTCCTTTTGTTTGATACATAAATCTGATGCATCAAATATATCGTCACGGGATAGATAATAACCAATGATAAATGGTTTATTGCATACAGTTCCAATGTTCATAATTCTTTCGGTTTCCTGAAATGAGGATGTATATATTTTTTTTGAAACATCCATGTTAATGATTAACAACTCAGGTGTCTGGATGGTACCCATTGCATTGACCATGCCGTAACCATAATCGTAGCTATAATTAACCCATGGATTATTGGCGCCAGTAATTAGTGCATTTCGTACCTGAGCAGCGGTTTGGCCAGGGGCATTTGACCATACCAGGGCAGCAATGGCTGCCACATGAGGAGCAGCAGCGCTGGTTCCCGAAAATCTCCCATAGATATTGCTCGCACATGATACATATACACTTTCTAAACCACATATGTCAGGCTTTTTCCGGATTTTGGGTGAAGGGAAACTTATAGTTACCGGACCTCGTGATGAATAGTCGGCAACTTCAAAGCCATAGGCATCACCATAATTTTTGGATGCACCAACTGAGATTACATCAGGCACAGCAGCATGACCAAAAATAGAATCCTTCGGAGTTATGTTATAGTTGTAAATACTGGCGCCGTTCGAAGGGAAAATGTATAATTCCAGGGTCTTGTTATATCCATTTTCCTTATGTACATCAATATAACCATATTTATCTCTATCAGAATCATTTGTATAGACAATGCTTTCAATAGGATCTTCACTGCCGCTTTGAATGTTGTTGCTGTATCCTAACAACGCGCCTGAACCATCCGAAAGATAAAGATCATAATCACTATCAGAGCATCCGAATTGATCATCCCATTGCAGAAAAACTATAACTTGTCCGCCAGGAGGGATACTCATATTTAGACTTTTATCATCCGATTGACCCTGGCTAAAATCATGCCAACCGTTATAATAATCCCAGAAAACCGCTTGATAATGATTATCTGCACAATCGCCAGCCGCAGAAATATATACAATATTATGACTTGCTATTGCTAATGCTACATGTTGCGCAACTATGCCATCCTCAAAATAGGGCTGATCAGGCCAGCAAACGTCATCACAGATGACATTGCATCCTGCATTTATCAGTTCATCGACCGCAGCGTTAAAGGCCAATTCATTATTTCCGCAATCATGGAAATATAATTCAGCTCCCGGGGCCAGATCCTGGATGATCTCCAGCATGGCGGTTCCTTCATCGCCCCCATAGTTGTTGCTCAGGACATGGAGATTTTCAGGAAGGTCGCCGGTTTTTTTCGCATCCAGCCAGTGGTCAACGCCATCGGAGATAACTCCGACTTTTATTCCTGAACCGTCGACACCCTCGTATTGCCGGAATTTGCTTGCCAAAAGAAGCTCATCTCCTTCAGATTTGGCGTTAAAAATTGGCGGACTTACTGTGCGTACGCTTTTTATGCATGGTAAGTCTGACAGTGCATCCAACTGATTTATACCTACCCAGGCTGCTATCAAATGAATGCTTTCATCCATATTTTCAATTCTGTTTACCAGCAGTTTGATAGGATTCATATCACTGTCGGGATAAATCTGAATATAAACATGTACCAGATCTCCTGGGGAGTTATTGGCCTCCAGATTATTGTACTGACCTTTATGAATTAACTGCCCGAAATCAGCCACTTCTTCACGGAGTTTTATACTGTCCTGGGCAGATGTGCCTTCGTTATCCAATAATTGAGCTAAATCTGAACTCATTTTCTGATTGTTTTTCTTGAGAGTATCTATTTTTAGGTTGTTATGTATTTTCGTTCTGCTGTTCAAGATGTCGTGGGAGGGGTAATTCTGAGGGTCTGTTTTCTCAAGTGCGTATGAATCACTGACTCCAATCAGTAATATGAAGGTGATAGTACAAAAAACATAAAACATCAGTTTTCTAATCAAGTATATAACCCCCAGTATATAAATATTTTAAATATCTTTATGAGAATATGTAATGTAGTTGCCTTGATAACTTTAATAGATAGCTAAACCAAATTATAACATATCTGATATGTGGCATATGATGTTCTTGAAATTTGATAACTAAGGTATGTTCTACAATATTTACCGCATTGGGTAAGCAACAGGTTTTGTTTTAACATTCAATGCTTAATATAGTGTTGATATAAACATGACGAGAGAACCATCCGAGACCGCTGAAAAAGTACATTTTAGAGCCGCCTGGGCGGCTGCCCTCATCCAATCTGGTCGATTAACCAGCAAGAGACCAGATAATAACTCCAAAATATAAGCATATAAAGGTTTCAGAAGCAAGGCTTATCGGAAAGAGATATTAAAGCAAATCAAAGAGCTTGAAGGTACTATACAAAGGCAAATTGCACGGGTTACAGGTCTCGATTTAGCGTGGATATCATATTAAATTCTTAGATAGGCCAACAAAATGAACGTCCCTTTGTTGGCGCTTTGTTGGCGTAGGTGTAGGCTAAATCCATTCGATTTTGTCCATTTTGGGTTAGCTGGTATGATGTGCGATTACCAATGGGGTCATAGCTGTAGGATTGTTTGATACCGTTATTGGCCCCGACAAGGATTATCCGGCCCTGGTTGTCATAAGTGAATTCTGTAGTGACGTTTTCGTTTTGTTCATTGACTTTGGCTCCATGGCATTATTGGGGCCAACAAAAGGAACGTCCCTTTGTTGGCCCAGCTTGTTGCTGGTTCCACGGATTAAAGCCCTGCCATCCTGTGTTTGTTTCCGTTTCCCGTTTCGATATGCGTCCCTTATAGTGCTTTCAATTTGCTTTTCACTCATTCCTTTGGGGAATAAGCTTTTTGCTTTGCTTGCACGTGCCCCGCCCACCGTATGTCCTGATATGACATGATCCATATCAATTGCAACCTTTTTCCAAGCCGGAAGATTTACGGCTTTACTCGATACAGTAGCTGCTTTTTCTTCCAGTACTTCTGCTTTTTCTGCAAGTCTAACTAATTTGCCACCTCGACGAACAATATATCCGACGCCACCTGTTGCAGCCCCATAAGGTCCCCCAGCCTGAAAGTAGGCAACATCGGCTTCACTGGGTTTTACAAAGTCCCATATAGGCTCAACTGGACTTAAATCACCTGAGGCAATTTGGTTTAATGGTCCGCCTATATATTGGTCGTTAAATGTATTTAGCGGACCCCCAATATAATTGTCGTTAACATTGTTTAACCAGGTTCCAACGCTTTCATTTCCGCTCGGATCAACATAGATAATGGGATTGTTTGTGCAGTACGTATACAAATTCAAACTCAGCGGATTGGTTATTCTTCCCTCATAACTATCCTCCGATATAAACCTCTTCATACTCGGATTATAATACCTTTACTCTTAAATAATATAATCCAATCTCATTATCGTAGTACTCGCCAGCATATTTAAATAGAATACCAATTCTTCTCTTTACTCTTTAACTGCTGCTGCATCACAAAAAGTAACCCCGGAACCTGTTATTCAAGTACCGGGGATTAAGTATAAGTCTATTAGTGCATAACCCAATATCATCAGTGCACATATGCAAATTCCGTGTTCATCTGTGGTTAATTAACTCCCTACGCCCGGTCGAGATATTCGCCGATGCGGGTGTCGATCCTCAGTTTGTCACCGGTGTTGATGAATAAGGGCACCTTAACCGTGGCTCCGGTTTCCAGGGTAGCCATCTTGGTGGCGCCGGTGGCGGTGTCTCCCTTTACTCCGGGTTCGGTATCAGTTACCACTATCTCCACAAAGTTGGGAAGTTCAATGCCGATTATGTTGTTTTGGAAGAACAGAACCTGAATATTCATATTCTCCAATAGCCATTTGGCACTATCCCCCATCTGATCGGGGTTGATGGTCATCTGTTCAAAGTTCTCCGTATCCATAAAGACAAAACCCGAGCCATCGTTGTAAAGATACTGCATCTCCCTGCGGTCCAGGTGAGCCTTGGGGACTTTCTCGCCGCCGCGGAAAGTTCTCTCAATCGATCCGCCAGTCTTGACATTCTTCAGCTTGGCCCTTACGAAAGCCGCTCCCTTACCTGGTTTTACATGTTGAAATTCAACCACCGCGTAAGCCTGTCCCTCCAGTTCAATGGTTACACCAGTTTTGAAATCGTTTACCGAAATCATCCTATCCCTACCTCCATCAAATGATAATTAGGTTCTTATCTGAACGAGTAATGATTTCACATCCCCCGTCTTTTACGAAAACGGTGTCCTCGATCCGGATTCCGCCCCAGCCCGGGAAGTAAATACCCGGTTCGATGGTTATGACCATGTTTTCTGCCAGAATACTGTCACTATGCACGGAAACCCGTGGCAGCTCATGTATTTCCAATCCTACCCCATGACCGGTGCTGTGAACGAAATAGGTATCCAGGTCATAGGCCTTGAGGTGATCGCGCACGGCCTGATCGATCTCCCGGCAACTGACCCCAGCCTTGACCAAGGATAAGGCCTTCTGCTGGGCCTGCAATAGAAGATCATAACGGGTATGCAGCTTGGCCGAGGCCTTCTTCATTACCACCGTTCGGGTCATATCCCCGGCATAGCCTTGAAAGAAACCGCCAAAATCCAGGGTAAGCATATCTCCTGCTTTTAATCGCCGGCTTCCGGGATGACCATGGGGCAGAGCCGCATTGGGACCCGCTACCGCAATGGTATCAAAGGATTCCTTTTCACAGCCCTTTTGCCTTAGCAGATAATCGATCTTACTGGAAATGTCTTTTTCACTCATCCCCAGGGTAATGTATGCGCGCAGATCGGTAAAAACTTCATCACCGATCCGAGCGACCTCACGAAGCTTCACCAATTCAGATTCTTCCTTAATCAGCCGCAGCCTTTCAACTACATCAGAGTAAGGGACCAATCGCTCCTTCATTAGTCTCTCTAACTCCAAAAAATGCTGATGGGTTATGGCATGGCTCTCAAAACCAATATGCTCATAGCCGGCGCACTGTTCGACCAGTTTATCATGTCCGCCGGGTTTCTCTCCCACCAGTTTCCAGCCGGGACACTCTGTCTGTACTTGCTGGAAATACCTCGGGTCAGTAAAGATGAATTTAGCTTCTTTCGTTACCAACAAGCTGGCATCACTTCCGCCGGTGAATCCCGAAAGATAGCGGATGTTCTCCCCTTTGTTGATCAAAAAAGCTCCCAGACCTAACCCGGCCATGGCCTTCAGTAGCCTATCCACACGCTGATTCATTTATTATCCCCCAAAATCGGTTCACCGGCAACCTCTAATCAATCAATTCGCTCGTTGAGTATTTCCCGCGCAGCCAGCAAGGCCAGTTTATAGCTGAGAAAACCAAAGCCGAATATTCCCCCGCGCGCTGCCGGAGAAATCATCGATTTATGCCGGAATTCCTCCCGCTGATATATGTTGGACAGATGCACCTCAATTACCGGAGTATTTACCGCCTTAAGGGCATCATGGATGGCGATGCTGTAATGGGTAAGTGCGCCGGCGTTGATGATGATTATGTCTGCATCACTTACCGCCTCCTGAATACGGTCAACCAGGGCGCCCTCGTGATTGGACTGGAAAAATTCCACCTTCAGGCCCAGTTCACCGGCCAGTTCCGCCAGTTCACTATTGATGTCATCCAGTTTCCTGACTCCGTATATCCCGGGCTCACGCTGACCCAGCATATTGAGATTGGGGCCATTGATTACCAATACTTTATCACTCATTGCCTTCACTCATTCCTCACTGCAAATATATAATACTATTCTTTCCGGTGAATAAAAATCCTGCCCCGGCTGGGTTTACTTTACTCAGTGGAAAACCCGCTCAATCAGCATAACCATTATGCCTCAATCGCGGGTTTTTGATAATATCCCTTGATTGCTACTAGATCGCGAAGGGGTTATCCTGCCCCGGCCCCGGCTTAAGCCTCTCCTGGTTATCCTTGAATCCCGGGACATTAACTTCCTGGAAGAAGGTGACCATATTCACATTCATAGTAATTTCATTTTTAACATCAGCTGGTGGTGGCACAGTGGTACCCGCCTCATTATCTTCTGCTGATGCCGGATCTACCGGGGCTTCGGCGGATGCTGTCCCGCTGCTGGACAGCATCTTTACGGTATCGACCCGGTACAGACGCGGGGCTTCATGTATTTTCAGCAAGAAGGCCTTAAGACCGGAATAACCGCCTTTGGCCGTCAGGGTTATCTTGACTTCATGGGCCGAGGCCATATTGGTGCCGGCCGGGGTGGCTGCGGTTGCTGCTTCCGGAGTAAAGGCCAATGAGATCATGGTTACTCGCGAAGTCCTGGCGCTCTTTTGCAAATATAATAATGCTTCCGGTAACATTATTTCCCCAGGGACCTTGATTACCTGATCCTGAAACCTTTCCTGCAGCTTTTTTCCCTGAGCATCATGTACTATACCGGAATTCTGCCGGGCATTGTCTGCTATGCTCTTGATTTGTGACTGCAGAGCCTTGTTTTCCTCAGCCAGCATATCCGTTTTAGTTTGGATCGGGCTGTAGAAGAAAGTATAATAGAAATATCCCAAACCCATGATAAAAAAAGAAATCAATAATACTTTTTCACGATTGGAAAGCTTCATTTCTGCTGCACCTCCCGGCCATACTGGATATCAAAGCGGAGGAAGCCATTAGCCTCCTGACCGTTGCCGATAACGGAAATAGATTGGAGATTTTTCAACCAGGGGCTTTCTCTTAGTCCGGCCAGCATGGTTGCTATCTGTTCTTCATTATCAGCCGTGCCGGAAATAGCGATATTGCTTGTTTGTATGTCTAGATTATTAAGAATAATTCCCCGGGGAACAGCCTGCTCTACTTCGGTCATCAAGTCAAGATATGATGCCCGTTTCTGCTCCATGGTTCTGACCATTGATTCCCGGTTTTGTATACCTTCATAAGCTACAACCTGAGTCTGATAGGAGTAGCTGCTCTTTTGATTACTTGTCAAACGTGCTTTCAGGGTTTCATTCAGGGCATTTTGAGCATGAAGCTGTCCCAGGGAAATGGCATATAGCCCGCCCATCACACCAAGAATAGCTATGATTAGAACCATAGAGATCATCGGGATCAATTGATTCCTATCAGCCTGCTGCTCTGCCCTCAAGAGATTTATCTTGATCGGACGGACCGGCTCCATCAGATCACCTCCCGGGCAGCTAATCCCAGAGCTACCGCGAAATCATGACTCAACTCCTGTTTTACTGGTTCACTTATATCAGTTGGTAATTCGACGTGATAAAGTGAATCAGCATTGCTTACAGAAATGCTGATACCTTGGGTAAGAGCATGATCCAGTCCCTTTATATTCGCACCACCACCACAGAGCACCAGCTTTTTTATTTCGTTTTCATTCTGCATATGATAGTACTCGATTGAACGGGACAGCTCAGAAATAACATCCCCTAGCAGGTACTGGTGGTCCTCACTGTTTCCCAGGACTACCTTATCCAGACCTGCAACTGCTCCTTCCATATCCATAGCTGGCCCTAATAAAAAGGGAGAACATCCAAAGGATAAATGGCGATAGAATTTAAGCGCCTCGCCGTTAAAAACGGAAAATGTGGAGCGGGTTGCACCGATATTTATAAATGCCTGCACCCCTGATCCGTCATCTTTAAGCAGTCTGTGCAGAGCCAGCGGTTCAATTTCGACCGCCGCCAACCGGAGACCGGCAACTTTACAGGTCTGGGATAGATTGTCTACCTGTTGTTTGCGCACTGCTACGAAAAAAAGATCAACCTTTTTACCACCCTCATCTTCGAAAAAGGTAAGCGGTGAGATATCGATAGCTGCTTCATCAACCGGGATAGGCAGGAAGGTTGTGGCTTCGTAACGTATAGCCACGCGCTGGTCGGATGTCTTCATACGTGGCATTACCAGCGTGCGGGTATATACCTGGGGGCCAGATACTGCTGATACCACGGCCTTGTTTTTTAACTTAAGGTCGTTTACCAATTCTCCTATACACTCACCCAACCGCTCAGGGTCATGAATAAAACCCGCCTCAACTGCTCCAGGTGGGGTTGGTATGCTGCCGAAGTACACCAGCGAGTATCCCTGCTTTGTCTTCCTCAATCGAACCAGTTTTACCTTCTTGCTGCCGATGTCCAGGCCAATACCTGGCGCCCCCTTTTTAAACAAACTTTAACCCCCCATGCAGTTAAAACGCGAGATGTCTCTGTAAACAAGCCAGGAATTAATTTGAAGTGTTATAAAGCAGGTAGAATCGCAAATATTTCTTTGCCAATTCATCCAATATTATACCATAATACCAGGTGATTTAATGAGGAAAATATATGAACGTTTCAATTTTTAGGGGAGATTATTAACAAGTAGCCATCTGTCAGCGGGGGTCAAGCTCTAATAATCAAATGCAAACTACAGCGTACTTGTATTATCGACAGGTCGGTAATAAATAATCTTGCCATGATCAATGAAGACTCTCACCTGGGTTCCATTTTCTTTACGGTAATGCTTCGAATACCTATACCTGACTCTTACCGAAGCATTCTGAACTACTCCCCGGCTGCAGCCTTCACAGGCAAACTCGTAAACACAGTAGCCGTTTCCTTTTTCAATCAGCTTAACCCCGTCATTGAGAATCCTGTAGGAAAGCTGGTAATCGTGAACGCTGATAGCCTGGTTACCTACACTGGAACCAACCGGCAACCTGGGCAGATGCTTGGAACTTGCTTCGGTCTGCAGACATTGATAAGTCTGTTCACAAGCCCAGGCGACACCGCCGTCAACCGCCTGGCGGGCCTGCAGCAAAGCTGTGTTATTCCTGCTCATTTTTCTTTCTACGGCGGCAATATCCAGCATACCAAATAAAAGCAGGCTAATTATCATAAAAGCAACTAAAACGATCACCAAGGCCGCTCCCTTTTGTGACCCCATCACTTCTCCTCCGCAATACTTCTTAATTTTCCGTCCTAACACTGAATGCGCTCTGTACCAACAAGCTTTGGTCATCTTGGCCGGCCTGGAATATCACCTCAAGCAGACCGGGCCTGATCATTCTAAAGCTGACTGATTCAGCCTTCTCCGTCACCGGAAGCTTGACCAAACCGTGCCGGTACAACTGGTGACTTTGGATATAATATGACACTATCCCAGACCCGGACTCCACCCTCAGCTGATCACCGCCGTTAATGACACTTACCTTCTTAGCTCCAAGTACATCACTTTTTATCACAAGCATTGCACTTCTAGCCGAATAGTCTAAGTCAGCATCCCTTTGAAGAATATCCGCTGCGAAACAGGCAGTTTTAATCAGGGTAAATAGGACCAGCATTACCATCATCATAATAGAAATTGAAACCATGTAATCTAACGTTAAGTAACCATTTTGCCCCGGAAGCTTTTTAGCGGCCCGCATTTCAAATTCTCACCCCAATGTGATATCAGTTACTGCATTTCCTTATCAGAGTATACATAGTCAGCGACTCACACCGTCCGTTTGGTTCTTCCACCTGAACAGTCAATACATAAAGATCGGGCAACATATCATCCCGCTCAGATATAATCGTCACCTGCAGACTGTTAGGATTAGCAAGACCCAGATCAGCCAAAGTTACAGTATCATTTAGATCCAGATCATCAGCTTCCGCCCTGATTGCATCCAGTACCGCAAACGCCATATTGGATTGAATCGTCTCACATTTTGTCTGTTTGATGCCTGTTCTGGCAGTATAGCCGGCATTAATTAAGAACAGCGACAAAATAGCAATTATGGCTACACTTATGACCACTTCCACCAGCGTAAAGCCTCTTGATCCTTTCATACTGCTCATCACTCTAATAAGATTTTTCGAGTTATTCTATTCTAGACCACTATTTTCCTTCTTTTCCGTTTAAAACTTTATTGTGCAATTTGTTGTATTATGTTTTAATATATTTTTTGCCATTTATCTATTAATCAAGAAATAACTGCTATAATAATACAGTGATTAGTTGTTTGTGCCTATTTCCGCCACCAGGAACCAACAACCTTTCGATGCCTTATCGCTTCGGTTCATTCTGTATTTTAATAAGCATATTATTTATAAACCCTCCTAATTTTTCATGGGATCATTGCACTATCCTCAAAACAAGGGGAAACCATGATGAAGTATAATTTCTTGGTTAAAAATAATCAGCGGGGTATGACTCTGTTAGAACTGATCGTAGCCATACTGATCCTGGGTCTTGCTATTTCAGTCTTTCTGCCTTTTCACACGATGGTCGCAAAAGACCTAAGGTTGATACAGCAAAAACGGCAGGCTGCTCAACTGGCCAACCGGGTAATGGAAGATCTGGTTTTCAGCACCACGGCAGCCAATTATAATACCGATTTGGCCGTAGCTCGAGACCTGTGGTCCGATAACGGTTTTACCGTGGAAAAAGTCATTTCATGGGTGGATGATCCGGCTGACGGACTCTTCAACACAGCTCCCAATCCTGACCCCATACCCTTTGACTATAAGAGCATCAGGATAACGGTAAGCGCCCCCGATCCATTTTCCGGCCATATGCAGACTTTAGCCGTACTGAAAACCAACCTGGCCCGGGAAGGAGCTGGTGATCCTTGCAGCGGGATTATCGTCAAGGTCAACCGGATCTATGACAGCGGCGCTCCCATTGCGGGAGCCCTGGTAACCGTATCTCGGAACGGTGATAGATATACCGGGGTTACTGATGAAAAGGGCCAGGTCATACTGAACATAGATTTTCCATCCGGACCACCGGACGACTTTGTGTATGAGGTCGATGTTGCCAAGGGCGGCTGGATGAAAAACCCCAGCCCGCTTCATCACAACCAGGTTACCCTCAATCGCTGGTCCACCAAGACCATCCAAATGGAGATGGAGATTCCCCAGGATATTGAACTCAGGTTTAACGGGCAGCATCTGGGCGGTAAAGCCAGTATCCCCGTCTGGGGATTGGTGGGAGAAACCATCCCAGAACATGCCACCAGTTTTAGGTTTTCCAGGCAGGTATACCCTTCCGGTTTCTATACCATTGAGGTTGAACTGACCGGCTGGAAAGAAGACTTCGCGATTAATAACGGGGATTTCAATCGTTATGAAGTCTATATCCCTGGCCCGCCTGCGCGGGATAATCCCTGGAAGTGGATACCCGCTTCCGGTTGCTGGACTGCCAAACCGGCTGACCTGGCCGGATTCATTGCGCACGACCCCGGCAAAAATCGCCTGGGCAAGGCCATCAACATTGACTTTATGAAAAAGGTCGATTTGGACTGGGATACAATTTCTCCTTCCCAATTGATCTGGCATCACGACCTGTACAAGAATGGGGTTACTTCTCTGCAATATATGTATATCAGTGATGGATACGGCGTATCCATCAGCAGCCCCGACTCTGCCTGGACCAGTGTTGCGGCTATGTCGGGGACAGCCGCCCCGGAAGGTGATGACCAGAATATGGAGTATGATTTGAACGATACTTTTTTTATGAATAATGCCTGCACTCCAGGCCATGGCTTCAATATAAGGTTCGATGTCAGCGGCGCTATTGGCGTATTCACAATAAAGGATATTGCACTGGTTTGCCGTTACCGCGGAGCAAAATCTTTTTCCGCCGCCGATACCATGATTGTTAATGTCACAAATTGATACCGGTAAGGAGAGCTATATGCACAAGGATAGATATATTGCCGGCAATGAAAACGGCTTAACTCTTATAGAACTCCTGGTTTCCCTGCTGATATTGTGTTTTGTCGCCGCCGTTACCTTTCAACTTTTTCATATAACCAACCATAGCTGGCTGCAGGCCAAAGCCCGCAGCCAATCAACCCGGAGCGCCACCCGGGCTATACAACTGATCGCTCACGATATTCGCTCATCGCAAAAGCCCAGTGCCTTAACTCGCCCGGTAGTGGTTTCTGCTGCCGTGTGTCCAGGGGACACCATCGACATCTATCGCTATAATGATAATGCGGTTTTACTCAAGTATGAACAGGTCCGCTATCGTTTGAACAGCGGCAGCCTGCAACGGGCACTGGTCTGCAATAACCATCCGATTAATTCAGTGGATTGGTATGCGGTAACCTGGGATACCATTGCCTGCAACGTTTGCGCCGGTCCCGCAGGGGTCTTTGCCGATACCTCCCCGCTCACGGCATCTGAAGATGGTCGGCGCCGCATTGCTGTCAGTTTCCAGGTCAGCGCCCCTTCGGCTGAAGGCCTGGTTTCTCCGTGTATAGTAGATGATATATATACTACCCGCAGCCAGGTGATCGAAGGCCAGATTGCCGGCAGCAGCCCCGGGGTCAGGGTTACCGGTATTTCAGTCAGTCCCAGCCAGCAAAACAACCTGGATGACGATGCCACAAGTTTTGATGCCAGCGTTTCCATCTATCCCATAGATGCCAGCAATAAATCGATCAGCACCGCCTCTCCGGGCTGGCTGCATTGTTCCGTCAGCGGCCTAAATATTCACGTCATTATCGATGCACAGCCATCAAACGCGGATGCACGTTCAGGTACTATTACAATTACCAGTGACGATATTTACAAAAGGGTGACCACTATCACGTGCAAGCAGAAGGCTGAAAGCTTCTTTTAGTTTAGCTTATTGTATGGAGGGTTCTTATGTCTGCGAAACCACTTAATCAGAAGGGCAATGTTATGCTGATGCTGGTAGTGCTGATCCTGTTGGTGACGATTTTGGCAGCCTCGGCCTATTCGCTTTCCTCCAACCAGAGGCAATTATTTCAACGCAGTACCGATTATGAAAACGCCTTTCATCATGCCGAGCAGGTGTTTAATGAATACCTGTGGATCTTCAACCGTGACCCGTCAGTACTGAACAATGCCAGTCTCTACCAAGCAGAGGATTATCCAGCGATAAGCCCGGTAAAAAAGGTATATACCCGGCTGGGTACCGATCCCAAGTTTTACCTGGTAAGTGTGGAGATCCCCTATTTGGCCGGGGTATCTCCACCGGCTCTGGCCACCAACTGTGCAACAGTTAAGGTTTCCGCCTGGCCGCCCGATAACCCATCGGTCAAAAGAACCATAGTAGCAGAACTGGTAAAGCGAACCTTTACCACCAATACCATAAACTGCAACTCCGAGAAGAACAAGTCCAATGTCCCGGTCCGCTGGGACAGCGGGGAGTCCTTCTACGGCAACTTTCACACCAACAGCACACTATACCTGAACGGCGGCCCGGTCTTCTACGGCCCGGTTACTTACGCCGACAATCAGGGCATTGATCCCTGGTCGAAAGCTACCGACTCCTCGATTTTTCGCAAAGGCGCCTATCATACTGAGAAAATCGAATGGCCGCAGAGCAACGGCAAGCTACTGGAGGAGGCGCGCATCGATCCCCGGAGTTTCTACAGCAAGGGACGGGCTTGTATCATGCTGCGCGGCGATGAGTTTGACATTCGTTGCTGGGATGAAGATGCCGGCACCTGGAGGTATAACGGGTATTCTTACGTATACGAGCCGCCTAACTCGAGTTATTTAACTAATTCCTATAAAGATAAAGGGACCTTCCAAGTTCAAAAACCACCCCCTAATGTATTTAGTTCTTTCAAGGATATGCAAGCCAACCTCCCCCATCTTAGCTTGCCGGATAACCGGTTAATTTATATAGATGGCAATACTCCGGCCAGTGCCTATACCAACTACCATCAGAAGTTTGCCCCGGACCTGGGCAACGTTTTTGTATCCGGTAATGTCAAGGGGGGACTCACTATTGTGGCCAGCAATGATATTTTCATAACCGGATACGATCCGACCAACTGGCAGAATCCCTGGATGAACGGGGACGTTCCCTATTTCAAATCATTTGAAGCCACCGGCGGGATCAAGTATGCCGATACCAGCTACAGTCTGAAGCCCAGCGCGGCCAATTGGAATTTTACCGAAGTGAGCGGCTCAGGTAAGGATCTAGATGTAATAGGTTTGATCGCCCAGCATGATATGTATATCCTGCACAAAAGCTGGCCGGCGCAGCAGGAAAAGCTCAGTGGTGCCGCCTTAACCTGTGATATATACGGCTGGGGCATGAAGGATCTATCTGGCGGGGCTCTTAACGATGCTTCGCCCCGTGACATCGAAATCCAGGGCAACCTGTTATGCGTGGAGGGCAGCTTCGGCTTTGAGAAGTACAGTGCGATCCTTAACTATAAAGGAAACTTCACCCTGTTCGGCTCTCTGTCTCAGAATAGCACCGGCAATCTGGGTGATGACAATACTATCGAACACGGTTATGAACGCCGCTATATCCAGGACCCTCGCATGAAGACCATGGCCCCCCCGCACTTTTTAGACCCGGCCAATTCCGCCTGGCAGGTGACCAACTGGGCCGAAACCGATCAACATTTGTAGCAGGTTAACGACTAAAAGGAGCCCGTCGGCACCGGCGGACTCCTTGAGTCGCTATGGCTTTATAGAATTTCATCATTCATTGACTGCTCGAGCCAATGGTTGCATGCGGCACCCAGGCCCAGTAAGCACCAAAAGACGGGAGCTACACATATGCAGCTGTCATAAACCAACCCACATATTAGATATGCGGTAATGGCCGTCAAGCATGCCATACCCACCGAAGAATAAATGTTATCCTGCGGTGTAAAGCAGTATAGTCTCAGGCTGGTTATTATGTAGTAACCAAACAGAGCCAGCAAGGCCAACAGCGATAGTAATCCGGTGTTCATCCAGGTCTGCAAATAAAGATTGTGGGGTTTATCTACTACGGCTTCAGCGGAATCCAGATAAAGATACTTGCCAATGCGATCTGACTGAGGAAAATAGAAGAAAAAGGTATCCGGCCCGTGTCCCAGCCATAGGGTATCTTTAAGCAAAGGAACAGTTCTGGACCAGATGTAGCCCCGGCTGGAAAACAGGGTTTCCCTCCCTTGAAATCCTATGCTATCTGCTCTTTTGACTGGTATTTTCCGGCCAAACAGGTCCAAATTGAATACACCTTGATCCGTGAAAACAAAGCGTATGCGCCTGCCCCCTTTGTCGATAAGCAGGATGTTGTCCTTTTGTACCAACAGGTAATCTACAAAATGCGAATCTGCTATGAAATAGCAGGTCCGGCCGGGAATCTGCTGCAGGGGAAGAATCTGCCCCTGGCTATCAACACAAACCGGTCTCCCTTTTTCCATTTTGATCGATAAGTTCTCGTTACTGGCATTTTGCAGGCCAAGTATATTACCTGTGCCGGTGATCCCTGTTACTCGGGCGGTAAGATTCGCTCTAAACCAGAGCTTATTCTGATCTATGATCCATATTGCCGGCAAAGCAAGCTCTCCAACCTTTATAAACAAACCGTCCCCGGATAACTGCATCGAATAATCGCCATATTTATCATCGCTTAGATACCAGGTTTTTTCACGGTCCATCGGCAATGTCATCAGTCTTTTCCAGTTATCATAAAAGATTAAACCGCCATTGTTTATACATAGTTTCAGCGGCTGCTTTCCTTCCGCCTGCAGTGTCAACTGATTCTTATCCAGCCAAATCTTTATACTCTGATATTCTGCATGAATAACTCCAGGCTGGGCAGCCCGCGGAATCCATAAAGGATTACCTGTTGGCGGATGACTGATCGAATTCTTGATGGAACCCATCCGGGTATTCAAGGACCCCTGCGTACTTTGGTTCATTATTATATAAACTGCCAGCAGGCATAGTGTCAGCAATACTGTTGGCAAGCGTTTTCTAAGCAGCGTCCCCCGTAAAAGCCAGAGGGCCATGGTTAAGGAAATAGCCGCGCCGATCCAGGCTCCCCGGGCCGAGGTACCCAACAGACTGGCAAATAAGATACAGCATAAGGCTCCTATCAACATCTGCTGCCTTGGCCTGGTTAGCTTGATGAAGCATACCACCGCGAAAGTAAAAACCATAGAAAAATACATACCGGCAAAATTGGGATTATACAAGGTGGCACAAACCGCCCGCCCGGAATGGCTTAAGTCTACGGTATGGCGCAGACCGGCAGGTATAATCAAGTATTCTCCCAGCCGGGAGGAAATCAGTCTGAAGCCGTAGAACTGACTGATGCCCAATATTCCCAACAAACCCGCCGATACCAGCAAAGCAGCCGCAATAGTTCTTACTTGACCTCGGCTTTTTACTATGCTAATACTGGCTAAACAGATAATCAAATAAGCCAGCCAGACCAGAGCGCCTTCACCGCGGTCGGGGCCGCCCAGCCAGGCCACCCGGGGATAATCCGAGGTGATAGTCGAAACCAGCAGCAGCAGGACAAAAAAAGACAAGGGTATATATAACCTGTACCATTTCAACGCGATCTCGGCTTTGAATATGACCCAGCCCCAGGAGATCAGAGCGAAAACACCGGCAATAATCACCAGTCTACTCTTGTAATAACTATAATAATCATCAACCGAATTTAACCCGGTCCAGAAGAATAACAGGTTATCATCGAGCGGGACTTGCTTCAAGCGGACTACCCCGGGGACAATAGCCACAAATATGACCATCACTGCCGTAAACATGACTTGAGGTATCTGCATCTTATGATTTTTATTTTCCATACCTGTACCCACGAATAAATTTAAGCTACCGATCTCGGGAATGAAACCGGTAGCCTGAATAAAGCTGCAATTGATAATACTAAAATTATTGCGTTACCGAACCGGTAACGACATTTCCATTCTGAACGTCAACCCCAGTAAGCGTATAATTACCTTTGGTGATTGGATCCTTGGGAACTTTTTTAAGGTATTTACCAGTATACAGAACATGTGATTCGTCTAATTGGTGGTTCAAGTTCGATTCAATCGTAGCATCTGCTGTATCTGTCTGGCTGGATGCATAAAGATCAGCGGCATTCAGAATCAAATCCTGATTCTGTAACCTTGCTTTATCCTTGGCGTCGCTGAGAACAGTGCCAAACTTGGGTACCGCCAGGGCAGCCAAAACGGCTAAAATGGCCATGACAATGATTAATTCCACCAGGGTAAAACCCTTCTGTCCCTCTTCTCTCTTTATCAGTTTTCTTAATCTAATTAACATCTCGGAACCTCCCCCAATTGTTTTACTTAATAAGTGTAACAACGTTCTGTTATCTCACTCTCCTTCCCGCTTCTTACACCCTTTTAGATTTAAGCAATCGTATTGGCAATATCAAAGATAGGCATCAACGTTGCCACCACGATTCCACCAACCAATATTGCTACCAGCAGGATCAGCATAGGCTCTACAACGGCCATCAGAGAATCTATCATATACATTATTTCACGATCAAAATATTCGGCCATGCGCACCAGCATCTCGTCCAGGGACCCGGTTTCTTCCCCAACTGCAATCATCTGTACTACCATGGGTTCAAAAATCCCGGTGGCTTGAAGTGGTACACTAACCGGGTCACCTTCTTTGATACTCTCCCGCGCTTCCCTTATCGCGCGACTGACCACCGCATTGCCAACCACATCCTGAACGACCTCAAGCGCCTGCAGGATGGGGATTCCCGATTTCACCATAGTACCCATGGTGCGGGCAAAACGAGCCACCGCCAAACGCGAAATTGTATTGCCCATTACCGGCAAATGGATATAGCAATTATCGAAAAAGTATCTTCCCCCCGGGGTCTTTCCCAGACGTATCAATCCATAAACCACAGCGGCGATTCCGAACAACAATAAGTACCAGTCATGCCTCAGTAAGTCACTGGCTGCTAACAAAACGCGAGTTGGAGCTGGGAGGGCAACTCCACTGTCCGTAAACATCTCGACAAAGGTTGGCATAACAAAGGCGATTATGCCAAATACCATTACCAGGGCCAGGGAAAGAATAATGCTCGGATAAATTGACGCTGACTTTATTTTGGCATTGATCTCCTGTTCGCGTTCGAGGTGTACACTGAGCCGGTCCAGAATCGGTTCCATCACCCCGCCTAATTCTCCGGCCCGGATCATACTTATAAATATAGGCGAAAAGATGTTTGGATGTTTGGCCAGGGATTGCCAGAGGGCCATCCCCCCTTGAATGTCTTCGTGAATCATTTCCAGGGCATTCTTCAGTCGCTTATTGCTGGCCTGTTCGGCCAGTATCTTAAAAGCTCTCAGGATCGGTAGACCTGCGGCCAGCATGGTGGCCAGCTGACGGGTCATTATCACCAGATCGCGGATCTTGACCTTCTGCAGCCCACCGGTAAATGATATGGGTTTGCTGGAGTAATGTGTTTGTTCAAGGGAGAGTATGTAGTACTGTTGCTTGATCAGACTGGCGATAACCGTATTCAGGTCCTCGGCTTCCAGGCTGCCCTTGCTGATGGTTCCCTGTTGGTCCATTACCCGGTAGGCAAATTCCAGAATCCATCACCCCCTTTTGGCTTTAGCGGGTTATTAGAGCTCCGAGTTGTTTGACCTCTTGTTGGCCTCTTCCAGAGAGATAAATCCCTTTTGGTACAAGGTCTTTAATGATCTCTCCATGGTCATCATGCCCGTGCTGCTGCCGGTCTGGATGGCTGATATTATCTGGTGCACCTTGTTCTCCCGTATAAGATTGCGTATGGCGGGAGTGGCCACCAAAATTTCTGTCGCACACACCCGGCCTGACCGGTCGGCTTTGGGCACTAACTGCTGGGTGATGATGCCCTGCAGGCAGTTGGACAACTGTATGCGGACCTGCCCCTGCTGATGGGGCGGGAAGACATCGACCACGCGCTCGACTGTTTGCGCAGCACTGCCGGAGTGGAGGGTGGCAAAGACCAGGTGCCCGGTTTCGGCTGCCGTCAGAGCAGTGGAGATAGTCTCCAGGTCTCGCATCTCGCCCACCAGTATTACATCGGGATCCTGCCGCAGCGCTGCCCGCAGGGCCAGGGCAAAAGTCGGGGTATCAGTACCTATCTCCCGCTGGTTAATGATGCAGGTGCCATGACGGTGCAGATACTCGATCGGGTCCTCCAGGGTCAATATATTGGCATTACGGGTATTGTTAAGCAAATTGATCATGGCAGCCAGGGTGGTCGATTTCCCGCTGCCGGTGACCCCGGTGACCAGCACCAGCCCGCTTTCCTTCTGCGCCAGGTCAGCGATGATCGGAGGAAGGTTCAATGTGCTCAGCTCGGGAACGGTAACCGGTATCAGGCGAATGGCTGCTGCCCAGGAACCCCTCTGGATATACAGATTGACCCTGACCCGGCCGATCCCGGGAAAGGCATTGGAAAAATCAGCCTGCCCATTCTCCTCCAACTGACGGCGCACCTTTTCATTGGGTATAAGTTCCTCGCCCAAGCGCACAGTGTCTTCAGCATTTAACATCTCATAGCCGGCCCCGGGAGTTATCCTTCCGTTTATTCTGAACAAGGGTGGCCGGAATACGGTCAGATGGACGTCGGATGCTCCTAATTCCACGCCTTTTTTTACTACATCAATTACACTAACGCTTGCCATAATTTAACCTCCCAATAATACTACCTTCATTACCTCTTCCAGCGAGGTCAGACCCTGCCCGGCCTTGGCCAAGCCGTCAGCTCGAATGGATATCATCCCTTCATTTTCCGCGGATTTTTCAATAATAGTTTCTGAATTATCCCCCCGGCCAATTAAAACTCTGGTCTCGGGACCTATTGCCATGATCTCGTGTAAGCCTATGCGGCCCTGATAACCTAACTGGCGGCAGATGTTGCACCCGCTGGCCTTGTAAAAGCGGTTGCCCGCTTCACCGGGGATCTTCAGCCGTTGGGCGGTGTCTTCATCCAGGGTATACGGCTGCCGGCAATTGGGACACAACCTCCTTACCAATCGTTGGGATACCACTCCGGCCAGGGAAGATGCCAGAAGAAAATCCTCGATCCCCATATCACTAAAGCGGGCCGGGGCTCCAGAGGCGCTGTTGGTGTGCAGCGTGGTCAGCACCAGATGGCCGGTCAGCGCTGCCTGAACTGCCAGGCGGGCGGTCTCGCCGTCTCTTACCTCGCCTACCAGGATCACGTCAGGGTCCTGACGAAGTATCGAGCGCAAACCGCTGGCAAAGGTGAGACCAGCCTTGGCATTGGTCTGTACCTGATTTATACCGGCCAGCGAATACTCGATGGGATCTTCCAGGGTAACAATATTCTTATCTATAGAATTGATTTCACTCAATAATGAATACAGGGTGGTGGTTTTACCTGAACCGGTAGGGCCGGTTACCGCGACCAGACCGTGAGGTCTTCGTCCCAGGGCCAGTAGTTTCTCCTGATTTTCATCACTCAAACTTAGTTGATCCAGACGAGTTAGTGCTGCATGGCGGTCCAGAACCCGCATTACCATCTTCTCACCATGATTTATTGGCAGGGAGGAAACCCGGAAGTCTATTTCCCTACCATCTATCGTCATACGGAAGCGCCCGTCCTGGGGCAGCCTTTTCTCGGCAATGTCCATCGCGGCCATGATCTTTAAGCGTGACACTATCGCTGGCAGACTGCTGAGCGGCAGGGTAAGCACCTCATACAATTCACCGTCGATCCTGAACCTGACCCGGGTTTCACTTTCCTGGGGCTCTATATGGATATCACTGGCGCGGCCATTTACCGCCTGCCCAATAATGGAATTCACCATGCGGATGATCGGGGCATCGTCTTCTACCCTGACTGCCTGCATCTGTTTTAAGGACTGCAAATGACGGCTTTCCTGATTCATGTCCTGAAGAATCCTCTCCATGTTCGGATCAAGACGAAAAGCCAGATGCTGTCTGATAGCAGCTTCGAGGTCTTTCTCACTAGCCAAGACTGGAATTATGTCCAGTCCACAAGCCATGCGCATATCATCAATTGCCCTTTGGTTTAGAGGATCAGCCATAGCCACAGTCAATGAGTTGCGCTGACGGGATATCGGAAGTACCTTATGCAGGCGAATTAACTGGGAAGACAACAATTGGACGGCTTCAGGGTCGATTTTTAGCTTGCTGATCTGAACCTGGGGGATGCCCAGGGTGTACTCCAGGATTTCCAGCAATTGCTGTTCGGTTATGAACCCTTTCCTAACCAGGATCTCTCCGAGTTTATCTCCGGTGTTGGCCTGTTCACCTAGAGCTAGTGAAAGCTGCTCTTGACTTAAAACACCGAGATCAGACAGTATGTCTCCCATCCTCTTGCGTTGCATAGCCATATTGCTTTCACCTCGGATGTTTCCTATTGTAATAACACTACAATATATGATAAATTGTCAGAAAAATGATACTGAAGTGCACGTACTAATTGTACAATGGTCCCGGATCAGTTTCAACCTTTTTTACCATAATTTATTATTGTCATATATTTTATACAATTTAGAGCCTGGATTACTTACAAGGGCGGTGTTTGTTATTATTAACGGTTTTATCCTGCGTTACTATTTCTTTCTGGAAGGGGAAACTGAATCCATAAATAAATTGATTGCCGCGTGGAACGCTCATGCCGTTGCATCCTGCGAGCAGAATTCAGCCTTCCGTCTAGCCGATAACTCGGCCATATATTATCAAATACCCTGCCTTAACAGCAGGATGTCAGCCCAGGCGATCAAACTCAGTGGGGAGTCAGCTGATTGGTCTGCCCAAATAGGACAGCTGGATGCCTGGGAGAACCAATCCGGCTTGAATTCTGATGACCTTTTGGGGAAACTCACGGTACTAGGAGGATTGCAGCAGCCCTGGGAAAACCTTTTTGAGCAAGCCTGTTCACTTATATCATGTCAGGATCCCGTCACTATCCCTATGCCTCGCGGAACTATGACTAATCTGTCTACAAACTGGAGCCGGGGAGAGACCTGGTATCTATGTGGATTGGACGAACCTGAACCTCGTACAGTTCAGTTCCTGTTCCGTCGTTTGCCCTTGCTGCATGCCAACATCATTCAGCTGCACATGCTGGATGGATTGCTGCATGACCGGGATATGGCCATTCGTCAGGAAAAGGACGAACTGGATCGCAATCTCATCAGCATCCTGCACTCCAAATTGGTAATGACTCAGGCCACCCTGACCGTCACCGAGGAACTGGAGAAGGAAGTTGAAGGCTTGTCAACCGCTTATGGGATGCTGGCGGGAGACCACAATCTGATTATCGATGGCATCAAACGTCTGGAGTCTCTGCTAGCTACTTTGGAAAGACAGTTCCGGCATGAGCCGGGATTGGAATTGCCTCCAGCATTGCTCAACCAACTGACCGGCAGCTACCAGCAGCGCTCGGAGGACCTGCATAATACCCTCAATGAGTTGAAAATGGTTCAGGAGAACTATCGGGCAGCTATCGAAGTGGTACAAAGCAAGATCAATATAATGAACAGCCGTACTAATATCGCCACCCAGGAGGAGATCCGGGGTTTGCTCGAAGTCAATACAGTGATGCAGAAGCAAAGTCTGGTTTATCAGTATGCTGCTGGCTTGATCGAATTTATTGTGCTGGCTTATTACAGCCACACTCTATGGTCTCATTTGAATGAAGGGGCTTATGCCGCGATACCAACCTGGATTCAGTTTATGGTGGTACTGCTCTTCTCAGGTAATACCGTTTGGGTCACCCATCTGATTGCTGAATATGCACAAGGGGAAAAGCATGTTCGCCGCAAGTTGATCCTGGCTGCTGTTCCCCTGGTGATAATCCTGGCTCTGGTAATTACAGGAAGCATTATGTTTGCCGGGCATGGGGGCGGCGGCGCTCACTGACCTAACCAAGTAATTTTATTGCTTTTAGCCGGTCGCTGAGGCGCTTGAAATGCCCCTCCTCTTCCCGGGCAATCTGCTCCAGCATGACTCTGGTTTCAGGGTCCTCAGCTTTTCCGGCCAGGTCTTTGTAGAACTTGACGGCCTCGGCCTCATCCTTGACTGCTATTTCCAGGGCTTCTTTAATGTTCATGTCTTTCACCTCCTCTAATCAATCTGAGCCTTTGCTGCCGCCTTCGCCAGTTTATCCTTACCCGGATCGTCAATAATCACATATTGACCAATACTCCGGGGCAACACCAATCTCAGTATTTGCCCGCTCACCTTCTTGTCCCCCAGCATGGCTTGATAAACCTGATCTGGATCCAGTTCCGGAAACACGAACTTCAATCCCAATTGCTGGTAGAGCCTCGTGATACGTAGACGTTCTTCCTTTGAGAGATATCCCAGGTCTACTGCCAGATGAGCTGCAGCGCGGGTACCCATTACCACCGCTTCGCCGTGCCTATAGCTGCCGTAACCGGTAAGCGTCTCCACTGCATGTCCAAAGGTGTGGCCCAGGTTTAAAATGGCCCTCAACCCGCTTTCCCGTTCATCCTGACCGACGATTTCGCTCTTGATCCGGCAGGAATGGTAAATCAGGCGGGCAATTATATCATTTTCACGACTCGCAATCTGTGGGGCATTATCCTCCAGAAACTGAAAAAATTGAGCATCATATACGATGCCATATTTAACGGCCTCGCCCAGTCCGCTCAGATAATCCCGGTCTTCCAGGGTATTCAGGGTCAGGGGATCTATTATTACCGCCCGGGGCTGGTGAAAAGCTCCGATAAGATTTTTGCCCTGGGGATGATTGACCGCCACCTTACCGCCCACGCTGCTGTCCACCTGAGCCAGAAGAGTAGTGGGGATCTGGATAAAATCAATACCCCGCTGATAGATTGCCGCTACAAAACCGGCCAGATCGCCCACCACTCCGCCCCCCAGGGCAAAGAGCAGGCTGCCCCTTTCCAGGCGGGCCCCTACGGCTGCATCAAGGACCTCGCTGGCAATCTCCAGGTTCTTAAACTCCTCGCCATCAGGCATCAGAGCTACTGTTATCTCAAATCCTGCTGAATCGAGAGCATCTGCCACCGCCGCTCCATATAGGGAAAACACCGTGGGGTTGCTTACCAGGAGCGCCTTCTGGCTCCCAGTGAAACCCCGGGTCAGACTCCCACAGGCCGCTAATATGTTATTTTCTATCGAAATATCGTAACTGCGTTCGCCCAGCTTAACCGCCAGTTCCAGCATCTGTTTCACCTGTCTTCCCGCTTCAACATCTCTGTTATCTCGTTTACCACCTGTTCTACATCCTTGCCGCTGGTATGAATACGGTATTTGGCACAGGCGTATAGTGGTTCACGTTTATTCAGTATATCAATTATATCCTCTGCGCTGATGACCTTTTTCAACAGCGGGCGGCTGCCTTTTTTTCGGTTTACCCGGGCAAGAATCTCTTCCGGCGTGGCTTCCAGTCGGACAATGATCCCACTGCTAGCCAGCGCCTGGATATTATCTTCCTGGAGAACTACTCCTCCGCCAGTGGCAATGACCATGTTTTCCTGTCGGGCAAGTTTTGCGGACAGGACCCGCTCTTCCGAGCGAAACCGCACCTCCCCGTGACGTCGGAACAGGTCACTGACAGTTAGGCCGGTGATTCTCTCGATCTCCTTGTCCATATCTACAAATTCCATATGAAGCTTCTGAGCCAGCCGCCACCCTACTGTACTCTTACCAGTACCCATAAACCCTACTAATATGATATTATTTATTCCCATCGCCACACCTTTTTCAAATAATCATGGTACCTCTGCCAGGATTCCCTGATCTCGGTAACGTGGTCCGAACCGAACTTCTCCAAGGTCGCCTGGGCAATAACAAACGCCAGCATAGCTTCTCCTACTACCGCTGCCGCCGGCACTGCGCAGATATCAGAACGCTCGACTACCGCTTTTTCTTCCTGCCATTCGAGGGTATTAACCGTCTGCAGTGGTTTGTACAAGGTAGGTATCGGTTTCATAAAGGCGCGACCCCAAACCGTCTCCCCGTTGGTGATGCCGCCCTCGATTCCCCCGGCCCGGTTGGACTGGTGATATATTCTGCGTTCATTGTTAAAGTAAATCTGGTCGTGAACCTGAGAACCTGGACGAGCCGAATTACTAAAGCCGTCTCCAATTTCTACCGCCTTAATGGCCGGTATACTCATCAAAGCCCCCGCTATGCGCCCATCCAGCTTGGTATCCCAGCTGACATGGCTGCCCAGACCGGGCGGTACTCCCAGTGCTCCCAGTCCAAAACTGCCTCCTAGTGACTCGCCATCTTGTTTGGCTTGATCGATCAACGCCATCATCGCTGCCCCGGCTTCAGCGTCCGCGCAGCGCACCGGTGAAGCCTCGATCACCTCATAGATCTTCTGGCGGTTTTCCGCATTCACCGGATGAGGTTCCGCTTGGACAGACCCAATCGATAGCACCTGACTGTAGATGTATATGTCAAATATCTGAAGGAGTTGACAGCAAATAGCCCCAACCGCTACCCGGGTTGCAGTTTCACGCGCGCTGGCTCTTTCCAGGATATTCCGCATATCCTGGTGGTTATATTTCATAGCACCGGCCAGGTCAGCATGGCCGGGCCGGGGACGGTTTACTGCCCTTTCTTCCATGCGGTCACATTCTCCAGGGGACATGATACCCTGCCAGTTCTCGTAATCTCGGTTATAGATGATAAAACTGAGCGGGCTGCCCAAAGAAAGGCCGCCCCGAACTCCGGATATGATCTCCGCCCGGTCGGTCTCGATCTTCATGCGGCCGCCCCGGCCATATCCCTTTTGACGCCGGGCCAATTGTCCGTTGATATATTCTTCGCTGATGGGTACGCCTGCCGGCAACCCCTCAATAATTCCCATTAAACCCTTGCCATGAGACTCGCCGGCCGTTACATACTTGAGCACTGGCGTAATCCTCCCTTATTATCAATATGTTTCACTGGCTATCCAACTAGCAGGGGGAGTGCGCGATACTCGCACTCTTCCCTGCACTGCGCTGACTATGATATAGCGGGTATCACCGCGTTGGTTTCTTAAGACTGTTGTACCGGCATGCCCGGGTATTCCCGTAGTGTTAAAGGAACAAGCTGGAGGCCCTCCGGGGGTAAACGAGGCATAATTAGCCGTGACGATGTCTATACCCTCGCTGGTATGGTACTTACGGAATTTTCCGTCCGAATACCACCGGTATTCTTCACTGTCCATATATATGTATATGGTTTGTGGCTTTCCCTTGATTACCGCATCTTGGCGGGCATGCCGAAAAATCCAGGCCAATTGACGAGCATCGGCGTCCAACTTGACCCGCTCCAGGAGTCCACCCAGGTTGGGAGTGGCTATCAATAAAGCAACTATTATCAAGCCCATGACCGCCATCAGTTCTATCAGAGTAAAGCCCCGCTGGTTTAAGTCCCCCGGTATTGCCATGATCCCTCACCCAAGTGTTCTTCCAGTATACTTTTCATATATTCCCGGTCCGGGCTGATTCCCAGGAGTATCTCCAGTGTTAATGCCCCTTGATTTACGAACATAGCCAGGCCGTTAATAGTTTTAAGTCCAATGGCCTGGCCCATTTTTAGCAATTGAGTCTGCAGAGGGTTATATATAATATCGCACAAAACAGTTCTGGCATCTACTGCATCAAGTTTGCTCACCGGCGTTTGGTCAATGTTAGGGAACATACCGACCGGCGAACAATTGATGATGATGTCAGCCCCGGCACTGATCTCGCGGAATCTAGCCTCATTCATCAGGGCTCCCCGCGCGGAACAATTGCCGTTCGCCCCTATCAGTGCAGCCAGCGAACGGGCCCTTTCGTAGTCATTGTCCAGGAAATCGATATGCGAAACTCTCTCCTGCCTCAGCACCGCAGCCAGCGAACGGGCGGCCCCGCCTGCTCCAATAAAGAGTACCCGGCTTCCCTCTGCCTTAACTGCCTCTTCCCGCAGGGCGGCAATAAATCCCGGTCCGTCAGTATTATAGCCGATCAGGCGGCCGTTATCATTCTTGATAACATTTACTGCCCCACAATCCGCAGCAATCGGTGAAAGATCATCAAGATGCGGTATCACAGCTTCCTTGAAGGGGATGGTTACATTGGCTCCCTTGAGGTTAAACGAGCGAATACCCTCCAGTGCTCCAGCCAACCGATCCGGAGACACCTGGAAGGGAAGATAGACACAATCCGATCCCATCGCGGCAAAAACCGCATTATGCATCAACGGCGACAGGCTGTGCCCCAGGGGATTTCCCAACAAACCCAAAACCTGCGTCTTTGCGCTTATCTTCAATCCTCATCACCTCTTTTTCCCCGGTTGGTCTGCTTACGATGAATCTGCCGCAGCACCGGGCCTTCGAACATACGTGATATCTTGGTGCCCATAAATTCACGAGTATGTATAGGTTTGACCAGGATAGTCAACAATCCGGTACGATTCCCCCCCAGAATGTCGGTATAGATCTGGTCGCCGATAACCGCCGTACACCAGGTGTCTGAACCCATAGCCTCCATGGCCAGTCGGTAACCGCCCCGACGCGGTTTTTGTGCTCGGAACACATAAGGTAGATCCAGACTTCTGGCCACAGCCAGAACCCTCTGTTCTCCATTATTGGACAAGAAACAGGCCTTGAGGCCCAGCGATCCCAACCTGGCAAACCACTCCCTTACCTCCGGGGTCAATTCATTACTGTTCCAATGGGTCGTGGTATTATCGAGATCGATGATAAAGGCCCTGATGCCACGGGCGGCTAATTCCTCAATCGGTATATCCAGTATGGTATCAACATATATATCCGGAAACAACTTGTTCAGCAAGCGCTTTTCGTGTCCCTTCACTAAGATATATCCCAGGCGGCTCTGGCACCTTCCTCTACCGCTTCGATTATTCTGCGGGTGGCAACCGCATCGCCCACCACCGCACAGGTTATACCCTTTCCTTCTGCAGCTGACTTAAGTCCGTTGACCGGTTGGGTGCCGACAGCAACCACGACCTGGTCCACCTGGATACTCTCTTCCTCGCCATCCCTTTTAATTACTATGGCATTGCCTTCTATTCTTACCGGCACAGCTCCCGTAGCCAGTCTAAATCCGGCTTTGCGCAAACGCTTGTGCAGCATATAGCCGTGCGAGGTAAGCATCAAGACTGGAGACTGGTCCTGGGCTTCCACAACCATTACCTCACCGGCACCGTGCGCAAACAGATAATCTGCGCTTTCCATACCAATAAGTCCCCCGCCGACCACCACGACCTTATCACCTACTGGAATCTCACCTCTCAGCAGTTGCCAGGCGTCACATACCAGCGAAGAATCGCATCCAGGTATCTCCAAATTAGCGTTGTGGCCTCCGCTGGCAAGTATTATAACATCGACTGCCTGATGGTCGAGATCAGCTTCGCAGATCGCAACACCGGTTTTAATCAACGCCCCATTATTACTAGCTCGGGCCGATAACTGCTCGATAAAGCGGCCATAAGCTTCCTTATAAGGTGCCCGGGCTGCCAGCAGAACCTGGCCACCCACCTGTTCTCCTTTTTCAAACAGGGTTACCTCATGACCTAGCCGAGCCGCCTCAGAAGCTGCGGTCAGCCCAGCTGGCCCTCCACCGATCACCCATACCCGGCGCTTGTCGAGCGCCACTTCCCGGGGATAAATCAGTTCCTGCCCGGTTTCGGGATTGATGGCGCAACGAATACTCTTTTGTTCGAAGGCCAAACGTTCGATACAGCCCTGATTACAGGCCAGACAGGTGAGGGTGCCCTCGGTTCTGCCCTTCCGGGCATTGATCAGGAAGTCCGGATCGCTGAGCTGCTGACGACCTACCGCGATCATGTCAGCATCCCCCCGGCTAATGGCCTGATCTGCCATAAAAGGGTCGGTAAAGCGCCCTACACCGATTACCGGTACCTTAACCACATCCTTGATCCGGCGTGCCAGATCAATCTTGAATCCAGATTCGTACTCAACCGGCGCACAGGTTATCCCGCCCGGTGTGCCGTGGGTACCAAAGGAAACGTGCAGTATATCGGCTCCAGCTGCAATGAATTGAGGTACGATATGTACCATATCTTCTATGACATAACCGTTTTTGATCATTTCCTCTCCGGAAATCCTAAGAGAAATCGGGAAGTCATCTCCAACCTGTTTTCTTACCTCCTGCAGACATTCCACAATAAAGCGGGTACGCTGTCCCAGGTCTCCGCCGTATTTATCACTGCGGTGGTTGGAATGAGCCGAGAGGAACTGCATCAACAGGTAACCATGGGCGGCATGGAGTTCCACCCCATCATAGCCGGCCTTCCTTGCTCTTACAGCGGCCCTGCCGAAGGCCTCCACCACCTCATTGATATCATCCTGACTCATTTCGGCAGGTTTCATGCCATATACATAACTGGGAACCGCTGAAGGGCCCAGAGCCAAGCCCTGCTGCAGCTGGTAGAAGCTCTCCCTGCCGGCGTGATGCAACTGCATTGCAATCTTGCCTCCCCGGGCATGGACAATATCCGCCATCTTAGTCAGTCCGGGAATAAAGGAATCATCATAGGCACATATGGTTCCGGGCGCAGCAGTGCCCCGCGGATGTATCGAAGTAATCTCAGTTATAATCAGCCCTGCTCCACCCTGAGCTCTGCGGTCTATGTAGGCCAGATTAGCCGGACTTACCCGGCCATCCCGATGCGCCAGGCCTGTCCCCATGGGTGGCAGCACCAATCGGTTTGGCACATCCATTGATTTGATCCTTATCGCCTGCATTAAATGAGTCAATTCATTCAATTACTTCACCCCCACAACTAGTATAACAAAAGTGAGTCAGAAGAGGGGTCCGAGACCACTGAAAAAGTGCGCTCCAATCAACATAGTTGACAAGGAACGTCAGCCTGTTGGCCTGTGGTAACGCCAGGCTCCTACCTGGCAGCCAGGCGGAAGGCTGGCGTTCCAAGATTATGTTTCATCCTAGCGTTACCCCAACCAAGCTAATACTTTTTCAGTGATCTCGAACGTCCCAGTGACTCACTCAGTTCCCAATCTACCTAGCTTTGACAAGAACAACCCGGTAATTCCATCTTAAGACATTCTGCCTTGACGTCGCTCAGGGTATTCAGCTCGGCACACATCTCCTTGATCCGAGTGTCATTTCCACAGAGTTCCAAGAAAATGAACCCGGAAGCATCGTTGTCATTACTCAATTCACGGTTGATACCCAGACGAGTCTTGATAATATCACCGTTCTCGGTCAGTACACTCTGGACCTTGACCGCGCTGTCCACCCGGTGTCCAATAAGAATGACCATGACATCCATATTTACGCCTCCTTTATGATCTTATCCACTGGTTCATTATTCCTTTGTTTCTAAATAATAATTCGCAGTCTGAGCTTAAAATCCTCCCACCTTTCCCCCAAGAATAGAGAACTAGCAAACCGATAAAGCCATCTATACTCAAGGCTGGTCCCTTGTAGCGGATACATGATGATGATATAGTATAATCTGAAAATATCATGGATTAATGAGGTGTAACCATGGATCTAATGGAAGAAAAAATACGTGCCTTGCATAAGCGTTCAGCCAAGATACTGGATCATAGAAGACATTTTAAAACGGCGGTCATTCTGCCACTCATTAAGCAAGGTGAGGAATTTGTCGTTCTTTTCGAGAAAAGGTCCATGACCCTCAACAATCAACCGGGTGAGATCTGCTTTCCCGGTGGCAGGTGCGAGCCGGAAGACGGCACAGCCAGGAATACGGCAATTCGCGAAACCTGTGAGGAACTGGGACTGACTCCGGATGATTTGGAGTTACTAGCCGACCTTGATATAATGGTCAGCCCGTTTGGCATACTGATAATCCCCTTCCTGGCAATTATCAATAACCCGGAATCCATAAGCCCCAACGCGGATGAAGTGGAGAGGGTATTCTGTGTGCCCTTGCGATATTTGATGGAGCATGAACCCTTGAGACATCAGATGAGTCTGTCGGTCAGCTTTCCTGATGATTTTCCGCTGGAACTCATACCTCAGGGAAAAAACTATCCGTTCCGGCAGGGTATTCTGCCGCAGTATTTTTACATCTGGGAAGGTGAGGTCATCTGGGGATTAACGGCCCGCATCCTCCATCATTTCATCGAAATGATCAAAGGATAGGAAGTGAGACAAATTTAACAACTCGAATCTACTGCGATTTTAGCTTTACATAAGCTAACTGACAAGTCAAGCCCTGATTCAATAAAGCTTGTATCATAGCCTGTTGAAAAGATATTTGATCCAGGTATTGATTTTCATAGTTATAGTCCAAATTTCAGAGAAACATGCCATTTCCAATTTCTTTTACTTACGTATAATATGTTTTTACATCACTTTATAAATGGTTCATAGGTTCAGGTTCTGTTAAAGGTTAAGAGGGCCTGTCTATTTTTGTGCTAAAGGAGGTTTGAATAGGGGGAAAAAGCATACAATACATGTTATAAGACAATTGTATTTTGTGTTGGTTTTGCCAAATAATTCTCCGCCGGTAAGCTGCCCATCCCCAGGGAGAGGGTAAAATCGGCAATGGAGTCTTTTATCCCGCCCCGGAAGATGGACCACCAGCGGGGAATTACTTAAGATTTCGTTTCAATTAATTTAAGGAAGTGATTGATTTAATGACACCCGTTAAGAATTGGGCCAGATTAATGTCCAGCGGCCTATTCGCTTTAGTTATGCTGCTCCTGACGCCGGCTATCGCTGCCGCCAGTGAAGCCGACCTGATAATCCCTACCCTGACAGCTGGGCAGAATAATCTGTTATACCTCGGCCTCGTAGTGTGCGGACTGGGAATGCTCTTCGGTTTGTATCAATTTATCAAGGTAAGAAAGCTTGAAGCTCATCAATCCATGCTGGACGTAGCCAGTACCATATATGAAACTTGCAAAACCTATCTGTTGCAGCAAGGCAAACTGCTGTGCATATTATTTGCCTTTATAGGTTTTTGTATTGCCTTCTATTTCGGGTTCCTGCAGGATACCCCAATGAGCGGCGTCCTCTTGATCCTGGGGTGGACCGTCGTAGGTATCCTCGGTTCTTACAGCGTTGCCTGGTACGGTATTCGGATGAATACCCTGGCCAACAGCCGTACTGCCTTTTCCGCTCTGGAAAGAAAGCCCTTGAAGCTTTTGAATATCGCCCTGGACGCCGGCATGAGCATCGGTGTGTTATTGGTCTGTGTTGAGCTGATCATGATGCTGATCATCCTGCTCTTTGTCCCGCGTGATCTGGCCGGAGCCAGCTTCATCGGTTTTGCAGTGGGTGAATCACTGGGCGCCAGTGCCCTGCGTATCGCCGGCGGTATCTTCACCAAGATCGCTGATATCGGTTCCGACCTGATGAAGATCGTCTTCGGTATCAAGGAAGATGACCCCCGCAATCCTGGTGTTATTGCCGACTGTACGGGTGACAATGCTGGTGACAGCGTAGGACCCACTGCCGATGGTTTTGAAACCTACGGTGTAACCGGTGTAGCCCTTATTTCCTTCATCGTACTGGCAGTTCAGCCGGCTTTGACGGGAATCCTCTTAACCTGGATCTTCGTTATGCGCATACTTATGATCCTGACATCGATCGGTTCCTTCTGGGTAAACAGAGCTTTGAGCCAGGTCAGATTCGGCGACACAGACGACTTTGACTTTGAAAAGCCCCTGACCAGTCTGGTCTGGATCACCTCCATCCTCTCCATTGTTGTGACCTTCGCCGTTAGTTATTATATGTTGGGACCGGGTTCTACCGGAATACCGGCGGAACTCTCCAAACTGTGGCTGGTGCTGGCGGTAATCATAAGCTGCGGTACCCTGGGTGCTGCGATAATCCCCGAATTTACCAAGATATTCACCAGCCCCAATTCCCTGCATGTGGCTGAAGTGGTTAAGGCCTCCCGCGAGGGCGGACCTTCTCTGAATATCCTCTCCGGACTGGTAGCCGGCAACTTCAGTGCCTTTTGGATCGGCATGGTCTTTTTTGGTTTGATGTTTGCGGCCTACTATGCCAGTGGCTTTGGTCTGTCCACTATCATGATCTATCCCTCCATCTTCGCCTTTGGTCTGGTGGCCTTCGGTATGCTGGGTATGGGACCGGTAACTATCGCTGTCGACAGTTACGGCCCGGTTACTGACAATGCCCAGTCCATCTATGAACTGTCCCTGATCGAAACCATTCCTAATGTTGAGAAACAGATCCAGAAGGATTTTGGTTTCAAACCGGACTTTGACAAGGCCAAACACTACCTGGAAGCCCAGGATGGTGCGGGCAATACCTTTAAGGCAACCGCCAAACCAGTACTGATCGGTACTGCGGTAGTCGGCGCCACCACTATGGTCTTTTCCTTGATCCTGGTTATCAAGAACGTGCTGGGCGTTCAGCCGGAACAGATCCTAACCCTGCTGAATCCCTATACCATCTTCGGTTTACTGGCAGGCGGTTCCGTAATCTACTGGTTTACCGGAGCTTCTACCCAGGCAGTTACCACCGGTGCTTACCGGGCAGTTGAATATATCAAAAACAATATACAGCTGGATGAAAACGCCAGTCAGAAGGCAGCCACTGAAAAATCCAAGGAAGTGGTCAAGATTTGTACCCAGTATGCTCAAGAAGGTATGTTCAATATCTTTATCGCCATATTCTCCTTTACCCTGGCCTTTTCTTGCCTGTCTGCTCCCGTGAAGGGTGAACAGTCGGTTGCTCTGTTTATTTCTTATCTGATCTCGATAGCAGTATTCGGATTATTCCAGGCAGTCTTCATGGCCAATGCCGGCGGCTGCTGGGATAACGCCAAAAAGGTTGTTGAAGTCGATCTGCAGGAAAAGGGTACTCCCCTGCATGAAGCCACCGTGGTTGGTGACACCGTAGGTGATCCCTTCAAGGATACCTCTTCGGTAGCCCTCAATCCGATCATCAAATTTACCACCCTGTTTGGTTTGCTGGCCATGGAGATTGCTATATCACCTGCTTTCAGAAGTATTGCTCCGGTAGTTGGCGGAGTCTTCCTGGTGATCGCGATGTTCTTTGTATGGCGCTCCTTCTACGGAATGAGGATCCCGACTGAATAATATTGCCAAAGCCAAAAACTACAAAAGCCGGTTGCCAGAAGGCAACCGGCTTTTCTTTGCATATTGAACATTTGAAGAAACCCAAGATTATTTGTAGTAAGATCCCTAACAAAAGCTTTTTGCATCAACTGATGGTGACGACCTTCAATGTCACGGGGGTTGTTTTTTTATTAATAGAATTGTCTTGTCTCCACTAGAATATATTGCTAGTATTTAACTATAAAACTGACACTCAAATCGCTCAATATCAAGTCTTTCAAGTCGACCTCAATAGACACTCCCAAAAATAATCTTGAAAATTGGAGGTAACAAGAATGCTTTCGTTTACCAACATGAAAACAACTAACAAACTGCTGAGTGTATTCTTTTTTATGACCATCTTGATTGTTCTGATAGGTTGGGTGGGATACCGGAACATGAATCAGATCGTAGGTAAGATGAACTGGGTGTTTGAAAACAACCTCCTGCCCATCGAGGAATTGGCTGATGGCAACAAGAGTTTGGAAGCCATTCGCGGTGACACCTGGCGGGTTGCTGCGGCCTGGTCCCCTCAGGAGGTAAAGGATGCCTATAATGACATGGACAGCAACTTTGCAGTAATCGATAAGGTCCTTAAGAATTATGGATCGGATGAAAGCCTGTTGACCCCTGAAGACATGAAAATCTACAAGCAGTTAACCAGCGATATTGGGTTGTATCACAACAATATCGATACCCTGAAGCAGATGTTGGCTAAAGGACAGAACCCGGCTGCCATGCGTTCCTTCGCCCTGGGCGACTTAAAAAACAGCCGCGAGGCTGCGGAGCGCAGTATGAAACAGCTCATTAAGTTTAACCAGGATCAGGCTCAGGGCATTAACGATGCCGGCAGAGAAACCTCTGACAATGCCAGCCGTAATATGATCATCCTGATCATATTAGCTGCAGTTATGAGTTTAGGAGCTAGTATATATACGGCAAAACATCTTACCCAGGCACTTGGATTTGTAGTGGGCCATGCCTCGACTATAGCCGGCGGTGATTTCTCCCGCGATATTGAGCCGACATTCCTGGAGCGCCAGGATGAGATGGGAGCCCTGGGTCGCGCTTTCCAGGAAATGACCATGCGTCTGCGGGACACTATCAGCAATATAAACAATACCTCGGTAGAGGTAACCAATTTCAGCAGACAGCTGGCGGAATCTTCTACCAATATTGCTTCTGCCATGCAGGAGGTTTCGGCCTCTACCCAGGAGATTGCATCAGGAATGCAGGATATATCAGCTTCCACTGAGGAAGTAACCGCCTCCGGGGAGGAAATCGGAGCAGCCCTGAACATGGTCAACGATGAAGCGGAAAGAGACCGCCAGAAGGCTGATGATATCGATAAGCGGGCACTGAAAGTACAGAACGGTGCCACCAAGGCCTCCCAGGCCGCCCGCCAACTCTACAGCGATATGCAAAAACGGGTAGAAGACGCCATCGAAAGATCCAAGGTAGTTGAGGAGATATCGGGTCTGGCTCAGAATATTGCGGGTATTGCCGCTCAAACCAACCTTCTGGCTCTGAATGCGGCCATTGAAGCGGCCCGTGCCGGAGAACAAGGTCGGGGCTTTGCCGTAGTGGCTGAAGAGGTGCGTAAACTGGCAGAAGATTCGGCGGTAACGGTAGGAGATATCCAGAATCTCACCAGCCAGGTTCACGAGGCCATTGGCAATCTGGTTGAAAACACCAGGGCGATGTTGGATTACATAACCAACCGCATTCTTCCTGATTATGACTATATGGCCGAGGTTGGTCAGCAATACCGGGATGACAGCAACATCATTGTAAATCTGGCTGAACATGTCAGGAGGGACGTCAAGCAAATCAGCGATTCCATGGAAGAGATCAACAAAGCTCTGGCCTCAACTGCATCCATAGTCATGCAGTCGACCACCGGTGCGGAGGAGATCGCCCAGGGCAGTGAACAAGCAGCCAACTCGGCTATGGAGATCGCCGAGATATCCCACAAGATGGAAGCCCGCGCCGAGGATCTGCAAAATCTGGTGGAGCAGTTTAAGATTCGGTAGGGGTTTACGAGGAGTTAGGAATTATTAGCCACAGTGACTTTAATTGCGCGTAGGCGCATCGCGACCCAAATGGCAACCGAGAAGGTTGCATCGTTGCACTCCAGAGTGTGGTGCCCGCAGGGGGATCAACACAGAACTTCATGACCCCGTATGTGATCACCGAAGGTGGATGAAAAACCTATATGTGCCTTGTATCTAAGCCCAAAATGCAATTGTGCTGCATAGGTTTTTCAGGGCTGATGGACACAGATTTGATTTAATTAGACATTAATAGATTAGTATCCAAATAAACAGTCCCCGATGCCATGATTCGGGGGCTGTTTTATTAAGTACTCAACTTTCGCAGTTGACTTATGGCACGATGCACTACGGTACTGTCATTGCTGTGAAAACCTCATATTGTGTCATTGCGAGCGCAGCGCGGCAATCTTCCGATTTGCAGCTGTTATAGATTGCTTCGCTGCGCTCGCAATTATCACGGGTATTTAACCCGCCACGATAAACGAAAAGCGTTAGATGACCGGGGAGGATTGCCGCGTTGCTGCGCTCCTCGCAATGACAAGTACACGAGTTTTCGTAGTAATGACAGGGTGGGGTGTCGGGGCGACAATCATTTATTGTGTCATTGCGAGCGTAGCGTGGCAATCATCCCATATGCAACTGTTATAGATTGCTTCGCTGTGCTCGCAATTATAACGGGTATTTAACCCGCCACGATAAACGAAAAGCGTTGGATGACCGGGGAGGATTGCCGCGTTGCTGCGCTCCTCGCAATGACAAGTACGTGAGTTTTCATAGCAATGACAGAATAGCAAAGTAAGCGGCCTTTTGCAGTTCTAACCTGTTAACTGCGAAAGTTGACTAAAGTATTATTCACTTTCGGGGAAGCTATTAAACCATGAACAAACATAAAACTTATGGCTCAGTTGCGCGTAAGAAAAATCAGTGTCCTTCTTCTATAAAAACTGCGTAAATCATAAAAAATCAGCGCCGTCTGCGTCTATTGCCCCGTCTATTCGTTCCCCCCGGACACTATTTCTACTTTATCACCGCTGCGCACCCAGCCTGATTCCAGGACCCGGGCGAAGATTCCTTCAATGGGCATTACACAAGTACCTACCTGTTTCTTGATGGCACAGCCCTGATTGTGGCATTCCTTACCGATCTGGGTAACCTCCACCAGGGCTTCGCCCAGCCTTAACCTGGTCCCCACCGGCAAAGTTACTACATCCATGCCGCTTACGGCGATGTTTTCGGCAAAATCACCGTACACCACATCGGCTCCCATCGCCCGCATCTTTTCAAAACTGGACAGGGACAAGAGGCTCACCTGACGATGCCAGGTGCCGTGGTGGGCGTCAGCCTCTATTCCACAGCCTACCTGTAAGTAGGCCTCCTGAACATCATGCTTTTTCTCCCCGCGCTTTTCGGAAATATTTACCGCCAGTACTTCTCCGGTCATGATTCTTGCCTCCATTAGATTGGTCAGTACTATAATAACCTATAATCTATTTCCTAGGCAAAACCAGATTGCCATGATCCAATTCTTTCAGGTCATACGGGGTCTCCTGGTAAACACAATAATTGAGCCAGTTTGAAAACAACAGGCTGGCATGACTGCGCCATTGGACTCTTGGCGTTTTGGCCGAGTCATCATCCGGGAAATAGTTAACCGGCAGGACTATATTATCGCCTTTGGCAACATCCCGCTCATACTCATCCTTCAGAGTCTGGGGGTCATATTCCGAATGTCCGGTAACAAATACCTGGCGTCCGTCATGGGTAGCCGCTATATAGACCCCTGCCTCGTCTGATTCAGCCAAGAGCTCCAGATAAGGAACCCTTTCTATGTCCTCCCGACGAGTCTCCGCATACCGCGAATGCGGTACAAAGAACACATCATCGAACCCCCGTAGCAGAGGGCTGTTGGGCTTGCACACCCGATGGGGGAAAACCCCAAATACCTTATGGTCCAGGACGTATTTGGGAACATCATAGTGGTGGAATAAACCAGCCTGGGCACCTACGCAGATGTGCATGGTAGAAAACACATGACTGCGGGTCCAGTCCATGATCTCACATAGCTCTTCCCAGTAGGTCCATTCCTCAAAATCCAATTGCTCCACCGGAGCCCCGGTAATTATCATCCCATCAAACATCTGGCCGCTGATCGATGCAAAAGTTGTATAAAAGTTCTCCAGGTGACTGACCGGGGTATTTTTCGAATCGTGACTCTCAGGATGTAACAGAATGATTTCCACCTGCAAAGGGGTATTGCCCAGCAGTCTCAAGAGTTGGGTTTCCGTAATTATCTTTAATGGCATCAGATTAAGTAAGGCCAGTCTCAACGGGCGGATATCCTGATGCGCCGCCCGCTTTTCATGCATTACAAATATGTTCTCTCCTTGCAGAACATTACTGGCTGGAAGGTTATCTGGAATGATAATAGGCATTTACTTATCCCCCAATGGACTAGATTTAAATTTGAACTGCTTTCTTCAGCGCCTGATCCAGATCCCAAATCAGGTCATTAACATCTTCCAAACCGATGGACAGGCGAATCTGGTCTGGCGTTACCCCGGCATCGATCTGATCCTGTTCGTTCAATTGAGAATGAGTAGTGGTAGCCGGATGAATAACCAGCGATTTGGCATCAGCTACATTGGCCAAATGTGAAAAGATCTCCAGACTGTCGATAAACTTCTTAGCCGCTTCGATCCCTCCCTTGATGCCAAAGGTGAAGATAGACCCCGCCCCCTTGGGCAAATATTTCTGGGCCAGGTCAAAGTATTTATTGCCGGGCAGACCCGGATAGTTTACCCATGACACTAGAGGATTTTGCTCCAACCACCGGGCAATCTTAATGCTGTTCTCCACATGGCGTTCCACCCTGAGAGAAAGAGTTTCCAGGCCCTGAATAAATAAGAATGAGTTGAACGGGCTGATCGCGGCCCCGGTATCACGCAGCAACTGCACCCTTGTTTTTACCACAAAAGCTGGTGCTCCTACATCACGAGTGTAACTTACCCCATGATAGCTTTCGTCCGGTTCGGTCAGACCGGGGAATTTCCCACTGGCCGCCCAGTCAAACTTGCCGGAATCAATAATTACTCCGCCGATAGAAGTGCCATGGCCGCCGATGAACTTGGTGGCGGAGTGCACAACTATATCCGCGCCGAACTCGATCGGGCGCAGCAGATACGGCGTGGCAAAGGTGTTGTCGATAATCAGCGGAACCCCATTTTGATGAGCTATAGCCGCTACTGCCTCGATATCAATAATATTTATACCGGGATTGCCAATTGACTCGATAAATAAAGCTTTTGTCTTATCTGTGATGACTTTCCTGAAGTTTTCCGGGTCATCGGGGTCCACAAAAACGGTAGTGATCCCATAACGTGGTAGGGTATAACGGAACAAGTTATAAGTACCGCCGTAGAGTGTACTGGACGAAACGATCTCATCCCCACTACCGGCAATATTAAGAATCGCATAGGTGATAGCAGCTGAACCCGAAGCTACCCCTAGGGCAGCTATTCCACCCTCCAGAGCTGCGATCCTCTGCTCAAATACATCCGTAGTCGGGTTCATGATGCGGGTATAGATATTGCCGCTTTCTTTCAGCGCAAACAAATTCGCGCCATGTTCAGCATTGTTGAATACATACGATGTCGTTTGGTAAATAGGTACGGCCCTAGCTCCGGTGGTCGGGTCAGGCTGCTGTCCTGCATGCACCTGCAAGGTGTCAAACTTGAGTTGTCTTTCGCTCATTATACATAATCCTCCTCGTAATATGATTTCTTTGTTCTAACCCTGACAGCCACACCATGGCAAAGAGGGCGATCCTTTGACCACGGTTTCCCGTCCGCTTTTCAGCCTTGTTGGCGCTTCATATAGTCCTTAATGGCCTCATGCAGGGCGTCGGCTGCCAGGTTCGAACAGTGCATTTTAACGGGTGGCAGACCATCCAGGGCTTCAGCCACCGTGCGATTGGTGATTCGCTCGGCTTCCTCCAGGGTATGTCCTTTTACCATCTCCGTTACCATGCTGCTGGTAGCTATGGCTGCAGCGCAACCGAAGGTTTTAAATTTTACATCTTCAATAACATTACCCTCGACCTTGATCTCAATATGCATGATATCTCCGCAGACCGGGTTCCCAACATCTCCGACCCCATCTGCCATTTCTATCGCTCCCACATTGCGCGGATTCATAAAATGGTCCATTACCTTCTCACTATACATCATTATGCAACACCTCCTGCACCCGCATAAAGCGGTGACATCTTTCGTAATGCTTCAATGACCCGCGGGATGATATCCAGGACATAATCAACATCCTCGTCATTATTATTATGGCCCAAAGTAAGGCGTAACGAGCCATGAGCAATGACGTGCGGCAGTCCAACGGCCAGCAGCACATGTGAAGGATCCAGCGAGCCGGATGTGCAGGCTGATCCGCTGGATGCCGCGATGCCGTAACTATCCAGCATCAATAATACCGATTCACCCTCCACGAATTCAAAACACACACTGACACTCCCCGGCAGACGAAGGGCAGGGTGTCCAGTCAGTCTGGAGTGAGGTACCCGTTCCAGAATACCATTCTGCAAACGCTGTCCCAGCGCGGTAAGCCGAGTCTCCGACTCCAGCCGGTTTTCTCCTGCCAATTCGGCAGCCACGCCAAAACCTACAATGCCCGGAACATTTTCCGTTCCCGCCCGCCGGTTTCTTTCCTGGGCCCCACCATGGAGCAATTTGGCCAGTTTGATCTTCTTATTCAAATACAAGCAGCCAATCCCTTTAGGTCCATAGAGCTTGTGAGCTGAAGCTGACAACATGTCAATGCCCATGTCGCGAACATTTATATCCAGTTTGCCAAAGCTTTGGACGGCGTCAGTATGAAATACCGCTCCTCCTTCATGGGTGATGGCTGCCAGTTCCCTGATCGGCTGGATGGTACCTATCTCATTATTCGCGTGCATGATGCTGACCAGAACCGTATCATCCCGCATCGCGTCTTTTAACACCTGGGGCTCAACAACTCCCAGCGAGTTTACCGGCAATACGGTCAGATCATAGCCCTGTTTACGCAGGTGCTCGCAGGTATCCAGCACTGCATGGTGCTCGATCGCCGAGGTTATAATGTGTTTTCCCCGGTGATCATTGGCGTGCATGTAACCTACCAGGGCCTGGTTATCCGCCTCGGTCCCGCCCGCGGTAAAAATGATCTCCTGAGATGAGGCCTTGATAAGAGCCGCAACCTTATCCCGGGCATCCTCTACCGCTTGCCGCGCCTTTTGCCCCGGGGTGTGCACGCTCGATGCATTACCAAATACATCGTTATAGTAGGGTATCATGGCGTCAAAAACCCGGGGGGCAACGGGTGTGGTCGCACTGTGATCCATGTAAATTGTTTTCATAAGACACCTCCTAGTTATTTTCGAATAGACGCTGATAATGCTGATCAAAATGATTAACGCAGATGGTTATAAGCATTTATTGAATCTAATCTTTAATATTGACTGGGCTAGACTCACATTAGTATCACCAGGTCAAATTTTGTCTATGGTTATGGCCTGTGGTCCCATAGAAGCGGCTTCCTTCATCAGGTCATCCAGGGTGTAGGAATCCAAAACCTCAACGATTGAATCACGCAAGCGCGACCATATCTTCTTGGTTACACAATAATCGGCACGGTCACAATCATCGGGATTCAGCTCGTTTACACACTCCACCGGGGCAATAGGCCCTTCCAAAACCCGAATAACATCGCCGACCGTTATGCCGTCAGCAGCGCGTCCCAACACATATCCTCCCTGCGATCCTCGAACACTCCTGACCAGACCGGCTTGCTTCAGAGGTATGAGTAATTGCTCCAAATATCTGCTGGATAAGTCTTGCCGCTGAGCTATGGTATGAATCGTAACCGGTCCATCTTCCTGGCTTTGCGCAATATCCAGCATTGCCCGCAATCCATAGCGTCCCTTTGTTGATAGTCTCATAACCCCTACCTCGCTTCCAGGTTTGATTAATTACTCGTCAACTCTATCATTCTTTCCAGGGCCAGCACTGCCTTTTTACTGATCTCCTCCGGTACTGTAACTACCGTTTCATGGTTTTCGATCGAGTTCAGTATCTTCTCCAAAGTAATGCTCTTCATATTGGGACAAATCAACTCATCGGAAGCCATTATCAGCTTGACCTCTGGTCTTGCCCTCCAAATCGCATGACTGATCCCGCTTTCAGTAGCGATAATAAACTCCTCCCGTGGTGATTTGCGCGTATAATTCAGAATCCCGGCGGTGCTTCCCACATAATCTGCCAGTTCAACTACCTCGGGATCACACTCGGGATGAACCAGCAAAGCGGCCTGCGGATGCTCCTGCTGCTTCTGTATAATGGCTTCCCGGGTCAAAGCTGCATGAATGGGACAGCTCGAAGGAAAAGCCGTTATCGATCTGCCCAGGTTACTCGAAACATTGCTGGCCAGGTTCTGATCAGGTATAAAAAAGATCGCTTTGTCCGCCGGCAGTTGGCCCAGTATCTTTTCAGCATTGGATGAGGTGCAACAAACATCGCTATAGGCCTTGACCTCTGCCGGGGTATTTACATAACTCACTACCAGACCGTCAGGATGCTTACTCTTGAATTCAATGATATCCTCTACCCTTATACTATTAGCCATGGGACAGGTTGCTGCTGTCTCGGGCGACAGGACCGTCTTGCCCGGACAGAGAATGGCAGCGCTTTCCGCCATAAAATCAACACCGGCTACCAGGATGGTCTGGCTGTCTGAGTTCCTGGCATTAACCGCCATAGCATAAGAATCGCCAACGAAATCAGCGATATCCTGAATCTCATCCCGTTGGTAATAATGAGCGATGACATATATACCCTTATCTTGCTTGCTTTTGATTATTCTTGCCATGAGGTCGGAATCATGAGTTGTCATTTCTTACTTCACCTCTCAATAGGTACCGTTCTCAGGTGTCAGGAGAACCATCCCCTTGACACTCTTGACACCCCATAGTCATTTTTCTTGATGATTAATATAACATATCCCCTATAGTTTTACTAGTGTTTTATGTTAATTTTTTTAGCCTTGTAACCAGCTAAGGGTTACACCGGGACGTTCTTCTTGTAACACAACAAAACTGAGTTTTGCAAAACTACCGATGTCCACCTTAAAGGCCCTCACAACCTGTATTAATTTATAAAACAAATTTCACTTTTCATGGATTAAACGAATTCAGGCTAGCCCGGATACCGGCTAGCCTGGCTAAGAAATAAATTACAGATGAGAGGAACAGATCACCTTATGGCCGCTCTAGCAGCAGCCACCACCCTCGCCGCAGCCGCAGGTCGGTTCGCTCCCCGTCAGCCCTCCTCGAATAATAGCCGCTGCACAACCTACGCCGGCCCGCACCTTGATAGCTTGGAAAGGACAATTGAGCGCGCAGGCCCCGCATTCGATGCAGGCATCACGATCCTGTATCACTATCTGTTTCTCTTTTTGGGCCAGCACCTCGCGGGGACATACATCCAGACAGATACCGCAGGATGTGCATTTATCGGAATCCAGATTCAGGGTCACCACGTTCTTCAGATACATCAGCTTCATAATTATCCCCCTACCCAATCATTCTATTTGACAAACACTCCAATGCCCAAAGCGGCAATACCCAAGCATAGCACTACCGCCATAGCCGGCAGGGCTGCTTTCATCTCCTTTTGCACACCGGACAGTGAGGTGTAGGTAGAAGCACCGGTAAAATTAAGGGCCAGATAAGCGGATATGGCCGGCAGAATACCCAAATACCCCACTGCCTGCAAGATACTGTGCGAGTTGCTCCACTGCCACCCCTTTAGCCAAATGACCAGCAGAGCCCAGAGCACGCCCAGCAACCAGCCTTTCCAGGCAAACGAGCGACCGGGTATCAAGGGCAACAACAGGGGTACCCCCACTATCCCGACCAGAGCTACACCCAGATAAGGATAAACCATATCCCATGAAACAGTTAAGATCCCGGCCAACTGCAGTGTCAAGAGCAGCAAAGCAGCGATAGAAAGCGGCCTGATGATAGCGACCAGTTCAACCGGGGTCACTACCATGCGATCGATCAGATTAAAATTCACCTTGCGCATGGCGGGAGTCGCCTTCATCCCCGACTTGATGAATTCCGGCAGATCAGCTGCCCGCACCGGCCCATAAACTACCCTGAATCCGGACTGCTGTTTGACTTGATGGGCCGATACTCCGGGGGCACCCAACTGCGGTATAATAATAGTCTTATGTGCTACAATCCCCTCCAGGTTGACCAGGGCGATACGCCTGACGATTTCATCGGTGCCAAAGGTGCCCTTGCCGGCCGCGCACCATACATTGACCCCCTTGGTGTCGATAACCAGTATCCAGGCATCAAAACCGGTGAGTTCCCGGCGCAGGTAATCAAAGCTCATCTTGTAATTGGCACTGACCAAAACCGGAGAATCCGGCTTTGGATTTCCTACTCCATACAAACCGGGCTGAACCAGATAATTCATCCGGTTTATATCCCAGCGGGCTTTCCAGGTACCCCAGTGGTCCCGCCAGGTCAACCTGGTCGATACTATGGGGACCTCCCCCCCGGCAACGGCTAATCTGCCGATGATCCAGGGCGCATCAGCAATATTATTCTGTATCGGAACCGCCCCGCAGCAGGAGCCTGTTTGCATATCTATCTTTTGAAATGCCACTTTATTTCCCCCTTTTCTAAGCTTTGGGCTTACTTGCAGTCACATTCCCGGCAACCCGCCGCACATTTGACTTCCTCCCAGACCACCAGCCGCTGGCATTCGATTGATAAGTCTTCGATATCGTTCATATCAGTGCCCATGAGCTGCTCAAAACCAACCAGCTTCCCGTCTGCCAAAACCGGGTTCAAAGAGACATATGACCACTGTTTGATCTTGCGCTCTTTGACCAATCCCGCCTCCTTTAGAACCTTCAAATGCTGGGAAATTCGAGGCTGGTTCATCTCCAGCAGTGCCTCCAGCTCACACACGCATAGCTCTTTATCCTGCAGGAGCTTAACAATTTTGAGCCGGGTCGGTTCTCCCAAAGCCTTGAATTGTTTTACGATCTGTTCCAGCAAAGCATAAACCCCACATTCTCATTTAAGCATATTCGTATATACGCATATTATAATCGCATAAAAGCATAAATATCAAGTTACATTAGAAATATTTTTCTTAAAAATAAATTGCCCTGTGCAATAATCGGGTGAAGGTTAACACTATTGCAGAGACCAGAGCATTCTCTGCTGCTCTATCATTCCGGGCAGGATCTCCAGCAAACGATCAACTTCCTCCGTGGTACTATCCTTGCCCAGGGTCAGTCGCAGTGCGCTGTGGGCCAGCTCATCCTTCATTCCCATCGCCTTCAGTACATGTGAGACCGCGAATGAGTTAGCGCTGCAGGCGGCAGCTCCGGAAGCGGCAATACCTGCTTCATCCAAAAAGGTCAATAAAGCGGTACCATCGACACTGCCAAAAACAAAACTGGTATGGCCGGGGATCCTCAGGCGGGGATGCCCGGTTATATAGGCGCGTGGTATCTCATTAACGATTCTTAGGATCAGATGCTCCGCCAGCTGCTGCATCCTCTCCACACGGATCGGCATCTCTTCCCGGGCCATCTGAGCGGCCAGACCCAATCCGGCTATTCCCGGCAGATTCTCAGTACCGGAACGCATCTGCTTTTCCTGTCCCCCGCCCAACATTAACGGATTTAGACTCAAGCCAGGCCTTACATACAATGCGCCAATCCCTTTCGGACCGTAGAATTTGTGCGCGGATAGAGACAGCAGATCCACCTTCAGCTCATCAACATTCACCGGCATCCGGCCTACGGTTTGAATTGCATCACTGTGGAAAACGATGCCCGATTCCCTGGCCAATTCGCCTATTTCGGCTATCGGCTGCAGGCTTCCTACTTCGTTATTGGCATGCATTACGCTGATCAGTATAGTATCCTTTCGGACTGCCTGTTTGAACTGCTCGACACTGACCTGGCCATAGGCGTCCACCGGGAGCAGGGTAACCTCAAAACCATTGCGTTCCAGGTAATGAAAGGCATGCAAGACCGCATGATGCTCGACAGCCGAAGTGATAAGATGGCGTCCTTTGTTCTGGCGAGCCAGAGCAGTGCCGATAATGGCAAGGTTGTCAGCCTCGGTTCCTCCGCTGGTAAATACTATTTCATGGTCGCCCGCCCCGATTAATTCAGCCACCTGTTTGCGGGACCGGTTCAAAACCTGACGGGCTTCGTTACCGTAAAAATGCTGGCTGGAGGGATTACCCCAATTAGCACTCATAACCTCCGTCATAATCGCAATGACCTCAGGCGCCACCGGTGTAGTTGCGCTATAATCCATATATACTCTCTGCATAATATCTCCTATCTTGAGTCCAACAGAGGAACCCAGTCCAACAGAGACCAGCTAACTAAAGTCAAGTCCAAAATATAGTCGAACCCGGTTGCCCTTTACACTGAGCCTCTGTCCCCGTGTTTCGACAAGGCCAAGCCGGACTAGCCACTTAGGCTATGTCCTTTTAGCCAAAGCAAGGCTAACACGGGGACCACTCAGTGTAAAGGGTCTCCGCTTCGCTCCGATTAACAACCTAACGAATGTTTGGTTAAGCTGCTAAAGCCAACTGGCGATGTAACTCCCTTTGTTCCTCTGGGGTAATTAATATAAACGGTCTTTGATTCTTTAAAACCGAAAATATAATTCTCACCAGCTTGTTCATAATAGCACCCAAAGCCTGTTTCTTTTTCTTACTGCCAGTCTTGGTTTGGTAGTAGTCATGGATAACCTGGTTTACACATCTGCCTTTGCCGTCCTGTCTGACAGCCACTGTTGCAGCAATATACAAAGCCCGCCTGATATAGGGGGAACCCCGTTTAGTAAAGCGATTTTTACTTGCTACAAAATTACCCGACTGCCTGACAGAAGGGTCCACGCCACAATAAGCCACCAGTTGCTTCGCCCTGGTAAATCTGTTGATGTCACCTATCTCTGCAGCAATTACCGGAGCTAGAGTCTCTCCGATTCCCGGGATGGTTTTGAGTAATCCCACCGCCGGTATCTTAGCTGATAGTTCATCTATTGAGCTATGCAAATGTTCTATTTGAATGATTAAGGCTTGAAGTTGGGTAGAATATAGTTGAACCGATAATGCATAACCAATAAGTTGAACCCCGATAGTTTTAGCATCTGTCGCCGTTTGCCAGAGTTTTTGATATTTATCTTCGGCATATTCCTGACTCCGTCGGGTAGAAGTTCTTATCAACTGAACAATCTCTTCTCGATTAGAACCGAGAAAACCATCTGGAGAAGAATACCTGGTCAGAATCTCCAGGCTGGCCCTGGCATCAACTCGGGTGAAGATACTCTCGTAACCTGGCCAGATCTGCTCCAGAGTTGCACAAAGTTGGTTCAAAACATCAACCTTTTGTTCAGTTAAATGGCTAAGCGTCCTGGTTAAGACCTTAAGATTAGCTGTATCATCGTCCTGGAGTTGAAATACCCTGAGGTCGGTCAAGAGCGGCAAACGCGCCAACTCCCTGCAGTCCATTTTGTCAGTCTTGACTTTTCGGATGGTGCAGTTCTTGATAGCATGCGATTGCAGTGGGTTTACCAGAATGACCTTAAAATCATTTCTGGTGAAAAAGTAGACTAGACGTGAGGAATAATGCCCGGTTGACTCGATAACGAGTGTGGGCTTTCCGAGCGTCTTTTCTGCATTATTAAGCTTATTTAAGATGAACTTGAGTCCACTGGCATCGTTGTTAGCCTTTATAGGTTCACCGTAGTCTGA